>Ga0180008_1000016_pt1 | contig 199844 bp, 173 predicted proteins | sample MM_PW_MetaG_FD_121121 | JGI IMG/M metagenome (GOLD analysis project Ga0180008, IMG submission 121121) | Groundwater microbial communities from the Aspo Hard Rock Laboratory (HRL) deep subsurface site, Sweden - MM_PW_MetaG | ecosystem: Environmental > Aquatic > Deep subsurface > Groundwater... | reverse complement strand
CTCATCTGGAAATACATCGGTTGTTTTCATAACGGTATAAATATTAAATATAAAAAAAATGACTTGGATTACTTACTAACCCAAGTCATTTTTTAATACTTACACAGTTTTTGGTACAGTGTCTTCCATTTAATACTCTAAATTGATGTGGATTGGTACTTGTTGATTTTAAATTTCCCCATTTGACACCCCATTCAATTTGATTATTCTTTTTTGCGGTAAAAAGGTTGCAAATAAGTTTGCTTTCATTTTTTTTGGTTTTATAGACATTTCCATCTCTTTTGAAAATATAATCAAAATGAATAAATCCATCATTTATTTGAATGTCGTCAATTTTATTTTTCAATCTATAATTAAAACTTGATTTTGAAATAATTGAATGTATTAATTGATATTTTTCAAAACTTTTTTTATCGTGCGTTGTTTGCATTAAAGCATCTACACCCTCTGATTTACCTGCTAAATTATAATTCATCTCTTTTTTGATGTCATTTTCAATCTCATAAATTGCAATATTAAAAACGAGGTATCTTGTTGTAGATAAATTTATTGTGCTTTCTACTGCGCTATAATCAATAATTGCAATTTCTTTAAAAAATATTTCTTTATCATTTACAAGGATTTTGTTTGAATATAACTTTATATGGTTTACGATTAATGGATTTTCATCAGTTGGAATATATAAATGTTCATTTTTTTTTCTTTCATTTTCTTCCTTAATATCTTTAATTTTGTCACTTACTGTATTAAAAACAGTTTTTAATTTGTTTTCTTTGTTTAGCCATTCATTACAATGTTTACATTTTATTGCTTCGTCTTGTATTAATTCTGCACAGTATTTACATTTTATCATATTAGTTTTTTTATTTACTGTTTTTAATTATGTATCTTATTTTGGTTCTGCAATTATCCCAAATTTCGCTATCCCAATGACTGCTTATAAGTTCTTTTTTATAAGAAATTAAAAAACTATTCATTTCATCACAAAATAGTTTTGCATTTATTATTTTTTCGTTTTGATTATATAATTCTCCTTCTCTTTGTATTTTAAATCCACCATAAGTTTCTCCTTGATGTAAAATTCCACACCTTATATTTTTATAAAATTTTTGATTTTCAAATGTTGATAAAGGATTATTGTAAAAATTGGCTTTTCTAAAAAAAATATTAAATGTTTTATCACCATATAAATATGTTTCGTTATCACCTTGTAAAAACGCAACAATTGTTTCGATTAATAAAGAACAATTGGTCATTATAGAAAATCCATTTTTATATTCGGCATTAAAAATTGTATTTCTTTTTGTTTTTTCGATTTCACCATCCATTCTGTAATAATCGTATATTTTCGTTGAATCATAAAGAAATATTTTTATGTATCTTTCATAAAACCTTTCATAAATTGCGTTTGAAATTGCAGTTTTGTTTTCTTCATTTTGAATTAAAATTTCAATATCCGCCATTGTAATTTCTTGTAAATGTCTATTACAATATGAACTTGAAAATACTGTCATAAATTTCTAATTTGAATTATTTATTTTGTTGTTTGGCAGTAAAATAGCCACTAACGTGTCGCGGCTTGCAGAAGTGGCGAACTTCGTGACCGATTATTTTCCGCTAAGATAAAATATCTTGCGAAAGATAAACGTCAATTTACCACATATTTCGCCATTTTTGCAAACCGCTGTTGGCAGATAGCCGTTTTATTTATTCCAATGATTCCCGCCAATTATCGCCTATAAAATTTCTTTCTGCACTTTCTCCATAATCTAATCTAAACAATTCATTTAATGTTTTATCTTTTTCGATTAAATGTCCCAAATGAACTATTTTGGCATCTTTTAATTCTGCATTTTCAGTCAAAAATTGCCAATCTCCGTCTTCATCGTGAGTAACTCTAATAATTGGCTTATTTTCTTCTAAAAATTGTTTTGTAGTAAAAACTCCAAGATTTTTATGTTCTCGGAATTTAAAATTCATATTTCTATCGAGTAGGGGTTGTTTAAAGATTAAATCTTCCTCAAATTCTGTTTCCCAAGGGAATTTATTTTGTCTATCTGTCCAAATAAGCTGAATTGCTGGAAAATATTTAGATCCGTAATATTCAATAGCGTAACCAAAGTAATCAGATATATTTTCTGAATCTACCTCAATAAATTGAACATTAGAATCTTCAAAAAAATCGGAGTAATTATTTTCTTTTTCAATTTCATTTCCAGATTTTATTATGTCTCCAGCTTGATTTACAAGAATATGTAAATTTTGCGTAGATAATCCAAAAGCAATAATTTCAGGTTTGCTGTAAGTTTCCCAAATTCCAATTGTATATGCAAATGCTGGTAGATAATCAGTTTCCTTTATCATAACAACTGTCCAACCATATTTTTCAATATCTTCTGTAAACTTCTTCATTTATCTAAATATCATTATTTTACGATCTTCCCAACGGTTTCTGCCAACGTAAAGGCATAACAGAAGTTACGGACTGATAATCCTAATTATCGCTAAAGGACAAATAAAACCAAGTACAAAACAATTTATAAATCAAGCCTGATCCCGTAATTGCTGTTATGCAGTGTTAGGGAATCGGCTTTTTAAAGACAATTATTATGGGAGAATACAGATTTTCAATTTATGCAAAATGGTCATTTGGACTTAATTTAAGTTATGAATATGGTCAAATATTATTGACAATTCCTTTTGCGACTATGCATTTTTCAATTAGAAAATATGCTACAGGATACAATTTGTTTGATAAAATAAAAAAATAATATTATGAAAGAAGTATTTCAAAGTTACGAACACTATTCAATGTGGATAAAAAAAAACTGGAACCACAACACAACTGATTTAGATAAAAAAATAATAGCAGATGGCTTGCTTATAGTTAATAATGACCATCCTAAAAAAATTCATAGGATTATAACAAAAAATGAATTTAACGAAATGGAAAGTAACGGATTTATTTTCGTACCGACTGCTGAGTAAGCTGTTCCCTAACTTGTATATAACATCAAATATATACATGTTTTTTGATATTTTTTAATGATCACTAAGTTTTTTCTGTCTTTTTTATAAGGGATGTTAATAGTACGTCGCGTGAGGGATAGCAGCGAAAATCCTTTTATTTTTTGAAAAAAATAAAAGATTGCAGCGCATAGCCCGACCCGTTTTATTGCGGGGCACGCCCAAATATGTTATAAAAAGTAGGCTAGTAAGATTCCTAGGATGATCATAGAAACCTTGGCGATGTTAAATTTATGGCCTTCACTGCTTTCGAAGATGATGGTAGACGAAATGTGAAATAAGATTCCGATGACCACAGCGGTGATTTGGGTGGTGTACTGGTTTAAAACCGGAGAATAGTCGGATACAAAAGTTCCCAATGGTGTCATGATCGCAAAGGTGATCATGAAAGCAAAAATAGCTTTAGTGTTAAGATGTGAGTTGATAAAAAAGGTGGTTAAAATAATAGCAATAGGCAAATGGTGTATAGCGATTCCTATGGCTAGATTGTCCTCGTGATGCCCTACGGGGAAACCTTCTAGAAAAGCATGAATACAAAGGCTAATAAATAGTAACCACGGAATGTGGGTCATGTTTTCTTTGCCGTGTACGTGGCCGTGCTCAGCACCTTTAGAGAAAAACTCTAGTATGATTTGGAATAAAATCCCCAGCATAATGAAAACCCCTGTTGCTTCGTTTTGACTCTCGTACACGTCCGGTAACAAGTGCATAACGGTTAAAGACAACAGAAACGAACCACTAAAAGCCAATAGCAGCTTTAGGTTGGTTTTATTCTTTGGTTTTAATACCGATGCAATGATGTAACCTAGCAGTACGGATAGTAAGGGTAAAAGGTAATTCATAGGGTTGGAGGAGTCGTTAGAATCGAAGGTCGTGTCTCGTTGTGGCTATTACTTAAAAATTAAAATTAGGCGCTCGCTATCTAGTTTGTGGAATTTTTTTAGCTTGTAATCCCCAAAAATATCCAGCAGGTAGATTCCAGCTTCTTCCATCAAGGTTTCAAAATCTTGCAGGGTTAGCGCTTTTACTTTCTCGAAAAACAAGAACGCTTTGCCTTGGTCCTCAAAAGCGATTTCTTTAATGATGTGACCGTCTTTTAGGTAGCGTTTTAAGTTAAAGGTGATTCCATCAACCACTTTGGTTTCCTCAGGAACTAAGGTATCTAAAACATTGTTCACGTTCATAAAGTCAATAACTGCAAAACCGTATTCGGAAAGGCTTTCTTTGATGGCTTTTAGGGTAGTTAGGTTGTCTTCGTCGTTTTCGAAATAACCAAAGCTGGTGAATAAGTTAAAAATAGCATCGTATTTTTCCTCAAAAGGTTCGCGCATATCGTGTACCTTAAAGTGCAAACTACTGTTGGTGTTTTTTTGCGCTTCGGCTATACTATTTTCTGATAAATCAGCTCCTAGTACGTCAAACCCCAATTGGTTCAAGTAAATAGAATGTCTTCCTTTGCCACAGGCTAAATCCAATACTTTTGCCTTTTCAGGTAAATTTAAGTAATGGGTGATGTTGTCCATGAAAACCTGTGCTTCTCTATAATTGCGTTCCTTATAAAGTATATGGTAGTATGGCGTATCGAACCACGAACTGAACCAAGTCTCAGTTGGTTGTTCGGGATTTATTGCATTTGGTTTTTGTTCTTCAGACATTTATCTTTTTCAATTTATTCTATCCGGCAAATTTAGTGTATTTTTGCAGAAAAATAACTATCAGCCATAGATACAAAGTGAATCTAAGTGTGGTGGTTTGATTTTTTAAAGCAAATTAAACTAGAAACAGGAATAGGGCTGTTTCAATTGACACAAACAAAATGGAAAATAATTTTAAGATGATTGCCAAAACCTTTTACGGTTTTGAAGAAATATTAGCAAAGGAATTACTAATGCTAGGCGCGCAAGACGTGGAGCAGGGTGTAAGAATGGTGAGTTTTAAGGGTGATAAAGGATTTATGTACAAAGCCAACTTATCGTTGCGCACCGCACTAAAAATATTGAAACCTATCTATTTTTTTAAGGCAAATAATGAACAAGCTTTATATAAAGGAGTAGCCGGCGTGAACTGGTCTAAATACATCAATGCTAACCAAACGTTTGTGATTGATGCTACGGTGCATTCCGATAACTTTAATCACTCCGAGTTTGTATCGCAAAAATGTAAGGATGCGATTGTAGATCAGTTTAGAGAAAGAACGGGACAACGCCCCAGTATTGATAAGGTACATCCTGATTTAAGAATAAACATTCATATTGATAGAGACCAAGTTTCGGTAGCATTAGATACCTCAGGTAACTCGCTTCACCAACGTGGGTATAGAACAGCTACTAATATTGCACCTATAAACGAAGTGTTAGCAGCAGGAGTGTTGTTACTTTCAGGTTGGGACGGACAAGGTGACTTTTTAGATCCTATGTGTGGGTCAGGAACTTTCCTTGCTGAGGCAGCGATGATCGCTTGTAATATCCCAGCTAACATTAACCGCAAAGAGTTTGCTTTTGAGAAATGGCACGATTGGGACAATGAGTTGTTTGATAATATCACCACTAGTTTGTTAAAGAGAGTACGTGAGTTTCATTATACCATCACTGGTTATGACAAAGCACCATCGGCAGTACAGAAAGCGAAGGACAATATTAAAAATGCCAACCTAGACGAATACATAAAGATCGAAGAAAGGAACTTTTTTGATACGGAGAAAACAACCGAAGGGAAACTGCACATGGTTTTTAACCCGCCTTATGATGAGCGTTTAGACATTCACATGGAGGAGTTTTACAAAAGTATAGGTGATACCTTGAAGAAAAATTATCCTGGTACTAACTCTTGGTTTATTACAGGTAATCTAGATGCCTTGAAGTTTGTTGGACTTAGACCTTCTAGAAAAATTAAACTATTTAATGCAAGTATCGAAGCACGTTTAGTAAAATACGAAATGTACGAAGGAAGCAAGCGTACCAAGTTTCAAGTGACTGAAGGTGATGCAGAATAATACAATAAGTAGAAATACAATTAAGAGGAAATAAATTAGTCATCGTCGTAGATTAAAAATTCGTTATAGTATAGTCATTATGACTTTGGACAAACGATATTTGACTTAACCGACATTAAAACACATAAAATGACACGATTACAAGTAAGAGCTTTTTTATACCAACTAGGGTGCTTTGCATCATTGTTTATTTTAGCACGTTATTTAGTAGCTAGCTACACTGGTCTAACTGGTTTTTGGGTTCCCTTTATTGCGTTTGTGATAGGTACTTTTTTAGCACCAAAATTCCAAGCCGTAAAAACCAAAGACGGAGAGAAACTCTATATGAAATGGGTTTTTGCTAAAGGTGTAAAAGAAATAGGATAGTAGTTCACTTTTTATAAAACAGCTTAGTTTAAAACAATTTAGAGAACAATAAAAAAACCGCAAATTCAATTTTGAATTTGCGGTTTTTTGTTTTCAAGCGTTAAGCAAGATTATTTTTTAGGAGCTTCTTTTTTAGCTATTGGTGCTAGCTTTATTTTCTTTTTGTAAATAGGAATGAAATAGGAAACGGTGTAATTAAAACCAACTCCAAAAGTACCATCATAGGTTTTGTTAAATCCAGGGATGTACAAATTATCGAAGTTATCGGGTTTTTTATTGGTCACTAATTGATTCAATCGCAAGCTAAAACCCATGAATACATTATTAAAAACTTTGGCTTTTATCCCAGCAACTACTTCAATCCAGCTTGCAGATAGCCCTGAATAACTCTCTGTAGAGGGGTAAGCAGGTTTCTCTCCAAAATAAGGATTAGAATTATAAATTTTAAACGAATTTAAATCTTGACTAAAGGTGCTAAAACCGTAACGCATACCTATCGAGATCACGTTTTCCATGTCTAACCAGTTTTCATAAGCATTGTAATCAAATCCTACTTTAAGATAGGATCCTTTAGATGTGAAATTTAAACGATCGTCATCCGTGGTTTTGTTTTCATTACCTAATTCTGCCGCCAAAAAATATTTTTTTGTCAATCGGTAGTCGGCAACAATCTCGACACCTTTATAGTCCTTGTCATATATCGCACGAGTCAAGCGAAAAACATCAATTCCTACACGCAAGCCGTAGCGATCTGTTTTTACAGGGATACTATCTAGTACTGTGCTTGCTGTTTTTACAGCAGCCTTGCTAACCGCAGCTTCAGGAAGAATTCCTTCTGAGTCTGTAGTGTTTTTAGGTGCTGGTTTCTCTTGCGCTGCTGCGGCTAAAAAACAGAAAGTCAAGCAAATGCTAAAAAAATATTTCAAGGTGTGTTTCATTTTCGGTTTCTATAGTACTGTTTTTTACTGCAATCGTATTCATCCATTTGCCATCGGCAGTTGCACCATCGGTATGTACAAAAGGCGTTGCTCGATCAAGTAGGTAAGTTGTTTTAAAACCACAAGCTCGTGATACAAATTCGTTTTTTCTAGTATAATTCAGTCGAACGATATCCTCGTTTACCACAGCAGGATTTGCATTGCCAAAATTTAAAATAAAACGAAAGCTAGTGGCATCAACATCTGTTTGTAAGGGAATAGAAACAGTGTTTCCATTAATTAATGTGCTTCCGCTAAAAGTTATTCCCTCAGTCATTCCTTCGCCTATAATGGTGAGGTCCGTCACGCTTTTAGCTACTGATGCATTATTTACGTCATAAAAACTAATCACTAGCCTGGGAGTAGTACTGGTATTAGCATCACAAATATCATCTTTCTCGCAGCTGGAGAAAGTGAAAGCCATAGCTATAACTAGAAGAATTATTTTTTTCATATTAATTTTATAGTGAGTAGTACATAGTGAGTAGTGAATAGTGAGTAGTGAGAAGTGAATAGTTAAAAGTAATTAGTACACAATGGAGACTAATTACTTTTAACTAATTACTAGTAATAATCTATCTCAACTCAAGAAGAACTACATTTTCTACGTGATGCGTTTGCGGAAACATATCTACGGGACGCACGCGAGTTACTTTGTACTTCTCGTCCATCAAGGCTAGGTCTCTAGCTTGCGTAGCCGAGTTACAACTTACGTAAACCACCTTAGCAGGAGCAATTTTCATGATTTGTTCAATCACGTCCTTGTGCATTCCGTCTCTTGGTGGATCAGTGATAATTACATCCGGTTGTCCGTGTTGCGCAATAAAAGCGTCGTTGAATACCACCTTCATGTCACCTACATAAAACTCACAATTTGTGATTTCATTGCGTACCGCATTCGCTTTTGCATCTTTTATAGCATCAGGAACACTCTCAACACCTATTACTTTTTTTGCTTTTTTAGAAACAAACTGAGCAATAGTACCGGTTCCAGTATATAAATCATAAACAATTTCTTCACCCGTTAAACCAGCAAAATCTCTAGTGATCTTGTATAATTCGTACGCTTGATCTGAGTTGGTTTGGTAAAATGATTTGGCGTTAATGCTAAATTTTAACCCTTCCATTTCCTCTAGGATGTAATCGCGTCCTTTGTACAATTTAATATCTGTATCATATAAGGTATCATTTGCCTTATTATTTACTACGTATTGTAGCGATGTAATTTGAGGAAATTTCTCGTAAAGGTGATCTAAGATTAACTCTCTGTTGGCTTTATCGTTTTCAAAAAACTGAATCAACACCATGATCTCGCCCGTCGAAGCTGTACGTAACATCAGGGTTCTCAATAAACCAGAATGTTCTCTTGGATTAAAGAAAGTAAGTCCGTTTGCATTAGCAAAATCACGTACTTCATTTCTAATCGCATTCGATGGATCTTCTTGCAAATGACATTTGTTGATATCTAGAATTTTATCCCACATTTTCGGGATATGAAAACCTAAAGCATTTCGGTTTCCTAAATCTTCTGTGCTAGCAATTTCTGCTTCGGTCAACCAACGGCTGTTCGAAAACGAAAATTCCATTTTATTGCGGTAGAAAAACTTTTTTTCTGAACCTAGAATGTCTTCAAATTCAGGTAATTCAATTTTTCCAATGCGTTGCAAATGGTTTTTTACCTCGTTTTGCTTAAAAACAAGTTGCTGATTGTAGTTCATATTTTGCCACTTACAACCACCACAAACACCAAAGTGTTCGCAAACCGGTTCTACACGGTACTCTGAGAATTCATGAAAATGAATCGCCTTACCCTCGTAATACGCTTTACGTTTTTTAAATGTTTGTACGTCTACCACATCGCCAGGAACGACATTAGGGATAAACACTACCTTACCATCGGGAGCCTTTGCTACCGAAACGCCTTTTGCACCAGCATCAAGGACTTTTATTTGATGAAAGACAACTTTGTCTGTATTTTTCTTAGCCATGCCGCAAAAATAAGCGTTTGTAAACTTTTATAAATTCAATTTGTGAAATATTTTTATAAACAACTGTTTTTATTTGGGCCTATTCCTGCTTTTCGCTTCAAATCCTCCTTCATCTAGCGCTGCTAGTAAGTGATTATAGGAGCTTCTTTTAGTCGCTCTCTAATCAGAACTAGCAGTTCGCTAGCTTCAGTTCGGGTTTTACGCTGCAATCAGGGGCAGGGAAGTTATTTTTTAAGCGATTTTCTAACATAAAAATCTAGTTTGCCTCTTCGGTACTACTTTTATAGGAGTTATGAATTAGTAAAATAAGAAAACCAAACATCACGGCACCTAAAATTAAAGCATTATTAATGATGCCGTGTGCCGAGAAAGAAAGTTTGATCAATATAGTAGAAATTACAAAACCCGAGTTCCTAATGATTTTATGAAAACTATCAGAGTAGAAAAAAGAAAAGAGTAACAAGATAACATCAATGATTATCAAAAGGATAAAGAAATCTTCAAAGAATATATTGTTTATGTTCTTAAAATTGGCAATATCATTCCACTCATTTTGCTGATTAACGATTATCCAATTTGCAAACGAATAAATAGCAAGAACGAGTACCACTGGAATTAAAATGGTAGCAATCGTTTTTTTCAATTGAATGAATTTAGTTATTTTCAATTGCGTTTTTTCGGCAATTGTGCTTTTAGTTTCCTTTTTGGCTTGCTGTGCTAATTTTTTATAAAATTGTTGAATCAAAAAGAATAAGAGTAATGCTGTAATGAGGTCGTACGTAAACTGCAAGTCGTTTTCTGACTGAAACCAGTTGCCTGAAAGTTCCATATAACCAATATCCTTAAATATTCTACGAATGACAATAAGTGTTATAATTTCGTATTGCTTACCTATATAACTAGAAATAGATCGCGGTAAATAAAACACGAGTAAGAACACTTCGTAAACAAGAATAAACGAAAACGGGGTGTAAACTGCTGATATAGGGCTTTTAGTTAGTTTTGAACTTAGGTGAATTAGATCTTGGTGTACCAGAAAAATAATTAGTAAATGCGCTAAAAAACTAACAATAGCGATCCCAATTATGATGCGTTCGAGGCGTTCTCTAAAATTTTCGGATAAGAAATTAGTAATTATTTTCTTCATAGATAAAAAGTGGTATTTAGAGAATTATGAGGATCAATACAAGCATTGATTGATGGAGCAAAATAGTTTTGTAATCATAAACGATACCTTAGACTTGATCAACTCCACAACGCTACCAAAGCTAAGAAAACTATCTTATAATAAACCATTTAACCTACTGTTTTGTTTCTGTAAACTAGAGGTTTAGCGTAATTATTTTTTGAATGCTCATTAGAAGTGCCTATAACTGGAGTAGAGGAATTATTGTTATAAAAAAATGAATATATAAGTTGTGAAAAAGATAAAATGAAGTCCTAATTTTTTGCTAAACCGCCGCTAAATTGACTAATTAAGCTTAAAAGTCCTTAACTTTAAGGAAATCTATAATTATGAAAGCATTAAAAACACTACTAGTTACATCTTTTTTACTATTATTTGGAGGACTAACACAAGCACAAAACGACGGAAGTTCAAAAGTCGATAGCAATATTCCGTTAGTGGTATCCGAAAGTTTTAATTTGATGTATTCAGAGAAAGATCCCGTTTGGTTTTCAAGATACCAAGGCGCCGGCAATCAAAAATTAGTGTACATCGCAAAATTTATTTTTGACAAACGATATTGTCAGGCAATTTATGGAATTAATGGTAATCAAATTGCTTTTGCTGCAACAGTAGAATACAATGAGCTACCAGAAGCTGCTAGAAAATACATGAAACAAAACTATCCTACATTCTCTATTGCCGAAGCGCTTTTAGTAACAGATAGTGATAAGGAGGTCACCTACGAACTAGGAATTTATATTGATGGTGTGTATGTTATTCAGGTTTTTTCTAGCGATGGAACATTCTTAAAAAATACTAAGGCGTAATAGGAGTTTACCGTGGAGAGCAAGAAAGCTATAGTTTACTTGTTCGCTTTAGTATCTCATAATTAATTATGGTTAGAAAATAAAAAACGATATCCGCACAAATTTTACCTGCTATAACTCCCGTTAAAGCGTTGCCCGTAAGCAAAGGCAAGGTATACATGCAAAACGGACGTACTAAAAACAAATCTAGAACTACGGGGTACCCAAACTCCAAAAGTAAATTTCGGGCAATAGTCGTTGTCTTTTGCCATACAGTTGTGGTAGCGCTGTCATTGATAGAAAGTTGTTTGTAACTAGCGGTTATGATTACGGCATAAAAAGCGAAGTATTCAGCAAAAGTGATCAGATAAGCTGTAGCAACCGCAGTAAAAAAAACGGCCAACTGAGAACAGAGTAAAGCAGTTGCAGTCGCTGCTAATTCGGCATATTTGTAGCGATCAAACCATTCTTTATATCGTGCTCTAGTTAACATTTTTGTTTTTTGGCTGCTAAATTACAGTATTGCATTGAGTGTAGAGAACAGAATACTATTAAAGCACTTTTTTGAATAAATCAAAGGTAAATCATAGCATCTATTATACTGGAATAGTTGTTGGCAACTTAGTTCGTTTTGCATTAGGGATAGTAGTGGCATCCTTTATTGTGTCGTTGTTTTAACGAGACAATAAAGATAAAACGGATAGCCCGACCTTATTGCCTAGGCTGATTGTCTTTGGGATTCTGATGGTGAGGCAATAAGGAAATGCCCGCATGACCACAAGCTTTATTTTATAAAAAGTTGAATTAAGAAAATTTAGGAGTAAATCATAAAAAATACAGATAAAGGCAATATATTTACGGGATTATTATTTAGTATTCTGTTTTATGAAAAAATTACTTTATCTATCGCTTTTATTTATTTCGGCGACGCTTCTAGCTCAAGAAAATAAACCTAATTATGTTGCTGATAACTACACCAAGAAAGAGGTGCACATAAAAATGAGGGACGGAGCAGAATTGTTTACCGTAATATACTCTCCAAAGGATGTTTCTAAAAAATATCCTATCATCATGCAACGTACCCCTTACAACGCAGCTCCTTATGGCGCAAATGATTTTAAGCGTAGCATAAGTCCTAGTGAGACAATGATGAAAGAAGGGTATATTGTAGTGTACCAAGATGTTCGTGGTCGCTGGATGAGTGATGGTTTGTATGATAACATGCGTACCTTTATTCCAAACAAGAAAACTAAGAAAGATATTGATGAAGCATCAGATACTTACGATACTATTGATTGGTTGGTAAAAAACACACCAAACAATAACGGAAATGTGGGGGTTTGGGGAATCTCATATCCTGGATTTTACTCGACTTATTCTTTATTAAGTAATCACCCTGCTCTGAAAGCGGTATCGCCACAAGCATGTATTAGTGATTTTTTCTTTGATGATTTTCACCACAACGGAGCGTATTTATTGAGTTACTGGAAAGCGACACCTTTATTTGGTATCCAAAAAACAGAACGTACCACTAAGGCTTGGTACCAAATGCCAGAGTTAGGTACCAAAGACGATTACCAATTTTTTCTAGATGCAGGACCTTTGTCTAACCTGGATCAATATTATGGTAAAGACAACGAATTTTGGCAACAGCTAAAAGACCACTCGAGCTATGATGATTTTTGGCAAAAAAGAGGGATTTTACAACACCTAAGAGACATTAAACCTGCGGTTATGACGGTAGGAGGGTTTTTTGATGCCGAAGATTTATACGGACCTTTAAACACATATCAGGCGATTGAAAAAAGTAGTAAAAACTACAATACAATTGTAATGGGACCATGGAGTCATGGTGATTGGGCTAGAAACTCAGCGAATGCTACTATTGGAAATATCAACTTTGGAGATAGTATCTCGGGCTTTTATCAAAAAAATATTGAAGCAAACTTTTTCCGTCACTTTTTGAAAAATAATGGAAAAGGAGAGAATAAGCTACCTGAAGCCTACATGTTTGATACAGGAGCGAAAGAGTGGAAAACCTACGATGCTTGGCCTCCTAAAAATACAGAGAAGCAAGATTTTTACTTACAAGGAAATAAATTGTCTCGTCAAGGACAACGCAATTTTGCATTTGAAGAATTTGTAAGTGATCCTAAGAAACCAGTTCCTTTTACAGAAGATATCAACCAAAGAGGGATTACACCTAGAAAATACATGACTGATGACCAGCGTTTTGCTGCGCGTCGCCCTGATGTACTCGTTTTTGAAACTTCGGTTTTAGAAGATGATACGACACTTGCTGGAGATATACTTGCAAAATTACAAGTAGCAACTACAGGAACCGATGCGGACTGGGTTGTAAAAGTAATTGATGTTTTTCCTGCTGATGCCCCGGAAAATAAAGAAATGGCTCCTTATCTAAAAATGAGTAATTACCACATGATGGTGAGAAGCGAAGTGATGAGAGGTCGTTTTAGAAATAGTTTTATCACGCCACAAGCTTTTGTTCCAAACGAAAAAACAGCAGTAAATATCAAATTGCAGGATGTGATGCATACCTTTAAGAAAGGGCACAAAATTCAAATCCAAATTCAAAGCACTTGGTTTCCTTTGATCGATTTGAATCCGCAAACGTTTGTAGATAATATTTTCTATGCTAAACCAGAAGATTTTAAAAAACAAACACACCGCGTTTATAACGACTCTACTATCGAGTTTACGGTATTAAAACCATAGTTGTAAACTTAAATAATTATATTTTTTTAGAACCCCAATCGATTTTGATTGGGGTTTTTTTATTTTAGTGCGATAGCCTTATTTGCCATACGATTCGATTTTATATTTTAAGTACAATTACTGTAAATTGCTTGTGGTATAAGTTTGCTTTAATTTTAAATTTTAGTTAAATATTCGGCTTCTATTTAATTCCCTTTTTTTAATTCGTTAAATTTGGATATAATCAAAAAAACTAATTATGAAAAGAAATGCAACCGCAGTATGGAATGGCTCGCTTAAAGAAGGAGCTGGAAAATTAACTACAGAAAGTACGACATTACAAGATACACAGTACTCTTTTGGTTCTCGTTTTGAGACAGGAGTAGGCACAAATCCAGAGGAATTAATTGCAGCAGCACATTCTGGATGCTTTACCATGCAGTTATCTGCTTATATCGGTGAGGCTGGTCATGAAATTGATAGCATCGAAACAAAGTGCGTAGTCGATTTTCAAGATGGTAGCGTGGTAAGTTCTCACTTATCAGTCCACGCCAAAGTGCAAGGGATTAACGAAGCTGATTTTCAAGAGCTCGTAACCAAGGCAGAGAAAAATTGTCCGATTTCAAAATTACTAAATACTAAAATCAGCTCTGAAGCGGTTTTGGGCTAGTGTTCTATCACCATAAAGTGGTGCTGGAAAAAACCAGTGCGACTTCAAAACAAAAGGAGCTTGACAAAACGTCAAGCTCCTTTTTTATTTGCTACAATTAGATTTTTGTTGCTAAGGCAGCAGCTTATTTACTTTACTTAAACTTAATTTGTGAATGCTCGTAATTCGTTGTACGCTTTTTTAATGTTATTCCGTATTTTGATTGTAGTTGCTCTTTCATCGTTTCAAAATTACCTACTGAAAGAGTAAAGTCATAAATGGCAGTTTCATTTGTTTGATCGATAATTAGATGTTTTCCATCTTGATTTAAAGCAAAGCTAAGTTGCTTAATACCGCAGTTTTTTAGCGTGAGTTTTTCTTTGGTTGTTATAACCTCATTTGCTTTTGAATTACCTTTAGATTTGTGTTTGGTTAGTAAAGCAGGATTTACAACTTCTAGATGCCAAACGGTAGTGGGAAGGATCTTTTTAGCTATCGTAAAATCATGACTTTTCATTAATTGCTCTAATGCCATGCTTTTGGTTTTGGTACTATCCTTTGTTTTGTTTTTAAAAATAAAATTAAGTCTAGAATCCAGTTTTTCTGCATCATTGGTGTTCAATAGACTTTCATTTGTTTTTAGTAAGTAAGCGATAGTCGCTTTTAAGCTTGCGTTTTCATATACCAAACTATCGGGATAATTTTTTAAAGAACTATCGTCATGTTTGTCAAAGGTCTCCCGAATTGCAACAACATATTCCTTTGTTTTACTATTACCTTTAACAGCACTTTGCGACATAGCCAACAATCCTAAGCCAACAAATACGGCATTATGTAAAGCATGCATAAAAAATCCCATCATAAACCCATAACGAACGCGTAAATAACCGATGATGGAGCCTAGGATGATTTGTGGAGCAACTAAAATTGGCGAAAGCAATAGGATCGTAAGGGAAAACGGGAAGTTGAAGAGATGTACAAAGCCAAAAATTAGCGCAGAGAAGTAAAAGATGTATTTGTAACGTTTTGTCCAGAAGGAGCGTAGACTATTGGACGTTTTCTCACGATTGGTAGATCCAGTTAATGAGGCTAGTCCAATAATCGTTGTGAAAACGTAATTGTGCCGGTATCTTAAATACAATCGAAATAATAGTTCTTCGAAAAAAGGGGTTATAATTACAGCGACAAAAAAGAAGACTGCAACAGGCATTGATTGCATCATTTTTAAAACGGAGTGGTCTTTATTATCAACCAGTTCTAGAGACTCAAGTCCTTGTAATAGAATTGAAAAAAGTAGAATAAAAGGAATCTCGATAGCGAGTAACGATAATAAGAGTTTAATTTTTTGTTTTGTAGAAATGGGTTCTCCTGCTTGGTCTATGGGATTTTTTAAAAATGAAATAAGATCAGTGTAGGCTGCTTTTATTGTGTGCGTCATAACTATAGAGTTTTAGTGTACTCGTTTCCAAATATATTAAAAAGTAAGATAATATCTATTTTTTTATACTTTTTTACTCATTTGAATAAACAAAGGCGTTACAAATCGTAACGCCTTTGTTGTTATATTTCTTTTTGAAAACAAACACTATCTTCTATTCCAATGTATTGCCCATAGTTTTCAGTTATTTGAAAACCATTTTTTAAATACAGTGCTATCGCTTCGGGATACCTTTGTCCAGTTTCAAGGATACAGCTTGTAAAATTATGTTGTGCAGCCCATTGCTGTAAACCGATAAGAATTTGAGTTGCAATGCCTTTTCCTCGACCTTCGGGTGTTACATACATTCGTTTTATTTCGGCAATAGAACCTTGGTATGGTTTGAATGCGCCACAGCCTATTGCTTGATTGTTATGGTAGGCAACAAGCACATGTTTGATGTGGTCTGTTTTATTAAATTGCGCATAAAAAGTATGTTCTTCACCATCTCGTATAGCGATATCTTGATCCAAAGCTTGAATCAAGTTTATAAAATCAGGATTGTCAGCGTTGGTTTTTAGTATAGTTATCATTTAGTCGAATAAATCAGACGATAAATAACGATCTCCGCGATCGCAAATAATGGCAACAATAACTCCTGATTCCATTTCTTCGGCAAGTTTCATGGCTGTAGCCACTGAACCACCACTACTCATACCTGCAAAAACACCTTCTTCTAATGCTAATCGTTTAGTCATTGCTCGTGCCTCGGCTTCGCTTACTTCTACGATGCGATCCACTTTTGCGGAATCAAAGATTTTAGGGAGATATTCTTGTGGCCACTTTCTAATTCCAGGTATTTGCGAACCGTCACTTGGTTGTGCACCTACGATTTGGATATTTGGGTTTTTCTCTTTCAAATAAGTAGAAGTTCCCATAATCGTACCAGTGGTTCCCATCGCTGCGACAAAATGCGTTACGGTTCCTTCGGTGTCATTCCATATCTCAGGACCTGTAGTTTTATAGTGTGCTTTCCAGTTATCCTCATTGGCAAACTGATTGAGCATAATATAGCCTCCCTCAGCCACTTTTTTATCTGCGTAATCCCTAGAGCCTAAAATCCCTTCTTTGGCTGGTGTAAGGATTACAGTGGCTCCATATGCTCTCATGGTTTGCGTTCGTTCCTTTGTCGAATCCTCTGGAAGGATCAATTCGATTTCTATGTTCATTAGCTGCGCAATCATCGCCAAAGCGATTCCGGTATTTCCGCTGGTCGCTTCGATCAATTTATCACCTTTTTTAATATCGCCACGTTCTAGGGCAGAGGCGATCATATTATAAGCCGCTCTATCTTTGACACTACCTCCAGGATTGTTCCCTTCGAGCTTTAAAAGTAATTTTACATTTTTGTTCTTAACTAAGTTTACAGATTCTACTAATGGCGTATTCCCTATAAGATTCAGAATATTTTGAGGTTTCATATTATTTGATCTCTTTAATTTTAACTTCGGTTGTTGTTGTGTTTAATACCAATGATTTTGGCGGAATCGATTTGGTAACCCAAGCGTTTCCTCCCACGATACTCTTTCGGCCTATCACGGTCGTCCCGCCTAATATTGTCGCATTAGCATAAATACAAACATCCTCTTCGACCGTTGGATGTCTTTTTGCGTTTTTCATATCTTTACTTACGCTGAGCGCACCTAAAGTTACTCCTTGGTAGATTTTGACCTTTTTTTCGATAACTGCGGTTTCACCAATAACAATTCCGGTTGCATGATCAATAAAAAACGGAGAGGCAATTTGCGCTCCGGCATGAATATCAGTTCCGGTGATGCGGTGTGCATATTCACTCATTAATCTCGAAAAGAGTAAAAGGTCTAAGTTGTACAATTCATGGCTTAACCGATAAATTGCAATGGCATAAAAACCAGGATACGCTAAGTAGACTTCTTCGATACTGTTAGAAGCAGGATCATTTTTAAGAATATAATCGGCATCTTTTTTTAGCTTTTCAAGTACTGATGGGAGTTTATCAAGAAAACTATCCCAATACGAATCACACAACGCATGTGGTTTTTTGCAGGCTATAGCCGATATTTCCTTGAATTGTTTTTCTAACTCATCAATACTTTCTTCTAGCGGAGCATTACTATCAAATAAAGTGTAAAATAGTTTCTCAGTAAAAACTTCTGTTTTTGTTTTGATACTGTAGTTAATCGTCGAATGACTTTTTAATAAGCCAATATTTTTAATAATCAGATCTCTTGTCATGATTATGGGATTGAAATGTTAATAGAAAAAAAATTGTGCGCATTTTTAGTAGTACTCTCACTAAATGGACCAGGAAATTAGATTTTTTCCATAATTTCATGTGAGAAATCATTCAGGATACTTCTAATATTGGAGCGAAAACAAAGATATTGAACTATTTTGAATAAAGCAGTCAAAAAATAGCTTGAATAGTTGATGATTGTACTAGCGAGCAATACTATTTTTTAAACTAATTGCGATGGAGCTTACTAATTCATTTATGGGATTTGATCGCAAAATTGAGAGAACGCTAACGAAAGTTTTGGTAATATTTCAAAAAGTAGCCTTTTGACAACATAGGATTTCTTTTGAGGATAGGACAGTAGTTCGTAAGTAATACTAGGGGGGAAGTTAGTAGCAGATGAAAAGAATACATTTCCTGAAAAAAAAAGAAAAAAGCATAAAAGGTTTAGGAAAGGATTTTTTTTTTTTTCTTTCGCAGAAATAGAAAAGCAAATTTAATAATGCTTATAAGCATAACCGGCAATCATAAAAACTACATTTATGACTCCAAAAACAAATACAATTTTTTGACTAAAAATACGATTATTGACTAAGTGCAAACCGATAAAAACAAGGAATAAAAGGGAGGGGATAATGGCTGGAAACATTTCAAAAGAACCTCTAAAATCTCCTCTCAAAAGGAGTAGAAGGGAACGCTGAAAACCGCAGCCCAAACACTCTATTCCAAAGAGTGTTTTGCTCAAGCAGGGGATCATGTATTTTTCTAGATTCATGTGTTTTTATCTGGGTGTAATTTACGAAATTATTAGAAAGCTTTTTCGATAAAAATGAAAGACAATTTTAAAAGTGTTACTTTTGAGAATTGAAAATAAGGAAATGAAAAAAATTGTAATTTTAATAATGATCGTCGCCATTGTTGTTGCTTTTTATGAGCAGGTGAGTCCTGATAAAAATGTATATGTGACCGTAATTGCTATAGTGATTTTCATGTACGGCATGATGCGATTAAGTGCAAAAACACCAAGTAAGAACCAAGATAAAGAGGAAGAAGATGTTCAATAAAGGAGATAAAGTTTCAGTATTAGACGAAGCCATAAACGGTGTGGTAATTAGTACCAAAGGGCAGGAGGTTACCATCGAAACTGAGGAGGGTTTTATGATGACATTTTTTGTCAACGAACTACTTAAAGTAAACGATTCCAGTAATTTAATGGATTCTATTAAAAGAATCAATGTAGATGAAATAAAAAAGGAAAAAGCCATCCCAAAACCACGCAGTTTTGTCAAAGAACGTAAGGATAAGCACGAAGTTTCGGCGCCAGAATTCGATTTACATATCGAAAAATTAGTGCCCAATAAACGCGGAATGTCTAATTATGATATTTTGACTTTACAGTCTGAAACGGCAAAACGTCATATCGAATTTGCGATAAGAAACCGTATTCCTAAGATCGTTTTTATTCACGGAGTTGGAGAAGGCGTTTTAAAAGCCGAGCTTGATTTCTTATTAGGTCGGTACGATAATATTGATTTTAAAGAAGCAAATTATCAAAAATATGGTCAAGGTGCTACTGAAGTTTATATCAAACAAAGTAATCGGTAGTACTAATATAAAGCAAAAAAAAAGCCCTCATTTGAACTAACAAATGAGGGTTTTTTTTATATGGTATTAGGACTGATTTTCTCTTTTTAATTGGTGGTGAAAAGGTCTCCAAAACTATAACTATCTGCTAACAAAAAGCTGTCATTTCCTTTCTTAAAAGTAACCTTTTTTAACACTATAGTGTGCCTGAAAGTATTGGGTCCACTAGTAGTGGTAGTGACCTCTATAATGCCACTTGCATCACTAACTCCAGTAACGGCACTCCACTCTTGATTTACGGTTGGAGTAGTTGGTGTAACAGCATTACAAAAGTAGCTATTTGTTAAAACACCGCCTGAGAATAAACGATACGTTAGGCTGTTTGTAGTGCTTGTTATTAAACCTGTTCTGGGTGTATTTAAGGGAGTAACTTGATTTGCGATTAAGCTAGGATCAATATTTAACTGCATCGCTTCGCTACTTGTAAAGTTGTAAACCTGATTAGATGTACTACATTTGTCTAGTGTTTGATCAAATAAAAAGGGTAGGGTGGTAGCGGTAGTAGTGTAATTTCCAAAAGGAAATGTGGGGTAAGTTTGGTTTCCATTACTTTTTGCGAACGTCACATTGTTAAAAGTAATGTTATGGTTGTAACCAGTTATTTTAGTTCCATTAGTAGTCGCATTAGTCTCTTTTATAGGAGTCGTGGTAACCACTATTTGTCCATCAGAAGCACTCCATTGATCCGTTACAATTGGTGTAGCAGGTGGGATAGTTGCGCATATGTTATCAGTTGATACAGTTCCATTGTAAAAACGGTACACCACTCTGTTTGTCGTGTTAATATCTAATGTTTTTGTAGTTGTTTCATTGGTAAACGTAGTAGCAGGAATGTCTACTATTAGCGCTTCCTGATCTTTTAACTTGTAAATAATACCATTAGTACAGCTTTCTACTGTTTCTACATCTTCAAAACTAATATTTTCCTGTATTAAATTTCCATCATCGCAACTGTTTATTGCAAAGACGATAATTAATAGACTAATAACTTTTTTCATGTTTTACATATTTGTAACAAAAATAGAATTTTTAAGTTGTTTCAACTGCGGTCTCCTTTAAAAACAGCTATTTTAACAATATATTAATTTTTTTGACCCAAAAAGAATAAAGGTAAGCCTTGCTCTTGTACTCAAGTACAATAGATGAAATGATTATCTTTGCAGTAGAGTAAGAATGGATACAGATCTTAATTGTCTCTTTTTATTTCTTATCTAATTTTTTAATAAACAGTAATGAACAAAGTATATCTCGACAATGCCTCTACTACGGCAGTACATCCCTTGGTTATTGAAGAAATGACAAAAGTTATGTCACATGATTACGGTAATCCTTCGTCTACACACAGTTACGGGCGCAACGCTAAAAGTATTTTAGAATTATCTAGAAAGTCTATTGCGAAGCAATTTAATGTTTCGGCTCAAGAAATTATTTTTACTTCTTGTGGTACAGAGGCCAACAATTGGATTTTGCGATCGGCTGTGGTTGATTTAAAAGTCAAAAGAATCATCACTAGTAAAATTGAACACCATGCAGTTTTAGAGACAGTTCTAGCGTTGCAAAAGGAATGTACTATTCAAGTAGATTTTGTTGCGGTTAAACCAAATGGAGAAATTGACCTGACGAACCTAGTGGAGTTATTAGCTCAAAATGTTAAAACGTTAGTTAGCTTGATGCATGTAAATAATGAAATAGGGACTGTTTTAGACTTAGAAAGAGTTGGAGTGATTTGTAGGGAGCATAATGTCTTGTTTCACTCAGATACGGTACAGTCAATTGGTAAAAAGACTATCGACTTACAAGTTGTTTCTGCTGATTTTATAGTGGCAAGCGCTCATAAGTTCCATGGTCCTAAAGGTGTTGGTTTTGCATTTATTCGAAAAAATTCGGGATTACAGCCCCTTTTTCACGGTGGAGAGCAGGAAAAAGGACTTAGGCCAGGAACCGAGGCTCTACATCAAATTGCCGGAATGGCTAAGGCGCTAACTATCTCTTATGATAATTTAGAACAAGACGAAAAGCATATTTCAAATTTACGTACTTATTTATTAAAGCAACTAGATCAAGAACTTGAAGGCTATCAAATAAACGGGAGTAAAGAGGGTTTTTATACGATGCTCAACGTTCAGTTGCCTTTTGCAAATGATAAAACAGCTATGATTTTATTTCATTTAGATATGCAGGGAATTGCTGTTTCCCGTGGTAGCGCCTGTCAGAGTGGTAGTATCAGGCCTTCTCACGTGTTGGAACAAATGTTATCAGTAGAAGATCTAAAAAAACCAAGTTTACGCATCTCATTTAGTCAATTTAACACTAAAAATGATGTTGATCTTTTAATAGCCGCCTTGAAGAAAATTTAAGTTAATGGCTAGTGTTTTTCCTACTATTTATTTGATACATTTGCGAAAAAAAAAAGCAATGAATTTAAAAGGGTATTGTAGTGTTTTAGCACTTGGGATTTCAATAGCAACATTTGGTCAAAATAGTAAGGGAGACATTGAGTTAGGTGTTAATTCAGGCATTAATTTTAGCTCAGTCGGAAATAATGAGGGTAACTCTGACGTAAGTACTGCCTTTAATTTGAGTGCCTCAGCAGATTATTTTTTCTCTAGTAGATGGAGTTTGAAAAGTAAATTAATTTATGACAAAAAGGGATGGGATAATGGTTTTGTAGAAAATTCGTCTTTCGATCCTTCTCTCCAAGATTCCTATAAAACAAATTTTAATTTAAATTATTTGACCATTCCTGTTCTGGCAAGCTGGCACTTTGGTGGAAAAAGAAACTGGTATTTGCATTTTGGACCGTATGCGGGGGTTTTACTAAATGCAAAAGAAACTACTTTTGATACTAAATTAACAAAAGTCTTTAACACAATGGATTTTGGTGCTTCGTTAGGAGTTGGCGTAAAGATTCCGCTTTCAGAAAAATTGAAACTTTCATTAGAGTATGATGAGCAAGTAGGGTTTATAGATATTTTTAAAGAAAACTCAGGTTCCAGTATTACAAATAGTCGCACTAGTTTTAATATTGGTCTTAATTTTATGCTTAAGTAATAAAAGAGCCGCTAGGAAGTAATCAACTTTTTAGCGGCTATTTATTTAGATCAAAGGGGATTCCTCCGGGGTTCCTTCTATTGGTTTTTCAATTTTTTGCTCTCCTTTTTTAGAAGTTATCATCAAACCTAGCATCATCACAATAGCAGTTAGTAAAATAACTTGTATGATCAGTGACTTGTTTACAATATCGATTGTGCTTTCGGGTGCAATAGTTAAAAACAATAAAATGGTAATCAATCCTCTTGGCGCTACGAAAAGCAATGGTGATAGCGGTATTTTGGACATTTTTAGTTGAATAAAGCGAAGCACAAATAGCATCAAAACTATTATTCCTGCCCATCCTAGCGTGTCTGTATTAATTATTTCAGATGTTTTGATCAGGTATCCAAAAAGTAAAAAGAACAAAGCACGAACTAAAAAAGTAGCTTCAATAATAAGTTCTTTAAATTTAGAAACCTCTTTGTTTAACAAATCTAAACGGAAACTTTGTGTCCATTTGTATCCTTTTAACTCATCTAAATTACCAATAGACAATCCAAAAACAAGAATGAATATTAAAGCAGGTAGATGCCAAATTTTAGAAATTTCGTAGATTAATATAATTAGAAGAATGATCGGTACAAACTTGATATGATGGTCTATTTTATTAAGTAAAAAAGATAGTAAAATCGTAGCTACAAAGGAGATCACAATTATTATTAATAATTCAAGACAAAAATACCCGAAAGTTTCCAGTCCAAAGGTTGCGTTGAATGCTACAAAATTAAATAGAATCACACCAAAAATATCAGATAAACTACTTTCATAAATAATAAACTCTTTTTGATCTTTGCTTAAGTTTCGTACGCTAGGTATCGCTATTGCGCTACTAATCACGCAAAATGGAATTGCGTTTGTCAGACAGTCTTTGAAGGAATAACCGCCGTAATAATGCATCATATAAGCTAAGGCTATGGCTAGGACTACCAGTGGAAGAAAAGCCCCTAAAGAGGATTTTTTAATCAATCCTATTTTAGATTTATTTAGCTCTAGTTCAAGCGAGCCTTCTAGAACAATTAAAATCAGACCAATTGTACCAAGAATAGGTAGAGTAGAGCTTAGATCTGGGATTTCGATATCTAGTAATAGCGTTGCTTCTCTAACGAACCACCCTAAAACCAACAGTAAGATTACAGAAGGGATTTGTGTACGAGCTGCTGTTAGATCAAATAAATATGCAACTAGTAATAAAAGGCAAAGTGCGATTATGATTGTCATAGACTTTTTTTATGTATGTTGTACCGCCACCAAGTAAATTATGGTAACGTAATTTTTAAATATAGCATTTTAGAGTGTGATATTACAAAAAAATACTGCATTGTAAGCATAAAAAAGGGCAAATTAATTATCGTTTATTCTTAATTTGTTGCTGTCAAACTATTTACTTCTGTTTATAAAAATCAAAGGTGATAAAATAGTAAGTAGAGTATAGCCCTGCTTTTTAGCAAATCAGTTTTTCTGCTCGTGTATTTTAGGCGGATGAAACTGGTACTTATATCAATTAAATAGTCTACTAGGTATCAATCAGCAGCTATAAGCTAAACTTAATTCCTAATTATAGTGATGAAAAAAAAATTGGTGGTATTTAGAGGGGAGGTAACGCAAAAGTGATGAACAAACTTAGTACTATTAATGATTTGCTCTACGTAATATCAAAGCCTATAAGCTTATTTAATTTAAAATTTTCTTTAGTTCAGCTGTTGTGATTGGTTTTACTATGTAGCTGCTTATCGCATCATACTTTTTAGCTTTCTGGACATCAGCAGGATCTACAGAGCTTGTTATGATGTAAATTGTTATTGTTTTTTTATTAGGAATTTGAATAAATTCATCTAAAAATTGCCATCCATCCCAAACAGGCATATTTAAATCTAGTAAGATGATATCAGGCTGAGGTTCATTGGCAAGAATAATTGCTTTTAAACTTTCGTAGGCCTCTTTTCCATTTTCATACACAACTATGCTTTCGCAAAAGTTAGTCATTTCCATGATTTTTTTTGTTCCAAAAACAAAAATTGGATCATCATCAATTATGCAGGTAATATTAATTTTTTTCATAATTAAAATATATTTTAAATGTTGTTCCTACATTTACTTCACTTTCGACTTTAATTTTACCGTTCATTGATTCTATTTGATTTTTTGATATAAACAATCCAATCCCACGAGCATCCTTATTCGTGTGAAATGTTTTATACATACCAAATAGTTTATCTCCATTCTTCTTTAAATCGATGCCTATTCCGTTATCCTCGATGTGTAGCACAACATATTCTTGTTCGTATGTGGCGTATACTTTGATAAAACTTTCTCTATCATTAGTGCTATATTTTATTCCATTTGTTACAAAATTTAACAAAATACTTTCTAAATAAGCAGGAATAGCCAGTATTTCTATCGATGAGTCAATTCCGTTTTCAATTTGCACTGCAGCTCCATTAGCTATAGCACTCACGTTTTTTATGGTTTTCTCCATATAAGAATGTAAATTTAGTCGATCTAAGTTTTCTGCTATAACGGTATTCATTAAAACAATCTCATTCAAGTGAGCTATTGTTTCTTTTAGATTAGTAGAGGCACTGTTTAGTAATTCAATGTATTCATTGTTTTGCATTTCAGGGTATTCGTGTGCGTATAGATCGAGCATCATTCCTATATTCCCAGAATGCGAACGTAAATTATGTGACACGATATGTGCAAAGTTTTTTAATCGTTCGTTTTGGTCTTTCGTGACTTCAAGTAATGATTGAATATCTTTTTCGGTTTTTTTGATGTAACTAATATCTGCTGCTACTCCTAAATACCCTGTAATTTTATTATCCCTAACTACTGCGGTTACAGTTAGTTGAACAGGAAATTGAGACCCATCACTTTTAACATAGGTCCATTCTCTAGTTTCAAATTGTCCTTTGCTTGCCCTGTAAATAAAAACATCAAACCCTTTAACTACGTCATTGTGCTCCTCTAAAATTTCTTTTGACCTTTCTTTAATTTCTTCTTCAAGATGAATCACAATTGGAGTGTGCTTATTTATCATTTCTTCTTTACCATATCCTAGCAAATTTTCAGCTCCTTTATTAAACGTTGTAATTAATCCGTGTTGATCGGTTTCGATCAGTGCAACGTGGGTACTTGCTTCAAATAATGCTTTTATCTTGGCATTATTCTCTTCTAATTGTTGTTCGGCTACTTTTTGAGCAGTAATGTCTATAATTTGAGAAATAAAGTATAAAATTTCATTTCCTTCGTCTCTAACTGCTGAAACTCCTAAAATGATGTATACCATTTTATTATCCTTAGAAAAGTACCTTTTTTTCATGTGATAATAAGTTCTTTTTCCTTGAATGATTTCTTTTAAGAGCTGCATGTCAAGTTCAAGATCATCGGGATGTGTTATCTCTTGAAATGTTTTTTGTACTAGTTCTTCCTTTGTGTATCCTAAAATTTCGCAAATTCTAGAATTTACTTTCAGCCATTTTCCGTTTTTATCAATGAAGGCCATTCCTACGGCAGCGTTCTCAAAATTTCCTCTAAAAGCGGCTTCACTAATTCTAAGCTGCTCTTCTGTCTTTTTTCTGGCTGTAATATTTGCGGTGTGTATCAAGATGCCGCCCACAGTTCCATTGTCATTGAACCACGGTTTTAATTCCCAAGAAATCCATTGTACAGAGCCATCTTTTCTAAAAAATTTTTCCTCTTCACGCTTAATTGGTATTCCTTTTAAACAATTTTGATGATGTTGTTTCCATTTATCGCTAGTTCTGGGAAATAGTTCATAATGAGATACTCCAACAATATTTTTAGTAGTTAATTTATAGTCTTCTTGCCATTTTTTAGAAGCGGCTAGGTATTTCATTTGGGTATCTAACATAGCAATAGCAGTAGGAGTCTGCTCAATAAAAAGCATGTTCCTTAAAACCGATTTTTTTTGCTCTGTTATATCCGTATGAATGCCAAACATCAGTAAAGGCTTATTGTCTGCCGTCCTACTAATTATTTTTCCTTTATCGAGAACCCAAATCCAATGGCCATCCTTATGCCTAATTCGGTACTCAGCTTCATAGTGATCTACCTTTTGATCAAAGCAATCTTTCATTTTTAAATTAGACACAATTACATCATCGGGGTGAATTAAATTCCTCCATTTCTCGGTAGTTACTGGCGCTATCTCATCAAGTGAATAACCTATAATATTAGCCCATATCTCATTATGCTGCGTTTCATCAGTTTGAATATTCCATTCCCATGTACCGGAATTAGTAGATATTATGATACTCTGTAACTTTTCCTTTTGTTGTTGTAAAGATAAATTAGCTTCCTTGACCTTCGTTATATCCTGAAAAGTTCCATACACTTTTGTACAGATACCCTTTGATAAAATGGCTTGACCTATCGCTCTAACCCATTTGAGATTTCCTTTGAAGGTTGTTATTTGTAATTCTAGGTCATACGATGTTCCTTCAGTCACACAGGAATTAAAGTGACGTATTATACTATCTTTGGCTTTACCCTCAACAAAAAAATTAATTGCAGTTTCTAAATTTGTAGTGTAATCTGATGGAACTTCGTGAATTTCTCTTGTAATTCTACTCCAAAATATTTTTTGTTTTTTTAGGTTTACTTCCCAATACCCAATTAGTGCAGCTTCGTTTGATTTTTCAAGAAACTCTCCTTGTTTTTTCAATTTCTTCAAATACTTCTGAGGGTCAGGATTTAAATTTGATCCTCTGAAACAGCTTACATAGGCGATCGTTTCTCCAAGGCTATTTGTAATGGTTTTATGTTTGCATTTCATACTATGCTTTGATCCGTTTTTATGAATCAGTACCACAACTTTTTCCTTGGTATAGGCATATAGGTCGGTAGTCTCTACTATGTTTTCAAGATTAAAATATTCGTTGTAATCATAACCTAAACTTGTACATAGTTTTGAATTAATCCAGACGTTTTCAGGATTGATAATATCGGTGTATATTAGGCCATCTACGTCCCATTTCTGTATGAAATCAAAAAGGGAAGCGTCTTTATTAATGTGATCCAAAAGTTTTTGGCTCGATTTATTCATCGGATTCTAATTTTTAACTTTAAAATTTTTACTAAGGAAACTCTTGGTCGAATTTGAAAACTTGACTTCAAGTAAACTGTTACTTTGTAACTTTATCTATAGTAACTAAAAATGGAAACAAGGTAGTAATAATTTTATGTTTTTTTTAGAAAAAAGCTAAAAAAGTAAGAAATTTTACTTGGTTAAATTGTCGGCTTTAGTTTGCGTTTACTTTAACACCAAGTTTCTTTTGTATTACTATCGACCTATAGTAAAATGCTCGAACTTAATTTTCGTATAATGACAAGCGGTTTTTAAGTGCTAGCATTTCATTTTGTAAGTCATCAATCTTTTTCAATAGATTTAAAACAACATCGATTCCCTCCAAATTGACCTCCAGATCTTGATGCAACCTCATTATTTTTTCGATTTCGTAAAGGGAATCTTTTTGTATATAACCGACTTCGTGGATACTATGAATTTCTAGTAGTCCGGTAGCTACTAGGCTATTGAAAAACTGATCATTTACTTGATATTGTACGCATAATACGTCAATAGGAATAAGGTTTTCTATCATCATGATGTTCTTAAATTAGAAAGTTGCTTAAATAAATCTTTTTCTTTTTCTGAGATGTTTTCTGGAATTTGAATTTGGTAGGTGATGTAGAGGTCGCCAAACTCTTTTTCTTTTTTATAAATAGGGAATCCTTTTCCTTTTAATTTTATTTGGGCTCCATTTTGAGTACCTGCTGCGACCTTAAGTTTTACCTTACCATCAAAGGTGTCCACGGTAATATCACCTCCAAGTACAGCGGTGTAAAGATCTATTTCAGCAGACGTATAGAGATTATTTTTGTCTCTTTTGAAATTCGTATTATTACTAATAGAAAAAGTTATGTAGAGATCTCCCTTTGGTCCACCATTAGCTCCTTCAGCCCCATACCCTGCAATTTTAATTACTTGTCCATTTTCTATACCAGCTTCTATGGTTAGCCGTATGTTTTTCCCATTGATAGTTAAGGTTCGTTTATGGGTGCTGTAAACATCTTTTAGATCAAGATGAAGTTCGGCATTAAAATCTTGTCCTTTATAGCCCGAGTTTCTGCCTCTGTTTCCTTGTCCAGCAAACATAGATTCAAAAAAATCAGAATAATCACCACCTTCAAATCCTTGAAAACCTCCTTGCGATCTGTTGCCTTGGTTTTGGGTTTGCTGCTGTTTTGCTTTTTCGTATTCAGCTCCATGTTCCCAATTTTCTCCGTATTGATCGTATTTCTTTCTGTTTTCAGGGTTACTCAATACTTCATTGGCTTCGTTAAGTTCTTTAAACTTTAATTCGGCTTGCTTATCATTTGGGTTTAAGTCCGGATGGTATTTACGAGCCATTTTTCGATAAGCTTTTTTTATCTCTGTCTCGGTTGCTTTTTTGTCTATTTCAAGGACTTTGTAATAATCTATAAATGCCATAGTAAAGTCTTATTAATTACGGATTCAGTTTGTTTGTATTTAGAAAATAGTTTAGTAAGTAGTAACTTAATGTTACTTCCAAATTTACTCATTAAATCATAAATAGTACTTTGTAAATTGTTTTATTTCAAGTGTATGAATTAATTTACGTGACGAAGTTATAGTTTGTATTACAGATTAGGTTTTAGATAGTTTGTTGAAGTCGCCTAATCTTCACTACTTGCTGAGTCTTTAGGGACTAAGTTATCGCCGTGATGCATTATACAAATAAAGCCGTCAAAATTATTTTGACGGCTTTGCTTTTAGGAGTAATGAAATGTAAGTTGTTGTTGAATTACTTTTTAATTAAGTACTTAACAGTATCAACTTTTCCATTTATTATAGTTTTTAAGAAATAGTTTCCTTTTTGTAAGTTGGATAAAATTAATTGTATGTTTGAATTTCCACTTTTAACATCATGAGTAGTTTGTTGAATTAATTGTCCGCTGAAATTGTAGATCGCTAAATCAACTTTTACATTAATCACACTATCAACTGTAACATTTACAGTATTCAAGAAAGGATTAGGGAATACAACTACATCAGTAAAGGTGGTTCTATTTTCAATTCGTGTTGAACAACTTCCTAATGTATCACCGTGGGCTAAATGACTAGCCACTGCATTTTCATCAATACAAATTGTTTTTCCATTGTGGCATACTTCTACTTTTGGATTTTTTGGATTATTTCCGCAGCTTACATCGATAACATTTACCTTTTTTTCAGTAGCCGATAAACAGCCATTAGCATCTTTTACAATTAAAGTGTAAATGGTTGTAGTCGTTGGGCATACCGATATGCTTGGAGTCGTTGCTCCGTTGCTCCATTGATAAGTGTATGGTAATACACCTCCGGTTATATTTCCTGCATCAAGTGTTGTGCATGAGTTTTTAGTATACCCGTAATATACAGTTGATTCAACTGAAGAAGGAATTGAAATTAAGGAAGGTTCAGTAATTGTAAAATTAGCAGTCAATTTATTGTTTAATGCATCCAATACTACTACGTTATATATTCCTGCTTCTAAATTTGAAATAGCGTTAGAATTTGATTTTGTTCCATTACTCCAAGTATAGGTGTAAGGAGCGATACCTCCAGAAACAGTGACCTTGGCAGTACCGTCAGCTTCACCATTACAGCTAATATTAGTTGCGTTTGTAGTATCTAATGAGAATGCTTTTAATTGTAATCTTGCAGATACTGGGAAGTGATCTGAAGCTGTTTTTGTGTAATCAGATGTAAAGAATTCATAATGTACTCTTGCTGATCCATCAATATACAAGCCAGCTAACTCATTAGAAACCATGATATGATCAATCATATTTTCGTAAGTAGCGTATGACCTAAATCCTTGTTCACTCAATGTTTTTGTTAGTACTTTGTATCTTGCGCTGTCATTTACATAAGCTTCAAAAGTAGATACTGTTGTAGTTACTGATGATACCGTGAAGTCTACATCGTCATTATAATCTCCAAGCAGAATTAAGTTTGCTGTTGGATATTGAGCATCTAAAGTATCTTTTAAAACTTCGACATCAAATTTACGCATGTCATATTTGCCTTGTGCATCACCACTAGTGTTAGCTCTAGCGTGAAGGTCTATGATGTTAATTTGTTTTGTGTCTCCGCCAATGGTTACATCAGCTGTTAGCATAAACGGTAATCTTCCACTAGCAAAAAATCTTGATTTATCACTATCTGGATAATTAGTTAAAGCAGCAATACTACCTCCATTATAAAAAGGGTGTATTGTTTCTAGTAATACTTTAGTTTTTACCGGTTTTACTGTTTTGTTTTTGTAGATGAAACCAACCTTTTGTTTTGGACTAGTATTATCGCTTGGATAAGAAGTAGCCTCTGATAATACAAAGCTATAATCATTCATTTCACTAACCATTTGAGCAAATAACACATCATCAGAAACTTCTTCAACAGCATAGATATCTGCATCTAGTTGTTGTAAAACATTCTTAACAGCTTCTTTTTGTATCGCATCTGAATTTGGTTTGCCTGCAGCGGGCGAATTTTTTTCATCACCAAACCAAGCTACATTCCACGTAGCGATATCGAACGTTTTATCATTTGCAATAGCTAAATCATTTCCTATTTGTTGGTATTTATTTGCACAAGGAAAATCGGCTCTCATTCTAGGTAATAATTGCTGAGTAGCAAAGTAATTTGCTACAACTCCTACGATTTCAGAACAATTAGCAGGCTGTGCAAACCCTACAAGATCACTCACGTCAGCATCTAAACGCAATTGTGCTGCTCCACTTAAATCTGTAATATTAATACTTGAATTACCAAAAATTATAGCACCAGGCTTAGGAAAAGCAGTATTTACGATTCGAACTAATTCAGCCGGGTGATTTGCCATCTCACTTAAAGTAATCGTTTTAGGTTCAATAAGTTCAGTAGCTGGACCATTATTAGTAACTGCGCTTACAGGACTAATTTGAACTTGTTCAGTGTATGTACTTTTTGTTCCAGTAATGGTCAAAGAATCACCTATTTTAAAAAGTCCTGATCCGTGAACTGTTTTATCAAAAACAGCTATTGCTCCGGTACCATCTTGGATATAAGCAGAACCTGCAAATTGATCTGAAACGGTCAAAGTACCAGTAACGGTTACAATTTCGCCATCTACTTTTGTTCTCGCTTCGGCTATTGGAAGCACAACAATGATCTCGCTAGCATTACCAAAAAACTGACCTTTATTTACCGCATTATAAGTAGCAGTAGCTGATTGCCAAGTAAAATCAGAGTAAGTAAATCCAGCACCAGTAAGTTGAAGTGAGGTTCCAACAGCGGCGTTACTTTCCTCTGTTATTCCAATATCGGTACTTGTCATGCCATTTGCAGGACCGTTAGTCGCAGTAAAACTGCCTTCGTAACTTATAAACTGAATCACTTTACCGTTAGGGTCAACCAAAGCAAGTCCGTCAGGAGCACCATTTTGTAAATTTAAAATAGGAACAAAAACAGTTCCGTATCCATTTAATTGATCAGCTATAATTCCTGATAAATTTCCTACGGGAGTGTAGCTTGCTCCTCCGCTTCCATTATAAGGAACAAGGCTCCAGCCTGTTAAGTCAATTCCGGCATAACCAGCAACTTCAACACCTTCTCCTATATCCGTTCCAGCATTGTCATAGTGTATTTCGTTGATGAATACTAGATCTCCAAATTTTTGTCCTTTGTTAGTTGACCCAGAAGTGCTTGCTGCTGTTTCCCACGTAAAATCACTGTATTTTGTTCCTCTACCAATTAATTGAAGAGAGTTACCAACTGTTGCTGTACTAGTTTCCTCGATACCAATATCAGTACTAGTCATACCAATAGCAGGACCATTGGTTGCCGTGAAACTTCCCTCATAACTCAAAAACTGTAGAACCTTATTTTCAGCATCAACTAAAGCTAGTCCATCGGGTGCTCCATTTTGTAGTCCTGGAATGGGTACATGTACTGTTCCATATCCATTTAATTGATTAGGTATGATTCCAGAGAACGTTCCTATAGGTGTATAACTCGCGCCATTTGCTCCATTGTACGGAATGATTTTCCACCCTGTAACGTCAATCCCGGCTAAACCAGCAATTTCTACTCCTTCGTTTACATCAGATCCTGCGTTGTCATAATGAATTTCATTAATGAAAACAGAACCAGCAGTTATTGGGGTGGTATTAGTTAATGTTTTAACACTTACTACAGCACTTGCTTCAGATGCGTTGTCGTTAGCATCTAGAGCCACCACTGTAAAATTGTAAGTAGTATTTGCAGTTAGATTACTTAATGTGAAAGAAGTAGTGGTAGAACTTGCCACTTGTACAGTTCCATTATAAATTTCATAAGAAGATGCTGCTGTTACTGCATCCCACGTTAAGGTGGCAGCTGTTTGAGTAATGTTACTTGCCGTCACATTTGCAGGTGCAGTAACAGGAACGGTAATAAGTGTAAATGATTGCCCATTATTGATAGCTCCATACGTGCTTTTAGCACTTGCTTGCCACGTAAAATCGCTGTATTGCGTTCCGTTACCTTTTAATTGTAACGATAAGCCAGCAGCTTCTAATCCGTTTTGCGAAACTCCAATGTCCAAACTTGTCATTCCAATTGCAGGTCCATTAGTAGCTGTAAAACTACCTTCATAACTTAAAAATTGTACCGCTTTACCCGAAGCATCTACTAGAGCAATCCCGTCTGGAGATCCATTTTGTAAGCCACTAATTGTTACGAAAACGGTTCCAAAGCCATTTGATTGATTTGGTATTATACCTGATAATGTACCAATTGGTGTATAAGTAGCTCCAGACCCTACGGCACCATTATAAGGAATAATACTCCACCCAGTTAAATCTGTTCCAGCGGTTCCGGCAATTTCTACTCCTTCTCCTACGTCTGTTCCCGCGTTATCGTAATGAATTTCATTGATAAACACCACAGATGCTGATGGAGTTGGAGGTGGCGTGCCTACTAAAGTTTTAACTGCTATACTGTTGCTGTTATTAGAAATGTTTCCAGCCGCATCAAAAGCCTTAACTGAAAAAGTATAATTAGTATTAGCTGTCAAGCCTGTCAAAACATAATTGGCAGTAGATGATGATGCTATCTGTACTGTTCCGTTAAAAATACGGTAGCCCAATACACCTACATTATCTGTTGACTGTACCCATGTTAAAGTTGTTTCCGTAGCTGTAGTATTAGTTGCAAATAATGTTGCAGGAACAGAAGGGGCTTCGGTATCCATTATTACGCTACCATCAAATCTGTTTTGTGCTTGTGGCCCTCCCCAAATTGCAGTTGCAAATGCAGGGTTATCAATAAAGGGATTTCGATTTCCTTGAACGCCTTCTAAAATTGTATTTCTATTAATCTCGATTTGAGAAACCGGATCTTCAACATTCCATTGCAATAAAATATCCGGAATATCTGCATTAAAAGTATTTGTTCCCACGGTAACTACATTAGGAAGACATTGATTTCCATATCTCAGGTACATGTACATTACCATACGTGCAATGTCTCCTTTCCATTCATCCCCAGGATAAAAGTAAGTCCCATTTATTAATTTTGCGTTACCTGAACTAGCTCCAAAAGGATAGTTATTTCGTGTGGCATTTAAAGTAATATCTGAAGCTCTCAAGTGATGTGCATCACTTCCAGGTCCTTCGCTACCTAAATTGGGGTTGCCTAATGACCTTGCATAAACGTGTTCTCTATTCCAATTACCACTATTACCACCGTTAGCGTCCTTAGAACGAGTACGATCATTAAAAGTGTCGGTATCAGTGTCGTTGTAACCGTATATTAATAACACTTTAGTAGGATCAGTTGGATCTAGGTCAGTTTGTTTTAAAGCATCCCATACTCCTGGAGTATAACTCAAGTTAATTGTGTTGCTACTTATTAAGGTGGCAAGACTTGACTTTAAGGTGGTTCCATTTTGGCTAATGTTAGTTCCATTGTAGTAAGTTGGAACTTGAGCAAATGAAATAACACTTAAAAAAGAAAATACAGCTACTAGAATAAACTGCGTTTTTAAGTAAAATTGCTTCATAATTTTAAATTAATTTATTGGACTGTAAATGTATTCAATAATGTAATTTGTTAAGATTCTTTATATTAACAAATTGTTAAAATTATTAACAATTGATGCTATTTGTTAGATGATTATCTAATAATTTACAGTAATAACTGATTATTTAATAGCTATATAGAATGGCTAGTAGTGATTAATTCATTGCCTTTGAACATCAATAAAAATGGTTTACATTTGCATTTTATTAAAATAGTGAATAACTATTTTCTAGAACGTCTTTTTTACTTTTGATATTTTCTATTTAATTTCAATAGAAAGAGAATCATATCTATTAGTGTAAACATCAATTTTACCAAGCTATTTTTATAAATTTTTTAAAATAACGAATGAAACAGTACCTCAATTTATTTGACTTCACACAAAAAGTAAATTACAAAACAGAAATTTTAGCGGGTTTAACGGTTGCAATGACGATGATTCCAGAATCACTATCTTTTGCAATTTTGGCTGGTTTTCCTCCGTTAGTAGGACTATATGCAGCTTTTATTATGGGACTTGTTACAGCTGTTTTTGGTGGTAGACCAGGATTAGTCTCTGGAGGAGCTGGAGCAACAGTAATTGTTTTGATTGCATTAATGAAATCCAATGGTCTTGAGTATGTCTTTGCAGCCGTAGCATTAGCAGGAGTTATTCAAATTATTGTAGGACTATTTAAATTAGGTAAATTCATTCGGCTGGTGCCCCAACCTGTAATGTTCGGGTTTGTAAACGGATTAGCCATTATCATATTCTTATCTCAACTAGATCAATTTAAAACGATTGTAAATGGAGAAAGTGTTTGGTTGTCAGGAAGCCCACTTTATATTATGGTAGGATTGGTGCTTTTAACAATTTCTATTGTGTTGCTTTTCCCAAAGGTTTCAAAAGCGATCCCAGCCTCCTTAGTAGCCATCATCGTGGTATTTGGATTGGTTTTAGGTTTGGGTATTGAAACTAAAACGGTGGCAGATATCGCTTCAATTAGTGGTGGTTTTCCTCCATTCCATATTCCAAATATCCCTTTGACTTTTGAAACATTACAAATAATTTTCCCATATGCCTTGATAATGGCATCTGTAGGACTTACTGAAGGGCTATTGACATTAAACTTAGTAGATGAAATCACAGGAACAAAAGGAAAAGGAAATAGAGAATGTATTGCTCAAGGTAGTGCGAATATTTTAAATGGCTTTTTCTTCGGAATGGGTGGCTGTCCAATGATTGCACAAACATTAGTGAATTTATCAGCTGGTTCAAGAGCGCGACTATCTGGTATTGTGGCTGCATTAACTATTTTAATTATTATTTTATTTGGAGCTCCTGTAATTGAAAGATTACCAATCGCAGCGCTTGTAGGTGTTATGGTGATGGTTGCAATTGGTACGTTTGAGTGGATTAGTTTTCGAATCATAAACAAAATGCCAAAACATGATATTTTTGTTGGAATTTTAGTCGCTATTATCACAATTATGTTGCATAATTTGGCTTTAGCGGTACTAATAGGTGTTATTATTTCAGCCTTAGTATTTGCATGGGAAAGTGCTAAACGTATCCGTGCAAAAAAATATATGGATGATAAAGGGGTAAAACATTATGAAATTTTCGGACCTCTCTTTTTTGGATCTACAACAGCATTTGCTGAAAAATTTGATGTTTTCAATGATCCTGCCGAAGTAATTATCGATTTTAGAGAAAGTAAAATTGCCGATATGAGCGCGATAGATGCGCTAAACAAAATTACAGAGCGCTATGCTAAAATTAATAAAAAGGTGCATTTAAGGCATCTTAGTTCAGATTGTCGTCAATTACTTCACAATGCTGAGGAAGTAATTGAAGTTAATATAATGGAAGATCCTACATACAAAGTTGCAGTAGATTAAAAGAAAAAAGGCCTTGAAATTATTCGAGGCTTTTTTTTTAAAAATCGGGATAAATAAAATGGTGCGTAATTAAGTGCGATTAGTCTACTCTTTTTTATTACTAAAAAAACAACTCTTTGGTAATGATATAAATTCCCATCACTAATACAAACCAACCAAAAGCTGGCTTTAGTTTACTACCATCTATTTTTTTAGACAAAGTAGTACCAATAATTAAACCTATAATAGCCATTAATGATATAATGACAAGAAATTTATAATCGACTGTTATACCAGCGAGTAAATCACCTGTAAAACCTATCATCGAGTTAATAAAAATAATGAATAGGGAAGTCCCTACCGCTTGTTTCATAGGTAGATTTCCAAAAAAAAGTAAAGCAGGAATTATTAAAAAACCACCACCTGCACCTAGAAAGCCTATTATTACACCTACTAATAATCCTATAACGGCAAGCATTGTGAAATTAATTTCAGAAGCCTCTACTATTATTTTTGTTTTTTTAATCATCGAGAAGGAAGTCGCAACCATCAGCATGGCAAAAACAATCATGATGAGCAAGTCCTTTGTAATATCAAAACCATCTATTGAGCCTATGTTTGATGGTATGTAGGGAAGAACTGATCTCCGAATAAAAAGTAGAGAGATTATTGAAGGAACAGCAAAAATTATCGCTGACTTAATTTTTAAATTCCCTAATTTATAATGGCTATAAGAACCGATCATAGAAGTGAAACCAACTATAAATAAAGAATAAGTAGTAGACTGCTCTGGACTTATTTTAAAAAGGTAAACAAGGATAGGTACTGCCAGAATAGAACCTCCGCCTCCAATTAGTCCTAAGGACAGTCCGATAATGATTGAAGCTAAATAACCAATATATTCCATCTATACTTTTTTTTACAAAGGTTGCTCATATCTTAAAAGGATGTAGTAACAATTGTCACATAGGCCTTATTTATTTCAAAAGTTCAATGTGATTACGATGAAGTACTACCATTCCTCTTTGTTCCATTTTTTTTAACAGACGAGAAATCACCTCTCTTGAAGTATTTAATTCAGTTGCAATATCTTGGTGTGAAAATTTTAAGTCGCAACAACCACAAGCATCTGCGTGTCTTTTTAGGTAAAATTCTAATCGCTCGTCCATGGCTCTAAAAGCGATGTTGTCTACCACCTCTAAAATTTCCTCAAATCTTATTCGATAGGTTAAAAGAACAAATTCGTTCCAAGTACGGTGCTCCATCATCCATTTTTCCATTAAAGGAAGTGGAACAATGATAATTTCAACATCATCTACGGCTTTGGCCATAATACGACTTACTTGGCTTTTAGTAGCACATATCATAGATACTGCGCATGCCTGTCCTGGTTGAATATAATACATAAAAAATTCACCTCCATTTTCACCTTCTCTGTAAATTTTTATTTGTCCTTTGGTAAGGAGCATAGTATGGTTAATATACTGACCAGTGCGCATTATGACCTCTCCAGCTTTAAAGGTGTGAATTTTTGCACTAGTTTCAATATCATTGTTTAACTCCTTTGAGAAAGTAGGGAATAAGGTGTTAAGTATTTCTTGCATTGAGTACGCTTTTATGAATTTAGTATTGTCCTATTGTAAAAGTACAGTAATTTTTTTGATACAGTTGGTAGATTACCAAAGTTAATAGTAACTTATTTGGTCGTAATTTGTATTTCAGTAATTCATAATTATCCTATGGATTTTATGGGCTATTTTTAACTTTTACTAGTAAAGATTGTAATTCAATGTTTATTAATGGTACTCGAAAACGTTTTCTATGATTAATTAACTAATTCGTATTTGAGCACTTTAATCTTCGGTAAAAACTTTGTATTTTTACAAAAAAGAGAACTATGAATTTAACACAAGAAGATTGGATTTCGCAACTTAAAGCGGATACAAACGCAGTAATATTAGATGTAAGAACAGAGGATGAATGCAATGAAGGTATAATTGAGAACGCGATCACTATAGATATTCACCAAGGTCAAGCTTTTATTAATGCTGTAGAACAATTAGATAAAACTAAAAACTATTACGTTTACTGTCGCTCAGGTGCTCGCAGCGGAAAAGCGTGTGAATTACTGAATGAGATCGGTATCGAAAATGCCTACAACTTGACTGGTGGTATGCTAGCTTGGGAAGGTGATGTGGTAAATCCATAAATAGAAGAGGCTTAGGCCTCTTTTTTTAATATAATTTAAAGATAAAGAGATGAATACAATTCCAGAAGAATTTCAAATTAAAGATTTATTAAATCAGGATACCTACTTGCTGAATGGGAAGTTAGAAAAATGGGAGGGTCAAACTTCACCTGTTTTTTCGACTATTTCATCAACAGAAGACTATTTACCAACTATTTTAGGATCGATTCCTTTTATGGGAGAAAAAGAAGGCTTAGAAGCAGTTGAGGCTGCTGATGTGGCTTATAATAATGGGCAGGGTTTGTGGCCAACTATGAGGGTGAAGGACCGTATAAAATGTATGACTCGCTTTGTTATACAAATGGAAGGTACGCGTGATGAGGTGGTGAAATTTTTAATGTGGGAAATAGGAAAATCATTAGGTGATTCACAAAAAGAGTTTGATCGAACGGTTGAGTACATTTATGATACGATTGAAGATTATAAAAAATTAGATCGCGATAGTGCTAAATTTACTAAAAGTCAAGGCGTAAACGCTATGGTTCGTCGTGGACCATTAGGAGTCGTATTGTGTTTAGGACCGTATAATTATCCTTTAAACGAAACTTTTGCTTTACTTATTCCTGCTTTAATAATGGGGAACACAGTGGTTTTTAAACCAGCAAAACATGGTGTCTTATTGCTATCACCTTTAATGGAAGCGTTTAGAAATAGTTTTCCTGCAGGTGTGATCAACGTTGTATACGGTAGAGGGCGCGAAGTTGCATCGCCTATTATGGCATCAGGAAAAGTAACTGTACTTGCTCTAATTGGAAACAGTAAATCAGCGATTGCATTACAAGACCAGCACCCAAACAAAAATAGATTACGTTTAATTTTAGGGCTCGAGGCCAAAAACCCTGCGATTATACTACCAGATGCTGATCTAGATTTAGCCATTCAAGAGTGCATTGCAGGAACCTTGTCATTCAACGGACAGCGTTGTACTGCTTTAAAAGTATTGTATGTACATGAGAATATAGCGGTCGAATTCAATAAGCGTTTTGCGGCTAAAGTAGATGCATTAGCTTTTGGAAATCCGTGGGAAAAAGGAGTGATGCTAACGCCACTTCCAGAAAAAGAGAAACCGGCTTACATTCAAGAGTTAATTGATGATGCAGTAAGCAAAGGTGCTAAAGTTATCAACGAAAAAGGAGGGCAACATAGCTCAAATTATATTTTTCCAGCGGTCTTGTATCCAATAAATAAGGAGATGCGTGTTTATCACGAAGAACAATTTGGACCAGTTGTACCTATTTTGACTTTCAATGACATTCAGGAGCCATTAAACGATATGGCAGAGTCTAACTACGGTCAGCAGGTTAGTTTATTTGGGAAAGATATCAAAACCTTAGCTCCACTAATCGACACTTTAGTGAATTTAGTTTGCCGTGTCAACCTAAACAGTTCATGTCAGCGAGGACCAGACATTTACCCATTTACAGGACGTAAGGACTCTGCAGTGGGAACCTTAAGTATTCATGATGCATTGCGTTCGTTCTCGATTAGGACTTTTGTAGCATCAAAGGATAATGAATACAACAACGAGATCTTGCAAGCACTGTTAAATAGCGCTGAATCAAATTTTATTACTACAGATTATATTTTGTAGATAAAACTCAAAAATAGTTTAAGCCGCCTTTCGTTATTGATTAGGCGGTTTTTTTATAGCCATTTTTTTTATAGTTAGGTATTTAGTTGAAAGTTTTTGTAGCAAAGGAGTAAAACCAAGAGCGTGGTTGTGGTTGTTCCGCTAAACATTTATATATTTACTATCGTGAACAAAAATAATATTGCAATTTGCTAACTACCTTATTAAAAACGAACCAAATATGAAAAAATTTATTGCTTTCTTGTTTCTTTTGCAGTTACAATTTTCTGTAGCTCAAAACGGAGCCGAACCTGTTTTACTAACAGATATGTTAAGGATAAAAACCGTTAGTAATGTTACTTTAAGTCCAGATGCCAAAATTGCTGCATTTACGGTAACATCTGTAGAGGATGATGAAAAAAGTAAAATAGATTACAAATATAAAACGCACATTTATACTGTAAGTACAGAAGGTAAAAGTTCACCTCGACAGTTAACATATGGTCCTGATAGTGCCTCTAAACCGGTTTGGAGTCCTGACGGAAAAAAAATTGCGTTCAGCCGCTTAGTTGGAGATAAAACGCAAATTTTCACCCTCTCAATGCAAGGTGGCGAAGCGATGCAAATAACAAAATACAAGTACGGAGCTAGTAATCCTAAATGGTCTCCTGATGGGAATAAAATACTTTTCTCTGCAAGTATTCCTTTAAAAGATTTGCTACGCGATTCTATTTTAAACCCTACTAAATCAATTCCTGTTTGGAAGATGGAGAAACCGGGGTTTGACAAAAACGAACATGTGATTGCCAATACGGCTAAGCCAAATCCAAATGGTACTTTGGCAGAAATTAGAGCGTATCTAGAGAGGAATGCAGATGATAAAAAGGCTATTGTGCTAAATAAACTAAATTTTCAAAGTGAAACAAATCTATCTTCTGATGTAAATTTTAATCATTTTTTTGAAGTAAGTCCCAACAATAACGAAGAGCCAAAAGCAATCACAAAGGGATTTTATAGTTTTAGTACCGCCGATTATACTCCGAACGGAAAACAGATTATATTTTCAGGAGATGTTGATGATACTGAAAATCCAGATCGCTCTCAGGAAAGTGAAATTTTTATTGTGGATACTGATGGTAGTAATTTTAAAATGATACTAGGCGAAACAGGTAAAAGATTTAGTGGTGCTTCATTATCTACATCCGGTAAATGGTTGGCATTTGTAACAAGTACCACTTCTTTTGTCACAGTACCTACATTAGCTATTATGCCTATTAACGGAACGGAAAAAGACATCATAACGATTCCGTTTGATCGTAATAAATCAGATCTTACTTGGAGTAAAGATGATAAGTTTTTATATTTCACAGCTCAAATGAATGGGGGGAATGTTCTACACAAACTAAACATTGGAACTAAAAAAACAGAAGCTTTATCCAGTGTTGATGAGGGGATTACTAGCTTTGATATAAACAATAATACAATAGTGTTTTCTAAAACGCAGGTCATCAATCCATCTGAATTATTTTTAGCTGATGCTAATTTAAAGAAAGAGCGAAAAGTAAGTAATTTTAATGATTGGGTTTTAACTAAAAAATTATCGATTCCAACAAAGAAAACCTTTACTAACGAATTAGGAATGATAGTAGAGTATTGGGTAATGCAACCTTCTAATTTTAAGGCGGGAGAAAAGTATCCTTTGCTATTAGAAATTCACGGTGGTCCATCGGCAATGTGGGGGCCTGGAGAGGCAAGCATGTGGCATGAATACCAATACTTTTGCAGCAATGGGTATGGCGTTGTGTACAGCAACCCAAGAGGTTCTGGAGGTTACGGTTTGGATTTCCTTAGAGGGAATATCAACGATTGGGGTACCGGACCATCAAATGATGTATTGACTGCTTTGAATAAAACTGTAGACGAAGGCTGGGCAGATAAATCAAAATTGTTAATCACAGGAGGATCGTATGCGGGTTATTTGACCGCTTGGATTATTAGTCATGACAATCGTTTTAGAGCAGCGTGTGCACAACGTGGGGTTTACGATTTAAATACCTTCTTTGGAGAAGGAAACGCTTGGAGATTGGTGCCAAATTATTTTGGAGGGTATCCTTGGGAACCAAAAGTAAAAGAGATTTTAGCACGTGAATCGCCTATAAATTATGTACAAAACATAACAACGCCCTTCATCATTTTTCATGGTGGAAATGACAGAAGAACTGGTTTTATCCAAGCCGAGATGCTATTTAGAAGCTTAAAAGTGTTAGATCGTCCGGTAGAGTTTGTGGTACATCCTGGCGCTACTCATGAAATTACAAGAAACGGTGATAACCGCCAACGTATGGATCAAATGTTGCGCACGTATGAGTTTTTCCAACGTAATTTAGATAAAAAATAGAGTATGCTATTTAGTTGAAGCATAATTTCAGATTAAATCAAAATACTATTTTCTATAAACGACAAATCCCTATCGAATTCGATAGGGATTTGTCGTTTATGAGATTATATCTTTTATTTTTCTAAGCACTCAACAGATGTGAATTTGTATTTTACTTTTTCGAAATCAATAGGTTCGCCTTTTGCGAAATAAGAAGCGCCTAATGCAAATTCGATCTTACCATTACCTAAAATTAATTCATTCCCTTTTTTCAAAAAAGCCATAGGGTTTTTAAACGTCTTTTTTTCATTAGTACCTTGAATAAAAGTATAGCTTGCAAATAAAGTATCACCACGAAATTCTCCCACAATTTGGCCTAATTTTGTTGGCTTGTTTTCGATTTTCATTTCGAGATCACCAGTAACCGTACCTGCTTTTAAGGTGTTTATTTTTAGATTAAGAGTGTCTTGCTCGTAAATAGCTTTGTAGCACTCAGTACTTACCGGAGTCTCAATACTGGTTTTGGCAGCGTCGTCTTCTTTTGCAGTTGTATCATTTTTACAACTTGTGAATCCAATACCAGCCAATAGTAAACATAAAATATTAAAGTTTTTCATAATTGGTTCTCTTATTAATTAATAATTTTAATAGTAGTTTAGCTAATTTACAAAATTATTACATGCCATGCGTTACAGTCAAGACTAAAACTTTTTTTAAAGGGCGGGATTAGTACCTAGGTACATACTTTCTCTGCTTTGGAGTCTGATTTTTTAAATTTTGTACCCATTGTTGAACCTACGGATGCGATTACAACACATATGACCGCTATGATTTCATTAGTTGTTAAGTACTCTTGCAAAAACAATAAACCGCAGATAGAAGCAGCTGCAGGCTCTAAACTCATTAATATACTAAAAGTTCGCGCCGGTAATTGCCCTAGTGCTTTCATTTCAAGTGTAAACGGAATAGCACTGGAAAGCAGGGCTAAGGCGATACCTAAGTAGAAAAAATCAGGAGTCATATTTTGAAATCCCTGTCCTATAATTCCAAAAGGAAGAATTAATAGTGTTGCAAAAAGCATTCCTACTGCGACAGCTTCTCCTCCTTTCATTATCTTGGACACTTTTCCGCCCAACACAATGTAAGCAGCCCACAGTGCACCTGCAACTAAGGCAAATACAACACCCAAAAGATCAACACCATTGTCAGACCAAGGCGCTATTAAGACTAGTCCGGCTGCTGCTAAAAGGATCCACAAATAATCCAACAACCTTTTTGAACCTAGTACTGCAACTACTAACGGACCTATAAATTCTAGTGTTACTGCCAGTCCAATCGGGATACGCTCTATAGCGAAGTAAAATATCAAGTTCATTGCTCCCAGCGATAATCCGTAAGGAATCACGACTTTCCACTGACTAGCATTTATTTTAGACAAATTAGGTCTATATACGGCTAGTAAAATCAAGGCAGAAATCCCTATGCGTAACGAAGCGGTAGCAGCGGCACCTAATTCAGGAAAAAGCGTTTTTGCGATGGCAGCTCCAGATTGAACGCTTATTATCGCGAAAAGAACAGCAGGAATAGGAGGGATATTAAAAAGTTTTTTCACGTAGGTAATTATAAATGAGAACTGTAAAACTACAAAAAATTGAATTTGGTAACGGTGGTCTGTTGGGTAAGTATTTTAAAAATGTAAAATAGGTTGCTGTTTTCTTAATTTTAGACTTACAGAGTAATTCAAACTTGGGAACGTTTTGACTACTTTTGAATAAAAATAATCCCCATGAGTTTTAAACATGTCTTTAAAGCAAAATTAAATTGGACTTCAAAAGAGCAACCTACGCCTTCTGCAGCGAAAAAGTATACTAAAAGTCATTCGATTGTTATTGAGGAAAAAGAACTGATGCAAGTTTCGGCAGCCAAAGCATTTAAAGGTGATCCATCCTTGTATAATCCCGAGGATTTATTACTTAGCAGCGTCGTTTCCTGTCATATGATGTCGTATTTATATGTTTGTCAGCAAAACGGAATTGAGGTTTTGTCTTATCAAGATAATGCGGAGGCCACTTTAGAGGTTTTAGATAATGGTTCGGGACGATTCATAGAAGTTCGTTTATTTCCGCAAGTGATCATTAGTAACAAAGAGCAAATTGCTCAAGCAATACACTTACATATAGAAGCAAATAAGCTCTGTTTTATTGCTAACTCCTGCAATTTCCCTATACTTCATCAAGCAAGTTGTGAGGCTGTTTAGCAATTGATTTTGTAGAATTAGAGGATAAATAAATTACTCTCCCATTTTATATCTTGGCAAATTAATCTCATGTGCTTGTGGGTAAGGTGCTCTTTGCGTACTGCTCACATCTTCCTTCATTCGTTGTTGGGTGATAAATTGATGATCTTTCGAATCAGAATACCTTGGATCAGGTACAAAAGGGAGTTTTGCCATTTTTAAGATGGTTAGTGTAGGGAAGTGGTAATCAACTTCAACAGTACCAAGTAACAAATAGCAGCCGCCACCTTGAAAAGGGTATTCGATCAAATTATCCGGAAAATGAGTCGTGTCAAAATAAGTACCTTCATAATCTACCCAAGTACCAAAATACATGGTTCCTCTAGCTGTGGGAACTTGTTTTCTCGAAATAAGGTAACCAAGCATACGCACTTGTTTTTTATGGTGTTGATCTAAGTCCTTTGCCATCACGTCGCCTCGGTACTTAGTTTGAAGCAATTCAAAAGTGGTAAACGAAATAGGGAATCCTAAGAGTTCAATCTCATCAAAAGCATCCTCAAAACGGGAGCGTTCTAATTTTGGTAATTGGTATTCCTTTACGGATTCTTGCAGCAGTAGCATTTGATGATCTGATGGCGCCGCATTAAACAATAAACTTGCTAAAACTAACAACTGATTTTTGGTTTTACCGGTTTCCCTTAAAGCACCTATAAAAATCAACAATTTCAAACTCTCTAATCCAATTTTTATTCGATTGCAAAAATCTTCTAACGAAAGGTATTCTCCATTCTGTGTTCGTTCGTTTACAATAGTCCAAGCTAATTTTTCTGCTAAACCTTGCAAATGCATAAATCCTAAATAAACGTCTTTGCCGTATAAGGTAGTGGTAAATTCGCTTTTATTCACACAAGGATTATGGATTGTAGCTCCTGACATTCTCGCTTCATGCACATAAACTTCGGTTCGGTAAAAACCACCTTGGTTGTTAATGACAGCCACCATAAACTCAATAGGGTAATACACTTTTAAGTACAAACTTTGATAACTTTCGACCGCATACGAAGCAGAGTGTGCCTTGCAGAATGAATAGCCCGCAAAGGATTCTATTTGGCGGTAAATTTCTTGGCTTAGTGCTTCGGTATGTCCTTGTTGCGCACAACTGATAAAAAAATCGTCTTTTACTTTTTGCAAAGCTGCTAGCGATCGCCCTTTGCCACTCATAGCGCGACGCAAAATATCGCCATCGGCAGCAGGTAAACCACCAAAATGTAGTGCAATTTTAATCACATCTTCTTGATAGACCATAATGCCGTAAGTTTCGCCCAATTGCTCCTCAAAAACTTTATGAAAATATTCAAATTGATTGGGATGATTGTGCCTAAAAATATATTCTTTCATCATACCTGATTTTGCTACTCCGGGTCTAATAATAGAGGATGCGGCTACCAAAGTTTTGTAATTATCACATTTTAAACGGCGCAATAATCCACGCATGGCAGGACTTTCGATATAAAAACAACCTATGGTATTTCCTTTTGATAAATACATATTGGCTTTGGCTTCATTTTTAGAAATTTTGGTATCCCGAATATTAATTTGGATGCCTCTGTTTTTAGCAACCAGTTTTACTGTGTCGTCAATATGGCCAATGCCTCGCTGACTTAAAATATCAAATTTCTCAAAGCCTATTGCTTCTGCCACATGCATATCAAAAAGCACTATTGGAAAACCTTTTGGAGGCATTTCTAAAGGCGTGTAATTCGTAATAGGCTCTTCGGATATAATGATACCACAGGAATGCATGCTGCGTTGGTTAGGGTATTTTTCTAATAACATGCCGTATTCTTGCACCTCTTTGACCACGCTATTGCTTTGTTGCAAGCGCATGGGGTTTTTGGCTAGGTGATCGAGTTCCTCTTTGGGTAAACCAAAAACTTTGCCGACTTCTCTAAAGATCGAACGGTATTTGAATTCGACATTTGTACCACAAAAAGCCACATTTTCGTACCCATAACGATTAAAAATGTATTCTAGAATTACATCTCGCTCTTGCCAGCTCCAATCGATATCAAAATCAGGTGGGCTTTTGCGATTAACATTCAAGAAGCGCTCAAAATACAAGTCGAGTTCGATGGGACAGATATCAGTAATTCCAAGGCAATACGCAATGATAGAGTTGGCGCCGCTTCCTCTACCAATATGCAAGAAACCACGGCTATTACTGTACCTGATGATGTCCCAAGTGATTAAAAAATAGCCGCTAAATTGTAATTCGTGAATAACTTTTAATTCTTTTTGTACTCGTGCTAGAGCGGCTTTATGCTCTTTCCCATACCGCCATTCCATCCCTTGATGCGCTAATGTTGTAAGTAATGCGATGTCACTTTCAGAGGAGTTGGTATAATGTTTTTTGTTTTTTGGTGTCTCAAAATCATACTGAAAATTACAGCTATCAATAATCATTTGGGTATTAGCAAGCAATTGTGGATAGTCTTTGTAAACCGCACGCAAGCGTTCCTCAGTTACCATGACCTCTGTAGGTGCAGCGATGTCTTGAGGAGTCAATTTAGATAATAAAATATTAATATCAATTGCTCGAAGTATTTTGTGTAATTGGTATTCTTTTTTAGTTCGAAAAGTCACAGGTTGTAATACCACCATTTGATCTAAATGGCCTTTGTAGCCAAATAGCTTCCCTACTTCTTCCGGTCGAATACCAATATATTCGTTCGTTTTTAACACCGATGGCGCTTTCGCGAAAGCGTAAATAATGATTACCTCTTGAAAATTTCGAGCCTCTAGAGGTAAAGGAGTTTGGTCGAAATTGTGCTTGGTCAAAAACCGATTCATTTCTGCCAATCCGCTTGCATTTTTGGCTAGACCAATGTATCTAAATTCATTTTTCCAACGAAATTCGATTCCAACCAAAGGTTTTATGCCTGCATTTTTACATCCGATAATAAAATCATAAATTCCTGTAACGGTATTGATATCTGTTAAGGCCATAGCAGTAACGCCTGAACGAACGCCTTTTTCGATTAAATCGTCTAGCGGAATCGTGCCGTATCGCAAGGAGTGAAAAGAATGACAGTTGAGGTACATAGTAGTTATATAATGAGATTTGTATTTTTGGTTAACAGATTTTCTCAGATAGATCCAATAAAAAATCTGTAAAATCTGCGTGCTGAAATATCTAGCACTTTTAATCAAACAGAATAATCATCACAATAGAGTGAAAATGCTTTTTTAAAATAGTTTACATTTTTATTTCACGCAGATCTAGCTGATTTTCGCAGATGTACCAATAAAAAATCTATATAAATCTGTAAAATCTGCGTGCTGAAATATCTAGCACTTTTAATCAAACAGAATAATCATCACAATAGAGTGAAAATGCTTTTTTAGAATAATTATATTTTTATTTCACGCAGATCTAGCTGATTTTCGCAGATGTGCCAATAAAAAATCCGTGAAAATCTGTAAAAGCTGCGTACTGAAATATCTAGCACTTTTAATCAAACAGAATAATCATCACAATAAAGTGAAAATGCTTTTTTAAAATAGTTTACATTTTTATTTCACGCAGATCTAGCTGATTTTCTCAGATGTACCAATAAAAAATCCGTGAAAATCTGTGTTTAATTTTAATAAATCGCAATTGCAATAAATTCATACGACAAACTAAAAATTCCGTTTCAAAATAACATCCTTCGTATTAGGTTTCAAGGCTGCACCTGCGCACCGCATGACGGCATCAAAGCCATACCGACTTTTCATTTTATCCATCGCAGCGTAGAGCGACAGCATTTCTTGCGTATCCTCAAAAAGATCAATTTGATAAGTTCCGCGTACCAAACCACTAAAACGAACACCCACTAATCGCAATCGCATTCGACGTTGGTACAGCACTTCAAATAAGCCTAAAACTTTTTGCGTTAGCAAATGATCGGCTGAGGTATAAGCTATTTTGCATTGCTTCGTTTCGGTATCAAAATTGGCATACCTTATTTTTACGACCACTGTTGAGGTTAGCCACTCCTCAGACCGCAATTGAAAAGCCAACTTTTCGACCATACCACACAAAATGGCTTTGAGATGTGTTATATCGATCGTGTCTTGTACAAAAGTATGTTCAGTAGCGATCGATTTGCGTTCGGTATACGGTTCGACAGGATTGTTATCAATACCGTTAGCTTTTTTCCAAATCTCGACTCCATTTTTACCTATCATGCGTTGCAACACTTCGGCTGGCATTTCAGATAATGTTTGTATGGTTCGAATTCCAATACGCGACAAAGTTTGGAAAGTTACATCACCTACCATAGGGATTTTCTGGATCGAAAGCGGATTCAAAAAAGCACGTACCTGATCTTGTGGAATGTCTAAATGTCCTTTGGGTTTGCCTTCTCCAGTACCAATTTTAGAAACTGTTTTGTTGATCGACAAGGCAAAACTTATCGGTAATCCTGTTTCTTTCAGCACCCGTTGTGCGAGTTCATTCGTCCATTGGTAACAACCATAAAAACGATCCATTCCTGTAATGTCGAGGTAAAATTCGTCGATACTCGCTTTTTCGGTAATAGGTGATTTTTCTTGAATTACTTCGGTCACCGTATGTGACAATTGGGAGTAGCGCTCCATATCACCTTTGATAACCTTGGCTTGAGGACAAAGTTTAAGTGCCATAGCCGTAGGCATAGCCGATCGCACACCAAAACGCCGCGCCTCATACGAGCACGAAGCCACAACACCACGATCACCTCCTCCAATAATTAACGGAATTCCTTCCAATTGAGAGTTGTTCAATCGCTCACAAGACACAAAAAAAGTATCCAAATCCATATGTACAATTGCGCGGGCCATTTCGTTTTATTTTAGGGTACAAAATTAGCACAGATAAGAACATTTTGTGTTATATTTGTTGTTACAAATTATAACAAATTAGTTATGTCCTTATTTTCAGACAATATCAGAGCCTTGCGAGTGAAGCATAAAATTTCGCAGGAAAAAGTAGCCGAAAGCCTTTTGATTACTAGGGGAAGGTATGTGAAATACGAAGATGGAACCTCGGAGGCACCCTATGAAATTCTGAAGAAAATAGCGCAGTATTATCAAGTGAGCATCGACTTATTATTGTCGGTTGATATTCGGAAAGTAGAGGTCAGTGATTTGTTAAAACTCGAAAACAACCGACTTATTTTACCCATTCAAGTAGATCAAATGGGCGAAAATAGGATAGAAGTTGTTACCCAAAAAGTAAAAGCAGGTTACCTAAGCGGCTATGCCGATCCGGAATATATTGAGCAACTGCAACAAATATCTTTACCATTTTTGGGCGTGGGCAAATACCGTGGTTTCCCTGTAGAAGGGGATTCGATGCCGCCACACCAAGACGGAGATATTATTGTAGGACGTTATGTAGAACGCTTGGGCGAAGTGCTAGATGGGAAAACCTATATTTTGATCACGAGGAACGAAGGTATGGTGTACAAGCGATTAAATAAAAACAAAAAGAACGCTTTAGTAGTAGCCTCTGATAATTATTTTTATCCGGCTTATGAAGTCAAAGCTTCGGATATTCTTGAAATTTGGGAATACCAATGTAGTATTGCAAGAAGTGATAAAAAGACAGAAGCTTTAGAAAACGATACCATCAAAAATATGTTTGTTGAATTGAAACGAGACATTAACGAAGTAAAAAACACTATTGGGCTAACCACTTAGTATTGGTTTAAAACTATAATAAGAATCAATTGTATCAAGAACACAAAAGCTGTTTACCCTTTTATATTTAAAATGAAAAATCAAGAATACGCAATAGTAGATATTGAAACTACAGGCGGAAATGCCACTCATAGCCGAATTACCGAAATAGCAATCATAATTCACGATGGTGAGCAAGTAATTGATCGTTGGGAAACACTAGTAAACCCTCAAAAAGATATTCCGCCAGCTATATTTGCCTTAACAGGTATTACCAACGAGATGGTTAGTAATGCTCCTGTTTTTGATTTAATTTCGGATAAAGTATTTGAGTTACTGTCTGACCGCGTATTTGTGGCTCATAATGTAAACTTTGATTATTCTTTTGTGCGTCATGAACTAGAACGAGCGGGCTTAAAATGGACTGCAAAGAAATTATGTACCGTAAGAGCCGCAAGAAAAATTAGACCAGGATTGCTTTCGTACAGTTTGGGCAGACTTTGTGATTCATTAGCTATTAATCTAGACAACCGCCACCGAGCGGGCGGTGATGCTGATGCTACCGCTATCTTGTTTAGTCGTTTGTTAGAATGGGACACTGATCAGGAGATGGATAAAATGATCAAGAAAACTGCCCCAGATCAACGATTACCTCCTAATTTACCTAAAGAAGATTTTGAACAATTGCCTGAAAAACCAGGTGTATATTATTTTTATGACGAGCACCATAAAGTGATTTATATCGGTAAAGCCGTTAATTTAAAAAAACGAGTAGCATCCCATTTTACAGGACATAAAATCACACCACAACGACAAAATTTTTTACGTGAAATTTACGCGATTACCTTTGAAGTTTGTGGTACAGAGTTGATGGCTTTGTTGCTAGAGTGTACCGAAATTAAAAAGCTATGGCCCATTCACAACAAAGCACTAAAACGCTTTGAGCCTAAATTTGGTTTGTTTGAGTACGAAGCCAGAAACGGTTATCGCTACTTAGCTGTTGGTAAACTAGCTAAAAACCAAAGTTGTATTGAAACCTTTGATACTATTTACGGTGGTATTAATTTACTGCAAGACTTAGCCAAACAGTTCGATATAGATCAACGATTTTGTAAATACGGAAGCTTATCTGATGGTGTGTTTGCAACACCAATAGATGTTACTCCATTACCAGAAATTGATTACCACAACGACCAAATTCAAGCGGCACTAGATTTTCATATCTCTAACAGACCAAGTTTTGCTATTATTGATAAAGGACGAAATAATGAAGAACGCAGTTGTATTTGGGTCGAAAACGGACACTTTTACGGAATGGGATATCTTGATACTGATGTTGTAATTAATGACCTTTCTGAAATCAGAGAGTATGTGACGCCTTATCCTTCGAATCAATATATAACGGACCTGCTTTATTCTTTTGCACAAAAATATCCATCTAAGATTCAAATTCAGTCCAAAGAAAACGCAGAGTTATAGACTTCCCACTGTGGTTTTTAGATCGGTTATTACTTATTTAGTAGTACACTTTTCCAATTTCTATATTTGAGATAAAGCGACTTCTCACATGTAAGCTAAAAGTAACAATAACAGCACGATTAGCGGTTAAAAGGAAAGATAATAGAAACAGTATGTGTTAAAACTAACAAAACTTTAGCAATTGTTTGAAAACCAAGACTGTAAATATGTCGTAAATTACAAAAGATACCTAATTGAGCGGAGTAAATTGACCGAAAACGTTATCTACTCATAATCAATTACTTATAATAATATTCAATCTTTAAACAGTATAAAATGAAAATACTAAGTTACTTATTTGTGTTTTTCACAGTGATAAGCTGCACTAATGCACAAACAAAAAAATTATCTCTTGAGCCTAAAAACGGACAAGCTGTTGCTGTTTTTGCATCAGGATGTTTCTGGTGTACAGAGCATGTTTTTGAAGCCGTTGTAGGCGTAAACGAAGCAATATCTGGATACAGTGGAGGATCAACTAAAAATCCTAGCTATGAACAAGTAGGTTCTAATAGAACGGGTCACGCTGAATCGATCGCTGTTTTTTATGATCCAAAGGTAATTTCGTATAAAGAGTTGGTGAATGTGTTTTTTGCATCGCAAGACCCGACAACACCTAATCAGCAAGGGCCAGATCGTGGATCATCTTATCGCTCGATTGCTTTTTATAAAACTCCAGCTGAGAAAAAAATTATTGAAGACAAAATTAAGGATTTGACTGCTAAGAAAGTATTTGCTAATCCTATAGTTACAGAGGTGAAGCCTGTTGTTGATTTTTATGAGGCAGAAGACTATCATCAAGATTACGTTAAAACTAATCCTAATCAACCATACGTTAAAGGAGTTTCAGTACCTAGATATAACAAGTTCAAAGCTGCTTACAAAGGTAAATTAAAACCAAATAATTAAAATCATGAAAAGATACCATCAATTTATTGCTACTATATTAATCTCCTTTAGTTTTATTGCTTGTTTACAAGCTAGTAAGGGGAAAAAAGAAGTAGCCGAGACAGGGAAAGAAATACAAGTGGAGCAGTCTACTGTATCATTATCAGACACTATTTTGAAAAAAGTAGTTAAAACCGATGAGCAATGGAAAAAGGAGTTAACTCCTAATCAATATTATATTTTACGTGAAAAAGGGACAGAGCGCCCTTTTCAGAATGAATATCATGACAATCATAAAAAAGGAACATACTACTGCGCAGGATGTAATTTGCCTTTATTTACATCAAAAACTAAATTTGATTCAGGCACAGGATGGCCTAGTTTTTATGATGTTTTAGACAAGAGCAGAGTAAAAGAAGTAGTAGATAAAAGTGCGGGAATGGTTCGAGGAGAAATCGTATGCGCGCGTTGCGAAGGACATTTAGGACATCTTTTTGATGACGGACCTAATCCTACAGGACTGCGTTATTGCATGAACTCCGCTTCATTGACATTCGAAGAAGCAAAGTAATAATTTGGTTAATTATTCGAAAAAAGGGCGTTTGTTTCATCTGAAATAAACGCCCTTTTGGGTTTCATTTTTGTTATATTTTTAAAATTTATTCATAAAAGTGATGATACTAAACAAGTATTTAGAAGATTAAGTACTGTTCTTGTAAATTATGAAGGACTTTTGAAGCGATACAAACGATTGTTTTAACGGAACTCTAGGTAGAAATCGCAATACAAACCGCTAGATTGTATTGTTATATTTAATTAAAATATTTTTTTGAATTTTCCAAAATATCATTTTTACTATGTTCGCCTAAATAATAATAAAATTTACCATCTGGTTTGATCAAAATATAATTGCCGTATCTTATTTCATAGGGAAAAAATAATTTCTTAAATAAATTGTTTCGGTCTGCAATCCACTTAATCCTATCCGAATGATAATAGTCTAAATTATCAGATTCTGGAGCATTTATCCAAAATTGACTAATATCTGCTATTTTATGAAGATTTTCCAAGTAATCGTTGTCTAAAATATTCCAATTTGATCTCGATTTAGTATTAGCGGCTTTTTTAGGAAAAGCAGTTAAATAGTTTATCACAATATTTTGTGTTGTGTCAATTCGCTTAGCGCTTATTTCAGTCAAATACTCTTTTAAGTTCATAAACGTCATTTTGTCTAAATGACCAAATTTTTGACGAGTAACTAACATTCCTACTTTAGTGGTGTCATTTTCGTAATATACATCTAAATTTTTATGATGGTCAATACTTTCTGTGAATTTTTGTTTCTCAACTTTTTCTCCAATTTCATTGTAGAAAACTTTTTGTTTACGTTGTCCAAAAAGTAAGGAAGTAAAACAGATTAGAATAATTATTATTTTCATATTTTTTTTTTAAATGAGTTATTAAGTTGGTTTATACTTGTAAGTAAAGTTAGGCGCGTAGCTTTTAGTTGGATTTCAACGAAAATACTAATATAATTGTGGCTAAGTACTAAATTTAGAAAAATGCAATTTGAGGCTAGTATTTATTACTTAAATAAATTTCCAACACTCCTAAAAATAGTTTTCTTTTTTCTTTTAACAATTATAACTTCACCCATTAATTGTTCTGCAGCACTCATTTCAACTTTTAACTCTTTTGTTGTATTGGTTACCTCTATTTCTTTTCTTTCCATGCCAATGTAACTAAAGGCTAATGTTATTTTTCGGTTAAAATACTTTGAAGGAATTTTTATTTTAAAATTTCCATTAATATCTGAATTAACATTATTCTCTGTGCCTAATTGTATGATGCTTACTCCTGGCAATGGATAACTTTTACTGTTTTCTGCCATGGATTTCTCAACAACTTTTCCGTTAATCTCAACATAATCGTTTTTGATATTTTTTAATTTGGAATTGTTTATACTATTTTCAACGATTTCGATTTTGTCCTTTTTGTTTTGTGAGAACGAAGGTTTGGCTAGAAAAATAAATGTAATGGTAAAGAATAATGCAATCCGATTAAAAATATTTTTACCTGTTGGTTGTAGTTCCTTATTGATTTGATGAGGTAAAAATCGCCCACAAATATTGTCTGATTTTTTAATGTTGTCTAAAAGATGTTGGTCTGAATAAAATTGAAAATTAATAACTTCTTTTTTACACTTTGAGCAAAACTTACCTTTTTGAGATGAAGTCATTTCATCCCATTTTTCACTGCATGGTTTAGGTATTTTAATTGTGTAGAACATTCAAATTTTAGTTTTATTTGCCTTTTGGTAGACATATTTATTTTATATTTAGGTTTTAACCTTCGTTATAAATCGCTACAGTTTAAAGTTAAAATTTTTTTCGAGACGTAACTCTAATTTTACCAAAGAATCCGAAATATTTTAAAAAAAGCTATTAGCACTCGATTATCTTCAGAATAGTAGTTATTGAATTTCGTTTCGTAACATGAATAAAATCATCAAAATTACTAATGTAGCTATGTTAGTTTTAGATTTAATATATTTCTGTTCGTTAACGTTTATAAATATTTGGATCATCAAATATCCACTAATTATTACGATGGGTAAATAGTCCAATATTATTTCAACATACCAAATTTCTGAAATTCTGCTTGCAGTTGCACTTTCGCCATAGATTCCCCAAAAAGCAAAAATCTCAATTACAAATAGTAATAAAAAAATCACAAAAAGTAGTACGCTTTTAATTGCAATACTTTTATATTCGGTTTCTAGTTTAGAGAGTTTTTGTAAATTCAAAATGAGTCATTATTACAATATAAACATAAAGTAATTGTCAAAAAATGTCTTCCAAATAAAAAGTATTTGTATTTCGGTTTGGTCACTAAAATTCCACTATAAACTGGTATTCGGATTATAGTTGTGATAAACCGAATTAAACTTATTTCATTATTTAAGTTTGCTTGTATCATTGTAAAAGGTAAAATTACTTTTGCAGGAATATATGTTTCGTGTACTCCAGCTGCAAAGATTATCGCTACATCATACATAAAACTGCAAGAATTAATATGTTCGATTCTATTTTCATTTGAGTGAGTTATAACTACAAACTCACTCAAGTTTATGTGTTTTTTCTTAATTCACAAAATAAATGTCAAAGTATTTTCTTTCAATTATTAATTTAAATCTTTGTATGATTGTATAATAACTGTTTAATTGCGTGAGGGATAGCAGTGAAAAGCCCACAAACAAGTGTAGCGATAGCGTAACTTGTTGCGGACTTGTAACGGATAGCCCGACCCGCTTAACCCATGAAATGAGGGTTTAGCGGGTCACGCCCAAAATAATATAATTGTAATTTCTGTAAATTAGTTAGCTATGAGAACGATTATCTTTGATAAGCCGCAACTAATTGTTTGGCTATCTCAAGAATATCAGCTGCTATAAAATTAGGTGCAATGGACAAAGGATAGATTGCTTGTCCTTCACGAGTGATAAAGCCTGTGGCTAATCCTGCATGTGCAGCGCCTGCTATGTCCCAACCATGCGCTGCGATCATAAGCATTTGTTGAGGTTGTACCCCTAGCTTCTCGGCTGCCCATAAATAGGTTTCCTGCGCTGGTTTGTACTTAGCAATGGTGTCGATGCTTAATGCTTGCTCAAAATAGTGGGTGAGCTTAGAGTTTTTTAGTTGCTCTTGCAAGGCAGCATCTGGAGAGTTAGTTAAGGTTATTAATCGAAAACCATTGTCTTTCAATAATTGCAATCCCTTGATCACATCAGGGTAGGTTTGCAATGATTTGATAGTTGATAAAGTAGCTTTTATTTCCTCAGGAGTTACAGTAACTTGCAGGGAAGTGGCCGCCATATCGAGTGTTGCCGCTGCGATGGTCGTGAAATTATGGTATTCATTAATGCTGTTAGATACGGTTGAGTAATGCAGCAACATTCCAAACCAAATTCGGAAACCTTGTTCTTGCCGTAAAAGTGTATTGATGGCTTTTTTTAGGGGCGTCATATCGAGTAAAGTTTCGTTTACGTCGAATATGATTACGGGCTTAGTTGTTATTTGGGTCATTGTTGTGTGCATTACTTATTTATACCATTTTTTAATCGTTTCAAGTGCAGGCTTGCCTTGCGGAGTATAATCGACATTGTTTTTCTTTTGTTTGTGATACTCATCAGCATACCATTTCCATGCAAATCCGCCTGCAAACCATGACTTTTTGCTTAAGGTCTGAAACAAAGCTTCGTACGCATTGGCTTGCGCCAAATTATTCATAGTTGTTTGGATTTCGGTCCAAGGTGCTTTTGCGGCTTCATCAGAATTGCGGTAGCCAAACTCGGTGAAAAGTATTTTTTTATTTATTTTAGTTTGGAGTTTTTCCATCTTTAGGATGTGTTCTTTCCAAGCTTTGTTTAGCTCTGCTACCGTTGGAGTAACAGCATCAGACAATGGAAAATACGCATCGATACCGATATAATCAAGTTCATTCCAGAATGGGACTTTATCAAAATCATCCCAGTTAGCAGCATAGGTTAATTTCCCAGTATATATTTTACGAATTTTTACAATTAATTGCGACCAGTACTGCGGACGTTTTGCGATTGAATTCCCTAGTTCAGTTCCAAAACAAAAGAGTTCCATTTTTTCGGATTGGGCTAAGCGTGCAAAATCAAGAATATATTTTTCATAATCAGCCTCCCATTTTTCCCATTCGGCATCATTTGAAAAGTCAAGATTACCGGTATAAAAGCCATGGTTTACCCACAAATGGGGTTTGAGCATTACCCTCATTTTATAATCGTGTGCGAGTTTATTACTAGCGATGATACCTTCGGTTCTTTCACCCCACCATTGTCGTTTATTATTATATCGAATAGCGGCATTATCTATATCGACAAATGCGTAGGGAATTAAGGAGACGGAATTGACGTGATGCGCTTGTAGCTCTTCAAGTGTTACGCTCCTTAACTCTTTGATGGGAGCAACTAAATTCATCCCTTTATATTCTATATTAACAGCACGAGGGATTATAGACTTTGCGCTACTAAAGTGAAAAAAGGCATAGCTACTACTGATAATTAATAGTGCTAGGGATAGTATGATAGCGTTTTTTTTCATAAAAGTAAAGTTACTTATTTTAAATAGCGAAACTAAATTATGTTCAAATTTTAAGTTTTTTTTCGGTTTTTCTAAGCAATTTATAGTTTCGAATTTTACTTTAGAGGTGCTTTTAGCTGCTTTTTTTTAAAGCAGTTGTACGTATTACCGATTCTTATATCCTTACTTTTTCAAGTATTCTCTTATCCCATAGCTAGCCACAACGCCTTCTCCAGTAGCTGCTGCCACTTGCGCAATAGCACCAAAACGACAATCACCTGCGGCAAAAATGCCCGGAATGCTAGTTTGATTTAGTCCTTTAGTGAGAATGTGACCACTTTGAGAGAGGTTGATTAATCCTTCAAAAGGCTTAGTATTAGGAATTAATCCAATGAAGATAAAAACGCCGTCGGCCTTTATTTCGCTCTCTTTGTCAGTTTCATTATCGGTGTAAGTCATTGTTTCAAAACTTCCGCTATCGTTGGCAATAAATGCTGTTGGCGTTTTATTTAAAAAAACTTCAATATTAGAGAACGTCTCTAGTTTTTCACTGTAAATTTCATTTGCCGAAAACTGCTCACCTCGATGAATGATACTTACTTTTTTGCAAAAGCCTGCTAAAAACATTCCTTCTTCGAGTGCGCTGTTTCCGCCACCAATTACAATTACTTCCTTGTCGCGATAAAAGGCGCCATCACAAGTAGCGCAGAAATGAATTCCAGAACCAATAAGTTCTTGTTCCCCATCGATGCCAAGGGTGCGATAAGTACTTCCTGTCGCAATAACAATTGATTTAGAGCGATATTCCTGGGAAGGGGTTGTTACTTTAAAAAAGTTTTGCGCTTTCTCTATGTTTTGTATTTCTTCTCCCGTTTCTATTTTGGCTCCTAGTGTTTCGGCTTGACTTTCCATTCGATCCATTAAATCAGGGCCAGATACCTCTTTGAAGCCGGGATAGTTCTCTATTTTTTTTGTTATATATGCATTCCCTCCAATATTGGTTTTTTCTAAAATGATGCTATCAAAACGATCTCTTTGTGCATATATAGCAGTAGTAAGTCCAGCCGCACCACCACCTATAATGAGTACATCATATATTTTAGTGTCGGCTACTTTATCGATACCGAGTAACTTTGTTAGTGTAGCGTTATCTGGGTTGGAATAGGCTTTGTCGTTGAACAAAATGGTTGGTATGATTCTTTTTCCATTATTAGCATTCATCACAAATTCACTCGCTCCCTCAGTTGTCTCAACATCTATGAATTCAAAATTTATTTGATTGTCTTGTAAAAAATGTTTTGCACGCTGGCAATCAGGACACCAATCGGCTCCATACATTACAAGTTTGCCTTGCTTGTTAATGCCTAATGTTTGGGCTAATTCATGATTTTGAGGATTACTATAGGCAGTATCATTGATTAAAACGGTTGGAATGATTCGTTTTCCTTTATTATAACCTTCTACCAGTTGTGATGCCTCAGGAGTAATGTCAATATTTATATATTCAAAATCAATTTTATTTTTGGCAAAAAACTCTTTTGTTCTTCTGCAGTCTGGACACCATTCAGCACCATACATTTTTATATTTTGTTCCATTTATTTTAGTTTTGTCAGCTATTGCTGTCGTTTTATTTAATTGTTTTTAAAACTGCTAAAAGCATGTCGCCACTAATTCGTTGTTTATAATTAGGGTTAATGTATTCAAAAACAATTTCTCCTTTAGTAGTAACAATTAGTACTGTTGGCACCGGTAAAACAGTTGCTGTTTCTCCTTTTTGCCCTTGGGTACCTACATATCCTTTTATTGCTGACGGCGTTTGAAAAGCTATGCCAATTTCCTTTATGAATGCACCGTTTTTATCGGATAGTACTTGGTATTTGATTTTATCTTTCTCCTCGGTATTTTTTAGATTTCTATAATCGTCTGGACTAACAGCAACGATTTGGTAACCTAAATCTAAAATTTGTTGCTCTATATCCACTAAACCTGATAATTGAGCATTACAATAAGGGCACCATCCACCTCTATAAAATACTAAAACAGTTGGCTTAGCTGTTAGTATGCTAGTAAGCGCTATCGTTTTTCCATCTGCATTTAGTAATTGAGCAGGTGGTAGTATTTCTCCAATTAAAAGTGGACTGATATCCTCTGCTTGTAGTGGTGCTGTTTGTGCGTTAGCTGAGATAGTAAAAAAAGCAATAAAAACTAATGCTAAAATTGTTTTATACATGTGATTGTATTTTTAATTAAGGGATTAAACTAAGTTCATGAAGTTACGAATAATTTTCTAAATGGGATTCCCAACTGTAGGATTCAAACCTAATTTTATAAGGAGTTGTATCTACTGCAAGTACTTTAGTTAGCGCTTGTTTTATGCCTTTTGTTCCACCAAAATCAGCACGGTACCACAACAGTAACTTGGAAGTTGTAATGGTTTTAGTGCGATGATCTATAGTTGTCTCTTGCTCAAGAAAGGAATGCATTGCGCTATCCAATTGTTGATCTGTTTTTTCAAAATTGTAGAAAGCGATAGGAGGGCAGCTCTTGGCACCGCAATTTAATGCAAAGTGAATTCGAAAATCGATTGTTTGCACTTCCATATCTATTAATAAGGTAGATGCAAAAGGATTTCTTAAGTAACCAAAACTCCATTTCCAGCGATTTTTTCTTAAAATTCCGTGCTCGATATCGTCGAGACTAAAAAGATTTTCAGCAATAGGAATCTTCTTAGCACTAAAAATAGTTTTGCGATTAACTGCTGATTTACGTGCCTCTATTTGATAAAAGGCGTTGTAAATATTGATCCAAAATGCCTTTTTAGCCGCATCTTTATTTAGTTTGGCTTTTAATTGAGTCAAAGTGACTGAATGCAAAAAGAGTTGTTCCTGTTCCGTATCTAAATTCATTTTTACATTAAGTAATAATTTTTCAGATATAGAAAGTAAGCAGTTTGGGCAGTCCATAGGTAGCTATTTAGAAGATTAAAATAAATTATTACATCATTTTTGATCGGAATAAAGCAGTGTTGTTTTTTCTGCTTTCATTATCTGCTGCTCAAATAAAATATAGCACACTACTAAGCCATATTCCACGGCGATGAGCCAATAGTTCTCTTTGAACTCAGGAGTTGAATACGCTATATAACTTAGGAAGATGGTAAAGCTCCAAATTATTGGAAAGTTGTATTTTGTAAATATACCTATTAGTATCAAGTTTATGACATACCAAGGATGAACAGTAGTCGAGCTGAAGAAGTAAACGGTAAGGACTAATAAGAAGCTATTAAAAAGCTGCAACGTATTGATGTTCTTTTCCTTCAAACTTTGATAAGCGATAAATAAAATAATGCAAACAGGAATGATTTTTCCTGTGATATGGATGATATTGTAACCTGTAATCCAAAATCCTATTTCTCGAATGATGTAATAAACACTAGCGTTGAATTCAAAATTCGTAAACCATAATCCAATAGTTTCGCTGTAATTTTGAATTAGTGCATTAGAAAGAAAGGGAAGAAAAAGTAGAACATTAACTCCGACTACAATTATATAAAACACGATTGCTTTACCCCATCCTAATTTTTTTAAGAACAGAGGTAGAAGGAGTAAGGGCAATAATTTTACGGATATGGAAAGTGCTAAAATAACGGCGGCCATTTTCCATTTATTTTGCTCTAGCAAATACATAGACCATACGAAGAAGAAAAGCATTACACCCTCAAAATGTAAATTTCCTGTAAGTTCAATTAGTACTAGCGGATTCAAAATGAAATAGAAAATTCGGTGCTTAGCAACTCCTAATCGACCGAGTAGTTTACTACCAAAATAAAGTGTTCCTATGTTTGCTGCTATAATGAGAATACGCATTGCAATTACCGTACTTAGTATGGATTTTGTACTAAAAAAGGCCGCTACTGCAAAAATAAATTGGTTTACAGGAGGATAGTTAGAGTAATGCTTTGCGCTTAAACTTCCCATACCACTATACAATTCTTTAGCATTAGGAATGCCTAAGTCTGATTGAAGAATCAGGTCTTTTGGTAACTGTAAGTAAGGGTTCATTTGCTGAATCAATAAATACCCGTCCCAAATGAATCTAAAGTAATCCTGTGATAAATTAGGCAAAGCCAAAAGGACCGCCAATTGAAACAAAACTGCCGTAATGGTTAGGAACTTAAAATCATCCTTTTGCCATTTTATAATTTGTACAAAAGACAAAAATAGGACGCTTACACATATTATCAGATTTATAAATTGCGAACGATCAAGAAAATACGCTAGGTACGTGTAAAGGAAAATACTTAGGGTGATTAAACCATAAGTTTTCTTGTTATTTAGTTTACTATTTATCATTTATTCCCAACTACTGACTTGACAAATACAAAACCAAACCCTAGAAATAACATTAAATGGAGGGCAATTAAACTGTAGTCATTCAAGCGTATTGCGCTATACATAGCGAAAAGAAAATAAAGTATTAGTATTCCTTCGGCGATGATATTTTTAGAAATGGTTTGAGAGATATAGCTATTCTGTTTCCATTTGTCTTTTAGCGCTTCGATGTTAAGTTTTGGAGTTCGCACAAATTCGCTTTTTTTGCCCCATAGACCCTCTAAAACGGCGATAGTATTGTGAAAAGAAAAGCCCATGGCAATCGTATAAAAGGTAATAAAAAGACCCATATAGCTAACGAAGTTTCTAAAGCCGCCGCCGTGAATACTTTTATATGTAGCCCAGTAACTAATGAAAAACAGGATAGATGTAACGATAAAGAAAATTAGTATGTCAAATACTCGATTAAATACTGGGAATTCATTTTTGATATACAGCATGGGTACACTTAATATTGCCATTGTAAAAATGGCTAAAAACATGGTGCTGTTTAATAAATGCAGCATTCCATGTGCTTTCGTTTTAAACCCAATTGATTTTGATTGCAATACACGCGAAGCGTTTTTACTAAAATTTTCGGCTCCGCCTTTGTTCCATCTAAATTGTTGCGATCTTGCAGCACTTATTATGGCTGGAAGTTCCGCTGGTGTCACGACATTTTCTAAGTACTTGAATTCCCATTTTTTTAACTGAGCGCGGTAGCTTAAATCAAGATCTTCGGTTAACGTGTCACTTTCCCAATTACCAGCATCTATTATGCATTGTTTCCTCCAAACACCTGCGGTACCGTTGAAATTGATAAAATGTAATTTTGAATTTCGTCCTACTTGCTCTATGGTAAAATGCGCATCTAATGCAAAAGCCTGAATTTTTGTTAAAACAGAATAGTCACGGTTTAAATGTCCCCAGCGGGTTTGTACCACTCCAATTTTTGGATTCTTAAAATAAGGGATTGTTTGGTAAAGCCAATCTTTTTGAGGTACAAAATCAGCATCAAAAATAGCGATAAATTCTCCTTTAGCAGTAAGTAATCCTTCCTTCAAGGCGCCAGCTTTATAGCCAGTCCTATTGGTTCTGCGTATGTGAGTAATATCAATACCAGTGGCAGCTATTTGTTTGATTAATTGGGCTGTTTCTATCACACTATCATCAGTACTATCGTCAAGAACTTGTATTTCTAGCTTGTGCTGCGGATAATTCATTTGAGCAATAGTAGTTAAAAGGCGTTCTACTACGTATTTTTCATTATAGATAGGTAATTGTATGGTCACGAAAGGAGTTTCGCTCGGGTTATTAAGATCGTATTGTTGTGATTTGTCTTTTTGTTTTTTGCTTTTAAGATAATTTAGCAACAAATTAAAATGAGCTAAACTATACAAAAACAATAGTACAATCGAGATGCTGTATAGGATTACTATGATGTAAGAAAGTTGTAACATTTTATTATTTAAAGGTATATTTAAAGATCCATCCTATTATTTTTACTCCAGCCATAATCGTGCCTTTAACCGTACCCGATACTTTAGAAACGCCAATTCTATTTTTGTAACGAACTGGAATTTCTTTATAGCTCATTTTTTGTTTCAAGACCTTTAGTTGCATTTCTACTGTCCAACCATAGGTTTTGTCTTCCATGTTTAAAGCTAGTAATTTATTATATTTAATTGCTCTAAAAGGACCTAAATCAGAAAATTTTGCATTAAAAAATATTTTCATAAGAGTTGTCGCTAGCCAATTCCCAAAGACTTGTTGCGGAGTCATGGAATGCTTTTCTCTAAGTGAAGCTACTCTTGCACCTATTACAAAGTCAATATTATCATTTTGTATTGGAGCTATTAACTTAATTAATTCCTCTGGATAGTCTGAATAATCACCATCTAAAAAAACAATGATGTCTGGTTTTATTTCTTGATTAGCAATGTAGTCCATTCCCTTTAGGCAGGCAAAGCCATAACCTTTGCGACTTTCAGACAATACTGTTGCTCCTGCATTTTTTGCCACTTGAATAGTGTTGTCTGTCGAGTTGTTACTTATTACAATAATCTCGTTGACAAAGGTTGGAATTTCTTTAATTACGTTGGCAATTGCTTTTTCTTCATTATAAGCAGGGATAATTACTTTTATGTGATTCATTAGAAGCTTATTTTATTGTCTTTTTTGAATTCTGATAAAGAATTCCATTCTTTTAGTTTTTTACCCATGGCATATTTTTCAGCTCTAATGATATTGTTCTTTTGATAAATTAAAGTTAATCCATTTAGCTGATCGTTTTCGAATTCACTTTTTTTATCAATTTGTTTATTGGATTTATAGAAAACCCACCATTTGCATTTTTTATTTTCCTCAAAATGTCCTTCTGCTTTTTTGTTTCCGTTTTCAAAGTAATAAAACCAGTAGTCTACTTTTTGATTTTGGTTTAGCCAGCCTTCTGATTCCATATTTCCATTTTTAAAATAGGTTTTATGATACGTTTTCTGAGCGGAAGTTTGAATAAAGACAAACAAAAACAAAATATAAATTGCTTTTTTCATGTTATTTGTTGTTTAGTAAATCCATCAAATTGACGTCATTACCTAATAATATTTCGTTTGAATTGATACGTCCTGCTGGAGTATCGTTTTCTAATTTAAGTACACCACGCGGACATACAGCTGCACAAATTCCACAACCTACACATGAAGAGCGTACTATGTTTTCACCTTTTTGAGCATAGCTACGTACATCAATCCCCATTTCGCAATAAGTAGAGCAATTTCCGCAAGAGATGCATTGACCTCCGTTCGTAGTAATTCTGAATTTTGAAAATAAGCGTTGCTGTAAACCTAATATTGCTGCCATTGGACAACCAAAGCGACACCAAACACGATTTCCTAAAATAGGATAAAAACCAACTCCAACCACGCCACTAAAGGCAGCTCCTATAGCAAATCCGTACCATTCACGTAATGAATTACCATCAATAAAAAGGATGTTTCGGTTACCAGAAAAATAATTGATAAGTAAAGATATAATTATAATAGCTACCAACGATAGCATCGTATAAACAGCATCGGCATCTAAGTCTTTTCGTTTGAAAATAAATAAAACACTTGTAAAAACAGCAAGGAAAATAACGATGCCCCAAATGAAATGATCTTTAGTAATAAAACTAATCTCTGGATTGTCTGATAGAAACGTGAAAAGAACGGCAATCGTCATTACGAATGAAAATACCAATACAGAATGAATCATCCATCTTTCTATTTTCCAAGCAGTTGTCGATTTATTAGATAAATGTCTAAAGCTATCACCAGCTGTTTCAGCTAGACCTCCACAACCACAAACCCATGAGCAATACCAGCGCTTTCCGTAAAAATAGGTTAAAATAGGGGATATGATAAATATCATGGCAATACCAAAAACTAACATGAACATTCCTAAATTCCCTCCATCAAACATGGCTTTTAAATGCCAATCATTGAAGAAGTAATAATTAAGAGGCCACATGTTTTTTATATCCTTTGCGAAATACGCTTTCTCTGGATTTAATTTTTCTAGAATTTCAGGAATTAGAAATGCAAATCCTAATTGAAAAAACATGACCGATAAAGTGCGGAATAATTGGTATTTATTATGGCGGTATTTTAAAATAAATTTATATCCAAGGCCAAGGATAGCAATAGTATATAAGGTTCCATAAACAAACCATTGACTTGCCGCTTTACCATTTAAAACATAACTAAGCGGATCAAAAAAGCCTACAATTCCTGTATTACTACCACCTTCTTGCGCCAATCCTAAATATTGAGGAAACCAATACAGTACGATATAAAAAGAGGTAAGTATGATACCTGTCATCCAAGCCCAACTCCCTTTACTAGTAAAGTCCTTGTGCCAAACGCCATTATTTTTTATGCCTTCGGGCTGATTTAAATAGGTTCTATTAGCATAGATTGTTATTCCTGCTAAAATAGCTGTTATAGAACCAGTTAACCATACGCCTTTATTAGGAAACGATACATTAAAGAGCGCTAGTGTCATGATAAAAAGACCAACTAATCCCAGAGTAATCCCTAATTTTTGAACACTATCCATTTGCATGTTCTCATGAGATGCGATAGATATATTTTTGATTGATTTACTCATTTTTTAGTTTTGTTTAGTAGCAAATTGGCTAATGAATTGTTTTTGAATTGCTTGATTGTAGGTTGTATATAATTCGGGATCAAAATTTGCTGTTGCTAAGTTTGCGATTACATACTCTACCGTTTCTTTTTTTGTTAACACGGCATCAAAAAACTCATGTCGCATTCGAATTCCAAAAGTATTAATCCCTAAAAAGGTTCGATCTTTTTTATCAAAAGCGATTCGGATTGCTTTTTTACCAGAATCGTGTTCCCAATAAAAATGCTCCTCATTTTCTTTGGCTTCAGCCCATACCCAACCGTAGGTTTGATATTCTATGTCTAAAAACTTAGCTGAATTAAACCAATGTCCAGGAGAGTATTTTGTAGGTGTCCCCGTTAGTGTTTGTGCTAATGTCTCTCCCATCATTCTGCCCGTGTACCACACAGCCTCAATTGCTCTACGCTGGTCAATTGCTTGTTGTTGTTCAGCACAGTCTCCAATAGCATAGATATCTTTAATATTTGTTTCTAAATAGCGATTAACTTTGATTCCTTTATCTAGTTCAATTCCTGATCCTTTTAAAAAAGCTATGTTTGGTGAAACACCGGCAGTAAGACCTACAATTTCACAGTCAATAGTTTCTCCTTTGTCAGTGAGTATTGACTTTACACGTCCATTTTCATCTGACGTAATTTCTACTAAATTGGTATCTAATCTTAAATCGATATGGTGCTCAAGGATATGGCGATTAATCATCTGGCTTTCGCCAAAAGGTAATACACCGCTCCAAAATGATGCTTCACGTACAAGAAATGTAACGGCGATGTCTCTCGAACGAAGCATTTCAGCTAATTCAATACCAATTAGGCCGCCACCAACTATTACAGCTCTTTTTGCTGTAGGAGCCCATTCTTCTAAGGATTCTAAATCTTGTTTGTGATAAAGACCAGTCACTCCTTTTAAATCTTGTCCAGGCCAACCATATTTATTAGGTTTAGAACCTGTTGCCAAAACTAATTTATCAAAACTTATTCTTGTATTATTTTCTAATAGAATTTCTTTTTGAGCTGGTACAACTGAAGTTACCAACCCTTGAATTAAATCGATATTATTTTTTTTCCAAAAATCATTTTCGTAAGGCTGCGTGTGTTCTAATTTCATGTGCCCCATGAAAACATACATTAGCGCTGTACGTGAAAAGTAAAATTCATGTTCAGCAGATACAATTGTGATTTTCGAATCTGATTTTTTTCTGATATGTCGTGCCAGCGTAACACCAGCAACTCCATTTCCAATAATAACAATATGTTCCATGTTAAAGAATTTTTTGGTTAGGTTAGTAGCAAATTAGATTGATGCTAACGGTTACACTTTTAGTAATCGAATTAAAAAATAGTTTATTTAGTTTTGAAGTCGGCGCCTGCATTAAAATAGTCCGCATCCACTGCAACAAATTTTATATTGGTTAATGTAGCGTGTCCTATTTCATCAGTTAGTCCTTTACCTTCTTGCCATCCCCAGAAAATCCATTTTGTGGCAACGGGTATACCATTTATAGGAGTATAGTCTAAATATTGTATGGCATGAGGACTTTTTTCTGCTTCTGCTTTTCCGCTTTTTACGGTAACTATATAAGCTGCTTTATCAATTAAATTGGTAGTTGCATCTGCATAGACCACATACCAATCATCGGGTGCATCTCCTGTTCCTGATGTAAAAGTTAATTTTTCAGTCAAGAATTTATTGCTGTCTTTTTCTTTATTATCATATGCAGTCCAAATCGTTCCTGGATCAGTAAGTTTGTAAGGAAAGAGGAAAAAATAACCCCAAGTGTAAGCATCAAATCGAACCGCCTCTTCATTAGGAATAGTACTATCATAAAATACTTTATCCTTGTCGATAACTATTTTAGCACCATTTGTATATTCAATAACACCCTTACTTGAATTAGTCAGAAGCGTAAATTTTGCATTCATTCTTTCCGTTCCTCCAAATTCTAGTTTTAAATCAAATTGTATGGCTTCTTTTAATGAAAACTCTTTGGCGAGATGTGCTTTTTCAACACGTTCTGCAAAAGTTACGTTTTCTTCATTTGATTTGCATCCACTGATAGTAATTACAAGAGAAGCTAATAGAGGTAGAATATTAATTTTCATTACAATCTAATTTATTTAAATTAACGTTTATTTTATTGTTTTTACTTAACTAATTATGAGTGCTTTATGATGTTTAAAGTTGCTCTTCTTCTATTATATAAAAACACTAATTACAAATATAACTTTTAGTTTCAGTCTACTTTTAGCATTGGAAACAATTATTATTTGTAGGTACAAATATCAGTAATTTAGATGGGATTACAATTAGTTTAGATTCTTTTTATTGAAAAACAGGAGTAATAAATCAAAGTGTTCGAGCATCACAATACTCATACTTTAACTATTTTTAAAAAAAACAGCCGCAAAAGTTGATTTGCGACTGTTGATTAAAATAACCAAAAACAATCTCGGTCATTACTTCTTAATTAAATTTTCTTATGGTAATAACACTTTGTCAATAATGTGTACGATACCGTTTGTACATTTGATATCAGGAATTACCATGTTCGCTGGAGTAGTTATTCCATTACTTTTTACTGTAAATGCTCCGTTAGCAAAAGCACTGTAAGTCAATGTTCCTCCACCAGCTGTCATAGCTGTTAAGCCAGTTTGCTCAGATGTGAATTTACCTGTTCCAACTGCATGGTTCAATAAAACTGAAGCTAAGAATGATGGTGATGCTGCTGATACAGCTGCTACATTTGGAAATCCTGCTGCGATAAAGGCAGCATCTGTAGGTGCATAAATGGTGAAATTGTTATTTGGATCGGATAAAGTAGATGCTAATCCTGATCTTACAACTGCTGCTACTAAAAAGGTAAGTTCTGGTTTTTTGAATACACCTCCACCTGCAACAGCTTGCGCCGATGCAACAATGTTTGCACCCGTAGCAAGCATAACTTTGTCGATTGCATGAACAGTACCATTGCTTGCTGCAACGTTAGTTATAACAATTTTTGATCCATTGATATACAAATCATTTCCTCTTGCAATAAAACGTCTGGTTAGACCTTGTAATGCTGATCCTGAAGTACTACCCGCTGTAAACTGAGTAGATGGTAAGTTTCCGTTAGAAACGTGATATAGTAGTGTGTTCGTTAAAAATGTATTATTTAACGCTCCTAGGCTGCCTGCATCAACTAATCCTAATCTAGCAAAAGCATCATTTGTAGGTGCAAAAACGGTAAAGTTTCCAGAGGCGTCTCCACCGTTTTTGTTACTTAAAACTACTGCTACTCCACCTTGAATAGCTGCTGCTTCAAGTGTACTGAATGCTGGGTTTGTTACTGCGATGTTTGCAATAGTTGGTTTTTCGTCAGCGTAATCGTCATTACAAGATACTAATGAAGCTAGTAATGTAAATGCTAATAAAGCACTTTTTATATTTGAATTTTTCATTTTCTTAATTTAAAGTTGTTGATTAAAATTTGTATACTACTGCACCATAGTAACCAGTTGCTTTTCCGATGTTTCTACCTGCTACTAATGTACTAGCACCTGCAGCTAAACCGAAATCTTTGTAAAGAGGAGTGTACAAATTCACACCCACTTTAGTATAATTAACTGTAGTTGCTGGGAAGAATCCTTGAAAACCTTCTCCTAAAATATCGACACCGCCGTTAGTTTTTTGACCAGCGATATAAGCATCTCCATAAAATTTAGAAGCAGCATATCCTAATTTAAGTTCTGATGTTATAGAATTTGGTACATCATTTGAAGCTAGATTTACACCAAATTGTCCAGAAGCAAAAACGCCGTTATCCATTTTGAACATTGCAAGTCCAAGTCCGCTAACTGTTGTACTTCTATTTCCAATCGCGATAATAGATTGTAAACCTTCATCAGCTCTGTAATCACTAAGTGGTGTTTTCAATCCTACTGCACCAATTAATCTTAGAGAAGACTTTCCAAAGTTATGGTAGTATGGATTGTACTTTAAGTAGAAAGATACATCTTGAAATCCGCTTCTTTCGTTAGAAAAGTTTAAATTATTCAAAACATCTTGAGAAGCACTTCCTTCAGCTTGAATATAAGGTACTGATAAAACAAGATCTAATTTATCAGATACTCCATAAGTGGCATACAAATTGGTACTGTTTAATTGTACTTCATTAAACACAGGCACACCATCTGTTTCTTGTGGCACCAAGTATACTTTATCATATTTTTCGGAACTATAAGAAACTGAAATGTTTCCTTTTCCTTTACCTTGCATAAATCCACTAATTGGACTTTGAGAATGAGCTGTATTAACATATCCAAATGTTGTCACAGCTAGAATGAGTAATAATTGTTTTTTAATCATAATATTAAATTGTTTTGTTATACTTTCTATCATTTACGGGAGATAGATTGTTATGGTTTTAAAAAAAGTAAAAAAAAACATAATTATTTATTAAATAGCTGTTTTTCAGCTTCTTAAAATTAAGTTAAATAATGTTGTTTTTAATGTTTGTAGCAACTTCGCGGTAATTAAGAGCTAATTTTCTGAGTTGTATATGATTCACCATTTTTTAAAAGGAGGAAGGTTAATAGGAGAGCATATTTGTATCTAAATCTATATAGGTAGATGATAGGATAGGTATAAGACTATTTAAATTTTGTATGCATCACAGTCTATTTATATCGTTGCAGTATTTTATCAGTTGCAACGAGATCAAAGTATTTTATTGCGTTAGAAATGTGAAAATTTTATGGAGATCATCATCTACTCTATGGCCCTAACGATGCAACGGTAGTTTGTTGCTATTTTATAATGGCCAAAAAAAAAGTAAGACTATAATTGGATTATAGTCTTACTTAGGAGGAATTATTTTTTTTAGAAAACCAATCAATAAATACAAATTTTTAACAATAATCTGTAAAAGTAGAGCCTACAAATCTATTGGAAATTCTAATTTTGAGAGATAAACAGTTATTCGTTTAGACCCCAGTTGTATTCTTTAAAATTTACTTGAGCATTACTATTTATTTTTGTAGTACTGAATTGGTTTAAAAAATCAATAACAGAACCTTTTGTTTTAAAGTCGGCTGCAAACCAATCAAATATTTTTGAAACTTCAATTTTGCTAGCCGTAATTGTGTTTTTAGATTTATCGTTAATAAAACTTTTTGTCACTGCTTTTAGTTGCTGCTCCAACTTTGCTTCGGTAAACGCTTCGTTTAATAAAATAGGACATGAAACAGAGGCACAGTTGATCGCAAAGTGTATTCTTGGTTCATCCATTTTACGAAGTATTTCGTTTTCGATTCCTTCTAAACTGTATTTTTTTCCAGCAAGAGAAATAAACTTTTTACCCCAAGGGTCATTAATATCTTTGATACTCTTAGTGGGATAATTATCAATAATTAACTTAACTGTATACGCATTGTATGCATTGATCCAGTAGGCAAGAGTCGCATTTCTTGAGGTCGATTTAGTTGGTACATTTGCTGATAACTCATTAAGGTACGCTGTCACAGCTTTGCTATCCTTTTGAAAACCTTTGTAATTAACAAGGCCACTTTTAGAAACATTTTTTTGCAATAAAGCCGTCCAATTAGCATGATTAATTGCTGCTACTTCACTTTTTGATGCAACTACAGTACTTGGTTTTTCAGTTTTAGTAACTATTGTTGTTTCCGTTTTGGTAATTATTTTATCGTTTTCAGCTATCGAGATATTATCATTAGCTACTTCTATGATCGAAGTAGTGACTGTGTCCGAAGTGGTTACCACTGCCGTATCAGTTGAGGTCATCGAATTATTATCAGAAGCAGTGCTCTCTGCGCTATCTTTCGTTTTTCCACAAGAAAGTAGTGGTAACATTAGTAAAGCTAATAGGAAATTTTTCATAGAATAAATTTTTAGTTATTGTAAAATTGTGTTTAGGAAAACATTTCCTCTTGAGATTTAATTATTTTTTAATGGATATAATTCTTGTTTAATAAAATTTTTCGGGAATTCTCCTTCGTCATTAAAACCAAGTTCAATATCTCTACCGCTACTTGGGATATAATTAGTTTTAAATATGTAATCCCAAAGACTTAAGGAAATTCCAAAATTCACACCATACTTGTTAGGGATTTCCTTACTATGATGCCAGATGTGCATTTTAGGATTATTAAAAAGGTACTTTAAAAATCCATAATCCCATCCTAAATTGGCATGGTTTAAATGACCTATTGCTATAGTTATAAAATGGACAATGAAAACATCTTCTAAGTTTACGCCTCCAACCAAAATGATAGGAATATATAGCAGCGATTTGTAAACAATGGGTTCCATCCAATTGTATCTAAAATGAGCTGCAAATCCCATTTCTTTCACGCTATGATGTGTCTTATGTATTTTCCATAAAAAAGGTATGGTGTGTAAAAGACGATGTACGTTCCATTGCAAAAAATCACTTATGACAAAAAATAGTAGTAAGGCTAAAGGTTTTGATAACGATGAAATAGAGAATAATTGAATGGAAGCTAATTCAAGTCCAACTATTTTAAGTCCGTCATTTATAAACTGTTCTGCAACATTCGATAATGCAATTAAGAGAATTAAGTTCAGTAGAAAAAAATTGAAGAACAAGTAAAAAAGATCTAGCCAAAAATCTTTACGAAAGATAGCTTGCTGTTTTCTCCAAGGAAATATAATTTCTAGAAACCAAACTACTAATGAAATTGCGATTAAACCATAAAAGTAATTGTCCCATTTCCAGAACAAAATTTCGTTTTTTAAATAATTGAAATATCCACTGTACGAATTTAAAAGGATATCAAAGTATTTTTCCATTTTATAAGCTGTTAGTTTTAAACTTTATTTTTACTTTACTGCGTGTAATTTAGAACTTAATTTAGGATGTAAAAATAAGATTTAATTCTCGTAAACCTTTATTCCTTTATCTAAGTATTGACTCCACCTTTTATTGTAGGTGTGAACACTATCAGTCGCCTTTTTTTGATTGTTATAAACAGTTCCATTTGCATTTTTATACTCAAATATTCCGCCGTACAAATTATAAACATTTTTATAACCCATCTTTTGCAATTTTTCCGCAATTTTTTCACTGCGGACACCAATAGAGCAATAAACTGCTATGGGCGTATTTTTATTATTTACTTTTTTACTCACCTTTGTTTTGTCAAATTTATTGTAACCAACAAAGATCGCATTCTTAATATGGCTCGTGTTAAATTCTTTTGGCTCTCTCGCATCTAAAACCACCATCTCAGGTTTAGCTTGCAATTCTTGAACCGATATATAAGGTACCGTTTTATTATTTAATCTATCTAGTTCTTGCGCAATCGTGTTTTGTGCTTGAACAAATGTAGTAAGTAGTAAAACAATTAGAGTAATTTGAATTTTCATGTTAGTGCTTTTTATTTTTTATCAATGAATTCATTTGTAACGTATCATTTACTATACCATACTTTTATTAATTTAAATTTTGTTACCTCTATTTAACCTTATCTCCTTTTATATACGAGATTTAATCCGTTTGGTTTTAAAACAAAAAGTTATTTACTTTCGTATAGACTTACTCTTATACATTAACGGTTTTAAGTAGCACCTTTTTTTCACGGTAAAAGCATTGTGGGAAGTACTAGTAAAGAATGATCTAGATTTTTATTGAATTAAAACAATTGCCATTTTGACAGTTAGTTACCTTGATCTCGTTATCCTAAAATTTGTGGTTTTTTCAAAACGCAGTATGTATTATTAAAAGTTGGCTAACAACTACTATTATTAGAGTAACTATTTGTCTTGTTACTAAATTAACTACCTAATAACTTATAGTAGGTATTAGGTAGTTAAATTATAGATTTTATATTTTTAAAATTGAAACTTGAATTAATTTACAATTTATTACAAACATTATTTTACTTAAACCACTTTTACTGTTTTTCGTTCTAATATAAATTTAGTTTTTTGGTATCGTAAAATAAAATATTGAACCTTTGCCCAATTTTGATTCCACCCAGATCGAACCACCTAGAAACTCTACTTGTCTTTTGACAATAGAAAGCCCTATACCCGTTCCTTCATACTCTTCGTTGTTATGTAGTCTTTGAAAAATAACAAATATTTTTGAAAAGAATTGAGAGTCGATTCCGATTCCATTATCTCTTATGCTAAACTGCCATTCAAGCTCTTTTTCTAAAGCGTTAATTTCAATAATAGGCGCAATACCTTCAGTCGAATACTTTATAGCATTGTCAAGTAAGCAGTGAAAAACTTGTGTTACTGCCGCTTTGTATGACAATAGCACTGGTAGGCTATCTGAATTAATTTCAACAGACTTATTTTTTATACTACTTCTTCGTAATAATTTGTAGCTATTTATAATTTCATTTAATTCAATACTTTCCTTTTCTTCAGTTGATTTGCCAGCTCTTGAATAATCTAGTAGATCTAGAATTATTTTCTTCATTCTTGTAGCGCCATCTGTAGCAAAATAGATGTATCGTAATGCCTTTTCATCAAGTAAATCACCATATTTGCGCTTCAATAGGTCCATAAAACTGGATATCATTCGCAGCGGTTCTTGTAAATCATGCGAAGCGACAAAAGCAAACTGCTCTAGTTCTTCATTAGATCGTTCTAGCTCTTGGGCATGTAATTTTAAGCTATGGTTCAATTCGCTTAATTGCAATGTCAATTGTTTTTGATGCGTAATATCAGTCATGGCACCCACCATTCGAATTGCTTTACCTATATCATCACGGATGATTAATCCCCTGTCAATTATATAAATAATCTCTCTTTTGTCATTATATATACGGTATTCAAATTCCCAACGATTAACAGTAGGGTTGCCTAAAGCTTCATTAACGCTTTCTTGAATTTTTGCAAGATCGTCCTCATGAAATTTATCTTTCCATAAATCAGAACCTACTAAGGTCTGTAGTGTTGTCCCGCCAAAGAATCGCTCTATAGCTTTTGAACGGAAAAAAGTATTGTTTATAATGTCCCAATCCCAAATTGCATCGTTAGTTGCCTCAGTTACTTTTTCAAATCGCTCGTTAGATTTGCGTAATTGCTCCTCTATTCTTTTACGAGCAGTAACATCACGGAAAAATACCGATAAACCATTAGTTGATGGATAAATATGATTTTCAAACCACATATCATAAGGTTCATAATATTCTTCTACATAGCAATACTCTTGTGTTTCCATAGCTTTTTCATAAGCACGATGTAACGATTGATTACGTCCTTCGGGGAATTCGGTCCAAATGTGTTTACCCACTATCGTTTCTGGGTCAGTATTGAAAATTTCTCCTGCTTTTTTATTCATATGAGTATAACACCAATTGGAGTCTAGAGAGACAAAAGCTTCAGTGATACGATCTAGAATGCTATTTTTTTCTTTATGAACAAGTATGAATTCTTCTTCCGCTTTTTTACGCTCGGTAATGTCTAGTACAATGGCAATAAAACTTTTTTTGTTGCCAATAGACACTAATTGTAAATGAACTTCCGTAGGATATAGGGTTCCATCTTTTCGTTCATGTGAGGTGAAAAATATAATTTTACTTTTTTCTTTATTTATTAGTGGACTAATTAAATCTTTAAAGGATTCTAGGTTGAAGTCGGGCTTAATGTCAAAAGGTGTTAAGTTACGTATCTCATCTTCAGTATAGCCAAGATTTACCAATGCACCTTTATTTACATAACTAAAATTATAGGTTTTATAGTCAAAAATATAAATTTCATTAAGGCTATTTTCAATGGTGGTTAGTAAACTATTTCTTTCTAATTCAGACTTTTTGCGTTCTGTAATATCTTGACAACTACCAACTGCAATTAAAGGAGTTCCATTGTCATCAAAATCTACCTTCCATCGCTCTTCTACTGTTTTCTCTTTGCCGTCTTTTGATAGGATGCGGTGCTCGATAAAGTGATTACTCTTCGTGTTGTCGTTTAATGAATCGGCTAAGGCTTTCTCAACTTTTTCTTGATCTAATGGATGAACGTGGCTCATAAATTTTTGATGATGCATGTCCAAACCATCATTATCAATTCCAAAAATACGATAGGTTTCATCAGACCAACTTACTGTGAAATTTTTCAAGTTAGTTTCCCAACTTCCTATTTTAGCGACTTTTTGAGCATTTGCGAGATGAGTTTGTTGTAATTGTAATTGAAAAGCTAATGCTCGATATTCTTGCTCGCTTTGCACTATTTTTAGTTCTGCATTTTTACGTTCGGTAATATCTTGGAAACTTCCATAAATTTTTACACAAACATTATTGTTTCTTTCACTTTTTCCTGATGCCTTAACCCAGCATTCATTTCCTTTTCCTGTGAGCAAAAGTAATTCTTCTTCAAACTCAACTCCGTCTTGAATCAAACGATTTAAAGCACGCTCCGTGCGCGTTTTGCTTTCTCCAATTTGGAGTTCAATCAAACCAGATAACGAAGGATTATAGTTTTTGTCTAACTCTAAAATATCCCAGATAATAGGCGACCAATACATACCATCTTCACGTTCGTTTAAAACATCCATTTCCCAACTTCCTAAACGTGCAATTTTACTAGCCTCCTCAAGAAGCATTTCATTTTTAGCCTCTTGCGTAATATCTAAAACAATAGAGTTATATAAGATAGTACCGTCAACTAAAAAACTAGGAGTTCCGTGACCTATGTGAGTTCGTAACTCCCCATTTGGATGCATATATTTAACTCGACTGGTCCATTTTGCTTTGTTTGTAATTGAGCTAAGTATGCTGTTTTGTACTTCATCGAAGTGATTTGCTTTTTTAATTTGATTCCACACTATATTGAAATCCTCAGTAACTTGGTGTTTTGTAAAACCCCATAATTCTTCAACATCACCTTGAATAGATCTAATAGAATCAGTTCCGTCAGGGTGTATTAAATACTGGAAAATAATTCCGGGAAGATTATTTGAAAGAGATTGTAATCGCTGTTCAACATCCTTAATAGAACTTATATCTTGAAAGCTACCGTAAAATTTAGTACATGCGCCATTTATGAATTCAGGGTTCCCAATTGATCTAACCCATATCTCTTTTTTATTTGTGGTAACCACTACTGCTTCAAAATCAAAGGCTTCACCGCTGCTTATCGAATTGGAGATTCCAGTTTTTACCATTTCACGGAAATCTTCTCTGTAAAAGTTAATAGCTGATTCTAATTCTGGTGTGTAGGTATTTGGATCTGTTTCGTGCATTTTATGAACCTCCTCAGACCAATACAGTGAATGATTACCAAAATCGACTTCCCAACTTCCTATTTTAGCGAGTGATCCTACTTTTTCGTTCAGTTCTCTTAACTTCTTTTCTTCTGTAATACTTTTTACAATCGAGAAAACTACGCCTTCATCTATGGAAGGTTGACTATTCCAACTTAGCCAAACTATTTCTCCTTTTTTAGTTAGGTAACGAACTTCAAATTTAAAGGTCGATTGTCCTTTGATAATCTTTTCGAATTCTGTTGCTGCAATATCAATGTCTTCAGGATGAATGAATTGTTTGTAGGATTGGAATAGTAACTCCTCTTCTGTGTAACCAAGTATTGTAGTTACAGCTTGATTAATTTTCACAAATCGACCATTAAAATCAATCGTACAAACGATATCAGGTATAGATGCAAACATTATGTTTAAATCAGTTTCTAGTTTTTTACGGTTTAATTCTGACGCAATAAATTGTTCTAAGTGAGCAAGGATTTCACAATGTTTTTTTAGATAAGCAACATCTTTCTTAGTACCAATTTGAAGAACGCCTATAACCTCATTTTTAATAATTAATGGCACACCTAGTAGCGATTTTAATCCTATTTTTTCAGCTGCTTTTTTTCTTACAAATTTTTTGGATATTTCGATACTATCCCATAATATTTGTGTTTTTTCAGCCCAAACAGTACCGCATAAACCTTCGTTTAATTGCAATGAATTGACGCCTTCGGTAGTATCGTAAAAAATCAAATCATTTTTATTTCCTAGGTAGTGGCATAACAATTTCATTGCATTTTTTTCTACAGAGGGTACCCATAATTCAACCAAGTCAAATTTTCCAAAATCACTAAGGGTCTTACACAAAGATTTAGCCGCTTTTATGTAATTTTTTTTCGTGTTGAAATCAGTACTAATTTGTGCAAGTAGTTCTTTTTCTAGTTCTTTATTTTTTTGTAGAGTGACATCACGTTCTATAGCTATCCAGTGTGTATACCATCCATTATCATCAGCTACAGGTGTAACGGTAAAATTAATCCAAAATTCTTCCCCGTTTTTCTTGTAGTTAATAGTAGTCACTTCATAAGATTCCCATTTCCTTATCGCTTCACCTAACTTCTGCAAATCCTCAGAATTTGAATTTGGACCTTGTAGAATGCGAGGTGATTTACCAATTACTTCCTCAGCAGTATAACCGGTCATTTTGGTAAACGCATCATTGACATAAATAATTATTGGCCCTGGATGATCTAATGGTTCAGCTTCGGTAATTAAGACAGCATCATGTGTATTAGTGATTACACTCGTCAATAATTTTAATCGCTGCTCTTCCTTTTTTTGTTTAGTAATATCTCGAGATACTGATATTATTTGATCGATAGGCTCACCTTGCTTACCTACTGGCGATACTAAGACATCCCACCATTTAGGTGTTCCTTTGGCAGTAGCACATAAGGCTGTAAAGTGAGCCACTTCGCCACTTAACGCTTTGTCTAGTGCCTTTTGTACTAACAGCTCATTTTGAGGTCCCCATAAAGTCGACCATTTTTTGTTTTTAACGGTTGAGAAATCATCTATTTCCATTTGACACAACCCGTTGTAATTCATGTATTGAATTTGACCTTCGATGTCTAGTATTTTAAAACAATCTGGACTGCTTTCTAAAACAGTACGATTAAACTGTTCACTAGCTTCAATTTGTTTTCTAGTATTTATAGCTTCAGTGATATCTCTCGAATTAGCCACTAACCCTTGCACAGCTGGATTGTCAAGCATGTTGGTTAGGACTGTTTCAATCCAACGCCATTCATGCTTTCCGTCTCTAAGACGAAAGGGAGGTACAACTACTCTTTTTTCAGTAATAACCTCTTTCATACTCGTCATACAGTGTGCTGCATCATCTGGATGAACAAAATCAAAAACGCTTTTATGGAGGAAATCTTCAGGGGTTATTCCCAGTATTGAAGTCGTAGTGGGGCTAGTATAAATGTACTTACCCTCTGCATTGACGATGCTAATCATGTCTGAGCCATCTTGAACTAAGGCCTTAAATCTCAGTTCACTTCGCTGAATTAGTGCGTCTTGTACTACTTTATCAGTGATGTCTCTAGAGTTAGAAACAATACCGTTTATTGCAGGGTTATCTAACATATTTGTTAGTACAGTTTCAATCCAACGCCATTCCTTTTTGTAATTTAAAAATCGATAAGGCTCTACAACAACTGTTTTAGTACGGCTTATTTTTTTTAAACTCGCTAAAGTTCGCTGTTCATCATCTGGATGTATAAATTGAAAGGCATTTTTACCAATATACTCTTCCGGAGTAAAGCCAAGGACTATTTGATTTGTGGGACTAACAAATTTATAATTACCATCTTCATCTAATATCGTAACCATATCAGAGCCCTCTTGAACTAGGGCTTTAAAACGTTGTTCGCTTAACTGGATGATTTTATCATGCTCATTTTTTTCTTTACCATCTCTGGCAACACAGTATATTAATTTGGTTTCGCTATCCCATCGAGCAGACCATAAATTATAAGCAATATCCCCATTTTTCTTTTTGTATCGGTTTTCAAAAGATCTAATTTCTTCCCCGTTGAAGATAGCACTTGTAATAGCATTAGTTTTAGCGATATCTTCCTCTAAAATTAAATCTAGAAAAGGTGTATTAACCAATTCTTCGGGCAAATAGCCCCACAGGTCAACTACAGCCGCACTGATGTAAACAAAATAACCTTCACTATTTATTGTACAAAAAACATCTAATGAGGCATCAATCAATTGATTGGCTTCTGAACGTTGCTTTACTATTCGGGTAATATCTTTCCATTGACAAGCGATAGCGTATACCTTACTATCAGCATCATATAACGGCTCGAAAGTATTTTGAACATATTGAATTTTTTTTGTTTCTGGATGATAAAAGTGTTCCTCTATCTCAAAGTGCTCACCTTGAAATGCTCTATCGTAAAATGCTTTCCATTTTTCAGTGTAGCCTTCGCCAAAACCTTCTGCAAAAACGGGTTTATTAAGCTCTTTTTTTGCTCCGGTACCTTGCAGCATTAAATTTTGATAACTTTTATTGGCATAGACAAGTAGGTAATCTCTATCAACTACCCAAAAAAGTGCTGCACTTTGGTCTAAAAGCTGGGTGGTATAATCATTTTGTTTCATGCAAAAAAAAAGTATTTATTGATTTCTTTGGGGCTTCTTATTACTCTGATTAACTTAAATATTGCAATTAAACAATTAATTAGTAACATTGTCGTCACGAATTTAAAGGTTTATCAATGCTGTCTTATTTTAAAAAATCTAGAAGTATACAGGTAAAATTTAAAATAATGACTTTAAGATAGAAATTTTATTTTTAAAAAAGTACAAATTTCTTTCTCTCCTAAAATAATACTTTAATACTATTGTACAAAATAATAGTATTTTTTTTTCTAATTTAAATGTAAACAACCTGTTGTGAATTATTTTTCAAGATGAAGCTACTAAATATATAAAGTTGGCAAAATAGTCTAATTGTTACTTTGTAATCGATTACTGATTAGTGAATTGTTTTTTATCATAACAGTTGAATGTAAAGTAATTTAAAAAAAAAAAAACATTTCATGACAAAATGGACTATTGTCTTTGAGGGTGTACTGCGTAATGAAGTCTAAAAATGAAATACTTCTACTTTAATTTTTACAATAAGCTACATTTTGAAATTGGTGATTAGTTTTGTTAGCTATCATTTTTTATTTACCATAGACTCTAAATTGTGAAGTAACATTAAAAGTGGAACATAAAAAAGACAGTGAAATAGTAAACAATCGATACGATTTCTTTGTCAGAAGTTCTGGCAATTGCAACAGTACAGACAAAATCAAACTGATGTTCGTTTTTACTACATAGAAAAACCAATGATTTTACTTTAAATTATGATCAAAAGAATGTACACAAACTAAACAGGTATGTTGTCTTAAAATATAGCTAAAGGAATCTCACTAAATGATTATTTATATTTCGAACTAGTAGTGGATTCTTCTCTAATGATTTTCCGTACTGGCTATTTGTGATTATGGTCCTAGTTACATGTTGTGTTAACTCGCCGTTTGGAAAGACGAAACCTTCAATATCAAATTGAGCGAACTCGTCACGCGCTTTATAGATAAGGATGCAGGAACTCATGTAGAACACTGTTAAAGTGAAATTGTTTTGTACTGTGGTATAAAATTAGATTGACAAGAAATAGAAATCATAATTTTCGTGTATTCGATTAGGTTATTTTTAGATGTCGTTGAGCTGCAGTTTAAATTTCTTAAAAATATAAATCAGGTAAAGATTTCTTGAAACATAAAAAAGCGGTAAATTTAAAGTATTATTCTTCACTGATATTATTAAATAGATAGTTAAATGAAATTCAAATATTACTATTATTTCACCATTTTATTTTTAATGCTTTCTTGTTCGAAAAAAGTAGAAGGAATACATCCCACTGTTAGTGATGTGACCGAAAGTGTCTATGCCTCGGGAGTAATTAAGGCTGATGATCAATACACTGTTTTTTCTACTGTAAACGGTATTTTGCAAACTATAAAAGTAACCGCTGGAGAATCTATTAGTCAAGGGCAGTTATTATTCGAAATAGAAAGCAAAAAAGCCGACCTTGATACTCAAAATGCGCAATTAACTTTCCAATTGAGTGCAGAAAACAGTCGTTATATTCAAGATCGCATTGCTGAAATGGAAATTAAAGTTCAGGCTGCAAAGGACAAACTAACTCTTGACGAGTCGCTTTTGAATAGGAATAAAAAAGTAAGAGCTCTGGAAGGTATTTCTGAGGTTGATTTTGAAAGAATCGAACTGACGTATAAAAGTTCAAAACTTAATTATGAAAGTACTACAAAACAATTGTCGCAACTCAGATCGCAATTAAAAAATGATCAAAACCGAAATAGTAATAGACTGAAATACTCGCAAAAATCGCAAAGTGATTACAATATAAAAAGTGCTTTTACAGGACGTTTATTTGATGTCTTAGTCAAGGAAGGGAGCTTGGTAACTAATCAGACTCCGCTTGCCATAATAGGTAAATCAGATTCGTTTTTATTGGAATTAGAAGTAGACGAAAACGATATGGTTCGAGTGGCTATTGGTCAAAGAGTGGTGGTAACGATGGATAGTTACAAAGGACAAACTTTTGACGCTACAGTAGATAAAATTTATCCCATCATGGACGAGCGTTCTCGTACTTTTAAAATCGAAGCGCACTTTGTACAACCACCTCAAAAACTATATCCTAACCTAACGGCCGAAGCCAATATTATTATCAAAACCAAGAAGAACGCCATCACTATTCCGAGAAGTTATTTGATAGATAATCAATATGTACTCGTAAATGAAGATGAAAAAAGAAAAGTAAAAATTGGCTTGAGTGATTACGAAAAGGTAGAGATAGTAGAAGGATTAAAAAAAGAAGAAACGATTTACATTCCAAAACAGTGAATTACAAACTGATTTTAAATATCGCTTTTCACTTGCTAAGAGCCAGACTGAAACAAACTATTGTTGCTGCCGTGGGAGTTACTTTTAGTATCGCTATGTTTATCTCTTTGGTTAGTTTTATGAGCGGTTTAAATGATTTGCTCGATGGGCTAATGCTAAATAGAACGCCGCATATCCGAATGTTTAATGAAGTAAAACCATCGGAAAATCAACCTCTGTCATTATCGAAGGATTATAAAAAAAATACCGTTTTCATTCATTCGATCAAACCAAAAGATAGAGGTAGATCGATCTACAACAGCATGTCGATTATTAGTACTTTGAAGCAAGACAAACGTGTAATTGATGTTGCACCAAAGGTAACGGCCTCTGTTTTATTTAATTCTGGGACAATTGAGATTTCCGGCTTTGTGAACGGAATCGATGTGGTTGCAGAGAACACTCTTTTTAAAATTAGTGATTATATAAAAGAAGGTAAATTATCAGATTTGAATCAGAATAACAGTATTATTATTGGAAAAGGATTGTCGGATAAGATGTTACTTTCAAAAGGAGATATCATAAAAGTATCTACTTCAAATGGGAATTTAGCCTCTTTAAAAATAGTAGGTATTTCAGAAACTGGCATTGCCGATATAGATAATATGTCGAGTTATACGGCATTGACGACCGCTCAAACATTATTGGGGCAACCTAAAAATTATATTACAGATATTCAGGTGAACCTTTATAACAAAGAAGAAGCTGTGGCGATGGCCAAAGAATTCCATAGCACGTTCAACTTAGATACAACGGATTACTTGGCTGCAAATGTGCAATTTGAAACCGGAAGTACCGTTCGAAGCATTATTTCTTATGCAGTAGGAATCGTCTTGTTGATTGTAGCTGGTTTTGGGATTTATAATATTTTGAATATGATGATTTATGAAAAGATGGATAGTATTGCAATTCTCAAAGCCACAGGATTTTCTGGTAGCGATGTAAAATGGATTTTTATATCCTTATCTGTCATAATTGGTGTTGCAGGAGGTATCTGTGGATTAATTTTCGGTTATATATTTTCGAGTATTATTGATGTAATTCCATTCACGACGACTTCTGTGCCTTCTGTGACCACCTATCCCATTGATTATAATAGTAGTTATTATGGTATCGGAATTGTGTTTGCACTGTCTACAACAATCATCTCTGGTTTGTTTCCGGCGATAAAAGCAAGCAAGGTTGATCCCGTTGAAATTATTAGAGGAAAATAAGATGAAAAACACCGCATTAGAAACTAGGAGCTTAGTGAAATATTTTTATAATCCGACGAAATTTCAAGTCATCAAAGATGTTAATTTAAAAATTAATTATGGTGAATTTGTTTCTATTGTAGGAAAATCGGGTTGCGGTAAATCGACTTTGTTGTATTTATTATCCACAATGGATACGGATTATGAGGGACAGTTATTTATTCATGATGAACTAATTACGGGACAATCGGATAGAAATTTGGCTAAAATCAGAAATGAGAAAATCGGATTTGTATTTCAATTTCATTACCTATTACCTGAATACAATGTGCTCAACAATGTTATGCTTCCGGGACTTAAATTGGGAAAATATTCAAAACAAGAATTAGAGCAAAAAGCGATGAAGCACTTAAGAACCTTAGAAATTGAGCAGCATGCTTTAAAAATGCCCAATCAATTGAGTGGAGGCGAAAAGCAGCGGGTTGCTATTGCCCGTGCTTTAATAAACGATCCTTTGATCATCATGGGCGATGAACCTACTGGGAATTTGGATCGTAAAAGTGGAGATATTGTATTTGATATCTTCAAAAAATTAGCTACAGATTATAACCAAACCATTCTTATCGTTACGCATGACCCCGATTTTGCACAAAAAACGGATAGAATTATCACTATGGAGGATGGTAAGATCGTTTCTTGAAGAATCAGATCTAAATATTGGGTTTTCCTTATAATTATAAAAAATTTGACAATCTATATTTTTGATGTGGCTTACTTGATAGATTTGACTACTCAAATACGGGGAGGAAGTTTATTATATTATAAGGAAGCTTTGTGCTCATAATGTCAAGTTCAGGTGCTTTTTTACTATGAAATGGTTCCTATGCTAATTAATATTATTTTAAAAATTATATAAATGGATCCACATAAACTAAAATTATTGAAAGAGCTCGCTCAACTTGGGGATGTAAAGTATTTTACCAAAAGCAAAAAGTATATTATAATAGCTGAAGAGACAGTAAAACTAAAAACACAAGCTGATGCTATTTTGTATTTTTTACAAAAGTTAGATATTGATATGGTGAATTCTATTTTAGCAGATAATCGTACATATCAGAATTTTGAAAAGAAAAAATTCATCAGGAAACTGGATAATGCAATTGATGTGTTTCTTACCGCAGGTGATACTTTTTTAAACAAGTACAAAGGGTTTTGTAATTCAGAAGAATGTAATTTCAAGTGCAGCGGCTATTCATTTGTAGGGAATAATTCAAGTAACTATTTTGACTTAATTATTGAAGTTGAGGAGGGTATTGTACATGATATTTATGAATGCTCAAAATTTAAATGCCAAGAAGAAGGAGTAAGAAGAAAGATTCAAGTAAAAATTGATAAAAACGACATGCCGTTTTAAAAGCTATTTTGAAATAAATAGTAGGTCTAAGTTTGTTTTCACATCAACAATGTATCATGATATTCTGAAAATTTGCTAAATATCCATTTTTAAATTCAGCAAAAAATAGTCTAAATTACTACCTTAAGTTGGCGCCTAAAAAAACAAAACCCTTGTAAACAAAAAAGTTTACAAGGGTTTTTGTGGAGTGAATGGGAGCACAGTCGAACACCTTCTTTCTTTTTTAGGGCTTTTGGCTAAGTAAAATTAATTTTTATCAAAAGGCTTGAATTACAATATAAACTTATGGTTTTTTAACCAGTTTTCGCAATCAGTAGTCCAATTTAAAACTATATCTTTTGGTTTTATTCCAAAGCCGTGTCCTCCCTTTTCGTAAAGATGTAATTCGACAGGAATCGAATGCTTTTGTAATGCATTGTAATAGATCAAACTATTTTTAAAGGATACCGATTTATCATCAGTTGCATGTACAAGAAAGGTTGGTGGAGTGATACGGTTCACTTTTTTTTCAGATGAATAATTGTTAACAAGCTTTTTATTTGGTCTATTGCCGAGCAATGCTGTTTTTGAACCCGAATGTGAAATATTTTTTCTCATTGAAATTACTGGATATATTAGGATAGCAAAATTTGGTCTAGCACTAGTGGTATCAATTTCAGAAGTCACTTTTTTATCATATTGTGTAGATAAAGTAGCTCCTAAATGTCCTCCAGCAGAAAATCCAATGATACCAATTTTATCAGGGTTAATGTTCCAGTTTGTTGAATTTTTTCTGATGTAACGCATAGCTTGTTGGGCATCTTGCAAAGGTCCAATCGCTTTATCTTTCATGATTTTGTCGTTCGGTAAACGATATTTTAGTAAAAAAGCAGTTATGCCAAGTGAATTTAACCATTCTGCAATTTTGACACCTTCTTTATTCATTGATAGATGCGAATAACCTCCACCTGGTAAGATAATAACTGCAGTTCCATTTGCTTTTAGGTCTTTAGGAAGGTAAACTGATAGTGTTGGTTTAATTACAAAACTTACTCCCTCGACGGTATTATTAAATAATTCTTGGTTTTCGATGTAACTTAAATCTTTTAATTCTCCAGGTATTCCATTAGGCCAAATTGGAAAAGTGGACTGTTGTGATACAGCATTGTTTAATGATAATATGCTTATGATACTATAAATTACAATGATTTGTTTTTTTATGATTTTTGACATTTTCAATTGTTTTTAGTTTGATTTGAATTATTGCGATAGGGATCGCTAAATGTATTTTTAAATGCGAAAGTTAATTTTTTAATATATTATCAGTTTAATCAAACTTTTTATATCGGTAATGTTTTTTATTCTGCTAATTTAATTATTTTAAAAAAAAAGTTGCAGTATAATTTATAAAAGTTATATTTGTGCAATCGATTACATTTTTAATTAAATAAGTGAAATCATTTTTAATCTGATACTTTCAAATTGTAATAAATTTAGAAAGTACCACGCTTTTTACAACGAAGCCAATTCATACTCATATAATTTTTAATTATGACAAATAAAACTAAATCAATTGGGAACTATCGATGGGCCATCTGTAGTTTGCTTTTTTTTGCAACTACAATTAACTATTTAGACAGACAAGTACTTTCATTAACGTGGAATGATTTCATTGCACCAGAATTTCATTGGACTAATAATGATTATGGTAATATTACAGCCTTGTTCTCTATTTTTTATGCTGTTTCGTTGTTGTTTGCAGGTAGGTTAGTTGATGTTTTAGATACTAAAAAAGGATTTCTTTGGGCAATAGGTGTTTGGTCTGTCGGAGCTTGCCTACATGCTTTTTGTGGTATTGCCACTTCAGGTATTATTACAGGAAATTGGTTTGTGGGCTTTGAAGGCGCAAAAGATGCATTAAAAACAGTCAGTGATACTGGCTTGGTTATATCGGTAAGTGTTACTCTATTTATTTTTGCTCGTTTTGTATTGGCTCTTGGTGAAGCAGGAAATTTTCCAGCAGCCATAAAAACTACAGCTGAATATTTTCCTAAAAAAGATCGTGCTTTTTCTACTAGTATATTTAATGCAGGCGCAACTGTTGGTGCATTAGCTGCACCTATAACTATTCCGTTTATCGCAAAAGCATTTGGTTGGGAAATGGCATTCATTATTATTGGTGCTTTGGGGTTTATATGGATGGGTTTTTGGATTTTTATGTATGACAAACCAGAAAATCATCCTAAGGTAAGTGCAGATGAGCTCTCATATATTCAGCAAGATGTAGTTGCAGATAGTAAGATTGCAGGATATGTGCCAGAAACCGCAGTAAAAGTAACATTAAAACAATGCTTGCAATACAAACAAACATGGGCTTTTGCTTTTGGTAAATTTATGACGGATGGTGTATGGTGGTTTTTCTTATTCTGGACGCCAGCTTATCTGAGTTCGGTTTATGGAATGGATTCTACGCAAGCCGCTTTACCATTGTTTGTTTTATATATGATTACTTTATTATCGATTATTGGTGGTTGGTTACCTACTTATTTTGTTGAAAAGAAAGGAATGAATCCCTATGAAGGGAGAATGAGAGCCATGTTGATTTTTGCGTTTTTCCCATTATTGGCAATGATTGCGCAGCCTTTAGGGCATATTAGTTATTGGTTGCCTGTAATTATTATTGGAATTGCCGGTGCGGCTCATCAAGCTTGGTCAGCTAATATATTCACGACCGTTGGGGATATGTTTCCTAAAAAAGCAATTGCCACCATTACCGGTATTGGAGGATTAGCTGGTGGTATTGGCTCAACTTTTATCAACAAGGGGTCGGGGATGCTGTTTGATTACAGTAAAGAAACGAATATGTCTTTCATGGGATTTGAAGGTATTGAATCTGGATACTTTATTATATTCTCCATTTGCGCTGTTTGTTACTTAATTGGTTGGGCGGTGATGAAAACTTTAGTCCCAAAATACGCGCCAATTACTGATATGTAATATTTTAATAAGATTTTGAATTATAAGGAACTAGTTCTCTATCTCTTTTTTACAAAATCAAAAACTCAAAAATCAATTTTTAAAATAGAAAAATGGATTAACGAATGAATAAACATTTAGGTTTATTGATATATTTAATACATTTGTAATCGATTGCATTAAAATTTAAGTTATGGCAAAATATAGTTCAAGATACGCTTCTAGTCCAGAAGCAGTAAAAAAATACGATACACAACAATTAAGAGACGAATTCTTAATTGATAATTTAATGGTTAATAATGAGATCAGTTTGACTTATTCGCATTACGACCGTTATGTTGCAGGTTCGGCTGTTCCTATTAATGACTTGGTCTTAGAGAGTATAGATCCATTAAAAGCATCTTATTTTTTAGAAAGAAGAGAAATGGGGATCATAAATGTTGGCGGAAGCGGTTCTGTTGTTATTGAAGGAGTTACTTATGAATTGAATTTCAAAGATGCTTTATATATTGGAAGTGGAAATAAAGAAGTACTTTTTAAAAGTACTGATCCAAAAAATCCAGCAAAATACTATATCAATTCAGCTCCAGCACATACTAGTTATCCTTCGAAAAAAGTGAGTTTGGCCGAAGCCAATAAACTAGAATTAGGGACAATGGAAACAGCAAATCATCGAACGGTTAATCAAATGATTATTGGTGGTGTAGTAAAAACTTGTCAATTGCAAATGGGTATGACAGAATTAAGACCTGGTAGCGTTTGGAATACTATGCCAGCACACGTTCACGATCGTAGAATGGAAGTTTACTTTTATTTGGATATTCCAGAAAATCAAGCGGTATGTCACTTCATGGGGCAACCGCAAGAGACAAGACATATTTGGATGAACAATCATCAAGCGGTAATTTCTCCTCCATGGTCCATTCATTCAGGATCAGGGACTAGTAACTATACTTTTATCTGGGGAATGGCAGGTGAAAATTTAGATTATGGCGATATGGATGTTTGCAAAATCAATGAATTAAGATAAAATACTATGACTTTATTTAATTTAGAAGGTAGACGTGCTCTTATAACAGGCGGAACTCATGGTTTAGGTATGGCTATGGCCGAGGGATTAGCAATCGCTGGTGCAGAGTTAGTGATCACAGGAACTACTCCGTCAAAAATGGAAGAAGCGCTTACCTATTATAAAAGCAAAGGTTATACTGTCTCTGGTTATTTATTTGATGTAACAGATGAAAATGCTGCTTCAAAAAATATAGAATTAATAGGGCAAGAATTGGGAGATATTCACATATTGGTTAACAACGCTGGAATTATAAAAAGAGAATTGGCCATAACAATGCCTGTCGCAGATTTTAGACAAGTGATTGATGTGGATTTAGTTGGCCCTTTTATTATGTCTCAATTAGTAGCTAAGCAAATGATTGAACGCAAGGAAGGGAAAATCATTAATATCTGTTCTATGATGAGTGAACTAGGGCGAAATAGTGTTTCGGCTTATGCTGCCGCCAAAGGAGGATTGAAAATGCTAACTCGTAATCTAGCAACAGAATGGGCAAAATACAATATCCAAGTGAACGGAATAGGTCCAGGCTATTTTGCAACTAGTCAAACAGAACCGATTCGTGTGGATGGACATCCTTTTAATGAATTTATTATTAATAGAACGCCAGCAGCTCGATGGGGAGATCCTGAAGATCTTGCAGGAACCGCAGTTTTCCTTGCTTCAAAAGCAAGTAATTTTGTAAACGGACAAATTGTTTATGTTGATGGAGGGATATTAGCTACCATCGGGAAACCTTCAAACGAAAATTAATTTTTAAGACATCTATAATGAGTACTACATTTATAAACGATAATTTTTTATTAGAAAATAAATACGCGGAAGAATTGTACCATAACTATTCTAAAAATCAGCCTATTATTGATTATCACAACCATTTGTCTCCGAAGCATATTGCCGAGAATACCGTTTTTGACAACATTACTCAAGTTTGGATCAATGGTGATCATTACAAATGGCGCGCCATGCGTACGTTAGGGATAAATGAACAATTTGTCACAGGAAATGGTTCTGATAAGGATAAGTTTATAAATTGGGCAAAAACAGTTCCTTATACTATGCGTAATCCTTTGTATCATTGGACGCATCTGGAATTAGCTCGTTACTTTGATATTTATGATTTGCTAAATGAAAAATCGGCAGAGTCAATTTATGAACAAGCTTCGGCTAAAATAAATTCCTCGGCATTTAGTACTCAAAATTTACTTACCAAAGTAAATGCGGAATTTGTGTGTACTACCGAAGATCCAATTGATACTTTAGAGTACCATAAACAATTGGCCAAAAGCGATTTTAAAACCAAAGTAAGTACTGCCTTTAGGCCTGATAAAGCGATCTTAATTTCAGTTGACGGCTACAATGAATACATTGATGCGCTAGCTCAAGCTGCTAAGGTAGAAATTAATAATTATACCAATTTGTGTACAGCATTACTTAACAGGATAGACTATTTTGATAAAAACGGTTGTAAATTATGTGATCATGGTTTAGATCAAATTTATTTTGAAAGTTTCACACAAAGTGAAGTGGATGCTATTTTCAAAAAGAAAAGAGAAAATGGAGTATTGAATAATGAAGAAGCTTTGAAATTTCAAAGTGCCATTTTATTGTTTTTATCTGAAACCTACCATCAATACGGATGGGTACAACAATTTCACTTAGGAGCTTTACGAAACAATAATGCCCGTATGCATAGAATTCTTGGGCCCGATACAGGTTGGGATTCAATTGGAGATTATCCGCAGGCACAAAAACTATCGTGCTTTTTAAATGCGTTAGATAGTAAAGATAAGTTGACTAAAACAATCATTTATAATCTAAACCCAGCAGATAACGAAGTGATGGCTACTATTATTGGAAATTTTAATGATGGAAGCGTGAAAGGAAAAGTGCAGTTTGGATCAGGATGGTGGTTTTTAGATCAAAAAGACGGAATGACAAAACAATTAAATGCACTTTCAAATATGGGGTTAATTAGTTGTTTTATAGGGATGTTAACCGACTCAAGAAGCTTTTTGTCATTTCCAAGACATGAATATTTCCGAAGAATTCTTTGTAATCTTTTAGGAGATGAAATAAAAAGAGGGGAGTTGCCAAATGATATGGAATGGATTGGTAAAATGGTGTCGGATATTAGTTATAACAATGCCAAGGAGTATTTTAAATTTTAATAAAGACTAGTATTTAATTTAAACACAATGAATAAAGTTGTTGCTTTTGGTGAAATAATGTTGCGTCTTTCTACAGAAAGGCATTTGCGTTTTGCGCAAGCGAAAACATTTACAGCTACTTATGGTGGTGGTGAGTTCAATGTTGGGGTTTCGTTAGTAAATTATGGTATAAATGCTGAATTTGTAACTCGCTTACCACAAAATGAAATTGGTGCTTGTGCTTTGAGGGAAATGCGTAAGATGAATGTAGAATCTAAAAACGTGATTTTTGGCGGAGAGCGCCTAGGTACCTATTATTTAGAAACTGGTGCAGGAACTCGTGGGAGTAATGTAGTCTATGATCGTGCTCACAGTGCAATGGCTACCATTCAAAAAGGAATGATTGATTGGGAAAAAGTACTGGAGGGAGCTACCTGGTTTCATTGGAGCGGAATTACAACAGCGATCTCTGAAAGTGCTGCCGAAGCTTGTCTTGAAGCTGTTAAGGTAGCGCATCAATTAGGTTTAACGATCTCTTGTGACTTAAATTATCGCGCTAAATTATGGCAATATGGCAAAACCCCTAGTGAAGTAATGCCCGAGTTGTTAGCCTATACAAATGTTGTTTTGGGAGATATAGATACCGCTTTTTTTATGTTAGGTCAAGTCAAAGTAGATCCGAATTATGAAGATCTAAAGTCACTCCCTGTTTTATACAGTAAGTTGTTTACTTTATGTCCGAATTTAAAAATTGTTGCTACAACATTGCGTTATTCAGTTAGTGCTTCGCATCAAAGAATTGGAGGTGTTTTATTTGACGGAAAATCAATTTTTAATGCAGCCATTCAAGAAGTAACTCCTGTTGTAGATCGTGTAGGTAGTGGTGATGCATTTATGGGAGGATTAATTTATGGATTGTTGGAATACAAAAATGATAAGCAGAAAGCATTAGATTTTGCTGTTGCAGCTTGTTGTTTAAAACATACTGTTTCAGGAGATTATAATTTAGTTACCTTAAATGAAGTTGAAAATATGCTGGACGGAAATGTTTCTGGTTTAGTATCTAGATAAGAGATTATGGCAAAGTATTCAAGAATTGAAGTAGCAACTGTGATGAAAGAGAACGGAATGGTTCCTTTATTTTTTCATTCAGATATTGAGTTGAGTAAAAAGGTATTGAAAGCCTGTTACGATGGAGGTTCTCGCTTAATGGAATTTACCAGTAGAGGTGATTTCGCTTTTGAAGTTTTTGGAGCCTTAAATAAATATGCTTTGGCTGAATTACCTGGAATGATCTTAGGAGTTGGCTCAGTTACCGATGCTGCTGCAGCTTCACTTTATATGCAACTAGGAGCTAATTTTATTGTTACTCCAGTTTTGAGAGAAGACATCGCTTTGGTTTGTAATCGCAGAAAAGTACTGTGGTCGCCTGGATGTGGAACTTTAACAGAAATTGCAAGGGCGGAAGAATTAGGATGCGAAATTGTAAAATTATTTCCTGGAGACGTTTACGGTCCGCAGTTTATTAAGGGAATAAAAGGACCATGCCCTTGGACTAGTATTATGCCTACAGGTGGTGTTTCTACTAATAGAGAAAATTTAAAGAGTTGGTTTGACGCTGGTGTAACCTGCGTGGGTATTGGGTCGCAATTGATTTCAAGCGAAATATTAGCGAATAAAGACTTTGAAGGCTTGCGATTAAAAGTTCAAGAAACCTTGTTAACTATAAAAGAGTTAAGGAGTTAATTAATGCATTTAGGGAGCAAAACAAGACGATAGAAGATAATACATAGGATTTTGAAAAATAATTTGGCATTAGCAGGGAAGTCTATTGTAATTACAGGAGGAACTGGGGTTATAGGTGATTCATTTATAAAAAGTGTTTGTAATGCAGGTGCTTCGGTTGGGATTTTGGGTAGAAACGAAAAAGTTGCAGCCCAAAGGGCTAGTGAAATTGTAAAAATGGGAGGAATTGCAATTCCTTTGATTGCAGATGTAACTAGTGAAGCGCAGTTAATTGCAGCTCGGGATAAAATGTTACAAGCTTTTGGCAAAATTGATGGACTAGTTAATGCTGCAGGAGGTAATATTCCGGAGGCAGTTATACAGCCTGATCAAGATATTTTCAAACTCAATATGGCAGCCATTCAAGAAGCGATGAATTTGAATTTGTTTGGGTCAATACTACCAACACAAGTTTTTGGCGAAGCGATAAAAAATAATGGCAGGGGTAGTATTGTAAATATTTCTTCGGTTACGGCTCACTTAGCTGTTACTAAAGTATTGGGATATAGTTTAGGCAAAGCAGCCATAGATTGTTACACCCAATGGTTTGCAGTAGAATTGGCAAAGCGTTTTGGAGATAAAATCCGGATGAATTCAATAGTTCCTGGATTTGTATTAACCGAGCAAAATAGAACGCTTTTAACTAACAAAGACGGTAGCTTAACTGAAAGAGGCCATCTTATCATCAATAAAACCCCATTTAATCGCTTTGGGACAGCACAAGAACTCGAAGGAGCACTCGTTTGGTTACTAAGTGATGAATCTCAGTTTGTTACTGGCTCAAAAATCACTGTTGACGGAGGTTTCTCTGTGTATAGCGGTGTTTAGATATCGAGAAATTTATCAAATAAAAAAGTACACTTTATATCCATATATAATGAAAAAATTAAATAGAATAAGTACAGGTTTAGAAAAATTGCAGCCTATCAAAGTACTGCAATTTGGCGAAGGGAATTTCCTAAGAGCATTTATCGATTATGCGTTTCAGGAATTAAATGAAAAGGTAGATTTTAATGCTGGAATTGCTGTCGTACAACCTATTGAAAACGGAATGGTCAACATGCTAAACGACCAGGATGGTTTGTATACTTTGTTCATGAAAGGCTTGACGAAAGGAAAAGAAATTCAAGAGAAAATAGTGATTTCAAACTTGGTATCAGGAATCAATCCGTATACTGATTTCAATGATTATTTGGCTTTAGCGAAAGAAGAAGAGTTGGCATTTATTATTTCGAATACAACAGAGTCAGGTATTGCTTATGTAAGTACAGATACTCCAACTATGCAGCCACCAAGTTCGTATCCAGCGAAGTTAACAGTACTTTTACACGAAAGATTCAAACATTTTAACGGAGAGGCAGCAAAAGGATTAGCGATTATTCCTTGTGAATTAATTAATAACAATGCCGATACGCTTAAAGAAATTATATTAAAATACAGTGATGATTGGAATTTAGGAGCTGATTTTAAAAACTGGATTGAAACTAACAATTCATTTCACAACACCTTAGTAGATAGGATTGTACCAGGATATCCAAGAGCCGAAATTGATGCTTACAATAAAGAACTAGAGTACGCAGATAATTTAATTGTTACTGCCGAAACATTTTTTCTTTGGGTAATTGAGGGAGGATCTGATTTAAAAGCAAAATTACCATTCGATAAAACAAATCTAGACGTTAAAATTGTTGCAGATATGCAGCCGTATCGCACTAGAAAAGTCAGAATTTTAAATGGTGCACATACAGCAATGGTTCCTTTTTCATTACTGTATGGAAACGAAACGGTAAAAGAAACAGTAGATAATGCTTTTACTGGGGCATTTATCAATAAAGCGATTTTTGAAGAAATCAATGAAACAATTGCAATGGATAAAGTAGAATTAGATTTGTTTGCAGAAGCAGTTTTAGATCGTTTTAGAAACCCATTTATAAAACACAATCTTTCTAGTATTGCCTTGAATTCGATTTCAAAATTTAAAGTTCGTGTCTTACCAAGTGTTTTGGGATATATTGAAAAATTTGATAAGGTACCAACAAATTTGACTTTTGCGTTTGCTTGTTTGATTCGTTTTTATAAAGGATCTTGGAATGAAGAGACTTTGCCAGTTGATGATAGCAAGGAAATTACAGATGCTTTTCAACAAATATGGGCGTCAAATAGCAGTACAAAAGTAGTTGCACAAACTTTGTCAAACCAAGATTTCTGGGGAGAAGATTTAACAAAAATCAAAGGATTATCAGGAGCTTTAGTATTGGCATTGAATGAAATTGAGGCAAATGGAATTGAGCAAGGTTTTGTAAATTTCAATAAACAAGTTTAGAAGTAGTCACGAATTATAGTATTTATAGTTATGCAAAAGAAATTAATAAAAGTAAATCCATCTGATAATGTGGCGGTGGCTTTAGTAAATCTTACTCAAGGAGAAGAGATACAATTTGAAGGAGAACTGATCAAAGTACTTACTGATGTAAAGATGAAGCACAAAATTGCGATGACTGTATTTGACAAGGGTGATCGTATTATTATGTATGGTGTTTTGGTAGGAAAAGCAAGCGAACGAATCGAAAAAGGTGGTTTGCTTTCGACGCTAAATGTGAAGCATGAAAGTGATAAAGTAACGGGAAAGACAGAAACAATTGTTTGGACTGTTCCTAATGTAGATAAATGGAAAAACAGAACTTTTCAGGGCTATCATAGAGAAGATGGCCAAGTAGGAACCGAAAATGTATGGTTGTTTTTTCCATTGGTTTTTTGTGAAAATAGAAATATTGAAATTTTAAAAGATATTTTCGAAAAGGAATTAATGAAGCCAAAAGAAAACGATTACCAATTGTTATTGCGTTCATTGGTAAATTCTGAAAGTGGAGTAGAAGGAAATAGTGGCGGTTCTAATGAAACGGATTTATTTAAAAATATAGAAGTAAAATTCATCACGCATCAAGGTGGTTGTGGCGGAATTCGTCAAGATTCGCATAGTTTAGCCAAATTGTTAGCGGGTTATGTCAATAATCCCAATGTAGCAGGTGCAACAGTTTTGAGTTTGGGGTGTCAAAACTTACAAATTCAGATCTTTAAGGATGCACTAAACGAAATAAATCCCAATAGTACTAAACCCGTGTTGATTTACGATCAACAACAAATCGGTACTATTGATGCTATGTTAAGTAGTGTTGTAAAAGATACTTTTGAAGCCATTAAAAAGGCAAATGAGTTGGAGAGAGCACCTGCACCATTATCCAAATTAACAATTGGCCTAGAATGCGGGGGATCGGATGGTTTTTCGGGTATTTCGGCCAATCCTACATTGGGAGTAACTTCGGATCTATTAACTGCTTTAGGAGGAACAACAATACTTTCAGAGTTCCCTGAATTGTGTGGAGTTGAACAAGAATTAGTGAATCGTTGCAATGAAGAAGAAGATGGAGTACGCTTTTTGGAGCTAATGAAATGGTATGAAAAAACGGTTGTCGATGCTGGATCTGGATTTGATATGAATCCGTCTCCGGGGAATATTAAAGACGGTTTAATTACTGATGCAATGAAATCAGCTGGTGCTGCTAAAAAAGGAGGTACATCCCCTATTGTAGGGGTTTCAGACTATGGAGAATATATTTCTAAACCAGGTTTAAACTTGCTTTGTACTCCTGGAAATGATGTAGAATGTACAACCGCAATGGTAGGATCGGGTGCTAATATGGTTCTTTTTACTACTGGTTTAGGGACACCTACAGGTAACCCTATCGCACCTGTTGTAAAAGTTTCCTCTAATTCTGAGTTAGCAAGAAAAATGTCGGATATTATTGATATTGATACTGGAGGAATTATTACAGGCGAAAAATCAATAGAGGAGATGGCTGATGAAATGCTAGAATTTATTATTAACGTAGCCAGTGGTACCATAAAAACAAAAGCTGCTATTCTAAATCAGAATGATTTTATCCCTTGGAAAAGAGGAGTTTCTTTATAGTAATTTATTTAGTTTTGTTTAAGTTGATAAGCGTGAAAGTTATATACTTCACGCTTTTTTTATTTGGGAAATTTTAAAGATGATTTTCTGATGTGAAGCTCAGGCATCAAGACAACTTTTTTTTCTATTTTTAAATTATCACTATTATTTATTTGTTCCAAGAATACTTTGGCGGCCATCCTTCCCATTTCTAAAGGTGACTGATCTACAGTTGAAATTGATAGCTCCATAAACTTGGTAAAAGGTTCATTTCCAAAACCGAAAACACAAAACTCTTCTGGAATTTTCACACCAAATTCCTTTAATTTTTGAATCGCACCTAATGCCGCGAAATCACTAGTAGAAAATATAGCAGTTGGGGGATGATCGAGTTTTAATAATTGTTCCACTACTTCTCGACCAACTACTACGTTACTCTTTATAGTTATGATATAATCTTCAATCAGTTCAATAGAATTATCTGCTAGAGCTGCAACATAACCATTGTATCGATCTTCATATATTTCTAATGAGCGATCTCCTGACAGAAAAGCGATTCGCTTATTTCCTTGGTCAATTAAATGCTGCGTTGCCAAATAAGCACCTTTAAAGTCATTAATAGTAACAGAACTAACACCTTCCATGTTTTTTTTCCTGTCAAAGAAAATTAGTGGAACATTTTTTTGTACTATTCTTTCAATAAAGGAATCATTTTTTTTTGAAACATTTGAAATTGACATCAATATACCATCCACCTGAGCATTTAATAAGGTGTTAATATTTTCAATTTGCCTCTCCTCATCTTCATGAGTTTGGCATATAATTACTTGATAACCGTTAGGTTGTAGTTCTTCTTCTATTCCTCTTATAACTGAGGCAAAGAAATTGGTATTGATTCTAGGAACGATGACACCAACATTATTACTTTTTCCACTTTTAAGAGCTAACGCTAATTTATTTTGTTTGTAATTCATCTTAGCGGCGGTGCTCATCACAAGAGTACGGGTAGCAGAACTTATTTTTGGGTTATTGTTTAGAGCCCTCGAAACAGTAGCAGCTGTTATGTTTAACTCTTTTGCAATATCGTATATTGTAGTTTTGTTGCTCATGTTGTTTTTTAAAGTGGTAAAATTAAACTTTTTTTTTGATTATGGGAGGTATTTGTTATCGATTACATTCTTGCTTCTACTACTCTATTAATCTCTTTTTTGAACCGTAATCAAGGATAAGCATGCCTCACTAATACCATGGACAAATATATAGGATATAAAATCTTGCTGTGTTTTGGCAATAATCGCTTCTAGTAAGTTCTTAAGGAAGCATAAAGCACTAATAATTTGCTATATTTTTACTGTATGTATAATTAAATGTATTTTTTTCTATTTTATATGAATTTTTAATAGTTTTTTTTTGGTAAATTAAAAAAATATGGATAGGTTTGTGCAATCGATTACATTTATTGATTTAATTTTTAATTCACATTATTTAAATACTTGAATTATGATGTTGTTCTGCAAAAAATCAGTTAAAAATTAATTATATTCTGCTTAGATATTACCACTCTTTTTAAATTAATAATCTTCTATATGTTAGAAAAATGAAAATACTACCAAATATTTACTTTCTTGTTTTAATAGCATTGTTTTCATCTTGCAAAGGACAGCAATCTTCAAATAGTGTTACCAAGAATGCTTGGCGTGAAATGGAGCAAATAGTACTAAAAGTGAAAGAGCCAACATTTGTTGACAAAACATATAATATTTTAGATTTTGGAGCAAAGTCTGATGGTGTGTTCAATAATACGGATGCTATTAATAAAACTATATTACATTGTTCGAATAATGGTGGTGGAAGGGTTCTTGTTCCTTCAGGAAGATATGCCACGGGTCCTATAGTTATGGAGAGTAACGTAAATTTACATTTAGAAGCTGATGCTGAGTTATTATTCAGTACTAACCCTGCAGATTATCCTATTGTTCACACATCATATGAAGGTACTGAATTAATGAACTATTCTCCTTTGATTTATGTATACAAAAAGAACAATGTATCGGTTACTGGCAAAGGTATTCTAAACGGGCAGGCAACTAATGAAAATTGGTGGCCATGGTCGGCAGGAACTTCTTATGGATGGAAAGCAGGTATGCCAAGTCAGAAGGATCCTTTAAATCTTTTTCGTTTGATGGAGATGGCACAGCAAGGTGTTCCAGTTTCAGATCGTGTTTTTGGCGATGGAAATTATTTGAGACCCACCTTTGTTGATTTTTTTGAATGTACTAATGTTTTATTAAAGGATGTGAAAATTATAAATGCCCCTTTTTGGGTTATTCATCCTATGAAATCATCAAATGTTATTATTGATGGAGTAACTGTCGAAAGTCATGGCCCTAATAATGACGGATGTGATCCTGAATATTCAAAAAATGTAATTATTAAAAACTGTACTTTCAATACAGGAGATGATTGTATAGCGATTAAATCAGGTAGAGATGCTGATGGTAGACGAGTAGGTATTCCTAGTGAAAATATTATAGTACAAAATTGTAATATGATAGATGGGCATGGAGGAGTAGTTATGGGTAGTGAAATTTCTGCCGGAGTGAAAAATGTATTTGTTGAAAATTGTATAATGGACAGCCCAAATCTTGATCGTGCAATTCGTATCAAATCAAATTCTAAACGAGGCGGACTTGTAGAGAATGTATACGTTAGAAACCTTAAGATCGGACAAGTAAAAGAAGCAGTACTGAAAATTAATATGTTTTATGACGTATATGGTAATCAAACTGGAGATTTTATTCCACAAGTACGAAATGTATTCTTAGAAAATGTAACTGTAAAAAACGGTGGGCAGTATGGTATATTGGCACGAGGACGTAAAGAATTACCTATTCAGAATGTGCTTTTCAGCAACGTGAAGATTGATAAGGTAGATGATGCCTATTCAATAGAAAATCTTGAAGGATTGATATTTATAAATACCTACATCAATGGAGTTTTGATGAAAAATCCAAAATTAAACTAACGACAACCAATTTAAAACTAACAAACGACTAATTATGATTACAACACATTTATTTAAAAAAAGTAATAACATTTTTTTAGCCTTTCTTTTATTGCTTGGTATATTGTCAGGTAATACTATGAATGCTCAGGGTAGTGTTATTATTACTGGGACTGTAACTGATGCAGCTAATATGCCAATTCCCGGTGTGAATATTATGGAAAAAAGCACTAAGAACATTGTAACTTCTGACCTAGATGGTAAGTTTTCCATGCGCGTAGCAGGACCTGGTAGTGTATTAATTTTTTCGTATTTAGGTTATGAATCATTAAGTAAAACAGTAGGTAAAGATAAGTCATTGAGCATTGTTTTAAAAGACTCTACTTCAAAATTAGATGAAGTGGTTGTGATTGGTTACGGAACCACTCGAAAGGCTGATTTAACAGGTTCAGTGTCTACAATTTCAGGGGAGGAATTGAAAAAAACACCAATTTCTAATGTAGCGGAAGCTTTGACGGGGAAAATTGCAGGAGTTCAAATTACTTCATCTGAAGGCTCTCCAGATTCTGAAATAAAAATTAGAATTAGAGGTGGTGGATCACTTACTCAAGATAGTTCTCCATTAGTCATTGTCGATGGTTTTCCAGTCAATAGTTTGAGTGATATATCACCATCAGATATTGCAAACATTACAGTATTAAAGGATGCGTCATCTACTGCTATATATGGTTCTAGAGGAGCAAATGGAGTAATTATAGTTACAACAAAAACAGGTAAAGACGGTAAAATAACTGTTAGTTTTAATACTTTTTATGGTATCAAGAAAATCGCTAACACAATAGATGTATTACAGCCAGAAGATTTTGTAAAATGGCAATATGAATATGCTTTATTAAATAATGAAGTTAGCTCTTATGAGAAATATTTTGGTCAATGGCAAGATTTTGATCAATACAAAGGGCTTAAAGGTAATAATTGGCAAAAACAAATATACGGCCGCTTAGGGGAAGTAAATAGTCGTGATTTAGGGATTCGCGGAGGGAGTGAAAAATTAAATTATAACTTTAATTATGCTAATTATGATGAAAAGTCCATTATGGTTGGATCTGAATTTAAAAGAAACAATTTATCGTTTAGTATGAGAAATAAAGCAAGTGACAAGATTGATTTGTCTTTTACTATGCGTTATTCTGATACAGAAATTAATGGAGGAGGAGTAAATGAGCAAAACGAGATCTCTTCTGCAGATGCTCGACTTCGACACAGTGTTGGGTATTCACCAATACCTTTACCAGGTTTAACCACTGATAATACTGATGAAGCGGTTTCTAGTTATTTAGTCAACCCTTTTGTTTCAGTAGCAGATAATGACCGTTTACAAACGAGAAAGAATTTTAACATGCTTGGTAGTTTGTCATGGGATATATTTAAAGATCTTAAATTTAAAACTGATTTAGGTTTAGATAATTTTAATTACAAAGATTATCGTTTCTACGGACGCTCAACTTATTATGTTAATAATGTGCCTACGGCAACTAATCAGGGTAGTCCAGCTCTCGTTATAAGTAATCGTGACAATATTCGATTTAGAAATGCCAATACTTTAAATTACGATTTTAAAAATTTACTTGGTGCAAATCATAGAATAAAAGTCCTAGTAGGGCAAGAAATGATTAAGTTTAAATCAAACGAAATAGAAAGTACAATACATGGATTTCCTAAGTTTTTTGACTTTAATACTGCTAAAAACCTGACTACTCAGGGAGTACCACAAGGAGTTGATAATAATTATAATCCCGATGATATTTTATTGTCCTTTTTTGGAAGAGTAAATTATGATATAAAAAATCGTTACTTGTTCACTGCAACTTATCGTGCTGATGGATCAAGCAAGTTTCTAGGTAATAATCGTTGGGGTTATTTTCCTGCAGCTGCTGCAGCATGGAAAATTAGCGAAGAGGATTTCATGAAAGATATTTCTTGGCTTAGTTCTCTTAAGGTAAGATTAAGTTATGGGGAAGCTGGAAATAATAATATTCCAACTGGGCAAACAGTTCAAAACTTTCAATCATCAACTTCAACTTGGATAAATGGTGTTTCTAATTATTGGTCTGCTTCGAAGACTCTTGCTAATCCTGATCTTAAATGGGAAACTACAGTAACTCAGAATCTAGGAGTTGATTATGAGTTTTTTAAAGGGCGCGTTAGCGGTACATTTGAATTGTATAAAAATCTCACTAAAGATCTCTTGATTCGTTTTCCGGTTCCCGGAACGGGCTATGATTTTCAATTCAGAAATATGGGAGAAACCCAAAATACAGGATTTGAAGCTTCAATAAATGTTGTTGCAATCGATAAAGCTGATTATGGATTGAATTTTTCTGCAAATATTGGATTCAACAAAAACAGGATAAATTCATTAGGTCTTTTAAATGATTTTGGACAAAATACAAATTGGGCTTCTACGCAAATTGGAAATGATTATGTTGTAAAAGTAGGGCAACCAATAGGCTTGATGTATGGGTATAAAAGTGACGGTAGATACGAAGTCTCTGATTTTGATTTTATTGGAGGAAATTATGTTCTTAAAACAGGTGTAGCAAATAGCTCTAATGTTGTAGGAGCAGTTAGGCCTGGCACAATGAAGTTAAAAGATCTGGATGGTGATGGTCTTGTTGGTGCGAGTGATCTTTCAGTAATCGGAAATGCAAATCCAAAACATACAGGAGGTATGGTTATTAATGCCAATGCATATGGTTTTGACTTGTCAGCTGCCTTTAACTGGAGTGTTGGTAATGATGTTTATAATGCCAATAAAATTGAATTTACAACATCTAATTTGAATGGACAATACAGAAATCTTAGTACGGTAATGGAAGATGGAAACAGATGGACTAACCTTGATCCAAATTCAGGACAATTAGTTACAGATCCAACTGCACTCGCGGCTCTAAATGCAAATACCACTATGTGGTCACCTTATATGTCTCGTTTTGTTTTTAGTGATTGGGCAGTTGAAGATGGATCATTTTTAAGATTAAATACGCTTAGTTTGGGGTATACTTTACCTAGTAAGTGGATTTCTAAATATGGAATTTCTAAATTCAGGTTATATACTACTGCCAATAATGTGTTTATTATCACTAACTACTCGGGCCTCGATCCTGAGGTTTCCACAAGAAGGAATACGCCATTAACGCCAGGTGTTGATTACTCTCCATTTCCAAGAAGTAGACAACTAGTTTTTGGTCTTAATCTAAATTTTTAATTTTAAAAGTATCAAAAGATGAAACATAAAGTAATTATTGTATCACTAATTTTATCAGGTTTTTTTGTTGGTTGTCAAGATTTGGCTGATAATTTTTTAGAAGCACCAGCAATATCAACTCTAGATGAGTCGGTTATTTTTTCCACTCCAGGTTTAGCCAAAGGCGCAATAGATGGTATAAAAATACCTTTTGCAGAAACAAATTCCTATCGAGGTAGATTTTTACCTTTTTATGGACTTAATACCGATACAGAATGGCTTAACACTTCGCAAACAGCCGGTGACAACGCTGACCTATGTGTCTATGATACCAAGCCTAATAATACAAATATGAATACTACCAACAATGCTTGGGCAATGATGTATTCAGGTATCGAACGTGCAAATATTTGCATTCGTGGGCTTCGTGCATTTGGAAATCCAAATCCAGGAAATGAATTAGGGCAATTACTTGGGGAAGCCTTAACATTGCGCGCTATTTATTATGCCGATTTAATTAAGGCATGGGGAGATGTTCCAGCACGTTTTGAACCTATAAACTCAGAAACTTTGTACTTGCCAAAGTCAAGTCGTGATGAAATTTATAAACGGCTTATACAAGATTTGGGAGAAGCAGCAACCTTAGTTGCTTGGCCTAATCAGAGTCCTGCAACGGCAACGGTAGAGCGAATTAATAAAGCATTTGTAAAAGCTTTTCGTGCTCGTTTAGCAATGGCCGCAAGTGGTTTTCAACAGTACCCTGATGGTGTACGTCGAAGCAATGATAGTGAACTTTCAGTAGCAAAAATGTATAAGCTAGCTTTAGATGAAACTCGCGAGGTGATGCAAAGTGGAACAGCTCGTTTAGAATCATCATTTGAGACTTTGTGGAGAAAATACAATGAAGAGAATATCGCAGCAGGCGGCGAATCATTGTGGGAATTACCTTTTGCAGAAGGAAGAGGACGTATGCTTTTTACTTTTGCTGTGCGTCATACTACAAGTGATCAATTTCATGCAAATGGTAATAATCGTGGAGGAGTAGCAGGACCGCTTCCCACTGTTTTCTATGATTTTGATGAAGTCGATACACGAAGAGATGTTAGCTGTGTACCTTATAGATATGGAACTGCTGTAAACGGAATTGCAAAGCAAGAGTTGGGTAGGTCTGATACTTGGTATTTTGGTAAATATCGCTATGAATGGACCAAGCGCTTTATCACTTCAACTAACGATGATGGAATCAATAAAATGTATATGCGTTATGCGGAAGTACTTTTCATAGCAGCTGAAGCTGCAAATGAATTGGAAGGTGCGACGGCTGCGGCACCTTATTTAAAAGAAATTAGAAGAAGAGCTTTTGCAACTCAGTTGCATCCCGTTAAAGTAGATGCTTACGTTAACAACTTAATAAGTAAGCAAGCAATGTTTGATGCTATTGTAAAAGAGCATAAGTATGAATTCACTGGTGAAATGGAGAGAAAGCAAGCGCTAATACGCTGGAATTTGCTTAAAAATAATTTAGACGAAGCAAAAGCTAAAATGACTAATTTACAAAATAGAACTGGTGAATATGCAGATGTACCAACTACACTTTATTACAAATTTAAAGCAGATAATGTATCATTGACTATCTATGGTTTAAATAGAGGAGAAATTGCTAATCCAGGGCCTGATTACTCTGCATTTTCATGGCAGTCACTAGTAGATACAAAGGTTAATTCTTTGTATAAAACTGGGGTTAATCCTGATAACAGGCAGTTTTGGCCTATATGGCAGGTTTTCATCGATGGTAGCAATGGAAAATTAGTAAACGACTATGGCTACTAAAAATTTAAATAATTTAATTCAATTGTGATTATGAAAAATACATTTAAAATAAAAGGTTTAGTTGCTTTGCTTTTGTTGTCATCTTTTATAATAGGATGCACAGGATACGGTGAAGAGTTAATAAATGGACTTGAAGTGAGTAGAGCTTTTGCGCCAATAAGCCTTACAGCTAGAGTTAGAAATCAAACAACTGTAGAACTTAATTGGACAGTAAAAGAAAATATAGATTTTTATGAAGTAGAAATTAGTGCAGATGATCCTTTATTTACTTCTATATTTAAGAAAATAAAAGTGGCTCCTACTGAGTTACCATTACAGGTTGCCTTGGAGGGAGAAACAGTTTATTCTATAAGGGTAAAAGCAATTAGTGCTGTTGGACGCGAGGATTCTAAATGGTCAATTGTTACAGTTACGACTTTGTCCGAGCAACTATTTTTAGCATCTCAGGATGCGGATATTCAAGCCAAACAAGCTACTTTTAGATGGGTTGCAAATAGTAATGTTACTGAATTAGTGGTTAATCCGGGAAATATTCGCAAGGTTATTTCAGCATCTGAAAAAGCTGCTGGTGTCGCAACTGTAACTGGTTTGGTGGGAGACACATCCTATACTGTTGATTTATTTAATGGTACAAAAAAAAGAGGATTTAAAAGTTTTAAGACTTTGGTAGATATAGGGAATGGTATTCTAATTAATCCAACTGATGACCTTAATGCAAAAATTGCATCCGCTAGCGCAGGTGCTGAATTGTATTTGTCTCCTGGGGAATATAAGGCATATGTGGGAGAAATAATTCTAAATAAATCGATTACAATTAGAGGACTTTACCCATATAATAAACCTAAAGTGTATCTTAAATTTACCCTTAATTCAGGAACTGCAGATGTATCTTTAGTAGATCTAGACTTAAATGGAGATACAGCGATAACAGGTGCGAATTCAGCTGTATTAACTATCGGTAATACTAGCACCACTTATGGCAATTTACTAATTAGAGGTTGTGATGTCCAAAATTATGAGAGATCATTAGTATACTCTTCAATGGCAAGTTCTAAAGTGAGCTCTGTTACTGTCGAAAATTGTAAAGTTACAAATGTTAATACAAACGCAGGTGCTGATTTTATAGATTTCAGAACAACTTTCGTCGGGGCAGTTAGTTTAAAGACTTCAACTTTCAATAATTGCTCAGCGGGCCGAGATTTCGTTAGGGTCGATGCTGGTACTTTTTCAGGAACTGGCTTAACAACGAATGTGTTAATAGACAGATGTACTTTGTACAATGTTTCTAATATAGCTAATGTACCAACAACTGCTCCTAAAAGACTGTTATATGTTCGCTCCTTAAATAATGCATCTATAGTTAAAAACACTTTAGTGGCTGAGACAAGTGCAGTTTACTCTAATCAAACAAATACAGCAACCCCAAGTTATACGGCTAATTACTATTTTAATGCACCATTTGTTATGGATGCAACGATCTCTGGTAACAAGCCTGATACATCAGGCGTCGTAGCAAATCCACAATTTGTAAACGCAGCTGCTGGTAATTTCAAAATTCAGAATCAAACTTTAATTGATAATGGAATTGGAGATCCGTTTTGGAGATAAAATAACTTTTAGATTTTAAAGGCTCGGTTTTTATCGAGCCTACTTTTTAACTTGATTTATGATTAATTAAAGACGAAATCAAAATGAGAATAATTTACATTTTACTAATAGTTAGTTTTTTTTCTTGTTCGAAAGAGGAAACGCCAAGTGTTGCAGCTACTATAAATGTTAAGAGTTTAACTATTGTAGGCGATAATATTACAACTGGAACTAGCAAGCAATTTAGTGTTTCAATATCACCTGAAAATGCAACAAATAAATCAGTAGCTTGGCAGTCCTCTGATAGCACAATTGCTGAAATATCATCCAGTGGTTTACTTACTGCCAAACAAAATGGTACCGTAACTATATCGGCTACTGCTATTGATAAAAATACAGTTATTGCAACAAAAATCATTTTAATTTCCAGTTTTGCTAGTGTACCTACTAATGAATTTTATGTTAGCAATGCAGCAGAATTAACAGCTGCAATCGCCAAGGTTCAAGCTGGTTCAACGATAATACTGAATGAAGGCACTTATGTATTCAATTCTAAAATTAATTTGACTGTTTCAGGTACTCCTCATAAATTAATTACCTTAAAGGGACAAATAAATAAAAACAGACCGAAAATAGATTTTTCGTCTATGCCTGAAAATTCTTCAAACCAAGGGATCGTGCTTCAAGGTAATTATTGGCACATAAAAGGCATAGATGTTTATAAAGCAGGAGATAATGGATTGCAGGTCAAGGGAAATAATAATCTAATTGAGTTTTGTACTTTTTCAGAATGTGCAGATACTGGACTTCAGTTAGATTCGGGTGCTGCAAATAATACTATTCTTAACTGTGACTCCTACTTTAATGCCGATTCAACACTCGAAAATGCTGATGGTTTTGCCTGTAAATTGACAGCGGGGACTGGAAATAGATTTATTGGCTGTAGAGCTTGGCAAAATCTAGATGACGGTTGGGATGGATACCTTAGAGGTACAGATAATATTACAACTACTTATACTAATTGTTGGGCCATCAAAAATGGGTATTTAAAAAGTGGAAGTAAAGGTTCAGGCGATGGAAACGGTTTCAAAACGGGCGGTAGTGATGATAAATTACTTAAGCACAACGCAATTTATGAAAATTGTTTGGCTGTTGATAATGTTGCAGATGGTTTTGATCATAATAGTAATAGAGGTGTGGTAGAAATATATAATTGCTCAGCCTATAATAATGGAGTTAATTATTCTTTTAGTAATACAAATCCCTTGGCTAAGCTAATCATGAAAAACGCATGTTCTATGGGAGCTTTTGGATCAGCTGGGGCCGCAACGACTGACGTAACTAATAATAGCTGGCAAAACGGAATTGTTACTGATGCCGCTGATTTCAAAAGCTTAGCAAGTTCTCAACTATTACAAGCTCGAAAAGCAGATGGTAGTTTACCTGATATTACATTTATGAACCTTGTTTCAGGAAGTGATTTAATAGATAAAGGAATTGATGTTGGGTTACCCTTTAAAGGTAACGCTCCTGATATTGGTGCATTCGAGTTTTAATAATCATGAAAGGATGTACTTTGTATAAGAAAATATTTTTTCAGCTTATTTTAATAGGGAGTAGTTTTTTTTGTTATTCACAAAATAAAATTCAGAGAGATACTTCCTATACCGTAGCAAGTACTTATAATAAATTAATTAAAAAATATCCTGATATTAATGTTGTTTCAAAACAGATTGAAAACAGTATAACAGAAGAGACGGAAGTTATTTACAAAAAAATAGGAAACAGGATTTTGAGGTTAGATGCCTATTATTCAAGTTTTCCGGATAAACACCCTGCCGTTTTATTGATTCACGGTGGAGGATGGAAGTCAGGAGATAAATCAATGATGAGTCCAATGGCCGCTAAACTGGCTGCAAACGGCTATTCATGTTTTACGATTGAGTACCGTTTATCTCCAGAAGCGAAGTATCCCTCCGCAATTTACGATGTTAAAAGTGCAATTCAGTTTGTGAAATCAAATGCAGCAAAGTTTAATGTAGATACGACTAGAGTTGCTGTTTTAGGCTGTTCCTCAGGCGGACAAATGGCAGCTTTAGTTGGGACTACTAACAAAAATAAGGAATTTGAGGATAAAATTGATTTGAAATCAAAAGTTAGTACAACTATTCAAGCGATAGTCAATATAGACGGTATTTTGGCATTCAAACATCCAGAATCTAATGAGGGCGAAATGGCGGCTTTATGGCTAGGTGGGACTTATGATGAGAAGTCATATGTTTGGAATGATGCATCGGCTCTGAATCATGTTGATGAAAAGGCACCACCAATATTGTTTATTAATAGTAGCTTTGATCGATTTCATGCTGGTCGAGACGACATGATTTCAATCTTAAATAGAAATAATATATATTCTGAGGTAAAAACAATTGTTGGTTCGCCTCATTCTTTTTGGTTATTCGATCCTTGGTTCGAGCAAACTGTTGAGTACACAACACAATTTTTACAGACAATCTTTAAAAAAATATGATGAAAGCAACAACGTTATTTTCTGCGGCTATACTAATAGCATTTTCAAATTGTAAAGCACAATCTACATATGATATATCAACTGCTAAGTCCTATGCAGAGATATCTGTCAAGCAAGGAGGTAAATGGGAGGGTCGTAAATATATTGGAGGCACATTTAAAAATGTAGATACTCTGAGGCTAGCTCCCGAGCATACGGATCATTCGTTTGATATACGATACGAAGGACCAGGATGGGAAAGCAATAAAATTGGATATCGATTGTATTTAGATTGGCGAAATGCTATTGATATTTATGGAAAAAAGACAGAAGCTATCATTCTGCCTCAAGTAGGTCAAGATGGTTTTGATTCTTATCACGAAATGAGTGATTGGGGAGCTGATATACTTAAGGCTGGGAAAGGAATTGGGATCGGTTCTATCGATCTTTATGTGAATAATGAAAAACTACATTTTTATGAAGTAGATGTTACAGAAGCAACAGTTAAAAACACAAGAGATAAATCGATTGTAAAAATCGATTATACAGGTTGGAAAACAGCTTCAAACAAGATAAATTTCATGTCAGAATTAACAATTAAACCTGATGATAGATATACCCAACATACTATTAAAGCTTCGCAAGCTATAGAAGGTATTTGTACAGGAATTGTCAAACAAAAAAATACAGAATTACTCCTAAAAAGTAGTACCAATAAAAAATGGGCATATCTTGCAACCTATGGGATTCAATCATTAGTGCCGGATAATTTGGGAATGGCTCTGTTTTATGAAGTAAGTACAGTAGCTGATGTTGTTGATGCTGAGTTTGATCATCTTTTAGTTTTTAAACCAACGACTAAACCTGTTTCTTTTTACTTTTTAGGTGCATGGGAACAAGAAAAAAATGGAATCAAATCAAAACAGGAATTTGTAAGCTATTTAGATCAAAAACTAGAAGAGCTTAATAGAAAAAATAAAATTTAATACTGATGTTTAGTTCCATTTTGAAACCGACTTTTTTTTACAAGTATCTAATCTTGTCATTGCTGTTTTCTAGTTTAAAAATATCAGGGCAAATGACAATTGTGAAAAGTCAAAAATGGTCTGAAAGAGCAGCTATTTCTGTAATGAATAATTACCCCAAAGCTTGGCAAATTGATGATAACAAAAAGCCAAAATGGGACTATAAAATGGGTTTTTTACTTTTTGCTTTTGATAAATTATATCAGAAAACAAATAATAGCACCTACTTGAGTTATATAAAAGAGTATACGGATGAACTTATTGAAAGTTCAGGAGAAATAAAGGGATATAATGTTTCGGACTACAATATTGATTTTGTTAATCCAGGAAATGTACTGTTTACACTTTATGATGTCACCAAAGAGGAAAAGTATAATCAAGTAATGCTTCAATTAAGAGATCAAATTAAAAATCAACCTCGAACTGCAAGTGGCGGGTTTTGGCACAAGCAAATATATCCCAATCAAATGTGGGTAGATGGTTTGTATATGGCAGAACCTTTTTATACTCGATATACAGTTGGATATGAAAATGCGGATTCTTTAGATGATATCGCCCTACAATTTAGTTTAGTGCACGACCACTTTACAGATGAAAGAACAGGATTGTTATATCAATGTTGGGATGAAAGTAAACAAATGGCTTGGGCAGATCCTAAAACAGGTACTTCTCCCACTATTTGGGGAAGAGGCATTGGCTGGTATATGATGGCTTTGGTTGATGTATTGGATTATTATCCTAAAAATCATCCTAAACAAAAATTGTTAGTGTCCTATTTAAAGGAGATTGCTCAAAGTGTTTTGCGATATAAAACAAACTCGGGTTTGTGGTATCAAGTTACTGATAAACCCATGTTAAAAGGTAATTATCTCGAGTCGTCAGCTTCGGCAATGTTTATATACGCTTATTCTAAAGCAGCTAATAATGGTTATTTGTCTTCCAAATACAAAAAGCAAGCCCAAACCTCTTTTGTTACTTTTATAAAAGAGTTTGTCTCTGTCGATGAGAAAGGCAACTTGAATATTAAGAATGTCTCACCAAGTATAGGTTTAGGAGGAAATCCCTTTAGAGATGGGAGCAATGCTTATTACATTACGGGTAGGCCCAAAGAAAATGGCTCGCCTGCTCTAGCGGCTTTTATATTAAGTGCAATTGAATTAGATAAATAGAAATTAGAATCATAAAAATGAGAAAAAACGCAAAAATACTTAGCATATTATCGTTTGTAGTACTTTGTTTGATAAGCTTTGCAAGTTGCAAAATGATATCACAATCAGCAACAAAGCAATCAGTAATTATTTCTAAGGACTTGAAGTGGTCAGAAAGAATGGCGCAGTCCGTGATGAAACGCCATGAACAATCGTTTATGATAGATGATGCTACGGAGCCCAAATGGGATTATGTTCATGGACTTGTTTTAAAGTCTATTGAAGAATTAAGTAAGAAACACAATAACCCTGCATATAAAAATTATATCAAGAGTTATGCAGATATTTTAATTGATGATAAGGGTGTTATTAAGACGTATAAATTAGAAAATTATAATATTGATATGGTTGTTGCTGGTAGGATTTTATTTGATTTATATTCTTCCACTAAAGACAATCGCTATTTGGTTGCAATGCACATGTTGAGAAAACAAATAGAACAACAACCAAGGACATCAAATGGAGGTTTTTGGCATAAAAAAGTATATCCAAATCAAATGTGGTTAGATGGATTATACATGGGGGAACCATTCTATGCTCAATACACGATTACATTTGAAAAAGGGAAAAATCTTGATGATGTGGCTAAACAATTTGAATTGATCCAGGAACATGCAACAGATAAAAAAACGGGATTGTTATATCACGGTTGGGATGAAAGTAAAAAAATGCCATGGGCAAATCCAGAAACAGGTACTTCACCTAATTTTTGGTCAAGATCGATTGGTTGGTATATGATGGCTTTAGTTGATGTCTTAGATTATTTTCCAAAAGATCATCCAAAACAAAAAGAGTTAGTAGGTTACTTGAATACTATAGCAGAGAATTTAGTAAGGTTCCAAGATAAATCAGGATTATGGTATCAAGTAACTGATATGGGACCAAAAGAAGGAAATTATCTGGAAGCATCAGGAAGTGCTATGTTCACCTATGCTTTGGCAAAGGGAGCAAATAAAGGATATTTACCTCCTAAATTTAAGGCTTTAGCAAATAAAGCTTTTGACGGATTGACGCAAAAGTTAATAAAAGTAGCTGTTGATGGTGAAGTTACAATCACGCAAGCCTGTGCTGTTGCTGGTCTTGGTGGTAATCCATATCGCGACGGTTCCTATGAATATTATGTAAACGAGCGTAAAAAGGACAATGACCCTAAAGCGACAGGGCCTTTTATTTTAGCAGCGTTACAATTAAATAGATAATTAAAAAACGGAGCATGAGATTTTCGAAAGTTTACCTATTGCTATTGTCTGTGAGTAATCAATATATGACTGCTCAAGTAAATATTGAAAATACTATTTCAAAAGTATGGATAGCAGATAATGGAGATGGAACCTATAAAAATCCCATCCTTCATGCTGATTATTCTGATCCTGATGTAATAAGGGTTGGTGAAGATTATTATATGACTGCTTCATCCTTTAATTGTATTCCAGGACTGCCCATACTTCATTCTAAAGATATGGTTAATTGGGAGTTGGTTAATTATGCACTTCAAAAACAACCTCCATTTGATGTTTATGATACGCCACAGCATGGAAATGGTGTTTGGGCACCTTGCATTCGCTACCATAACGAGATGTTTTATATTTACTATCCAGATCCTGACTTTGGTATTTATATGATTAAAACCAAAAATCCAAAGGGACTCTGGTCCGAGCCAACATTAGTTAAGGAGGGTAAAGGAATCATAGACCCATCTCCGTTATGGGATGATGACGGCAAAGTTTATCTTGCTTATGCATTTGCCGGAAGCAGGGCAGGAATCAAAAGTATTTTGGCAATTTGTACATTAAATTCAGAGGGCACGGCAGCAAATAATGATGATGTTATGATAATTGACGGTCATATAGGCGAGGGAACTATTGAGGGGCCCAAATTGTACAAACGAAATGACTTTTATTACATATTTGCGCCCGCGGGAGGAGTAGCTACTGGATGGCAAACTGTTTTGCGTTCCAAAAATATTTATGGTCCATATGAAAAAAGAAAAGTATTGGAGCAAGGTAATACGAAAATCAACGGACCTCATCAAGGAGCTTGGGTACAAACGGTAAGCGGTGAAGATTGGTTTTTTCACTTCCAAGATAAGGGAGCATATGGAAGAATTGTCCATTTACAGCCAATGAAATGGCAAGATAATTGGCCTGTTATAGGTGAAGATAAAGATAAAAATGGCGTTGGAGAGCCTGTAGCAAGTTATAAAAAACCAAATGTGGGAACAATATATCCTATAGTAACTCCTCCTGATTCAGATGAGTTTAATGCTCCAAAATTAGGATTACAATGGCAATGGCATGCAAATCCAAAACTCTATTGGGGGCTTCCTTCTAGTAGTGGGTATTATACTTTATTTTGTCAGCCTAAAGTCGAAAACACAATAAATTTATTTGAAGTACCAAATCTTTTGTTGCAAAAATTCCCCTCGAATCAATTTACTGCTACCGCAAAAATGACTTTTAACTCTAGATTTGATGGGGAGAATACTGGCTTGATAATTATGGGTTTGGACTATAGTTATCTTAAAGTACAACAAGATGATGGAGCATTATTCATTTCTCAAGTCAATTGTAATAATGCAGATAATAAAGGTACCGAAACTAAAACCGAAAGCATAAAGCTGGCTAATAAAACGTTTTATTTACAGGTTAAAGTAAAAGAGGGAGGAATCTGTAGTTTTTTTTATAGTGTAGATGGGAAGCAGTTTGAATCCGTAGGGAACGATTTTAAGTCCACAGCAGGAAAGTGGATTGGTGCTAAAATAGGTTTTGCAGCACTTAGAGAGGGAAAAATAAATGATGCTGGAAGCGTGGCAATTGATTGGATTAGATTTAATAAAAATAATTAAAATAGAAGAAAATGAATCATTTTAAAAAAGTTGTAATTTTTGTGTTATTTTCTTGCGTAAGCTGCATTAGCATTCATGCGCAAGTAAACGATAAATCATGGAAAAGTATTACTGAAATAGAGGATGCGAACTGGTTTTCATCAAATGAAGCAAAAGCAATTGCCGAAAATGTATTGCTTTATCAACGAAATATTGGAGGCTGGCCTAAAAATATTCAAATGCAAAAGTCACTTTCTGATACTGAAAGAAACCAATTAGTTTTATTAAAATCAGATCTTCATGATATAACTACTGATAATGGAGCAACCTACCAAGAAATGGTATTCTTGTCAAAAATTTATAGGCAAGTTCCTGATATAAGATATAAAAATGCTTTTTTAGCGGGATTGAATTATATTTTAGAGGCACAATATGATAATGGGGGATGGCCGCAATTTTACCCCTTGAAAAAAGGCTATTATACTCATATTACGTACAATGATGATTCAATGGTAAATATTTTAAATGTACTCAAGGAAATTAAAGATAAAACTAATTTTTACTCGATTCAACCATCTGACGAAGTCTTGGCAAAAGTCACGACAGCCTTTAATAAAGGAATCGATTGTATTATAAAAACGCAGTACAAACAAAATGGAGTTCTGACTAGTTGGTGTGCACAGCACGATGAGAAAACTTTGGCACCTGCTAAAGCTAGGGCATATGAACTTCCCTCGTTAAGTGGAAAAGAATCCGCTCAAATTGTTCTGTTATTGATGACGATTCAAAAACCATCAAAGGAAGTAATCAATGCAATTAATAGCGCTGTAATTTGGTTTGAAAAAGTTCAAATTAAAGGTTTGAGAGAGGATCGAATCGTTCAAAACGGTAAAGTTATTGATAAAAAAATGGTTCCTGATAACAATGCACCTGCTTTGTGGGCTAGATTTATGGAATTAGATAATAACAAACCTTTCTTTTGTGATAGAGACGGAATCAAGAAATACGATTTATCTGAGATAGGAGAAGAACGCAGAAATGGCTATGCGTGGTACACCAATGAGCCTAAAGAAGTATTTAAGAAATACGAACTGTGGAAAAAAAAAATCTAGTTGAAAATGATAAGGCTACAATAATAACCAAAAATTCAGCAAAAGACGAAAATAATATTATCGTAGCACAAGACGGAACTGGTGATTTTTATAAAATTCAAGATGCCGTAAACGCAGCAAAATCTTTTCCTGACGAAAGAATCACAATTTTTGTGAAAAATGGAATTTATAAGGAAAAAGTTAAAATCCATTCTTGGAATCCTAAAATAACATTAGTTGGTGAAAGCAGAGATAAAACAATTATAACTTTTGATGATTATTTCAATAAAATAGGTTTGGGTAGGAATAGTACTTTTTATACCTATACTGTTTTAGTTGAGGGGAACGATTTTTATGCAAAGGACTTGACTATAATCAACTCATCGGGAGAAGTAGGACAGGCAGTAGCATTAAATGTGAATGCTGATCGAGTAATGTTTTTGAATTGTTCTCTAATAGGCAATCAAGACACACTTTATACTTCAGGGGAGGGGACTAAGAATTATTTTAAAGACTGCTATATAGAAGGTACTACTGATTTCATATTTGGCGATGCTACCGTTTTATTTGAAAATTGTATTATCAATAGTAAAAAAAACTCCTATATAACTGCGGCCTCAACTCCACAAAACAGCTCTTTCGGTTATGTTTTTAAAAACTGTAAACTGATAGCAAATGAGGGGATTGATGAGGTTTATCTTGGAAGGCCTTGGCGTATTTATGCTAAAACTGTTTTTATAAATTGCGAATTGGGAAAACATATAAAGGAAGTCGGCTGGCATAATTGGTCTAAATCAGATGCCGAAAAAACCGCTTTTTATGCGGAATATAATTGTACTGGAGAAGGTTTTAAACCTAAAGAAAGAGTTTCATGGTCACATCAATTAACTAGGGCTCAATCTAAAAAATATACTCTAAATTTAATTCTTGGTGATAAGGGAAGAGACTTAAAAAACATCTGGTATTTAAACTTTAAATAAAATAATATGAAAAATAGGTTGATGATTATTTTGTTGATTACTTCTAGTTGTTTTGCCCAAAAAACAACAATATTTAGCATTGGAGATTCAACTATGGCAAGTAAAGTAAATCCTGCAGAAAATCCGGAGCATGGCTGGGTACAGGTGCTAGCGCCATTTTTTAATAGTAGTATCATTATAGATAATAGAGCAGTAAATGGTCGAAGTACCCGCAGTTTTTTAAATGAAAACAGATGGGATTCCGTATGCAAAATATTGAAAAAAGGTGATTATGTTTTTATACAATTTGGGCACAACGATCAAAAAGTAGAGGACCCAAAGCGCTATACAAATCCACACACTGCCTACCGTTACAATTTAATTAAGTTTGTAATGGATTCCCGTGCAAAGGGAGCAACTCCTATTTTATTTTCATCTATCGTTAGAAGGAATTTCAATGAAAATGGTGTCTTAGTTGATACACATGGCGATTATCCCATGGAGACCCGTTTAGTAGCGCAACAATACAATGTGCCTTTTATTGACCTAAATTATTTAACAGAAAAACTGGAAGAGTCCTATGGTATGGAAGAATCAAAAAAATTGCATTTGCATTTTAAAGCGGGAGAAAATTCATATTATAAACAAGAAAAAAACGATGATACGCATCTATCAAACTTAGGGGCTACGGAGGTTGCTAAATTAGTAATAGCTGCCTTAAAAATGAGTGATTTAGATTTAAAAAAACATATAAAGTAGATCAATATGAAAAGCATATACTTATACTTACTAATGATGTTTTGTTTCCATAGTATATTGGCACAGCAAAATACTAAATTAGTGTCTCAAGAAATAGAAAGAATTGTTAATCGCATTAAATTACCAAATATTGGAACTTATACAGTAAATCTGAAACAATTCGGTGCTCGAGGAGATGCAATTACAAACTGTAAGCCTGCTTTTGATAAAGCTATGAAAGCATGTGAAAAGCGCCAAGGCGGAAAAATATATGTTCCAAAGGGCGAATATCTTGTTAATGGTCCTATTCATTTTAAAAGCAATATAGAACTACATCTAGAAGAAGGAGCAGTAATACGTTTTGGTTCTAACCCACTAGATTATCCAATAGTGTTAACTAGTTGGGAAGGGACTATGCTTTATAATTATAGTCCGATGATCTATGGTAATAATGTTGAAAATATTGCTATTACGGGTAAAGGAGTGATTGATGGTGAAGCGCATGATACATGGAACAAATGGAAGTCTTTAGAAAAAAAAGATCAACTATTAAGTAGAGAAATGAATCATAATAATGTTGCTGTAAAAGATAGAATATTTGGTCAAGGTCATTATTTAAGGCCACAGCTCATTCAGTTTATCAATTCTAAAAATATTTTGCTTGAAAATTTTAAAATTGAAGATGCTCCATTTTGGTGTATTCACTTATTGAAGTCTAAAAGTATCACAATTCGCGGAATCAGTTATGATGTTCAAAATTATAATAATGATGGTATTGACCCAGAATATTCGAGTGATATTTTAATCGAAAATATTAAGTTTAATAATGCAGATGATAATATCGCGATTAAGGCAGGTAGAGATGATGAAGGCCGATCAGCATTAGATGGTTCGTCAGAAAATATTGTAATAAGAAATTGCGAGTTTAAGGGGTTACATGCTATTGTTATTGGCAGTGAAATGTCTGCAGGCATACGTAATGTATACGTAGATAATTGTAAGGCTAGTGGATATTTAAAACGAGGAATTTATATTAAAACAAATTCAGATAGAGGAGGGTTTATTAAAGATATTTATTTTTCTAATATTAGTTTAGGTAAAGTAGAGGATTGTATTTACATGACCGCAAACTATCATGGAGAGGGAAGTGGTTTGTTTCCTTCTAAAATTTCAGATATTTATATTTCTAACATCAGTTGCGAGAATGCTTCAAATGCTGCTATAGTTATTGAGGGATTTCCTGAAAGTAAAGTAGAGAACATTACATTAGAAAATATTAAAATAAAAGCTGCTAAGAATGGAATGACATTAACCAACACGAAGAATATTAGTCTGAACGAAATTATAATAGGAGATCAAATTGGAGTACCTAGTGCAGTAAAATAGGTATCAATTGTTTCTAAAAAAACAAATTTTGTTTAAAAAAAACCCTTGTAAACATTGAGTTTACAAGGGTTTTGTGGAGTCGCCGGGAATCGAACCCGGGTCCAAACAAGCAACTAAAAAGCTTTCTACGCGTTTATTTCCTGATTAGATTTTCGATAGTGAGCTAGGCCAGAAACAGCCACACACTACTTATCTTCTTAATTTTGAAATCCACCCGAAGCTTATGGAAATCTAGGTTTATTTTTACGGTTCTCCTGGACTGAACGCCACAAACCAAGGCTTTCAAGGAGAATCCAGCTTTCCTATCTGATAGGAACGTGGCGTAATCGTACTGTAATTCGGATTATGCAGCTAAAGCGTAGTTATTTTCGCCGTGTAAAATTGTAAGATCTTATATTTACGAGCAAGGTCTCAATGCTCGACGTGCTTACTTCTCAATTCGACTTGCTGTCAAAACCAGTCGACCCCAAATTATTTCAAAATCTATTAATTTTGAGTGTGCAAAAATACAATTTTTAACTTGAATAATTATACTTTGATTACTATATCTACTGCAAATATTATTCCTCTTTGTCGTCTCCACCTAATTTAAAAGGATAATCACCAAATAATTTCGAAAGTTTACGTACTTGATAGGTTTTCGTTGTGAACTTATTGGACAAAGCAATAATTGTGACCTTCTCTTTTTGTAATGTGATAAAGGATGAGGTATTACCATGCCACCAACCATTATGGAAATAAAAGTTTTGGCCTGTTTTCCAGTTAATAATTCTGATCCCTAGTCCATAATTTTTTTCTCCGGGATGTTCGTTACTAAATCCGGTGTAAACTAATTTTAAAAGTTTAGGATTTAAAAAACCAGGTGCATTGCGGGCTAAATCAAATTTCAACAAATCTCTTGGAGTAGAGTAGATATTTTTGTCTCCATATACAGCATCAAGATAGTCTTTACCTATTTCTACTTTATTGCCCTTGTATGAAGTTACTGCTGTGTCTTTATCAGTTTCGTAATCAAATACATAGGTGTTTTTCATTGAAAGCGGCTTAAATATCATCCTATCCATGGCTTTCTTGTAACTCATTTTTGTCACTTTTTCAATTACTAATGCTAATATGGCATAGTTAGTATTACAGTAAGTGAATCGAGTGTCAGTTTTTGACTCTAGTCTAATATCCTTTGTAGCCATGATATCAAGAATATCTTGGTTTGTTAATATTTTGTGTCGATCCCATACTCCATCTTTTTTGTCAGTAAAGTAAGCATAGTTACGCATCCCTGATCGGTGGTTTAAAAGTGTTTTAATCGTTACATCAGGGTAGGGGAAAGTCGGTAATATTGTATTGACTTTTTGATCTAATTTTATTCTGTTAGCATCTATAAGTTTTAAAACTGCCGTTGCAGTGATTATTTTACTTACCGAAGCTAAGTGAAGTGGAGTAGTGGCAGTGATTGGCGTTTCGGATCTGAAATTTGCCATACCTTCATATTTTTCGAAAATAATTTGCCCATTTTTCGCTACTAGAATACTTCCATTCATGCTGTTATTTGGCCACGTTTTAGTATAAAAATGATTGATGGCATTTTTTTTACTGCTAACGTAATTAGGATCTAGACGAGCCGATTTTTGAATCGCTGGTTCCAAATGCGGCATTGTATCCTTGGGTATTTCAGTAGTTTCCTGTTTTTGATCGGTTGTGTTTTCTTTACACGAGCCTAAAACCAAAAGTAAAAGGAGTATTTGTAGTATATTTGCTTTTTTTCTTAAAATCATCAGTGTGGTGCTAGATTGGCAAATATATAGAATCAATCTCTTTTGTTAAATATTTTAATTAATGTTAACAGTATTTTACCAGGTTTCCTAAATGCTTTTGTATTGTTTTGGAGTTCAGTCTTTAATAATCTCTACATTAACTTTTAAAGAGAAAAAAGTGTTTAAATCAATCCTAATTGTTATATTTATAACAATTAAGCCGCGTTTGGTTATATTAATTTATTTTTAAGTAGTACAAAATTATGAAGTTCGGAATTTTAAAAGAAAGAAAGAGTCCGCCAGATAGAAGAGTTGTTTTTTCTCCTGATGCTCTGGTACAATTACAACAAACATATCCTACCGCAGTTATCAAGGTTGAAAGTTCAGATATTAGAATTTTTACTGATGATCAATACAAGGCAGCAGGTTTTGAGGTTTCGGAAAATTTGGAGGACTGTGATGTTTTATTCGGTGTAAAAGAAGTTCCTATCGACAGTTTAATAGCTAACAAAAGTTATTTCTTTTTTTCTCATACTATTAAGAAACAGCCCTATAATCAAAAATTACTCAAAGCTATTTTAGAAAAGAATATTGATTTGTACGATCATGAAACCATCGTCGATGCTAATAACAGGAGATTAATTGGTTTCGGTAGATATGCTGGAATAGTGGGTGCGTACAATAGCATTCGTGCCTTTGGCTTAAAGTTCGAACTGTTTAAACTACCAAAAGCGGAGACATTGTCTGGTAAAGAGGACTTAATTAGACAACTTAAAAGAATTACTTTACCACCTATTAAATTTGTCATCACCGGAACGGGCAAAGTTGGTGGCGGAATAAAAGAAATTTTAGACGCTATAAAAGTAAAACAAGTTACCGTTGATAATTATTTAACCAAAAACTACGCTCAAGCAGTCTATGCACAAATAGATGTAATGGATTACAACAAACGAATTGATGGTCAGGTGATTAATTGTAAGGACTTTTATATGAATCCCGCTGCTTACGTAGGTGATTTTGAGCGTTTTACTAAGGTGTCAGAAATTGTGATTACAGGGCATTTTCATGCTAATGAAGCGCCTGCTATTCTTACCAAGGAAATGCTGCAAAGTAAAGATTGTAAGATTAAAGTGGTTGGAGATGTTTCTTGCGATATTAATGGACCAATTGCTTGCACTTTACGTGCTTCTACTATTGAAAATCCTAACTATGGCTATTTAGCGTCAGAACATAAAGAGGTAGATGTTTTTCATCCGGCAGCTATAGTGGTTATGGCGGTAGATAATTTACCATGTGAAATACCTAAAGATGCTAGCGAAGGTTTTGGTACTATGTTTTTACAACATGTTATTCCTGCCTTTTTCAACAGTGATAAAGATGGAGTTTTAGCACGTGCTAAAATGACAGAGAAAGGAAAGCTTACCCCTCGTTTTAGTCATTTACAAGACTATGTTGATGGTAAATAAATAACAAGTAGGACTTGTAAATAGATAATATGCAATTTTAAATTACTTATTTACAAGTCCTTATTTTTTAAACCATTTCTTCTGGTTTTACCCAAGCATCAAAGTCTTCAGCAGATACAAACCCTAGTCGTACTGCTTCTTCTTTCAAAGTGGTTCCATTTTTATGCGCTGTTTGCGCTATTTCGGCTGCTTTGTAATAGCCAATTTTTGGATTCAAAGCGGTTACTAACATTAGAGAGTTAGAGACTAATTCCTCAATTCGTTTGTAATTTGGTTCTATTCCTTGCGCACAATGTATATCAAAAGAGGTACAAGCATCACCTAGCAATCTTGCTGATTGTAAAAAATTTGCAGCCATCACGGGTTTAAAAACATTAAGTTCATATTGACCTTGCATTCCTGCAACAGTAATTGCAGCATCATTTCCTATTACCTGTGCACAAACCATTGTAAGTGCTTCACATTGCGTTGGGTTTACTTTTCCGGGCATGATAGATGATCCAGGTTCGTTTTCAGGAATATGTATTTCTCCTATTCCAGACCTTGGTCCTGAGGCAAGCATCCGAATGTCATTTGCTATTTTGTTAAGAGAAACAGCAATTTGTTTTAAGGCACCATGGGATTCTACGATGGCGTCGTGAGCAGCAAGTGCTTCAAATTTATTAGCTGCAGTAACAAAAGGGTAACCTGTAAACTGTGCGATATATGTTGCTACATTTACGTCGTAACCCGGAGGTGTATTGAGTCCTGTCCCTACTGCTGTGCCGCCCAGTGCGATTTCAGATAAATGAGGTAAAGTATTTTGTAACGCTTTGATACCATAACTTATTTGAGCTACATAACCTGACAGTTCTTGTCCAAGCGTAATAGGAGTAGCATCCATAAGATGTGTGCGACCTATTTTTACCACATTGATGAATTCGGTTGCTTTTGTCGCTAATGTATTTCTAAGATTTTCAAGAGCTGGAATTGTAAGCTCTACAATCATCTTATAAGCAGCGATGTGCATGGCAGTAGGGAAGGTGTCATTAGAGGACTGAGACTTGTTGACATCGTCATTAGCCTTAATAACGGGTTCTCCTTCTCCTATTGCAAATCCTTGAATTACTTGTGCACGATTCGCTATAACTTCATTAACATTCATATTGCTTTGCGTCCCTGAACCGGTTTGCCAGATCACCAGAGGGAATTGGTCCTTTAATTCGCCATTTAGTATCTCATCGCATACGGTTGCTATAGCGTCCCGCTTTTCAATGGTTAAAATGCCTGAATCACAGTTGGTGTAAGCAGCTGCTTTTTTTAAATAGGCAAAACCTTCAATTATTTCGTGCGGCATAGAGGCAGCAGGACCAATTTTGAAATTATTACGGGATCTTTCGGTTTGTGCTCCCCAATATTTATCGGCAGGAACTTGAACTTCACCCATGGTATCTTTTTCTATTCTGAATTTCATTTTGTGATGGATTTAAAATTATGATTTATAAAATACGGTTGAAGGATTTGGAATGCCCTAGCCCAGATAGCAATGGAAATCCCACGCTTTTTTGCGTGGATTGTAATGGATAGCTGGATAAAGCTCCAAGTTATTCTCAAAAATACGGATAAATAGTATTTTACAAAAATTGGATTGGTTTTTTATTGCTATAAAAAAATATTACGCTTATATTTGTGGCTACATTCAAAATTCCGGAAAACATGTTTGAATTTTCACAGTATTTAGGCTTTTTACTTTTTTTAACTATCCTTACTATAGGATTCTGGTTAATGTTTTTTCTAGTTAGTTTCGTATCCTACTGGGTAGGTGGAGCAACTTGGGAAGCTTACAAAGAGAAAAAAGCTAAAAAGAAAGCAGAACAATCAATGTAAATTGATTTGTGCATAAAAAAAGGACCCGTGTATGCGAGTCCTTTTTTTTATAGCCTAAAGTTAAATAAAAAAAGGACTCATTTTCATGAGTCCTTTTTTAAATATTATCCTGGAAAACCGCCACCATCTTCTTCTCTATTTGTTGGTGCATTTTTATCTCTATCTGTTTTCTTTTTGTTGATACGGTAAGTAAACGATAAATTAAATTGTCTTCTTCTCCATTGCATTTCACTTGATGAACTAACACTTGGTAAGTTAACTTCTGATCTCATTTTTCTTGAGTTAAAGATATCACTAATGTTAAATGCAATTGTTCCTTTGTCTTTTAAGACATCTTTACTAAGTGAAGTATTGATACCATAAACTCCTAAGCTTCTTCCTTGAGCTGTTCTACTAGGACCGCTATACGTTCCGCTTAACTGCCAGTCAACTTTGTAAGGTAACGTTAATCTTGAATTCACTCTTGTAAACCAGTTTGTTGCTTGGTTATCTAAATTTTGAGTAATCTCTACATTGTTTGAGTTTATGTAGCTAAAATCTCCTGTAGTTGTAGCATTGAATAAGTTGAAGCTACTGTTGATTTTCCAGTTTTTAGTTGGGCTGTAATTTACAGTAAATTCAAGTCCAAATTTTTGTTCTTTACCAATGTTGATCGGTGTACTTAAAATTACTGGCGTAGTACCTACAAAATCTCCGTTTTCGTAACGTACAAATGAGAATACATTTTTAGTGTTTTCAAAGTACATCGAAGTATTGAAAGTTACTTTGTCCCAACGATTGATGTATCCAATGTCAAATTTATCAGTCAAAGAAGGATCCAAATCTGGGTTTCCTTGAAATATATTGATATTACTAGAGATATTTGGAGTTGGATCTAAGAATCTTCCTCTAGGTCTAGATAAACGTTTACTATAGCTTAAAGAAGCACCGCTCTTGTCTGATATCTCATAATTGATAAAAGCACTTGGGAAAAAATTATTATACTTTTTATTATTGAAATTATTTGCATTAAGTAAATTGATGTCAATATTGGTATCTTCCCATCTTAAACCAAATAGGTAAGATAATTTATTTACTTTAAAACCGTACTGTGTATAAATCGCATTGATTTTCTCATTGTACTGTAATACATCAGGGCTAATACTTCCTACCGTTGTTCCAGGGAAACTAAAGTCTTTAGTTAGTTCGTTAAAGTTTCCTTTGTATCCTGCCTCAAATTGGCTTGATTCACCAATAGGTAAAACGTAATCGGCTTGAATTTGAAATTGCTTTTGTACACTGATATTTGCAGTTCCACCAAATGTATTTCTATCAGGGAATGTATCATTGATTCCAGTGATCGTAGAGCTGTCATCGTCATTATCTCTACTGTAAAGACCATCTAAAGTTAATTTATGACCTTTGTTGTCAAAATTTTTCAAATAATTAGATGCGAATTCAAGGCTATTACCACTTGTTGAACCAATATTTGAACGAACGCTAGAGTCGGTAAAATTTCTGTTAACATCAAAATTATTGAAATTAACTATATCCTCTGTACTACCATTATTGTCTCTGTAACTAACGGAGTTAGTCCAAAAGGTGTTTGGAGTAATAGACCATTCAAAACCAGTTTTAGTACTGATTCCTTTTCTTAATCTTTCTGTATCGCGGGTTTCATCTATAAATCCAGTTGTTGAACCATCAGTAGCAAAATACTGTGAATTTGTTTTACCAGCACCTTGATTATTTCTATAGTTGTAACCGGTAGTGGTAAAGTAATTCATTTTCTCGGTTTTATAGTTTAAGTTTCCACTTAAACCATAAGTCTCAGGATATCCTGTAGAGGCGATAAATGTTCCATTTAAACCTAGATTTTTTCCTTTTTTAAGTATGATATTTAAGATACCAGCTCCACCTTCTGCGTCATAACGAGCAGATGGATTTGTGATTACTTCTACTTTATCAATTGCATCTGCAGGAATTTGGCGCAAAGCTTCGGCCATATTCAAGGCGTTAGATGGACGACCGTCAATGAAGATACGAACGTTATCGCTTCCTCTTAAACTTACGTTTCCTTCGACATCTACAGAAACAGAGGGTACATTTTCTAGTACATCACTTACTGTTCCTCCTTTTACAAGCATGTCTTGTCCTACGTTGTAGACTTTTTTGTCTAGTTTAATCTCTACAGTAGATTTTTCGGCACGAATAATTACTTCGTTCAATTGTGCTGCATCCTCTACAAGACTAAACGTACCTAAATTGGTATTTTCTGTCAAACTGCGTTGGTTTAAATCGATTGATTTAAAAGAAATAAATTCGATTTTAATATTATATGTTCCAGGAATCACGTCAATATTAAATTCTCCTTTTGGACTGGTTATCCCACCAGCAATCATTTTTGGGTTTTTACTATTAATGAAAGTTACTGTGGCATACTCTAAAGGTTGCTTTGTTGTTTTCTCGATAACAATTCCAGTAATTTTTATTCTTTCTTTTTGTGGTGCTGCATCCTGCGCAAAGGTAGTAGCGAAACTAAAAAATAAACTAAGGGTTAAAAGATACTTTAAAAAATTTTGCATTGGTTTTATGTTTTTTTAAGGATAAGACGCCAAAAGGTCAATTTAGTTTAATCTACAATTCATAAATAATTGTTAAAAATAAAAAACAACTATTTTAGGAATTCAGAAACCTGGCTTAAGTCTCTGCCTATGATGGCTTTATCTCCCTTTATCACTATGGGTCTTTCTATTAAAATAGGATTAGAAATCATGGCATTTATAACCTCTTGATCCGTTAATGACCTGTTTTTGTAATTATCGATCCATATTTTTTCCTTTTTCCTGACCAAATCCAGCGGTGCTAACGCTAGTTTTTGAAGCAGTAAAGAGAGTTCCTCATAGGAAGGAGGAGTTTCAAGATATTTTACTATTTCATACTCAACAGCATTAGTTTCTAAAAAAGTCAAACAATTTCTTGACTTTCCGCATCGAGGATTGTGGTATATTTGTATAGGAGTCATATTTATTATTTAGAAGATTTATATAAAGGAGGCACTATCAGACTACAAAAATAACGGTTGAAGCTTTAAATGAAGTATAATATTTAAATTATAACAGATGTTTATAGAACAAGGAATAACTAAAGGGAATTTTTTTGGGAAATATTTGATGGGTTCAGTGCTAATCTTTTTTGCATCAGCAATAGGACAAACGCCATTGATTATTGCGATAGCTTATGAATCTGCCACTTCGGGTCGTGCGTTTCCAACTGGTAATGATACTATGATGCGATTTTTTGAGCCTAACTTAACGTTGTTTTTACTCCTAATATCGTTTGTATTTGCTTTGTACGGTGTGTTTTTAGTAGTTAAATATCTGCATAAGCAAACCATGTTATCAGTAACTACCGCTAGGAAAAAAATTGATTGGTCTCGCGTTTTTTATTCCTATATAATCTGGAGTATATTTACTGTTTTATCTACAGCCTTGTATTTTTTTATTACACCTCAGGACTTTGTAGTCAATTTTAAACCCGTTCCCTTCTTCATATTACTTGCGATTGGTACATTACTTATTCCTATTCAAACAACCACTGAAGAGTATGTTTTTAGAGGCTACTTAATGCAAGGTTTTGGTAATTTATCTCGTAACAAATGGTTTCCCTTATTAATGACCTCTTTAATTTTTGGAGGAATGCATTTTTTTAATCCTGAAGTGACAAAAATGGGTAATATCTTGTTAGTTTATTACGTAGGAACAGGTTTGTTTCTAGGAATACTAACACTCATGGATGACGGACTTGAATTAGCGTTAGGATTTCATGCTGCCAACAATTTAATTGGTGCGTTATTGGTCACTTCTGATTGGACTGTTTTTCAAACTCATTCTATTTTAAAGGATATTTCAGAGCCGGAAGCAGGTGTCGATGTTATCCTGCCTTTAGTGGTGGTGTACCCGATTCTTTTGTATATCTTTAGTAAGAAATACCATTGGACAGAATGGAAGGAAAAACTAACAGGGAAAATCAAACCGCACGCAAATCAATAAAAGGTAATATCTAACGAACAATGGAAAACGTAACTTATCAGAATGTTCACAATCGTTTTAAACTAAATGGGAATCATTTAAATAAACAAGATTTATGTAGTTTATCCTATGCCTTAATTAAGGAAGGGGATGTGTTTGAGAAATCCATTGGTGATTTTTTATTGGACTGGTTTGACCAAAATACTTATATTGACCTACAAACTTCTGGGACGACCGGACTGCCTAAGCTAATTAGGATGAATAAGCAAAATATGGTGAATTCTGCTCTAGCAACAGGTGATTTTTTTGATTTAAGTCCGGGAGATAAAGCGTTATATTGCTTACCTACGCGATACATTGCAGGAAAAATGATGTTGATTAGAAGTTTTATTCTAGGGTTAGAAATCGATTTTGTAGCGCCTAGTGCTCATCCCTTAGCCAAAAACACAAAAGTATATGACTTCATAGCCATGGTGCCTTTGCAAGCTCAGAATTCATTACAAGGGCTGAGATATGTAAAAAAAATGATTGTAGGCGGAGCCAAAATGAGTAAAACACTCGAAAAAAGTTTACTTAAGGTGCCAACAGCGGTATACGAAACCTATGGTATGACCGAGACGATTACTCATATTGCAGCTAAAAAGATAGGAGAAAAAGCATTTTCTATTTTACCAAATATTGTAATTTCTCAAAATGAAAACAACTGTTTAGTTATCGATGCACCAAAAATTACTGACGAACATATTGTTACTAATGATTTGGTAGAATTAATAAATGATCATCAATTTGTTTTCTTGGGACGTATTGATAATGTGGTGAATAGTGGTGGCATAAAACTAATTCCGGAACAAATAGAAGAACAATTATCAGCACATATTCCCGCTCGCTTCTTTGTTGGAGGAATTCCTGATGCCGACTTTGGCGAAAAGCTAGTACTAGTAATCGAGGGTGAAAAAACAGCTTTATCTGAACATATTTACGATGGCTTAGATAAGTACCAAAAACCAAAAGAAGTTTATTATATTTCAAAATTTGTAGAAACAGATAATGGTAAAATTAAAAGAAGAGAAATGCTAGAGAGTTTATAATTGAACAACTTTTTGTTTCGGTTAAGTGTTGTTATAAACCAATTAGTTCTTTAATAAATTCGCGCTTTTAATATCATTAATTATCCACTGAACTTCTGGATCTTTACCTTCAATTTTATCTTGAAGTGTTGGCGTGATTTCATGATCCGGGTAGATTCCGTGTCCAAAAATGGTTGTTTTGAAATGAGGTACGACATTCATGACGCCTATCCTTACCTTTAATTTAGAATTGGGCAGTTTAATTTCAGGCATAAATCCGGCAACGGTTCCGTTGAATGCACCTCCAGTTTCTTGACCTACAAAAGTCGCCCGTCCAGATCCTTTTAAATTAGAAGAGATAATACTGGAAGCAGAGAAGCTCCCTCCATTGATAAGTACATAGATTTTCCCTGTAAATGCAGTTGCTTTTGGTTGCTGTACCTTAGTATACCATTGGGTATAATATTTCCCATCATCCTCTTTACGTACTTCAAATAAAGCGTAGGTGTAGGCAAGTGGTGCAAAAATTATTTTGATGATTTTTTCAGCTAGAGAACCGCTTTCAAAATAGCTGCCTCGTACCAAACTAGCTCTTGAAACCACTTCAGACTTGTCTAAGAAAACAAAACTCGAGTCGGCTAAGTACGAATACAATTCTGCAATTTCAGCTAGTCGTCCACCACCATTAGAGCGGAGATCTAGAATGAGTGTTTTCGCTTTACTAGCTTGTAATTGCTCGAAACTCTCTTTGTAAAATTTGTTATAACTTTTGTTTTTAAAACCTCTAATTTTCATGTAAGCCACACTACTGTCTTTTGTTGCGAAATTAAAGTTACGGGTGAAGTTTTGAGCCTCTTTGTTGTAGCCGTTAATTCGTTTTTTTCTTCTTAATGCTTTTGCAGCTTCTTTCTGAGCTTGTGTTAAAATTTGTTTTACTTGTGGAACTTTTTCTTTAAGACTGTCTTTTTTAGGCTTTTCGGAAACTTTTCTAAATATGGTAATGTCTTTTATGCTATCCTTAAACTTAAACCGGTATTGAATACTGTCCATAATTCCTTTTTCAGAAGTGAAGTAGGAAGCCATTTTTCTGCTTGCCATAGCGCTTTTATAAGTGGTGTTAAAGCCATCTGAGGAAAAGTACTTGTCGTATTCTGTAATTAATTCAGAAGGTTTGATGGTATTCATACTAACGATTTCCGTTCCTGCTTGAATCGACGGATCGTGTGATTTATTTTTAATTACATAGAGTTTATCGTCTATGACATCCAAATCAAATTGCGAAATAGGACCAACACCTTTTTTTTCTAATAGTTTAGCTTCTTTTTTAGTCAATTGTTTGGTTGGAGTATATATAAACGAATGACCTTGACGCACTGCTGCTACCAACGGACTTAGTTTTTTGTAAAAGCCAAGAGGTTTAAGCGGACTAGTAATAGTAGTTTTGAGGCTATCGAATTTGTAATCTAAAGCAGATTTATCGATATAGCCATGTAAATTAGGATGTAATTGCTGAAGTTTTCTATAAGTATAATCGACATCTTGCTTCATTTCTTCCACTGAAATAAGCGTGTCCAATTGTGCGTTTTCTTTTTTAACTGATGAACATTCGATGAAAAGTATCGCTGCAAATGTTATGAGTAGTATTTTTTTCATGCTATACATTTTTGGTAAGTATTTTTTCATAGGCTCTACGAGCACTTCCTCTAAAATAGACTTGTCCACAATAGGCATAACCTAATTTTTCAAAAATAGTAATCATGGCTTGGTTGTCAAAATTAGTATCAGCTTTGATACTGTAAATTTCATTAGCTAAAGCAAATTCTTCTATGTAGTAGAGTAGTTTTTTAGCTAATCCTTTCCCTAATTGATTCTCGGCTATCGCAACTCTGTGAAAAACAACAAAATCATCGTTGGTCAACCATTGTCCTTCAATATTCGCATATTCCGGTTCGTCGTTAATTAGGAGTGCAACATAACCTACGATATCCTCATCTTCGAGCAACACATATCCAGCATTTTTAGTAATATCATTTAGGATCACTTCTGGATTAGGATAACCATCTTGCCATTGGTTGCTTCCATCTGCTTTTCTACGAGCGATTGCTTGCTGAAGAATGACCCATATTTGAGGAATTTCGCTTGTTGTGGCTTTTCTAAATTGTTGTTGCATGGGTTTTTATTGGATTCTTTTATCGAGCTTAGGATTATTTTTTATATTCTAGGCTTATGGTTTTCTTAAAATAGTATGAAAAGTAAAATATAAAGTGCTAAGAACAGTCTATAAATTTGAAATCAAATATATGTTATTATTTGAATTAAGAAGTACTTCTCCTTTTTGTAGTTAGCAATCGATACCTAAAACTGTCGTAAAACAAACTAATCAGTAAGATCACACCTGCGATAATCAACGTATTTAACTTTATATTGGACGTAGTGTACAAAATTCCTCCTATCAATCCACCTGCAAAAAAGAAAGTAATGATAGCAATTCGAAGTTTGATATTGTCTTTTAGTTTTTCTCTTTGAGAAAAAGTATTTTCAAAAAATAACTGAGAAATATCAATTCCTAGATCGGTAAAAAGTCCCGTGAGATGGGTTGTTCTCACAACTGCGTTTGAAATTTGTGTTACAAATGAATTTTGCATTCCCATAGCAAAAAGCAGTAAACAGATAATCATATTAGGATAGGTAATTTCGATTAGATTACTCATAAGCGCTATCCCAATTAAAATCAAAGCTTCGATTACAGTAGGTAAAACAAAGAGGTTTTGTTTTTCTTTTTTTCTAAAAGTCTCAATAATAAAACTAGAAATAAAAGAGCCTAATAGAAAAGAGAAAATAAAAAGAAAGTAAATGGTTCCTTTCCAAAATTCGAAATTCATTACATCATTAATAAAAAGTGCAAAATGTCCCGTTACATTAGTTGTTAATTGTTTAAAGGATAAAAACCCCGTCACATTAACAATTCCGGCAACAAATGATAAAATAGTGGCAATTCGTAGGTTGTGTTTCTTGGTTCTACTCTTGCCTTGATGTTTGAACATGAGATTTTGTTTTTAAAATCAGTTAACCACTAGTACTACTTACATAGTAATGCTTAACTATTTACAGGTCAGTTTGTTATTTTTAGTCTGAATAAAGGTAGTTAGAAATACGATGGTGGAGAAAGAAATAGTATGTTTAAAAAAGTATCCTATTTGATTTGTTTACTAGTACTGAGGTTTTGATTTGTACGGACTAACTAAAATCATTTGCCTTCAAAAAATTCTATCGCAATAGAACCTTTTACGGTTTATTGTAAAAGGTATTCATCAGTAGTCTTTACTGTAGCATAAAACGAATTTAATCCTGCCAAGAATGCATTTTGTACATCGTCTGCTTTTACTTTTTTACCATTTATTTCCAAATCTCTAGTCGCAGTAGCATTACTAATTAGTGTGCATTCAAAATTATAATCTTTTGCTGCTCTTACCGTGGCGTCAATGCACATATGTGTCATCATACCTACAAATACTAGTTCAGTAACACTTATAGATTGTAAATAGTCTAGCAATTCTGTTTCTCTAAAACTATTCGGGTAATTTTTTATGATCAGTTTTTCTCCTGATAAAGGCGTCACATTTTTGTGAATTTCTTGACCAGATGTATTTGGTAAAAAGAAAGTACCGCTAGCTGAAGCCAAATGCTGAATGTGAATAATAGGTAAGTTGTTTTCTCTGAATTTTGACAATACCTGTTTTGCTTTTTCACTAGCTTCTAATGCACCCACTAATTCCATGGCTCCGTTTTCGAAATAATCGTTTTGAATGTCTATGATAATTAATGCTTTGCTCATGATTTTATTTTTAAATGAAAGGTAAGGAAATATGACCATTTAAATAGTATGCGAGTAGTTTTTATATTATTTAGTAGCTTGGTTTATCAATCGTTTAATTAATGTTATTCTCTTAAGATGATTTGGAAAATCGTAATCTCTTAATTTTCGGATTAACGAAAACTTGATGTGAAACGGTAATTCCATTGAATCCCAGCTAACTCAAAATATTGACAACCAGCTATTTTACTTTTTGTTTATCTATAAATTTAACTAGCACTTTGCTATTCGTCATCAATAGATACCCAATTAGAGTTTTAATAAAATGAAAAATTAGCCAAGCTAAATTCGGATAATTTCCAATAAGTTCTTTCTGTTGAATAAACTGAAAAATTTCTCTGATTAGGTTAGGAAAACTATCAATAAAAGTTGTTCCACCAATTAGAATTACTATAATTTTTAAAACAGTATTTTTAGAAACTGTTGTGTCAATTCTGTTTTCGGTAAAATGTTTTTCTAATCCAAGCTTAGAAAGTAGCGAAGAAGTTTTGAATAAGAACAAGCAGGCAATTAGAACGTACGCAAAGAGAGCAATTATTCCAAAGACTAATTCAGGAATCGCTGTATTCCAACCTTTGATGAATTGACTTGTGAATAATGTTACTGCTATTTGAGGAAATATGTATAGGCAATTCAATAATAGCCATAATCCAATTCCTTTAAGTATGATGTTCCAAAAAGTTTTAATATCCATAGTCATTTTTTAGGTTGTGGTGAGTGAAAATCTCTGTTAACATCCATCTACCACCAAATATACATCACTTTTCTTTATTTGTCAGAAATTATTGTGAAAATTTAGACTGCTGTCATTTAGCCCCGATAGCAGCGGCATCTCCCGCCTTTTTCGGCGGGAATACAGCGTATAGCGGGAGAGCTGTTGAACTGAAAAATAGTGTGCTGCTCCTAAAAAAGAATAATAGTGTATTAAACCTGAATCACTCCTAAATTGAATTGTTTTTCGATAGGCGCGTGGTTAGCTGCTTCGATACCCATAGAAATCCAAGTACGGGTGTCAAGAGGATCGATGATGGCGTCTGTCCAAAGGCGAGAGGCAGCGTAATATGGTGAAACTTGTTCGTCATAACGGGCCTTGATCTTAGCGAAAAGAGCAGCTTCCTTAGCTTCGTCTACTACTTCACCACTTTTCTTTAATGATGAGGCTTCGATTTGTGCTAATACTTTGGCGGCTTGTGTTCCGCCCATTACAGCAAGTTCGGCACTTGGCCAAGCAAAAATTAAACGAGGATCGTATGCTTTACCACACATCGCATAATTTCCTGCACCGTAGGAGTTACCCACGATAACCGTGAATTTAGGCACCACAGAATTACTGACGGCATTCACCATTTTGGCACCATCCTTAATGATGCCGCCTTGCTCTGATTTAGATCCTACCATAAAACCAGTAACATCTTGAACAAAGACTAAAGGAATTTTCTTTTGGTTGCAATTAGCGATAAAACGTGTTGCTTTGTCAGCACTATCAGAGTAGATAACACCTCCAAATTGCATTTCGCCTTTCTTGGTTTTTACTACTTTTCGTTGGTTGGCAACAATTCCTACTGCCCAACCGTCGATGCGTGCATAACCTGTAATTATTGTTTGTCCGTAACCGTCTTTATAAGCTTCAAATTCCGAGTTATCTACCAAACGATTGATGATATCCATCATGTCGTATTGCTCGTTACGGGCTTTCGGAAGGATTCCGTATAATTCTTTTTCGTCTAAAGCTGGTTTTTCGGCTTTCACACGACTAAAACCAGCGGTGTTATAATCCCCAATTTTATCTACGATATTTTTTATTTTGTCAAGAGCGTCTTTGTCGTCTTTGGCTTTGTAATCAGTAACGCCTGAGATTTCGCAGTGTGTCGTTGCTCCACCAAGAGTTTCATTATCGATGGTTTCGCCAATAGCAGCTTTTACCAAATAGCTTCCCGCAAGGAAAATACTTCCTGTACCTTCTACGATAATAGCTTCGTCACTCATGATAGGTAAATAAGCTCCACCAGCAACACAACTACCCATGATTGCTGAAATTTGGGTGATTCCCATGCTACTCATTTGAGCATTATTTCTAAAAATACGTCCGAAGTGTTCCTTATCAGGAAAAATTTCATCTTGCATTGGTAAATAAACCCCTGCACTATCTACTAAGTAAATGATAGGTAAGCGGTTTTCCATTGCAATTTCCTGTGCGCGCAAGTTTTTCTTGGCAGTTATAGGAAACCAAGCACCCGCTTTTACAGTAGCATCATTAGCAACCACGACACATTGTTTTCCTCTAATAAATCCTATTTTAACCACGACACCACCTGATGGGCAGCCACCGTGTTCCTTGTACATTCCTTCGCCTACGAAAGCACCAATTTCTATTGCTTTTGCTTTTGGGTCTAACAAATAATCGATACGCTCTCTAGCAGTCATTTTTCCCTCAGCATGCAATTTTTCGATGCGTTTTTCACCACCACCTAATTTTACTTTCGAAAGGTTGTGCTTTAATTGCGATAATAAAAGTTTATTGTGATCTTCGTTTTTGTTGAAGTTTAAATCCATCTTGTAATAGGGTTATAAATAGTTGGTGCTAAATTACAAAATCAATCGAAATAAATTTTATTATTTAGAGTCGATTCTAAAAAATTTTCGCTTTAAACATAAAAAAACAGAAGCGAACTTCTGTTTTTTTATGAATATGATAAAATCTATGCGTTTACTTCTTAGATTCGTTAACAAGTCTTTTTAGTATAGCCCATTGTTTTAAGGCGTCTCTAGCTTCTACAGCTGGATAACCTAAAACGGTTTTACCTGCAGGAACGTCGCTAACAACACCTGATCCTGCACCAATTATAGATCCGCTACCCAAAGTAGTATGATCCTTAATAGAAGCACTTCCGCCAATGATGACTCCATCACCTAAGGTTACGGATCCAGCTAAACCACTGTGGCCTGCCATAATGCAAAAACGTCCCAATTTACTGTTGTGACCTATTTGCACTAAATTGTCAATTTTACAGCCATCACCAAGTACGGTAGAACTGAATTTTCCTCTATCGACACAAGAATTAGCACCTATTTCGACTCCGTTGCCTATGATAACATTACCTATTTGCGGAATCTTAACTAATCCTCGTTGTGGACAAGGTCTGAAACCAAAGCCGTCTGCGCCAATAGTCGCATTAGGATGAATAATACAATCATTCCCAATATGACAACGCTCTCTAACAACGCTACCCGACCATATAACAGTGTTAGTACCTATAGTAGAGGCATCAAGAATCGTGACATTTGGGTATATAATGGCGTTAGCACCAATTTTTACATCGGGACCAATGTAGCAACCTGCACCTATTTTAGCACCAGTACCAATTGTAGCCGTATTATCTACTACTGCCGAAGGATGGATATCTACCGAAAATGCAGGCATAGGATGTGCAAATAATTCCAGCACTTGTGACATGGCTAAGTCGGCATTTTTTACTTTGATAAAAGCTCTATTTTCTCCAGGTTGTATGGCGATGTCCTCATTTACGACGGCAACACATGCCTTAGAGTTGGCCCATATTTTTTCGTATTTTTTATTTCCAATAAATGAAATTTCTGTTTCGGATGCTGCTTCTAATTGCTCAGGAGCAGTAACTAAGTGTGATGTTGATCCTATAACTTCTCCCTTAAGGACTTCATTTATTTCTTGGACTGAATACGATTTCATAAGTGGTAAGTTGCTAAATAGTTAAATTCGAATTCAAATAAAGTAAATAGTTAGTGAAATTCCAAATGCTTTATGAATAGGGAATGGAAGATTAACTAAAAATAGAGTTTAGATTGATGTATTGTGAATAAATTGCGAATTTACATAGCTGATGCTTCAAGTTTAATAGTATGAAGTTCTTGTTACAATGCGAAACTGGGGACAAAAAAACCGACATGAACTATGTTCTGTCGGTTGTAGAGATTAATTTATTTTAGTAATGAAAAAGTTGTTTTATTCAAATCGCATTCGCAAGTTAAAACAACTGTAAAGCTACCGTTTTGTGATAAAGTTTAGATAATTACCAATGGTTAAGTTTAATTGTATTTTACGGTAATTGGAATTTTTAATTTTTGAACCGTGTCCTTGCCATCAATTTGAGCAGGAACCCATTTTGGCCCATTTGCCAAAACTTTTATAGCTGCCAAATCCATCTCTTTGTTAATGCTTTTTATAATTTCAAAGTGATTTAAACTACCGTCTAATTCTACGTTAAAACCAATGATTATTTCGCCTTGGCTGCTGTTAGGTTGGCGAAAATTTTTAGCAATATAAGTATAGAATTCTTTAGGTCCACCAGGAAATTGAGCTTCTTTACGATACGGAAAAAAGGCAATTTCGTTTCCGCTCTCGTCAAAGCACTTGCCATTAACAAAATCTCCATTTTTAAAATTCTCTTTTCGTTTTATAATGCCATTCTCATAATACGAAGTTGTAACTCCTTCAATCTTGTTTTTAACATATTGTACTTCTCGAGCTTTACTTCCGTTTTTATGCCACTCAATCGATGGACCATCCTTCATTTTCTTGCGGTAGTTTGAAAACAAATCACTGTTTCGTTTGGTACCATCAAGGAAGTAGGTTGTTCTTTGCGTTCCCTTTTCAACTTCTTCGTATGTGCTATAATATACTGCATTTTCTGTCGAAGGTAATTCTTTGAAATCCTCCGTAAAGTAGACTTTTTCTTGGCTGTAGAAAGTAATTGAAATCAGCAAGAAGAAAAATAAAATTGATTTTTTCATGAGTAGGATACTTGATTTTTGAGCAAATGTATTAAAAAAAGTCTTACAGAAAATTGGAAATTTTCGGTAAGACTTAAATTTAACTTTAGGATAATATTACTCCTCTTCTTTTTGTCCCATCATCATTAAGTAGGCTTTTAAGAAATCATCAATTTGCCCATCCATTACACCATCTACATTGCTAGTTTCATGTCCCGTACGCACATCTTTCACTAGTTTGTAGGGTTGCATAACGTAGTTCCTAATTTGGGAACCCCATTCGATTTTCATTTTTCCGGCTTCAATATCGGCGCGTTGTTCTTGCTTTTTCTTTAATTCGATTTCGTACAATTGAGAACGAAGCATTTGCATGGCGCGTTGCCTATTGTCTTGCTGAGAACGCGTCTCCGAGCACTGAATCTGAATTCCTGTAGGTTTATGGTACAATTGTACCTTAGTCTCGACCTTGTTCACGTTTTGTCCACCCGCTCCACTAGAACGTGAGGTTGTAATTTCGATATCGGCAGGATTGATTTCTATTTCAATACTATCATCCACTAAAGGATATACATAAACAGATGCAAATGAAGTATGTCGCTTAGCATTACTATCAAAAGGGGAAATACGCACCAATCGATGCACGCCATTTTCACCTTTTAGATAACCAAAAGAATAATCGCCTTCAAATTCGAGTGTAACGGTTTTAATACCGGCAACCTCCCCACCTTGATAGTTCAATTCTTTGATTTTATAGCCATATTTTTCACCCCACATCATGTACATACGCATAAGCATGGAGGCCCAGTCACAACTTTCTGTTCCACCAGCACCAGCAGTGATCTGCAAAACGGCACTTAAGGTGTCTCCTTCGTCAGAAAGCATGTTTTTGAACTCAATGGCTTCAAGATGATTTTCAGTAGCTAGATGTTGCTCATCAAGTTCCTCAGCAGTGAGTTCACCCTCCTTATAAAACTCATAAGCAAGTTGCAACTCATCCGTAAGTTCGATGGCTTTATTGTAGTCCTCGATCCATTTTTTTTTATTTCTAAGATTCTTTACAATTAGTTCTGCTTCTTTGGCGTTATTCCAAAAATCAGGAGCAAAAGTCTTTTCTTCTTCGTTAGAAATTTCAATCAGTTTGGCATCAACGTCAAAGATACCTCCTCAACGCACCAAGGCGCTCTACAATACCTTTAATTTGTTCGGTAGTTGTCATAAATTATGTAATTTTGTAGGCAAAAATAGAAATTTTTTACGTCAGACCAACTTAGAGTTGTTCATTTAAATAAAACATATGGAAATAAATTTAGTTAGCGATACGGTTACTAAGCCCTCATACGAAATGTTACAGTATATGTTTAACGCCCAAGTGGGTGATGATGTATACAAACAAGATCCCACTGTTATTGAATTAGAGTCGAGTTTAGCGACTATGTTTGGGATGGAAGCCGCTTTGTTTTTTCCTTCAGGAACGATGGCAAACCAAACAGCCTTGAAATTACATACCCAACCAGGAGAACAAATTATAGCCGACAAATATGCGCATGTGTATTTGTATGAAGGTGGAGGAGCATCGTTTAATAGTGGTGTTTCTTTTAGTTTGCTAGATGGGAAGCGCGGTATGATAACAGCTGATCAGGTAGCAGGCGCGATTAACGATCCTGAGTTTTACCATAACCCGCTAACGAGTTTGGTGTGTGTCGAAAATACGACTAATAAAGGAGGTGGTGCTTGTTACGAATTAGAAGATCTAAGAGAAATTAAAAAAGTTTGCGTAGCTAATAATTTGAAATTTCATCTTGATGGAGCACGTATATGGAATGCATTAGTTGCCAAAAGGCAAGACCCAAAAGCATTTGGAAAAATATTTGATACGATATCGGTTTGCTTGTCTAAAGGTTTGGGAGCTCCTATCGGTTCGGTTTTATTAGGAGATAAGGCAACGATTCATCGTGCGCTTCGCATCCGAAAAATATTTGGTGGTGGTATGCGTCAGGTTGGTTATTTGGCTGCAGCCGGAATTTATGCTTTGAATAATAATATCGAAAGACTTGCAGAAGATCACCGCAGAGCTAAGGAATTAGGAGCGATGCTAAGCTCTAAAAGTTGGGTTGCGAAAGTAGAACCAGTAGAAACGAATATACTTATTTTTACACTAGCCCCTTCTTATGACGAAAAGGTTTTAATCGAAAAGTTGAAACAGAAAAATATTTCGATAAGTTCGATGGGACAGGGCAAGTTACGTATTGTTACCCATCTTGATTATAGAGAGGTGATGCATACTTACGTATTGGAAACGCTTTCTAAGTTTTAAGAGAAAAGTAAATAAAAAAATGAGTTACAAATCAATTGTAGTAACTCATTTTTTTTGTTTTAAACGATAGGTTTTATCCTGTCTATTTAAATAAATTATCCATTCCTGGAATCATTGGCATATCCATTTTAGCCACAGCATCAAGTTCAGCTTCGTTGACTTTCGTTGCTTTTTCGATTGCTTTATTAAGTACTAAAATCATATAGTCTTCTAATTGCTCTTTGTCTTCTAAAAGCTCATCTGCAATGGTGATTGATTTCACTTTTCTATTTGCAGTTAAGGTTACTTTTAGTAATCCATCTGTACTTTGCTCATCAACGAGAACAGTATCTAAGCGCTTTTTTGTCTCTTCAATTTTATTTTGGGTCTCTTTTAACTTACCCATCATTCCCATTAAATCCATTTTTGTTCTTTTTAAGTTATTGAATACGAAATTACTGTTTTTAGGGCAATAAGCAATGTAAAATATTCATAAAAGGGGGAATCTAAACCTTGTTTGTGTTATTTTTGCAGTAGCTTACACAAATACGAAAGTCCAAAAAATGATAGAAAAGATACAGCCGCCCGTTGCTACAATTATACCAACCACTTTTGAAAAATTTGACGATACGAGAATTGATAATTATTTTTGGTTAAATGACAGAGAAAATCCTGAAGTAATTGATTATTTGAACAAAGAAAATCAATATTACCAAGACATGACCGCAAGTCAAACTGGTTTTCAAAAAGAATTGTTTGAAGAGATGAAAGGCAGAATTAAGGAAGATGATGAGTCTGTTCCTTACCTATACAATGGTTATTATTACATCACTCGATTTGAAACAGGTAAAGGGTATCCTATTTATTCTCGAAAAAAAGGTAGTCTCGATGCAGCAGAAGAGATCATGTTTGATTGCAATGCTTTAGCGGAAGGGCATAAGTATTTCAAATTAAGTGGCTTAAGTATAAGTATTGACAATCAATATGCTACTTATGCGCTTGATTTAGTAGGTCGACGTATTTACACCCTACATGTTAAAAACCTCTTTACGGGTGAAATATTAAAGGATACGATTGAGAATGCTACTGGTAATTCTACTTGGGCAAATGACAACTCAACTATTTTCTATACGAGACAGGACGAAAAAACGTTACGTTCTGATAAAGTTTTTAAACACAAAGTAGGAACAGAGACTGCTACTGATGAGCTAGTTTATTTTGAAAAAGACGATACTTTTAATGTAGGTGTTGGAAAAGAAAAATCAAGAAAATATATTTTAATAAGCTCTTCAAGTACCTTAACAACAGAATTTCGAACTTTACCTGCAGATATTCCTGAAGGGAAATTTAAGGTATTTCAGAAACGTAAGAGAGGACATGAATACAGCATATCCCATTACGGAGACAGTTTTTACATTGTAACAAATAAGGATGAGGCCACCAATTTTAAATTGATGAAAACGCCTGAAATAGCTACTACCATGGAAAATTGGGAAGAGGTTATTATGCATAGGGAAGATGTTTTACTAGAAGATATTGATATTTTTAAGGATTATTTAGTCGTTTCTGAGCGAACTAATGGCTTGAACAGAATACGCATTATGCCTTGGAGTGGAGAAGGGGAGTACTTCCTGCCTTTTGAAAGCCAAACCTACACAGCATATACGTCTACTAATGTTGATTTTGATACGGACATTCTTCGTTATGGGTATCAGTCTATGGCGACACCTTCGTCGGTTATTGATTTTAATATGAAGACTAAAGAGAAGGTCGTTTTAAAAGAGCAAGAGGTTCTGGGAGGAAAGTTTGATAAAAATAATTATATCGAGGAACGTGTTTGGGCTACGACTCAAGATGGTACAAAAGTTCCGATTTCTATGGTTTACCGAAAAGACATGGAAAAGAATGGTGAAAACCCGTTGTTGCTTTACGCATACGGCTCTTACGGCCACTCTATGGATGCATATTTTTCGACTACTAGATTATCGCTTTTAGATAGAGGTTTTATTTATGCTATTGCTCATATTCGAGGTGGAGAAGATTTAGGCCGACAATGGTATGATGATGGCAAGCTACTTAAGAAGAAGAATACATTTACTGACTTTATAGATTGCTCGAAATATGTTATTATGCATAAATATACTTCGTCAGCGCATTTGTACGCAGAAGGTGGCTCTGCAGGAGGACTATTAATGGGAGTACTTGCGAACGAAGCGCCTGAATTGTATAATGGAATTATTGCACAAGTCCCTTTTGTAGATGTGATGACAACGATGTTAGATGATACCATCCCGCTTACGACAGGAGAATATGACGAATGGGGAAATCCAAATAAAAAGAAGTATTACAACTACATGCGATCATACTCTCCTTATGATAATGTAAAAGAGCAAAACTACCCTAATATGTATGTTTCAACAGGATTGCATGATTCACAGGTGCAATATTGGGAGCCTGCTAAATGGGTTGCTAAGCTACGTACCATGAAGACAAATGATACTGTTTTATATTTAGATACGAATATGGATGCTGGACATGGTGGAGCATCTGGGCGATTTGAAGCGCTTAAGGAATTGGCAAAAGAATTCACTTTCTTGTTCGACTTAGAATCGATTACAAAATAATTACGCTTTATTAGGAATAAAAAAATCCCATTTGCTTAAGCAAATGGGATTTTTGAGTTTTATAAGACTAGGAATTGCTTAATCCAGCAACTGTGGATTGTTTAAGATCAATTCGATCTTTTTAATCGTAATAGTTATTTGACTCATTTGTAATTCTATATTTCTGAAGAATAGGCTGATGTCTCTATTTACCCAACTCTCAGAAATGACTCTTGAACCCAAACTAATTCTTAAAATAGCGCTTTCAATATCATTTGTGTACTTAACATTTACTGCTTGACCAATATGACATTTTTGAGCAGCTAATCTAATAATCTCTAGAGATGCATCTTCAAACTGTTCTGATAAATCAGAATTCAATAAGCTGTACAGTTTTTTTACCTTGTCAACAGACAGCGGTTCGTTTTTTAGAAGAATAAAGAAAGGGAATATGGTACGAATGTTTCTAATTCCAAATTCCTTACTATTGTAACTCTTCATTTTAGTTTCGTCACCATATATAGGTTCTAAAAAACTAGCTTCATGTATCGATTCTTCAACAAAGTTACAAAACATCTCGATACCCATGTTACGGTACAAAATAGGCGTTTTGTAGTAGCGATCCATTTCGACTATTGCCGCATTCCATCGCATGTATGACCCATAATTATATCCATCAGACAATTTGGTAGAACAAAACCAAGAGGCAGGCCAGTCTGAATTATTGTAATATTGAGTTAGTCCTTTAGGTAAGGGATTTGTAGCAGAATGAATCAGCTTTGTTACATTTTTAGGTAAAATCAAAGCACCAGCATAAGGAGGGCCCGTAAAAAACTTGCTACCCGTAACCGTCACGATGTACCCTTTATTTAAATAATACTGAATGTCTTTTGGATCTAACCTCAATTGCGAACCATCTACGATAATTTGCATGGATAGATTTTCAATTTTGTTCAGTTTTTTGATTAAGTCATCGCTTGGAGATTGATAGCCTAATTTTGATTGATCCATGGTGTGTAATACCACCTGTCTGCCTTCCTCTTTTGTTTTGGTAACAGCGGCAAATACTTCTTCATCTAATTGACTAGTCGATTTTAAAGCGCCGTTTTCATCTCTAAACGGAATTTCGATTAAATTGACATCTCTAAATCCTTCGATACGTTCTCCTTTTTTAATTGGATAGTTTAAAGCTGTAGTATTTTCAAAGTGACATCCACGCAATGCTGCGGCTACTCCGCTTCCTGTTTCATCCGAGGCTACTAAGATATGTGTAATTTCTTTTTGACAGATGGTTTGTGTTATGGCCGCAATCTGAAGGGAAGAGTCAGTTCCAGAAGGTGAAAATATGATTTCGCATTCTTCATTAAGTTTAAAAATTTTTCGAAGACTACTTTTTAATAACTCAGAAAATTCAGTTGTCGTTTTCTTAAAGCCGTTTTTTAAGCTATTTCTAATCAAGATACTTCGTACTTTATCTGTCTTGTCAAAGGCAAAATTAGAAACGCTAGAAGCAGTAGAGGATGCAAAAGTAAAGGCTTCAGGTCTAGGGAATGGTCTGCAACCATATTTATTCAACAAATGAATTTCGTCAATATTTAATCTAAGGTCACCTCCGGCCATTAATAAATATTCGGTTGGTTTAGCTAAATTATCAACTATTGCTTTCCATGATGCGTCAATTACAGCATCCGAAGTTTTAAGTCCATGAAAAGACTGTAGTTCTTCATGTTTTGATAATGTTTTTGCAGCTGAATCCGAATTGTCTTTAATCAAATTTATTAAAACAGAATCCAGATTTTCTAATTTTTCTTTATCATCTTTAGGAAGTAAATTATAAAAAATTTTAATTACTTCTAAGGCGGCAATATCACACAAAGCGATATCTTTTTTATCGTTATTTAGGGCTTTATACCATAATTGCCATTCGATTCCATAGCGCAAGTAAACTAACGCTAAGATAGGTTGGTCCAAAAAAGCAGCACCAATAATAATCGATTTATTAGGTACGATTTTAAAAACCGTAGGTTCACTAGTAGAAGTGATTATGTTGATATTGTTTATTTTTGGTACGGTGTTGAATCTTTTTAGGATGCGTACTAAATAATTTACATTCTCTTTTTCAAATAAACTTGTTCTATTGTATTGATTTTCAATTAGAATATTGTTTGTCATAAGGTATTTTATTTAAGTGTTCCTTTGAACGATTTTAATCTAGTTCGAGTACTTTTAATTGTAAAAAACTTCTTTTATTGGAAGCACTTATTAGCATTAAAAATCACTCAATATTTTTGTTTATTTGTCTTTAATAATTAGACTGCTGTTTACTGCCTGTATTAATTTTAAGCGTTAAACAAGTACGAATATTCTTTTTGATTCTGTGAAATAGCATCTGTAAAAGAGCTTATAATTTGCCTCTTAAGCACCATTTAATTCTTAAAACGAAGGCAAAGATAATGAACTTGTATTCGTATAAAAAACATATCTCTTTTTAAAACTATATAAAAAACCGCATAGTATAATTAGATAGTTATTTCTAACGTATGCTTAACGGTCGGATAGATTACTAAAAGTGAATTTACACTATTAAATGAAACTAATGCAAATCTTTTTTCTTTAGATAGTCATTTGAGAAATGGTAATTAAAACGATGGCCGCTAACGCAAAAATTAGCCCGACATAGTTCTTAGTATTTAGTTTTTCTTTAAATATTAAAATCCCTACCAAGCTTCCTATAATGATAACCCCCATATTCATGGCTGCAAAGACAGTCGACGGATTTTTAGCAAAAGCTTGGTGTGCTTTAAGATAAAATAAAATATTACTAAAGTTAAAAACACCTACTAATGCACCTAAAACCAAGTTGATAGGAGCTATTTTTATTTTTTTGATAATCAGTTCGTATATCACAATTGCGATCATGATGAACAGCGAAATCCCAAAAACAATAAATAGAGAAGAAGTAAAGGGCAAGCTGGTAGCTAAAGCAATTTGCTTAAACAAGATATCAATTGTACCAAAACCAATTAAAACAACCATTGGATAGACCCATTTGTTGTTCTTGTTCTCTGCCTTCTTACTAAGAATAAGCAATAAGGCCGGAAGTGCAATTACAAATGCAATTACTTTTAAGGTGTTAAATTCCTCATTAAATAGCAGCCAAGCGGCAAGAATAGGAATAAAAAGTGATAACCGTTGCGCGGCATCTGTTTTTACAATTCCCATATACTTTATAGATGCAGCTAAAAACAGGAATATAGAGGGAAGTAAAATTCCAAGCGGTACATAGATACTCCATGGTGCAGTTGCATCTATATCAGTGATAGTAGGCTTAAAAATAAAATAGCATAATGATATTGCAAAAGCGTAATTCCAGGCTACAATTTGCGCGGTATTGATAGTGTATTTGCGACTTATCTTAAAAATAACACCTACGATCACACTACTTAAAATACTTAAAATAAGGAATAACATATTGTTTTATTTATATTCTACATTCTGAAACAAAAAAACTCTAGCCTAAGCTAGAGTTTGATATTTAATTAGGACCAAGTATTATGCTTCTTCCATGGTGTGATATACATTCATCACATCGTCATCTTCTTCTAGTTTTTCAATCAACTTTTCTACGTCGGCCATTTCGGCTTCTGTCACTTTTTTAGTGATTTGCGGAATTCTCTCAAAGCCAGACGAAAGAATTTCGATACTTCGAGTTTCTAATTCTTTTTGGATCGTTCCAAAGCTTGTAAAAGGAGCGTAGATTAAGATTCCATCCTCGTCCTCAAAAACTTCTTCAGCACCAAAATCGATCAATTCTAATTCTAATTCTTCAGCATCAAGGCCTTCAGCAGGAATTCTGAAATTACAAGTATGGTCGAACATGAATTCAACCGATCCTTGTGTTCCCATTGTGCCGTTGCATTTGTTAAAGTAACTTCTAACATTAGCAACCGTTCTGTTGTTATTATCAGTAGCCGTTTCGATCAAAAGTGCAATTCCGTGTGGAGCGTAGCCTTCAAACAAAGCTTCTTTGTAGTTGGCAGTATCTTTATTGCTGGCATTTTTAATAGCGCGCTCTACATTGTCCTTAGGCATATTGGCAGCCTTAGCATTTTGTATTACAGCTCTTAATCTAGAGTTGGCATCTGGATTTGGACCACCTTCCTTAACCGCCATTACAATATCCTTACCTATTCTAGTAAATGTTTTGGCCATTGCTGACCAACGTTTCATTTTTCTACCTTTTCTAAATTCAAATGCTCTACCCATTTCTGATTATTTTTTGAATTGAATTTTCAACTTTCACGAAGAGAAATCAATGTTTTGTATTTTTAAGTCTGCAAAAATAACGCTTTTCATTTTAATTCAAAAAAAATAAAACGTCGCATGCACAACTAGTACTTTTACTTCTTGTAAAACGGCAATTTTACTACTTTTGCAGGTACATCGTTTTTACGAATACGAATGTAAATATCTCCATCTATAGCAGCATTTGCTACTGTAACATATCCTAAACCAATTCCTTTATTCATAGAAGGTGACATCGTTCCCGAAGTTACAATTCCAATAACCGCTCCGCTTGCATCTACGATTTCGTAGTCGTGTCTTGGCACTGCGCGTTCTTGCATTTCAAAAGCAACTAGTTTTCTGGTTACACCCGCTTCTTTCTGTTTTTTCAGGTTTTCAGAGTTGGTAAACTCTTTTGTAAATTTAGTAATCCAACCTAATCCTGCTTCCAGCGGCGAGGTGGTATCGTTAATGTCATTCCCGTAAAGGCAAAAACCCATTTCAAGACGCAACGTATCACGAGCTGCAAGACCTACAGGTTTGATTCCAAAAGCGGCTCCAGCCTCAAAAACCTTATTCCAAATCGTTTCTACTTGGTCATTTTTACAATAAATTTCAAATCCTCCTGATCCAGTATACCCTGTAGCAGAAACAATTACATGTTCGAAACCAGCAAAATCAGCTACTTCAAAGTGGTAATACGGAATCGCGCTCAAGTCAATCGATGACAAGGATTGCATTGCTTCAACGGCTTTTGGTCCTTGAATTGCTAATAAAGAGTAATCATCAGATAGGTTTTTCATCTCGACACCCAAATCATTTTGTGCCGAAATCCAATCCCAATCTTTGTCAATATTCGACGCATTTACAACTAGTAAATATTGCTCTTCTTTCATTTTATAAATGATCAAATCATCTACAATTCCGCCATCATTGTTTGGCAAACAAGAATATTGTGCTTTCCCCACAGTCAAAACTGAGGCATCATTCGAAGTTACTTTTTGAATCAAAGCCAATGCATTTGGTCCAGAAAGTAAAAACTCTCCCATGTGTGACACATCAAAAACCCCTACAGCAGTACGAACCGTTTCGTGTTCGGCATTAATTCCTTCATAAGTAATGGGCATGTTGTATCCCGCAAACGGAAGCATTTTTGCTCCCAAACCTTCGTGTATGTGCGTAAGCGCAGTATTTTTCATTGTGTTTCGGTATAAAATTTAAAGTGGCTAATTTATTTAAAAATTATCATATTTAGCCCATAATTTATGATTAATCCATATATTTTGAAGCCTTTTCCTGCTGTACATTGCAAGTCCTCACCCTGTAATTTGTTTTTATAAAGTACCACTAAGCTTCTTTTAGTCGCTTTGTGGTCCTAATAAAAACTAAATTCCATTATTCCGGGCTTTTCATTTCCATCAGGGCTAGGAAAATGCGTCTCTGGATCCTAATTTTAATAAAAAAAACGACAAATCCATAAATTTAGACTTGTCGTTTTTCATAATTATTTGACTAATATGCTTAGTACTTAGCAGCTTGTCCTGCTTTAGGTATCGATGCTTTTATAAAATCTCTAATATCTTCATTAGCGGTTTCAAGATCTTGTTTTCTGAGGTACATCATGTGTCCGCTGCGGTATCCTTTCCAAGACATTTTATCTTTCAATTTTCCGCTAGGATCCATTTGCCACATATTGTACTTAGCATTAAAATAATCGCAAGCACCATCATAATATCCAGATTGCACCAGTAAATGCAAATACGGGTTTTGAGCCATCGCCTGACGCAAGTTTTCTCCAGTATTATCATTAGAGTTATCCCAAGGGCGTACAGGACCAAACATATTATAGGTAAAGTCGGTTTTGTATTTCAAATCGTTACGCAAGTACATGTTTATTGCAGGGGTAAACGAATGCAACCACGACGTTAATTCGGCATTAAAATCGACACGGTCACCCGCATCTTTTTTGTCAATACCTTTGTATCTAGAGTCAAGTCTACCTACGGTAAATCCTTGGTCTCTCAGTAATTCTTTCCAGAAATATCCAGTAGGCACATCAAGGTTATTTTGTAAAATCACCTTTTCTGACATACCTGAGTAGCGTGCCATCTTTGCTGCAATTTCTTTTCTTTTCCCTTCCTCAAGCGCGCCTCCTTTGCTCATGGCAGGCAAAAGTTCGTTCATGGTAAATTCCTCTACTTCGGGTAACATATCACTTAAATCTTTGCTTTGTAAGTCGGCAGGAAGCATTTTGTGGTACCAAGCAGTAGCAGCAAAATAAGGGAGTTTCAAAGCACCATCCGTAGCTACTCCACGATTAATTCCCAAAGTAGTTGGAGAAACTAATATTACACCATTCAAGTACATCCATTGTTTTTCTTGAAGCTCTAGAGCCAATCCAGATACTCGAGTAGTTCCGTAGCTTTCTCCTATAAGATACTTAGGAGACGCCCAACGATTTGTTCTTGTTACAAAGCTCCCAATCCAACTTGCTAAGTATTTTACATCAGCGTTAACACCAAAAAATGTTGCTTTGGGCGTATCCTTACTTATAGCACGAGAATAGCCTGTATTAACAGGATTTACGTAAACTATATCAGCAACATCAAGAATAGAATATGGATTTTCCTTTATTCCGTAAGGCTGTACAGGATATCCTTCATCATCAATCTTTAATAGAGTAGGACCGGTATACGCTATGTGCATCCATACTGATGCAGATCCAGGACCTCCGTTAAAAGAAATAACTAACGGACGTGATTCATTGTTTTTTATATCTGTACGTTCATAATACGTGTAGAACAAGCCAGCGATCGCTTTTCCGTCTTCGTCCCAAACAGGCATAGTTCCGGTAGTGGCTTTGTAAGGTACTTTTTGTCCTTTAATGGTGGTAACATGGTCTGTTATGACACTTTTATCAGGATTGAAAACTAGATTACTCTCTGAAGGTTTTTCGTTTTTCGCAGCACTCTTATCGGTAGAGTCTGTTTTTGGTTGTGCTACAGTGCTCATAAAGCTAGCAATAGCTACGAATAAATAGAGTGTTTTTTTCATAAAGGAGATGGTTTATTGGAATTGGTTTTACCGTTAATTTTAGATTACTAAAGTATGATTTTTTGAGATAATAGTAAACATCTAGGAGGTCTTTTTTATTGATTTCACAACAAAATTGATTTTAAAGGTAATTAACAGCAAAGAAATAAATTTTAAAAGTAACCAGATTAATTGGCTTAAAGAGATGGTAATTCGTTTAAAAGCTTATTTTTATATAAATTTCAGCAAATGTATTTTATACCTATAACTAAAAAAGAAATCCAAGATCGCTATCAGATCGTTAGTGCTTTTGCTCACAAAGGCACTCAAGGTCATGCTTTACTAATCGCCGGTAGCTATGGGAAAATGGGCGCTGCTGTTTTAGCGTCAAAAGCAGCAATTAAAACGGGTTGCGGACTTGTAACTGCATTTGTGCCTGAATGTGGATATGACATCCTCCAAATTGCAATTCCCGAAGTGATGGTTATTACTGATGTTGCCCAAAGGAATCTGTCGCATATTAAATTTCAAATCAAACCGCAAGCCATAGGTATTGGACCCGGTATAGGGCAGGAGCAAGAAACACAAAAAGCGCTACATGATTTTCTAGACTCTAACATAATACCTCTAGTTATTGATGCCGATGCCTTAAATTGTGTTTCACGGAATAAAGAATGGCTGCATTTACTGCCCTCAAAAACAATCGTAACGCCCCATCCTAAAGAGTTAGAGCGGCTAATTGGTCCTTGGGAATCTGAAGGGGAGCAAGTCGAAAAAACTATTGCTTTCTCAAAACAATATAATTTAGTGGTCGTAATGAAAGGAGCACCGACTCATATTATTGATGGAGAAACTGTTTACAAAAATACGACAGGAAATGCCGCTTTAGCAACCGCAGGTAGTGGTGATGTTTTAACCGGAATGATTACAAGTTTGTTAGCACAAGGTTATGAAGCAGTCAATGCTGCTATTTTGGGAGTCTACCTCCACGGATTAACCGCTGATATTGCCATTACTGAAACTGGAACGCAGTCTTTTATTGCTTCAGACATTATTTCGAATATAGGGAGAGCATTTTTAACTTTAGAAAACGACACAAATAATTAACTAGTTATATTAATTATTGTGAGCATTGTTATTTGTAAATTTGTACCTCAGTAAATTTCAATTATGACAACTAACCTGGATCTTCGCACCGTAAATGTAACACGGTACATCACCCCATTGCGCGAGGGTGGTTCCTTACCCGCTTTGGCGGAAGCCGACGATGATTATAAATATGTACTCAAGTTTAAAGGAGCAGGACATGGCGTAAAAGCTTTGATTGCCGAACTTTTAGGAGGAGAAATAGCGCGCGTTTTAAAGCTGGCTATTCCAGAATTAGTGTTTGCAAATCTTGACGAAGCCTTTGGTCGTACGGAAGCCGATGAAGAAATACAAGATCTTCTACAAGGAAGCCAGGGATTAAATTTAGCATTACATTTTTTGTCAGGAGCAATTAATTTTGATCCTGTCGTGACCGTAGTTGATGCTAAAATGGCGTCTCAAATAGTATGGCTTGACGCTTATATTACAAACGTCGATCGCACTTTTAGAAATACTAATATGTTATTGTGGCATAAGGAACTTTGGTTAATTGATCATGGAGCAAGTTTCTATTTTCACCATTCTTGGACCAATTGGGAACAACATGCTAAAAGTCCGTTTAAGTTAATAAAAGATCACGTTTTGCTACCGCAAGCGAGTATGATCAAAGAGGCTGATGACATGTTTAAAACTATTTTAACGCCATCTACCCTACAAGCTATTGTACAATTAATTCCCTTAGATTGGTTGCAATGGCAGGATACCGATGAATCTCCCGAAGCCATTAGGGAAGTCTACTACCAATTTTTAGTGACTAGATTGAACCATTCTGAAATTTTCATAAACGAAGCAAAAAATGCAAGAGAAGCACTTATATGAGTATGCCGTAATTCGGGTTGTGCCAAGGGTAGAACGTGAAGAATTCCTAAATGTAGGAATTGTACTTTTTTGTAAAAAAGCCAAGTTTATAAAGATGATTTATACAGTTAATGAAGCAAAATTAGCTCTATTTTCTCCTGATTTTGAGTGTGAGCAGTTGCAACGGAATTTAGATTCTTTTCAAAAAATTGCTCATGGTGCTAAAGAAGGTGGTCCTATTGCTCAGTTCGATATTCCTTCTCGTTTTCGCTGGTTAACAGCATTGAGAAGTTCTGCAATTCAAACATCGCGGCCTCATCCGGGACTTTGTGATGATTTAGAGCATACCATCAGCCGCCTACATGAAGAAATGGTCTTATAGTTTAGTCTATAAAGCAATTGCTTTCTCTAGTACCACAAAATCTAATGTTTCGCTCCCTAACACAGAATGTAAATGACTTTCTGGAAAAGGTGCTTTAAGGCCCGTATCTACGTAGCCTTTACGAATATAATATGCTATTAATTCTGATCGGATTGATATTACAGTCATTACTATTTTAGGCAAGTTTAATTGTTTTGCGTGAAGGTCAGCTTGCGCCAAAAGTTTGGCACCAATACCACTATTTTGTAGTTGAGGCGCTACGCTCAGCATTCCCAGATACAATTGCTTCTCCTCGGCTGTTAATAAAACACAGCCTAAAATTTGGTCTGCTTCAGTATATTTTAACAACGTATTTTTAGGGTCTAACAGAATTTGAGTTAATTCCCCTTCGTCAGTTCTTTGGCCTCCTAGTAATTCTGCCTCAGTTGTCCATCCTGCTTTAGAGGATTCGCCACGGTAAGCGCCATTGATAAGTGAAAGTAATGCAGGAATATCTTGTAGAGTAGCTTTTGTAATCATTTGTGTGATATTAGGTCGGCTTTTTATTTATTACGCAAAGATAGAAAAACAAGGGATTATGGAGTAGTAACTTTTACTAAATACCTACTATGGAAGAATCTAAAATGAATTAAGTTATTGTTTTTTTGTAGTATCAGTTTGAGGCTCTTTTTTAAAAGGCTATTGAGCTTAGAACAAACGGATTACCGCCCATAATGCCATGCTAGAAATCAGAATCCAAAGTGCGATACCTTGCGCTAAAGGCTTGTACCCAACAGCTGAAAGCACTTCTTTTGATAGACCGCATCCGATAAGAAAAAGAGTCAATGTTAAACCTGATTTTGCAATAGAAGTAAGATAGGAGCTGATTTCCTGTACAAAGGGTAGGTAGGTATTAGCAATCATGGCCAAAACAAATAGACCAATAAAATACGGAATCTTGACCTTTGTGCCTTTACTTTTGAAAATAAAAGTCGACAAGAAAGCGATAGGTATAATCCACAATGCTCTCGCTAATTTAACGGTTGTTGCTATTTCAAGAGCCTGCGGTCCGTACTTACTAGCAGCACCTACAACTGAGCTAGTGTCATGAATAGCAATAGCACACCACATTCCGAATTGTGTTTGTGATAAGTTGAGGTAATGTCCAATAAATGGAAATAGTAGTAATGCAATCGAATTAAGTATAAAAATAGTTCCAAGTGCAATTGATATTTGCTTTTCTTCGGCTTTAATAACCGGTGAAATGGCCGCTATCGCACTACCTCCACATATGGCAGTTCCCGCGCCAATTAGAAAAGACGTTTTTTTATCTATTTTTAGTACTTTACCCAAAAAATAACCTGCTGTTAAGGTAACAATGATCGATATAATCGTGAATATAAGACCATTTTGTCCCGCTTTTAAAGCACTGCCTACATTCATACCAAAGCCTAAACCAACTACCGATATTTGCAAGAGTAAATGGGTAGCCTTGTGATTGAGATGCAAGTAAGGGTGACCTATAAACTGAGCGATTATTAATCCCATCAGCAATGCGATAGGAGGAGTTATAAAAGGAGATAAACAAAGTACAAATGCTACTAAAAAGATAAGCTCTCTGGTAGTTATGCTTTTGTCTAGTATTTTCTTTCTATTTGGTTCTTGTTCTTTAGTTGGCATTGCTAAAAATAATGATCTGTTTTAAACAATGCAAAGAACTACTTTATTTGCTACAAAAGGAAATTGTATTTTGCGATCTAGTATAACTAAAAGTTATACTAGATTAGATATTGAATCGTATCAGTGTTAATTTTATTTACCTCTATCAACTCCTTTTATAAATTGAATTACACCACTCATAAATACTTTTTGATCATCCCACATCGCTAAGTGGCTCCCATTAGGGCAGTACAAGTAACTGCCATTTTGCACTAATTTACTCTGCTCTTCCATCGCTTTTGGATCCATGGTGTCATATTTAGCACCTACCATTAGCGTAGGAACTGCAATTTCCTTTAATCTGTTTTTGACATCCCAATTTGCAAGACGACCACCTATCCCAAACTCGCTCGGACCTTGCATAAGGGTATAAACCTCGTTATTTGTATGTTTGAAAGAACGATTTACCGCATCAGGCCATTCTTCTAATCTGCATAGGTGTTCTTTGTAAAAATTGGGTAATAACAATTCCATATATCGAGGATTAGCGAAATCCTTTTTTGCTTCTAGCGCTCTAATCTCAGCAAGTACCTCGGGTTTCATCTGTTTAGCTAGCACATCGTTTGCATAGGCTCCATATTCTGTACCGCTAGCCATCATGTTGCTTACGATTAATCCTTTTAAGTTTTTTTGGTATTTCAAAGCATACTCCATTCCTAGAATTCCTCCCCATGAATTTCCTATCACATAAAAGTTAGAGCTATCGGCGCCAATTGCTTTGCGAACTTGCTCCACCTCTTCTACAAATCGGTCAACGGTCCATAACGAACTGTCTTTTGGTTGATCGCTATAGTAAGAGCCTAGTTGATCGTATTCGTAAAACTCGAATCCTTCTCTTTGAAAAAAAGTTTCAAAACACTCCATGTACTCGTGGGTCATTGCGGGACCACCGTGAAGCAATAAGATTTTAATTTTTGGGTTAGTTCCAAAACGCTTCGTCCAAACTTTAAATTCACCAACGGGAGTTTGGATCGGGATCATTTTAACACCTGCCGTTTCTAATGAATCGCCATAGTTGAAATAGTTAGAAACAAGCATCTCATTTGAATTTGATTTTTCTTTGCAGGAAGTTAGTATCAGAAAAACGAGTAGTAAGGATAGATAACGCATTTTAGTCTTTTTGGTTGGTTATGAAAAAACTAAGATAACGAAAATGGAGTAGTTTTTAAAGTTACATTAAACTATTATTTAATTAAATGTAAATCAAAATATTACTGTAAAATAGCGATTGGAATTTATACTTATCCTAATACATTTATTTTTAGTTCTTATATTTGTTCGTGTATATAATTGAATTCCAAACAGAAAAATCATGATCCTAAATAAATCATTTGTAATTGAAGGAGCTTCACAGCAAAAAATGGCAATAGACTTGAGCTATGCCGAGTCAAAAGAGCAAAAAGGAATCATTATTTTTTGTCATGGATTGAAAGGATTTAAAGACTGGGGATGTTGGCAAATGGTTGCAGACTATTTCGTAGACAATGGTTTTGCTTTCTTGAAGTTTAACTTTTCACATAATGGTTTGGGATTAGAAGATTCAAATGATTTTGATCAATTAGACAAATTTGCAGTGAATACTTTGGGAAAAGAAATGGAAGATATAAAAAGTGTCGAGGAGTTTGTGGTTAGCAAATTGCCAACGATAGTTCCAAATATTGATACCGATACAATTTTTATCATTGGGCACAGTAAAGGCGGTGTTTCTGCATTGCTGTATTGTTCGCAGTATAAAACTAAAATTAAGAAGGTTTGTACCTGGGCAAGTCCGTTTGATTTTCACCGCTCGTGGGATTCAAAATTTAGAAGTAAATGGAGGGCCGATGGTGTTCAGTACATTAAAAATGCGAGAACGAACCAAATGATGCCTTTGGATATTGCTGTTTTAGATGATTTAGAAAGCAATGAACAAAAATACAGTTTGGCCATAGCTAGTAAAAAACTACTCATTCCGTATTTGATTATTCAAGGAACAAATGATCAAGCAGTAAAAATGGATGAATTTAATTTATTAAAAAAGCATTTTACCAAAGCTAAACAGCATGTTATCGAGGGTGCGAATCATGTTTTTGGTGGTTCACATCCTTATGTCGAAAAAGAATTACCAATACACACGCACGAATTAGTTAGTGAGACAAAGACGTTTTTCTTGGTCTAAAATGCTTTTCGTCTGTTGTCCTATTTTCTTGCGTAAGGGATAGTAGCGGCATCCTTTTATGGAATGGAATGCAATAAAAGATAGAGCGAATAGCCCGACCTTACTGCAACGGAGTGGAAGTAGGGATACGCCCAAACTTTAGTAAAAAATAGTTCTACCGCAGACACATTAATAAAAAGCTATATCTGAGGTAGAACATAGTTAAAGTTTATTTTAGTTTTCCTTCCGAAAAAAGTCGGCGGATTTCTTTCTTGTCAAATTTACCTACACTTGTTTTAGGGATTTCATCTAAATAGACATAATCTTTTGGGATTTGGTATTTTACAAATTCTCTATCGAGAAACTCCATTAATTCGGTATCTGTAGTCGTTTGCTCTTTATTGGCTAATACGATGGAAGCCAATGGTTTTTCGACCCATTTTTCATCAGGAATGGCAATTACTGCTGCTTCTCGTATGTTGGGATGCGCCATTAAAGCCGACTCCAAGGCGACACTTGAAATCCATTCGCCGCCACTTTTTATAAGATCTTTGGTTCGGTCTTTTATCTCCATGTAACCATCTGAATCAATTGTACTTACGTCGCCGGTTTTAAACCAACCATCAGCAGTAAAACTTTCATGATTATTAGTTTTGAAATAGGAATTAATTACCCAAGCACCTCTAATTTGCAATTCGCCCATAGTTTTGCCATCTGAAGGCGCTAAAGTGCCCTCATCTGTCATAATTCGGATTTCAACACCAGGGAAAGCGATTCCTTGTTTGGCACGAATATTTAGTTGTTCCTCTTCGGGTAAGTCATAATGCTGTGGTTGCAATCGTGATACGGTTCCTAGTGGAGAAGTTTCGGTCATTCCCCAAGCTTGCACTCCTTTTATTCCAAAATCCTTGTCAAATCCTTGTATTAGACTTTTAGGTAGTGCTGAACCGCCCACCAAATATTCTGTGAGTGCTAATTTTTCTTTTGGAGGATTTTGTTTCATTGCGTGGTAAACTCCCAACCAAATTGTAGGTACGCCATTAGCTTTAGTGATTTTCTCTTCTTGTAAAATATTGATTATAGCTTCTGGCTGTAAATTAGAAGACGGTAACACCATATCTGACCCTGATAACAAGCATAAATAGGGGAATCCCCAGGCCATAACGTGAAATTGAGGTACAATTAAGAGTAGTTTGTCCTCGTTGCTAAAATTACCTGCATTGGGAGATATGATGTTAGAAGCGTGCAAATAAGTGGAACGATGTGAGTATAAAACTCCTTTTGGTAGACCGGTTGTTCCGCTTGTGTAACACATACCGCAAGCTTCATTTTCATTTAAGAGTGGCCATTCATACTCTTCTGATTGATCAGCAAGTAAATCTTCGTAGTGCAGTGTATTTTGTAAAGTTGTTTTAAAATCTTTTGCAGCATTAAGCAGTACATAGCACTCAACAGTTTCCAGCAGCGGCGCAATTTTTTCTAGTAAGGGCACTAAAGTTGCATCGACAAAAATCACTCTGTCTTCAGAATTATTAATAATATATTCCGTTTGTTGGCTTGATAATCGAATGTTTATAGGATGACAAACGGCGCCAATTCCTGCTATGCCATAATACAGTTCAACATGAGCAGCATGATTCCAAGCAAATGTACCTACTATATCTCCTGCTTTAATTCCTAGTTTTTTGGTTAGGGCATTAGCAAGTTTTTTACATTGCTGATACATATCACTGAATTGGTATTCGTGACGATTTCCATCAGGTAGGTAAGTAATTATTTTTTTGTTGGGATAAACACTGTTCCCATATTCAAGAATAGTAGTCGTAGTAAGTGGGTAATTCATCATTAAGCTATTCATACTATATATGTTAAAAGATTAGTTGTAATCGTACTATTGTTTGCAATGCAGCAAAAAAAAAAGTTGGCTTGTGCTAATTTAGTGATTTTTATAATAAACTTGAAACTCTCCTTTCACAATTTGCTGCTAAAATTGTATGGAAATTTAATCTCTATTTTATGATAACTATCTTTGCTAGAAGCAAAGATCAAGTGAAATAATGGATAGTAAGCTGTGGTTAGAGAAACAAAAAAATCCGATTTGCTAGCACAAACCGGATTGGTAATTAAAGAAATAAATGATTAAAATATTTGTCCTATTCCAAAGAAAAACAATTGGTCTTCGGTAGAAACACCGTAATCAAAAGATAGTATTGTTGATTGATTCCATCCTATTCGTAAGCCGCTTCCATAAGATGTTTTAATGTTTTTTAAGTTTAAATTCTGCCATCGGTCTCTAACTGTTCCAGCATCAAAAAAAGGAGCAACTCCAAAAGTAAAGCGCTGTTTACCTAGTCTTGCTTCAGCTAGTCTAATCCTCAACTCGATATTTGTAAACCATAGCGAGCGAGCTAAGAATCTATTGGCTCTGTAGCCACGTAGCGACTGTCTACCTCCTAAGGAATTAATACTTCCATCAGGGCTCCATTGATCTTGAAATTCAAAAAACGGAGCATTAGACCCAAATATATTCCCGATTCCTAATCGACCGGCGAGAATGGTTCTTTTACCGAAAGGTAATTTTTGATAGGCTCTACCCTGCAAAAATAATTTATTAAAATTGTATTGTGAACCTATGTATTTACTAGAGTACTCATTTGCGATTTCAAAATAATATCCTTTCGTTGGGTCGGGTTCAAAATCTCTAGTATCGTAAATTAAGGCAGTTTGTAAAATAGAAATCCATCCGCCATCTAAACCTGAAATTTCTTCTTGTTCAAAATCTCTTTGTAGTAATGAAAATCCATTTGCTGCTGTGGTTTCTTCTCCAGAAATAGGGTCTATAGCGTCAGCCTCTTCTCCTTCAAAGGTTTTGTATTTTAGATTCTGAATTTCGTAACCACTCATTATTCTCCATCTTCCGTTTCCTATGGCATAATCAGCTTTTAAATTCAGCATGTATTCTGTTTCTCTAAATCGGTTGGAGAGTGCATCAGTAACTATTGCTCCCTCTCCAGGTTCTCCAGCACGAGTCGTTTTTCGGGCGCGATCAAATTCAGCATATGTTCTAAAAGATGTATTAGGGTCTGATGGTAGGCTTAGTTGATTTAGGGTCGACTCTGTAAGTCCAAAATACAGATTTGATGGATTTTGTTGTGCTTTAAAATCAATTTTGAATCTCCAACGCGTTCCTTTGTAGTAGGGAATATCTAAAGACAAAACAAGTTCTCTTGCGTTTGAAGTATAGTAAGCCATATTTGCTTTTAATTTCGCTAAATAGGGGGTGTAGGCAAACAAAGGATTCGTTCTTTCGCCATTATAAAAAGCATTACCTCTAAGTCCAAAACCAAAGCCAGTAACTGGGTCAGAGGAGAAATCAGGAATTCCCGTTATAAAAGTTCCTTCTTTTTTTTTAGCCAAATCGTCATCGGACATTCTCTTTGATTTAATAAAAGAGAGGCTGTCTTTTTCAGGTGCATTATTTTCCTGTGCCCTCGTGCTAAACGTTATCATTATGATGAGACCAATAGTTACAAAGTATTTCATTATTCTATATTTTTAAATTTTATACAAATGTCAGGACCAATTTTGTAGAAAATTTGAAATTTAGAATGAGATAGAAAAAACGTGACTTTTAGTATCGAAAGTATACTGAATTTTCCAACCGTGTACCTCGCAAATTTGTTTAACAATGGCTAATCCTAAACCGCTATTTGCCCCATTTTTAGTCATAGATGCAAATCGTTTGTATAATTTACTTTCGAGTAAAGGTTGCGTTCCAGTGTTGGAAACAGTAATGCCTTTTTTTGTAATTTCGAAATGAATTAGTGACTCTTTATCTGAATGCTTGATGGTATTGAGTAGAAGGTTGTTTAATAAAACTTCTATAAGTGTAGTATTGCAGTCTAGTAAAACATCACTTTGAATAGTTTTTGTAAAATGCTTGTTTTGGGCGATAAAATAACCTTGTAAATTTTGCTCAACGTCAGTAGCCATCGTACTTATATTCATCGCTTTTGAAATTTGGAACTGGTTATTTTCCATTTTTGCCAGCAGCAATAAATTTCTATTAATTCTTGAAGCTCTTGTCAAAACTGTATTTATTTCTTCAACGATTAGGTACTGCTCATTGGTGATCGATTTTTGCTGTAACAGTAAGTCAAGTTTTCCTTTTATAATTGCTAATGGCGTTTGTAACTCATGTGATGCATTCTCAGTAAATTCTTTTTGAGTTTTAAATACAGTTATATTTTCCTCAATTAAGTGATTTAATGAAGCGTTTAGTTGTTCGAACTCCAAGGTGTCTGATTTTTGAAATTCAATTTTAGATTGCTTGTTTAATTGAAAAGATTTTAATTGTTGTAAAGTATGCCTGAAAGGTTGCCATAATTTGTTAGACAGCCATTTGTTTAGACCTAAAAATCCAATAATTAATAAAATATAAAATAGGAAAGTAAGTTTTGTTATTTCCCAAATAGTCTCTTCGCTTTCTTCAATAATAGTTTCTACAGAAAGGAGGTAGCTTGACTCATGAATTTGAATTATCTTAGAAAGTCCTCTAAAACGATTAATATCTTTTTTTCTGACGTAAGGATTTTGCCTCGAGACGGTGTAAAGAGAATCGGGTTTTTTAGTATAAGATTCTATTTTTGACAATTGTGTGTGAGGCTGTACTTTGTTCCATAAAAATAGACTTTTTTCCAGTTCGTCACTGTCAAGCTGTAAATGGTTTAACTCGATCTCCGTTCTTTGCGCTATTAGTGCGTTGTTTTCATCTATTTCGCTGATCCAGATATTATCAATCAAATAAAAATATACAGGAATACTCGCTACCAAAACAAGTAATGCATAAACAGCAAACGAGCTTAGCGATTTATTTAGTAAATTTTTCATGCTTCCCATTTATAACCGGTTCCGTAAACTGTTTTTAAGTAAGATTCACCTCCGGCATTATTTAATTTCTTTTTTAGATTTTTAATGTGTGCATAAATAAAATCATGATTGTCCAGCATGTCAGCAAAGTCACCAGAGAGATGTTCTGCTAAAATACTTTTTGAGATGACTTTATTTTTATTACCCATAAAAAAAAGTAGTAAATCAAATTCGGTTTTTGTTAAATCAATTTTCTGTTCGTGAATAAAAACGCTTTTTGCAATTAGATCTATGCTTATTTCGTTTTGTATTATAATATTAGCGTTATCAAATTGCTTTCGTCTAATGATTGAAAATATTCTGGCAGCTAGCTCTGATAAATGAAAAGGTTTCGTTAAGTAATCATCGGCTCCTAATTGTAAACCTCTAATTTTATCATCTAAGGCATCTTTAGCCGAAATAATGATGACTCCGTCTTGCTTTTTTAAAACTTTTAGATGTTCTAAAATATCGATACCGTTACCATCAGGTAATGTAATGTCTAGTAAAATGCAATCATAAAAGTAGGTGTTTATTTTTTCAAGAGCTTGATTATAAGTTGTAGCAAATTCGCAGATGTACTCTTCACCAGTAAGATATTTTGCAATATCATTACCTAATTCTTTTTCGTCTTCAATAATTAATATCTTCATGTATCAAAATTACATTATGATTTTGAATTTATTTTGAATTTCAAGTTAAGTGCTGCCAATTGAAAAAAAAAATCCGATTAGCTAATGCCAATCGGATTTTTTGAATTATAGTAAGGATTACTTTGTTCCTCTAAATTAAAAATCTACAAGTGAATTACTTCACCATAAGCATCAGCAACAGCTTCCATTACCGCTTCACTCATTGTAGGGTGAGGGTGTATTGATTTTAGGATTTCGTGTCCAGTAGTTTCTAGTTTACGTGCTACAACTGCCTCAGCAATCATATCAGTAACGCCAGCACCAATCATGTGACATCCTAACCATTCTCCGTATTTTGCATCAAAAATTACTTTGACAAAACCGTCTGGAGTTCCAGAAGCTTTTGCTTTTCCAGAAGCGGAGAAAGGGAACTTACCAATTTTTAATTCGTATCCTTTTTCTTTCGCTTGTTTTTCAGTTAAACCTACTGATGCAATTTCAGGTGTAGCGTAGGTACAACCCGGTACGTTTCCGTAATCGATTGGCTCTACGTGCATTCCTGCAATTTTTTCTACACAGTTGATTCCTTCAGCAGATGCTACGTGAGCAAGTGCTTGACCTGGAGTAACGTCACCAATTGCGTAGTATCCTGGGATATTTGTTGCATTGTAAGCGTTTACAAGGATTTTATCTTTATCAGTAGCGATACCTACCTCTTCTAGTCCTATGTTTTCGATGTTTGTTTTGATTCCAACTGCTGATAGTAACATATCTGCTTCAAGAACTACTTCTCCTTTTGCTGTTTTGACATAGGCTTTAACACCTGAACCGCTAGTATCAATTTTTTCTACAGAAGAGCTAGTCATGATTTTTACTCCTGCTTTTTTCATAGAACGCTCCATTTGTTTAGAGATGTCTTCATCTTCAACAGGAACAATGTTAGGCATGAACTCAACAATAGTAACTTCAGTTCCCATTGCATTATAAAAATGTGCAAATTCAACTCCAATCGCTCCTGAACCTACGATAATCATTGATTTTGGTTGTGTAGGTAATGTCATTGCTTGACGGTACCCTATAACTTTTGTACCATCTTGTGGCAAGTTAGGTAATTCACGAGAGCGAGCTCCAGTAGCTATAATGATATGGTCTGCGCTATATTCTGTAACTTTATTGTCTTTATCCGTAACATCAACCTTTTTGCCTGGTTTTAGCTTACCAAAACCATCAAGTACGTCAATCTTATTTTTTTTCATTAAAAATTGAACTCCTTTGCTCATATCTGAAGCAACTGTTCTACTGCGTTGTACTACTGCAGGGAAATCTTTATCAAATGAAGATACAGTCAATCCATAATCAGAGGCATGTTTTAGATAATCAAAAACTTGAGCTGATTTTAGTAATGCTTTCGTAGGGATGCATCCCCAGTTTAAACACACACCACCTAGGTTTTCTTTTTCAATTACGGCTACTTTAAACCCTAATTGTGATGCTCTTATGGCAGTAACATATCCACCTGGTCCACTTCCTAAAACTATGATATCGTATTTCATTGTATAAGTTTTCTAAATTATTTGATTTGGCGAATTTAAGGAATTATTCTGTTTTTAAAAAGATTAAAAATCCATTATTAAAAATCTATTGAAAAATAAAACAATTTAAAGAGTAAAAGTGCTATTTCATCACCTACGCCTATGCTTGATTAGTCATTACCACTTTAATAGTTACTATATTCCACTATTTTTATTGCGATTCCCTTCCTTTAGATTTACATTTAAAATATTTTTTTTTCGAGTATAAAAATTAATTAGCTACCGAAAATTGTGAATCATACAAATTTTTATAATAGCCACCTTCACGATGTATTAATTCCTGATGCGTTCCTTGCTCGACAATTAGTCCTTGATCCATTACCACAATTTTGTCAGCGTTCATGATAGTTGCTAAACGGTGTGCTATAACAATAGATGTTCTACCTTTAGTGATGGTTTCTGTGGCGCGCTGAATCATTTCTTCGGAGTAACTATCAATTGAGGAGGTGGCTTCGTCAAGAATTAAAATACTTGGATTACTAACATAGGCACGTAAAAAAGCAATTAACTGTCTTTGTCCTGAAGAAAGCATAACGCCTCGTTCCTTTACATCAAAATCATAATTATCGGGTAAACTCATTATAAAATCGTGTACACCAATATCTTTTGCTGCCGCTAAAACTTCTGCTCGACTAATTTCTGGATTGTTTAATGTGATGTTGTTGTAAATCGTATCAGCAAATAAAAACACATCTTGTAAAACCACAGCAATTTGTTTTCGCAAGGAATCTAGCGTGTAGTTTTCTATGTTTTCGTTATCAATATAAATTATTCCGCTATTAATTTCGTAAAAACGATTTAATAAATTGATAATGGTCGATTTTCCAGCACCTGTAGAACCAACTATTGCAACAGTCTGTCCCGATTGGACTTCTAAATCGATGCCTTTTATAACTTCCTCGTCAGCGATATAGCTAAAATGAACCTCCTTGAAAATTATGTTTCCATCAAATAGTGGCGCCTCAATTTTTCCTGTATCTTGTATTTGATCTTGGGTATCTATAATTTCAAAAACGCGATTAGCAGCAATCATTCCTAATTGCATTTCATTAAATTTATCTGCAATTTGACGCAAAGGGTTAAACAACATGGTAATAAACATGGTGTAGGAGAATAAATCCCCAAAGGTGGTGAAAGTATCGCCATTCAATATTTTCATCCCACCATACAACACAATAAATCCAAGTGTTAGTGACGAAATAATATCGGCAATAGGGAAGAAGATAGAGTTGTAAAGAATGGTTTTAATCCATGCTTTTTTGTGTTTATTGTTAATTTCTCGAAACTTATCGGCTTCGATTACTTCTCTGGTAAACAGCTGAACAATTTTCATTCCGGTAACGCGCTCCTGCACAAACGAATTCATATTGGCAATTTGTGTGCGCACTTCTTCAAAAGCTACTTGCATTTTGCGCTGAAACACTCGAGTAATAACCACTAAAATAGGCATAGCCACAATAACAATCCATGTCAATGTCCAATTCATGTAAAACATAAACGCTAGTACAACAATCATTTTCATCAAGTCACTAATGATCATAAAAAGTCCTTGGCTGAAAATACGAGCAATCGATTCGATGTCTGATACGGAACGAGTCACTAATTGTCCCACCGGCACTAAATCAAAATACTTCATTCTAAAACTCAAAATATGTTTAAAGAGCTTTATTCGAATGTCCTTCACAATATCTTGTCCAAGCCAATTCGACCAAAAGACAAAATAAAACTGCGAAAAAACCTCAGCTAGCAATACAATTCCCATCAAGGTAATGTAAAACAAAAGCCCTTTGGCATCCTCTGTTTGGATGTAACCGTCTACGGTTTGCTTTAATAAATAAGGACGCAAGGCCGCAAATACGGATAGTGAAATAGCAAAAGCTATCACCCCATTGAACCGCCATTGGTACGGTTTTGTATAATATAATATTCTCTTAAATAATCGAGTGTCAAATGCTTTTGCTTTCATTTTTTTGCTGCTCTTTTTCAGTTTTCAGGAGCTTTTTCCTGCTGTTCTTTTCAATCTTGCTTGCCAAAACCTGGCAATCAAGGATTTCCATTGCCATCAGGGCTAGTGATTTGTGTTTTATATCAAATTAATCGTTCTTATTCACTAAAAAAGGATATTCGATTTTAGTTAAATATAAGCCATGTGCTGGTACTGAAAATCCTGCTTTATCTCTATTTTTACTTTCAATAATAGTATTAAAATCAGCTACCGTGATTTTTTTCAAACCGACGTTTACAAGTGTTCCTACTATGGAGCGCACCATATTTCTCAAAAAACGATTAGCCGAAATGGTAAATAGTAGCTTATTGTTTTCTTGCTTCCAGTACGCTTCATAAATCGTGCAATCGAAAGTATTTACATCCGTATTTACCTTAGAAAAACTTTGGAAGTTAGTATGATTAAACAGCAATTGTGAAGCCTCATTCATTAAATCAAGATCAAGTTGCTGGTGAAAATACCAACTCAGCTCTTGTGTAAAAGGATCTTTAAATGTGTTAATATGGTATTCGTAGGTTCGCTTTGTGGCATCAAATCGGGTGTGAGCTTCATCAGATACTATAAACACATCAAAGACAACAATATCTTTAGGCAGGTACGAATTAATTTTGTGAATGAATTGCTTGCTATCAATAGTATCGTCATAATCAAAGTGTGCGAACATTTGCGATGCGTGAACACCAGTATCAGTACGACCAGCACCCATAATGCTTATGTCAGTATTAAGTATAACAGAGAATGCCTTGTTTAAAACTTCTTGTACAGAAGTTGCATTAGGTTGGTATTGCCAACCGTGATAGGAGGTGCCGTTATATGCTAATTTTATAAAATATCTCAATTGTAATTTTGCTTTTGAACCTAAGGCGATAGTGTTCCCTTTAATCTGTCTTAGTTTGAAATACAAAGATACTTATTAATTATTTTTGAAGTAGGCGTATTGCGCTAATGTTTTTTAGAGAAACTTATTTTTTTATTTGGAAACAGAATCTTTAATTTTACCGAAATCCCATAGCCCTGATAGCAGTGAAAATCCCACGCTTTTTAGCGTGGATTGCAACGGATAGCAGGAAAAAGCTCTTAGGGAAAAATCAGTTATAGTACTATGAAAAAAATACTTTTGCTCTCAGATACGCACAGCCACATAGATGAGACAATTATGAAGTACGTTGCGCAGGCTGACGAAGTTTGGCATGCGGGAGATATTGGAAATTTAGTAGTGACAGACACTATTAAAAAAGTAAAACCTTTGCGGGCTGTTTATGGCAATATTGATGATGATAAGGCTCGTTTAGAATTTCCTTTGGACAATCGATTTTGGTGTGAAGGCGTGGAGGTTTGGATCACGCATATTGGTGGTTATCCTGGGAAATATAATCCAAAAATTAAAAAGGAGCTTGAGACTAATCCGCCGCAATTATTTATTTGTGGGCATTCACATATCTTAAAAGTCATGTTTGATAAAAAGAATAATTTTTTACACATGAACCCAGGAGCTTGTGGTAAAAGTGGGTTCCATCAAGTGCGCACGATGTTACGTTTTGTAATTGACGGAGATAAGATCAAAGAGCTTGAAATAATAGAGATAGAGAAAAAATCTTAATTATTCTTGTATCGGATGGGGGTAATTATGGTTACTGTTGTGCCCTCATTAGGAGCGGATTTCACAATAAATTGCCCTTTAAATCTCATGATTCTAGCTTTTGTTCGGTTCAGACCAAAACCTTCTACAGCATGGATATCTTTGGCGTTAAAACCTATTCCATTATCAGTCACGGTGACACTAAGTTCTCCATTATTTTCAGTTAAATATAGGCTTCCTAAATTTGCATAACTGTGTTTCATAATATTATTTAGTAGCTCTGCAATTGTAAAATAAATCTTCATTTCGAATTCCTCTTGGTATCTAGTTTTAGCATCTACTGTACTTTCATATCCGAAAAGAATTGTAGCGTTTGAATTCTTTTCACATAAATCGTTTAACGCATAAAACAAACCAAAACGCACAAGTAATGATGGAATTAGCTGATGGGAAAGATCACGCACTTTTTCGTGCGCATCATTTAGAATAGCTTTTGTTTTAGCTATTTCTTCGGATTCTATTTTGTTTATCGAGCTGTAAACATTTAAATGTAAGCCTGCAGAGGACAATAAGGCACTTATGTTGTCGTGTAGAAATGAAGCAATTTTTTTTCGCTCCATTTCCTGTCCATCGATAGAGGCGTTAATTATATTTTGCTGTATTTTACTTTGTATATTTTTTATATTATTTTTTTGCTTGAGGCTTGTAATCTCAAAATAAAAGTATAATAAGATAATTATTAGTAATAATGCACTAATTATTAGGATACTTACCCGCTTGTTTTTTGATTGTGTCTCTACTAGAAGTTGCTCCTTTGATTTATATTTCGTTTCAATATTATCAATCTCTCTTTTGTATTCATCAATTTGTAAATTGATTCCAGCTACATTTACTTTTTTTTGCTTGGATTCATAATTTAGTTCCTCGTTTAGGATGTTGTATGCCTCTAAATTTTGGTAGGCTTTTTTATGTTCACCTACTTTAAACAAAAATTTGGAATATTCTAAATGTGAGTAGGATAGATCAGATTTCTCATCGTACTGTTTGCCTAGTTTTATGGCATTTTCAAAATAATAGTTTGTTTTGTCGTTATTATTTTTATTGTTGTTATACATGCCATTGAGCATATTTAGAACTACAATAGTAGAGTTATCGCCAAATTTAGGATGATATTTATTTATAAATTCTAAGTAGGGAGCTCCTTTATCAAATTTTCCAATATCAAAATAGGCCCAAGTTATATTGAGTTTAGTAAATACAATTTCAGTAGAATCACGTATTTTCGAACTGTATTCTAAGGATTTCTGATAGTATTTAATTCCGGTCTCATATTCTTTTTTATCAAAACAATAAATGTTTCCCAAGTTGTTGTAGAGCCAATTTTTTAATTGATGATTAGTTGTTCTTTCTGCAAATACAAGCCCTTTCTTGTAATAATAAAAGGCTTTATCGTACTCCGAAAGTTCGTCAAAATTAGCGCCTATAATGTTGTAGGCTTTTGCAATAAGATTGTCATCTTCGGTAGCGATGGCATGTTGTAGAGCTATACGGGATTTAATTAATGATTTTTCGTATTTTTCATTACGCATGAGAAGAGTTGCGTCATTTGTAATGTTTGAGATTTCTGATTTAGAAAGTTTTGTTACTTGTGATTGGGAATGGGTTACAGATAAGAGGATAATCAGAAAGAAGATTTGAAAGCGGTAGCAATTCATGCGTTGAAAGTTTAAATTACGCTTTTATAAATTTATGTTTCATTGCATATTTCACCAAGCTAATAGAATTTTTAGCTTTTAGTTTTTTCATTATATTTTTGCGGTGGGTCTCGACCGTATTCGTACTAATGAATAAGCGTTCACTGATTTCTTTACCACTAAATTCTAAAGCGATAAGAGTAATGATTTCAATTTCTCTACCAGACAACAAAACATTTGTTTGTGTTTTGTTTTTATTTAGTTTTACTATGTTTTCAGTAGCCGTACTAAATATTTTTTCTCTAACACTGGTACAAAAGTATTCCTCTCCATCAGAAACAATTTGGATTGCTTCTACTATATTTTCACCTGCGCATTGTTTGGTTAGGTATCCACTTGCGCCTAGTTTCATTACTTCTTTTATGATTTTCACATCATCGTAGCTCGACAACACGATTACTTTACAGGGAAAACCTTTTTTTGAAAATTCTTTAATGACTTCTATACCGTCTTTTTCGGGCATGCTAATATCTAAAACGAGAATATTAGTCTTATTGGCTAAAACTTCCTCATAAATATTAGTCCCATTTTGAGAGTATCCCACCACTTCATAATTAGGAACAGTATGCAATAAAGTTCGCATACCATCAATTAGGACTTGGTGGTCATCGGCGAGATGGATTCGGATTGTTTCTTTCATGGTTAGCTAAGTCAAGCCAAATTTATAAAAAAATATCTGAATTTTCTGTATGAGAATTTATTTATAAAATAATAACATGAAATAAAAAAACCCGAAATGTTACTTTCGGGTTTCTCTCGCACTAATAAATTAAAATTATAGGTTTACCTCAACCTATCCACTGATTTTACAAGATCTTCATCCTTCTTAATCGCCTTATTAGCTAACACTAAAAATACGATTGCAACGATAGGTAGAAACATCCCAATACCTTTCTCAGAGACTATAGCCGTCTCTCCAGATAAATTTAGTGAACGATATACAAACAATCCCAATAAAATCAAATTTAATATGATGTTCAACCTGCCTATGACAAATTGATTTTGTCTTTTATTATAAGATAAGATACTCCAAACCGTTAATGATGTACTTAAGCCATACAAAATAACATAAAACTGGTCATACATGAAAAAATATTCTTTTGAATCATTCATAGTCCATAGCGGAAAAACGAAAGGTAAAATTCCTGTCGCTGCAAAGGCAAGAAGTAAATATATGGTTTGAATTCTTTGTATCATTTTGTTAGTATTGTTTCACAAAAATATATTTTCTTTTTTAAAAATACTATTGTATCATTAAATTTTATTCGTATTATTGCATCACAATACCGTAAGCACTTCATACTGCGGTCAATTCAAATCATAATAATACTACCAATCTTTTCATAGTATTACCAAATTAATTAAACTCATAGAACATTCATGTTTGACATTTCTGCATTAAAGGAAATGAAGCTAGCTGAGCTTCAGGATATTGCTAAATTAGCAAAAACAATAAAGTTTAATGGTGTTAAAAAAGAAACCTTAATAGGGAATATTTTAGAACACCAAGCGGCAGCTGCTGAATCTAAACCATCAACTAATGTAGTGGTAGAAGAGGATGATAAACCTAAACGTGCACGAATCGTTCCTGTTAAAAAAGTTGCAATTCAAAAAGCTTCAAAGATAGCAGATAATAATAACAGACAGGAAGTTGAGCAAACTACTACTGAGTCGTCTACCGATTCAGAAATAGCATCAAATGAGATTTCGGATCAAATACCAACTGAGAAGAAAGCAGCTAAGGTTATAAAGTTTAGTAAATCAGCTTACGAAAAAAAATTAGCCCTTAAAAAAGATAAAGAAGAGGCTAAAGAGGTCGTAACAAACGAAAAGGTTGTTGCATCTGAAGCAAAACCAACAGAAGTTGTTGAGGTGAATGAAAACACTGAAAAAGTAGTTCCAGCTAAGAAGATTAATCCTAATCAGCTAAACAAACAAAATCAGCAGAATCAAAATCCGAATTTTAAGAATAAAAAAAATAATTTTAGCCATTCTGATTTTGAATTTGATGGTATAATAGAAAGTGAAGGAGTATTAGAAATGATGGCTGATGGCTATGGTTTCTTACGTTCTTCTGACTACAATTATCTAGCTTCGCCAGATGATATTTACTTATCGACCTCTCAAATTCGTTTATTCGGATTAAAAACTGGGGATACGGTAAAAGGGGTGGTTCGTCCTCCAAAAGAAGGAGAAAAGTTTTTTCCTTTGGTACGTGTTTTAAAAATTAATGGTCACGATCCTCAAGTGGTACGAGATCGTGTATCTTTTGAGCATTTGACACCTGTTTTTCCTTCAGAAAAATTCAAATTAGCCGAAAAGCAAAGCACGATTTCAACTCGTATCATAGATTTGTTTTCTCCAATAGGAAAAGGACAGCGTGGTATGATAGTAGCTCAACCAAAAACAGGTAAGACGATGTTGCTTAAGGAGATTGCCAATGCAATTGCAGCGAATCATCCAGAGGTTTATTTAATAGTATTACTGATTGATGAACGTCCAGAAGAGGTTACTGATATGCAACGTAGTGTGCGTGGAGAAGTAATTGCTTCGACGTTTGATAGAGAACCACAAGAGCATGTTAAGATTGCAAATATAGTTTTAGAGAAAGCAAAACGATTAGTAGAGTGTGGGCATGATGTTGTAATTTTATTAGATTCTATAACTCGTTTGGCAAGAGCGTACAACACGGTTCAGCCAGCATCTGGAAAAGTATTGAGCGGTGGAGTAGACGCCAATGCACTGCAAAAACCTAAACGTTTCTTTGGAGCGGCTCGTAATGTAGAAAACGGAGGTTCTTTGAGTATTATAGCTACTGCTCTAACAGAAACTGGTTCTAAGATGGACGAAGTTATTTTTGAGGAATTTAAAGGTACAGGTAATATGGAGTTGCAATTGGATAGAAAAATTGCAAACAAACGTATTTTTCCAGCTATTGATTTAACTTCATCGAGTACCAGACGTGATGACTTATTATTAGATCAAAAAACATTGCAACGCATGTGGATTATGAGAAAATATCTTTCTGATATGAATCCTGTTGAAGCAATGGATTTTATAAACGATCGTTTTAAGAAAACGAGAAACAATGAAGAGTTCTTAATATCGATGAACGACTAAAATAAAAAGATCTTTTCTTCGAACTCTAAATTCGTGGTTAAGTTTCAATAAAAAACCTCGATACCAGCTAAGCTAGTATCGAGGTTTTTTAATATTATTATCTTTTTAGGTTATTCCTTTTCTGGAATTTCTTCTGTAAATTTAACTTTCTTAGGTTTTTCCGTACCTTCCTTACGTTCTAAAAGAGCCATGTAGAAACCATCAAATCCAGATTCTGATGCTAAAATCTTTTGATCTTTAATGAAAGTAAATTGCTTACCAATATCAGTTGTTAAAAAACGAGCTACTTGATCTTGATTTTCAGAAGGTAATATGGAGCAAGTTGCATAAACTAATTTACCACCTGGTTTAACAATTTTTGAATAACTTTCAAGTACTTCTGATTGCACTTTACGAATGTTATCGATAAACTCAGGTCTTAGTTTCCATTTTGCATCAGGGTTTCTTTTTAAAACTCCCAGTCCGCTACACGGTGCGTCAATCAAAACACGATCTGCTTTTTCATGCAGCTTTTTAATCACTTTAGTTGTATCGATAATACGATACTCAATGTTAAAAGCACCGTCACGTTTAGCTCTTATTTTTAATTGCTTTAATTTACTTTCGTATAAATCCATTGCAATTAACTGCCCTTTGTTTTCCATCAAGGCCGCAATATGCAACGTTTTTCCTCCTGCGCCTGCACAAGTATCCACTACTCGCATTCCTGGCTTAACATCAAGGAATGCAGCAACTAGCTGTGAATTGGCATCTTGTACTTCAAAAAATCCTTGTTTAAAAGCATCAGTCATAAATACATTAGCTCTTTCTTTAAGCACTAATGCGTCTGGCTGATCTTTTAAATAATCAGTATCTATATCTAAGTCCATTAAGATTGCTCTCAATGTTTCTTTTGTCGTTTTAAGTGTGTTAACCCTAAGGATAACTTTGGCTGGTTGGTTTTGAGCTGTAATCTCTTGAGCCCAAACTTTTTCACCTAATTCTTTTACTCCTAATTCATCCATCCAATCTGGTATAGATTCTTTAAGAGCTCTCACTTTTGATAATTCATCAAAACGTCCCTTAATCTTTCTTTCAGGTGTTCCTTCTAATTGTCTCCAATCAGGGATTGGGTATCCTCTAAGAACTGCCCAAACTGAAAACATTCTCCAAAGGTTATCTCTATCGAATGGCTCTTTTACCTCGGCGATCTCGCCATATAATCTTTTCCATCTTACGATTTCGTAAATTGTTTCAGCAACAAATTTCCTGTCAGAACTTCCCCAACGCTTGTCTTTTTTTAGGGCTCTGGCCACCACTTTATCTGCATATTCTCCTTCATTAAATATTGCATTTAAGGAGTCGATTGTAGTATAAACTAAATTTCTGTGTAATCTCATTTTAATTAATTGAGGTGCAAAGGTACTATTAATTGGTTGAAAGTTATATTTTTAAATATGATTGTTGCTTTTAAATTTAATCATAAAAAAAACACTGCTGTAAAAAGCAGTGTTTTGTATTCGTATAAGACTAATTCTAGTTATTTTACTCTTGTTAGTCCCATGTTTTCAGGTATATGCAATACCATTGGGAATTTTTCAATTTTAACGGAACTACTATCCAGTCCAAAAGCGCTTTCTTCTGAAAGGCATATCTTTTTAATAGCAAAATAAGTACTCATTATAATGTTTTCGTGCCATTTCAGGACATTATCGTTCGATAGGAATTTCTCTGACAACACAAATTTAAAATCACCAATAATATTATTTTTATTTAGTGACTCGTAGCGACTAGTGATATCTACCTCTCCATTTTTAACCATATCTTTAATAACTTCCCTAAATAGTAGGTTAATCTTTGTTGGCTCTCTAAAACCTAAATTAAAATCAATACGATATAGGTCATCTTTTAATATTTCACTTACTCTGTATTCTGTTTTATAAGGCTCTGACAAAATATTGACGTGAACAAACCAATAAATATCTGCTCTTTTAGGTCTTTTTTGTAAAATAGAATACATTACTTTTTCCTCAATTTCATCTGCTCTTCCAGCATTCGTCATATAGACTAAATGTGTAGCGTATTTTGGGATAGATAAATCGGCGCTTAGTTCACTAAGTACTTTTTTGTAATCGTTGATTTTTACAATTTTAGTGTAACTTTTATTTATTTTTTTTGCTGTGTACCAGATTGACATAATGCTAATCAATGATAGCGCAATTATTAACGTTACATATCCGCCTTCGGTAAATTTTGTGATATTTGCTGCTAAAAAACTAAATTCAATTACCAAGTATATTGTTATCAAAGGTATCATGAAATACAGTTTTACTCTTTTCATGATTAAATAGAAATTAAGTAAAATAGTAGTCATTATCATACACAGAATAATAGCTAAACCATAAGCATGCTCCATGTTACTTGACTCTTCAAAATGTAAAACGATACCAACACATCCTATAAATAAGAGCCAGTTGATAGAAGGGATGTACAATTGTCCTTGCACTTCTGTAGGGTACTTTATTCTAACTTTAGGCCAAAAGTTCAAACGCATAGCTTCATTAATCAGAGTAAAAGAGCCGCTTATAAGTGCTTGCGACGCAATAACAGCTGCCATTGTAGCGATTACAATTCCAAATGGTTGGAACCAATCTGCCATGATTAAATAAAACGGATTACCATTATTACCTCCCAACGATTGCAATGTTTCTCCTTCATGATGAATTAAAAATGCGGCTTGTCCGAAGTAATTTAAGATTAAAGCGGTTTTTACGAAGATCCAACTTATTCTAATATTTTTTCTACCGCAATGTCCCATGTCTGAATACAGCGCTTCTGCTCCCGTAGTACACAAGAAAACGAAACCTAGAACAAAAAAACCGTCAGGATGAATACGCAATAATTGGTAAGCGTAAAAGGGATTAATAGCTTTGAAAACTTCAGGATGTTGTACGATTTGCAATATTCCAAGTACACCAAGCATGGTGAACCAAACTAACATCATGGGAGCAAAAAACTTACCAACTAATTTAGTTCCAAATTGTTGGATAACAAATAGAATAAATAAGATCCCTATGACAATGGGTATTGTATTAATCTGAGGGTAATAAGTTCTAATCCCTTCTACAGCTGAAGAAACAGATATTGGCGGGGTTATAATTCCATCTGCAAGTAACGCACTTCCACCAATGATAGCGGGAACAATCAGCCACTTGATTTTAGTTTTTTTAACTAAAGCATATAAGGCAAATATACCACCTTCTCCATGGTTGTCTGCGCTTAAAGTAATTAAAACATACTTGATGGTCGTTTGTAAGGTAAGGGTCCAAAAAACAGCTGAAATCCCTCCTAATACTACATCTGCATTTATTGTGTGTGTGCCAAGGATGGCTTTCATTACATATAAAGGAGAAGTTCCAATATCACCATAAATTATACCTAAAGAAATCAATAAACCTCCAAGTGTCCACTTAGAATGTAGGTTCTTGCTCGATGCGCTCATGTATTTATTTTAAAAAACTTGTCAAATTTACTGATTTAAAATAGAACTGACTTCTTTATTCTTAAAAACAATAAAAAACACGGTCTATTTAGACCGTGTTTTAATTTGATTGAATTTTTATATATTTCTGTTGCCGTTTCGAGAATTATTACTACTACCTCTGCCTTGAGGGCTACTCTTTTGAGCTTCTGTTCTTTGAGTAGGAGTAGAAGTTCTAGAGCTACTACTTCTGTCTGGCGAACTCTGTCTTTGAGGCATCGTTCTTTGTTGTTCGTTTTGCGGAGTACTTTGCCTACTAGTAGAAGTTCTGTTTTGAGAATACTCTCTTTGTGGTGTCACAGTACGCTCCGTACTTTGCGTGCGACTTTCTCTATTAGTAATACTTCTATTTTGGGAATAATCTCTTTGCTGACTTGAGCTGCGCTCTGTGCTAGGAGATCTATTTTCTCTCGTTGCAGTTCCTCTATTTTGAGAATTATCTCTTTGTCCTACTGAGGCTCTAGCATTGTTTTCTCTAGTCGTGTTGCCTCTATTTGTCGAGTAGTCTCTATGGTTAGCGCTTCTTTGCTCTGTACTTCTTGGTGCACTGTTACTTCTTGAAATAGTTCCTCTATTTTGAGAATAGTCTCTTCCTGAATTTTTAGAGGTTATTTCTCTCCTGTTATCATTGTTTCTAGAGTAATTTGCAGTTGATCTTGTTCCTCTTCTTTGATCTAATTCATATCTATTTGTTACTGCTACATTTCGTCTCGAAAATGAATAATTAGGATGTTGCCTTTCATATCCGTTAGATCGCCTACTGTTGTAAACTACTACAGCACGTGAGCTACTTCTTGTAGAAACGTAATTATAAGAATTATTAAAATTCAGATTTATATTAATATTGTTTCTATATCTAAAAACTGGATAAGGATTCCAAGCTGTATAATATCTTGGATAATAATTCCAGTACCAATTAGAAACATAAGGACGATAATTTACTGACCAAAATGAAGCATAAATTACAGGTGCAGTGTAGTATACTGGCTCGTAAATGTAATTAGGACCATACATGTATTCATTACCCACAATTTGCACTTGTATTTTATTAGAACGATTTCTCTCAATATCTATAGTAGCGACATCTTGATAAACATCTCTATCCAAAACAGACTGAATGATTACAACATGTACGCTTCCCTCTACTGTTTCTATTACCCTTAAATAATCAACCTCATTATCATCATTCAAATCCAAGTTTGAAATTTGGAATTCGGGGTCGTTTAAGCGTCGTTCAAAATCAGCAAGATCTCTTGAGTCACCAAAAATATCCGCAACAGCTCTTAAATCTAAATTGTCACTGATATCATTGTTTACCGCATTTACTCTAGTTCCACTTTGAGCTTGCATTTGCGAACCCAAAAAGGTAGTCAATAGACTTAAGATTATTATTTTAGTTTTCATATTGGGTGTTTTTATTTGTAACATTTTAGAATATCCAATTACTGTGCCAATTAAAATTAGGAGGTATTGCTGATCTAAAATATAATTGTAATTTAGCTACGCACTAATACTTTTAGCCATGAAAATTTTCTATCGGATTGTTGCTGTTTTTATTCTTTTTAATTCTTTTCAAACCGTAGTAGTAGGTCAAAATACAAAAGATGGTAATCAATTTAATGATGTAAAAATTGATACTTTATTTCAAGATAATAGTAGTATTAGAGCGATACTAGTTGATGCAAATAAAATTTGGTACGCCGCCAATAGTTCTAAATTCGGATATTATGATTTAGATAAGAAAGAAAAGAAAGAAAGTTTAATTCAAGGAGATTCTCTCAAATTAGAGTTTAGAAGTATAGCTCAGAACGTCAAAAATATTTTTTTTATCAATGTGGGAAATCCAGCTTTCCTTTACAAAATTGATAAAGCGAGCTTGCAAGCCACGATCGTTTACGAAGAAAATCATGAGAAAGTTTTTTATGATAGTATGCAATTTTGGAATACTAAAGAAGGTATTGCTATGGGGGACCCAATAAACAATGTTTTATCAATTATCATCACCAGAGATGGAGGTCTTACTTGGAATAAACTCCCTGCTGATATCCTTCCTAAAGTTGTTGCGGGAGAAGCTGCTTTTGCCGCTAGTAATACTAACATTATTATAAAGAGAGATCATACTTGGATTGTATCAGGAGGTGTGAAATCGCGAGTGTTTTATTCTCCAGATAAAGGACTGTCTTGGACGGTTTATGAGACACCTATAGTGCAGGGGCAAGCAATGACTGGAATATTTACGGCTGATTTCTATGATGCTAAAACTGGCTTCATTGCAGGAGGTGATTATACTAATCTACAGCAGAATGTCGGGAATAAAGCTATCACTTCGGATGGAGGTAAAACATGGCAGCTAATTGCAGAAAACGAAGGTTTTGGTTATGCATCTTGTGTACAATACGTTCCTCAAAGTGATGGAAAAGGTTTGGTAAGCGTTGGCGCTTCGGGTTTGTTTTATTCGTCGGATAGTGGTTCAACTTGGAAGCAGTTGGCTATGGATACATCACTTTATACCTTACGATTTATTGATAATCATACAGCAATTGCAGCAGGTAAAAATAAAATGATTCGCATTCAATTTTTAAAATAAAAAAAGCCCAATTCTTTTTGAGAATTAGGCTTCTTGTTTATGTTATTTTTTTGATTTGTATTGTTGTAATAGCTTACGATTAAAATCTTCTTCCGCTTTTTTAAGTTTTAGAATTTTAACTGCGGTCAAAATTTCTTTTAAATCATTTGAAAATTTAGTTCTCAGATTAAAAAGCTCTTCTTCGCTATTTTCTATTTGATTCAATAGGGTACTTGCATCTCTTTCGGTCATTTTACCAAGAGCGTCGTCATTTATTCGGCTTTTGTATGTCCTCATTTTTTGGTGTCTAATTTCGAATTGTTTGTCATCGAAAGTATTATAGATTGGCCAAAACTTTTCAGCTTCCTTTGTGCTTAAATCCAATTCAGCGGTTAAAAAAGATACTTTTAAGGACTTGATTTGTTCTTTTTTATCCTTAATATTCGAGCTCTGAGCATAAAAGCTAAATGAGGTAAGCATTAACAATATCGGAAGAATTTGTTTGATATTCATTGTGTTTAAAATTTAAATATAATAGCGTATAATGTTTTGTTTTTTAATTTACTCTAACAATAACTGTTCGAGATTTCCATTAGTGACAAGTATGTCTTCAATAGTATTATTTCCTAATGAATTATCATCTAATGCTACATTCGTTTTTATAGTGTTGATATCGTCCTCGTCTAAAGCATCTATCAAATCAAATTGATTGATATTTGATTGGTAGCTTAAGTAATTTTCAAGGGTAACACCATCAATCTCTTTTGATAATGGAGCAGGAGTGTTGATAATAGGAATTATAAGTGCTATAGCCACTACAGCTGCAACAAGAAGCGTTACTATGTTGCGCCTCTGTGAAATTGATACAACTTTTGTTTCCTCTTGAGGTAATTTTTGCATCAAATTTTGGGCGAAAGTTTCAAAATAATCATCAGGAGCTTTAAAGCCTGATTGTATTTTTGGACTGTTATCTAATTTAAATTCTTTCATGTTACTATTAAGACTGTATTATTTAGAAAAGGTTTAACCAGTAGTTACAATTAATTCGATCTTTTTCACAGCATGGTGATAAGATGCCTTTAATGCTCCAACTGAAGTGCCTAAAATTTCTGATATTTGTTCGTACTTTAATTCTTCAAAGTATTTCATTTTAAAAACAAGTTGCTGTTTTTCTGGCAAAGTAGCTATTGCTCTTTGAAAGGCTATTTGCATTTCATCTCCATCAAAATCAACATCTGCTTCTAAGTTATCAATTGCTTTATTTTGAACTGCTTCAGAGGTTGTTCCTCCTTTTTTTGCTTTTTGATTTAAGAAAGTCAAAGATTCATTTGTTGCAATACGATACATCCAAGAAAATAACTTACTTTCACCTTTAAAATTTTTTAAATTTTGAAAAATTTTAATAAATGTATTCTGAAGGACATCATCAGTATCATCATGATTTATTAAAATAGTACGGATATGATGATACAATGGTTTTTGATAATCAGACAAGAGTTTTTGAAACGCTTGATTTTGCGTTTTTGGATTTAATAACTGTTTTATAAATTCTTTTTCTTCCTGCAAGACTATGGTTTGTTTTATTAGAGTAGAATTTATGAATTTGGTTTAATTGAAATTTGTAAAAAAATTAAAATTCAAATTCTTCCTCGATCGCCTTAGGGGCTACAGTGTTTTTTGATTCCACTTTTTTCTTCGCTTTTGCAGGATCACTATTTTTAGCTGGCAAAGGTTCAGCACTTGCTGCTGCATCAGTTGAAGCTTGCGGTGATGGTATGTACTCCCTAACCGGCTGCGCTTTTGGTAGCAATGGAATATAGAATTCAGTTATCCATTTTGATGGATTTCTAACCTCTGATCTTCCTTTTTTATACATAGCTATAAAAGCATATTTAGGGTCTCTTTGTACTTGTTTTTGATTTAAAACAGCTATTGCTTTGTCGTAGGCCTTATTCGTATGGGAGTAGTCGCCAGTAAGCGTTACCTTAACTGCTTCGAAATTTACTAATTTTCCTGAATTGATATCGCTACCGGCGCTTAGAAAAATTTCGCTCTCAATAGGAAGGGCTATTGATATTTTTGCTAATCCTAAAATAGTGTCGTAACTGTGATAAATAATAAAAGGATTTCCATTACTATTAATATCATTGTCAGCACAAAAGGAAGTAATCTTGGGAACAACTATTTTGAAATTTTTATTTATTTTAGAAATTTCACTTGTAAAGGTTTGTGCTACGTAATATAATTGCGGTTTAGTAACCAGTCCATCATCTTTAATAGAGAATGTTTTAATTTCGTAAACTAAATTTTTATCAAGGTTTACTAGGCTTTTTTCATACATTGTACCAATTACTTTGTCAACTCCACCGTTCAAGGCACTGAATATTTTAAAGAAAAAATCCATTTTGCCTTTCGTACTCCATGTTACCTTTGTTCCTCCAATTGTATCTTTAAATTTCCAATTTACTGTTGATGTATTGCCATCAAAATTCATTCTTTGAGCAATACTATCGTTTTCTTTTGTAAAAAGAGTTACCATATTACCAGAACCCTCTTTTCCTTCCCAACTATATGAAGCCCCCTTACCCGTAGTGTTTCCGGGGTATCTAAACTTCATTTCAGGATCTTGATCAGACCAAGTTCCAAAATCTTCCCAATTGCGATAATCGTTGACATAATTATAAACAGATGCGGTAGACGAATTTATTATTTTACTTCTTTCAATTAAGAATTCACCTTTTTGTGTAGCTATAAAAATGGATAGCGCAACTAAACTTAGTAAAAATAAAAGGAAGAGATACTTTAATATTCTCATAATAAATGAATTGTTAGGTGCGGTAAAGTTAGAAATTTTATTAATATTCTAAACAAACTCTAGGTGTTTTATGGATTTGCTAATTGTTTCAAATAACTATCCTTCATCATTTATAAAAAATGTCATCTTGAGTAGTTATCAAAAGAAGTTATGGTAAATACATAGTTAAAATGTAATGTATTATTTTCCAGCGTAGTATCGATTATGATAAGACTTAATTATAGAAATGAAAAAGCACTTCACACTATTAAATTAAAAGTTAAAGATTTTTTTTCTTTCGCTAAGGCAAATTACTTAATCACCTAAACTATCTTTAAATTCCGATTTTGTGATAAATAATACTGTACTTAAAACACTAATGTTGAAAGAGGAACTAGGTTTTGTGAACTAATTTTATTAGAACTACCGCTTGAAGAAGATTTTAATCACGAATAAGATTCCAATAAAAATAAAAAAACCAATCAAAATTTTATAATTGCCTTTATAAAACTGTTTGTGTGTCCCAATATCTTTGCGATAAGAAAACACCATGGCTATTACGAAAGCAATGAAAAAAGCACCTGCAAATAATAATTGACCTAGACTAAACATAATTTGAAAATTTTACTGCAAAAATAGGCAATTGTTTAATAATACTTACTATTTTGCTACTTCATTTACTCAATTAATATATTTATGCAAAAGCAAATAAACGCTGTAAAGGAATTTCATACTGCCTTTAAAATTGGGTACAGTCAGACCCCAAAAGCCGATTTAGGTAAAAATAAAAACAAGCTTCGTTTTGATTTAATGAAGGAGGAAAATGAGGAGTATCTAGAGGCTGTAAATAATAACGATTTAGTAGAAATAGCAGACGCATTAGGTGATATGATGTATATTTTGTGTGGTACTATCGTTGAGCATGGGTTGCAAGATAAAATCGAAGCTGTCTTTGATGAGATACAACGTAGTAATATGAGTAAGTTAGATATAGACGGGAATCCTATTTACCGTGAAGATGGTAAAGTAATGAAAGGTCCCAATTATTTTAAACCAGATTTTTCAAAAATACTAGGTAAATAATTTTTACAAAAAAAAAGCGATTTCTGTGAGGAAATCGCTTTTTACTATATAGGTACTAATTATTGTACTTGAACTGTCCAACCAAAAGTATCTTCGGCCAACTTGTTCTGAATATTTGTTAATTTTTCCTTAAGTTGGCTAGCGTATGAATTCTCAATTTTGGGAAGTTCGTAATACACTTCTTTATAAGAGAAACCAGCAATAGGATTTACAACCGCAGCCGTTCCTGCGCCAAAAATTTCTTTTAAAGATCCGTTTTTAGCTGCTTCTACAAGCTCAGACACTAATACTGAACGAACGTCTACTTCTATTCCCTCTTTTACTGCCAAGTCAATCAAACTTTTTCTAGTAATACCATCTAAGATTCTCTCGCTTGTGGGAGCAGTCATCAAAGTGTCATTAATTCTAAAGAACACGTTCATCGTACCAGCTTCTTCTAATTTGGTATGAGTAGAATCATCAGTCCAAATCACTTGTTGAAATCCTTGCTTGTTAGCCAAAGATGTTGGGTAAAACTGTGCAGCGTAATTTCCTGCAGCTTTCGCAGCTCCAATACCACCGTTTGCTGCTCTAGAGAAATGTTCTGCAATAAGAACTTTTACTTCACCAGAATAATATGATTTGGCAGGTGATAATAAGATCATGAATTTATAATCTTCAGAAGGATTTGCCATTACACCTGTCCCTGTTGCGATCATGAAGGGTCTAATGTACATCGAACTTCCTTTTCCTTTTTTAATCCAATCGTTATCTATTTTTAAAACTTGATTTAGTCCTTCCATAAAAATAGCTTCTGGTACCTCAGGCATCGCCATTCTCGCTGCAGAGCTGTTAAAACGTTTGTAGTTTTCATCGGGTCTAAAAAGCCAAACAGCATCATTATTATCTTTGTAGGCTTTCATTCCTTCAAAAATAGCTTGACCATAATGAAAAACTCTTGCTGATGGATCTAATAAAAAAGGCGCATAAGGCTTTATAACAGGAGTTTGCCATTGTCCATTTTTGTAATCACATTCCAGCATATGATCAGTGAAAACAGATCCAAATTGTAAGTTTTCAAAATCGACTTCATTGATTTTTGTTTTGGCCGCTTTTTCAATGTCAATTTTAATGGTTTGAGTGGTGCTCATAATGTATTATTTTATATTGTTTTGATTTTTAGTACGATTGTCGTCAATAAAAATCAGTTTAATGTAATTAACTTCTTTATTTGGCGTAAAATTAAACAAAAAAGCATGAATTCATTACTAAAAAAACAGGAAACATCCATTTAAATGTGATTTATTTGTTTTTTTTAAAATAGACGTTAAACTGTGATATTTTTGCGAAAAATTCAGTTAAATTAAATTATTTACATGTAATTGTATTAATTTTGATCACTGGATGCGAGTATTAAGCAAAAGGAATAAACCTTTAAGAAGAATTTTATATTTTGAAAAGAGAAATTATACAAACCCTAGACGGTTCGACAACCATACATATTGAAGATTGGGATGAATGTTACCATTCTAAACATGGTGCAATTCAAGAGGCAGAACACGTATTTATCAAAAACGGACTCTCCTTGTTTAAAGACAAAAGTATTTCCATTCTTGAGATTGGTTTTGGTACAGGATTAAATGCCTTTATTACCTATTTACAGAGTAGCAAATTTAATCAAGTCATTGATTATGTTGGAGTAGAGGCTTATCCCATAACGTCAGAAGAGTTGAAAGCAATGAATTATGTTGAGGAATTAAAGGCTGAAAACAAAAGAGACTTGTTTGATTTGATGCATCAAAGTGAATGGGGAAATAAAATACGAATCGATGAAAACTTTTATTTAAGTAAAAGGCAACAGTTTTTTCATGACATTGAAGACAAAGGTAGTTTTGATTTAATCTATTTTGACGCTTTTGGTTACCGCGTACAACCTGAGCTTTGGAGTACCCTTATTTTTAAAAAAATGTATGAGGCATTAGCTCCCAATGGGATTTTAGTAACCTACGCAGCTAGAGGTGTTGTGAAACGAAGTATGATTGAGGTTGGTTTTACCGTAGAAAAATTAGCAGGGCCACCAGGTAAAAGAGAGATGTTTAGAGCTACAAAAGGTGTAGTGGGGTAATTATTTGTCACCTATTTCAAGAATTTATTGTACACCTAATGCAATATAAAAGTAAAAATTAAGTTAAAAAATAAGGTTGTAATTGTAAAAAATGTAGATTTACAAAAAACTAAGTAAACTTAAAACTAAATATTAAACTTAATTAATTATGTCAAAAGTCATGTTTGATTACACAAAATCAATTCTGGAAAGAGTTAGTTTTGATCCTGTACTTTTTTGTAAGGAATTAGAGAAAGCTATAAATGTTTTATTACCATATGAAATGGAACAATTGAAAGAATGGCTTTTTAGTTTTACATTGGAAAAACCAGAATTAAAACAATGTTTACTAATTGTAGCTTCATAAATATAAAAAGGAATCCTAATCAAGGGTTCTTTTTTTGCAAACTATTCTCGTTAAAAATATGAAAAATGGCATTTTAACGGTATTTTGTGTTTTTTAACGGTATTTTATATTGTACTTTTACAGAGAGTTTATACATTTACGTATGATTATTAAATAATAACTTTAAATTTGTTGGTTATGGCGAGAATGATTTATGATTATACTAAGACGGTTCTTGAAAGAGTAAGTTTTAACCCTGATCTTTTCAACAAAGAACTTAAAAAAGCTGTTAAAAATTTACTTCCATACGAGATGGAGCACCTGAGGAATTGGCTCAATTTTTTTACTATGGAGAAACCAGAACTCAAAGAATGCATTTTAGTAGTTATTAAAGAAGATAAGAAATAGAAAAAGGGAATCTAATTTTAGATTCCCTTTTTCTATTTCTTATGTCAAGTTTTTTTATTTCTTATGTAAAGGACTTATTATTTGAACATTTTGAAAAACGATCGCTCCTTTAATTACTCCTGCGATAGTGCTTCTCAGTGCATCAATAATTTGTATTTTTAATTCGCTTTTAGGGAAAATAAGACTTACTTCTCTTGCTGGCTTGGGTTCTACGAAATGGCGCAATTTAACTTTATCCGATTCTTTTAAGTCTAACGTATGTAAGTAGGGTAATAATGTGGTACCAAGACCTTCATCAGCTAGTTTTATGAGCGTTTCAAAACTTCCGCTTTCAATTTGAAAATGATTATTATCACTATTGTTACTGTTTTTACACAGGTTAAGGATACCATCTCTAAAGCAGTGACCATCTTGTAGTAATAAAATTTCGTCAACATTTAAATCGTTTATTTCAATTTCCTTTTTTTGAAAAGAATGATGGTTCTCAGGAATATAGGCAACAAATGGTTCAAAATACAATACTATCTCTTTAATTTTTTCCTCAAGTAGAGGTGTAGCAGCAATGGCCGCGTCTAAATGGCCATTATTAAGTTTTTTTATTATTTCGTCAGTATTTAGCTCTTCGATGATGAGCTTTACCTTTGGATATTTTTTAATGAAATTATTTAAAAACATAGGTAAAAGTGTTGGCATAATGGTTGGAATTATACCCAATCTAAATTCACCACCAATAAACCCTTTTTGCTGTTCTACTATGTCTTGTATACGATCTGCCTCGTTAACAATGTTTTTTGCCTGTGTTACAATTTTCTGACCTATATCTGTAAGTTGTATTGGTTTCTTTGTTCTATCAAATATTTGAATACTTAACTCCTCTTCAATTTTTTGAATTTGCATGCTCAAAGTCGGTTGAGTAACAAAACATTTCTCTGCTGCAAGGGTGAAATTTTTGTATTCAGCTACAGCTAATACATATTTAAGTTGTGTGATTGTCATGTTTTATAGTAATTTCTGATACAAATATAAAAACAATCAATTTGTTTTATAGGCTAAAAGCAATCTTTCGTGCGTATATTTGGTAAAAAGAGCACTATGAAAAACAATATTTTAGGATTACCCGTAAAAGAATCAGAAGTAATAGTAACAGAACTAAATGCACTCTTAAGTAATTTTCAAGTTTATTATCAAAATTTAAGAGGTATTCATTGGAATATTAGAGGAAGACGGTTTTTTGATTTGCATGTAAAGTTTGAAGAGTTGTATAATGACTCTCAACTAAAAATTGATATGATTGCTGAGCGTGTCTTGACTTTAGGTGGTACGCCTTTACATACTTTTGAAGATTATATTAAAAATAATGAGTTAGCAGTTGGGAAAAATGTTTCAGTTGATGTAGAAGCTATTAATTTAATTGTTGATTCTTTATCTCATTTACTCAAAATGGAACGTAAAATATTAAATGCATCGGGCGATATAAATGATGAAGGTACTAATGCAATGATGAGTGATTTTATTGCAGAGCAGGAAAAAACAATTTGGATGATGCAGGCATGGTTAGAGGAATAATGTAACTTCTTCAAAGAAAAAAGTCGCGAAGATAGAATTATCCTTCGCGACTTTTTTTATGGTATCTCTTTTGTATTACTAAAAAAAATTGTAGCATTGTGTTGTTTAAGTGAATTATCACCTATTTTTGCAGGTAATGAAAGTAATAGCGCGCCTTTTTTTATTCTTATTTATAGCTTTTTTATCTACGCCAGCAATCCTGACAGCTATAGATAAGTCTGCTAACACGTCCATGTTTTTTAACGTTTCCGAGGAAGAACACGTCAAGAAACAAGTCGTTAACTTTACATATGTAAATCTTTTTCAATCAATGGCTGCCGAACGCATAATTGCCAAGACAACCAAGATACATTTTGCATCTTTGAAAAAATATGATAAAATATCAAGAATTATTTTTTCTCCACCTCCAAATTTAGTGTAATACATAATTGTGAGCCCAAATGGGTACTAGAGCTTCCGTTGTCAAAAATGTAGGCTAATCATTTTTTAATGTTATTACATATCATGTCAAAAAAATTCAATCTTTTTTCAGACTTTAAATCCGATTTTGCATCGGGTTTAGTTGTCTTTTTAGTTGCTCTTCCTCTGTGTCTAGGAATTGCTTTAGCCTCTGGAGCACCGTTGTTCTCAGGTATTATTTCTGGTATCGTTGGAGGTATTGTTGTGGGGTACTTAAGTACTTCGCATTTGAGTGTTTCAGGACCAGCAGCAGGTTTAACAGCAATTATACTAACCGCAATATCAGATTTAGGGGCATTTAATATTCTTCTATTAGCCGTTTTTATAGCAGGTTTAGTACAATTGGCATTAGGTTTCTTAAAAGCAGGAACAATATCTAATTATTTCCCTAGTAACGTTATAGAAGGAATGTTAGCCGGTATAGGTCTAATCATTATTTTAAAACAAATTCCGCACGCCATTGGATTAGATTCTGATTTTGAGGGTGACCAAGCCTTTTCTCAGATTAATGGGGAAAATACATTTACGGAGTTATTCTCGATTTTTGATTATTTCCAGGTCGGTTCAATAATAGTAACAGCGGTATCGCTTGCGATTTTGATATTGTGGAATAAAGTTTCCTTTTTAAAGTCATTAAAAGTAGTGCCAGGAGCCTTAGTTGCTGTTGTAGTGGGTGTTTTGCTTAATGAATATTTCATTCAAACAGGAAGTAGCTTCACCATTAGCAAAGATCACCTTGTAAGCTTGCCAGTACCTGAGAGTTTTGACGAGTTGAAAGCTATTTTTGTATTACCTGATTTTTCAGCAATTACAAATTCTAAGGTTTGGGTTGTAGGTTTTACCATAGCGATCGTAGCTTCCATTGAAACTCTATTGTGTATCGAGGCAGCAGATAAGATGGATAGTCAGAAACGTTTTACTGATACGAATGTTGAACTTAAAGCACAGGGTATAGGTAATATGATCAGTGCAATGCTTGGTGGTCTACCTATGACATCAGTAGTTGTTAGAACATCTGCAAATAACGCCGCTGGTGCAAAATCAAAACTATCTGCAATAATACACGGTGTTTTTCTTTTGGTGAGTGTTTTTGCAATTCCTACAATTTTAAATAAAATACCATACGCAACTTTAGCAGCAATTCTATTATTAGTAGGTTATAAACTAGCCAATCCTAAGACTTTGAAACACTTTTGGCAGAAGGATAAAATTTATCAATTTATTCCTTTTCTTGCTACTTTTGTATTTGTTGTTCTAACAGATCTATTGAAAGGTGTTGCTATTGGTTTAGTAATCAACGTTATTTTTATTTTAATAGGAAATTCAAAAAGAGCCTATAGTTTTAGAAAAGAGGAATATCATGATGGAGATATCATTCATATTGACTTAGCACAAGAAGTTTCTTTCTTAAACAAAGCTGCTATAAAATCTACCTTAACCGATCTTCCAGATAATTCAAAAGTGGTTATTAACGCTAGAGAAACTGCCTATATTGCTCATGATGTATTAGACTTAATTAATGATTTTAAGCAAATTCAATCTCGAGAAAGAAATATTAAGGTGAAATTAACGGGGTTTAAAAAGGCGTATAATATTGAGGATTCAGAGCCTTTCAAAAAATCAGTTACTGTAGAGCATTACGATGCTTTGAAGAGGAAAATAGTTACAACTAAAGAGTAAAAAGTATAATTTAAAATTAAACACAATGAGCGATTTTTATAAGAAAATATTAGATAATAATAAAGTTTGGGTTGAGGAGCAATTAGCAATGGATAAAGACTTTTTTAAAGATTTATCTGTGGGTCAAAATCCACCTTTATTGTGGATTGGCTGTTCTGACAGTCGTGTACCGGCAAATGAAATTATAGGCGCTAAGGCAGGAGAAGTTTTTGTGCATAGAAACATTGCGAATATGGTAGTTCATACTGATATGAACATGTTAAGTGTTTTAGATTATGCTGTTAATGTTTTAAAAGTAAAGCATGTAATAGTTTGTGGTCACTACGGTTGTGGTGGTATAAAAGCAGCTATGGGTAATGATTCTATTGGAATTATCGATAACTGGATTAGACATATTAAAGATGTTTATCGTTTGCACGAAAATTATTTGAATTCAATCGAAGACCCAACAGAACGCTTTAATACATTTGTAGAAGTAAATGTAAAAGAACAAGTTTATGATTTATCTAAAACTTCTATTGTTCAAGGAGCCTGGAGAAATGGTCAGGACTTAACGGTTCATGGTTGGGTATATGGATTAAATTCAGGTTATGTTACAGATTTGCAGGTGAATATGAGTTCTAATGCTGATCTAGACGAAGTTTACCAACTAAAATTCTAAGATAGCGTAGCTAAGATTATAGAATAATAAATAGGCATTCCTAAAGTTATATTAAAGGGAAATGTAACTGCTAATGCCATTGGCAAGTACAAACCCGGGTTAGCTTTAGGAACGGCTATTTTTAAAGCAGCTGGAACTGCTATATAGGAAGCACTAGCGGCCAAAATGGCAAAAATAAAGCGATTACCAATAGAGTCAGTTATCATATGGCTGCATAGGGCAACAATACAACCATTTATTAGTGGAATAGCAATTGCAAAAAGTACGGCAAACCAACCGCTCTTGATGAAATCCTGAAGTTTTCGTCCACTCACAATACCCATATCTAGCAGAAAAATTGATAAAAAACCTTTAAACATATCTGTTGTAAATGGTTTTATACCCATTGCTTGCTCTTCACTAGCCAAAAAACCTATCACTAAGCTACCCAAGATTAATAAGACGCTACCGTTTGTAAAGGAATGTTTTACTAATGATAGTAAAGTAGTTTTGGGCTCCTGTTGTTTATTAAAAAGCCGAATTAAAATTACGCCTATAATGATTGCTGGTGCTTCCATTAATGCCATTACGGCAACCATATGTCCACTAAATTCTTGACTTTGAATTTCTAAAAAACTCGCAGCAGTTACAAAAGTCACTGCACTTACTGATCCGTAAGCAGCCGCAATCGCACCCGAGTCGTAGCTGTTAAATTTTCGTCGTAAAATAAAATAGGAGTAGAAAGGTATCGCTGTAGCAATTCCTATTCCAAATAATACCGACCAAACAATTTCTAAGTTGAAATTACTGTGGGCTAATTCTTGTCCACCCTTGAATCCGATGGAGAATAGGAGGTATAGAGCAATAAATTTGGAGGAATTTGGAGGAATTTCTAAATCGCTTTTTAATCTAACGGCTATGATACCTAATAAAAAAAAGAGTAATGCAGGATTTGTTAGATTATCTAAAAGTAGATTTAAGTTCATTTTATTTTGTTTTTGTTGCGCGTGATAAGCGATCGTTGATTGAGTTCCCTAATTCATTTTCAGGAAAGTAGGAGGCGATAATAATGTCTAGGTCTAAATTGTCTAAGCGATGCATGGCGGCATATAGGTTTTTAGAGGCTTCTTTTAAACTTCCACTTTCAGATAGAACTTCCACGACCATCATAGGATTAGGAAAAACGCTTTTAGTAAAGCTAATAATTCCTATTTTTTTATTTTCATATTCTCGTACAGTCGACTGTAGATCATGTGATAAAATTATTTTTGTATGTGGAGCATAATGTCTTGAAAGCATTCCTGGAGCTTGCGGAGCAGTGTCATTTTTTAAAAGTTTTTTAAGAGGTCCAATTACAGCTTCAATTTCCTCGACAGAAATCGCTCCTAAGCGGTATAAAATAGCTTCACCCTCTTCAAAGCCAATAATAGTAGACTCTATTCCATTAGCGCAAGCGCCACCATCTAGAACCATTTTTACAGTAGATTCAAAGTAGGCCGCGACGTGGTTTGCTGTAGTAGGACTAATTGATCCAAACGGATTTGCACTTGGTGCCGCAAGCGGAAAGTTTAATGATTTTAATAGTGCCAAAGTAAGCGGATGGTTTGGTACTCGCACTGCAACAGTGTTTTTACCAGCTGTTATAAGGTCTGGAATGGTGTCCTTTTTCTTTAAAACTAATGTTAATGAACCAGGCCAAAATGTTGTTGCTAATACTCTTGCTTTTTCAGGAACTTCAGAAACAATGTGGTCTAGCTTTTCTATAGAGTCAATATGAACAATTAAAGGATTGTAAGAAGGACGCTTCTTTGTTTCGAAAATTTTACTAATAGCAGATTCGTTGTATATATTACCAGCGAGGCCATAAACGGTTTCAGTAGGTATAGCTACTAATTCTCCTTGTTCAAGAATATTTTTAGCGTCTTGTATTGATGTAGAAGTTTTAATCATTTAATTAAGGGTTACAATAATCGCAATACGTAGGGTCTTCAGTTCTTTTTTGTTTAGGATAAAATTCTTCTTGAGTATATCCGCATGTTGTACACTCGTTTAGATGACTTAAAATAGAGCGTGTTGGTAAGCCGCAACTGCTGCATGGTAAACCAGCATTCACACGCACTACATCAAATCCAGGGATGCAACATCGAGGACATTTTTTATTAATTTTCTCGATGAGTTTTTCTACTGCTCTTGCTATAACATTCATCCTTGTGGGATTGTAGATCGCTCGCATATCTGTTTCGGCATAAGCTTGCCCGTAGTTGGTTTTCAGTTGTCTGTACTTTTGAAGTAACAAAACCTCACTTTGAATTCCTTTGTATATCTGACGGGGATTTTTCGCTTTATCTTTTAAGATGATAGCATGCGAAGGGAATTGTATTTGTTGTGCAAAAGCAAGCAGCTGCTGTTCGTTATTTATTTGTTCGGCATTCAAATTGGTATTTAAACTTAATTCACGTGATACTATTTCTAAGTTATTTCTATAATCTTTGAGCATGACTAGTTCGTCATCAGCATGAGCAAAAAGTAAACTTGGATGTCCACCAAAAGAACCTTCATTTGCAATCACTAAATCACAATTAGAGTGTAATCGTCCTTGATCACATTTCGCCCTAATTGTTGTTAGAGGATCATATTTACGTAATATCTCCCCTGAGAAAGTACCTAAATTATCTGTTTCAAAATCATCCATTGTGAAACAAACTACCCCCAAATTTTTTTCGATCAAAGGTAGTATTACAGCTTCTTTTTGGTGTTTAGTAGCAATAAATAATTTTCTGTTTGCGAACATTTTTTAATCCTCAGCGGTGATAGTTATTGTACCTTGAATTTTAAGTTTTAAATTCTGTTGACTGGCTTGTTCAAAAAATGAATTTAAATCGTTTTTTGATTCAAGAAGTTGCGCAACTCTCTTACTCGAATGATCTAGATCTTTATTAAATCTAATATGATTACTAAAATCCTCTCGGTTATGGAAATCTACTTTGTAATTAATTAAAGCTGTTAGAACAGTATTAGCATCTTGGGCCGTAAAAACCCCATCTATTAATTTAAATTGTTTCAAATCTTTCATTTTGTTTAGTTTTTAGTTTGACTTGTAGCTAATAATATTCCAGCGCCCAGAATCCCATTGCTTAAAACACTGTTATCAACGAAGGAAAAGTAGAGCCCTATAAGCAATGTTAAAAGTCCAATAATAAGTTTTGTTGTTTTGAACCCTTCAGAAAATGTGGTATTTTTCATGATTTTGTTTTTGTATTAACTATTTATCTAGTTTATATTGGTATTTTGCTTTTTCTCTTTTTGTTTTCCTTAGCCAGAAACAATTGCGATTTAATACTAGTTTTGTTTTATCGTTTGTTTCTAATAGAATTATTTTCTTTGCAAATCTCTACTTTAGTATTCATATATTTTTATTTATATTTGTAATGACATATATAAAATATTTTTATGAATTACACCTTGCATCAATTACAAGTTTTTTTAAAAGTTACTCAAACAAAAAGTATTACAAAGGCAGCAGAGGAATTGCACCTAACGCAGCCGGCTGTATCGATACAGTTGCGAAATTTTCAAGATCAATTTGAAATACCCCTAACGGAAATTATTGGAAGACAGCTATATGTAACTGATTTTGGTAAAGAAATTGCTATTGCCGCAAATACCATTTTAGATGAAGTATATGCTATAAATTATAAAACAATGGCATTCAAAGGGCAGCTTTCTGGTCGTTTGAAGTTAGCAGTCGTATCGACGGGTAAATATGTTATTCCTTATTTTTTATCTGGTTTTTTGAAAAATAATTTGGCAGTAGAATTAGAAATGGATGTCAATAATAAAACAAAAGTAGTTAAAGCTCTAAAAAACAATGAAGTCGATTTTGCTTTGGTTTCCGTTCTTCCCAAAGATTTAGCGATTGAAAGTGAGGTTTTACTTGACAATAAACTAGTATTAGTAGGTGATACCAATTTAGAAAGCATGCCTCAAAAGGAGATAACAAAATTTATATCTAGCACCCCCTTATTGTTTAGAGAAATGGGCTCGGCAACACGTATGGCAATGGAAGGATATATCAACCAAAAAAAAATACAGTCAAAAATGGCTATTCAGTTAACATCTAACGAAGCGGTGAAACAAGCTGCAATCGCGGGAATTGGAATTTCTATTATGCCTTTGATTGGGTTAAAAAATGAATTGGATAATAGACAGCTGCATATAATTCAAAGTAGTGGTTTACCAATGGTAACTAATTGGAGATTAATTTGGTTAAAGGGTAAAAAAATGAGTCCAGTGGGGTCCGCATTTTTATCTTATATTCAAAAAGAAAAGCAAGCCATTATAGATGAAAAATTCTCATGGATTAATAATTATTGATCATCTAAATTTTCATTGAATGCAGATGGTAACATCTTAGGAATAAACTTAATTAGAATTGGTAATAGTAAGCTGCCTCCAGGTAATAAAAAAATGGTTAATGATGGTATTGTTTTGCAAATATCCAGCAATTGTTTTTTTACTTTCTTTTTTTCTTTTTCATCTAAATCTCTACGTGTAGAGTAGGCAAGTAGGAGCACTAATTCCTTACTTTGCATGATTTCTTTCGCTAATCGATTTTTATTACGAGTGATAAGTGTAATAACTGATTGTGTAGTCTGGTCGTAAAAATGTTTAACGGGATTAGAGTAATTAAAGTAACGAATTTCTTTTTTATTAGTTCCTATAAAATGATCCGTATTGTAGATACTTTCAATTACAAAATTATCATCGATATTTAGTATTTCAGCAAGTTTATATAAAAAGTAAGCTTCTTCATTTTCTATTTTACCATCACTCCACATAGCCATTCCAGCCATGTCAATCATGTAATATTTTTCTAAATCCGATTCGAAGTAACCAAGTTGTAGGTCCTCTAAATTCTGAACACTTACTTTAGAAAATTTGCTGTAGCGAACGGATGCTTCAAAAAGTTTAATTAATAAATCATCATAGTTTGTTTTTTGCGATTTTGTTTTTAGCGCAAGGGAAACAATACTCAAAACAGTCTCTTCTATTTTTTTTAGATATTTTTCGGGGATAGTACCGTGAAGTAAATATTGTCTAAAAGCTAGTATGTCAATAAATAACAATGCATTAGTAACAATATGCGAAAAATTCTTGCTTATGATGTCAATATTTGTCTGAACACGATCATCAATCATTTTTTCTAAATTGAGAGATGGTGCTCCATTTGGTAAAACCTTTTTAAATAGATTGAAACCTTGTGGATTCATTTCGTTATAGAACGAAAGTGCTTTTTGAATAAATTTTTCAGGATTATTATCTTGCGTTGTAATGCCATATAAGGAATAGAGCGTACTTAAGAGAGCCACCTTTGGTAATTCATTTTGTACCCAACCTTCAGTAGCTATGGGAGTAGTAGTCTCAAAAGACACAATATGCCCGTATATGAAACCAGTTTTTCTAATTTTTTGATAAAACAAATCCGTACTCATGGCAATAGCCTTCTCTGAGAGTTTTTGCTTAGTAAAATATTTAGCGATCCATCCTGGCGCCGAAGGGTTAATCATGGCTTTTTATTAAAGGTACAAAGCTATGCTTTTTTATGGTTTTGTGTGAAAACTAATCTTTAATTAATAATCAAATTAACTTAATTTGTTATTATTGTACTAACACTAAATCCTAGATTTATCTCGATTCTAAAAAGTTCATGATCAAGAATATTTATTTAAAAGCAAAAAGGGCTATCTCTCTCTTTATAGAGTGAGATAGCCCTTACCAATACTAGTTTAAATTCGACTATGATTCAATAGTAAGTATCTATGCTTTGATCTTTAAATGTCTAAATTAAATAAATTAACCTATTATTTGATGATTGCTGAACAAGCTACTCTTGCTCCTGCATCTCCTGAAGGTTGAGAAGTGAAATCGTCTGTTCCTTGATGAACAATTAATCCTTTTCCTAATATATCTTTAGTTGGGTCACCTGATCCCATATTCCATTCGTCTGTAGTCAAAGTTATAGTTCCGTTTCCATTTGCATCAGCTGTAAAATTACCAATATCCCCTTTATGGTATTCACCAACGCCCCATTTTCCATGCTTTTTAAAAGTTGGATTCCAGTGACCTCCTGCTGAGCTACCATCTGCTGCTGAACAGTCTGATTTTTCATGAATATGTATGGCATGAACTCCTGGTGTTAATCCTGATAAAATGGCAACAAATGTTACCTTACCATTTTTTTCAACAAACGTTGCAGTTCCCGACACTTTACTGTTGCTTTTAGGTTCAAAGTCAATTACTAATTTTTTAGCATCTGCTGAATTACCATTTATTTTGCATCCAACGACTAATGCTACAATTAAAACTATAGATAGAATTATTTTTTTCATGTTTATAAGATTTAGATTATTCAATAAAGTTACTTAAAATTGCCCTTCTATTCAAGGGTTTTACTGTTTTATATGGTTTTTAAAGTTTCTGTTATCTAAAATACCGGTCTAGTAAGGAAAGCGTCAAGGATTTTCATAAGTAAACTGATGTACTGCTTTAAAATAAGAAAGAGCTATATGCAAAGCTTTTAGGTGAAATTTTTCTTCGATAGATTAAAGGTAGTTTCCTGAATAAAATACTTATTAAACTTTGTTGACCCTTCAGATTTAAAATGTGAAATTATTTTGAAATTGAGAATTTTAATCATTTATAAATTCTCTTTCTGCGAATTGTTTACTTTCTATTTGGGGAATAAAAAAACCGCAACGTTTCTCAACAATTGCGGTATTTAACAAATAATCAACTAAAAAAACTATCTTTTTTCCTTAAAAGCAATAAGCATTTTCTGCAACTAATTTAGAAGTAATCGTTTCCCTTAATGCCACAATATTTGGCATATTAGTATATTTGGTAAAACGTCTTAATCCCATAAGCATCATACGTTGTTCGTCTCCTTCAACGAAAGAAATAACACTTTCTTTTCCTTTCAAAGTAACGATGTCTACAGCTTGATACAAGTATAATTTTGCCATAGCAATTTGTTCCTGTACTTTATCTTCACCTTCTTTTTTAGCTAATTTTTCTGTTCTCAGAAGAGTACTTTCAGCCATATATATTTCGATTAACATATCTGAAGCAGCCATTAATATTTGTTGGTGAGAGTCTAATTCAGTTCCAAATTTTTGAACTGCGCTACCCGCAACCATCATAAATGCTTTTTTCAGTTTTATTATCATGTCTTTTTCTTCAGCAAATAATTCAGAATAATCTGGAGTATCAAAAGAAGGAATACCCATTAATTCCTCACCAACTTTCGTAGCAGGACCTAACAAATCTACATGACCTTTCATTGCTTTTTTAATTAACATTCCAACAGATAACATTCTATTGATTTCGTTAGTACCTTCATAGATACGTGCAATACGAGCATCTCTCCAAGCACTTTCCATTGGTGTGTCTTCTGAGAATCCCATTCCACCAAAAATTTGAATTCCTTCATCTGAACAGTTTTGAACATCTTCAGAAACAGCTACTTTCAAGATAGAGCACTCGATAGCATATTCTTCAACACCTTTTAATTCTGCTTCTTGATGAGAAATACCTTCTGCTTCACGAGCGATAATTCTATCTTCTATATCTTTAGCAGCTCTGTAAGATGCACTTTCACCAGCATAACAGCTAGTTGCCATATCTGCTAATTTAGAACGGATAGCCCCAAATTGTGCAATAGGCGTATTAAACTGTACTCTCTCATTAGCATAGCTAACGGCACCTGAAATAACTCTTCTTTGCGCATCTAAACAAGCTGCTGCTAATTTAATACGACCTACATTCAAAGCGTTCATTGCGATTTTAAATCCATTTCCTCTATCAGATAACATGTTCTCTACAGGAACTTTAGTATCATTAAAGAAAACTTGACGAGTAGAAGAAGCGCGAATACCTAGTTTATGCTCTTCTTCACCCATAGAAATACCATTGTCATCCGTATTTTCAACGATGAAACCAGTAATGTTTTTATCGTCTCCAATGCGAGCAAAAACAATGAACAACGAGCAAAAACCTGCATTCGAAATCCACATTTTTTGACCAGTAATCGAGTAATATTTACCATCTTCAGATAAAACAGCTTTAGTTTTTCCTGAGTTAGCATCTGATCCAGCGCCTGGCTCAGTCAAACAATAAGCACCAAACCACTCTCCTGAAGCTAACTTAGGTACGTATTTTTGCTTTTGCTCTTCTGTTCCGTACAAAGTAATTGGCATAGTACCAATTCCTGTATGAGCTCCAAAAGCGGTTGAGAACGATCCTGTTGCTCCAGAGATGTAATCACATACTAACATAGTAGACACAAACCCCATTCCTAATCCACCATAAGCTTCAGGTACAGCAACACCAAGCAGACCTAGGTCTCCTGCTTTTTTCATACACTCTTGTGTGTACGCATAATCTTTTTTCTCAAAGCGATCTTTATGTGCCCATAATTCCTTGTCCACAAATTCTTTTACGGAATCACGCATCATTAGCTGCTCTTCCGAAAAATCTTCCGGAGTAAAGATGTCTTCGCACTTTGTTTCTTTAACTAAAAACTGACCCCCGCGGGTTACGTCTTTTTTAATTGAATCTGCCATTTTTTATGTTTTTATAAGTTTTTATAATTTGAAACCTCCTAATTGTTATCTCAGCTTAAGAGGAACCTCAATAATTGATTTTAATTTGCTTGTACAAAGACTTTCTTTTTACGATAATCACCAAAAAGAAAATCTTAATTTACATTAACTCAAATACTCCGGCACTACCTTGACCTGTACCCACGCACATCGTAACCATTCCGTATTTGTTACCACGACGTTTCATCTCATCAAATAATTGAACTGAAAGTTTTGCACCTGTACATCCAAGTGGGTGACCCATTGCAATTGCTCCACCATTTACATTGATGATATCCGGATTCAAGTTTAATTCTCTTATTACTGCTAATGATTGAGAAGCAAATGCTTCATTCAATTCAATTAACTCAATATCATTTATTGACAAACCTGCTTGTTTTAATACTTTCGGGATTGCTTTTACCGGTCCGATACCCATGATTCTAGGTTCAACACCCGCTGAAGCAAAGTTTACTAATCTTGCAATTGGTTCTAGGTTCAGTTCTTTTACCATCTCTTCGCTCATAACAAGTACGAAAGCAGCACCATCACTCATTTGTGAAGAGTTACCCGCTGTTACACTTCCACCAGCTTCAAAAACAGGTCTTAGTCCCGCTAAAGCTTCTTTTGATGTTCCAGCTCTTGGTCCTTCATCTTTGTTTACAACATACGATTTAGTTTCTTTCTTACCGTTTTCATTGATAAACGTTTGTTCTACCGTAATAGGAACAATTTGTTTGTCAAATTTACCTTCAGCTTGCGCTTTTAAGGCTTTCATATGTGAATTGTAAGCAAACTCATCTTGATCTTCTCTTGAAACGTTAAACTGTTGTGCTACTGCTTCGGCTGTTAAACCCATTCCCCAGTAGTAGTCTTCGTTTCCTGCTTTGGCAACAGCATAATCCGGAGTTGGTTTATAACCACCCATCGGAATAAAACTCATGCTCTCAGCACCACCTGCAATAATACAGTGTGCCATTCCTGATTGAATTTTGGCTGTAGCCATACCAATCGTTTCTAAACCAGATGCACAGTAACGGTTTACGGTTACTCCAGGAACATCCTCTACTTTTAATCCCATCAAAGAAATCAAACGAGCAACGTTAAGTCCTTGCTCTGCCTCAGGCATCGCATTTCCAACCATTACGTCGTCAATACGCGTTTTGTCAAAATCAGGCAGTTCATTCATCATGAATTCGATGGTTTCTGCTGCTAATTCATCAGGTCTTTTAAATCTAAAAACTCCTTTTGGTGCTTTACCAACTGCAGTTCTGTATGCTTTTACTATATAGGCTGTTTTCATAATATTGTTTTGAATTTTGAATTATAAATTTT
>Ga0180008_1000015_pt1 | contig 202471 bp, 147 predicted proteins | sample MM_PW_MetaG_FD_121121 | JGI IMG/M metagenome (GOLD analysis project Ga0180008, IMG submission 121121) | Groundwater microbial communities from the Aspo Hard Rock Laboratory (HRL) deep subsurface site, Sweden - MM_PW_MetaG | ecosystem: Environmental > Aquatic > Deep subsurface > Groundwater... | reverse complement strand
TTTAAAAAAAAAAGAAAATTTTTAATTTAAATTTTTACTTTTTTTTATTTTAAGTAAATTTAAAAAAATTTTGTTTTTTTTTTTTTTTTTAATAAATTTTTATTTTTTTTTTTTTTTTAGAATCTAATTTTACCAAAGACTAATCAGGATGTAATAGAAAATGAATTATTCTTGTTCTAGAACTTTTATATCTTCTGACAGTGAAGCCATACTTGTTGGATCAAGACTATTATAAATCCCTCTAATAATCCTATTTTTATCAATTAAAACAAAATTCTCCGTGTGCAGAAAAATGGAGCTGTCTTTGTTTTCTCCTAAATCTTCTTCGACAAAATAAAATTTTCTTCCTAGGTTGTATATTTCTTCTTTATTCCCAGTAAGAAGCTTCCATTTTTTATAATGAACATTTTTCCTTTTGGCGTAAGCCGCTAAAGTAGAAACAGAATCCATATCAGGAGTTACCGTATGAGAAACTAGTTGTATGTCGTCATTATTTTCAAATTCAGATTGCAGTTTGGTCATGCTATCGGCCATTTTTGGGCAAATCCCGGGACAGGAAGTGAAGAAAAAATCCACTACGGTTATCTTGTCATCTAAATTTTTTTCCGAAAACGTTTTCCCTTCTTGATCTAATAGTTGAAAGGAGCGAATTTTATGAAAAGAGGCATCCTCGGGTTTTTCCCAAATAGGTGTGAAAGCAGAGGAATTATAGTAAGGTAGCTTTCTTATGTTTTCTGTATCCTTACATGAAAAGGCAAAGAGGGCTAGTGCAAGTACTAAGAATTTAATTTTCATTTGATTTCGTTTTTATTTGACCATCTCTTAAAGTATAGCACATATTAGATTTTTGCAAGCCATAGCGATGACCTTCTTTGGCTTCGTAGTTAATGTATGGTTTGCCATTTTCACGCCACGCTTTTTGCATGCCGTCTTCTTTATCATCTTTATACATTAAAAAACAATAGGGACTTCCGCTCTCATACCATTGTTTTTGCATGCCTTCACGTTTATCGTTGAAATAAGAAAAATCAAATTTCATATTGCCATTTTTCCAATAACCGTAGTGCCGTCCGTAGGCAATACCGTTTTTATAATTTCGTTCTGTTTCCAACTTTCCATTTTCAAAAAAAGTTTTGGTCGTTCCGTGTTGTCTTCCTTGATAATAGGAGGCGAAACTTTTTACAACATCGTTTTTATAAATTTCTTTTATGCAACCCGAATAGGGCTTATTATTAAAATAATAAACCCCGTTCTCTAATTTCAGTTTGTTGTCATTTAAAAAAATTGAAGTATTTGGCACTTGCGAGATATCAACTTTTTCAAAAATGTTATCTGATTTTTTATTCGCTGTTTCTGAACAACTAAATATAAGTTGACAAAACAATAGAATAATAAATTTATTGAGTAAATGTTCCTTTTGTACCATTGTAACTTCCTGATTTTAAGATGTAAAACCTACTGCCTAAATATGCTGTATTGCTAGCGTGATAATGATAGATAGCTGTTGAGAAATCTGCTGTTGTTCCTATATGACCACCATTTGCATCTAAATTTGTAGGGTAGCTACCATCCATATCCTTTCTTGCATAAATTGGAAAACCATCTCTTAAAAATCCTATTAATTTTGCATCATCATTCCCCATAAAATCGCCAGTACAATGGTAATGATAAGTATTCCCAGGTCCAGGGTGAGCACCTGCTCTATCAAAAGAACCAAGTACACCTGCGTCTACAGGTACATTTCCGCCTTCTCTATCATTATAGATTGGAACGCCATTTAACGCCATACCAATTGCTCCTAACGTCGTCACTTCTTTGGCTGATGCTTCTACAGGATTTGTAGGAATCGTCATTGCGTAATTTTGAACTCCAATAGTTCCGGGATTAAGCGTTGAACCAGCCATTTGTTCTTCATACAAGGGATGTCCAACACCATAATAGGGTGAAACGTGGTCTGGTGTTCCATTAGATTTTAATGTGATACTGTTACCGCTTGTCGAAATTGTTACAGTGCTTTTATATTTGGCTTGTACTGCGCTTGTAATAGAAACACCTGTTGCTGTTGACGTTGTATCCGTGGTTGTGTCTGAATCATTCTTGCTGCATCCTACAATAGTTAAGGCAATAGCAAACCCTTTAATCCAATTTTTGTTGTTTCTCATCTTTTTAATTTTTACGATTAATTTATCTTAAATTATTTTTTGTCATCAGGTCTAGGTCTTTCAGGTTTGGGCGCTTTCTTTAATTCTTCGAGGCTTAAAAAACCGTCTTTGTTTGTGTCGATTTTAATAAAATCATCTTTGATAGGACCTTTTAGTTCTGATTTAGCTAACTTTCCGTCTTTATTAGCATCCATTTCTTTTAGTAATTGTTCTGCTTTAGGTGGTTTTTTCTTGCCGTCTTTATCGTTTGGTTGTGCAAAAAGGGTGAGACCAGTGGCAAAAAACACTACACTTAGTATACTTTTTAATCTTTTATTTTTCATAACTATTTTTTTTTAAATTATTTCTTAATACAAAGTTGCATTATTTATTAATATACAATTTACATTTTCAGTGAATGCCGTTAAGTTATCAGTATGTGCTTATAATACTGCCATACTTTATCTAAAGTACTACAAAAAAGTTCTGCTTTATAGGTACATAGTGCAAATGAGCCTTGAATCAATACTACTGATTATTTTGTTATAAATTATTTCAAATAGGCATTGGCTGCAGCTGTTCGAGCTGTAACATGAGAACTTAAGGCATCTATCGCCGTTTGAAAATCGGATGTACTGTTGAGGAAAGTATAACCTTTCACCTCTTTTATTGCATATGGTTTTACTAGTGCTCCATAAGCGGTATACTTAGCTTTCATAGCCGTTTCATTAAACGCATTATCAATAACGCTTTTTACATAAACATCATACTTCGCCTTGTACGTTGGATCATTATAAAGGTATCCAATCAGTGGCCATGATGTTGCATTGAGCCCTGAGAAATTTAGAGCATATGAGCCTCCTTGGTTTCCTAATTGCAATGCTTCATTATTATCCCAAGGTATCCAAAAGATCTTTTTTGTGTCTGGATTATTATATAAATAATAATTATGAGTCATGCGTCCATAGGTATCCCAATTTTGAATTACTGTATTAACAGCAAGGTATTTCAAAAAAGTATTCGTATCAAAAACAGATTCAAGATTTGTCCTCCAAGCAGCAGCATCAGTTGTTCTGTTGCTTGCATGCAAGGCTGTAAATAAACTTTGGATGTCCGTGTAATCTGCAGCATCTTCATTCGTTTTCTTCACAAATACATCTTGGGTAAAAGTACCGCTAGCAAAACTAGCACCTGTACCGTCTGGTTTGTACAAATTTCCGTCATTGTTGGAGAACTCATCAATTAGCGTGTCGTCTACCTCTTCAACTAAGGTATACACACCAAAATAAATAGGGCCGTCACCATGATCAACATAGAGTTCATAAAATGCAGCATGTGAACTTGTAATTCCTGACGCTCTAAAAATATCTGTTGCTACTTTCTCTCGCAGCATCGATTTGTCATTGTAGTTGTTTTTTAAACTTAATTTTTTGAAACCGTAAAAACGTTGGTTATCAATTTGAGGGTAGGTATCCTCATACTCATCAAAGTCTAATTTAAATGATAGCTTTAAGTTTCCACTAGACCATGTAGATTGCAGGCTTGAGTTTCCCTTGAAGCGAACACCAACGCGGTACCATTCTTTTCCTTTGTAAAACACTTCAGCAGGTACCATCAATGGGTCTTCGTCAGAGGGAACAAGGTTATTACTGTTAGCTTTTGATCCAAAAGTGCCGTAAGTAGTAGTCATATCTGCAAGCATGCTTTTCCAACGTGCTTTTGTTATTACTATATCTAAGCGTTTTACACTATTGTCATCAAAAACTTCTGCAAAGTTTGGGTCTGCTTTTTTACTGTGGGTTGCTGAAGTCCAATCAGGAATTTCAAAATTGACATTTTCTGCTTCCACAACTTCTTCTATTTGTTCATCAACTGTTTGGTCGTCTGAACAAGAGCTCATAAATACTATCTGAATCGCAACTAATACTAGTGCAGCAAATTTTTTGGTTATCATAATGCTATTGCTTTAATTTTCAACAAATTTCAATAATTAATTAAAGTGTAGTTTTTAAATTCAATGAACAGGCTAAAGAAATCAGTGAATGATTTAAATTCAAGGGGTGTAAGTTCGCTTTCAAAGGTTTAAAATCCTCTTTTTCGAGAATTGATTCGTTTTTATTTTATTTATTTGTATTATGACAAGATTTTATAGAACCGTTTTTCAGCTTTTTTTGTGGGCTATTGTTTGGATAATAATGGGTATTAATCAAAACGACTTTCCACATTTTTTTCGAGATAATTTTTTGGCTTATATTTCTCAAGCTTTATTAATTATTGTTCTTGTTTATATACTTGCGCCAAAATTACTTTTTAAAAAAAAACATGTTGTTTTTGTTTTAGTTTCGATTCTTCTATTGCTGTTTTTCTCTTTTTTATCTGGCAACATGATAGATCATGCACGACGATTGCAGGAGCTGCCGCAAGTAAATGATGTGAGAATGAATAGATCACCACCATTTAGAGGAGCAGGTAACGGACTTCCTTCGCCCATGATAATTAACTTGTTATTGCTTTGTGTTTCCTATATTCTAGCAATTTTTTTAGAGACATTTTCTTTTGCACAAAAGAAAGAAGAGGCCTTGGTTTTAAGCAAGACAGAAAATATTGAAAACGAACTCAAATTTTTAAAATCTCAGATTAATCCTCATTTTTTATTCAACTCTTTAAACAACATCTATTCCCTGTCTATTATTGATGCGTCTAGGGCGCAAGAAAGCATATTGTACCTCTCGGACATGCTGCGCTATGTGCTGTATGATTGTGAAAAACCAAGTGTAGCGATCGAAAAAGAGGTTACTTATATTGAGGATTTTATCAATTTGTTTTTAGTAAAGAGTAGTAAAAAATACCCAGTTAGATCTACTTTTGAAATTAAAAACAGCGGCTTGCAAATCGCTCCAATGCTGTTAATCCCTTTTGTCGAGAATGCATTTAAACATAGTAATATAGAAAGTGTTAAAGACGCTTTTATCACTATTGAACTCCATGCAACAAATGACTCCATTGATTTTATTGTTGAAAATAGCTTTGATAGAGGAAACAAAGTTCAAGATGGTGTAGGAGGGATCGGAATTGTTAATGTTCGAAAGCGTCTGAGTTTATTGTATGAAAACAAGCATACTATTGAAATAGTCGAAAATAATAATATCTTTAGGGTACAACTAAAAATAATGACAAATGCTTAAATGTATTGTAATTGATGATGAAGAGCTTGCTAGAAAACTAATAGAAAGCCATATTCAAAAATTAGATTTTTTAGTACTGGTGGGTAGTTTCGAAAATCCATTGGATGCATTACCTATTTTAAAGAGCGAAACTATTGACGTCGTGTTTTTAGATATTCAAATGCCACAGATCAAAGGAACAGATTTTGCTGAAATGATTCCCTCAACAGCAAGTGTAATATTTACGACGGCCTATTCTGATTATGCTTTAGAAGGTTTTGAGTTAAGTGCTTTAGATTACTTATTAAAGCCGATAGGGTTTGAGCGCTTTTTGAAAGCTGTACAAAAGATTAAAAAAGGAAACGCAGAAGTAATTGATACCATCACCGTTAAAAGTGGTTACGACCTTTTTAAATTAAAGTACAGTGATATTACTCACATAGAAAGCGATAGCGAGTACGTTGTGTTTCATACGTCAGGCAAAAAAATCATGAGTCTGCAATCCCTAAAATCTTTGGAGAAATCATTAGATGTATCAGTTTTTATAAGAGTACATCGCTCTTTTATAGTCAACAGAGGTAAGGTTACTGGACTTAAGAGTAGGGATTTGTCTCTGGGATCAATCTTGATACCGGTCAGTGATAGCTACTATGAAAATGTAAAAAAGGAATTGTTCGGGTGAGTTTTTTGATAGGGTTTTATAAATGTATTTGGACATCTCACAGAATTATAATTGCCTTAATTATGGGTTTAATTTACTGAAATGTCAAAATAATTTTATATGATTCTGAATAAACTTTGCGCCTACACGCAAAAAAAGCTGTCCCAGATTTGAGACAGCTTCTAAAGTATATGTTTTCTATTACAGATTAGCTACTAGCCAATCACCTACATCACTTGTTTTATATGCTGTAGCACCTTTAGTAACTAAATCTTCGGTAACAACTCCTTGTTCGAGTGACTTATTTACTACGGCTCTAATTGCAGCTGCTTCTTCGGTTAAACCAAAAGCATCTTCAAACATCATTGCTGCAGATAATACAGTTGCCAATGGATTTGCGATATTCAAACCAGTTGCTTGTGGGTAAGAACCGTGAATTGGTTCGTATAGTGAAGTGTGTTCTCCTACCGATGCAGATGGCATTAATCCCATTGATCCTGAAATTACCGAAGCCTCATCCGTTAATATATCTCCAAATAAATTCTCAGTAATTAGTACATCATACGAGTTTGGCCATTGTACTAATCGCATGGCAACAGCATCTACAAATTCGTAGCTTACCTCTACTTCTGGATAGTCTTTTTCCATGGCTTGTACTGTCTCTCTCCATAAACGAGAAGTCTCCAATACGTTTGCTTTGTCTACACAACACAATTTTTTAGTTCGTGTCATAGCTAATTCAAAACCTTTTTTTGCTAAGCGTTGTACTTCAACTCTTGTATAGACACAGTTGTCGAAAGCAGTTTCTCCACCGTCTCTTCTTCCTTTTTCGCCAAAGTAGATTCCGCCAGTTAATTCTCTTAAGAAAACTAGATCAGTTCCTTCAATGCGTTCTCTTTTTAAAGGAGAATTGTCAACCAAAGAAGGGAAAGTAAAGGTTGGTCGAACATTAGCAAACAAACCTAATTTTTTACGCATTAACAATAATCCTTGTTCTGGTCTCACTGGAGCAGTTGGATCATTATCGTATTTTGGGTGACCAATCGCTCCAAACAAAACAGCATCAGCTGCCATACATATTTCATGTGTTTCATCAGGGTAGGGAACACCCACTGCGTCTATAGCACAAGCTCCTGTAAGAGCTGGTGTCCAAGTGATTTCATGATTGAATTTTTTTGCAATGGCATCCGAAACTTTTACTGCTTCATTGATTACTTCTGGTCCGATTCCGTCTCCGGCTAAAAGGGCTATTTTTAATTTCATAATTGTATGTGTTTTAAGCATTAGGCGAGTTGCCTCTGCTAGTATTTTGATTTTTATAATACAAGAGAACAATTAGATCACTTTACGTTTAACATTTTTTGCGTTGCAACAATGGCAGCAACCGTTTGGTCTGAATCTAATCCTCGTGTTTTAAATTCTTTTCCGTTGTTTGTCCAGGTGATAACAGTCTCGCACAAGGCATCTGAGCTACTACCTGGTGGAATTCGAACCGCATAATCGATTAATTTAGGTAATATTAAGTTTTTGCTTTTGTAAATTTTGCCTAAGGCATTCATAAAAGCATCAAATTGCCCATCACCTTGAGCATGCTCTTCAATTACCTCTCCATCCATTTTTAAGGATAGAGTTGTCGATGGACGCATTCCTTTAGCATGAGATAATATGTATGATTCGACTACGATTTTTTCTTCAAAAATCTTACTGTGTAAAACGTCGGATATTATATAAGGGAGGTCTTCTTTAGTAACGGTCTCTTTTTTGTCACCAAGTTCGATGATTCGTTGTGTGACTAATTTAATATCTTCTTGATTAAGCTGCAAACCCAACTCTTGCAAGTTTTTTTCAATATTTGCTTTACCCGATGTTTTTCCTAAAGCATATTGTCGTTTTCGACCAAAACGTTCCGGAAGTAAATCATTAAAATACAAGTTATTTTTATTATCACCATCGGCGTGAATACCTGCTGTTTGAGTAAATACATTGTCCCCTACAATAGGTTTGTTGGCTGGGATTCTGTAGCCAGTAAATGTTTCGACTAATTTACTCACGGTGTATAATGACGATTCTTTGACGTTGATTTCGATCTCAGGCATAAAGTCATTGATTACTGCAACGGTACTTTCAAGTGGTGCGTTTCCAGCGCGTTCTCCCATTCCGTTTACTGTCACGTGTAGTCCTTTTATTCCTGCTTTCAAAGCTTCCATCACATTTGCAATACTCAAGTCGTAATCATTGTGAGCATGGAAGTCAAAATGGATGTCTGGGTATTTTGATGTTATTTGAGCAACAAAATTATATGTGTCTGACGGAATTAAAACGCCCAATGTGTCCGGAAGTAAAATGCGTTTCACCCCTTGCGTAACTAGGAAATCTAAAAACTGAAAAACATATTCAGGTGAGTTGCGCATCCCGTTACTCCAGTCTTCTAGGTAAACGTTGGTCGCAATATTATTTTCTTTTGCTAAAGCTATTGTTTGGGCAATTTCATTGAAATGCTGCTCTGGTGTTTTCTTTAATTGGTGTTTCAAATGATTCATCGATCCTTTAGTCAATAAATTTTGAACTTTGGCACCTGCTTTCTTCATCCATTCAATAGATAGTCCACCGTCAACAAAAGTTAGAACTTCGATTCTGTCATTGTAGCCTTTTTCATTGGCCCATGTCATAATCCCTTTTACACCTTGAAATTCTCCTTCGCTTACGCGAGCAGAAGCAACTTCAATGCGATCTACATTTAATTCCTCCAATAATAATTGTGCAATGGTAAGTTTTTCTGCAGCAGAAAATGATACTCCCGAGGTTTGTTCCCCGTCACGAAGCGTCGTGTCCATTATCTCAATTTTTCTTTTTTCCATTTTAAAATTTGATGCTTGCAAGTTTTCTTTTTCAAAGTAAACCGTTAAAAAAGTACTGTATTAATTAGTGTAATCATTAACACCTTCATTAATTTACATTAATGCAGATACAAATGATGCGTCACAATTATGTTTTTTAGAAAGGTAGCTTTTCAGCAAAAGTTACTACTTCTGATTTCATGCTTTGTAGATAATCGATATCATCAAAACCATTGATCATGTTGTTTTTTTTGTATCCATTGATATCAAAAGATTCCTTTTCACCACTTGCTTTCAAAGCAATCGTTTGCTCTGCCAAGTTGATTTCCAATTCTGTATTAGGATCTGCTTCAATAGCTTTGAAGATGGCATCAGCAAATTCAGGGCTTACTTGAACCGGTAAAACACCAATGTTCAAACAGTTTCCTTTGAAGATATCTGCAAAGAAAGAAGAAACTACTACACGGAATCCGTAATCGTATACTGCCCACGCAGCATGCTCACGAGAAGAACCAGAACCAAAGTTTTTACCTCCAACTAGAATTTTCCCAGAGTATGTTGGGTTGTTCAGTACGAAATCATCCTTTGGAGTACCATCTCCATTATATCTCCAGTCTCTGAAAAGGTTATCTCCAAAGCCAACACGTTCTGTTGCTTTCAGGAAACGAGCAGGAATGATTTGGTCAGTATCTACGTTTTCTATTGGTAGCGGCACTGCGCTGCTAGTAAGGATATTAAATTTATCGTATGCCATTTTATTTTATTTTACCGCAAAGACGCAAAGGCGCAATGCTATATTAATTTGTTTTATTATTGAACCGCAAGGACGCAAGGACGCTAGGGGTTTATTTAAGAGGCTATTAAGATTAATACTTGTTTACAAATCTTCTAAAACCACTTTTTATTAAGGGAACATTAAAATTAATTAAGAACCCCATTCTTTTATCTGCTAATTTCAAATAAGAAATTAGTTGTGCTTCGTGAACTGGCAAAATTGAATCAACCGATTTTAACTCAATTATTATCTGTTTTTCAACTAGAATATCGATTTTGTATTCTTTTGACAAATTAAATCCTTTGTACTGTAAAGGAATTGTAACTTGACATTCTGCTAAAATATTTCTCAACTGCAATTCTCTCAAAAGACACATTTCATAAACGGATTCTAATAGACCGGGACCTATTATTTTATGAACCTCAAGGCTAGCTAAAAATATTTCTTTTGCTAATTCTTCGTAACGGTTTATTTCAATAATTGCTTGCGTCTTTGCGCCCTTGCGGTGAAAAAAATCTACATCAACTCTCTTGGATCAGTCAATTTTCCAGTAACGGCTGCTGCAGCTGCCATAATAGGCGAGGCAAGTAGTGTTCTTGAACCGGGACCTTGACGACCTTCAAAATTTCTGTTGGAGGTACTTACTGAATATTTTCCAGCAGGCACTTTATCATCGTTCATTGCTAAACAAGCAGAACAACCTGGTTGACGCAAAACGAATCCAGCTTCGGTAAGGATATCTAATAACCCTTCTTCTTTGATTTGTGCTTCAACTACGTGAGATCCGGGTACTAACCAAGCCGTAACGTTATCTGCCTTTTTACGTCCTTTTACAATTTCAGTAAAAGCTCTAAAGTCTTCAATACGTCCGTTGGTGCAACTTCCTAAGAAAACAAAGTCAATAGGTTTTCCTATCATTACATCATCCTCTTCAAATCCCATGTAGGCTAAGGATTTCTTATACGTTTCTGCACCACCTTGAACTTGACTGGCGGTCGGAATGCTTTTTGAAATACCAATTCCCATTCCTGGGTTAGTACCATAAGTAATCATTGGTTCGATATCGGCTGCGTCAATGTTTAATTCGGCATCAAAAATGGCATCAGAATCTGTTTTTAGGGTTTTCCAATATTCAACGGCTTTTATCCAAGCTTCTCCTTTAGGAGCATATAAACGTCCTTCAAGGAAATCGAATGTTTTTTGGTCAGGGGCAATCATACCGCCACGAGCACCCATTTCGATAGAAAGGTTACACACTGTCATACGACCTTCCATAGACATTTCTTCGAATATATTTCCAGCATATTCAGCGAAATATCCTGTACCTCCCGAGGTAGATAATTGCGAAATAATATATAATGCAACATCTTTTGGTCCCACACCTTTACTTAAGGTTCCGTTTACATTAATGCGCATTTTCTTTGGTTTTGGTTGCATGATGCATTGCGTAGCTAAAACCATTTCTACTTCTGAAGTTCCAATTCCGAAAGCAATTGCTCCAAAAGCACCGTGAGTTGAGGTGTGTGAATCTCCACAAACAATGGTAGCACCTGGTAATGTAATTCCGTTTTCAGGACCTACTACATGTACGATTCCGTTTTTAGCGTGACCTAAGCCCCAGTGTGATATACCGTATTCTGCAGCATTATCTTCTAAAGCTTTTAATTGATTTGCTGATAACGCATCTTCAACAGGTAAGTGTTGGTTAATAGTTGGTGTATTGTGATCTGCAGTAGCAAAAGTACGCTCTGGATATAAAACTGTAATTCCTCTTTCTTTTAAACCTAAAAAAGCAACAGGACTAGTCACTTCATGAATGAAATGGCGGTCAATAAAAAACACGTCTGGTCCATCTTCAATTTTACGCACCACGTGCGAATCCCATACTTTGTCGAATAATGTCTTGCTCATTTTGATAATTTTAATTTGTAATTTTTACAACACCTTTTTTTCTAGAGATTGTAACAGAGAGCAAAATTATTAAAAGAAGTTAAAGCGTCAATTTGGATCTGTCCTATTATACGATACCCAAAAAAAATCTTTTTAGGGAAATCAATGTTGGTTTGTTGGTTTCTTCATGACTTGGTTTTTTTAGGTTAGCGGACTTTGCTTAATTAAAAACAAATATTTTTTTGTTTAATATTATTTCAAATTCATTTTTCCTTAGCGGAAAGACTTAATGGCCACTCGTTTTTAAGTTATTCGCAATAAAAGAAGTTTTTCGTGTTGATTTTAGAACAAAAAACGTGTTGAAGGTCGTTTAACTCAAGGAGCCAAAGTTTTAGTTTAGGGTTGGTAGAAGCGCTGTTTATATAATTTTATTTAGCTACTTCGGTATATGAATACTACGACATCCAAAATTAAAATTTACTTATTTCAAACTGTTTTACTGTGATGAAAATGATATTTAGCTGCAGTTTTGGATAGGTTTTTAAATGTATTAAAGAGCAGTTAGATTTAAATTATTCATAAATTATTTTTATGTTTTGTATAATAAATATAAATAAAAATTTATGTTTTTAAATTATGAAATTTGCCTCAAAATTAAATACACTTAATAGAAAAATTTAAAGATGATAGCAAAAAATCAGCAACCTATAGCAATAGCTAAAACCATGAATTATTTTTTATGGCTTTTGTTTTTAACGACTATTTTATTTTTAGTACTCTACTATCCTAATATCCCAGAATGGCGCTATAGCGAGCTAATTAAAATTAATGGCTTTACTGTTTTAATTTGGACCGTTGTCACCTTTTTTAGTGCAATTGTAAATAGCTATGCAAAGAAGTACTTGATGGGTTTTCGATATTACAATAGGTTTTTACTACTTAGTTTAGGTTTTACCTTTTCTATAATTGTTTTTGTTATGGCTAACCATGTATTGCTTTTATTAGCAATGTGGCTCTCAATGGGGATTTTTATGTCACGATTAATAGGAGTCGATAAAGAGTGGGCTGAGGCTAAAGCAGCTGCCGCATTTGCGCTACACTATTTTGCAGCGGGAAGTTTTTTTTTAAGTTTAGGAGTTTTGCTCTTGGCATTTCAAACAAATGATTTCACACTTAGTGGCATTATTATAAAGGTTAGCGACTTACCTCAATATATTACTTGGATAGCTAGCTTGTGCATTATTATCGCGGCTATTATTCAGTCAGCTATTTATCCATTTCACCGCTGGCTTCTGTCGGCTATGACCGCACCAACACCAGCCTCAGCTTTAATGCATGCCGGTTTTGTTAATGGCTCGGGAATTTTACTGACACTATTTTCTACAGTTTTAGTGACTTCGAATAGTTTGATTATTTTACTAATCATTGGCGGATTAACGGCAGTTGTTGCACAATTTGCCAAATTACTCCAAGTAAATGTTAAGCAAAAGCTAGCTTGCTCTACCATTGCACAAATGGGTTTTATGATCATGCAATGCGGACTAGGTTTTTTTAATGCTGCAGTGGTTCACTTAATTCTTCATGGTTTTTACAAAGCCTTTTTATTTTTGTCGGCGGGAGAAGAAATTGGTCTTTCAAAGCCTCAAAAACCTACACATATAAAAATCAAACCACTGCAAGCCTTTGTTGTGCTCTTGTTTGGTGTTTTGGGAGCAGTTTTATTTGCCTACTTAACTGGTAAAGGATTTGCATTAAATAGTGGCTTATTCCTCATATTGATCGTTGCTATCACTGTGGGTCAAATAACGTACAATATTGTAAAAGAGCAGCGCCTTAATTTAGTTCAAAGAACTTTTTTACCACCTATTTTATTTGTTCTCGGGATCGGGTGTTACGCTTTGCTGTACAATGCTGTAACACTCTTGATGAATGATATGCCAATGACCGACGTGCCTATCGCTTTGTCTGGCGTTGAGGTAGGATTTGGAATAGTTTTTTTAACTGGATTTTTTATCATGAAGTTGGGTATTTACCGGAACTACCCTTGGTTATACATGAAATTATTGAATAGCTCTCAACCTAATAAAAAAACGGTTTTTAATAAGTAAATCAAAATGAGTATGATGAATTTTAATTTTCAAAAAAGTATCGAAGAGGCGGCTCATGTAATAGGAAAGACTTGGCCTTTGTATTCCTTTGTGACTTCAAACCCTTTAGCAGGATATGAAAAAATAGCTTTTGATAAAGCTGTAAAACAAGCTAAAAACCAACTGAATGCAGAGGTTTTTCCTCAAGCAGCGGCCTTTAACCAAGCCTTAGATCAGGGAGATATCGATAAAAATATATTAGAAAAGTTACTTGTAGATCATGATTTTTTTGATTCTATCGAAGATTATAAGCACAAAATGGCTTCCTATCAGCAAGAAGATTATTCCTGTGGTAACCAAGAATTAAATAGTATCATGTCGAAATGGCTAGCTGTTTTTATGGACGAAGGGTTAGCCGAATGGGAAATGCCTAGCAAAGAAGAAGGGTTTTATAAAGCATGGCGCAAATTAGCGATTTACGACTCAGATATTCCAAAAACAACACTTTCAGAAATTCCAAAAACAAGTCATGAGGCACTTTCTTTTGTTCTTCAAGACTTTGATGCAGTGCATCACACCAGTATATTTACTAGTCATTTAGCCGCTTTGCCGGGTTGGACGGGGTATATTAACTACAGAGTAGCATCAAATTCAGACTGGCAATTGCAATACCCCATTTCATTGATTGATTATTTGGCAGTACGACTTTGGATAGCGAGAAAAATAGGAGCCCATATATATCCCGAAACTACATTCGCAGCAAAGGATTCTTCGATTTCAAAGCTGCAGTTGGTTTGGCTAAAAGCTTGGGAAAAAACTTGGCAAACCAAGCTGCTTACTGTCTTAGAACAACAAATGCTAACTTTAACGGTAAAAGAACAACAAATAGCTGATGCTCAATTGGTTTTTTGCATTGATACGCGATCAGAGAGTATTCGCAGGCATGTAGAGAGCAAAGGCAATTATGAAACCTTTGGGTATGCTGGTTTTTTTGGAATTGCAATGGATTACGAAAACTTAAATGATGGTTTTATTAGAAAATCATGTCCTCCAATCGTAAGTTCTGCCTATCACGTTTGCGAGGTTGCACAGTCACAACAATCCGAAAAACTAAATGCTTTCAATCAACGAAAGGAAGTTTTGAAGTTTAAGGATTATTTTTTGAAAAGGATGAAAAATATGTTGCCTTCTGCTTTTGGATTTGTAGAAGGATCTGGATTGCTTTATGGATTATCACTAGCAGCAAGAACGCTTTTGCCTGGATCTATTTATAGATTGAATCAAAAATATTCAGCTAATTATGAATCACTTTGTCAGCCTGAAATTAAAAGTTATGACCAAAGTGAAATGATAGCTTCTAGTATTCCTTTGGATCAGAAAGTTGCTATCGTAAAATCAGCTTTTGATTTAATGGGTTGGAAACAATTTGCGCCACTAGTTCTTTTTGTTGGTCACGGAAGCCATTCGGCAAATAATGCTTTTGGATCTAGCTTAGATTGTGGTGCTTGTGCTGCAAGTCCAGGCAGGCATAATGCCCGTATGCTAGCTGCATTAGCTAATGAAACCGATGTAAAGCAAATATTAAGAGAAGAGCACGGAATTGAAATTCCAAACAGCACCATATTTATTGGCTGTGAGCACAATACAACTACAGACGAAATTGTATTATTCGATTCAGGAATTCCACAGCAATATCATTTACAGGTTCAAAATCTAAAATTGGATTTAACCCGAGCACAACAATCAGCTACGCAAGAGCGATTAGGAACTGGAAATAAAAGTGTGGCATTAGCGCAGAAAAAAGCAAATGACTGGTCAGAAACTAGACCAGAATGGGGATTAGCTAAAAATGCAGCTTTTATAATTGGTTCACGACAATTAACGAAAGAGACCAATCTCGAAGGCCGATGTTTTCTTCATTCCTATGATTGGGAGATGGATACTACAGGTAAAGCTCTCGAAGGTATAATGCAAGGTCCTATGGTTGTTACCCAATGGATTAATAATCATTATTATTTCTCGACTGTTGATAATAGCGTTTTTGGTGGAGGTTCTAAAATCACTCATAATGTTACTGGCAAATTTGGCGTTGTGGAAGGCAACGGTGGCGATCTAAAGATGGGGTTGCCTTTACAGTCACTCATGCAATCTGATATCGAAATGTACCATCAACCCTTGCGATTGTCTGTCGTTATTCATGCGCCTGTATCGAGAGTATCCGAAATACTGTTACGAAACGAGCATCTTCAAGATTTACTTAATAACGAATGGATATATTTGATGGTAATAGATCCTTTGGAGGGAAATGAAGTATATCAGTACAGTGAAAAAGGCAATTGGATAAAAACTAAAAAACTAAGTATTTCTAGCAGCACAGTTGCCGAAGTAGTATTATAGCCACCGAACAAATTATATAGAAAGCCGTTTCTTAATTTAGGAACGGCTTTTTTTTAATAAAAAAGGGGGTGGTGTATAAAGTAAAGTTCTAAAGTTAGTTTCTAATTGTATCGATGGCTTCAAGTATTTTTGCTGGAAATTAGTGTAAATAAAAGTTTTTATAGGTGAATTATTGAAAACAGCAATTGGTTAAGTAGTGGAACTCTACTTTTAATATTTGTCTCATTACTGCGGTTATTTTATCTAGAGCTATATCTTTGTTGTTTTACTTGTTAAATTTAATTGTTTTATAAGTTTAAAAGAAGTGAATTTATACACTATGAAATCTAAATATATAGCAGCGATAATGGCAACTATCTATATATGTTGTACTTATGTTGGTTACGGCCAAAAAAGTGCGATATATAGCGGTATTGATACTGAAAATGTGTTGTCTTACAAAGTAGATGAAATTATCGTGATGAGGTTTGGAGGTAGTAGCACACATTACAATGTTTCGGATTTGAGACTCATTAGCAAAGTGGACTTAGGACCAGGAAATATTAGAATCATAACTCCCATCTATAAAGATGGAAGGCCAAGTAAAAAGTATTATGTTGAGTCCATGACTGCAGCAAAAGGGCGATCAAGAAGTCGAGAGATAAACTTAGTCTATGAAATCACAACAGATAATAATAAAATTAAGATTCAGAATAACGCTAAAGCTGATCCTTTAGAAAAAGCAGCTCTCCTACAAATTTTAAATAAAAAGGTTCCTATGAATAAGCGACCTTATATTAAGCCTCAAATAAAAGATACCAATAAAAACATAGCTGTTAATAAAAATGCAGGCGCTTTGACGTCAAAAAATAATAGATTGGCAACTCAAAAAGCTAATAGGGCACCTGAACAAGTTTCTCTTTATAAATTAGTTCCTAAAAAAGAACTCACTACTAAATCTAATTCAAACGTTGGAGAGGATAATCTGAAAAAAAGTAACATAGATATACGAACTGAGAGAGATGTGAAACTTAAAGGATTTAATGAACGTATTGTTAATGCGAAATTGATTAATAATAAAGCTCAGGAAAATAGAAGAAAAAAAAGTGACAGCATCTTCTTGGCTAGAAAGGGAGCTAGTTTAAAATTACAAAGTGAAAAAGAAAATAGCTCTAAACCCAATGCAATCCGAAATATAAGCGAAAGTAAGAACAATATTAGGTCACGTCTTTTAAAAGAAAAAAAGCAAAGAAAAACTTTACTTAAAGTTGTAGATAAAAAAACAGCTAAAAAAGAAGCGCGTATAAAAGAACCAAAGCTAAAATCACAGAAAGAGCTTAAAAATAGAAATAGGGAAAAGGCTAAATCTAGCAAAGCAGGTAAAATTAAGGTTGCAAAGGAAAGTTCTGATTTATCGAGAGTTCGTTATGATAAAACAAAATACAATACAAATACACAATATGTAAAGGACAGTATTACAATCAATAGTTTAGAAGATAGTCTTAAGGGATTGGAAAGAGAAAAAATGGAGTTGTCTGCCAAGAGTTTTAAGGTAAATAAATTACGTAATAGTAAATCGACAGACACGAAATTGAAACAAGATAGTAAAGTTGATATTGCTGATAGTAGTAGAAATAATACTCTAAAAAATAAACAAAAGATAAAAGCAAAGATTGCATCGTTAGATTCTCCTAGAAATAAATCTAAGAAGACTAAGGATTCAAAAGAATCTGATGCAAAAAATGAGGTAGTAACTAAATCACGTGAATTAGTTACTGAGGTCAGTAAAATTAAATCCGTTACTACCGATTCTATTATCCCTCAAAATGCTACTAATCTTAACCCTATTACCGTATTTATTTTAAGTAACATGATTCCTAAATCATTTAGTAAAAATGATCTACCTCCTGCTAAACAAGCTTCGGTGGTAATCAATGTTATTGAAGTCTATGAAAGAGTAGCTAATAAAGGATATAAATCTGCCGATTTGTATCAAAAAATAGCCGATTCGTATTTTTTTAAAGAAGACATGGAAACAGCAGTTCTCTGGTATGAAAAGCTATTTGATTTAACAGATCAGTTAGATCCATTTTTCTATTTTAGATATGGTACTGCTTTGCAAAAAGTTGGACAATCAGCCAAAGGTGATACAATGATCGAAAGGTTTTATCAATTAAAAAAGTAGTTTTATTGGTAAGGGTTTCATTTACCGCTGTTTAAATTGTTGTAATGTTTTTTGCTCTAAATGGAGTAATTTATCTAGCTTGATCTCTTAATTAGTGAGGTAGACTGTCTTGACATTTGTTAATAACTTACCTTTACATTGGCTTGAAAAAAACCTAAATTTGAAATTCATTTTTAGTAAAAACTAAAAGTTGCAACCTGCTCAATAACAACTATGTACTTAATATTCGATACTGAAACTACAGGATTACCAAAACGTTGGGACGCACCCGTTACTGATTCGGCTAACTGGCCGCGTTGTATTCAAATCGCGTGGCAATTGCATGATGAGATGGGTAATCTGATCGAGCATCAAGATTATTTGGTGAAACCGGACGGTTTCAATATTCCTTATGATGCGGAGCGCATTCACGGAATATCTACAGAGTTAGCTGAAGCTGAAGGGATCACTCTTACCGAAGTTCTAGAGAAATTTAATGTTGCCTTAGGGAAAGCAAAGTTTATTGTGGGGCAAAATTTAGGTTTTGATGTCAATATCATGGGAGCGGAATTTTACCGTATGGGCGTGGATTCTCCCATGGCATCCATGCCAGTCTTAGATACTTGTACAGAGGTAACTGCTAAACTCTTGCAATTGCCAGGAGGTCGTGGAGGAAGGTTTAAATTGCCAACATTAACTGAATTGCATCAGTTTTTATTCAATAAGCCATTCTCAGAAGCGCACAATGCCACTGCCGATGTGGAGGCAACTACGCGTTGTTTCTTGGAGTTGATTCGAAAAGAAATTTTTACTAAGGAAGAGTTAGATGTTCCAGCTTCTTATTTTCAAGATTTTCAATCTAAGAACCCACGAGAAGTCCAGCTTATCGGTCTTAAACATATTAATCTTAAGCAAGCTTCAGATAAAATCAGGCAGCAGTTTGGAGACAAGCAAGGATCTGGGATATCTAAAGGAGAGCTTTTAGAAAATAAAAAAGTTTTGGCGGAGGCCAAATATGCGCATTTGCACAATCATACTCAGTTTTCGGTACTGCAGTCCACTATTGGTATCGGTCCTTTGGTGGCAGCCACAGCTAAAAACGGATTTCCTGCAGTCGCCATGACGGATACTGCTAACATGATGGGGGCTTTTCACTTTGTGAGTGCAGTAATGAATCACAATAAATCGGCTTCCGCCAAAAATGCAGCTTTAGTAGAAAGTGGAGAAGAGCCTACTGAAACGGAGATGAAGCCCATAGTAGGTTGTGAGTTTAACATTTGCGAAAATCACCTAGATAAAACCAAAAAAGACAATGGTTACCAAGTTGTTTTATTAGCAAAAAATAAAATAGGGTATCATAATTTAGCCAAAATGGCATCTATTGCCAATATCAATGGGTTTTATTATGTGCCTCGTATCGATAAGAAAATTGTAGAAAAATACAAAGAGGATATTATGGTGCTCTCCGGAAATTTATACGGAGAAATTCCAGGTAAGATTTTGAATATTGGAGAGAATCAAGCTGAAGAAGCATTGATTTGGTGGAAGGAGCAATTTGGAGCCGACTTTTATCTCGAAATCATGCGTCACAATCAAGAGGATGAAAATAGGGTTAATAAAACCTTGATTGAGTTTGCTCAAAAACACGAGGTTAAATTAATTGCATCAAATAATACTTATTATTTAAACAAAGAAGATGCGAATGCCCACGATATTTTATTGTGTGTAAAAGATGGAGAAAAGCAAGCTACTCCTATAGGTCGTGGCCGTGGCTATCGATATGGTTTGCCTAATCAGGAGTATTATTACAAATCAGGAGAGGAGATGAAAAAACTCTTTGCTGATTTGCCAGATGCCATCATAAACATTCAGGAGATTATAGATAAAGTAGAGATTTACTCTTTGTATCGTGATGTCTTGCTTCCTAAGTATGATATTCCGCAGGAATTTATAAATCCAGAAGATGAGAAGGATAATGGTGTAAGAGGTGAAAATGCTTATTTACGTCATCTAACCATGGTGGGTGCTGAAAAAAGATATGGTGAATTAACGCCAGCGATTCAAGAACGATTGGATTTTGAATTATTAACCATTTCCAACTCCGGTTATCCAGGGTATTTCTTGATTGTTCAGGATTTTATCGCAAAAGCTCGTGAAATGGATGTGTCTGTAGGACCTGGTCGTGGATCAGCAGCCGGATCAGCGGTAGCCTATTGTTTAAAGATTACCAATATTGACCCAATTAAGTATGATTTGCTTTTTGAGCGTTTCTTGAATCCAGATCGTGTGTCCATGCCCGATATTGATATTGACTTTGATGATGAAGGTCGCGGTCGTGTAATGGATTATGTAATCAAAAAGTATGGATCGAACCAAGTAGCACAAATTATTACTTATGGTAAAATGGCAACTAAGTCGGCTATTCGTGATACGGCACGTGTATTAGATTTGCCATTGTTTGAAGCGGACAGGATTGCCAAGTTAATTCCCGCGATGATGCCTTCAAAGTGGAATTTGGCTCGTTTTATTTCTGAGAGTGAAGATGAAGTTAAAAAATCATTAAAGTCATCAGAGGAGTTTGATAAGATAAAGGAGTTGATCGCTATTGCAAATGAAGATGATTTAGCGGGTGAAACCATTCAGCAAGCAAAAATTTTGGAGGGTTCTATGCGTAATACCGGTATTCACGCCTGTGGAGTGATTATCACGCCTTCAGATATTACGAATTACGTACCGGTTACCACAGCAAAAGACTCTGATTTATATGTAACGCAGTTTGATAATTCAGTAGCAGAGAGTGCCGGATTGTTAAAAATGGACTTCTTGGGTTTGAAGACCCTGACGTTGATAAAAGATACGGTTAAGCTGGTTAAATACCGTACGGGAATTCAGTTGGATCCAGATACTTTTCCTATTGATGATGTAAAAACATACGAGTTATTCCAGCGAGGAGAAACGGTTGGTATTTTTCAATATGAATCGGCTGGAATGCAAAAATATATGAAGGATTTGAAGCCTACGGTTTTTGGAGATTTGATCGCAATGAATGCATTGTATCGTCCAGGACCATTGGAATATATTCCTTCTTTCGTTCGACGAAAAAACGGAGAGGAAGAAATTAAATACGATCTAGATGCTTGTGAGGAGTATCTAGGGGAAACTTACGGAATTACCGTTTACCAAGAGCAGGTGATGCTTTTGTCACAATCTTTGGCCGATTTCACAAAAGGTGAAGCCGACGTTTTGCGTAAAGCGATGGGTAAGAAACAAAAAGAGGTTCTTGATAAAATGAAACCAAAATTTGTTGAACAGGCTTCCGCCAAAGGACACGATGCTAAGATTCTCGAGAAAATTTGGAAGGACTGGGAAGCTTTTGCGAGCTATGCCTTTAATAAGTCGCACTCTACCTGCTATGCCTGGATTGCGTATCAAACCGCTTATTTGAAGGCGCATTACCCTGCTGAATATATGGCAGCTGTACTTTCTAATAATATGAGCGATATCAAGCAAGTATCCTTTTTTATGGAGGAGTGCAAGCGTATGGGCCTACAAGTATTAGGACCGGATGTAAATGAGTCTTTTTACAAGTTTACTGTAAATGATAATTATGCCGTTCGTTTTGGGATGGGCGCTATAAAAGGTGTTGGTTCAGGAGCTGTGGCAACAATTGTTGAGAATAGAAAAGAGGCAAAATACAAGTCTATTTTTGATCTTGCCAAGCGCATTGATTTAAGAGCAGCTAATAAAAAAGCAATTGAGAATTTAGCTTTAGCAGGAGGTTTTGATTCCTTTTTAGGAACCACGAGAGCACAGTATTTTCATGATGAAGGAGACGGAATCACCTTTTATGAAAAGGCAATTCGATATGGAGCTAAATACCAAGAGAACGAAAACTCTTCACAAGTAAGTTTGTTTGGAGAAAGTAGTGATGTGCAAATTGCAGAGCCAATCGTTCCACCTTGTGAGGATTGGAGCACCATGGAAAAACTGGCCAAGGAGAAGGAAGTTGTAGGGATTTATATTTCAGGACATCCGCTTGACGACTATAGGTTTGAAATGAAATATTTTTGTAATGCGAAGCTCGAAGCACTAAAGAATTTAGAGGCTTACGTGGGCAAGACGCTTGCTTTCGGAGGGATTATAAATAATGTTCAGCACCGCGTGGCAAAAAACGGAAAAGGGTGGGGCATGTTTACCCTCGAAGGTTATGATGAGAGCTATGAATTCAGGATTTTTGGTGAAGAATATTTGAAATTCCGTCATTTCATCATTCAAAATAATTTTACCTTCATGAAGGTTTTAGTGAAGGATGGTTGGGTAAATCAAGATACCGATAAAAAAAGTGAACCTAGAATTCAATTTGTTTTAGTGCAGTATTTGCAAGATGTTTTAGAGACGTTTGCGAAACGATTGATAGTTTTGCTTAATATTAAAGATCTTGAAACGGATTTTATACACAAGCTTGGCCACTTATTTTTTGATAATAAAGGTGACAATCAGGTTAGTTTTGAGATAATGGAGTTAGAGAAAATTAAAAAGCTAGTAGAAACTGTTCCCGTGATAGAAGAAAGCGAAGATGCTGTTTTTGACGAGGAAATGGAGGACTCTGGTAATGACAATACTTTAAAGGAAGCACAGATCACAGAGGTTGAGGAAATTAAAGTTGTTACTAAGGTAACTATGCCAAGCCGAAAATTAAAAATTAAGATTTCAAACGAATTGCTTCAAGAGTTAGAGAAGATGCAAGTTAATTTTAAGCTAAATTAGGTTTTCGTTAATTAAAGAAAAAAAACGTAGGATTTTAGTTAATTATTAGCTACATTTAAGGTTGTGATGGTTTAAAATTATACTTTAGAGAATTCGCTCAAAACCTTTACTTCCTTGTCTGTTATATAGTATGATTTTAAGTAGCTTTGTTGATAAACGTTAATACTTATACATTATGAAAAAGAACTTAATCCTAATAGGAATGATGGTTTGCTCAATGACAATGCTTGGGCAAGCTAAACAAGATGAAACAACAAGCTCACCTGAGAGAGGTTGGTATTTAAAACTTGGTGGATCGTATTTTGGACAAACTGCGGCGACTGAATTTCCAGAAGTTGGTGGTCAATTGCCAAACAAAGATGTATACGTGGGTGGTGTAGGTGCTAATAAATTAGCTTCAAGAGAAAGAGTTACAGGTTCTTTTGGGGAAGGTTTTAGAACAGGTTTAATGGCAGGTTTTAGATTTAATACTCGTGTAGGTTTTGAAATGGGACTTAATTACTACTCAAGTAACTCAAAAACTATGGCACAGACAACCAATAGATTAATAGGTTATAATACTACGACTACAGCTGCAACTTATTTAGATTTTACGGCAACAGGAACGATTAGAGCCTTTGATCTTGCTCCAGCATTAGTTTTGTTCTTAGGTGAATCTAATGGTTTTGAACCATATACTAAAGTTGGTGTGATTCTTCCGATACATGGCGATTTAACAATTGAAACAGATAGGTCATACAGAACATTGGTTGGTGTAAATCAGGTTGCTGAAACTTTAGCCTATTCTAAAGACGTAGTTAAGCCAAATCCAACCTTAGGTTTTACTGCGGTTTTAGGTACTTCATACAAATTAGCAAAAAATCTTTCTGCTTTTGCTGAATTAGAATATCGTAATTTCACTGTGCACGGAAAAACAAAAGAAACAGAGATTTATACAGAAAATGGTGTTGATAGATTAACTACGCCTACGACTTTTCGTCCAGATGCATCTTATTCTGCTATTCATACCAATTACGTAGATCGTTTAGATGCGAATTCAAATAATAGTGAATTCAATAGTACTACTTATTCTTCTAGTAAAGAAAAGGATGAGTTAAGTTCATACGTTGGAATTAGTGGTTTAGGATTAACTTTAGGTTTAAAACTAAGCTTATAGTTTTTATCGATTTCAAAATTAAATTTAAGACCTTCTGTGTAGAGGGTCTTTTTTTTATGAAGAATGTTTTTAGTTAGACTTTCTATCCCTGATCGTAGCGGCATCCTTTTTAAGGGATACTTTTTTTAGTATCTCGTAAAAAGATATAGCGTCCCTAAAGCTTTCGGGAGCAGGAGATAGCTCCAAAAAAAATAATAAATTAGCAATTGGAAAGTGTTTTAATAGTTATTTATGATATATTTATAAGTAAAACTAATTCGGTGATGGTGTCTAGTTTGTTTTTAATTTCTAACTTTGTAGTACAGTTTTACATTTTTGATAAAACGATAAACATTAAATAAAGATATTATGGCATTAGCAATAACAGATGCTACTTTTGAAGAAGTAGTTTTGAAATCAGATAAACCAGTAATGGTAGATTTTTGGGCAGCATGGTGTGGACCTTGTAGAATGGTTGGGCCAATCATTGATGAATTGAGTAGCGAGTACGAAGGAAAGGTTGTAGTTGGTAAAATTGATGTAGATGCAAACCAAGAATTTGCTGCAAAATACGGCGTGAGAAATATACCAACAGTACTTGTTTTTCATAACGGTGAAGTAGTAGGGAAGCAAGTAGGAGTAGCTCCTAAGCAAACGTACGCGGATAGTTTAGACGCATTGTTGTAATCGTAAGGTTATAACTTATTATAGAGTTTATTTTTAACTCACTTAAAAGGTTTGGCAATAGTCAAGCCTTTTTTTGTTAAACCTTACCTCATTTGTTGGCTATACTTTATTAGATTCACCTTACCTTTTAAATCATAGAATCTTTTAATAACTTTGGAATATGAAGATCGAATCTCAAGTAGAAAAAATAGCTAGTTTTCAGCACTTAGAATTGTTAGCAAATCAGGTGGTCGAAGGATTTATTTCGGGCATGCACAAGAGTCCGTTTCATGGTTTTTCGGCTGAGTTTGCAGAGCATAAAGTGTATAATGTCGGCGAAAGCACTAAGCATATTGACTGGAAGCTATTCGCTAAGACGGATCGCTTGTATGCGAAACGCTTTGAAGAAGAAACTAATATGCGCTGTCATATCATTGTAGACAATTCATCGTCGATGCATTATCCTAAATTAAAAGCCAATCAAAATTTTTACGAAAGTAAAATTGGGTTTTCAGTTTTGGCATCGGCAGTATTGATGAATCTGCTCAAGAAACAGCGTGATGCTATAGGTTTAAGCGTTTTTTCAGATAGTTACGAATATTATGCTCCTGAAAAAGGTAGCGATCGTCATCATAGGATGATTCTTAATGCACTCGAACAGTTATTGCAACAGTCAAAAGAAAAGAAAAGCACCCATACGATTATGTACTTGCATCAAATAGCAGAGAAAATCCAACGCAGGTCTATGATTGTATTGTTTACGGACATGTTTCAAACAGAAGAGGAAGAGAAGTTATTAAGTGCTTTACAGCATTTAAAGCATAACAAACACAAAGTAGTTTTGTTTCATGTTATTGACGCTAAGACAGAGCTAAAGTTTGATTTTGATAACGCAGCTCGTAAGTTTATTGATGTAGAAACTGGTGAAGAATTATCTGTTTATGCGGATAATGTTAAGGAAGAGTATGAAAAACAAGCGGCCTTGTACTTTAAAAAAGTAGAGATGACGTGCAGTCAAAATAAAATTAAATACGTTCCAGTAAGTGTAGGCGATAATTTTGAAAAAATATTGATTACATATTTAGCTGAGAAACAAAACTTTGGATAGTGTAAGTAAAATTATTTTATTTTTTTTAATCAAAACACTTGCGTAAACGGAAATTCATTGTATCTTTGCCACCGCAATAAAGCAGTAGGTCTGGTAGTTCAGTTGGTTAGAATACCTGCCTGTCACGCAGGGGGTCGCGGGTTCGAGTCCCGTCCAGACCGCGATATTGGGGAAAGCGATTCAGAAATGAATCGCTTTTTTGCCCCAAGAAAGTATCTAAGGCTAGTTGTGTTGTTTGGTTAGCCTTTGTAAGCTAACCGGGTTTAGTAGTTAGACCAATGAAAAGCTTTCCACTTATGGTGGATGGCTTTTTTAAAAGTAAAATAGATTATTTGTTCTTACAAACTACAGTTTTTTGTAGCGAAAATAAAGAGTGGGTCTGGTAGTTCAGTTGGTTAGAATACCTGCCTGTCACGCAGGGGGTCGCGGGTTCGAGTCCCGTCCAGACCGCTACAATGGGGAAAGCGATTCAGAGATGAATCGCTTTTTTGCCCCTAAAAAGTATTTAACGTTAGTTGTGTTGTTTGCTACGAATTTGTAACTCGTAGCGGGTTTAGTAGTTAGACCAATGAAAAGCTTTCCATATATTCTGAATTATTTCAGAAAATGGATGGCTTTTTTGATTTTGGAGTAGTATGTAAATAAATGTTTCTAACTACTCTTCACTTTATTGTTAGAGCTTCAATGTTGATTTTGTTTTTTATTTATTAGTGGTCATTAGTTTGTCTAGTACTTAGGATATATTGTGATACAATGATGCATGAGGTATTTGTGTTTTTTAATAGATTTTTTCATAAACTATTTTCAATAGACATGGTAGAGTCAATCTTATCATTCTCAACCAGCGATGTTAACTTGTTAAATATAGTGAGGCAACGATTGTATCCATTATCCATCGGCCACGTAAGGATCCTCTCTATTACATCTTACTAATTTTTTATGCAGCTAAGTATAAAACGTTTGTTAGAATAATTGATTCTAACTTGAGTTTTATAATTTTATTCTGTAAAGATCTTTCTTATGAACTTTATCCATAGCTTTTTGGAGTTGATCTACTTTAAAGAGAAAAGGTTACCGTATAGCTTTCAACATGTAATAACAGTAAAAAAGATAATTTTATCAGAAGTAACCTAGGGTAATTATTGTTAAAATATATTGCATTAGTTCGTTTTAACTTAACTGATCAGAAAGAAATATCTTTCAAATGTAAATATTTTATGTAGTTTGTCGATAAAACGCAAAATTTTTAGTTAAAATTTTATTTTTATTAAATCATATCATTAATCTTTGACCGATTATTAGAAACAAAATATAGAAATTGATCCCAATTCTTTCTTTAACCTTTAAATTATTATGAAAAAAATTACTTTATTAGCGATATTGGTTATCGCAGCATTTTCAGTCAATGTAAATGCTCAAACTGTTGTAAGTGGAGCTGCAACTGCAACTGCAACAATTATTACTCCAATTGCAATTACTAAAGTTGTCGATATGAATTTTGGTGATATTTCGACAAATGGTACAGATGGTACTGTTACTTTAGATTATGCTAGTGGAAGAGTCGCAACAGGTGGTGCTTCTTTTTCAGCAGCTACCCCTGGAACGATTACCTCGGCAAAATTCACTGTTACTGGTAAAGCGGGTTATGCCTATTCTATTAGTATACCAACTGCTATCACCCTTACGCACACTAATACCACTAGTACAATGCAAGTAACAAATATTGGGAACAATGTAGGGGCTAATGGAACGCTTACAGCAGGTACGCAAGATATTTTTGTTGGTGGTAAGTTGAATTTAATTGGAGCACAATTAGCAGGTGTATACACAAATACAGCAGACTTGAAAGTGACTGTTAATTACAACTAAAAATTTCTTTAGCTACTAAAAACCCAAATACTGCAGTTTAATGCGTATTTGGGTTTTTGTTGTATTAGCACCTTTAAAGTTTAAATTTTAATTGTTATGGATTCAGAGGATAAATATTCTTTTTTATTTCAGAAATTGCTTCGGCATTCACTATTTTTCGTTCTTTTAATTTCCTTTGGTACTTCTATATTTGCGCAAGGTAATTTACTTATATATCCGAAGCGCTTAGTATTGGATGGTAAAAAAAAGTCTGAAAAACTAGTGCTCTCAAACACTGGTAAAGACAGCGCAGTGTATAATGTTTCGTTTATTGAATATAAGATGAATGAAAACGGGGAGCTACTATCCATTAAAGAGGAAGAACCAGGTTTAAGCTTTGCCTCTCCTCATGTTAGGGTTTATCCGCGTACAGTGACTTTAGCACCCAATGAGTCACAAATACTTAAAGTTCAAACATACAATACAGAAGGGCTTTCTGATGGAGAATATCGCTCTCACTTGTATTTTAGAGCTGAAAAAGAAAATTCTGCGTTAGGTAGTAAAGAAAGTAAAGAAAAAGAACCTTTGGTTTCTGTGAAATTAGAGGCCATTTTTGGTATATCCATAGCCTGTATATTCCGCAAAGGGGAGGGTAAAACTACAGTCTCTATTTCGGATATTCAATATTCTAAATCTAAAGATAAAGAAGATTTTTTACAATTTAAGTTGAACCGGAACGGAAACATGTCTGCTTATGGAGACTTTATAATTAATTATATAGCACCTAACAATAAAAGTTATGAAGTAGGTAGTGTCAAAGGTATAGGACTTTATCTGCCTGGAAACCAACGAAATATGATTATTAAATTAAACGCACTCAAGGACGTAAACTTTAAAGGCGGTTCGTTTAAAATTGTATTTACTGAAAATGAAAGTAAAAAAATTCTTGCTGAAGGCGACTTTAGCTTGTAAATTAATTTCTGTACAGAAATTCTGTTTTTACAGGTTAGAAAATAGTATTAAAAATGATAAAGAAGAAAAGAAATAAATCCTACTTATTAAATTTGCTAGCAGTTGCACTGTTTTTTCTTTTTATAAATACTCTCTACGCACAACCTGGATTGCCTCAGCGTGAAATTACGGTGATTCCCACACAACCTATTGATTTTGGTACATTTTATGTAACAGGAGCTGGATCAATTAAGGTAGATTTTCAAGGAAATGTTAGTACAACCGGCGGCGTAGTTTCTGTTGATAATAGTACTGTAACTCCTGCGATATTTGAAATTAAGCTTTGTCAGGGTAGGACTGTTACTTTAAATAATGTTTACTCTGTAAATATTAATGGAAGCAATGGTGGTCAGTTAGAACTGCTTATTGGCGAAGCTAAAAGAGATGGATTGGGTGATGTATTAATAAATGGCAGCTCTTTTCCTGTTGATACGAACTGCACCTTCACAACGATAATTCGAGCTGGAGGAACGCTTATCGTACCTGCTAATGCCGTGCAAGGTGTTTACATTGGGAGTTTTCCTTTGACTTTTACCCAACAATAATGATCGGACTTGATGTAAAAACTTCAAAACTTAATACAAGTGGGCTCGCTAACCAAATACGAGTTGGCTTAGTGTTGTTATTTTATTTTATGATGTTTTCAGTTGCTCAGGGTAAAGGAACTATTGATTTTAAAGATAAAGAACTAGAACCTATCGTTTCTTTTGATGAAATTCCTGTCGAATTATTCATTAAAGGTTATGGGAAAATTGAAGTAGATGTTTTAATCACTGATAGCAACAAACTATATATTGATATAGCAGATTTGTTTAATAAATTGGGTGTTTCTTGTGTTAGGCGTGCTAATGAAGATTATTTTACTGGATTTATTGAAAATGAAAGTAGGCCTTACGTGATTGATTTTCAAGAACGAAAAATTAGTATAGGAAAAACTAGTATTTACTCTCCAAATGGTCTTTTTAAGGAAACTGATATAATTTATGTAGAATCCAATCTCCTCAACGAAGCATTTGGTTTAAATATGATATTCAATTACCGTTCTTTGTCTATTGTAATGGATGCTAATTTTGAATTACCACTGGTTAAAAAGGCAAGACTTGAAAAAATTAGGCAAAATGTATCGATGCTTCAGTCTCAGAATGAAGTTATATCGGATACTGTTGTCGGTAGAAATTACCACCTAATTAATGGATTAGCAGTAGACTGGGCTGTTTACACCAATCAAATAACAGGACAAAAATCATTAAATAACTACGCACTTGGACTGGGAACTGAATTATTGTATGGAGAAGCGAAATTAGGGTTTAATTATTATGACCAAACAAAATTTGATAGAAGGCAGCTTTATTATAATTGGCGCTGGGTAGATAATGACAGCAAATACATAAAGCAAGCTCAAGTGGGGAAGGTTCCTACGCAAAGTATTTCTTTTTTAGGAGCTCCATTAGTGGGTGCAAGTTTCACGAACTCGCCCAATTCGGTTAGAAAAGCTAAAGGTACTTACATCATTAGAGATTATACAGAGCCCAATTGGACTGTAGAACTTTACCTAAACGATGTTCTTGTGAATTATACGTCATCCGATGCGTCAGGATTATATGTTTTTGAAGTACCAATTATATATGGATATACAACACTAAAACTCAAATTCTATGGCCTTTTAGGCGAAGAAAGAGTAGAAGAACGTACGATGAATACACCTTACACTTTTATGCCTGTTAACGTTATGGAATACAATGTTAGCGCGGGTGTACTAGAGGATGAAACTGGAAGTCAGTTTGGAAGGGGAGAATTTAATTATGGTGTAACCAAATCTCTAACAGTAGGTGGAGGTGTTGAATATTTATCAAAGCTGAGTGATCAACCTGCTATTCCATTCGCAAACGTAGCCTTTCAGCCTTTTACTAAAATGGTGCTTACAATGAAATATGCTCATGATGTAAGTTACAGTGGATTATTAAATTATTATTTCGGCAGAAATACTTTTTTAGAAGTTGATTATACTAATTATTTTAAGGGCCAAAAAGCGACATTAAATATTACGAACGAAGAGCTAAAAGTACAACTAACACTACCTTTTACAAGGGCTAATGTTTCTGGTAGTACACAGTTTAATTTTATCAAATATTCGTATGATGCTTTTGATTTTAATCAATTTAATGCCGTCTTTTCGGGAAGGTATAAAAACTACTCTTCTAACGTTACTTTGTCTTCTAACTGGATTACTGAGAGAGATCCGTTTATAAGTTCCACTGTTGTTTTTTCGCATCGAATGCGTAATGGATTAACGGTTCGTCCTTCTTTTCAGTATAACATCACAGATTCTAACATCATTCGATATCGCGTAGAGATTGAAAAAAGAGTAGCCAAAATGTCTGTTTCTGCTTCGTACGAAAGGAACGTTCAATTTTCTACTAATAATTTATTTTTTAATTTTAAATATGATTTACCATTTGCGCGTACTAATGTCTCAGCTAGTTCCACAAGTAATATAATGAGTTTTTCTGAGGGCGCGCAAGGAAGTTTAGCCTTTGGAGGGGATAATGGCTACGTGAATAAAGGAATTAATTCAGCACTTGGTAAAGGGGGTATTTTGTTATATCCGTTTTTAGATATTAATCAAAACGGAAAACGAGACAAAGGAGAAAGAATGGTGTTTCTAAGTAAAGTTAGGGTCTCTGGAGGTAAAGCCATTAGCAGTGAAAAAGATTCCATTGTAAGGATCTCTGATCTGAATGCCTTTGTAAACTATAATATAGGATTTTCTGATGCCGAACTAGAAAATATTTCCTGGAAATTTAAGCATCATTCCTACCAAATTCTAGTAGACCCAAATCAGTATAAAAAAATAGAAGTACCTATTTTAGTTATGGGAGAGGTAAGTGGTATGGTTTATTTTAACATGGAAGATAAATTGAAAGGCCTAGGTCGCATATCATTGCAGATATTAAATTCGGTAGGCGAAATAGTTGCCGAAACATTAAGCGAATCCGACGGATATTTTAACTATTTGGGATTAAAACCAGGAAAATATACAGTTCGAGTTGATGATAAGCAGTTAACTAAACTAGATTATCAATCTAGTCCTAAGTTATATTCTGCGGATATAGAGGTATCCGAAGATGGGACAATTGTGGAAGGACTAGATTTTCAAATAAAAGTTAAAGAATTGACTGAAAGCATTGATGCAAGTAGTTCTCAAACTAGTCAGAAGGCGGAAACTATTGTGGACAACAAAACAGCAAACCCATTTGAGAAGATTTCTAATACCGAGGAAATTTTTTACAGTATTAAGGTTGGTATTTATAAAGACAATACCATGCCAAAAAAATTGCGAAATCTTGACCCTGTGTTTTATGAAAAATTGGCGGATGGTACCTTCCAATATTATTATGGTTTTTTTAGAAGCATGGAAAGGGCTGTTATTGCAAAAAACACACTTGTATTTAGTGGGATTCCTAATGCTTCAGTCGTTTCATATCAAAACGGGAAGCAAATTCCGGAACTTAAATTAGATACTGAAAAAGTAGATGAAATAAAGGGTGATCCTACTACGAATGCATTGGAAAGTCAAGTTAATACTAAAAAGAATACTTCATTCGGAAGGATTTTTGACAACAAGGATGATTTTTTCAGTATACAAATTGGTGTATTCAAAAATTATGTACCTTCGGAACGTCTTGAGGACTTTGCTCCAGTGTATTATGAATTGATAGAGGATGACCTTATAAGGTATGTTTCAGGAAGATTTACTACAATTAAGGAGGCGAAAAAAATGAAATTTATAATAAGAAATAAAGGTATTAAAGATGCTTATATTGTAAAATATAGAGAAGGTGTCAGATATGATTTTAATAGAAACTAATACCTAATTTAAGTGTATTAGATTGTCTCAAAAGATTATTTACTTAACGATTATTTAGAATGCATTTTTATTTTTTAATACCCAAATCTTAAAAGATTTTGAAAATAAAATTATTTTACGTTTTAACGCTATTCTTCTTTTCATTTTGTATGTTGGCGCAAATTGCTCCATCTCAAAATATAGTTTGTCAAAACGAAGCCGTTACTTACAGCTATTCTACTTCTTACGATACGTATAAATGGACAGTTACAGGAGGAACTCCTTCTAGTAGTACCTCACCAACAATCAATGTAACATGGGGTTACGGAAATAGAGGGACCATTACCTTTGAAGGCTTTATTGGTGGTGTTTCTCAAGGTGTCGTTTCGAAAAGAATTTATATTGACCAAAAAGCAGCTTTTACATCTACGGCAAACCCCACAATTGTGGCAGGGCAAACTACTAATATTGGACTTACCTTTGCTAATAAATCCCTTAAACTAAATGGAACATCTGATTACGTAGGGATTTCCAATTCTAATTTAATTAATCTTGGGACTACAGACTATCGCACAGTTATGCTGTGGTTTAAAGCCAATGATGTGACTACACGTCAAGTCTTGTATAATGAGGGAGGTGCAACCAATGGGCTCTCCATGTATATTGAAGGAGGAAAAGTATATTGCTTACCTTGGGAGAGTAACGCAGTATGGAATGCACCTAGTGCAAATATAGTTGCTGGTCAATGGTACCATGTTGCTTTTGTATTTGATCAAAACGCCACAGATGGATCGCATTTTAAAGGGTATTTGAACGGGACACTAATTGGAGCATTCAACGAAGGTACTAAAGCGAGCAATGGTATCAATGCTCATTCTGGAGCTGTAGCCATCGGATCAAATTCTAATATTCGCTTTCAAAACAATACTACGAGCTCAAATAATTATTTTAATGGAAAAGTAGATGGTTTTAAACTTTGGAATAGATCATTGCTGCAATCTGAAATTGTTATTGAAAAAGATCACGTACTCAACGCTCCCGTAGTAGATGCTGATTTGGATGTGTATATCAATTTCGATAATTCGGTTTTGGATCTGGCCAGTACTGCTAGTGCTGAAGACGGTGCGCTATATGGTAGTCCAACGTATGATGATGACGTTCCGTTAAACCCAACGATAGTATGGAGTCCAGGAGGCGCTAACACTGCTTCTATTGCTGTAAATCCTACGACCAATACAAGTTATACGTATACGCTTACCGAAAAATTGTCAAATGTTTGTTCGCAAATCGGTAGTATTGATGTTTTTGTGACGATACCAAACGATAAGGATGGTGATGGTGTGGGGGATATTTTTGATTTGGATGCAGATAATGATGGTATACTGAATGCGATCGAAAACAATTGTATTCCTACTGCGGGTTATGATGGGTATTGGTCATTGGACAACATGACTGCTGATTTGTCTGGAAATAATTATAATGCACAATCGGGCAGCTCTGTTTCATTTTCCACAGATAGTAAAAAGGGAACGCATTCGGCATCTTTCAACGGAACTTCTAATTATTTGCAGTATAGCAATGGTACTTTTTTGAACCAAGCAATTACTAATTTTTCGTATTCTATTTGGATAAAGCCAAGTTCACTTTCGGGTATTCAAACCATTTTTGAAGAAGGAGGAACTACCAATGGTGTTGCTGTTCGTTTAAACGGTGCAACATTAGAGGCAGCAGTGCGCGAAGGTGGCGATGCAACGCAGAAAAATACGGCTACATTCACGTATCCGGGTGACGGCTTATGGCATCATGTAGCGCTTACCTATAGTAACGGAAATGTGATTTTGTACCTCGATGGAGTGGCTTCAACGACCTTGGCAACAGGATTTGGTGAATTAGCAGCACATTCTGATGTACAGCATATAGGGTATTCAAATGGAGGTGCTTTTGGTGCCTCTTCAGCAAATTATTTTGGAGGATTGATCGATGATGTAGTGCATTATCCTTCAGTTTTATCTGGTAGTGAGATAAGTAAAATTGTTTTAGGATGTGACAACGACAATGATGGAATACCTAATTATTTAGATGCGGATAGTGATAATGATGGTTGCTCTGATGCTAATGAAGCTTATGGCGCATTGGTTGATACTAATGGTGATGGAACTTATGGCGGAATAACAGGTTCTCCACAAGTAGATGCTTTTGGTAAAGTGTTAATTGCAAGTTATGCCACTCCTTTGACTACATCTGGTGGAAAGAGTGCCTATACACAAGGAATTAGTCTAAATGTAAGCGCAGCTCCTATAAATAAAACAGCATGCGAGGGGCAAAATGTAACTTTTTCAGCCACGGCAACAACAGCTACTTTGACCACTACTCCAACAACAACAGCCAACACGACTGTTAGTTACCAATGGCAAGTAAGTACCAATAACGGAAGTACTTATGTTGATTTATCGGGTCAATCGGGAACTGTAGCAAGTGGAACATCGGTAGGGCTTACGCTCACGGGCGTAACCGCTATCATGACCGGGAATCGCTATAGAGTGCGATTTACAAACGAAGCTAATATCATTGGGGCGACTGCAACAGCAACCTTAACGGTGAATCCTATTCCTACCATTACACAAACTACAAATGCATCTAGTTGTGGAATAGGAAGTGTGGTTTTGAGTGCAACTGCTTCGGCAGGAACCATAAATTGGTATGCTGCAGCTACAGGTGGAAGTTCTTTGGGAACGGGTACGAGTTTTACAACTCCCGTATTATCAACAACAACCTCTTATTGGGTTGATGCTACAAATACGAGTTGTACAACAGCGACGCGAACTCAAGTAACGGCAATAATTAGTACTGGTAATGTTGAAGTTGCTGCAAGTGCAGGAACAATTTTCGGATGCTATTCGACAGTAAAAGAAGCTTTTGATAAAATTAATGATGGAACACATCAAGGAGTAATTACCATAAAAATTAGAGGGAATACAATTGAAACGGCTACGGCTACTTTGAATAATTCTGGAAATGGATCTTCTTTGTATTCTTCGGTTTTACTTTATCCTACGGCACCAAATTTAAAAATAGAAGGAAGTGTTGCGGGACAATTAATCAATTTGAATGGGGCAGACAATGTAATTATTGATGGTAGAGTAAACCAGCTAGGAAGTACAAGTTTGTCATTTTCGAATACAAACAGTAGTGGTAGTGTACTTCAGTTTATAAATGATGCCACTTCAAATACAATCAGATATTGCAATGTACAAGGGTCAACTTCCTCTACAGCAAGTGGTCTAATCGTTTTTGGGTCAGGTGATGCTGTGGGGAATGATAACAATACGATTGAATATTGCGACATACGTGATGGGGCAACTACTCCTACTAATGCAATATATTCTGCAGGATCTTCTGTGAGTGCAGACAACAGTTCAAACTTTGTTAGCAATTGTACGATTTATAATTATTTCAATGCTGCGGCTTCTTCAAACGGAATTTATTTGTTTTCGAATAGTTCGGCTTGGACAATTTCGAATAATAAATTTTATCAAACAGCCACTCGTACTACGACAACTGCAGGTTTAACGCACCGTGCTATTAATATTATTACAGCTTCTGGAATAAATTATACTGTAAATAATAATGTTATTGGGTATAATAGTGCATCGGCAACAGGTTTGACCACCTACACAGGTCAATCAACTTTGTATAGAGGGATTGAAATGACGGTGGGAACAGCGACAGTATCGAATGTACAAGGAAACACTATTAGTAATATCAATTTTTCTACAACAATTGGTACAGCTTCAGCTGCAGGTATTTTTTCGGGTATCTCAGTACTGGGAGGAAATGTAAACATTGGTACTACAACTGGAAACACTGTTGGAGCCACCACTGGTACTGATGCCATTCAGGTTTCGAGCACTACTTCATTAGGATTGATAAACGGAATATATGTTTCGTCAGTAGGAACTGTAGGGATCAGTAATAACAATGTAGGAGCTATCATTACAAACGGTGGTACCGCCATTGGTTATACGTTTAACGGAATCTATACTTTAGGTGTGGGTGGTAATTTTTCTATAGCTAATAATACTATTGGAAGTTCAACGACAGCAAATTCAATTACTATTGGTGATTCGGGGACTTTGGCGGCAGTGTGTACCTTTCGAGGAATATTTAATAGCGGGTCAGGTTTAATTTCGATAACTACTAATACGATTCAAAATACCACGGTTTATGGAACAAGTTTCTCAGTTTATAATGGGATTATAAATGCAGCAGGATCGAGTACGGTAGATATTAATACAAACTCTATTATTTCGGGTACCAACACAGGTACAAATTCAAGCACTGCCATTACGTATTATCCTATTTACAATTCGGCTGTAGTTTCTACTTTAAATATTAACAACAATATCATAAGGAATCATTTAAGAACATCCACTGGTGGTTATTTCACTGCCATAGCAAATGTTGGCGCTATTTTGACGAATATAAATATTAATGGTAATCAATTAGGGAATACAAGTGGTGGATTAGTGACCTATTCTGCTGCAAATACAGTTGCTTTATTTGGGATAAATAATACTGGGGGTGCCGCAAGTTGTGAACTTTCGATTCAGAATAATGATATAAGAGGTGTTAATTATACCGGAGCATCAGGATCAAATGCCAATACTTATATTAGCAATTCTGCAACTACCTTAAAACAAAACATTAGCAATAATACCTTTACTAATCTTAATGTAAACACTACAGGAGCAATTACTTTCATTTCGAACAGTGTTACTATGCCTGCAAATGGTGTTCAGAACATTGATAATAACAGTATCGTAACAGGCTTTGTTCGAAATGCAGCTGCTACTTCGGGAGCAATAACTTTATTTACAAGTACAGCCATTACAAATAATACCGGTGTAGTAGTAACAAATAATAATAATAACTTTTCGAACATTACCCAAGGAGGAACATCATCTATCAACGGTTGGGTAAATCAAGATTCAGGAACCGGTAATGTAGATAAAACAATTTACAACAATAAATTTGAAAACTGGTCAAGTGGTTCAGGTGCTGTAACAGCGCTGAATGTAAATGTTGTTAGTGAAACGAATAAAACCTATGGCAATAGTATTCAAAATATAAGTGGTACGGGTTCTTTGACTGGGATCACAACAGCAGTGGGAAGTGATAAAATTTATCAAAACACCATAAACAACTTCAGTTCCTCGGGAGGGTTATTAACTAGTATTACCGGTATAAATAGTACTGGTGGAATTACAAAAAATATTTATCAAAATACGATTTCTAATTTAGTAGGAAGTGCATTTACAACTGGGTCTGTGCGTGGAATTTTAATCTCTGGTGGGACAACTGTGAATGTATATGAAAATAAAGTTTTTACTTTATCTGCAGGAGCTAACACTACTGGAACGATTACAGGAATCTGGGTTACCGGAGGATCAGCAGTAAATTTAGATGGAAATAAAATTTATGATTTATCCTCTTCAAGTACTGCTATTTCAAGTGGTGTGGTGTATGGTATTCAAGTTTCGGGTAGTACGGCTTCCTTGATAACTAATGTTACAAATAATGTGATAGGAGATTTGAGAGTAAGTGCAGCTAGTGGAACAGACTTGATTCGTGGACTGGGTTTTATCTCGACTGGTACGACTTCGACGACCAATGTATATTACAATACAGTCTATTTAAATGCGGCAGCTTCGAGTGGGACTAACTCGGGCTCATCGGGTATTTACCATACTACAAGCACAACTGCTACTACCGCGACATTGAATCTGCGAAATAATATTATCATTAATAATTCAGTACCAAAAGGTTCAGGAACAACGGTAGCTTTTCGTCGAAGCTCAGGTAGTGCAAATGCATTAAACAATTATGCAACTACCTCAAAAAACAATTTATTTTATGCTGGAACACCAAGCTCAACCTATTTAATTTATAGCGACGGAACGAGTACGGCACAAACTTTTGCACAATACAAGGCCGGAAGTTTTACTGCTGGAACTATCGCGCCACGTGATCAGGTTTCGGTAAGTGAAAATTTAAATTTTATTAGCACAGCAGGTTCCAATGCGAATTATTTAAAAGTAAATACCAGTATCGCTACGCAAATAGAAAGTGGAGCGGTGAATATTGCTGATTATATAGTGGATTATTTAGGTACTATTCGTCAAGGAAATCCAGGGTATACAGGAGCGAGTACTTCAGCGCCAGATATGGGGGCGTATGAAAATGACTATGTGGCGATTGATGCTTCACCTCCTTCGATAACGTACACTGCCCTAGCCGACAATAGTTGTTTGAGTAACAAAACCATTTCGGCTATTATTTCAGATGCAACTGGAGTAAATGTTACTACCGGTACACGACCTAGAATTTATTTTAAGAAAGCTATTGGCAACAGCAATGTTTTGCCAGCTACAAATACAAGTAGTACAGATGGTTGGAAATATATTGAAACAACGAGTACTGCAAGTCCGTTTGATTTCTCTATTAATTATAGTCTGCTTTTTGGTGGAGCAACGACTAACGATGTGATTCAGTATTTCATTACTGCCCAAGACATTGTAACACCGTCGCCTTATGTGGGTATCAATACAGGTACCTACGCGGCTGCGCCTACAAGTGTAGCGTTGACATCTGCTGCTTTTCCTATCGGGGGTACCATTAACAGTTTTACAATTTTGGCCGGGCTAAGCGGGACTGTAACTGTGGGAACTGGCGGGACTTATCCAACGCTTACCGGGACTGGTGGTTTGTTTGCCGAGTTAAATTCCAAAGGACTTTCCGCTAACTTGACAGCCAATATTATTAGCGATATTGTAGAGCCTGGAACAAATGCATTGAATCAATTGAATTATGGTTGTACCGATTTTAGTACGCTGACCATCTCTCCAAGTGGAGGAGCTGCTAGAACAATTTCAGGTACACTAACAGGAGGTGCCTTACTTAATTTTAATGGGGCAGATTACGTTGTTGTTGACGGTTTGAACAGTGGCGGAAATTCTTTAACCATTTCGAATGCTAGCACAGCGAGTACGGCAGGTACGAGTACTATCCGTTTTATAAATGATGCGACAAATAATACAGTGCGCAATTGTACTATCGAAGGAGCATCAACATTAGCTTCCACTGCTACGATACTGTTCTCAACAGCTGCATCGGTAGGTAATGTTAACAATTCGATTGTAAGCAATACGATCAAAGCGGTTGGAACTAACTTGCCTACCAATGCGATTTATTCTGCCGGAAGTTCCGTATTGATTGACAATAGCGAAATTACCATTAGCAATAATACCATTCAAGATTACTACAATGCTGCTTTGGCTTCAAACGGAATTTTAATTGCTTCTAATAGTTCTGCTTGGACTATTTCTGGAAATAAGTTTTTTCAAACGGCAACTCGTACTGCTACAACAGGAAATACTCATAGAGGTATCAATATTATAACTGCGTCGGGAGTAGGTTATTCAATACTAAACAACACCATAGGATATGCTAATGCTTCCTCAACGGGAACAACTACCTACAGTGGAGCAGTAAGCAATCGTTTTTTTGGTATCGAAATGACGGTTGGAACCTTATCCTCATCAAGCGTTCAAGGAAATAAAATTGCAGGAATCAATTTATCGAATACGGTATCTACAGCTGTTACGGCAGCTCCAGGTATTTTTACGGGAATATCGGTATTAGCAGGAAAATTAGATATCGGTACTACAACTGGAAATACAATAGGTGAAACGACTGGAAATGGTTCTATTACCGTGAGTTCTAGTATAACACTTAGTTATGTCGCAGGTATTTATTGTACCTCAACAAGTACGGTGAATATAAAAAACAATACCATTGGTTCCATTAGTACAAGTGGAGCTGCCGGTATAGGCTATACTTTTCATGGTATCAACACCGCTGGAGGTGGGCAATTTACAGTGGCGGACAATACGATTGGAAGTACGAGTACGGCAAATTCGATCGCCATAGGAACATTAGGAACGACCACAACAGGGGTTTGTACTTTGAACGGAATCTATAATCTAGCTACTGGAGGAATCACTATTAGTGGCAATACGATTCAGAATGTTTCGTCTTATGGTACGGCGTTATCTGTTTTAAATGGTATTTTGAATGCTGGTGTTTCTGGACTGGTGTCTGTAACAAATAATTCTGTGGTAACCGCAACCACAACAGGTACAGGAATTTTAACAGGTGTTTCAAATACTGCTGCAGCCACAACGGTAGCGATTACGGCAAACAAAATTAGAAATTTAACTAAGGCGGTAGCGACTGGAGCAGTTACAGGAATTTCGAATAGTGGAGCTGTTTTATCTCAAATTACAATCGAAAACAACCAATTAGGAAATATTACAGGTGGTTTAATCACTTATTCTGTTGCCAATTCAGCTACTTTATTAGGAATCAGTAACACAGGTGGTTCTGCAAACTGTGCTTTATCAATTCAAAATAATGATATAAGAGGAATTACTTATACAGTTGCGGGTACAAATGCCAACACCTATATTATCAATTCGGCTACTACTCTATCTCAAACGATTAGCGGAAATACTTTTACAGCACTAAATGTCAACACTACTGGAGGAATTATTTTTATCTCCAACAGTGTGATCATGCCTGCAAACGGAATCCAAAATGTTAACAATAACAGTATTGCGACCTCATTTACACGTACGGCAGCAAGTGGAGCAATCACCTTGTTTAATAGTATCGCCTCCACAAACAATAGTAATGTGGTAGTAAATAATAACAATAATAATTTTTCGAATATTACGATAAATGGAGCGGCGACGATCGCGGGTTGGGTAAATACCGATGCCGGAACAGGTTTGGTTACCAAAACAATTTCTGGAAATACATTTGAAAATTGGACTGCAGGAACTGGAACAATTATCGCAATGAACGTTAATATTACCAGTACCGCCAATGCAACGACAAACAATACTATTCGAAACAATACCAGTGCAGGATCGATTTACGGAATTACAACAGGAGCAGGAAATGACAAAATTTATTCGAATAACATTTATTCTTTAGTATCTACAGGAACTGTGGCTACGATTGTAAACGGTATTGCTATCACTAGCGGAACTGAAAAAAATATCTATCAAAACACCATTTATGGTCTTCAAGCGAATAATATCACGACAGGAAGCGTCAGCGGAATCGGAGTTACGGGCGGTTCTATTACTACAATTTATCAAAATAAAATATATGATATTTCGTCATCAGCTTCAGGTCTTACAACTGGAACAGTAAACGGAATATTGGTTTCGGGAACAACCGCCGATCAAGTTACCACTATTCACAATAACCGAATTGCATCAATAACTGCCCCAGCTGCAAATATGACAGACAATGTGCGAGGAATAAGCATGACCAATAACGGTGTTAGATCGACAACTAATGTATATTTTAATAGTATTTATCTAAATGCGACATCTACCGGAACAAATTTTGGGTCTAGTGCAGTATTTCATGCAGCCAATACGACTGCGAGTACCGGTGCGTTAAATTTAAGAAATAACATTGTTGTAAATCTTTCTACAGCCAATGGTACTGGATCGACAGTTGCTTTTAGACAAGGCCCGGGTACCTCATTGGTACTTAATAATTATAATTCGTTGTCTAATAATAATTTATTTTACGCTGGAGTTCCAAGTGCTAGTAATTTAATTTATTCTAACGGTACAAACGCTGCCCAAGATATAACCGCCTACAAAGCGGGTATTTTTACAGCAGGTACAATTGCTCCTCGTGATCAACTTTCGGTATCCGAAAATCCACAGTTTATAAGTACAGTAGGGTCTAGTGTTGATTTTCTAAAAATAAGCAACAATGATATTACTTTTATCGAAAGTGGGGCTGTGAATATTTCGGGAATTACCACGGATTTTGAAGGTCAAATCAGAGCAGGGAACACCGGTTATGCAGTGCAAACAAATGGTGCGGGATCTGCGCCAGATATAGGGGCTGACGAATTTGATGGAAAATTGCCAAATGTCATAGTTTCAAACGCTAATGCCTTAAGTAACGGAAGTTATAGTAAGGTCTCTGGAGCTTTTGCGGCCATAAATAGCTATGATCAAACCGGTAAAGATGTAGTCGTAACGCTTATAGGAAGCACTACCGAAGACACTACTGCTACGCTTAACCAAGGAGCATGGACTAGCTTGAAAATGTATCCTACTAAAACAGGATTGTACGTTTCTGGAGCTATTGCAGCTGCACCATTAATCAGTTTGAACGGTGCCGATAATGTCACCCTCGATGGACGTGTGAACCAAACGGGGTCAACAAAAAGTTTGAGTATCGTCAACACAAGTACGTCAAATAGTGCCGGCACAGCAACTATTCGATTGAGTAATTCAGCTGAATCAAATACTTTAAAATACTTAAATATTAACGGATCATCCAATAGTGCTACAAATGGATTGCTTGAATTTGCTACCTCAACCACAGGAAATGGTAATGACAACACTATCGTAGAATACAATGCGATAAGCAATTCGGCAGGAAACCGACCTATAAATGCAATCTATTCCCTTGGTACTGCAGGTAAGGAAAATAGTTCAAATTCAATACGATACAATACTATTTTTGATTTTGTCAACAATAATAGTTCTTCAAACGGAATCAACTTGGGTGCAAACTCATCTGATTGGTCTATTTCGAATAACAGTTTTTATGAAACGAATACTATGGTCCCTACAACGGGCTCGTATGTGTACACTGCTATCCTTATTGATGATGTAAACGGAAATAATTTTACAGTTTCTAGCAATTATATCGGTGGTAAAGCAGCAGTAAACGGGGGTGGTGCGTGGACTGTAAACGCCAATACCAATCATAGTTTTAGAGGAATTTATCTAAATGTTGGTGCTGTTACAGCAAGTTCAATTCAGTCAAATTCGATTCAGAATTTCAATTACACCAGTTCAAGTGCAACGCCTTGGCGCGGAATAGAAGTAAACGCAGGTACAGTTAATATTGGTACGACAACGGGAAATGTTATTGGTTCGGCAACAGGTACAGGATCTATTACATTGACAACAAATACCAATGCAGATTCCTACGGAATTTATATAGGAAGTGCCAACACTGTGTCTATTTCGAAAAATAATATTGGCTCTATTTCAATCTACGGAAGCAGTACAACGGCTGCACATAGTTTTACTGGAATTTACAAAAAATCAGGTGTTGCCGGAACAATCAATATTACTCAGAATATAATTGGGAGTAATGGGACGTCAAATAGTATAGCAACAGCTTCTACAGCGTCTACGGCAACCGTTGGGCAGAATTTGATAGGGATATACTTGCAGTCTACCGGAACTCATACGCTTACAACTAATACGATTGTCAATTTGAGCAATGCCTACACAGGTACGCAAGTGTCTAGAACAGTGGGTGTGTATACCACTGCAGGAACGGCAACTTTGGTGAAAAATAGTATTCATGATTTGTTTAGCACCGCATTGGGTGCGACTACGGGCACAGTTTCTGGGGTTGAGATGACCGGAACGGCGGCTGTGAATACGGTGACAGAAACGATTATCTACAATTTGTCAAATACAAATGTCGCTTTTACGGGGTACATTGCAGGTATTTCTTTTTCGGGCAGTACAGGGGCAAATTTGGTCAATCGTAATTTTATTCGAAATCTATCCGTTAGTTCTAGTTCTGCTAATGCGAGTATTTATGGTATTCGAATTGGCCAAGGAACGGCAACTTTAGCTAATAATATTGTCACATTAGGCGGTAATACCGCGACAACCATTTACGGTATTTACAGTAGTGGAGCAAGTGGCAGTAGTTCAAGCCTTTATTTTAATACTGTTTATATCAATGGGTCATTAGGTAGTGGAATTGTGAATAAATCGTATGCTTTTTATGAAGCAGCAGGTGGAACAGTAAGAGATTTTAGAAATAACATTTTTTCGAATTTTAGAGCAACTTCAGGTGGAACAAATGCACATTATGCTGTGTTTTTAAACTATAGCGGCGCAAGTAATTTGACTTTGGATTATAATATTTATTGGGCATCAGGCACGGGCGGCGTGATAGGAAATTACAACGGAAGTAATGTTGTTTCATTACCAATCGTAAGCGGTCAAGACGCAAATAGTAATAATAGCAACCCAGGTTTTTCAAATGCAGGTGGGTTGACTGCTGGCGATTATAAAGTAAATACCTCTACTCTTGGGGTAGTAGGTACAAATATTACTCTAGATTATGCGCAAACGGCTCGTGGTATTCCGCCAAATATTGGGGCTTGGGAGTTTAACACCAACAGTTGGCTAGGAACAGTGAGCACTGATTTTAATACCGCTGGAAACTGGTCTGCTGGTTCAGTTCCATTAGACGAAGCATCAATTGTTTTTGCAGCATCCCCTATTAGAGATTGTGTGTTGGATCAAGATCGAATAGTTGGAAGCATAGTGAATGGACAATCTACCTATAAATTTAAAGTAAACGGTAAAGCATTAACCCTACGTGGCGATTTGTATCTCACCAACGGTGGACAACTCGATGCCACTGTTGCCGGATCAACTGTGATTTTTGAGAGCGATGAAGTGCAAACTATTTCCAGTGGTGCATTTGTTTCGAATACAATTCCGAATCTTACCATTAATAATGAGGTGGGAGTTATCTCCAGTAGTGACCTTACAATTACTGGGATTTTAAATTTGTTAAGTGATAATCCGTCAGATGTAAAAGGAACTTTTGACACAGGGACAAAAATCATTACAATGGGAGCAGATGCTGTCACTATTGGTGATGCTGATTTAACGGGTATTGTTCAAAGGAATACTTTATTGGCAAATAAAGACTATAGTTTTAATGATAAAAACATGGTCGTTTACTTTGAAAATACGGGAACACTACCAACTTCGATAAGTGTCAAGTTATCAATTGGAGCCAATCCATCTTGGAAAACAAGTGGCGTGAAAAGAGTGTATTCGTTAATCCAAACAGGAGCTGTGGGTACTAGTCCAACTGCAGCAACAATCAAGGCGGGCTACTTGGACTCTGAGTTAAATAATAACGACGAAAGTAAATTGGTGTATTTTTCTTATCGAAATCCACCCGGAATTTTATTTGAACATGGTCGTGCTAGTATTAATACAACCGAAAATTGGGTGAAGTTATCCAATATCAATATGGCATTCTTTCCATCTACCTTCGGTACTTTGGAGCTGGGATTAAGTGCAAACGAGATCGAAACGCTGACTTGGAACGGATCTGTAAGTACGTCATGGACAACTGTAAATAACTGGACTCCAAATGGAGCTCCGTCAGATTTTGTGAACATCATTATACCCGACGCGGCTACAACGACGTTTGATCCTATTGTACCCATCGCAACTACTATTAGAGCAATCAAATTACAAAGTGGTAGTATACTGAATGCTGTTGCAAATGCTCAAATGACGTTGATAGATGGCGCTAATGTATGGGTGAATGAAGGAGGAGTTTTTAATCCAAATACAAGTACAGTTCTCTTTAAAAGTGATACTGCAGATATTTCTGGAGCAACTAGTTTTTACAATGTAACTGTTGATACAGATGCCAATTTATTGATGAAAACCGGAAGTACAATGCGCATCGCGGGTGCCATGAATAATAACGGTGTTTGGCGTCCGGCTTGGGATGGAAATGTAACCACGGTGGAGTATAACGGAGCAAATCAAAATGTAGTTATTCCGTATGCTGCTACAAATCGTTATTCTAGCTTAATCTTGAGCGGAAGCGGTACAAAAACATTACCCTCAACAAACCTATCTATTTTAGGAAATTTAACTTTGGCAGGAACAGTTAGTCTCACTACTCCCAATAGTATGGTGATTGTAGGGGATTTGTCAGTAGGAGCAAACACTACCTTTGACGCTGGGGCGAATACGCATACAGTTGGAGGAAATTTTACTCACAATGGGGTACTCAATGCTACAGGGAGTACGTTTGTAATGAATGGTTTGACTGCTGCACAGAATATTTCGGGTACAGCAAGCACAACAGAATTTAACAACTTGGTGGTTTTAAATAGTTTTGGGGTTACATCTGCCAAAAATTTAACAGTAAATGCTGCTCTAGATTTACAAAGTGATAACCCAACAGCTATTTTAGGTAGTTTAGATATGGGAACTAGTACACTTTCATTAACTGCTAATGCTGTAAATACTGGGGTGGGAGATGTAACCGGAATTGTAAAACGCGCACATACCTTTGTAACGGGTCAGACCTATACTTTTGGGAATAGTAAAACTTTGATGATTTTTGGATCAACAGGTACAAAGGCATCACAAGTAAGTGTGAAAACTAAAATTGGTACTGCGCCAACATGGAAGACCACTGCTGTTAAAAGGGTTTATGACTTAGCACAAGTGGGCGCAAATAACAACTTCGCTACCATACAGTTAAATTATTTAGATTCAGAACTTAATGGTGCTGATGAATCACAATTAGTATTTTTTGGAGCAATAGGATTACCAACACCTACAGTAGTGGAGTATGGATACAATTCAAAAGATGAATCTAATAATAGTATTGACTTAATAAATGTTAGTATAGGTGCAAGGCCATCAGCTTTTGGTCAAACGGAAATCGCTTTGTCATCCTCTGAAAATCCAAATATTACTTGGAATGGTTCGCAATCTACAGATTGGAATAATCCTTTTAACTGGAGTCCGAATAGTTATCCTAATAAGTTTACTAGAATGACCATTCCTAATGCAACTACAACAACCTATGATCCAATATTACCTGCATTGGCCGAGTCTCATCAATTGATTATTCAAAATGCGGGTATCTTAAATACTGGTCCAACATCAGAACTGTATTTCTACAATGAAAATGCTGAGGTCGTGTGGCAAAATTCTGGTGGTACATTTAATGCAGGTACGAGCACGGTTGTTTTTACTGATCTTGATTTAAAAATTAGTGGTGCTACTAATTTTAATAATATAATAATTAATACTGGAGCTAGTTTAACTCCACAAGCAAATAGCACTATTGGTATTGGAGGAACATTATCAAATAATGGAATTCTAGATGCAACGTCATTTTTAAATACAATTAATTATAATGGGGCTACGCAAACTGTAATTTATCCAAACGGTTCGATTCCTGGCTATTATAATTTGAGCTTAAGTGGTACAGATGTTAAGACAATGCCTAACCAGGTTATGAATGTTTTAGGAGATTTAACTACTTCTGGTATGGCTAGCGTTACTGCAAATAATGTCTTGGATATTGCAGTAAGTTTATCAATAGGCTCTGGTTCCTTATTTAATACGGGTTTATTTGATCACGAAATAGGAGGGAACTTTGTTAATAACGGATCATTTACGACTCAAACAGGAACAACTATTTTATTAAATGGTACAGCATTACAAACGATCTCGGGCGCAAGTTTGACCTCTTTTAAAAATCTTTCTATCAATAATAGTGCTGGAGTAAATAGCAGTATGGATCTAACCGTAGAAGGTAATTTAAATCTGGTTACAACAAATCCTACAGCTGTTAGGGGTGCTTTAAACATGACCGGAACAACGACCTTAAATATGGGCGCACTTGCAGTAACTATTGGTATGGGTGACGTAAGTGGAATTGTACGCAGAGAACATGTCTTTAATAACGGACAAGATTATGATTTTGGTAATCCGTTCACGACGATTAATTTCTTAAATGTAACAGGAAGTACAAAACCTACTTGGGTTAGCAGTAAAATTGTATTGGGTACAGCTCCTTCATGGAGGTCTACCGCAATTAAGAGATATTACAGTTTTGCTCAATCTGGCGGAAACGACAGAATTATAGTCAAGCTACATTATTTGGACAGTGAATTGCAAGGAACAGAAACGGATGAAACAAAGCTTGTGTATTGGGATGGTTACGATCCAAATTTGGGTGTGAATAATTTTGTGAAATCCTTTCCACGAAACCAAAATGGAAATGACGCAGGCAATAATTGGCTTCAATTAACAGGGCCTGCCATCGACTTTTTGGCGACTTCGACTTCTTTAGATGTGAAACAATGGGGTTTAAGTTATTCGAATGTGACTGTGCATACCTGGACAGGGAATGGTTCTGCCTCCTACGATGGAGATTGGAGTTTACCAGGAAACTGGAATGGTGGAGTACCTAATATAGATGATGCAGTTTTGATTCCTAACCCATCAAGTTTGCCGTCGGATAATAATGGCGATTTAGCTCCTTACCGTAATGTGTTACCATTGATTGCACCCGCGTTTGTAAAAACAGTAGAAATTGCAGCAGGAGCTACTCTGGTGGCAACCGATTACGACATTACCGTAGCTGGAAATGCAAATGCGTGGATTAATAATGGTGGATTCACTGCTGGTGCAGCTACAGTGTCTTTTTCTGGAGCTACAGCAACAATTACTGGAACTACTAATTTTAATAATTTAACTATAAATTTAGGAGGATCGCTTACACCACAAACTGGAGCTATTACTAGAATTGCTGGAGTCATGACAAATAATGGTCCTCTTAATGCAACAGCTTTTCCAAATACAATAGAGTATAATGGTGCAAATCAAACGATTCTTAATCTGGTTGCAGGCACTGGTGGTTATCATAACTTAATTTTTAGCAATAGCGGTACCAAAACAATGATGCCAACATCAGGCGGCGTAGCTTTGAAAATAAATGGAGATTTCACTATTTCTGGAACGGCATTTGGAACGGCTGTCAATCCATTAGCTACAAAAGGTAACTTTATAATTAACCCGACTGCGGGATTCACAACAGGAGCATTTACACATCAAATAGGTGGTAATTTTAGTAGTAACGGTAGTTTTACTGCATCCAACGGTAGTACATTAGAAATGAACGGAACTGCTTCTCAAAGTATTGGAGGGGCCGCAACGCCCCTACTGTTGAATAATTTATCCATTTCTAATACGGGAGGAACCGTTTCTACTGCAAGAGATTTAACTGTTAGTGGTGATTTTACCAATTCAGGGATTCTTAATATGGGTTCTTCTATCTTGTCAGTGACTAATACTATTTCCAACACAGGAACTTTGCTCACAGGGGTTCCTGCTGCACAAAGTCTGACGCCTTTTCCGTCAGGTAAAAATTGGGGTGGAACTGTTGTGTATAATGTGGATGCGGCGCAAAACGCAGTAGCGGGAAACTTTACCAATCTTACGATCAATAATGGGGTAGGAGTTAAAGTTACCAATGCGGCTCAAATAGGTGTTTCAGGAACATTGTTGATTAATAGTAGCAAGAAACTAAGTATTGATGCTAGTAATTCATTGACCGTTTCAGGTGCGATAACTAATAATGGTGGAACAGCTGGCTTGATTTTGGAATCAAATAGTGCCGGAAACGCCTCTTTAATTCATAACTCAGATAATGTGCCTGCAACGGTAAAAAGATATATTAGTGGCGTCAAAGAAGCTTGGCATTTTATAGCGTCTCCAGTATCTAATCAAACCATTTCAGGAACAAATTGGACTCCGTCAGGTACTTACGGTAATGGTACTGGTTACGATTTATACTTATGGAACGAGCCAACGCCTTGCTGGACCTATTTGTTGAATACCACTGTTGCACCAACTTGGCCATCATTACACCCTACAACTAGTTTTGTAAAAGGGAGAGGGTATTTATATTCAACACAAGCGGTTAACCCTACCAAAGAATTTGCAGGTTTACTAAATAATGGTACCGTTACATATCCGTTAACCAATAGTAGTCCAGACTTGACTGTTAAAGGTTTTAATTTAATTGGTAATCCTTATCCATCATCTATCGATTGGAAATCGGCAACAGGCTGGACACGCTCCGATTTAGTTACAGCTGCAGGCGGCTACGATATGTATATTTGGAACCCTGCCGCTAATAATTATGGCGTTTTTAATTCAGCAGGTACTACGGGGACCAATAGCGTGACACAGTATATAGCACCTACACAAGGATTTTTTGTGCGCGCTAATACAGCAGGTTCCATTACGATGGCGAATGCGGTGAGAGTAAATAGTGGCGCAAATAATTGGATGAAAGTTAAAGCCGAAAAAGAGAATCGTTTAAAAGTCAAGATTGAAGCAAACGATGGTTCCGGATTTGATGAGGTATTGTTACAGTTTGGATTTAATACAAATGAAGCTGGGGCTTTAAAGCTGTTTAGTCGCAATATTGATGCTCCTTCTGCGTATTTAACGGATTCGAATATAGACTTGTCAGTGCGCTATTTAACGGATGTGGTAGAAAATCCAGCAGTTCCATTAAGTTTCAAAGCGGGTAAGGACGGGAATTATGCTGTGAGTATTGATAGTAAGGCAGCTAATTTTGATGTCCTTTTATTAGAGGATAAAAAAACAAATACGGTATCTGATTTAAACTTGAATTCAACTTACAAATTTAAAGGTTCAACGAAAGATGCTACAGATCGATTTGTAATTCACTTTTCGCCCATTGCTAATGAGTCTTCAACCTTACCAGCGCTTATTTATTATGATGGGTATAATATCAATGTAGATTTAAGCACAATAGAAGGTCAGACAGATATTAAAATTTATGACATTTCAGGAAAATTATTGGTAAATAAAAAAGCTGAAGGAAAAATGATTCACCCGTTTGACATGAGAATAAAAAATCAAGTGTATATTGTTGTCGTTGGTAGTAACAAAAAAATAATTAGCAGTAAGGTCTTGGTTTATTAAATGAACTAATTGAAAACCCCTATTCGTGAATTTGAATAGAGGTTTTATAGTAGAAATAGGTGCGATTTTGCGTGAGAGATAGCAGTGGCATCCTTTTATGATGCGATAGCAGAGTAAAAGATATAACGGATAGCTCGACCCTTTTTAGGGTCACGCCCTACTACTTATTCTTTTTGGTGTTTCTTTTGCAAGATGTTTCAAAAAAGACCAACTCGATACTTCCAAACAATACTCGTAAACAAGCCCAAGAATAAAATACAAACCAAGAATTGGATAAAAGTAGAGGCTAGAAATCCTAATAACGAACCAGTAGCGGCTTTAAATGCTCTATTGTGATCTTTAGGATTAAATAGTAATTCTCCAATCAAGGCGCCAATAAATGGGCCTATTAAAAAACCAAAAGGGATAGGTGTAAGTAACCCCACTATAAGTCCAATATTCGTACCCCAAATTCCGTACTTAGAGCCTCCAAATTTTTTGGTTCCCTTGGCGGGTATGATATAATCTAAAATAGAAAGGACAATTGTGACGGCTAGTGTAATTCCTAATACATAGTAATTCGCTGGTATAGCAGTTGTGCAGTATAAAAGCAAAATACCTAACCAACTTGCTGCAGGACCAGGTAATACAGGTAAGAAGCTGCCTATGACTCCAGTAATCATGCAAATTAAGCCGATAAGGACGAGGAAAATATCCATTAATTATTTTTTAGTAATTTTGAATTTTAAAAGTAAACATTTATTTCCGTTAGTCAAATGCAAAAAATAATAGCCGTTTTAGTGATACTTTTCCTTTCTAATCTTTCCTATGCTCAAAAACTAAAGTCTAAAAGTGCAGATGCTGAACTTAAAGAGCAAATTTATAACGCAAACAAAAAAATAGTTATCAATTATTCCATGAAAGATTTTGATGCGCTATTCTTTGAATTTTCAGATAAAAAAAGTGATCCAAATATTATTTTAACCAAGGAGGAATTCTATAATTACACAATTAAGATAGCCGCTTTCTCGGATCGGTTGGCCAAATTATATCCAAAAGAAAAAGAGGTCGCAGAAGCTAGTAAAAAGAAGTGGTTTGCGGAAAGCTATGAAGATTATTTGCTTTCGAAAGCTTCTCAAAAAAAATAATCGTAATTTTATAAATTATTAGCCCAATTGAAAATTGATCCCTTGAAGCACTTTTACGTTTATATTGTATTCTTACTTTTTAATTCGTGTCACTATTTCGAAACGCCAGTTCCATCGGAAAAAGAACTGCTACAAAAGGAATTACAAGCCATTAACTGGAAAGAGGTTGATGAATACCCGTCTTTTGTAGATTGTGACAAACTCGAAACCAAACTCGCACGACAAAAATGTTTTTTTGAATTTCTAACCCAACTTATTCAAGAGAAATTAAGTGTCGATACGTTGCCGCTTCTCTATCCTGAATTAGACACAATCGAGGTCAAAGTAACTATTTTTCCCAATGCAAAAATGAAGTTTGAGCCACAGTTCTCCAAAGATTCAGTTGCCTACAACACCGTTAAAATTGACAGTATATTACAGGCTCGATTAGTCGATTTCCCCAAGGTGAATCCCGCAATTAAGCGAGGAATTCCCGTAAAAACACAGTTTATACTTCCAGTGATATTAAAAGTCGAGTAGTAACAAGGAGCTATTTCCAGCTATACGTTACAATCTTTTCATTTTTAAAGAGAAAATGAAAAGGATTTTCTCTGCTATCTGGGCTAGACGGTACTAGTAATCAAGAACTAAAAGCGTCTTCCTTTCCAATCGTATTTTCCAAAAAGGGAATATAAAGCGACACCACTACTGAAAAAAGGATAAAATAAGCTACTAACAATGAGATAAGTGGTTCTTTCAGAATTCAAAAAACGATTTGATTGTAGGATTAATATAGCATCGATTACCATTTTTAATAGTATAAAGGGAAATAAAGCAGCTGCTATCTCAAAGTTATAGATGCAATAACCAATGGTTATTATCCAACCTAAATTTCCTGTAAACACAATTAAGGCCAAAAGTTGTCCAAAAAAACTTTGATACGAACCTGTTTTAGAGGCCCAGCGCACTCTTTGGTAAAACAACGCTTTCCAATCGTTTAAGGGGTGCGTGGTAACTACAGTATTGTTAGATTTGAGATAATGAACTCGCTCAGGAAATCGACTAATGGCTTTTTGTAATAAAAAAACATCATCACCACTTGCTATTTTGTCATTGCCTGTAAAGCCATCTAATGCTGTGAAAAGCGATTTTGTGTACGCTAAGTTAGCGCCATTGCACATAAAACCTTGATCGATACCAAAACTGCCTATAGTAGCACCTTGCAAACTAGCCATGTCTAATTGCTGAAACTGATGTAAAAATGAGGAGTTACAATCATAGGTCACTGCTCCAGCAATCATGGATGCCTTATGTGTCTGTATGTAATTGTCCAGAGTCAACAACCAATTTTTGTTTACGGTACAATCAGCATCCGTTGTAACGACCCACTCGGTTGTGAGCTGATGCATTGCGGTTACAATCGCGTCTTTTTTAGGAGAGTTGGATATACGATTGTTGTCAATTAATGAAACTTGAAATTGGAAACTTGAAATTGGAAACTTGTTTTTTGATTCATCATCAACTAAAATAACCTCAAAAAGTTCGCTAGGATAATTTAGTTTTGAAAAGCTTTCTAAAAGTAAGGGCAAACTTTCTTCTTCATTTCTAAAAGGGACAATAATGGTGAATTTAGTCAGGGGCTTTAAGCCAACAAAATTATAGGTTTTTATTTTAGTAAAACCATAAATAAGGGCGCCAATTGCCACGATATATATACAGAAAACAAAAGTAAAAACGACTGTAATCATGAGTTTAAATGTGTTTGCTATTAGCTGAATTTTCGGGCGCTAATGGGCTCTTGAAATTAAGTACATAATAACTACCTATAACTACAGGTAAAACTACATTTAGAAACCACATCAACGTGGATACAAAAATAACGATCCACTCGTTTACGCCCAGTATCCCAAAGAAGTAGATAGCAACACTTCCTTTCACAGCAAAGTCCAGAAACTGAAAAGTAGGCAATGACGATGCTAGAAAGTAAACACTAGTTACGGCAGCCATCAATGTGAAGTAAGGTAAATCAACATCAAAAGCTAAAAACAAAAAATAGTATTGATGCGAAAACACTAAATAGCGGCAACTGCCCAAAAGTATGTTTTTACGGTGGATGTGTTTTGGGATTTCATTAATTTTATAAATCAGTTTTTCGATCGAAAAGCCTTTGATTTTGATTTTTTTTACCGAAAATAAAAGTATAAATAAAAACAACAAAGCGCCAAAGATTATGGCGACAGTATTGGTAGTAATTACATTGTATTGTACATTAAAATAAAGCAATCCAAATAACCCGATTATTACCGTTAATACCATTTGGATTCCGTTGCAAATCAAGTTTAGGAAAACTACTTGCTTGGTTTGGTGTTTTTCGTAGTACAATGCTTTTCCTGCATATTCGCCAACGCCGTTGGGTGTAAAAATCCCAGCGGTTAACGCAGCAAGCACTTGTTTTGTAGCTTCAATAACCGAAATGGGTTTGATATAGGATGCTAAATTTTGCCATTTTAAAATCTCAAAATACCGATTCAATACACTTAAAAGTAATATAAAACCAATTCCCAACACGGATTGATTTTTTTCGAATTTAGTTTTGAATTGCGCCCAGTCTAGTTTATCATTATTTGCCAGCTGGTTGTAAATGAAATAAAATGCGCCAGCAACAATCAAAACTTTGATTAGAAGTACGAGGAATTGCTTAGTTTTGTGAGGAATCGAGATCATGAGTGCAAAGAAACAAAACTTTAAACTTTGAACTTTAAACTTTAAACAAATCTTTTGGCAAACGAACGCATCATATTAGGTATTGATCCAGGAACCACTATAATGGGTTTTGGGTTGATTAGAGTAGTCAATAAAAAAATGGAATTTATTCAGTTGAATGAGTTGCAGTTAAATAAAATGGACGATCATTACATGAAACTTAAACGAATTTTTGAACGTACCATTGAGTTGATTGATACGCATCATCCTGATGAAATTGCAATCGAAGCCCCTTTTTTTGGTAAAAATGTACAGTCGATGTTGAAGCTTGGTCGCGCTCAGGGAGTAGCCATGGCTGCGGGTTTATCAAGAGATATACCAATTACAGAGTACGAACCTAAAAAAATTAAAATGGCTATTACTGGAAACGGAAATGCCAGTAAAGAACAGGTTGCCAAGATGCTACAGCAACTTTTGGGATTGAAAGAATTACCAAAAAATCTCGATTCAACCGATGGGTTAGCAGCAGCAGTTTGTCACTTTTTTAATTCTGGTAAAGTGGTTGGGACTAAAAGTTACACCGGATGGGAAGCGTTTGTAAAACAAAACGAAGAAAGAGTTAAAAAGTAGTGTTCAGTAGGTATTAAAATTATTAATAAACTGACCACTAAAAAACTGACCACTGACGACTATTATTATGAGCGGAATATATATCCACATCCCTTTTTGCAAGCAAGCCTGTCATTACTGCGACTTCCATTTTTCGACTTCCCTAAAGAAAAAAGAAGAAATGGTTGTGGCATTAGCTAAAGAAATTTGCTTACGCAAAAGTGAATCTGCTTTTCTCGACTCCGCTCGAACTGACATTGTAATTGAGACTATTTATTTTGGAGGAGGAACTCCTAGTGTGCTGACTTCAGCTGAAATTGATTTTTTAATTGACGAGGTTTATAAAAACTATGCGGTTATAGAAAGCCCTGAAATCACATTAGAAGCCAATCCTGATGATCTTTCAATGGAACGGATTTTAGAACTTTCGAAAAGTAAAGTCAATCGATTAAGCATCGGAATTCAGTCCTTTTTTGAAGATGATTTACAAATGATGAACCGTGCACATAATTCGGCGGAAGCCCAAAAATGCTTGACAGAAGCCACCAAGTACTTTGATAATATTTCGATTGATTTGATTTACGGTGTTCCAGGAATGACAAATGAAAAATGGAAGCAAAATATTGTTACGGCTTTGTCTTTCAGAATTCCGCATATTTCTAGTTATGCGCTAACAGTAGAACCCAAAACAGCTTTAAAAAAATTAATCCAAACCGGAAAAGTAGCGGCGCCAAATGATGATGTAGCTCAAGAGCATTTTATGATTCTAGTAGATACGCTCGAGGCAAATGGTTTTATACACTATGAATTATCTAATTTTGGAAAGGAAAACTATTTTTCTAAAAACAATTCAGCCTATTGGTTAGGAAAAAAATACATCGGAATAGGCCCTTCGGCACACAGTTACGATGGTGTTTCGAGGAGTTGGAACATTGCCAATAATTCGTTGTATTTAAAAGCAATTGACGCCGATGAATTACCAAATGAAGTTGAAATTTTATCTCTTGCAGATCGCTACAATGAATATATTATGACCGGATTGCGAACGATTTGGGGTGTTTCTTTAAGTAGGATTCAATCTGAATTTGGACAAGTCTATTATGATTATTTGATGAAGCAAGCCCAGAAATTTTTAAATGATGATGTGCTTTCGATTGAAAAAGATATTTTGAAACCCACAAAAAGAGGAAAGTTTTTGACGGATGGGATAGCTTCTGATCTTTTTTGGGTAAATTTGGAATAAACATTAACCGCAAAGGACACAAAGTAGGCTCAAAAGAGCATAAAACTTTGTGATCTCAGCGTAAATCTTAGTGACCCTTGCGGTTGAAAAATTATGATTGCAACTATTGAAAACTTCAAAGTCGACCTGTCAAAACCCATTGATATTTCGATTCCGATTACCAATACTGATGAAAATCCAATTGCTTGGTATATCGAAAAACCGGTGATTGAACCCGTGAAATTTGGTGAATGGGTAGGTAAAGTATCTTCGGGTATGTCATCTACCAATTTTAATAATATATTTTTCAATCCACATGGGCATGGCACACATACTGAATGTCTAGGTCATATTACGCGAGAACTTTACAGTATAAATCAAGCTTTGAAACAGTTTTTTTTCATGGCGGAATTGGTTTCTGTGAGTTTAGAAAAAAGAGGAGAAGATTTGGTTATTACCAAAGAAGCAGTAGAAAAAGCGCTGAATGGTAAGACACCTGAAGCCATCATTATCCGGACTGTTCCAAACGAAGACTCTAAAAAATCAAGGAAATATTCGCATTCGAACCCGCCTTATTTGGAGGAGGCTGCGGCACGATTCATTCGTGAATGCGGTATTCAGCACTTATTAATAGATTTGCCAAGCGTAGATAAAGAGAAAGATGAAGGAAGGCTGTTGGCACACAAAGCCTTTTGGAATGTTACTGATGTCAATCAATTAAATGGAGATGCAAGGCTAAACGCAACGATTACGGAGATGATTTTTGTTCCTGATACAATTACAGACGCTAGTTATTTATTGAATCTTCAAATCGCTTCTTTTGAAAATGATGCGTCGCCTTCTAAGCCTGTTTTATATGCAATAGTATAGTGATAGTACTGTTTCTTGAATTTTTTCATTATAATTTTTATTGAAATGAACCTCGAAAATTTTTATGAATATTGTTTGTCCAAGAAAGGAGTAACTGAGCATTTTCCATTTGACAATGATGCATTAGTTTTTAAAGTGGGGGGTAAAATATTCGCTTTAACTTCACTCGAGAAATGGGAATTAGGATCACCGGGAATTAATTTAAAATGTGATCCAGATCGTGCGCTAGAATTGCGAGCAGAGTATGAGTCTATAAATTCAGGTTTCCATATGAATAAAAAGCATTGGAATACAGTGCTAGTAAATCTAGAAGTTTCAGACGCATTGGTTAGTGAATTAATTGACCACTCGTATGCGCTTGTTTATAATAGTTTGACCAAGAAAATACAAGAGGAGATAAGTAAGTTATAGAATTAGGTATTACTTTTGCTGTGTAAATCACAATTATAAATTAGCGCTATAAATCAAATAGAGATGAAAGACCAAATCAAAAAGTTTTTAAACGAAGAGCAAGATCCTAAAGCGATTGAAAAAATCACTTCAAAGCTGAATGATTTAATGATGAAGAATGAGGAGATAGGTTATATTGGCGTACAGAAAAAACCAGCGATAACTGTTTTTCCAGATAGTATTGTTCTAACAAATAAAAGAATTATCATTTGTCAACCGAGGAATCTGGGATTGTCTATGGATTTTATTGATTATACTTGGGATCAAATCGAAGCTACTTTTGTTAAAGAGAATATATTAGGGTCAGAGTTTTCTTTTTCGACTAAAACAGATATGACCGTTTCCATTGATTATATTCCGAAGACACAAGCTCGAAAAATAGCAACTTATGGTAAGGAGCAGTTAGATATTTTAAAGCATGGTTCAACTCAAGCATTTTCAGCTGAAATTCCGTCAACTCCACAAGCTGATGAGTATGTTGAAGAAGTAGAAACCGAGGAAGTGGTCAATTTTGCTGAGATTATGCCAATGACTATTCCTGAATATACCGATCAGCAACAAGATACGACTAATAGTTCAGAAGTTTTAAAAGGAGAAGGTCTAGCGGGTTTGTCTCAAGATGAATTGTTCGAGAAATTACAAAATTACAAAAAGCTTTTAGACAACGGCTTAATTTTGCAAGGAGAGTACGACACCTTCAAAAAGGAAATTTTGAGTCATATGTAAAAAATTATAATCGGAAAAAAAGTCTTAAAGTTAGAATTTCAGTTCTAACTTTAAGACTTTTTTTATTTTGAACACCTTGTATTACATTGTTCTTTTTTGTTTTTCTACAAAATTAGTAGCTTGTAATTCTAGGAGTTCTGTTGCTTTTTGTCGTTGCAAATCGTACAGTTTTTTATCGTCTGCAATATCTTGATATACTTTATCGTGCATTCGAGCACTAGTTTTTACTAGTAATTCACGTTGATATTTGTCTTGCTCTATCGTCGCTTTTAAAGCGGTTTCTAGGTCTTCTAACTTAAAATCATACTCACCCTTAGGCGAAAGCAACTTGGCTATTATTGGCGATGTTTCGATCGCTAGAAATAAAAGCATGATAAAAAAGGAAGACGCCCATGGTAATTTATTCAAAGCGTTTATACGAGCCATTAAACCATCGAATCCATCAATGATAGGTTGGGTTTCACTGACTTTTTTATCTAAATCAGTTTGTAAACTTGCTGCCGTTTTATCTAAATCAGCAATTTTAGCTAAATTATTCTTTTGTAGGCTATCTAATTCTTTTTTTGCCAAATCGTGTTTGGCAATTTTCTCTTTAAATACGGGGCCTCTGCCTAATTTTTTAGTGCCAGCAGTTCCCTCTGCTTCTGTGATGTAGGTTTCATATAAGGTATTCACCTCTTTTTCTTTATTGGTGATTTCTGCTTTCAAGGCAGCGACATCCGTTTTGTTTTTGTCTAAATCAGATTTAAAAAAGGTAGCTACTTCTTTTTTATTAGCTAGTGCCATTGCATTTTTTTCTTTCAATAGAACGGTATTGATTTCTTTTTCAAAAATTTTAATTTCCAGTGGTTTAGAAATTACGATAGCAATTATTACTGCTAAGATGATTCGAGGAGTAGCTTGCAGAAATTCATTAGTTTTCTTGTCTCGTTTTCGAATGGTAGAAACAATAAAACGATCTAGGTTAAAGATTAGTAAGCTCCAGACTAATCCAAATGCAACGGCGGGATACGGACTATCAAAAACAGTAAATAGAGCATAGGCGCTGGCTACAAATGCCATTACAGCGGTAAAGAATACGGTAGCCCCAATGCCTACAAATTTGGTTTGCTCACCTTCTGAGCAGTTCTCTAAAATATCTTTGTCTGCTCCTGAACAAAGAATGAAAAATTGTTTTAACATGATGGCTTGATTTGACTGATGATTTGATTTTCGTTTGCACTAATTAGGCAACTAAACGACATTGCAAATTTAACGCCAAATAATTAATATTGTTGTAATGTATTGTTTTCTTTTTAGTTAGCAATTAGGGTAAATAAAAAAGAGCCATTCCTTAGGAACAGCTCTTTTTTGAATTTGAATTATAATTAACTTATGCGTTAGGTGCCCCAGCCATAATTTCAGCATTCGCAAATTCTTCGAATTTAGCAAAATTGTCTTTGAATTTTTTTCCTAACTCCACCGCTTTTTCGTCATAAAGATCTTTGTCTTCCCAAGTGTTTCTTGGATTCAAGATTTCGCTTGGAACATTAGGACATTCTTGTGGAATAGCGATACCAAATACAACATGGTTTCTGTAAGCTACGTTATCAAGTTCTCCGTTTAGAGCAGCTGTAATCATTGAGCGGGTATATTTTAACTTCATACGACTACCAGTACCATAAGCACCACCAGTCCAACCTGTGTTGATTAACCAAACTTTCACTCCTGCGTCTTGTATTTTTTTACTTAACATCTCAGCATATTTTGTAGGGTGTAATGGCATAAATGGCGCGCCAAAACAAGCTGAGAAATTGGGTTGTGGTTCTGTCACTCCTGCTTCTGTTCCTGCTACTTTAGCAGTATACCCTGAGATAAAATGGTAAGCTGCTTGTCCAGGAGTTAATCTCGAAATAGGAGGTAAAATACCAAATGAGTCAGCAGTTAGAAAAAATATATTTTTTGGGTTTTTACCGATAGATCCTGGTTGAATATTATCAATGTGGTCAATAGGATAGCTTACTCTAGTATTTGGGGTAATAGAAACATCTTCAAAGTCTACCTCATTAGTACCTTCCTTAAAAATCACATTTTCTAATATTGCTCCTTTTTTGATTGCTCTAAAGATATCTGGTTCGTTTTCTTCAGAAAGGTTGATTACTTTGGCATAACAACCACCTTCAAAGTTAAAAACGGTATTTTCGTTAGTCCATCCGTGTTCGTCATCTCCTATCAGTTTTCTTTTTGGGTCAGCAGATAGTGTAGTTTTGCCAGTACCTGATAGGCCAAAGAAAATAGCTGTATCGCCATCATCGCCTACATTTGCACTACAGTGCATTGGTAACGTATTTTTATCTACTGGAAGTATAAAATTCAAAGCAGAAAAAATTCCTTTTTTCATTTCGCCTGTATAACCAGTACCACCAATCAATGCTACTTTTTTAGTAAAATCTAAAATAGCAAAATTAGCTTGACGAGTGCCATCAACGGCTGGGTCTGCCATGAAACTAGGTACACACATTACCGTCCATTCTGGAGTAAAGTTTTCAAGTTCGCTATCAGATGGTCTTAGAAACATGTTGTAACAAAACAAGTTGGCCCAAGGTGTTTCTGTAACTACTCTTACATTTAAACGGTAGTTAGGATCAGCACATACGTAGGAGTCCCTTACATAAATTTCTTTATTACTTAAATATGTTGCTACTTTTTTGTATAACGCCTCAAATGCGGCAGGCTCAAACGGGATGTTAACTTTTCCCCACCATACTTTATCTTCAGTAATGGTATCTTTTACAATAAATCTGTCTTGTGGCGAGCGTCCTGTAAACTCTCCCGTGTTGATTGCTAGTGCACCTGTAGAATTTTCTACACCTTGTCCTAATGCAACGGTTTTTGATTGTAATTCGCTGGCCGATAATTGGTAATGAATCTTTGCGTTTTCGATTCCTAAGTCAGTTAGCGAAATCGATTTCGTAAACGGTGTGTTATTATTCATAAAATTATGATTGAGTGGTTTAATTTATTAGTTGCAAAAGTAGATATTATATTTTAGATACGATTTGAATTTTTTATTTTTATAACTTTTTTATCCAATTTTGATATATTAGTACGCCCCAAGCAGCTATTAATAAGGCTCCACCAATAGGAGTTATGAATCCGATAGTTTTAAAATCAAAAGGAGTTAAATCATTAGTTGCTAATAAATAAATAGATCCTGAAAAGAACAAAACACCTACCTGTACTAAGGTTAGGATCACTTTTTTTAATTTGTCTGAAAGTATGGTATGTGCACTAATAAATAGCAAAAATAAAGCATGATACATTTGATAGCGCACTCCCGTTTCAAAAGTGATTAACTGTTCGGGAGAGAGTACTTTTTTTAACGCATGAGCTCCAAAAGCTCCGAGTATTATTGCGATTGCACCTAAAATAGAAGCGGTAGTAATTAATTTTTTAGTCATGAATGCTTTTCTTTTCAATAAAGTTTATGAAAGACAAAATTAATACAATTTGGCAAAAGGGATTGGCTTTATAGTAGTTAAAGATTTGACAATGTTTGGCGAAAAGAATATTGTTATAAATACAACAATTTTGTATGTTTGTGTTATAATCCATAATTATGAGGCAAATTTTAATTATCGGTGCAGGGAGATCTGCGTCTTCGTTAATTCGATATCTACTAAAGAAGTCAGATGTTGAAAAGATTCAAATAGTAATTGGAGATTTGTCTTTGGCATTAGCCGAAAAGAAGACAGACGGGCACGCTAATGCTAGTGCAATTGCTTTAGATATTTTTGATAATGAACAAAGAGCCACTGCAATTAGTAAAGCAGATATCGTAATTAGTATGTTGCCAGCGCATTTGCATATCGAGGTAGCTAGAGACTGCATTGTATATAAAAAGAGTTTAGTGACCGCATCTTATATCAGTGATGCTATGCAAGAGCTCGATGCTGCTGCAAAAGAAAATAATTTGGTTTTTATGAACGAGATAGGACTTGATCCAGGAATCGATCATATGAGTGCGATGAAGGTTATTGATGATATACGATCAAAAGGCGGGAAAATGCTGTTGTTCGAATCTTTTTGTGGTGGGTTGGTCGCTCCAGAATCAGATACGAATCTTTGGAATTATAAATTTACCTGGGCTCCGCGTAATGTGGTTCTAGCAGGTCAAGGAGGTGCAGCAAAATTCATTCAAGAAGGTACCTATAAATACATTCCCTATTGTAATTTATTTAGAAGAACAGAGTTTCTGGATGTCGAAGGTTATGGTCGTTTTGAAGCGTATTCTAATAGAGATTCTTTGAAATACCGATCTGTTTATGGATTAGATAATGTCCTTACTTTATATCGAGGAACGATTCGTAAAGTTGGATTTTCTAAAGCGTGGAATATGTTTGTGCAATTGGGGATGACCGATGATAGTTATGTTATGGAGAACTCTGATACGATGAGCTATCGTGATTTTGTAAATTCATTTTTGCCCTATCACCCAACAGATTCTGTAGAAATAAAAACAAGATTGATTTTAAAAATTGATCAAGATGATATCATGTGGGATAAATTATTAGAACTGGATTTGTTTAATAAAGATAAAATTATCGGACTTAAAAATGCTACGCCCGCTCAAATGCTAGAAAAGATATTGAATGATAAATGGACTTTACAAGTGAATGATAAAGACATGATTGTAATGTATCATAAATTTGGATACGAACTAAATGGGGAGAAGAAACAAATAGATTCTAAGATGGTCTGCCTAGGTGACGATCAAACCTATACTGCGATGGCAAAAACAGTTGGACTGCCTGTTGCAATAGCTGCTTTACAAATATTGAATGGAAAAATTAAAACTCCTGGCGTACAACTTCCTATTACAAAAGAAGTGTATTTGCCAATATTAAAGGAGTTAGAAGAATATGGCGTTGTATTTAAAGAGCAATCGATGCCATACTTTGGTTATAAGCCAGATTGAGTTTTTTTAGTTTACTTTTAGTTAAACAAATCCGCTTGTAGTGCAGCGGATTTGTTGTTTTTACTAATTACTAGCCTGCGGTGTGTATTGTGATAGGCAAACTATACAAGGTTCGAACAGGCTCACCATTAATTTTTCCGGGAGTCCATTTTGGACAAATATTCATTACCCTTATAGCTTCTTCTCCAGTTCCATAACCAATGTCTCTTAATGATTTAACATCATTAATTGAACCATCTTTCTCAACAATAAAAGTAATGTAAACTTTTCCTTTTAGCCCTTCTTTTTCTGGAGCTCTAAAATTTTCACCTACAAATTTATAAAAAAGCTCCATTCCTCCTTGGAATTCAGGCTTCTCAGTTATTTCGGCATTATTATAAACGGCGTTTTCATCCGCGCTTTTTACTTTGATATTTTTTTTATCAAAGGGATCTACTACAAACTTAGCCGGTCCGCCTTTAGAGAGGGCTTTATCGAAGTTTTCAGTGGTAAATGTTTCGTTTTTTTCTAGGATAACAGGAGGAACAATATGTTTCTCTTTTGGAGTGAGCTCTGAGTATTTTTTAGTTGCAACTACTTTTCCACTTTCGTCTTTAATTTCAAAAATGGTTTTTTGGTAGTAGTTTTCAAAAATTGAAAGTGGTTTTTTAGTAGTGTTCTCTTTTGTTGTCGTTTTTTCTTGTGCTACTACTTTAGTGCAAAACGAAAATACGATTGCTGTCAAAACAGGGATTAGAAGTCCTTTTTTGATAAGGCCTCGCGTGGTTGAGGTGTTTTGTGTCATCATAATTAATCTTTTTTTGGTTACTGAATAATTCAAATTACTGGCCAAGTAATAGGTTGGGTTCGCGTTTGCCTTACTTATTAAAAGGTTTTGATAAAACGGAACATTGTTATGTGCTTGCACTACTTTCTCATCCGCAAGAAATTCATGGTTGAGTTGGATGGCTTTTTTATAAAAATAGAGTACAGGGTTGAACCAAAAAACAACTTTGAGAGTTTCTATCAATAAGATGTCTAAAGTGTGTTTTTGACTAACATGTATGAGTTCATGTGTGTACAACTCATTTTCAATTTTTCGGTTATTGTAATCGTCTTTGTAAACAAATATGGTATTCAAAAAAGTATAAGGCAACGTAGGATTTGGTAACAAAACTAATTTAGCATTGTTAAAAGTGATTGATTCATTCGATTTGGCTCTTTTATATAACTGTAAACCATTTTTAACAAATCTAATTAATAGAAAAATTGTCACTAGACTATATACTGAAGATAAAAACCAAAGCCAATAGTTAGTAGACTCTTTTACTGCAGTAATGGGTGTTTCTACAAACTGAAATGTGTTTTGTGTAGTTGCTGTAGGGATTTCTTTGATGATCTCAATAGTAAAAAACGGAATTAGTAACGAAAACAACAAACCAAACAAGAGGAAGAACCTATTGAACTGATGCATTTTTTCGTTTTCTAATATCAAGTGATAGCAAGACAATAAAATGGCTAAGGATGCGGTTGATTTGATTATAAAGTCTATCATTTTTTCTTTTTTAAAATGGCACTGTCTACTATTTTTCTAAGCTCTTCTAATTCCTTTGCTGACAAGTTGGTTTCATTCGTAAAGAAGGAGGCAAATTGTGAAGCGGAGTCGTTGAAAAAATTCTTGATTAATCCATTCACGTGTTTCGAGAAATAGTCGTTCTTTTTTACTAACGGATAATATTCTCTAGAATTTCCAAACTCGGTGTAAGCAACAAAATCTTTATCAATCATTCTTTTAAGCAAAGTGGCAACTGTGGTAGTCTTAGGTTTAGGTTCAGGGAAAACCTCAAGAAGGTCTTTCATAAACGCTTTCTCTAGCTTCCAAAGGTGCTCCATAACTTGTTCTTCAGCGTTAGTTAATTGTTGCATAATTTATTATTTTAATTTTTATTGTATTTTTTCAGTCAGTAATTGTCCCTCACGATACGTTCGCCTAGATATTAGCTTGCCTTTCTTGTTATAAGTTTTCCATTGCCCATCATAATACCAATGTGGATATTTACCGCTAGTATCTAAAACTGTATTCCCTCTGGACTGTAAACTGCCATTTTCGTGATATAATTTGGTTTTACAGAAACTAGCTTTGTACTTTTCTTTTTTAATAATTTTTCCATCTAAATAGTATCGCCATTTTTTAATGGGCTCGTCATTTTTGTACTGTCCGATCGATTTGTAATTCGAACTATCTAACGAATATTTTTCTGTCCAAAGCCCTTCTCTTTTTTTGTTTACTTTTTGATTCGTTAGTTTAGGCTTGCAGGAAACAATAGCAAACAATAAGAAACAAATTAAAAAAAGCTGCTTTTTCATATTCTACAAAACAAGAGGTTGTTCTACAAATGTAGAGATATATTTTGTATTTACAAATTTTATTCCACAAACTTTGAGTGCGATTCATTGATTTTGGGATAGTTAGAACTATGAGTTTGTTTTTCTGCTACTACTATATGGCAGGTGATAAGCTATTAATAGCGGCGTTGCTGCTTATAATGGCTTAATTATTGTTAAATTTGTAGTATCAATAATTTTAATAGAAATAATATGAAGACTAAATTAATAATGCTTGTTTTTGCATTTCTAGGAATGCAATTTGGTTTTGCTCAGGAGACAAAGCCTGTGGTTAAAGACTCGCTTGCAGTAGTTCCTGTACAAGCGCCACTTTCGCAGGAAACAATGAATAAAGAAGCTTTTGAAGAACAAGCTAAAGCGGAGAAAGCATTGAAGCAGGCTGAGAAAGACAGGAAAAGTGCTCAAAGAGAACAAGATCGAGCAGAAAAAAGTCTTAAAAGAGCAGAGAAAGCGAAACAAAAAGAGCAAAAGGCTAGGGAGAAAGCAATAAAAGCGAGAGAGAAAGCAATCAAACAAGCTGAAAAAGAAGCTAAGAGAATCGACAAAGCTGATCAATCTGTTGCCAAAATCAACGATAAAATTGACAAGGCCGAAAAGCAGTTGGATAAAATGAAGACCAAATTAGATAAATCGATTTCAAGGGGCAAACTGTCAGATGTTGAGGTTCAAAAAGAAAACTTGAAGATTTCTAAACAAGAATTGAAAGTTAGTAAATTAGAAGAGGATCTTAGATCAGCGCAGCAAAAATTAGAAAAATTAAAGCTTTGATATATAATCTCCAACTTATGTTGGAGATTTTTTTTTGCTTTTTTGTGTCATAACATAAGAATAGGTACAATGGCTTTTTAGGTAAGCTAAAGTGTGATTTCCTCAAAATGCACAAAAAAATCCGCTCATTTCTGAACGGATTATGTATTGCGTAACTTAAAATTATTTGCTCAACTCTACAAAATATTTATAGAACAACGGTATGGTTTCGATTCCTTTCAAGTAGTTAAATACTCCAAAATGCTCGTTTGGAGAGTGTATCGCATCACTATCTAAACCAAAGCCCATTAATATCGTTTTACTTTTTAATTCTTTTTCGAAAAGGGCTACAATAGGAATACTTCCTCCAGAGCGAACAGGAATTGCAGGAACTCCGAAAGTCTCTGTATACGCCATGTTTGCCGCTTTGTAGCCAATGCTGTCAATAGGAGTAACGTATCCTTGGCCTCCATGATGCGGTTTTACTTTTACGGTAACGCCAGCAGGGGCAATGCTCATGAAGTGTTTTGTGAACAATTCTGTGATTTGTTCCCAATCTTGATTAGGGACCAATCGCATTGATATTTTGGCGAAAGCCTGACTAGCAATTACTGTTTTGGCACCTTCACTAGTATATCCACCCCAAATTCCGTTCACGTCAAGCGTAGGGCGAATTGAGTTTCTTTCGTTTGTGGTATATCCTTTTTCACCATAAACATCATTAAGTTTTAGGGCGTTCTTATATTTCTCTAAGCTAAAGGGCGCTTTTGCCATTTCAGCTCTTTCCTCAGTAGATAGTTCTTCAACATTATCATAGAAACCAGGAATAGTGATGTGATTGTTCTCATCATGAAGTGAAGCGATCATTTTTGCCAAAATATTAATTGGGTTCGCTACAGCACCTCCATACAAACCTGAGTGTAAATCGCGGTTTGGTCCTGTAACCTCTACTTCAACATAGCTCAAACCACGTAAACCTGTTGTGATAGAAGGTTGTTGGTTAGAGATCATGCCGGTATCCGAGATAAGGATTACATCATTCTTTAGTTTTTCGGTATTGTTTTCAACAAAGGTTTTCAAGTTAACGCTTCCAACCTCTTCCTCGCCTTCAATCATAAATTTTACGTTACAGGGCAAGTTGTTGTTTTGAATCATGTATTCAAAAGCTTTTACGTGCATGTACATTTGGCCTTTGTCGTCACAAGCACCACGAGCAAAAATCGCTCCTTCCGGATGAATATCAGTTGTTTTTATAACTGGTTCAAATGGAGGAGAGGTCCACAGTTCAATTGGGTCAGCAGGTTGCACATCATAATGTCCGTAAACAAGGACAGTAGGCAAAGCTGGGTCAATCATTTTTTCGCCGTATACAATTGGGTATCCGTCAGTCTCACATATTTCAACAAAATCACAGCCTGCTTTTTCAAGGCTTACTTTAACAGCCTCAGAAGTGTCGATTACATCTTGAGAGTAAGCACTGTCAGCACTTACTGATGGGATTTTTAATAATTCGATTAATTCGTTGATGAAACGGTCTTTGTTTTCTTGAACGTATGACTTTATATTTTCCATTTATTAGTTAATTTTTATAAATTCAAAAGTACGAAAAATAGAATTATATTTTTTTTTTAAAAATGTTTTGAAAGTTCAAACTTATAACTATATTTGCACCCACAATTGCACGCGGATATGGTGAAATTGGTAGACATGCCAGACTTAGGATCTGGTGCCGCAAGGCGTGTAGGTTCGAGTCCTATTATCCGCACTTTTAAAACCCTTTAATCATTGAAAATCAATGTTTAAAGGGTTTTTTATTTTAATTTGGTTGAAAGTCTTATAGTTAGATCCAAGTCTACTAAAAGTCCTATAACTTTATACAAGTTTAGAGCTGATGCCTGTGAATAAAAATAGTGAAGCTCTTATATTGTATTTTTAAAGATAGCTAGATTCAAAAAAAATATAAAGTATATATTGATTCCATATCATCAGGTAAAACAAGATTTATTTTTTTTCAGAAAATCTTTCAATTATAAGATAGTAGTTCGCATTTTATTTGACTCTTTTTCACAGAACAATATCTTTTGTAAAATAATTCAAATCAAGTTTTTCTTGATTATTGATTTTGTACTTTGCAACGATTTTATAAAAATAGGCTTTATTTATGAAAACATTTTCTTTTTACTCGCCACTATGTTGTTTATTATTTCTTTTAATAAATAGTAATATAATAGGTCAAGAGCTACCTCCTATTCAAAAGTTTACTCCAATAGATTATAATGGAGAAAACCAAAACTGGATGATTTCTCAAGGATCTAATAAGTCTATTTATGTAGGGAATAATGAGGGGCTTTTAGAGTATAACGGAGCCAAGTGGAAAATGTATAGGTCTCCAAACAATACGATAATTAGAGCGGTAAAAGCTGTTGGAAAACGGATTTATACTGGATGCTACATGGAATTTGGTTTTTGGGAAAGAGATGTATTTGGAGGTTTAAATTATAAATCAGTGGTTTCTAAATTTAAGAAACCAATGGTTGAAGATGAGCATATTTGGAATATAGTTACTAATGATGAATGGATTTTGTTTCAGTCATTTAATAGAATTTACTTTTACAACTCAAAGACTGGTAGTACTAAAATTATTAATTCTAAAAATGGTATATCCAGAATATTTAATGTCAACGGTTTTATCTACTATCATGTAGAAAGAGAGGGTATATATAAATTCGAAGGAGGACAGCCAAGATTAATAATTGATAATACAGTTTTTAAAAACGATAAGATAGTGGGCATGTTCCACATTACGAACGGACTGTTAGTTTTGACACGTAGCTCGGGTTTTTATAAATTAATAGAAGGTAAATTGACCTCGTGGAATTTTTCTGGAAATGAAATTTTAAGGAAAATGAATATTTTTAATAGTATTCAGCTTCGTGATAAAAGCTTTGTAATTGGAACGATAAAAAATGGTGTTATTTTTTTAGATGTAAATGGTAATATAAAACTTGAACTCAATCGAAATAATGGACTTAGTAATAATACTGCTTTAGGGTTATTTGAAGATGTTGACAATAACGTTTGGGTAGGGTTAGATAACGGTATTAATTGTGTTAATCTAAAAGCTCCAATACGGGTATTTAATGACGATGAAGGGGAAATAGGGACAATTTATGCCTCTATAGTCCATAACAATATTTTATACTTAGGTACAAATCAAGGACTGTTTTATAAGAGGGCATTCACTCAAGATTCTTTTAAATTTGTAAACGGTACTTCGGGTCAAGTTTGGTGCTTGTTTAAATATAAGGATGATTTGTTATGTGGTCATCATTCAGGAACCTTTGTAATCAATAATGATAAAGCGAATTTAATATCGGCTATACCAGGTACTTGGGAATTCAAAACGGTTTCAAAAACAGAAGATATTTTATTACAAGGAAATTATAATGGATTGAATGTCCTTATAAAAGAGGATGGAATTTGGAAGATTCGAAATAAAATTAAAGGATTTGATAACTCGGCCCGCTATTTTGAAATTGGAGAGAATAATGAATTGTGGGTTAGTCATGGCTATAAAGGACTTTTTAGACTTAAGATAGATGAAGGTTTAACAATGGTCAAAAATGTATCGATTGACTCTAAAACTCCGTTCGATAAAAACTCTAGTTTAATAAAATATAATAATAGGATTTTGTATGCAAATAAAGGCGGTATTTTAGGTTTCGATAGTGTAAAAAATGAATTTGTAAGAGATAAAGTCCTTAGCTCCTTAGTGGATCAGTCCGCGTATGCATCAGGAAAATTAGTTGTAGATGAAACAGGAAAATTGTGGGTTTTTACGAAGGAAAATATAAGCTATGTTGAGTTAAACGACTTAACAAATGATTTAAAAATTAATAAAGTTGCCATTTCATATTCTCTAAGAAAAGGGCAAGTTGGCTATGAAAATATTTCTCACCTCCAGAACAATAACTATCTTATAGGAATAACAGATGGCTATTTAATTTTGGATATTTCTCGAATAAATCAAAGCAATACTTATCAAATTGAATTAAATTCTGTCACATTAAATAGTGTTGATCAGGAGAAAATCAAGATTGATATGCAAAAGTCAGGAGATTTTGATTACTCAAATAATTCAATTACTTTTAGTTACAGTGTCCCCATTTATGATAAATATAAGGAGGTTAAATATCAATTTCGACTTAAAGGTCGTTATAACGATTGGAGTGAATGGAATACCAAATCTGAACTTGTATTTGAGAACTTATCCTTTGGGGATTACACATTGAATATTAGAGCTAAGGTGGGTGATAAACTCTCTAATAATACTATAAACTATCAATTTAGAATAGCTAGACCATGGTTTTTGTCAAATATAGCAATATTCTTTTATCTACTAATTGTTTTAGGATTTTCTTTGATTCTCCATAAAAGTTATAAAAAGCATTACAAAAAAGTTCATGAGCGTAAACAGTTGGAAAATGAGCAATTAATTACCAAAATAAAAAACGACCAACTATATCAAGATATAGAAAGTAAAAATAGGGAGCTTGCCATCTCTACTATGAGTATTATTAAAAAGAATGAAGTTTTAAATAGTATTCAGAAAGAATTAAAGCGCAACAGAGGTACTGATAATGATGCCACTTTGAAACTTATTGACAATAACTTAAATGATAGCCAAGATTGGTCATTTTTTGAAAAAGCTTTTAATAATGCAGACAAGGGCTTCTTGGATAAGATAAAGCAATCTCATCCAGATCTATCGCCAAACGATTTGCGTTTTTGTGCCTATCTAAGACTAAATTTGTCATCAAAAGAGATAGCTCCGTTGCTAAATATATCTATAAAGAGTGTTGAAACAAAACGTTACAGATTAAGAAAGAAATTAGGATTAGATCATGACAATGGTCTTGTGACCTATATTTTAAATTTCTAAAGACACTACAAACACTAAATTTACCACGACATTACCACTACAGGGAAGATAAATGAACATTATTAGATCTGGCTATTAGTTATGCCGATTAGTTTTGTGCTATAATGTTTTAAAGGCTTTTCAGTTATTTATCATATTTTTTACTAAATAAAATGCGATGTTCGTTTTTTGTCGTGCTTATTTTTACGAAATCTTCATTTTTTGATCTTAAGTTTACATCGTCACAAGGATGAGGCATACATTTATCCGAAGTTGATATCTATGTTTAGAAACCATTCAAACCATTTTTATATGAAACTAAAACCAATTTATTTAAAATCAAAAATTCTACTTCCTTTAATTTTTCTGATGTTTGCCCCTTTAATGTTGGCTCAAACTCAAAGAAAAGTGTCGGGAACGGTTTTTTCAGCTAGTGATAACAAACCATTGCCAGGAGCATCAGTTATGGTTAAAGGCACAACTAATGGTACATCTACAGATTTAGATGGTAAGTTTACATTATCTATAACAGGTACTCAGAATGTTTTGTCTATTTCTTACATGGGATTTCAAAGCAAAGAAGTGTTAGCGACCTCTAATTCATTAAGTGTATTGCTACTGGAGGATACAAATACATTAACTGAAGTTGTAGTAGTGGGTTATGGAACACAAAAGAAGAGCGACGTAACAGGGGCGGTCTCGAAAATTGACGTGGAGAAAGCAATAGCTATTCCTACTACAAATATTTCTGAAATGTTAAGAGGTAAAGCGGCGGGAGTGCAAGTGACTTTAGGTTCAGCAAGACCGGGTGGCTCTTCTAATATTTTGATTAGAGGTAGAAATTCAATTAGAGGTGGTAATGATCCGCTTATTGTTTTAGACGGCTTTCCAATAGAGAACATCAATGATATTAATCCGGATGATATTGCTTCAATAGAAGTACTGAAAGATGCCTCAGCACAAGCTATCTATGGAGCTAGAGCATCCAATGGTGTGGTGCTTGTTACAACCAAAAAAGGGAAAGAGGGTAAAATGAATATAAATTTCAATTCCTATACTACTAGTCAAAGATTAACAAAAAACTTTGACATGTATAATGCTGAAGAATTTGCTCAATTAAGAAGAGAGGCAAAAAGAACTGATAATACACCTTCGCAAACCTATCTCAGTGATGATTTAAACTTCAACGGTGCTACAACTCCTGAGTATATAAATTATATAGCTGGAAATTATACGGATTGGGAGAAAACTGTTTTAAAAACGGCATTCATCAATAGTAATAGTTTAAGTATTTCAGGTGGAACTGATAAAACAAAAATTTTCACCAGTTTTAACTATTTTGACCAATCTGGTCTAGTGCCGTCTTCAAATTATAGTCGAGGTACTTTTCGTTTGAATATTGAACAAAAGTTAAATGATAAAACAAGTATTGAAGCTAATATAAATGTAGCTTCGGATAGGCAACAAAGAGAATCTTCAAATTTAGATTTTATTACAATTTCGCCATTCACTGGGCCTTATGATGCCGATGGTAACTTAGTAAAATTGCTTGCGGGTGCTAATGCGAGTAGCTCAACGGTTAACCCTTTATGGGATATTAGAGAGTCAAAGACAGAGGCTAAAAACGATTATTATAATATAAATTTTGTTGCTAATCATAAATTCACTTCAAATTTTTCTTATAAATTAAATACGTTACTTAGTAGGAGATTTGTTGATGAAGGAAGTTATATATCTACGATTCACTCGCGAGGAGTTGCCCTTGGAGGAATTGCTGACGTAGCAAGCACTCTAAGAGAGGAACATTTAATTGAAAACATTCTGAACTATAAAACTCAAATAGGAGAAAATCATAAATTTGATTTTACAGCGGTACAGTCCGTTAATCAAATAAATAGATCAAGAACAAACTCAAATGGAACGGGATTTGGTAATAATATTTTAGGTTATGATGGTATAACAACTGCTTTAAATTTTAAAGTAATCCGCGATGAAGAGCAGAAACGAATTTCATCCTTTTTGGGTAGAGCTAGGTACAACTTAATGGATAAATACCTACTTACATTAACTGCACGTCGTGATGGATCTTCTGTGTTTTCTGAAAATAGAAAATGGGGATTTTTCCCCGCTGTAGCTGCTGCTTGGCAAATACATAAAGAATCATTCTTGAAGGACAGTAAATCAATTGATCAGTTAAAACTTAGGCTAGGATATGGTTCCGTAGGAAATCAATCTTTAGATCCCTACACAACACTTGGAGTCGTTACTAATTATCCATATATTTTTGGAGGAGTTATAGTTGGAGGTGCCTTACCAGGCACAGTGCTACCTAATCCGAACTTAACTTGGGAAACATCAACCACTGCAAATTTGGGAATTGACTTCGGTTTTTTTAATAGTAGAATTACAGGTTCTGTAGAATACTATAACACTCGTACTACAGATTTGTTAACGGATATTTCACTTGGAGGTACATCTGGTTTTAGTTCTACTATTACTAATGGAGGGGAATCTAAAAACAGTGGTTTCGAAATATTTTTAAATGGAAATATTATCCGAAGTAAAAATTTAAATTGGAATATAACTACCGCGTTTACAAAAAATAAAAATGAATTAATTAAATCTGGTATTGTTGATATTGATGGAAATGCGAAGGATGATCAGTCCAGAGGTCGTTACATAGGATACTCAATAAATAATATTAGAACATTAGTTTTTGATGGTATTTTCCAAACAGATGCAGAAGCGGCCGCTTCACCACAAGCCAAACCGGGTAGTACTACTAATGCAAACCTTACGCTTTTAAGAGCAGGCTCTATTCGCTTAAAAGATGTTAACGAAGATGGTATTGTAAATGATGAAGATAATGTCATTATTAATACCGATCCTAAATGGTATGCTTCAGTTTCTAGCACTTTGAACTTTAAAAATTTTGAATTGTTTGCGGATGTTTATATTGTAGAAGGAGCTACAAAAAACAATCCATATCTATCAAGTTTTAATCAGGGTGGGACTTTGCAATCTGTGAGAAATGGTATTAAAGTTGATTATTGGACACCTGAAAATAATTCGACAACATTCCCTCGTCCTAGTTACGCTAGTGCACCAGCAAACATTGGAACGTTGGCCGTTGCAGATGCGTCATATCTCAGATTAAGAACGTTATCATTAGGATATAATTTTTCTAAATCAGTATTAGATAAGCTACATCTTAATAACTTAAAGTTATATTTTACTGCCACAAATTTAGTTACCATAACTGACTATAAATCATATAGCCCAGAGAATAATCCAAATGATTTTCCAGACACTAAGTCTTTAACTGTTGGATTTAACTTAGGACTTTAATTTTTAAATATTATATCATGAAAAATAATAATCTTTATATTAAATGGAGTTTTTTTCTTACTGCTTTATTTTTGTTGAATTCCTGTACAGAATACTTAAAGGAAGAGCCAACATCTGGTTTTACTGCTGAATTTGTCTACAACACACCTGAGGGTCTAGAAACGGGAGTTGTTGGGTTATATAATATTCAAAGATCTTTTTGGGAAAGTGGAACAAATAACGGTTCAGATCCTATTGTAATTGATGCTAAAGATGATTTGACGGTTCCTCGAGGAGGCGAAATATCTAATTATGGAAAAATTAATAGTGGTCGATTCCCAACTAATAGTGGAGTACATGGGACATACTGGAATTTGTACTATAGAATTTTAGACCGTTCAAATGCACTGATCAAAGCAGCAGCCTCGGTTGATATGCCTGATGCAAGAAGAAATCAAATTATAGCTGAGGCTAAATTTTTTCGAGCTAACTCCGTGTTTACACTATTCAAATTATTTAATAATATTTATGTTACCACGGAGCCTACTACTCCAGAGAATGCTTTAACTATAATAAAAGATAAAACACCAGAAGCGGATATTTATAAATTAGTGAAAGAGGATTTAACTTTTGCAATTGCTAATTTACAGTGGAATGTTACAGCTGGAAAGGTTGGGCAGGGTGCAGCTAGACATCTAAAAGCTGAGGTCGCTCTGTGGCAAAGTGATTGGTTAGAGGCCAAGACACAGTCTGAAACGGTTATTGCGCAGGTAGCAACACACGCTCTAAATACCGGTACTGATTTGGTTTTTAAAGGGGACATGAATACTAAAGAAGCCTTATGGGTATTACAGTTCAAAAAAGCAGTAAATGGAAATGCAAATAAGGTGAATTTTAATCTTATGCCAAATTATGCAGAACAAACACCAGGTTCGAAGTACACAATTGAGCAGGCTGGTCGTGGTTTTGGTTGGTTGACAATGAATAATTATGTTCGTGATCTATTAGCACAAAGTCCTAATGATACTCGTATTAAAGGAACATACTATATTAAGGATTATGTTTATAATGATCCGGCAACTTTACCGGCTGGTCAAACACTAGGATCTATAATTAGAAATAACCCATCAGCCCCATGGAAAGAATTTGGTGATGTAGCAAGTAGAAATGGTTTTTTCATTCGTCAAAATGCGGGTTGTAGAAAGTATTTCCCTGATGATGGCATTCCTACAGAAGATACACAAGTTAAAAATATTATGATGGCAAGATTAGCAGAAACTTACCTGTATGCTGCAGAAGCAAATATGCGATTAGGTAATAATCCTGCTGCTTTAATTAATTTAAATAAGGTGCGAACAAGGGCTAATACTCCTGCATTGACCAATGTAATAACAATTGAAGATATTCTTGACGAACAAGCTAGAGAATTAGCATTTGAAGGTCGTCGCTGGTACATGTTAAAGAGAACTGGAAAATTGTACGCTTACATTGTTAATCACGCAGGCTACGGAAAAGCTGGAGACCTAGGACTTCAAAATTCAGGCACTCACGCTAACACAGCTGCAGATCCTTTTACCTTTGCAAATGATGCTAGACGTAATATGCAAACTTGGATGGTTAATTGGGTAATTCCTAAAAGTCAAATGGACTTACTTGGTCCAGGATATCCTCAAAATAATGGATATTAATAATGTTTAAAATTAAGGATTTGAAATTTAAGGTTGTAGTAGTCGTACTCTCGCTTTTTGTAGCATGTGCTCCGAGTAAAAATAGGAATAAAATAGAATTTGCTAATAATCCTGTTATTGCTCATAGAGGTGCTTGGAAAGCGAAAAACCTTCCGCAAAACTCTATAGCTTCACTCAAAGAGGCAATTGCTTTGGGATGCATAGGGTCTGAATTTGATGTTAGAATGACTTCAGATAATATTCTTGTTGTAACTCATGATGAAAAGTATAATAACTTAGTTGTTGAGGAGACTACTTATGCGGAACTTTCAAAACATAAACTCTCAAATGGAGAGACATTACCCACATTAAAGCAATATCTTCTTGCAGGAATGAAAAATAATTCTGCCACAGGTTTAGTTTGTGAAATTAAGCCTACTAAAAAAGATGATGGTAATTTAATACTTGCAAAAAAGGTGGTGAGCTTAGTAAAAGAACTGAAAGCAGAATCATTCATATTAACTTATGTAAGTTTTAGTTATGGTATTCTGAAGAAAGTAAAAGAACTAGATGCTGGTGCAAAAATCCAATATTTATACGGATCTAAAACACCAATGCAATTAAAAGATGATGGTATTTCAGGCCTAGATTATGAACTGAGTGTCTTTAAAAGAAATCCGCAATGGATACAAAGTGCAAAAAAGCTAGATTTACTTTTAAATGCTTGGACAGCAAATAAACAAGCAGACTTGAAATGGTTAGTAGCAAATGAATTCAATTTTATTACTACTGATGAACCTGAATTATTATTCGAAACAATAAAAAAGAGTCCTATAAAACAGGGTTATAGATTGATTTGGAGTGATGAGTTTAATAGTAAAGGAAAGCTAGATAGCTCTAAATGGAGTTATGATTATGGTTTTGTAGCTAATCAGGAAAAACAATATTATACAGATAATTTAAAAAATGTTAGAGTTGAAAACGGTTATTTGATTATTGAAGCATTAAAGGAAAAAATTAGAAACAAAGACTATAAAAGTGATGCCTTTAAAAATAAAAGTTGGTTAAAGTATGTGACCGAAATTGATACTGCTGAGTATACGTCAGCCAGAATAAAAACAGAAGGTTTAGCGTCATGGAAATATGGTCGCATAGAAGTAAGTGCTAAATTACCCAAAGGTCGAGGCATGTGGCCTGCGATATGGATGTTAAGCGATGATAGAAAACAAATTGGATGGCCCGAAAGTGGTGAGATTGATATAATGGAGCAGGTAGGTTACGATAATAATATGATACACGGAACTATTCATACTAAATCCTATAATCATTTGAAAGGGACACAAAAGGGCAAGACCATTTTTGTTGAACAACCTAACGATGCATTCCATGTTTATGCCCTAGAATGGACTCCTGAAACAATGGATTTTATAGTTGATGATGTTGTCTATAATCATATTGTTAATGAGCATAATAGTACTGCTGAATGGCCTTTTGATAAAAATTTCCACCTTATATTAAACGTTGCCGTTGGTGGCATGTGGGGAGGGAATAAAGGGATTGATGATTCCATTTTTCCGCAGCAGATGGTTATTGACTATGTTCGAGTTTTTCAAAATAAGTAAATTAATAATCTATTAAGTAAAAAGTTAGATAATATATATGAAAAAGCATGCAATACATTTATTAATTATTTTATTAATTTCTACTAGTTGTAAAAGTCAAGTTGTCAAAGTTATGACTTATAATATTCGATTAGATATTGCTTCAGATGGTGATAACGCATGGAAAAACAGAAAAGAATTTTTAAGTTCTCAAGTACTCTTTTTTGGTCCGGATGTTTTAGGTGTACAGGAAGCGAGGCCTAATCAGATGGCAGATTTAAAAGAATTTTTGAGGGATTATAAAACTATTGGTTCAGGTAGAGATGGTGGTGAGCAAGGAGAGCATTCGGCTATCTTTTATAATGTAAACAAATTTAAAGTAGAGAAAGTAAGTACGTTTTGGCTCTCTGAAACGCCTGAAAAATTATCTAAAGGTTGGGATGCAGCATATCCACGAATTTGCACTTATGGCTTGTTTACTGATTTAAAAACTTCAAAAAAAATATGGATTTTTAATACTCACTTGGATCATGTGGGAGAGCAAGCACAAGTGAATGGAATAAAACAAATTCAGCAAAAAATTAAGGAGTTAAACAATCGAAACTACCCTGTGGTCTTAATGGGTGATTTCAATGTAGAACCAAATAGTGTACTTATAAAAAATATATCTGAAGACATGATAAATTCAAATACGGTAGCTAAAGTAAAATTTGGTCCAACAGGAACTTTTAATGGTTTTAAATTTAATGAAGCAGTAACTAGAAAAATTGATTATATCTTCATTTCTAAATCAAAACAGCTTACTGTAAACAAATATGCGGTTTTAAGTGATTCTAATAATCTTAAATACCCATCAGACCACTTTCCTGTATACGTTGAGCTAGCGATGGAATAAAATGCCATTGATGAAGTTTATTTTTTGTATTTAGATTTTTGTGAATACATAATGCGTAAGGTCAATAATCAGATTAACGATTAAATCTATTTAAATGAAGAAAACAATATTAATATTGATCCCAGTAATGGTGATTTCTATAGCGCTATATGGCTTACAAGATGCCAAATTGATTAATGAAAAAAAGTATTCATCTTCTGAATCTGATGAAAATTTAGAACGTAAAGTAGATTCTGTTTTACAATTAATGCGTCTAAATGAAAAAATTGGTCAGTTGGTGCAGTATAGTGGTAAGTGGAATGCTACAGGACCCTCAAGCTCTACAGGTGATCAATACAAACTAAATAAATTGAAAAATGGGGAAGTAGGTTCTATGTTAAATATTACTTCAGTAGCTTCTATTAGGGAAACGCAGAAAATAGTAATGGATTACTCCAGGCTTAAAATTCCTCTAATTTTTGGGTATGATGTGATTCATGGTTATAAAACCATTTTTCCGATTCCTTTAGGAGAAAGTGCTAGTTGGGATTTAGATATTATAAAGCAGACAGCAGCAATCGCAGCAAAAGAAGCAGCAGCTTCAGGAATTCAATGGACTTTTGCTCCAATGATCGATGTGTCAAGGGATGCTCGTTGGGGAAGAATAATGGAAGGTGCTGGAGAAGATCCTTATTTAAATAGTGTGATCGGAGTAGCACGTATAGAGGGGTTTCAAGGCAATGATTTGTCACTTTCACACACTATTGCTGCTTGCGCTAAACACTTTGCCGGATATGGTTTTGCTGAAGCTGGACGAGATTATAATTCTGTCAATATTGGCGAATACGAGTTACACAATACTATTTTACCACCTTTTAAAGCGGCGGCGGAAGCAGGTGTAGCAACATTTATGAATTCCTTTAATGAGATAGACGGTATTCCTTCTACTGGGAATAAAATGTTACAGAGAGACATCCTGAAAAGAGACTGGGGATGGGATGGTTTTATAGTATCTGATTGGGGGTCTATCGGTGAAATGATCGCACATGGTTATGCTAAAGATAAAAAGCATGCTGCTCAAATAGCACTGAGCGCTGGTAGCGATATGGACATGGAATCCTATGCATATGAAGCAAATCTAGAAACACTATTAAATGAAAATAAAATAACGCTTTCGCAGTTAGATGATGCTGTAAGACGCGTGCTGAGGTTAAAGTTTAAATTAGGTCTTTTTGATGATCCCTATAGGTATTGCGATGAGAAAAAAGAAAAGAGCGAGGTTTATACTAAAGAAAATTTAGCAATCGCGCGTGATGCAGCAAAAAAATCTATCGTTTTGTTAAAAAACAGTAGTAAGTTACTTCCGCTCTCGAAGGAGATTAAGAGTATCGCTGTTATTGGGCCTCTTGCAGATGATAAAGATACACCTTTGGGAAATTGGAGGGCATTGGGTAAAAACGATTCAGCAGTTTCTCTTTTAGAGGGTGTTAGAAGTGCAGTTGGTAAGAACACCAAAATTTACTATGAAAAAGGTGCAGATTTAACGATTCCTAACTTGAAACCTGGAGAAAGTCAGTTTTTGTTTCCGATCAAGTTTAATACTGATAATACCTCTGGAATTCAAGCCGCTGTTGAAGCAGCAAGAAAATCTGAAGTCGTCCTATTAGCAATTGGGGAAAATGCATTTCAAACTGGTGAAGGTCGCAGTCAAACTAATATTGGGTTTTTCGGTGTACAACAAGAGCTACTTGAAGCAGTTTATAAAGTTAATAAAAACATTGTTATTGTTCTAATGAACGGAAGACCAATGGATATTTCCTGGGCAGCTAATAATGTGCCATCTATTCTGGAATGTTGGTTCTTGGGTTCTCAGTCCGGAAATGCAATTGCAGATGTTCTTTTTGGGGATTATAACCCTTCAGGTAAATTACCAGTTTCTTTTCCACATAACGTAGGACAAGAGCCGTTGTATTATAACCAAAAAAATACAGGTAGGCCAAGCAGTCCGAGCCATGTAACTTATTCTGGTTATACAGATGCTCCTAAAAGTGCATTGTATCCTTTTGGTTACGGACTTAGTTATAGTACTTTCGAATACAAAAATTTAAAATTAGATAAATCGGTTATTTCTAAGGAAGGCTCTATAAAAGTATCTGTTGATGTTTTTAATTCTGGAGGTAGAGATGGCGAAGAAGTGGTACAGTTGTATATTAGAGATTTAATAGGTAGTATAACGAGGCCAGTGAGAGAATTAAAGGCTTTTGAGAAAGTGATGATTAAAGCGGGTGAAACTAAAACTATTCACTTTACAATAAATTCAGATGTGCTTCAGTTTTACACCCTTAATAAAAAATGGGAGGTAGAACCTGGTGATTTTAACCTGTGGGTAGGAGGAGATTCTAAAGCATCTTTAAAAGCCTCATTTGTAGTTAGTGAATAAAGAGTAGCAATATTTTAAATTTCATTACTAGAAGCGAAACAGCATAATTGAGAGATAACAATTGAAATAGAATACAATTGCTTTTATTACATCTCAGACTCTTTTGTTCAAAAAAGTGGCTGATTTGATGCTAAGCAAACCTAAATAAAACTCCATTAACCAATAATTGAGTTTTTGCTTTGTTTTAACCACATCAAAGTGATGATTTTTGATGAATAGCTATATTATGAAATTGATAGCCAGCTATTTTGACTATCGATAGTCTTGAGAAAAAAAGGTAGACTGCTTGTGGTAAAACCTACTTGTAGAAAGGACCGTTAAAAAAAATGAAAGAAATCTGTTTGTATAGAAATATTTTGGAATAGTTGATTTGATTAGGAGCGCTATTATGAAAGGAATAAAATGAAGAGTGGTTTACTTTATGTAATACTTAAAATCACCACTACTCATAAGGAAGTGTACAAGCGTAAATGCAATCAAGGTTAGTCTATATTATTTGTAGAAAGTAGCTGCTTTAATTATGCGTTTATTTAATTTAGTAATATCCTCAAGATATTGGTTATATCTAACTACCAATTAAAAATCTTCATTACCTACAGGTTTAGTTTCAGAGATATCTTTTAATTAGTTTTTCTGATTATCTAATTGTCTTTTTTCCTAGTGATACAAAATTGTAAAGATTTGGCTTGTAATTCTATTTTACGCATATTAGAAACCCCAACTTATACTAGTTGGGGTTTTTTTATTTTTGGTTTGGTCTTGGTATTTAGTCAGTGATTTCGACTCTATGTTGTTTTTGAATTTATCTCTTCAATTAAATCTTTTATTATAAATGACCAAAACCTCTTATACATAGTTTAAGAGGTTTTAAAGGGATAAAGTAGTACTGTTAAATCGTACTAGTAGATGTCTAAGATCTTGTATTCGGTTTCATTGTATTTGAACGAGGATTCCTTTTTAAGACCACGCATTTCTGCATATAGTGGTGCTTTGTACGACATTCCAAAAAAGTCTTTTCCTGCAACTTCAAAATTTTCAATAGAGACACAAATATAGAAAGTCATTTTGTTTGTAACAACGACTGCTCCAGGTTCTACTATATCACAAACTTTTGAAGAGTCCAAACTTTTTAAAAATTCCATTTCCCGTTGTGCAAATGTAAGTTCGTTACCAATGGCATTAATTAATTCCATTTTGCCTGCCGTGCGGCCTTCGGACTGACTTGGTGAATGATCGTGGTCCATAGCATCAGATTCCATATTTTCTAATCGAGTTGTAAAACCGTCAATTAAATCGTTCTGTTTTTGAAGGCAAGCTTCAAGTATTAGTTTTTTGGAAATATTCATAGTTTATTTTTTATATCAATTATTTGAATGATTAATTTAATGTGTTTAACTTTAAAAGTTAATAATAAAGAACAGTGCAATAGCTCGAATTTAGATATAATTTCAATTAGATGACTAGTTGGTGTTATTAACAAATGCAATTAAGAGCTGTTTATTGTCCTTTTTCCTTTGAGTATATTAATTATTTGATTGTGTCACTTATTTGTTCTCTGCTATCCAAGCATCAATTTTGCTTTCTAGTAAAGCAAGTGGCATAACACCTGATTCTAACACTTTTTCGTGGAATTTTTTAATATCAAATTGTTTTCCCATTTTATCTTGTGCTCTCTTGCGCAGCTCCATGATTTTCAGCTGTCCTATTTTGTAAGATAGTGCCTGACCAGGGATTGCCATGTAGCGCTCAATTTCAGTGGTTATGCTTGCTTCACTTTCGGCTTCATTTTCTAAAGAGTATTTAATAGCTTGCTCTCTTGTCCAGCCTTTGCTATGCAATCCAGTATCAACGACTAAGCGCACCGCTCTGTGCATTTCGTTTCCTAACATCCCAAAATATTGGTAAGGGTCTTGGTATAATCCTAGTTCTTTACCTAAGCTCTCGGTATACAAAGCCCATCCTTCGCCATAGGCACCAAACCAATTGTATTTTCTAAAATCGGGAAGGCTAGCGTTTTCTTGTTGCAAAGATATTTGAAAGTGATGACCAGGAATAGCTTCATGTAGAAATAGATCTTCATCACCGTACATATTGTATTCTTTTACATCGGGAATTGGTACATAAAATACACCTGGTCTAGATCCGTCAGCTGCTCCTTGATTGTACTCAGCACTTGCTGTTTTTTCTCTAAACGCTTCCGTTCTTCTGATTTCAAACTTAGTTTTAGGTTGTAATGAAAATAATTTATCTACGTTAGGCTTAATGATACTATAGATTCGTTCAAAATTTGCAATTACTTCTTCTGGTTTTGCAAATGGTTTTAATTCGGGTTTGTTTCTCACATACTCGAAAAATTCCAATAATGTCCCTTCAAAGCCAACTTGCTTTTTCACTTTCTCCATTTCGGCAGTCAAACGTGCAACTTCATTGAGACCTAGCTCATGAATTTCTGCTGGAGTCATTGCGGTGGTAGTCCATTGTTTTACATAAGCGGCATATAGTTTTTGTCCATATGGTAAACTTCCTATTCCGCTTGTAGCTCTAGAAGCCGGAAGGTATTCTGTTTTCAAAAAAGTAGCCATTTTTTTGTACTGCGGGATCAACTTATTGTTGATCATAGCGCTATACTTTATCGTTAACTCTTTTTTAGTTTCGTCAGAAAAGGAATCAGGCATTATCTTTATTGCCGAATAAAATAAATTGTCTTCGATATTTGGCGTTGCCATTTCATCAAATTGCGGAATCATTTTAACGGTTAATGATCTAGGTAGAACGGCTTTTTTAGCAATTCCTTTTTTCATGTACACCATAGCCGAGTCAATCCACACACTATACAAATCCATTCTTTTTAAGAAGTTGCTGTAGTCTTTCTCTGTTTTAAAGGGTTGTGCACTACTTCCTCCAGCAAATTGTCCCATAGTCAGGTGTGTTCCCCAAAATTGATGAACAGGTATTAAATTAGTTGGCTCGTTGAGTAACTCTTTTCCAACAGCCACTTCCCATTTGATGATTTCGTAACTGTTTTTCTCCTCATCAGATAGGTTTTTGATATCGATAGTGTCTAGGGTTTTATCGTATTTGTCAAAAAAAGCAAATTGTGCTTGTCTAAAACTATCACTCATCTCAAACTGTAACTGATCGTTGTACTGATTTTGTCCGTTTTGAGTTGCGCTTAGTGGGTCTAAAGCATTTTTGTCATCAAAATATTGATTAGTAATACTACCGAAATCTATTTTTTTGTTTTCTGATTTGCAATTAACCATTAGAATAGAGAAGAGAATTGCAGTTGCAATAACCGAAGTTTTTTTCATGATTTACTTAAATTAAGTTTACGTAAAGCTATGATAAAAATATGAAAAACTAATTTCTGTGATGGATAGTTTAGAACGATAGTTTTTGAGGCGGCTTTTGCTAATTTATTTTATGCGTATTTTGTCTTGGTAGAGAAGTTTGGAAAGCAAAAAAAAATCCTATTCAGTTAAGAATAGGATTTAAGTTTTTGTTTGATTGCGTATTAAACGTTTTTTAAATTGATTATTTCTTGGTCTGTAAGTAATCTCCAATTTCCTCTAGGAAGGTTTTTCTTGGTTAAGCCAGCAAATGAAACACGGTCGATACGTAAAACATCATAACTAAAGTGTTCAAATATAGAGCGAACCACTTTTACATTAGCTGATCTTAATTTTAAACCTATTTCGCTTTTAGCTTCTCCTTCAATATAACTCACATCTTCTACGTAAACACGATGTCCATCAAGGACAAGTCCTTTATTGATTTTTTCTAAGTCTTCAAATTTCAGGTTTTTATCCAATGAAACTTGGTATATTTTAGATGATTTATTGGTTGGTAAAGTAAATTTACGAATCATGTCAGTATCATTGGTAAACAATAATAACCCAGTAGTATTTTTATCCATTCTACCTATAGCACCAATTTTAGCTGTAGTTGAACCTTTTACTAACTCTAAAACATTACGAAATTCCTGTCCTTCGTCCATGGCAGTCGTAAAGTTCTTTGGCTTGTTCAATAAAATGTAAACCTTTTTTTCAGGAGTTAATGTTGCACCATCAAAATTAACGACATCACCTGGTTTTACCATATATCCCATCTCCGTAACGGCAACTCCATTTACTTTTACAGTACCTGAGGTAATGTATATATCGGCATCACGACGAGAGCAAGCACCTGAGTTAGAGATGTATTTGTTTAATCTAATTTCGTCTTTTACCTTAGGTCTTTTAGGCGCTTGATTCGGTTTTTTCTCTACCTTATCTGTTACAACTTCAGCAACCTTAGAAGTAATTTTTGCTTTTTTAGGCCCTTGTGCCCTTTTTTGCATCGCAGGTTTTGGCTTGTTAGAGCTAGGTCTAGAACTAGTTGGCCTAGAACCACCTCTTTTATTATTGCCTTCCTTATTATTCATAATATTCTATAATTTGTGCAAAGATAGTATTTAAATAATTGGCAATCAATAACTCCTAATTAAAATGCTAAATACTTCATAATTAGCTCAATTATAAAAAACAAGGTTGCTTATTAGGAGCTTATTCCTGATTTGCACTCGATCTTTTGCTTTTCAAAGAAAAAAGTAAAAGGATGCAGTTTTAATAATGTTTGCTGAACTCAAATTAAATTAATCATTAGGTGAATTAATGAGGGCTAGATAAACGCTAAGAACAATATTGTTTTTAAGAATAGCTTTTAGAGTAAGTGCAGTAATTTTTTGCTATTCAATAGTACTGTTGGATTAATTAGTACAATGCAAAATACGCCTGCTACAATTAGAAATTTCAGTACATTATGAAGCAATAAATATTGCCCCTTGCGTTCTGATTTCCATAAGTACAGGAGAAAAAATAATAGGATAATTAGGCAAGCATAAAAGTAAATTTCCATGGCCCCAACGTCGTAAATGTCTACCAATATGTAAACCGGAATAATGGTTAGAATAGTGAGTAAGCTAATTGCTTTTTTAGATGTTGTCTCTCCATAAATTATAGGGATGGTTTTGTAGTTATTGGCTAGATCCCCCTTAATGTTCTCTAGATCTTTAATCATTTCTCTAATTAATAGTAATAAGAATAAAAATGATGCGTGTGCAAATATGACTGCTAAATTACTTTTATAGCTTTCGATTTCTTCAAAACTTAAATTAAAATAGTAGTGTAAAAGAATGGCAAAAAAAGGAATTACTGCCAGAACAGCAGCTGTTAGATTGCCTATTAGTGGGTATTTCTTTATTTTGTGAGAGTAAAACCAAATGAGAAAAATATAGGACGAAAAGAAAAATAAAGCTCTCCATGAAACTATTAAAGCGATAAAAGCTACAATGAAGTTTAAAGTAAAATAGACGGATAATTTTGTTTTTTGACTTACCAATCGATCCAACATGGATTTGTTGGGTCTGTTTATGAGGTCTTTTTGGCTGTCGTAAAAATTGTTTATGATATATCCTGATGCGATAGTAATCGACGAGGCTAATACTAACAAAAATAGGTTTAAATCTAATAAGTTAGCTAATGTTCCTTTTTCTGGAGACAATATAAATATTGCAGATAAGTACTGTGCTAGTATAATAACCGGAATGTTATACCCTCTAACAACAGAGAACAAACTGATAATTTTCATCAATAAAAGTTTCTGCTTTCTGCTAAACATTATGGGATTATAATAAAGGTGGAGCTATTTTCTTTAACAGCTCGGTTAATTTCTAAAACTGATATACAACTTCAAGTTTATAGTCTTTCAAGGATAATTTAGCGCGCTCTAGGTCTTCGGTAAAACCTAAAATATAACCTCCACCACCGGATCCACAAAGTTTCAAGTAGTAATCGTTCGTGTCAATTCCGTTTTGCCAAATAGCATGAAATTGTTCTGGAATCATTGGTTTAAAGTTACTTAAAACTACTTTAGATAATTTTTTAGTATTAAGAAATAAAGACTTCATATCTCCACCAAGAAAGTTCTCTACGCAAAGGTCAGTATATTTAACAAATTGATTTTTCAACATCGTACGGAAACCTTTATCTTTTAGGTTCTCCATAAAAATATTAACCATAGGAGCCGTTTCTCCTACGATTCCTGAATCTAATAAAAAGACAGCACCTTTTCCGTCAAAGCTTTGATTAGGAATTCCTGTAGCTTCAATGTTGTCTTTAGAGTTAATCAAAATAGGAATGCTTAAGTAACTATTTAAAGGGTCTAAGCCAGAGCTTTTTCCATGAAAAAAGCTTTCCATTTGTGAAAAAATATTTTTTAATTCTAGTAGTTTTTCTCTTGTCAAGTTTTCAAGAACAGTGATTTTATTTTGTGCGTATTTGTCATAAATGGCTGCAACTAATGCGCCACTACTTCCTACACCATATCCTTGTGGGATACTTGAGTCAAAATACATCCCTGTTGCAACATCATTTTTAAGTTCATCTATAGCAAATGAAACTAGCAAAGGTTGTTCCGTTTGTAAAGTGTCAAGATAATTGGCAAAGCGATTCAAACTTGCATTAGAAGCGATTGCCTCAGCCGAAGGATTTTCGTCTCTTTTTAAGGCACCGTTATAAAAATTATAAGGAATAGATAATCCTTTTGAGTCGCGAATAATTCCGTATTCTCCAAAGAGTAATATTTTTGAATAAAATAAAGGTCCTTTCATATTGTGGTAAATTATCAATTTGGGGTTGGTAATTATTCTGGTTTATTATACTTCTAGTTGGTCTCCACGGTTCTCTTCAAGAATTTGTAGATCAATTATTTCTTGCTGCTCTGGTGATAATTCATCCCAAACAGCTTTTCTATGTGCTATAAGAACATTTTTTACTTCCTCAATAATATGGCTGTCATCAGTTGCAATCAGCATTTTGATGATTTCTAACTTTTCTGATTGAATATCCATACTGTCGATTCTTTATTGGATAAAGATAAACAAATAATTCAATTAATGCATCATCGCTCCATTTCCAATTTTGTCACAAATGTACTGTCCATTTTGACAATAGCCAACTAATTCGTTCTTAATAAATTGCAAAACTTTCTCGCTAACGTTTTCGGGGTACAAAACGTGCACATTGGCACCTGCATCTAGTGTGAAACAAACAGGAATTTTAGTTTCATTTCTGAACTTCCAAATCGCATTAATAATCTCTAATGTATTTGGTTTCATTAAAATAAAATATGGCATCGAAGTCATCATCATCGCGTGCAATGTCAATGCTTCGCTTTCTACAACTTTTATAAAAGAGTCTAAGTCACCACTTTTAAATATTGAGATCAGCGTATCTAAATTTTCATGTGCCTGTGCAAAACGCCTTTCAGCATAAGGATGGTTGTGCATTAAATCATGGCCTACGGTACTTGAAACTTGTTTTTCGCCTTTATCAACTAATAGAATCGTATCTTGATAATTTGTAAAATTAGCGTGTATTTCGTTCGGAAATTCAACTCCATATAAATCTGAGCTTCCTTCAATATTTGCTTGATTTCCCCAAACTACCACTTGCCCTTTTACACTGCGGCAAGCGCTTCCTGATCCTAATCGCGCTAGTAATGAGGCTTTTTGGTAAAAATAGTCATCTGTCATTGCTGGGTTAAGCGCTTTTTCTAAACTCATTAAGTTCATTGCTAACGCAGCCATTCCTGACGCTGATGAAGCAATCCCTGAACTATGCGGAAAAGTGTTTTCGGTATCAATCGTAAAATGATATTCTTTCAGGAAAGGAAGATAAACTTCAATTCGCTCTAAGAATTTCTGAATTTTTGGTTTGAAATCTTCTTTTGGTTTTCCTTCAAATAACAAATCAAACGAGAAAGAGTCTGAATCAGTATTGAGCAAAGTCGAATTGTCTTTTTTGGCGAAAGCCAATTTTGTAATCGTTTTACAATTGTTCAAAGTAAAACTCACTGATGGATTGGCTGGAATTTGATTCTCCTTCTTACCCCAGTATTTTACTAGTGCGATATTACTTGGTGCGCTCCACTGAAATTGACCTTTATCTAAAGTATGAGAATAAGGTGCAGGAATAAAATCGTTTGTCGTTAACATGAATTGTAAAATTTGTGCAAAGATACTTATTTTTAGACCACAGATTCACAGATTTTTGTCAATTTATAGTGCGAAAATCTGTTGTTATGTATATCATATTTTGCTTTTTTTAATTGCAACAGCGGTTACCATTACAGCAGGAAACCGCTACTTACAATCTATTTTGTTCCTCATTCAAATCAGCCTCTTTTACCTCCTTCTTTTTAGCTGTACCGAAATTATAAGTTAGTGACAGTGTTATTTTTCTAGTTTCCCAACGGTTGACCCAATTGGTAGTTACATTATCTTGTTGCGTACTTTGTATCCATTGGCTTTTTCTTAAAACGTTTTGTGCGCTAAGATTCATTCTTATTTTTTTGTCAAAAAAATCTTTTCGCATGCTAAATGACATATCGTAAGATGGTTTGAAGGTTGTATTCCCGTAATCGCCATTTTGACTATAAAAACTGTTCCAAGTAGCACTCCAATCCTTCGCCAAAGTAAAAGATTGATTTAAAGCGCCAGAGTACGACACACCACTGTTGTTGAATTTGTAACCTTCTAAATCCGATGTGGCTTGACCGTATGCTACTTCAGTATTAAGCTGTACTTCCCACCATTTTTTTAATGAGTAGCTAGAATTAAAGGAGAGACCGATGCTTTTTGATTTACCAATATTGTCATAATACAAGGTTGTGATTTTAGTATCCTTGTCATAATTAATAATTTGATATATTTCGTCTTTTGAGAAATTAGCAAATAGAGAAAGTGAGGTTTTTTGTTTTTTAATCCATACCAGCTCAAATGCATCTGTAAATTGCGGAGTTAGCTCTGGATTACCTACAGAAACATTATAGGTATCGATGTATTCGTAGTACGGATTTAAGTACAAATAGCGTGGACGTTGAATGCGACGGCTGTACGAAAATTTAAATTGATTGTTTTCTAGGTTTGTATTAATGCTGAATGATGGGAAAAGCGATAAATAATTGTCCTTGTTCGTACTGTTTGATGTCAATGATGTAGCGTTATAATTGATATATTCAGCGCGTAAGCCTGCTTGAATATCAAATTTGTCTTTAGTAAAATTTGTGATTCCGTAACCAGATAAAATAGACTCTTTGTAGATTAAATGATTGCTTCTATTGGTGTTCAAAATGTAATTTCCTTGAGCGTCTCGATCTTGTAAATTAATCGTGTAATCATTGTTCACATAGCTCAATTTTGCTCCTGTCTCGAAGTTAAAGGTGTTCGTTACCTTTTTTTCATAATCTAATTTTGCACTGATTATATTAAAGTTCGTTGGATTTTGGTATTTGACAGCTTCTATATCTCTGTACATTTTGTTTGTGTTGGCATTAAAATAAGCATTAGTCGTAAGACGGTCGTTATCGTTTTGATAATTAGCGTAGCTTAATTGCGCGTCGATTTTTGTATCTAAACTATCCGATGCAAAATTATAAAACACAGTACCTGTTAGGGTTGTGTTTGCAATATCGTCTTGTGTATCTAATAGTGTAAATCTCTTGTAAACGTTATCATCAAATTCTTCGGTACGACCATTTGTTTTTTCATCACTTTTGTAAATACTGTAATTTGTCGAAGCGCCCACAGTACTGTTTTTATTTAATTGGTGCGAGGCTCCAAAATTCCCAGAGTAACTATTAGTAACTGGTAACCAGTCATTTTTTTGCTTAAGCAAAGTAGTTATATCTGGTGTAACGACAGTTTGATCGATTGTACGGCGATTTACACTCTCGTTGTAGCCATAATTAAGGCCAAATTTCAGATTCCATTTTTCTGTATTATTGTAGAGGTTCAAGCCGTTGTAGTTTTTGATAAATTCAGCATAACCGACAGATGATCTCAAATTACCAGTTAAACCCGTTGCCGCTGACTTTTTGAGTACAATATTAAAAATACCAGCGCTTCCTGCAGCATCATATTTGGCTGATGGATTGGCGATTATCTCTACGGCTTTAATATTGGCGCCGTCTAACGTTTTTAGATATTGCTTCAATTCCTCTCCAGTTAGCAGCGAAGGTTTGTCATCGATCATTATTTGAAGATTAGTGCTGCCTCTAAAAACCACATTTTCATCTTTGTCTAATTGTACGCCAGGTAGTTTGCTTAAGGTTTCAAGTCCATCATTTCCATTGCCAAAACCGGCCTTATCAATGTCTACAATCATCTTGTCTCGGCTTAATTTAATGAGGCTTTTACTTTGCATTACAACTACTTCGTTTAGTGCAAGGGCATCTTCTTCTAACTCAAAATTGAGATTTAAGTCGGTTTTGGTATTTGTAAACGTTTTTGATTGGAAGGTTTTATACCCTAATATTTCAATTTGAACATAGAAAGCTACCGTAGCGACTTGTATTTCATAGTATCCTTTTTCATCGGTTGCCGTTGATTTAACAAATGACTTCGTAGTAGCATCAAAGATAGTAACAGTTGCAAATGCAATTTTTTCCTTATTGTTTTTTGCTACAATTGTTCCAGTTAGTTTAGTATCCTGTGCAAAAAGCAAATTCATGCTTAAAAATAGAAGAAGGGCGAAAGTGGTTTTCATGATGTATGGTTTTGTTGTCAGCAAATGTATACGAGTAGCACAATGCTAAAAATCATTTTACACCATTGCGCTTTTCTACTACACAAAACCATGAAAACGAATCATTTTATGCTTTTTGTCAAAAATCGACTTGTTCGTACCTTTATTTTGGGTGTTCGTGTAAAAAAAATAGTGGACTCAAGTAAAATATGTAATTTCATCCCATGGAAATAAATAAAAAACAGTGGTACTTTCATCTTGCAGTAGTACTCACAATAGTACTGATGGATCTTTTCTCTGATTATGTCTATGGAGGTAGCGAACGATTTTTAGGTAACTTTCAGCTGCCTTTCAATTATATGAGAGTCATTATGTACACAGCAACATTTACAACTTATGTGGTTAATTTTTATTTTGTATGCCCGAATACGTTAGGGAAGAAGCATTATGTTAGATTTGCGATTGGTGTTATTTTCTTGATTGTTATTTTTGGACGTGTACGATATTTATTGGAAGAAGTACTTCTTTTTGAATTTACCGGAAAGCACAATTATTTTGAAGAATCACGAAAATTTTTATTTTACACCTTTGATAATTCGATTTTTGCCATAAAAGGAATTTTGTATAGTACTTTGGTTTATTTTTTCTTCGAATATGCGACAAACCAACACAGGATTCATAAATTAGAATTGGATTATAACAAAGCAGAACTCAGCCTTTTGAAATCGCAGCTGGAGCCTCATTTTTTATTCAACACACTCAATGCTTTTTATACCGATTTAGTTGATGATAAACCTAAAATTGCCAAAGATATTCTGCGTTTGTGCCAACTATTGCGGTACGTAACCTATGAAGCGGGAACTGATTTTATGCCACTTTCTAAAGAAATAAATTTTATTGAAGATTACATTTATTTGCATAGGAAACGATTTGAAGACACCTTGTCTCTAAACTACATTATTGATGGAGTAGTAGGAGATCAAAAAGTGCCTTCTTTGGTTTTCATTCATTTTATTGAAAATATTTTCAAGCACGGGGTGGTTACCAACAAAGAGTTCCCTGCCAGAATCATTATTAATGTAACAAAAGACTTTGTTAGTATGGAAACTTCAAACAAAATTTCTAGTGCAGAACAATACAGTACTTCGGGCATTGGAAAAGAAAATTTAGAACGTAGATTAAGTGCAATTTATAAGCAAGATTATGTATTGCAGTACAATCAATCCGCTGACATTTTTACAACGAGTCTCAAACTACCATTTAAAATTAAATCATGAAAATAGTAAAATGCCTTATAGTCGATGATGAACCACCTGCAATTCGATTATTAGAAAAGTATGTTTGTAAAGTTCCTTTTTTAGAATTAATTGGCACCACAACCAGTTCGTTAGAAGCGCTTGCTGCAATTGAGAGCGGAAATGTTGATTTGGTTTTTATGGATATCCAAATGCCAGATTTAACCGGTTTACAGCTGTCGAAGATTGTAAAAGGAAAAACAAATATTATTTTTACGACCGCCTATCCGCAATTTGCCTTGCAAAGCTATGAGGTTGATGCGGTAGATTACCTCCTAAAACCATTTGAATTTGAACGTTTTTATGAAGCGGTACTAAAAGTGAAAAATAGTGGCGAGCCTGAGGTAAAAGCAATTCAAAAAGAGGTTGACAACTATATATTTATTAAGACAGACGGTAAAAATAATTTTGAAAAAGTCTATGTAAAAGACATTTGCTACATCGAAGGTTTAAAGAATTATGTTGCTATTCATTTAATTGACAAACAAATAATTACCAATAATACTTTAAAAAGTGTTGAGGATTTTTTGCCGGCTTCTGAATTTGTAAAAACACATAAATCGTTTCTTGTTGCATTGCGTCATATTACAAAAACCGATTCTTTGAGTGTTTATATTAACGGTCATAGCATACCTATAGGCGATACTTACAAAAAAGAACTCTTTGAAATTATTCAACAAAGAAAATTATAATGGTAAACAGTAGTTTGTTTTTATTAATTTTGAAGTTCATATATAAAAGGGAAAAATGAACAAAATTACCAAAATACTTATCGTTGTAGTGACCTGTCTTGGTATTGGTTATATATCTGGAAACTCGACTCGTGCCGGAATCATAGATTGGTATCCATCCTTAGTGAAACCTAGTTTTAATCCGCCTAATTGGGTTTTTGCGCCTGTTTGGAGCATGTTGTATGCTATGATGGGAGTTGCGGCGGGATTAGTGTGGTCTCGAATTGATTATGAAAAAGAGATTGTTAAAAAAGCATTGGTATTTTTTGCAATTCAGTTGGCTTTAAATGCTTTGTGGTCGTATTTGTTTTTTGGGCTTCACAATCCTATGTTAGCAGGGATTGAGATTATTATTTTGTGGTTAATGATTTTTGAAACTTATTCGCAATTTGTTAAAATCAATAAAATAGCCGGTTATTTGCTATTGCCGTACCTTGCTTGGGTAAGTTTTGCAGCTATTTTAAACGGAAGTATTTGGTGGTTGAATAGGTAATTTGAGTCAAAAGTTGAAAAGTTAGAAAGATAAAATCCTAGTTAGGTTTAGCGTACAACATCAAAATTAAATTTAATTATTGTTAAAGTACATAAATAGGAGATGGTAAATAAAAACTATTTACTATCACTTATAGCTTTTTAAATTCATTATTTTTATTGAGTAAAAACTCCATCACAGCTAGATCATTACTGTCTTGTAAAAGGGCATTTGATTTGGGGTCGTTTTCGCAAAATTGTAAAAAAAGATCGATTTGCTCAGGTTTTAATTTTAGGGTTTCCAAGAAAAATCTTTGATCACAACTATTTTTTGCAATTGTTTTAAAGGTTGCTAAACTGTTGTTTTTTTTGGGTTGTTCTGAATCCTTTTCCTTTTTAAATAAGCTACCAATCAACTTTCCTATTCTTACGAAATCCATTCCGTTTTCAATTGTGTGAGAGCTTACACCGGCTACTTTCAATCTTTGAGCGTTTTTTTCTAAAGTATATTGGTCGAGTTTACCTTGTTCCCATTTGGTGTCCGATCCTAGTTTTATACTTGGCTGATTATTAATAACTACTTCTTTTAACTCTTCAGCTTTTAAAACTAAATTAATCATCAAATTATTTTCTTTAATCAATTTTGAAGTAATCAATATGCTTTTTAGATCATACCCTTTGGCTATAAAAACGACGGTTTCATTTGGTTTAGCATCGATAGTAAATAGTCCATTTCCATCGCTGGTCGCGATCGTTTTTGTTTTCGTATTAACTATTTCAGCATTAGCAATCGCATAATTATTGAACGAAATCTTTCCTTTAATCGTTTGTGAGAAACTTATTTGACAATAAATTAAAAGAAACGTAATAAGTATTTTTACTTTCATAAGCTACTGTTATTTAAGAAGTAAAGTTATTCGTTTGTTCTTAATGAAAACTTAGTAAATATGTAAAATCGTGTTAATTTAAATTTAAAAATAAGTAGAATCTATAAAAAAAATCACGGTACCGGATATAATTTGTGGCTAGCGACAACTATAGTTTTTTGAATTCAGCATTTTTTAGAAGTAAAAACTCCAACACAGCAAGTTCGTTAGGATCTTGTAAAATAGTGTTTGCTTTTGGATCATTTTCGCATAGTTGTAAAAAAAGATCTATTTGGTCCGGTTTTAATTTTAGTGTTTCTGTAAAAAATTTTTGCTCAAAACTATTTTTTGCTATCGTTGTAAATGAAGCTTGCGGACTATCTTTTTCGATATCGCCTTTTTCCTTTTTTAGTAAACCGGCAAGAAAACCGCCAATCCGGATTAGATTCAATCCTTTATTAATTTTTAGATCGTCAATCATAGGGGGTTTTAAACTTTTGTCAGCTCTCCCTGCCTCGATTTCGTCTCTCATTATTTGTTCTATTTCTGGAGTGGCTGCTAATGTAATTTTGGGAGTATTAGTTATCAAAACTTCTGATAGTTCTTCTGCTTTCAATGCTAATTCTATGACTAGCACCTTATTTTTACTCATTTTCTCGGAAATAGTTATTTGTTGTAATTCATGATCTTTTGATAAGAATACCAGAATATCTTTTGTTTTGGCCGCAATCGAAAAATCACCATTGCTATCAGACTTTGCAACTAATTTTTGAGTAGCGTTCACGACTTCTACATTAGAGATGGCGTAATTATTAAAGAGAACCTTTCCTTTAATGGTTTGGGAGAAGCTAATTTGAAAACAAACAATAAATAGTGCAACAAGTAGTTTTTCTTTCATAAGTAGCTGTTATAATGAAAGTAAAGGTATGCGATTGCTCACAAGAAAAACTTAGTAAAGATGTAAAAACGTGTTAATTTTTTTAAATAGCATTGGCCAAAATAAATCCGCTTGTCCAGGCATTTTGGAAATTAAATCCGCCAGTAATAGCATCAATATTTACAATTTCGCCAGCAAAATATAAATTGTCATGTAATTTGCTTTCCATCGTCTTGAAATTAATCTCTTTCAAGTCGATTCCACCAGCTGTGACAAATTCTTCTTTAAAAGTACTTTTTCCGTTGACTTGAAACGAAGCGTTGGTCAATTGATTCGATAAATTTTGTAATTGTACTTTCGATAAATCAGCCCATTTCGTTTCAGATTCTATTCCAGATGCTAGAACAATGCTTTCCCATAAACGATTGGCGAAGTCGAAAGGCGATTTTTTTGAAACAGCTTTTTTAGCGTGCTCTTGCTTAAGATCTTTTAGTTTTTTCTCGGCATCGTCAGTATCAACATCGTTCAGCCAATTTACATAAATAGTAAACTGATAGTTTTTATCATGCAAGATTCGTGCGCCCCAAGCCGATAATTTCAAAACAGCAGGTCCGCTCATTCCCCAGTGGGTAATTAACAACGGACCTGTCGACTCTAATTTAGTGTCTTTTACTTTTACAGTTGCTAATGCTGCTACGCCTGGCAATTCTTTAATTCTAGCATCTTTAATATTAAAAGTAAAAAGCGAAGGGACTGGATTGACAATAGCATGTCCATAGGTTTGAAGCATTTCCCAAATTTTAGGATTGCTACCCGTTGCCAAAATTAATTTCTCAATAATATAATTTTCAGTTTGTGTTTCTATTTTCCAAACATTTTCTTTCTTAAAGATTGATTGTACACTCTGTCCTGTGAGTACTTTTATCCCCAATTTGGTCGTAGCTTGCAGGAAACAGTCGATGATAGATTGCGAAGAGTTAGAAATAGGAAACATGCGCCCGTCATCCTCAATTTTTAGTTCCACACCATGTTTTTCAAACCATTCGATGGTGTCTCCTGAGCAAAATTGATGAAAAGGACCTCGTAGTTCTTTTTCGCCACGAGGATAAAATTTTACTAGCTCGTTAGGTTCAAAACAAGCATGAGTTACATTGCAGCGACCACCACCAGAGATGCGTACTTTTTGTAAAACTTCGGCGCCGCGTTCTAAAATGGCAACCTTTAATTTTGGGTTTTTCTCCACGATATTAATCGCTGTAAAAAATCCAGCTGCACCACCCCCTACTATAATTATATCAAAATCTTGATTCATGTTTTTGTTGTTTTTGCGTAAAGCAAAATTTATAATCGATCCGGAAAATCTGATATGATTCCGTCTACTTTATATTTTTTCATTCTATCAATATCGGTTATTTCATTGACCGTCCATGGGTATACTTTAAACCCTGATTCCTGAATTTCTTGTCTGTTTTCTAGCGTTAGCAGCTGGAAGTTGGGGTTTATTGCGTGTGCTTTTATTTTTTTGGCAAAAGCCAAAGCAAGTGCAATATCTGTTTCGGTTAAAACGGCAATCGGAATTTTTGCATTCAAATAATAAAGCTGCTCCAAGTTACTCCATTCGAAACTTGAAACTAAAAAATGGTTGTACGTCCATTGTTTTTGAGTAATAAAGCGTTCGATTAGGATCACCAATTCGGCTGTTACGTCACTACTTTTAATTTCAATATTAACCGAACATTTTTTGTTTATAACATTCAAAATCTCTTCTAAGGTTGGAATAAACTGTTTTTTATCTAGTTCAAATTCCTGTAATTGGCCACAGCTGTAACTACTTACTAGACCTGTACTGTTAGTTATTCTATCAATAGTGTCGTCGTGAATTACCATGATTATTTTGTCAGCACTCAGATGAACATCTAATTCAATTTGATCAACACCCAATTCAAGCGCTTTTTCAAAACTGATTAACGTATTCTCGGGTTCGTAACCTTTGGCACCGCGATGTCCAATTTTTAGCATAGAACTACTTTTTGACAAAGGTACTTAAAATAAAAAAGCACAAACCAATTTAGGTTTGTGCTTTTGCATTCTTATCACTTGTATGGTCAAATGGCCCTATTACAATTGATTTTTATTTTAAATCAACATTCGACACATCAGTTGTATCTGGTGTAGTTGGTTCTATTTTGTCTTCTCCTTTTAAATAGGTAGGCAAGTTCAAACCGGCCATGTTAAATAAATCGTTCAAAGGCGGTACCGTTTTCATCATACCTGAAACAAAGTTAGCGGTTGATCCTGCTCCGTTATCGCCATTATTTCCTGAATCCCAAACGGTAATTTTATCAATTTTGATATTTTTAACTGCCTCTACTTGTGTTTTAACCAATTCTGGTAATTTTTCAATTAACAATAATTGGAACGCTTTAGTTGGGTCTCCACCAGCTGCGGCAACCACTTCTTTGTAACCTTCTGCTTGCTTAGTTAGTATTTCATACAAACCTTTTGCTTCTGCTTCCATTTTTGCAAAAATAGCATCTGCTTCTCCTTTTGCTAATTCTCTTGTTTTTTCGGCTTCTGCTTGCGCATCAATAATGGCTTTTTGTTTTGCAATTTGCGCAGGAATTACGATGTTGGCATTTTGTGTAGAGCGTTCTCTTTCGGCACGCGCTTCCTCTGCTTTTTGCTCAGCAACATAAGATTCCTCTAGTGCTCTTGCGCTTTGTACTTTTTCAGATGCTAAAGCAGTTCTCAATGCTTCTGCTTCACGCTCTCGACGAGTAGCCTCTGATTGTGCAATGGCAATTCTAGCTTCGTTTTCTCCTTTGATGGCGATTGCATTTGCTTCGGATGTTTTCACACGGGTATCTCTTTGTGCTTCTGCTTTACCAATACTTTCGTCCTTAAAAGCTGCAGCAATAGATACTTCTCTGTCCTTGTTAGTGATTGCGATTTTTACATCACGATCTCTATGGGTTTCGGCAATTTGAACGTCTTTTTCACGGTCAGCCATAGCTTTTCCGGTTTCTCCAATTTTCTCTTGCTCAGCAACCGAAATTTTAGCTTCGTTAATTGCTTTGGCAGCAGCCTCTTTTCCTAAAGCTTCGATATAACCTGACTCGTCCTTGATATCAGTAACGTTTACGTTGATTAATTTTAGACCAATTTTACGTAATTCTGAATCGACATTTTTAGAAATATTATCCAAGAACTTATCACGATCAGAGTTAATTTCTTCGATTGTCATAGTAGCAATAACCAAACGCAATTGTCCAAAAAGGATGTCTTTAGCTAGTTCCTGAATTTGCTCAGGCGAAAGTCCTAATAAACGTTCAGCAGCAGTGTTCATACTTTCTGTTTCTGTCGAAATAGCAATGGTAAAACGACAAGGAACATCGACACGAATGTTTTGACGCGATAAGGCATTCGTTAAATTCGCTTCGATAGATAATGGTTTAAGATCTAAGTATTGATAGTCTTGAATTACAGGCCAAATAAAGGCACCACCACCATGTACACATTTTGCAGATGTACCACCTGTACGACCATAAATGACTAGGATTTTATCTGACGGACATCGTTTGTAACGAGAGATGAGCGTTAGGAAGGTTACAAAAATGATAAAAACAGCAACAACAATAATAATAATTTCAGTCATGGTTTATTTAGGTTTAATTTTTTTCTACGATTAAAAGATTGTTTTCGATGCCAATAACTACCACCGAAGCGTTAGTAGGGATTTTCTCTAAGGATAAGGTCATGGCATCTAGCTCATGAAAAGCACCATTAATGCTAATCATTACTTTACCTTTTCCGGTTTTAGCTGCGGGAATACTTAAATAAACTTCGGCTGTCTTGTGTAATGCATTTTCGATTTTGAAGCTATTGTTTTCGGATAACTTTAAAATTTGTTTGATCATCAAAAAAAAGAAACTTACAAACAGTAAGCCTACGCCAACTGCAATAGCAATCAAAATCAATTTGTTGTTGAAGGTGTTGTAAAAGGATATTCCTGTCCAGCTAAAACCCAATAAAAAGTTGATTAAATTGCGTAGCGTAAAGATTTCGAAAGGCAGGTCGCTGTCGCCGGTATCTGAATCCATATCGGTTTCGCCATCACTTAAACCCACAAAGGTCATAATGGTCTGAAGAGCAAAAAACAAACTAACAGGTAGCGCAATGTACCAGAAAGCTTTTAGCAAAGGTTCGTAGTTTTCTAGAAAGTTCATAGTAAAGGTTTGGTTCCTTTATTAGACGATTATTTTTACAAAAAGTTACAATTTTAGGCATATATATTTTTGTGATCTCAGGGAAATAAGTGCAAATAAAAAAAGCACAAACCTGATTTGATTTGTGCTTCTTAATTGCTTCTATTTTTTTTCAAGTAGAACGATGTCAAAGTCAGTTTTGAGTTTTATTTGCCCATTCTTAACAAGTGTGGTTAGACCAGAGTAACCATCTTTTAATTTTGTTCCATCTGGGTAAACGGCCGAAACATCGAGCTGCTTTTTACCCACAGGAAGGTCAAGACCAATTAAAACCTGATCTTTAAATCCATCTTTAATCAATATTCTAGTAAATAGATAGGGCGTGGCCGAAAGTTGTTGGTGTACTCCAGCACCAATAGCAGGATGGTTTTTTCTAAACCTACCTAGTTTTTGCCAGTGTAAGAGATTGGCTTTGGTTGAAGGATTTGACTTAATAGCATCCCAATTCATAGCTGAACGTAATTTAGCATCACCCTGTGTTCCTTCTACTTCTAAGATACGATTGGTTTCATCGCCGTAAAATATTTGTGCGACCCCAGGAGAAAGTAATAGTTTTGTTCCTGCTTCTATACCATGGGTACGCATGCCGTCAAAAGGGGCGCCATCATCATGAGAGGATAAATAGTTGAGTACGCTCGAACCCTTTAATTCTCCGTTTAATAGGGTAGAGTATTTAGAGAAAATGTATTCGTGGTCTTTTTTAGCATCCCACTTAAATTCAAAATTGATCATATTGTTGAATCCGTTTGCATAGTAGTTTACTTTCTTGTCTCCAAAATCAAAATATTTACCGGCGCTAATATTGTAGTTGTAAACCTCAGCAATTGTATAGAATGAGTTGTTATCTAGTACTTTAGTAGGGTTTTTTTGCTTCCATGTGGTAAAAGCATAATCGCATTGTTTTTTAAAATCAGCCCAAACGCTTTCCTCTGTATGTTTTACAGTATCGGCTCTGTAGCCATCTACACCATAATCAGTAATGTAATCCGTCAACCATTTTATGATATAGTAGCGCGGTGTCCTTGGATAGCCCGTTCTTTTAAAAAAGGCATCAAGTTCTGCTAATTCTTGATCGTATCGACCTTCATTCTTCCATTTCTCGACAAGGAAAGGAGGTAAGTCTACGTTTTGTGTGCTTTCTGTTCGAATGTCTGGCAAGTTAGCGACAAGAGTACAAATAGTGGTGCTGTCATAGTTTTGATAATCGCACACGGGACTTGTACGAACCCAGTAGTTTGGCCAAACGGTATCTACTTCAGTTACTGGTCCAGTATGATTGATTACGCCATCAAGGACGATTCGTATTCCGTGTGCGTGAGCTTTTTTTACCAAATTAGCCAGATCTTCTTTTGATCCAAAATTAGGATCCAGTGCGGTCCAGTCTCTCGTCCAATAGCCATGAAATCCGTAGCTTAAACCAGTTCCTTCATCAACAGCATCGTGTATTTGTTCTACTATTGGTGTAAACCAAATAGCGTTGATTCCTAATTTGTCAAAATATCCTTCATCTATCTTTTTTGAAATTCCTTTGATGTCGCCACCCTCAAAACCTCGTAATTTGCCAGCCGTTTTAGTTCTGCCATAATTTAAATCGTTTAATTTATCACCATTGTTAAAACGGTCTGTCATCAAAAAGTAGACAGTGGCTGCTTCCCAAATAAAAGGTACTTTTTTCTTTGTAGCTGCTGCAGTTGTACTTTCGATTGGTTTTTTTGTTGAATTACAACTAACTAATAAAGTAATCGCAATCGTTGCTACTATTAAGATTTGTTTTTTCATTTCTGAATTGGTTTTATCAATATGTTTTAAAAACAGATGTTTGAGAAATTTTATTGAAGCTCTAAAATTAAGACTGATTTAGGTCCTAATTCGATTTCGCTACTGATATCAATTATAGTATCAGTTAAAATGTCTTTTGCTCTAGCATGTTTTTGAATATTTTCGGCAAAACGCTTCGTGCTGAGTTTGATAGATTCTTTATTATTGTTTAAAATTATCATTACAGTACTAGAATCGTCGTGTCTGAAATAAGTATATACATTGTTTTCAGGGATGTAATGTGTCATTTTACCAAAGTGAACGACTTTACTGCTTTTTCTCCACTGAAATAATTTCGACGTAAAATCAAAGTAGTCAGCTTGAAATTGTGACCTACCTTGGGGTGTAAAAGCAGTGGTTGCATCCGTTTTCCATCCGCCAGGAAAATCAAGTCGTATAGCTGCATCGCCTTTCTCCTTATTACCACTCATTCCTATTTCGGTACCATAATACAATTGAGGAATTCCGCGAACGGTTGCGAGTACAGCCATAGCCATTTTGTATTTTCGAAGATCGTTTTGATAAATTTCGTTGAAACGATTGGTGTCGTGATTTTCAGCAAAAACTAAGATGTTGTTAGGGTTAGCATACAAATAGTCATTGGTGAAATTATCATAGAGTTTAATCATTCCTTTGTCCCAACTGCCATCATCTTCATTGAATACTTTGCTAAGTGCGTCTTGAAGTGTAAAGTCCATTACTGATGGGAGATTCGAATTGTAGTTTTGGATTTGTCCTATCGGACTGTCTTTTTGCCAATACGCCATTTGCGATGTATTTTGCATCCATACCTCGCCCACTATATTAAATGTGGGATATTCATCAGTGATGGATTTTGTCCATTTTGCAATTCCTTGCGGATCTGAATAGTTGTAAGTATCGACTCTAAAACCATCTAGATCTGCGTATTCTATCCACCAGATTGCATTTTGAGTTAAATATTTTAGCACCAACGGATTAGACAGGTTTAAATCAGGCATCGAGGGTACAAACCATCCTTTAACGCAGGTTTCTTGGTCTATTTTAGCAGCATGGATATCAGTTATAGTTGTTCTCTTGTGATTTGTTTGAGTATAATTATCAAACTGATTAATCCAATCTTTCGTAGGTAAATCTTTGATCATCCAATGATTGATGCCCCAATGATTAGTCACATAATCCATTACGAGCTTCATGTTTTTTTTGTGTAATGCTGCAGCCAATCGTACATAATCATCATTAGTTCCGTATCGAGGATCAATTTTATAAACGTCTGATTGTCCGTAACCATGATACGAATATTCCTTATCGTTGTCTTCGCAAAGGGGCGTACTCCAAATAGTAGTTGCGCCTAAAGCCGAAATATAATCTAAGTTATTGATGATTCCTTGTATGTCTCCACCATGTCTGCCTCCGGGAAGTTCCCTATTGTATTTTTCGGTGGTAGTTGCATCACTATCATTTTTAGTGTTTCCGTTAGCAAAACGATCTGGCATAAGTAGATAAATCATATCTGATGCATCAAAACTTTGGCGTTCAGCCGAATTAGCGCGTCGTTGCTTCAAGGAGTATTTTTGTCTGATTGTTGCTTTGTCTTCAGCTTTAAAAGTAAACAACAAGTCTGATTTTGGAATATTGTTGGTGTTGATTGTAACAAAAAGGTAATTCTTGTTTTCTGTTTTTTTAATGTCTATGATCGGGATTGCATTCGATACAGTAACGTCATAAGAGGAAATGTTATCTCCGTAAAATAGAATTTGTAGCTCAGGATTACGCATTCCTGCGTACCAGAATGGAGGTTCTATTTTATTGATTTGAGCAGTTAGACTAAGGGACATAAAGAAAAGGAATAAGGTTATTCTTTTTGTTATTGTAGTGTAGCGTGTGTACATTAAAATCAAATTTAACCCAAAAAATGCTTATTAAAAATAATAGTAGTAAAGATTTACTTTCTTGTTCTTTTAAAATACAGTATTGGGTGTGTTAGTAATTGGTATAAGTAAACAATCCCAAATAAATTTGGGATTGCTTGGTTGCTTTAATTCTATTATATATTCTGAACCGTATTGTGGTTTTTAAATGCATTTAAGCTGTAACTGCTGTAGGATTAACATTGATGATAGCATCATTCAATACAATTTCAAGTGCGGCGTCTCCATCAAGGGAGAAGGTAGTATTCTCTTGATTTACGCTTACAGTTACTATTTGATTTCTAAAATTAATTTTAAATGAATAGGCTTCCCATTCTTTCGGAATTCTCGGTGAGAAGTGTAATTGATTGTTTTTTATCCTCATTCCGCCAAATCCTTCAACAATACTCATCCATGTTCCTGCCATCGAAGTGATATGGCAACCTTCTTCGACTTCTTTATTATAATCATCTAAATCCAGTCTGGAAGTTCGTAGGTAAAAGGTGTAGGCCATGTCCATTTTGTCAAGTAAGGCAGCTTGTATAGAGTGAACACATGGCGATAAGGAACTTTCGTGTACTGTAAAAGACTCGTAGAATTCAAAATTATTTTTTAATTCTTCTTTCGAAAAATGGTCTTCAAAGAAATAGAAGCATTGTAAAACATCTGCTTGCTTGATGTAAGGCGAACGTAGAATTCGGTCCCAAGACCATTTTTGATTAATTGGTCTTTGTGTTTTATCTAAATCCGCCACGCGAACTAGATCTTTGTCTAGGAATCCATCTTGTTGTAAATAGACATTATGTTCTTCTGAGAAAGGGAAGTACATATTGTCAGATACTTTTTTCCAGGATTGAAGCTCTGCGTCGGTGATATTTACTTTTTCGGTAATGCGTTTGTGATCTGAGGGATATTCTAAAGATACTTTCTGAATTTGATCGTAGGTGTATTCTAAACACCACTTAGCAATATAATTAGTGTAAAAATTATTGTTGACATTATTTTCATATTCATTAGGGCCTGTTACTCCTAGAATGACATATTGGTTTTTCTTGGTAGAAAAATTAGCTCTTTGGTGCCAGAAACGAGCAATAGCTATCAAGACTTCCAGACCTTTTTCAGGGATATAACTATAGTCACCTGTGTATCTATGGTAATTGTATATAGCAAAAGCAATAGCCCCGTTTCTATGAATTTCTTCAAAAGTGATTTCCCATTCATTGTGGCATTCCTCACCATTCATAGTAACCATAGGATACAAGGCGGCTCCATTACTAAAACCTAATTTCTCGGCATTTTCAATAGCTTTGTCTAATTGATTGTATCGATATGTTAGTAAGTTACGAGCGACTTGTTGATCCTTAGTAGCCATGTAAAATGGGATACAATACGCTTCGGTATCCCAATAGGTTGATCCACCATATTTTTCGCCAGTAAATCCTTTTGGACCTATATTTAAGCGACTGTCCTTTCCTAAATACGTTTGGTTTAACTGAAAAATGTTGAAGCGGATACCTTGTTGTGCCTTTACATCACCCTCTATAGTGATGTCTGACATTTCCCAGATTTTTGCCCAAGCGTCTATTTGATTTTGTAATAATTGATCGTATCCAATAGATAATGCCTCTTTTATCACTTTTTCAGCAGCTGAAACGGTATTAGTGTGGTTTAGTGATACTGTGTAACCACCTAGTTTCTGAATAGATGATTTTTGACCTTGAGGCACTAAAACATCATAACTAAACTGGATTTTATCAGTTGTAGTATCAATATTAGCTGGTGATATAGCCGTTTTCTTTCCGTTCTCCAAGATGGTATTTTGCATGAACGTGGTAACCTTGAAATGAGTTTTGAACGTTTGTGCTGTTACGAAAGCTTCATTTCCCGCTTTTTTAACCTCTAGTGGTTCCCAAAATTTTTCGTCCCAGTTGGCATCTTCGTTAGTTACTCCAGCATCGATATACGGTTTGTAAATTATTTTAGCATCCTTATTGATAGGAGTGATTTCATAATTAATACATCCTAACTCATCAAGATTTAAAGATAGAAAACGTCGAATATGCACTTCGATTTCAGTGCCGTTTTGTAACGTAGCTTCAAAAGAGCGGTGGTACCATCCTTCTTTCATGTTCAATTCACGACGAAAGTTAGCTACCTTTTTACATAGGTTCAAATCAAGAGATTCGCCATTAATTTCAATGTCAATTCCAATCCAGTTAGGCGCGTTCAATACTTTTGCGAAATATTCAGGATAACCATTTTTCCACCATCCTACTTTTGTTTTATCGGGGTAGTAGATACCAGCTATGTAACTCCCTTGAAAAGTTTTACCGCTGTAGTTCTCTTCAAAGTTGGCACGTTGACCCATAGCCCCATTACCGATACTAAAAAGACTTTCTGATGATTTTACGCTTTCGCCATCAAAGCCTTCTTCGATGATGGACCAATTATCTGGTTTTATATAATCTTGATTCATTTTCTATATTTTTAAGTTCTAAAAAAAGGTAAAACAATACCGTTCTATCTTACTCGTATGGAGTGTTTCCTAATTTTAAAAATTCTATTTTCTAATAAGGTTCTCTAAAAAGCGTGTTTCTATATGAGTGAAATCTTCAAATATATATTTTGCTTCATGCAACGTTTTTGCATCACCAATGCCAATACTGATCATTTTAGCAACATTAGCAGCTTGTACTCCAGCTACCGAGTCTTCAAAAACGATCGCGTTTTCAGGCGAGATTCCTAATTGTTGTGCCGCAATCAAGAAAACTTCAGGATCAGGCTTGGCGTTTGTAACGTCATTGCCATCAACAATCGCATCAAAATAGGATAGGATTCCTGTTTTTTCTAGAATAGGTCTAGCGTTTTTACTAGCAGATCCTAAAGCGATGGGTTGATTGTTTTTTTTAAGAAATTGTAAAATGGTCAACACATCAGGAAGAAGTTCGCTTTGATCCATATCGACAAGATAAGTTAAGTACTCTTCATTTTTTTGTGTAAGCCACTTATTCTTGTCTTCTTGCGAAGCGGTTACCTGTCCTAATTCTAAAATAATGTCTAAGGAGCGCACGCGACTCACTCCTTTTAATAGTTCGTTATCTTCTAAGGTGAAGTTGATATTTAATTGGTTAGCAATTTTTTGCCAAGCCAAGAAGTGGTATTTTGCTGTGTCAACAATAACACCATCTAAATCGAATATAAATGCTTTTTTATTTGTCATTTTTTAAATTTTATCCTGAAATGGCATTTTTATCTGTAATCAATAAAGTAGAAAAAGCTGCTGTTATCAGTGCAATACCTGCTAAAATCATGGCGTTAATGTGCGCTTCTCCTATAAGTTTGTACAGGAAGTTTATACCTCCAAGTGCGGCAATGATTTGTGGTATGACAATAAACATATTGAATAATCCCATCATCATTCCCATCTTTTTAGGATTAACAGCACTCGAAAGCATAGCGTAAGGCATAGATAATATACTTCCCCAAGCAAAACCAATTAATACAAACGAGTACATTAAAGTGGCTGGCGTAGCAAAAAACATATAAATAAATCCAAGTCCACCCAGTAGTAAAGACACCATATGGATGTACTTCCTATTAATTTTCTTTTTGGCAGTGTAAAAGGTAAGTAGTAGAGCAAAAGCCATTGACGATAAGCCATAAACTCCCGTGGAAGAACCAACTAGATCAGCTGCGTCATTAAATTCTTTATCTTTTTGCTTGTATTCTACTGCTTTTTGATCTGTTAAGAAAATGACTTCATTATTACTGTTTTTTAATGCTTCGCCTTTATCGTCTAGCTGAGCGTATTCTATATTATTGGGTTTGGGTGCATTAAAAACATGCTCTGTTAAGGCCGGAGTAGAAAGGCTCCACATAGTGAAAAAAGCAAACCAACTAAAAAATTGGATAACACCTAATTTTTTCATTGTAGAAGGCATCTCTTTCAAGCTTTCGATTAAGTCAGGAATGAAACGTGATTCTTTTTTTTCTAGCTTAAACTGGATAAGATCAGCAGGTGGGTCTTCCTTGGTAGTGAAAATGGTGTATAAAATACTAATCAAAAACACAAAAGCACCCACTGAGAACGCAATAACTACCGATGGCGGAATGACTCCTGAAGGCGCTTCGTTTGAAACTCCCAATTTAGTCACCAACCAAGGTAAATTACTAGCTATCCAAGTTCCTATACCGATGATTAAAGTTTGAATCACAAAACCATTAGAACGTTGCGATTCAGGCAATTTATCAGCTACTAAGGCACGGAACGGTTCCATACTAATATTTATGGAAGAATCTAAAATCCATAGCAGTCCTGCCGCTACCCATAAAACTGGAGAGTGAGGCATTATAAACAAAGTAATGGAGGCTAAAATAGCACCAATAAGAAAATAAGGCTTTCTTCTACCAAATTTTGGGCTCCAAGTATTATCAGATAAATATCCAACTATCGGTTGCACTAATAATCCAGTTAAGGGAGCGGCAATCCATAATCCTGGAATGTCATCTACATTTGCGCCTAGTGTTTGAAATATTCTAGACATAAACCCTCCTTGGAGGGCAAAACCAAATTGTATCCCTAGGAAACCGAAACTCATGTTCCAAATTTGCCAAAAACTTAATTTTCGCTTTTCCATTATCGTAATTTAATGTATTGATACGATAAGCGCGATGCTTATCAAAACTAATCTTATTTTTTCGAAGTAAAGTAGAAGCTTTGATTTTGCGGTAAATATAATTTTTTTTCCTACACTTTTATTTTTTAGAACTAAATATATTTGAGTTTTTTTAACTACAAGGTTGTAGTTATGAGTTTTGTAATAAAAAAGTTTAGTTAGTAGATTCTCTTTCTATTAAATGGGTCTCAATGATCTCGGTTTTATAATTTTCCTCTTCTTCTTCGTCTGTTTTTTCCTCTTCTTCCAATCTGTTGATTAGTATTTTAGCAGCTCTGTTTCCCATTTTGATTCCACTTTGACTAACAGTAGTAATAGTAGGGGTGGAATATTTAGAGATAATTCCATCTGTAAAAGCAATTACCGCTAAGTCTTTGGGTACATTGAGTCCTGATTTATTGGCAGTTTTAATACAAGTCACTGCAAATAATTCATTTACTGCAAAAACGGCATCGATTGCTTTGTCTTCCAATAGCTTAGATATAATTATTTCGCAATTATCAACATCTTCGATTTTTATAATTAGATTTTCATCAAAATCAATATTGTTATCTAATAGTGCTTTTGTATATCCATCGGTTCTAAGTTTTCCTACACTAACATAATCGACGGTGGTGACTAAGGCAATTTTTCGACGACCTTTATCAATTAAGCTTTGTACTGCTTCATACGCAGCGGCTTTATCATCAATAATAACTTTGTCGCAATACACTTCATTAGTAACACGATCAAACATGACTACTGGCATTCCTTGGTTGATTACCTCTGTGATATGGTGAAAATCTCCTTTTAATTGCGTTTCCTTAGATAGTGACATGATAAAGCCATCGATACTTCCGTTAGCAAGCATTTCAAGGTTTAGTACTTCCTTATCAAAAGAGTCGTCTGATAAGCAAATAATTACACTGTAGCCATTTTCATTGGCCACTTGTTCTATGCCATTAATGACGGTCGAGAAAAAGTGGTGCACTATTTCAGGGATAATGATTCCAATCGTTTTTGTCTTTCTATTCTTTAAGCTTAGTGCGATATTGTTAGGCTTGTAATTGTAAAATTTAGCAAATGCTTGGACCTTTAATCTAGTTTCTTCTCCAATCTCAAGGCTGTTTCTTAATGACTTAGAAACAGTTGAAATGGAAACATCAAGTTCTTTTGCAATTTGTTTAAGTGTTACCTTCTTTTTCATGACTGTGAATTGAATAATAATTATATTCCTAAATAATATAGTGTTTGTTTTAACTTTCTGCAATTTAAGCTTAAAATAAGTAGAGAATATAGAAAGTTTTCAACACTATCACGTTTTCGTAACTCAATTTAAAAAGGCTTTTGTCGAATGCTAGAAAATTTACATAGATTTAACATTCGAAGTATAGTTGAAGCACAATAAAAACCAATTAATTTAAACAAATCGTATGAAAACAATTTATAAAAAGTTGTTATTTTTAGTACTGTTACTCCCTTTTAGTATTCTGGCTCAGAACACTATTACTGGAACTGTTTTGGACAACGTTACCAAACAGCCAATTCCAGGAGTAAATATAACTGTACAAGGTACAACTAATGGTGTCTCGACAGATTTTGATGGTAAATTTCAACTAACCAATGTTAAAAAGGGGGATGCGCTTTTATTCTCGTTCATTGGATACAAAAATTTAATCGTTAATTATGTCGCACAAAAATCTTTGACAGTTGCTCTTGAGGAAGATCAAAATCAATTAAATGAAGTTATCGTTCAAGTAGGATACGGTACCGTTAAGAAAAAAGATGCAACTGGGGCGGTTTCGCAGATTGCTGCCAAGGACTTTAATAAGGGTCAAAATGTTACTCCTGAAAGTTTAATAAGTGGCCGAATCGCAGGTGTTAACGTAACTGGAGGCGGAGCGCCTGGTGCCAAAGCCGATATTCGTATTCGTGGAGGTTCATCCCTAAATGCTTCAAATGAGCCGCTAGTAGTTCTTGACGGACTGCCTTTAAGTAATGCTACACCAAGTGGAGCGACTAGTATTTTATCAACAATAGATCCTAATGATATCGAGTCGTTTACCGTTCTTAAGGATGCTTCTGCAGCAGCGATTTATGGATCTAGAGCCGCAAATGGTGTAATCGTAATTACAACAAAAAAAGGAGCAAAAGGTAAAGTGAAAGTTAGCTTTAGCTCACAAGTAGGAGTTAATACTGTAGCGAATACAGTTGATGTATTAAGTGCAGATCAATTTCGTGCTTTTGTAAATGAAAAAGGGACTGATGCTCAAAAAGCATTGTTAGGTACAGCTAATACAAATTGGCAAGATGAAATTTTCCATACTTCATTAACTAGTACTAATAATATATCTGCAAGCGGTGCTTTGTTTGGTAAATTACCTGTTCGATTGTCAGTTGGAAATGTTAATAATGATGGTATTCTTCGAAATACAACTTTCGAAAGAACAACAACCTCAATATCATTAAATCCAGTTTTATTTGACAACCATTTGAAAATTGATATCAACGGAAATTTATCGTTTGGTAAAAACAGATTTCAAGATGAAGGAGCCGTTATAGGTAGTGCTATTGGATTTGATCCTACGCAATCAGTATACGTAGTAGGTTCTCGTTATGGGGGTTACTTTGAGTGGTTGGAGCCTAATGGGAATTTACCATTATTGCCTGCTAGAAATCCTGTAGCTAGATTAAATCAAGATGAACGTAGAGCAACATCAACAAGAAAATGGGGGAATGTAAGAGTAGATTATAAATTACATTTCTTTGAAGATTTGAGAGTTGTTGCTGAAGCTGGTATCGATAGATTCGATAGTAATGGTTCTACTGAGGTGAGTACGCAAAGTGCTTTAGGATATCAACCCAATCCATTTAATGGTTCGGGATATGTAAATTTAGGAGACTATTCAAGCTACACTGATGCACGTCAAAACAAAAACTTAAATACGTATTTGAATTACACCAAGGATTTAGGAAAAGTAAAAATTGACGCAACAGCAGGATATAACTATCAGTTATTTCAAAGAGTTGGATATTCGTCAGGAGATACAAGAAGACCTACTCCAAACGCAGATGTAGCAACAGATCCAGATATTAATTTACAGTCATATTTTGGTAGATTAAATTTAGGGTATGATAGCCGTTATTTGTTGACATTGAACTATCGTAGAGATGGAACGTCACGTTTTTCTCAAGATAACAGATGGGGAAATTTTGCAGGAGCTGCTTTTGCGTGGAATTTATCCGAGGAATCGTTTTTAAAAGATAATTCGATACTTTCTAACTTGAAATTAAGAGCTGGATATGGTACAACGGGGCAACAAGATATTTCTGCTCAGTATGATTATTTAAGAAGAGTAACTATTGGTACAATAAACTCTCAGTATATATTTGGAAATACAGTTTATTCTACTGCCAGACCTGAAGGATATAACGAAAACATCAAATGGGAAGAATTAGCTGAGTTAAACTTGGGTATCGATTACGGATTGTTTAACAATAGAATTACGGGATCTGTTAACTTTTTTGATAAGAAATCAACTGATTTGTTAGCTCAAATTGCAGTCCCAGATGGCGCTAATCTTAGAAACGAGGGTTTCTTTAATATTGGTAGTGTACGAACAAAAGGGTTAGAATTTAGTATTGAGTCGGATATCTTTAAAACCAATGATTTAACTTGGAACGTTGCTTTTAATACGACTTTTATTGATCAAAAAATTGCTGGATTAGGAATTACAGTCCCTGGTTTTCAAGGTTATACTACAGGTGGCATAGCCGGAGGTGCAGGGAATAACATTCAGATTAATTCTGTTGGGTATGCTCCAAATTCATTTTTTGTTTATGAGCAGTTGTATGATTCTAATAAAAGACCAATTCAAGGGGCTTATGTAGATCGTAATGAAGATGGAAAAATCGATGCCGAAGATCGTTATCGATTCCATAAATCAGCACCAGATTATACTTTTGGTTTATTCTCTACTTTAAATTACAAAAAGTTTGACTTTACAATGAACTGGAGAGCGAGTTTAGGAAATTATATCTTTGACAACGTAAGCTCTAATTTAGGGTATTCAGATGCAGGATTAAGAAGACAAACTGATTTATCAAATGTAAGTTCAGATTACAATAATACTGGTTTTACTTTTGAAGATAATGGTACACAACGATACTTGTCTAACTATTTTGTAAAAGACGCTTCTTTTATAAAATTAGATAATGTAACTATTGGATATACTTTTGATAAAAGCATAATTAAAGCCGCTTCATTGCGATTCACCGCTGGTGTTCAAAATGTTTTGACATTAACAAAATATAAAGGCTTAGATCCAGAAAAATTTAACGGAATTGATAACAATGTTTATCCTAGAGCAAGAACTTTCTTGTTTGGTGTGAATGCCAATTTCTAAAAAGTATACTGAAAAATAAAATTTTAAAAATAAACAAAATGAAAATATCATTTAAACATGTAGCTTGTTTTTTCCTATTCATCTTAGGACTAAATCTAACGCTTATCTCGTGCACGAGTGACCTCAATGTGACACCCGGCGACGATGATGAATTTTTATCTGAAACTTTCTTTCAAAATCCAGCATCATACAAACAAGTATTAGCAAAATTATATGCAGGTTTGTATGTGGGAGGTAATGATGGAGATGGATCAGCTGATATTGCTGGAATTGGAGGGGATTTTAGTAGTTATTTACGATTGCTTTTTGTTACCCAAGAATTACCAACTGACGAGGCGATCATTGCTTGGGCAGATGGTACATTGCCAACAATGAATGCACAAACTTGGTCACCTGCAAATGAATTTTTGTCAGGAACTTTTTCTAGAGCATTTTATGAAATTAGTATAGCCAATGAGTTTTTAAGACAAACTTCAGACGATAAGTTGACGGCTAGAGGTGTAGATGCAAGTTTGAAAGCTGAAATTGCTACTTTTAGAGCTGAAGCTCGATTTTTAAGAGCTTTTTCATACTACAATTTAATGGATTTATTTGGTAACGTACCAATTACCACTGAAAATGATCCGGTAGGTTTTTTCTATCCTGAGCAAAAGACAAGAGCAGAAGTTTTTGCTTTTGTTGAATCAGAATTACTAGATTTAAACAACAGCTTAGCTACTTCTAAAACTAATGAATACGGAAGAGTAGATAAAACAGCTGCTAAATTTTTATTAGCTCAAGTGTATCTAAATGCTAAAGTATATACGGGTACTGCAAAATTTAATGAAGCTGCTGTGTTATGTAAAGACATTATTACTAATTCAGGATACACATTTGCTAATGTAGCTTACAAGGATTTGTTTTCGGCTGACAACAATAGAAATGGAGCACAGAGCGAATTTATTTTTCCAATTGTAAGTGATGGTAATGCTATTAGAGCCACTGGTGGAGGTATGAGCTTTATAATGCATGCTTCAATTGGAGGAAGCATGGATGCTGCTTCTCGCGGAATGGATGGAGGATGGTTTGGAATAAGAACTCGTAGAGAGTTTGTCAATCTTTTTTCTGATGCTACAGCTACGGCTGATAAAAGAGGAAGTTTTTACACTGACGGTCAGAATTTAGATATTGCTAATGTTGGTACTTTTACTGATGGTTATGCAGTTACTAAATATATTAATAAAAATGCTGATGGTTCAGCAGCTCAAAGAAATGATATTCCAGATATTGATTTTCCAATGTTCAGATTGTCGGATGTTTACTTGATGTATGCCGAGTGCACTGCTAGAGGTGCTAGTGGTACAGATATTGGAGTAGCTGTTGGTTACGTTAATAAATTGAGAATACGTGCAGCTGCTACACAAATCTCAGCATCAGATCTTACGCTAGATTTTATTTTAGACGAAAGAGGACGAGAGTTGTTTTGGGAATGTCACAGAAGAACTGATTTAATACGTTTTGGAAAATTTACTGGTGGTTCAAAAATTTGGCAATGGAAAGGTGGTACTGTTAACGGAACAAGCACTGCTTCCTTCAGAGACTTAATGCCTATTCCAGCAAGAAATATCCAAGCAAATCCAACACTTAAACAAAACCCAGGCTATTAATAAACAATTTAAAAATTTAAAAATGAAAAATTTACATAAAATGCTATTTGCTTTTCTAAGCATAGCTTTAGTATCTTGTACCGCTGATGATGTTGAAAACAGACCGGTTCTTGAATCAATTACTACTCCAGAGGTACTAGCTCCCGAAGCTAATAAAAGCTATGTCTTGATCGAAGCAGATAAGGATAAAGACGCTGATCGTTTTGTTTGGTCTGCTGCCAAATATTCTGATAAAGTAGTGGTAGAATATGCTTTAATGATTGATGTTCAAGGAGGAGATTTTACAAAAGCGCAAAAACTTATTACTACTAGTGACCTTACTCAGGTTGCCGTTACGGTTAAGAATTTAAACCAAGCGGTAATAGCACTAGGAGCGGAGCCTGGAGCTGCAAAATTATTTGATGTTAAAGTGATGTCAACAGTTGCAGGTAATCTACCTATGATGTCAAAAAATGTATTAACGATTAACGTAACTGCTTATACTGGATTAGTTCCTTATGCCTTTACAGATTGGTATCTTATAGGCGGAGCTGTAGAGGGAGGCTGGGAGAACAATGTAGACACCGCTCATCAACCAATGTTTAGAGGTGGAGTAAATTCTAATATTTATAAATTTACAGGATACTTTATTGCAGGTAATTTCAAACTTATTTCACAAAAAGGAAGTTGGGCTTTTCAATTGGGTAATGCTGGAAGTGGTGCTATAGAAATTAAGGATAATGCTGGGGAGTTTACAATTCCTAGTACGGGTTATTATACTTTTACCTTTAACACCACTACTCTAACATATTCTTTAATCCCTTTCAATGCTAATAGCGCCTCAATATATTCTAGAATTGGTTTCTTAGGTTCTTCTCGAACAGGAACAGATGCAGGTTGGAATGGTGATGATACCTCAATGACAGTATCTACTTTTAATTCTCATACTTGGTCGTTATCAGTTTCGTTGTATGATGGTAAAGGAAAATTTAGAGCGAATAATGTGTGGGACACTAGTTGGGGAGGAGATACTTCTTTTTCCGGATTTACTGGTAATGGAGCAAGTGGAGGAGATATTCCAGTAGCGAAATCTAAGTATAAGGTTTACTTTAACGATTTAGATGGAAGTTATTTGATGCTTCCTAATCAAGAGTAACTATCACAAATACCCTTGAGGGCTATCTTTTAGGTAGCCCTTTTTTATAATTTAATAAAAATTTGTTATGAAGAAAATTATACTTTTATATTTGTTTCTCTTTTCAATTGTGATCTCAGCGCAACAGCAAACAGTAACATACAGTATAAATCCACCTACTTTCGAAGAAACGACTTCGATTACGATTACCATAAATGGTAGCAGTGTTAACGAGGCAGCTTGGGGAGTAAGTGGAAATGCTTTATACATGTGGGCTTGGTCGTTTGATATTAATGACGCAAATATTGTTGATTGTCCTACTAATGGTGCTTGGACTGCTTCGAGTGAGACTAATCGATTTACCTATAATGCAGCCTCAGATACATATACCAAAACGATTACTCCATCAACATTTTATAATAGAACCAACCTGGGGCGCATCGGTTTTTTAGTTAAAGCAAAGGATGGTACTGGTGATAAAAAATCACAAGATATTTTAGCTGAGGTAGGGAGTTTTCAAGTATCGCTAAGTTCACCAGTAGAGAATAGTGCAACAATTTTAGCTTCAGGAGGAAGTTTAACCATAGCTGCTACCAACAGCGGTGGAAGTGCTAGTTACAATTTAAAGGCTAATGGTGTAAGCATCAATACCAACGCAAGTACGGCAAGTTATTCTTTTACTCATACTGCTATTCAAGGAAATCAAAACTATGAACTTGAGGTAACTCAAGGAGCATTAACGATAATTAAGAAGTTTTCAGTAATTGCTAATCCTGGTACAATTATGGCTGCTATGCCAGCAGGTCTTGTAGATGGTATTAATTACAATAGTACCGATCCGACAAAGGCTTCTTTGGTTCTCGATGCACCTTTAAAAGATTTTATTTATGTGGCAGGAAGCTTTAATAATTGGCAGCCTACAAATTCTTATGCCATGAAAAAGGATCCTACAACTGGTAAATTTTGGCTAGAATTAATAGGTCTGGTTTCAGGAGTGAATTACAGTTACCAATATTGGGTAGGAGATGCAACTCCTATTGCTAATTCTCCTGCTTTAGTAAAGACTGCCGATCCGTACTCTACCTTAGTTTTGTCACCTTATGATGATCCTTTTATTCCAGCTGCTTCGTATCCTAATATGCCCGTTTATCCAGCAGGTCAAGAACGTGAAGTTACTGTATTGCAAACGGGACAAGCGCCTTATGTTTGGAGTGCTGCAACTACAAATTTTGTAAAGCCAGAGAAAGAAAAACTAGTGGTTTATGAATTATTAGTAAGGGATTTTGATGCAAACAGAAGTTATCAAGATTTAATCAATAAAATAGATTATTTCAAGAATCTTAAAATAAACGCTATAGAGTTACTGCCAGTAATGGAGTTTGAAGGTAATGAGAGTTGGGGTTACAATACGTCTTTTCATATGGCTCTTGATAAATTTTATGGCCCTTCGAATAAGCTGAAAGAGTTTGTTGATTTGTGTCACCAAAACGGAATTGCGGTTATTTTGGATGTGGCGTTGAACCATGCTTTTGGACGAAATCCAATGGTTAGAATGTGGATGAATGATCCTGATGGTGATGGATTTGGTACTCCAACAACCGAAAATCCGTATTTTAATACTACAGCAAGGCATAGCTATAATGTGGGAGAGGATTTTAACCATACAAAAGCTTTAACTAAGAATTATGTAAAAAGAGTTGTAAAGCAATGGATTGAAGAATATAAAATCGATGGTTTACGTTGGGATTTAACCAAAGGGTTTACTCAAAATTGTTCGTCTAGTGATGATGGTTGCACTAATAGTTACCAGCAAGATAGAGTAGATGTTTTAAAGGAATATGCAGATTACTCTTGGAGTTTAGATCCTACTCATTATGCTATTTTTGAGCATCTAGGAAGTGATCAAGAGGAGCAACAATGGGCTAATTATAGAGTTGCTGAAGCGCCTAGTAAAGGGATAATGATGTGGGGTAAGTTAACTGATAATTACAACGACTTGTCGATGGGTTATCCTGCAAATATTGCTCGAATGACGAGTACTAGTCGTGGCTTCACCGCAAATCGCCTAATGGGTTATGCTGAAAGCCATGATGAAGAAAGATTGATGTATAAGAATCTTCAGTTTGGTAACACAAGTAATACTTCTCATAACGTAAAAAATCTAAATATAGCCTTGTCTAGAATGTCTGCTCTAGGAGCAGTTTCGTTATTGATTCCTGGACCTAAGATGATATGGCAATTTGGTGAGTTAGGTTGGGAGACTTCTATTTTTGCATGTAATAATGGAACGGTAAATACACCTAACGATGCAATTTCTGGTGACTGTAAGTTGGATACGAAACCGCAACCACAATGGGTTAATAATTGGTTAGGTACTACGACCAGAGGAGCTATTTATAATGATTGGGCTAAGATGATAACGATGAAACAAGTAGAGCCCGTGTTCTCAGGGACAGCAGTAGTCACAAATTCAAACTCATTATCTCAAAATATAAAAATCACCAATAGTAACTTAGTTTCGACGCAGTTGAAAGATGTTTTGATTATAGCTAACTTTGATGTTACTACGCAAAATATAGCTACAGGTTTCCCTTACACAGGAACGTGGTACAATTTAATGGATAATACAGCAATTAACGTAACCAATGTAAATACTCCTATAAGTTTAGCTGCAGGTGATTTTAGAATTTATGGCAATAAAGCAGCTTCTCTAGCAATTGAAGATTTTGAAAATTCCAAAGAAGTAAATTTATATCCCAATCCAGCGCCTAATGGACATTTTTGGATAAGTTCGCCTGCGAAGCAAGTTCTCATCTATAATATGCTGGGACAGCTTGTGAAAGAATTCAAAGGTGATTTTAATGCAAGCCTCAGTTACCCAATCGATGGATTAACAGCTGGAAATTATTTGGTAAAAATCGTAGGTGACGATAACAAATCCGCTACTACGAAGTTAATAAAGCAGTAGTTTTTTTAATTTTTAATGTTGAAAAGGTCTTTTCTGAAAATGAAAAGACCTTTTTTATATCAATGTTTTTTTAAGTCCGTCTGCGATACATAACCATAAGTAATTAAAAAAGGATTTTTCATTGTCCCGCTCTACTGCAATTTCATTTTCGACTAATTCATCGTTAGAATCCTTATCCATCAACAAGTTACCTATCCAGCTTTTTAATTTGCTTTTCTTAGTACGATCTTTTTTCTGATATAAACTTAGTTTTAAGTTGGTGTATCTAGCTGCAAAATCGCCATTTGCCTTCGTGTGATCACCAGTAAAATTGAAGAATATTTGATCAAAATCACCGGTAAAAGTTGCGTTTAAGTACGGTTTTGTAAATACAGCTAAATCCTTTGTTTTAAAATTGTGAATACTGCCTTTTATCGAAAAACGATCAGCAGTGTTCATCACATTAAATCGCCAGTCAATAGTCATCGGTGATTGGTTCATGAATTTACACTTTACTAAAATAGCAACATCAGGTAACTTTGTGTTTTTAAAGCCACTATTGATATGAGTAGCTTGCAAGTTAAAATCGTTAAAGGTTAAAATTCCAGCGCCTTTATCGAAACTTTTCTCTTCTTCATAAACTAACTTTGTGTTTGTGATAGACAACGTGTCAATTTTCATGTCAAACTTTAGTTCTCTTAGCAGTTTATTGTATAACGGTTTTACACTTTTATCATCGGCAGGTACTTTACTTCGATAAATATTGGCATCTGCTTTGTCGATTGCAATGTGATTGGTAGAGAAAAAGAAGATTTCGTCCTTAAAACCCCAACTCATATTTTTAATCGAAATTTTATCAGATTTTAAATTATATAAATCTTTTTCTAAAGGTAGTTGGTTAACAAATTGTTTTCTGTTCAACTCGGATAACATAGAGAATTTTTTTAGTTCAAGTCCTACATTGGTAGTTACAATTTGTTGTACTGCGATTTTATATTTACTATTGGTTAAGTATAGTAAGCTGTCGCAGCTAAAGGCATAACTTTTGAAATTAAAAGGTATCTTTTTGTTTAATGTTTCTTCAGAAATAGCAATTTCATTGAGCTGAATTTTTACATTTTTAGCTTGAAATAAGGTTTTATTATTCGAAAGATTTATCACGTAAAAAGTGCCCTGCTCTAAATCAAGATTAGCAACTTTTACTAACTGTTGAAAAGGAGCCACAATACGGCTACTTATACCCTTAGAGGAATTAATGCTTTTATCATTATCCTTAAAAAGCGTAATTTTTGGTTTAAAGAATGTTATGCTATTTGCTTCAATCTTATTTTGAAACAGTAGTGGTAAAATACTGTAGTTGGTGATTACTATTTTTTGAACTGACGCAAAAATGCCGTTTTTTCTTAAACTGTCCTTTTCTCTTTCTTTAGGTACAACTCGAATCCCGGTCGCTTCAATTTTTCTGGATAGTATTGAAACATCTATATTATCGTATTTAATAAGATAAGGTGTCTCATTATTTTCTGAAATTATTTTAGGCAATTGGGCATTGATCCACCAATTAGCACCTAAACTCAAAACGGTTCCAAGTAGCACAATTATGACTAAAACAAGGCCTATTTTTTTATATTTATCTTTCATGATGGTATTCCCTTTGGTCTAAATATAGCAATAAATTTTATGTTGCACTTTATCTTGGTTTGAAATTCATTTTTTCAAATGACTCCATTAAATTTTGTTGTGAGTTAAAATTGTTAAAAAAAATATTTATGGGTACTGGTTTGTAGTTTGGTACTAAACCAGGTAATGTATTAATTCTAAATGACATCTTTTTGATTTAGCAATAAAAAAAGCTGCTCCAATGATGAAGCAGCTTAATAACAAATAAAACCTACAATTAAATTTTCCCTTCCTTGATTTCATCAACAATTTCAGGATTTAATAAAGTAGAGATGTCTCCAAAATTAGAATAATCTCCCTCGGCAATTTTACGCAGGATACGACGCATAATCTTTCCTGATCTTGTTTTAGGCAAGCCAGTAACAAATTGAATTTTATCTAATTTTGCAATAGGTCCAATTTGGTTAGAAATTTGTTGATTAATCTCTTTTGATAAATTTTCTCTGTTTCTATACTCTCCAGTTTCTTTCAAAATTACAAAGCCGTATAAAGCGTTTCCTTTAATGTCATGAGGAAATCCAACTATAGCTGATTCTGCAACAGCTGGATGCTCATTTATAGCATCTTCGATAGGAGCAGTACCTAAATTATGTCCAGATACAATCACTACGTCATCTACGCGGCCTGTAATTCGGTAGTAGCCCACTTCGTCACGCAAAGCGCCATCTCCTGTAAAATATTTGCCTGGAAAGGCAGAGAAATAGGTTTCTTTATACCGTTGATGGTCACCCCAAATAGTTCTAGCAATTCCTGGCCAAGGAAATTTAATACATAAACTTCCTACCACTTGATTGCCTTCTATTTCATTACGACGCTCATCCATTAACACGGGTTGAATTCCGGGTAATGGTAATGTCGCATATGTAGGTTTTGTAGGTGTCACAAATGGGATAGGCGATATCATAATTCCGCCCGTTTCGGTTTGCCACCAAGTATCAACTACGGGACATCTTTTATCACCCACGTGGTCGTTGTACCAGTGCCATGCTTCCTCATTAATAGGTTCTCCTACAGATCCAATTACTTTCAACGTTTTTAAAGGAAATTTTTGAACGTATTCTAAATTCTCTTTGGCTAAAGCTCTAATGGCGGTAGGAGCGGTATAAAATTGAGTAACATTGTGTTTTTCGATGATTTCCCAAAAACGGCTAAAGTCAGGGTAAGAAGGAACACCTTCAAAAATAACAGTTGTAGCTCCGTTTAATAATGGCCCATACAAAATATAAGAATGACCTGTAATCCAACCAATATCGGCAGTACACCAAAATATATCGTTGTCTTTATAGTTAAATACGTTTTTAAAAGTATAGGCAGTATATACCATGTATCCCGCTGTAGTATGTACCATTCCTTTTGGTTTACCTGTAGATCCCGAGGTGTACAAGATAAAAAGGGGATCTTCGGCATCCATAATTTCGGCCACATTATTGTCAGATGCCTCCTCTAAAAGAGGTTCAAGCCATTGGTCTCTACCTTCCTTCATTGCGATAGTTGTATTAGTTCTTTTTACAACTAAAACATTCTCTACACAAGGACAATTCAAAAGAGCATCATCGATAATGCTTTTTAAGTCAATGGTTTTATTACCACGATAACCACCATCTGAGGTGATAACCATTTTACATTCACTATCATTGATTCTTGAAGTCACTGCCGAGGCAGAAAATCCTGCAAAAACAACGGAGTGGATGGCTCCAATTCTTGCACAAGCTAGTGTAGCAATGGCTAGTTCAGGAATCATAGGTAAATAAATACAGACACGATCTCCTTTTTTTATTCCTTGCTCACGCAAAACATTGGCCATTTTACCCACTTTTTGGTGGAGCTCATTGTAGGATATATGCAAAGCTTCTTCAGAGGGATCATTTGGTTCAAAAATGATGGCCGTTTTGTCACCTTTTTTAGCTAGATGTCTATCAATACAGTTTTTGGTGATATTAACTTTAGCCTCGGTGAACCATTTAATATCGGCTTCGGCCATGTTAAAATCAACTACTTTATCCCATTGTTGATACCAGGTGAAATTTTCGGCAGCGATTTTGTCCCAAAACTTTTTGGGTTCTCTTACTGACTTTTTATAGTGTTTAAAGTATTCTTCTAGTGTATTGATTTCGTAGTAACTCATGATTTTAATTTTTTTTATAGATTATAAACGCCTATTTTATATTTAGTTAATGTTTCGATGAGCTCTGGAATTATAGCCGCATCATCTATTGTTGATGGTATTTGGAAATCAGCGCCATCAACAATCGAACGCATTAATTTGCGCAGTGTTTTCCCTGATCTTGTTTTTGGTAATCGCTGTACAATAACCACATTTCGTAAGGAAGCTACCGCTCCAATTTGCTGTCTGACAAGCTTAATGGTTTCCTGCTCTAATTGGTACTGCTCCATCCCGGAGTCTAATTTAGTAACTACTAACGCTAGGGGAATTTGTCCTTTAAGTTCGTCGTGAATACCTATTACTGCACATTCAGCAACATGAGAATGAGAGGCTACAACTTCTTCCATTTCGGCAGTAGACAGGCGGTGACCTGCTACATTGATAACATCATCTACACGGCCGGTAATAAAAATGTAATCCTGCTCATCTTTGTAACCACCATCGCCAGAGAAGTAAAATCCTGGGAATTTATCTAGATAACCTGCTTTAAATCGCTCGTTGTCTTTCCATAAATTAATTAGTGTTCCAGGAGGTAAAGGGAGTTGTAGCACTACATATCCTTCTTCGTTTGGTCCTACTTCAATTCCGCTTTCGTCAACTATTTTAATATTGTAACCACAAACTGCTTTACCAACAGAGCCTTGTTTAATAGGAAAGTATTCAATTCCCATCATTGTGGCGATCATTGGCCAGCCAGATTCGGTTTGCCACCAATGGTCTATTGCAGGAATCGGAATGTGTTTTGTATACCAATCAAGGGTGACGATATCGCAACGTTCTCCTGCTAAAAACTGTGTTTTCAAGGAACTCAAGTCGTATTTTTTAATAAACTCACCCTCTGGGTCTTCTTTTTTAATAGCCCTGATAGCGGTTGGAGCCGTAAACATAGCGTTCACTTTATGCTGGTCTATAATTCTCCAAAAGGTGCTTGCATCAGGTGTTTTTATCGGTTTTCCTTCAAATAATACACTAGTGTTTCTATTAATTAAAGGTCCGTATACGATAAAACTATGTCCTACAACCCAGCCTACATCAGAAGCGGCCCAAAAAACATCGCCCTCCTTTACATTATAGATAGATTGCATTGAGAATTTTAATGCCACTGCATAACCTCCAGTATCTCTAACAACGCCCTTTGGCTTTCCAGTTGTTCCTGAGGTATACAAGATGTACAATGGGTGCGAACTAGCAACAGGAACACAAGGAGCTTCTTCTGATCCATACACAAGTGCGTCGTAATCGACGTCGTACTTTTTAAAAGGGATTCGGGCTCCTAATTTTCTATTGAATACGATCACTTTTTTTGGTCGGTGTGAGGCGAGTTCGATCGCTTCATCTACTAATGGTTTGTAGGTGATTAGTCGATCTACTTCGATACCGGACGAGGCGGTTAGGATAAGTCTGGGTTTACAATCGTCAATTCTAATAGCTAATTCATGCGGAGCAAATCCGCCAAAAACAACAGAATGGATAACACCAATTCGAGCACAAGCAAGCATTGCAAAAGCAGCTTGCGGAATCATAGGCATATAAATTATAGCCGTATCGCCTTTTTTTAACCCTAGAGATTGCATGCCTCCTGCTAGTTTTGCTACTTCAGTTTTCACCTCTAAATAGCTGTATTTTTTGATTGTTTGAGTAACTGGTGAGTCATAAATAAAGGCAATTTGATCACCGTGTCCATTCTCTATTTGGTGGTCTAGAGCTAGGTGGCACATATTTAACTCGCCATCTTTATACCAAAGCGGGTATTCGTTCTCATCTTTGTCAAGAATTATGGAGGGCTTGGTATACCATGCAATCTGATTAGCTTGCTGTGCCCAGAACATATCTGATTGCTCGATGCTTTGTTTGTATGTTTTTATATAATTCATTACTCTAAGGTTTTATTTTTGGATTAATTCCTGAACTTGATCAACTAGTTTCTTTACAGAAAAAGGCTTAGTAACATATAAATTAGCTCCTAATTGTAGTCCCTTCTCGATGTCTTGTTCTTTGTTTTTTGCCGATAGAAAAATCACTTTACAATGCTGAAGCCGTTCGTCTTTTTTAATCTGTTCGAGCGTAGCATATCCATCTACCATAGGCATCATAACATCAAGAATAATAATGTCTGGCAATTGTACTTTTAAGATGTCTAATGCTTCTTGGCCGTCACGCGCTATAAAAACCTCAAAATTATTTTTCTTGAAAGTATATTCTAAGGACATTACAATATTGGGTTCGTCGTCTACGATTAAAATTTTTCTCATTTTTTAATTGTTTTCTGTTGTGTTGTATTTAGGTAACGTAAAAAGGAACGTGGCTCCATCGCTAACATTGGGCAGGGCTTTGATAGTACCTTTATGGTGTTCTATAATTTGCTTACAAATGGCTAATCCTAAGCCGCTTCCTATGGGTTTTTTAATGTTTTGATTTCGTGATTGATAGAATTTATCAAATATTGGCTCGACATCGTGCTCTTTTATCGTTTTGCCATTGTTGTGAATCCTTACAGCGATATGATCATCGTTTTCTTCGATGGTAATGCTGATTTTCCCATCGATTTCAGGACAGAATTTTATAGCGTTAGACAATAGATTATGTATTACTTGTACAATGCGTTCTTCGTCATAAAATGCTTTTATTTCAGAATGGTTATTCTTTAAATCAATATCAATATTTTTGTTTACGATTAACTGGTTTAAAGAATTCAGCGTCTTTGTAATGGTCAATGATATGTCATTCTTTGATAAGTAAATCTTTTGTTTGCCTGTTTCAAACTTTTCTAAATCCAGAATTTTATCTATTAAGCGATTTAAACGGTCCGACTCTGAAATAATATTTTTCAAAAATTGTTTGCGCAATCCCTCGGGTATATCATCATCGTCATGGAGTATTTCACTTGCTGCTCTTATTGCAGTAATAGGAGTTCGTAGTTCATGTGTAACGGTGTCAAGAAATTCATCTTTCTGAATATCCTTATTTATCAGCTCTAAATTGGCGTTTTTTAATTGTTCAGATATTTGTTTTAATTCATTAGATGTATCGGTTAGTTTCTTATTTATGATGATATTCTCTTTAGATTCCTCCAAAATACGAAGGACTTCAGGCAAGCTGATTTTATCTTCTTTGATTACGCTGGCGATCAATATTTTAGCAGAAGCCGTTCCGATGTGACCTGTTAATAAATTCTCGGCAAATTTTACAAATCGGGCATCAGCCGTATTGGTGTTTTTTTCGATGTTGTACTTTATATTAAAAATTGTTAATGCTCGATTAGTGCGTTCTTCGCCAAGAAAACGCAGCAGTACTTTTTGAATGTCAGAGATGTAGGCAGTACCTTTCCAGATAAAAGCGTTCTCGTGATTAGTGATGTATTTATCTATGTCTACAAACATTTCGGCATAGTTACGTTCCCTGTAGTTCCCTTTAAAACTAACTGAAATTGCGAGGTAACTCATCGTATTTAAGAACATACTCCAAAAGAAGGCATGCTGTATAGGCTCTAAATAATCTAATCCTAAAATGGCAAATGGTTTGAGATTTGCAATACCCCACGGACCCTCTTGAATAAAAGTACTTGATGATTTTGTTACTCCAATAGCATAAGGGATTAGGATGGTATATAAGCACACTAAAAATCCTAAAATTATTCCGGTTACAGCTCCCTTTTTTGAGCCTCTTCGCCAGAAAATGGCGCCAAAAAATGCTGGTGCTAACTGCGCAATAACTACAAATGAAACTAGACCAATAGATACTAATGAGTAGTCAAGAACAAAACCGCGATAGATGGCGTAAGCAAAAATAATAAGTGAGAATATCCCAATTTTTCTACTGATTACTATTCGTTTACTATTTTTTTCTTGTGATAGGTTTTCTAATGACCCTACAAATCCGTAAGGGATAAGTAAGTTGTTGCTCAACATGGTTGCTAGAGAAATTGAAGATACAATAATCATTGAAATTGCTGCTGAAAACCCACCAAGGAAGACTAAAACTGTTAAAAAAGTATTATTAAAAAATTGCGGAATTAATAAGGAATAAGTGTCGGCGTTGAGACCTTGTCCATCAAAAAGGATGTTGCCACCCCAAGCAATTGGGAACACAAAAACATTGAATAACAATAAATAGAGTGGAAACAACCAAATTGCAGTTTGAATGTGTTTTTCCTTGTTGTTTTCGACAATAGCCGTGTGAAACTGTCTTGGTAATAAAAAAATGGCAAACATGGATAATACACAAAGAAAGAACCAATTGATTCCTTCGGATAATCCGCCGATAGTATTCTTTTTTTCGAAATTTTTAAGTAACGATGCTTTGGCATAAATATCATCAAAGCCGTCAAAAACAAAGTACGTAACGTAAACACCAATAATCAAAAAGAACACAAGTTTGAGTATGGATTCAATCGCCACGGCGGTAACTATACCGCTTCTTTTTTCAGAAGCATCGACATATTTTGTACCGTAATAGGAAGCAAATAAGGCTAATGCAATACATACATAGGTAGCAGTGTCGCTAAAAATATCAGAACTTGATTGTGTTTTTGTAACGATATTAAAAGTGTCTGAAATCGATTTTAGTTGCAGTGCGATATAAGGTAAAACTCCAAAAATGCAAACTAAGGTAACTAAAGCTCCAAGAAATCTACTGTTGCCGTAACGCAATGAAATAAAATCGGCAATACTGGTTATTTTATTTACTCTAGAAATGCGTATTATTTTTTTTAGAATAATCATCCATGTAGGAATGATAATAATGGGACCTATATAGATCGTTAAGTAACTTAAGCCAGAGTCGGCTGCCACACCTATACTACCGTAATAAGTCCATGCTGAACAATATACAGCTAGTGAAAAGGAGTAGATATAAGCATTATTTGTCCATTTTGATCGACTCTTTTTTTCAGCCCAATATGCTATGTAAAATAATATTGACACATAGATTGTTAAAATCAATAAGAGACTTAGACTATTCATAATATCTTTTTATGATAATGTAAGAAATAAGTATAGAACAGAACCATGCAGAGAAAATATGCAAGTATATAATTGGGAAACCTAGGACGGCTGAGGCGTTATCAAACAATAGCAATAGCGGAATATTCAATACCAATAGCATTAGTAGTGATAAGATAACTAATTTTTGTTCGTGTCTTTTTTTCATGTGGTTAAATAATACAATCTCTACAAACAAATGTAGAGATTGTATTTATTAAAATTTTATTAATCAGTGTAATACTAATTAGTGCGTGGCTTCACCAGCTCCAGAGGGTATACGGATGTTTTCAACAATATCTTGAACGTCGCTTGGAGGTTCAGGTGTAAAGCTTTTAACAATAAAAGCTGTAGCAAAGTTTACAATCATAGCGATAGTTCCAAAGCCTTCTGGTGAAATCCCAAACCACCAACTTTCTTTTAAACCAGCTACGGCATCTTTACCACCATCAAACAGACCAAATTTAAATTTTAGCATATAGAAAAGCATCAATAATAACCCAACTACCATTCCTGATACAGCTCCTTCTTTGTTCATTTTCTTGTCAAAAATACCAAGAATAATTGCAGGAAAAAGAGATGCTGCAGCCAGTCCAAAAGCCAATGCGACGACGGCGGCTACAAATCCAGGAGGATTTATCCCAAAATAACCAGCAATTATAACAGCTACAGCGGCAGCTCCACGAGCAGCCCAAAGTTCTCCTTTTTCTGAAATATCTGGTTTGATCATTTTTTTGATTATATCGTGTGATACTGATGCAGAAATAACTAGTAATAATCCGGCAGCAGTGGATAAGGCAGCAGCCAAAGCTCCTGCTGCGACTAGTGCAATTACCCAGTTTGGAAGGTTTGCAATCTCAGGATTTGCAAGAACCATAATGTCTTTGTCAATAATTAGTTCGCTTCCTTTATTTCCTTTTGCTTCTTGAGCAGCTAAAAAAGTAGCGTCCTTTGACGCATCATTATAGTATTGAATTTTACCATCACCATTTTTATCATCAAAAGTTAGTAAACCTGTAGTCTCCCATTTAGTAAACCAGGCTGGCATTGTTGAGTATTCTTTTCCGTTTATGGTTTCTATTAAATTTGTTTTTGCAAAAACAGCAATGGCAGGAGCAGTAGTGTATAAAATGGCGATTAAAACTAAAGCATATCCAGCTGATTTTCTTGCGTCTTTCACTCTTTTAACCGTAAAGAAACGAACAATTACATGGGGTAATCCAGCTGTTCCCACCATCAATGCTAGTGTAATGGCAAATACGTCAATCATGGATTTCGTCCCATCTGTATAAGTGGCAAAACCTAATTCTGTAGAGAGTCCATTTAGCTTATCGATTAAGTAAGTATCTGTACCCGTAACAGTGCTTCCCATTCCTAATTGTGGAATTGGGTTTCCTGTCATTTGAATCGAAATAAAGATCGCAGGAACCATAAAAGCAAATATCAAAACGCAATATTGTGCTACTTGAGTGTATGTTATCCCTTTCATGCCTCCTAAAGTGGCATAAAACAAAACGATTACCATCCCTATAATTACTCCAGTATTAATGTCAACTTCCAAGAATTTGGAGAATACAAGTCCTACACCTCGCATTTGCCCAGCAACGTAGGTAAATGATACGACAAGTGCACAAATTACTGCTACGGTGCGGGCAGTATTAGAGTAATAGCGTTCTCCAATAAAATCTGGAACAGTAAATTTCCCGAATTTTCTAAGATAGGGCGCTAGTAAGAGGGCAAGCAAAACATATCCTCCTGTCCATCCCATGAGGTACACAGCTCCGTCGTACCCATCAAAGGAAATGATCCCAGCCATTGATATAAATGAAGCGGCACTCATCCAGTCAGCAGCAGTCGCCATACCGTTGGCAAGGGGAGAGATTTCTCCTCCAGCAACGTAAAACTCTTTAGTAGTTCCGGCACGCGACCAAATAGCGATTCCGATATAAAGTGCAAAGGTTATTCCAACAATTATGTAGGTCCAAGTTTGTAAATCCATGATGTTTTATTTTTTATAGTTTAAAAATTATTCGTCGTATCCGTATTTTTTATCTAGTTTGTTCATTAATCGAACATAGACAAATATCAATATGACAAATACATAAATCGAACCTTGTTGTGCAAACCAGAAACCAAGTGGGAAACCACCTAACTTTATGGAATCTAATGCAGTTTTAAAAAGGATTCCTGCTCCGTAGGAGACAGCAAACCAAATGCTTAATAATATTAGAAGGTATCTTAGGTTTTCCTTCCAATATGCAGTTGCGTTGTCTTGTTTATCGCTCATGATTGTTGTGGTTAAAAAGTTAATAGTTTATAGGTAAATCATTGCTTGCAGTGTAAGGGTATTCACTGCTTTGTTTGTGGCATATTTTAAGGTTTGATATTCTAATGTTAGTTTAGAATTGTGACCGCTAAAAAATGCATTTGCTCCAAGTCCTACTTGAGAGGCATTGTCATTTATAGCGTCTATTTTGCGGTTATCGTAAGAAATATAGGGTTGAAAACGAGTTTTTGATTTACTTGGAATCACGTAGCCTACATGGCTGTGTATCATTGCGCCAGTTTCATACGTTGTGCCTAGGGTATAATTTTTTCCATAATTAGAGTTCTGGTACAAGGCATATGCTGTAAGTGCAGCCCCTTGTGATCCTAACGGTACATCATAAAATGCATCTAGTCCAAAAATAGTAACATTTTCTCCTGTTAAGTTTCCAGCAAGATCTGCAATTACAGCTCCGTTAGGATGAGCAAAAAAACCTGCTCCTACATTAAATACTTTTTTTGTCCCAAGATAAGTTCCTACTTTATAAGGTAAAAAGTTACTTTCGGCTTCTAGAAAACCGTATTCAAAATAACCCGCATATGTTCTTCCAGCTTCCTTAGACCCCAATAGTCTAGCACCTGTATAAGTGGCGTTACCACCATTAGTTGGAACTGTAGTTGCTTGCAAATTGTTTGTAGCTGCTCCATTTATAGCTACGCGATATTGTAGTTTTCCGAAAGCACCTTTAGCATAAACACCGATGTGTCTTGCGAATTGATCAGACAGTCCTAATGTTGCCCAAGCTTGTCTATCATTATCTAATGTCATTATGTTTAAAGTACTCTGATTGTTTAAACGCGAAATTCCGTTCCAATAATGCAATCCTCCGCCAACTGCGTGGTCTTTTCCGAGACTATATTGCACCCAAACATCATGTAAAAACATTTGTGAACTGTCTCCTTTTCCTGTAGGGGTTAAGTTGGAATCATTAAGGCTGTTAAGTCCAAAATGAGTTAAGATCATAAAGTCTTTGTTGATTTGAGCATACATCAAAACGCGCGCTCGTCGAACACTGAAATCTAAATCTGCTTGCTGATTTCCGTTGCCATCCAAAGGGCGATCTTGATTGTATTGAGCCCAAACTTGTGCCCAAGAAATAACTCTGAGATACTTGGAGCCATCTTCGTTCAAGTTGAATTTCATTCCTGAGCCGTAATCTGGTGATCCTTGTGAAAAGCCTTTTAGAGATAAAAGCAGGACTACTGCGATCAAATACACTTTTTTCATAATAAACTTTTAGTTTGGTTAGGAGAAATGGTTAGTTTCTAGAGTACCAAAGTCTAATTTTTTGTTAAGAAAAAAAAGTAAGCTATATATATATGTAAATAACTATAGTTAATCTTTAAATCGTTCCCACTTTATTAGCATAAACTTATCTCCGAGCTCGGTTATTATCATACCTGCACCGGAAAGTAAATCTTTGTTCTTGATGTATTCTACTAGTTCTAAGTGATTAAAAATTTTATAAGTAGGGTGGTAATTGGCTTGAGAAGGTTTTTTTATATTAAAAGACTTTACCCAGTTACTTACAGTAACATGCGATACCCCAATAATACGCTCTATTTCGCGATAACTCAAACCTTCGAGATAGAGTTGTAGTGCCTTAGTAACGTAATAATCATCTATCTTTTTTCCGATTTTATTAACCGTAAAAAAATAATTGCATTTTTTACATAAGTACCTTTGTTTATTGTTGATTACACCACTTTTTATAATGTGGTTTCCTTGGCATTTCGGGCAGGCTAAAATCTCCATGTATATAAAGTTTGCATAAATATAGTAAATTAGCAATTATATTTAATGAATAATGTAAACAAAATGATTTTAATTTACAGATAACTTATTTTTAACGTGTATTTATTGGGGTTTTAGTACTTTTATAAGGATTTTGCTATTGTCCTTTTTTCAAGATGTAAGTAAGTCTTAAGTATAAAACCTTGTCTGAATTGTATGCCTTTATAAAGGAGTATCAGTTTATAAAATATCAAATAGTTAGGGAGCATTCGATTATTTAAAAACAACCTCCTTTTTAATTTGCATGCATAATTTGATTGCTATTTCTGAAGAATCGCTGCTAGTTTATCCAGACAAGTATCACATCCTTGTCGATCTGAATGATCAGCCATTTACTTTTTTACCTTGTTAAAGCATTAGCAGTACGCTTGTATATTTTTTATGACTGTAAAGAAATCCTTAGCGCTAAAAATGTTGATTACGATAGTATGGTATTCCTGTTTTTTTTTACTACGGATACTAATTTTAAGAATGCCATAGCTCAAGAACCTAGTTAACTCTGAGCGAAACCTTTTGCTGATGTTAAAAAGTATATTTTAAAATTCAAAAAAGCGAACGTTACATGACAATTGCCGATTTTAAGATAACAACAGTGATGTTTTTGTGCTTTAAAAATCAATGTGAGTGGGGTATGTAAAGGTTAGATTGTAAGTTTAATATTGGTTAATTAGGTTGGATTTACGAGATGATGATTCGAAATATTATTTTAAGTCACACTGCATTTTAAGTCTATTTTTATTGTTATTTTGACTTAAAAACAGTTTGTTTGTTCTAATAGTCATACTTGTATATTAATACACTTGTGGAGGATTGTAATCGATAATTGTTTTTTTTGTTACAGATAAATTTCTGAAATTATGAAGGATTCCCAAAATTGGACGTTATACGTCAGTATGATATTAGTATTGTATGCTTTAGTTATTTTGTTTTTTGTAGTTAGAGGCGCTATAAAAGCAAAAAGTATTTCGGATTATGCAGTAGGTAATATGGGATTTCCTTCTTGGGTCGTAGGATTGTCATTAGCTGCCTCAATGACTAGTGCGGCTACTTTTGTAATTAATCCTGGATTCATTGCTTTATATGGTATTTCTGGCTTCATTTCATTTGGAGTCGTAATGCCAATAGCAGCCATTATCTCTCTAATCGTTTTTACAAAAGGATTTGCTAAATACGGTAGTAAAGTAAAAGCAACTACTATGGCACAATGGATGGGAAATCGATATAATAGTAATTCGTATAAGTTTTTCTTCGGTCTGATTGCACTATTACTGATAACCTTTATTGTTCTAATTAATGTGGGATTAACTCAGGTAATTTCTAAATCCTTACAAGTGGATCCCTTTTATGTTTTGATGGGAATTACGATTTTTGTTTTTGGCTATATGATGTTTGGAGGAGCTAATTCTATGGTTTATACCAATACTATTCAAGCAATTATAATGCTCATAGTGGCTATAATGTTAATTTACTCGGGAAAGGATTTTTTTGAAAATGGCATTTCGGGTTTCATGGACCAACTAAATGCAATCGACCCTAAATTGACGCAGACAACAAACGATAGTAGTTTTTTGTTTAGGGATTATTTCGAAATTATTTTTGCGCAAATCGTAATTGGTGTCGCCATCGTTTGCCAACCTCATATTATTACAAAATCACTGATGCTAAAAGATCCCTCGAAAGTAAATTTGTATTTGCTTAGCAGTATATTTTTTATGGCGATTTACTTTTTGGTTGTGTTCACGGGTTTGTATGCGCGTCTAACTTTTCCAGATTTGAAGGTTGATGGCAAGCCCCTAAAAATGGATGAAATTATTCCTACTTATGTGGTTACTAAGTTCTCTGTTGCAGCAGGAGTATTAGTAGTTGTAGGGCTTATTTCTGCCGGATTATCTACATTAGAAAGTTTGATTCAGTCATTATCCATTACAATAACTACAGATATAATTGGAACATTAGCTCCAAAATCGAAAGAAAAATCATTTATGATCAATAAAGTCGTAATCGTATTATTAGCAGTTGTAAGCTTTGTTTTAAGTTGGGAACAAATTCAGCATCCAGCATTAAGTGTTGCGATTTTTGCTCAAAATGGAGTGTACGCTTATTTTGCTGCCGCTTTTGTTCCAGTTTTGTTTGGTACCTTTTTCAAGCAAGTCCCTATAAAAGTGGTGTTTACTGCTAGTGTAGTGGCGTTGTTGTCCCATTTTGGTATTTATTATTTACGAATTACACCATACATGCAGGAAACTGTAAATAATCCTGGAGTATCAGCAGCGATTGCAATTTTGATTTCCTTAGGTACTGGATTGATTTTGTATACCTTTAGTACTAAAACCACCAATATATGAATGCATTAGACTGGATTGCGAAATGGGCTGATTATACACCAGATAAGATAGCTGTAACATCATATGATAATCAAGAGAGTTATACTTATGCTACTATTCATAATTATACTAACCATTTAGTAAACCATCTAATTAGTTTAAATATTCACGAAGGAGATCGAGTTGCTGTTTTAGCAGAACACGGTCCTTTTTATCTGGTACTTTTTTCGGCATGCCAAAGGTTAGGGGCGATACTGACGCCTTTAAATTATAGGCTTTCGCAAGCTGAAATTGGCAATTTGGTCGCCGATTGTCGCCCGTCTTTACTAATTTACAGTAAAGCTCAACAGGCTAAAATTAATTTTGAGGTAGTAAATATTCCTTTTTATGATGTTTCAGAATTGACAGCTATATTTAAAAGAGAAGAGGAACCTGCTTTCGTAATTAAAAAAGAAGTAAAAGAGAGTAATCCATTATTTCTTTTTTATACTTCGGGAACTACTGGAATGCCCAAAGGTGTTTTGTATACCAATAAAATGATGTTTTGGAACAGTTTGAATACGTCAATGCAACTGGGCATTACTTTCAAGGATTCTACAATTAACGCATTGCCTCCGTATCATACATCAGGATGGAATATTTTTATTACACCCTTGCTACATAAAGGGGCTCATATAGGGATGGTTGAAAAATTTGAAGCCGAAAGAGTTTTACATCTTCTGGAAGAGAATAAAACTACTTTGTTTATGGCTTTGCCAACAATGTTGACGATGATGCAGAAAACCGATATGTTTCACAAAGCAAAATTAACCGATTTGCGCTACATCATTTCGGGAGGAGAAATGGTTAGTTTTGAATTAGTCTCACATTGGAAAACGGAAAAAAATATTGACATTAGACCTGGTTACGGTTTAACGGAAGCTGGACCAAGTATTACTTCTCTCCATCATGAAATGGTGCTGTTAAAACCCAATTCTATTGGTAAACCTAACTTTTATCTTTCGATTAAAATTATAGATGAGAATGGGAAAAGGCTCAAAGAAAATGAAATTGGCGAGTTATGCATTCAAGGAGATATCATTACTCCTGGTTATTGGAACAACTCAGTAGCTACTAGGGATAAAATAAAAGATGGCTGGTTACATACGGGCGATTTAGTCTGTAGCGATTCTGAAGGATATTTGTACCTAAAAGGGAGGAAAGATGATATGTATATTTCCGGGGGAGAAAACATATATCCGCAAGAGATTGAGTTTTGCATAGAAAAGCTTACGGGTATTAAAGATGCATTGGTTTTACCTATAAAAGATCAAAAATGGGGAGCGTGTAGTATTGCTTTTGTGACATGTAATGATGCGTTAATTACAAGCGAAAAGGTTCATGATTTTCTCAAAGGCAATTTAGCATATTATAAACATCCTAAGTACATTTTTATCTTAGATGAAATTCCGCTGACAAGTTTAGGGAAAGTTTCTCGAAAAAAACTATATGAATATTTTAACTCATTAATTCCAAAATCATGATCAAAATGTATCTGTTTTTAAGCCTTATAATTAGTACTGTTTCTTTTTCTCAAAAAGCTGAAACCATGAAAAATATCACCTCAGATTATACATTTGCTACTCATTATACTACTATTGATAATTTAGAAATTGCTTATATAAAAGAAGGTAAGGGAAAGCAAACTATAGTTTTTATTCACGGTTTGAGCAGTAATGCTGATGCGTGGTCCCGTAATATCGAAATCTTGAAAGAGAAGTACACCTGCGTAGCTATAGATCTACCAGGTTTTGGAAAATCATTTAAAGTTGCACCAGCCTATACACCCAGCTATTATGCTGATATAGTGGTGAAATTGATAGATAAATTAAAGTTAAAAAATGTAAGTGTTGCGGGACATTCGATGGGTGGACAGGCGGCGATTAAATTGGCCATAAATTATCCTGAGAAACTGAACAAACTTATTCTAATTGCGCCAGCGGGAATAGAAGCATTCAATGAGAAACAGGCTCTTTTATTAAAAAATGCCGTAACGGCAGATATGTTGGCTAATACAACCGATGAGCAAATTGATCGCAATTACCAACTCAATTTTTTTAAATTACCTGAAGAAGCGCAAAAAATGATTTCTGATCGTAAAAAGATCAAGCAAGCTGCTGATTTTCCAGAATATTGTGATGCAATTGTAAAGAGTATTGCAGGGATGTTAGACCAGCCAACTCATGCGGAATTGAACTTAATAGCAGTGAAATCATTAGTGGTTTTTGGAGAAAACGATAATCTGATCCCGAATAGGTACCTAAATCCAAATTTGACAATAAGTTTAGTTGGCGGTATTGCACAGGAAAAGATCAAAAATAGTACCTTACACTTTGTTTCCGAAAGTGGGCACTTTGTTCAGTTTGAAAAACCTATAGAAGTAAATCGTATAATAACCAATTGGTTAGAGTAAAAGTCATAAGGTTATTTAATGAAGATTAAACTAAAAAAATTTACTGAGCTTAGCAAAAGAATCCTGCCGCATGAAGCGCAATACCTCGCTTTGATTCATAATTTTCAGGACGAGGAAAAGCGGGATATTTTTAATCAAGTTGTCAAAAACGCACTTTCCCAGAATGTTTTTATTTCTTTTGACGAAAATATCGACAAGAGAAAGTACAATTATATTAAAAATTGGATGGAGAAAAAGCTAACCTTCATCGATGTCGATCTTACGACCGAATGGATTATGCTTTATAAAAAGAAAATTCTAACTGATACCATTTCATCATTAGAAGAGGACCACTTTCTTCAATACATTCAAAATTACAAATATCTCGACTACAATTTTCAGAATTTATATGAATTAGCTCGAGAATACAGAGGGTATGTTTTGATCCGGATGAGGTACAATGACCATCAAATTATTGCGGATTTTCTAGAGCTATATGCACCCCATTTTTCAAAAGCAAAAACAATACAGGACAAGCTTTATCAAGCTACAACAGAAATTACTAACCAATATACGCTCAAGAATAGCGAGACTAAATATTGGGAAAAATGGTTGTATAAAGTTTTTAGTACCACAACAATTGACGGCCGGAATAGGTATCAGGCTTTTGTTTTATTGGCCTTTATGTTTACAAATTACAACGATAATAAGAAATTAAAGCTACTTTTTGATCAAATCGATGTTTTTTTTAGTCGTGGAGAAATGTATTCACGCAGGCTGTTATCAAACTATTATGCCAATAGAGTTTTGCTGCACAGTAAAGAAAACGAATTGGTAAAAGCGGAGTATTTTGGCTTTCTTTCTATCCGTCAAGACAATGACGACACTTTGATGTATGTCAATAACTTAGTTGCTATTTTGATAAAAAATAACAAGCCTCAAAAAGCATTAGAGTTATTAGAAAATTTCAAATCACTTTCAGAATTGACCCACAATTACCATCAAAAAATTAGCTATACTTCCTACCACATAAGATTATTGACAGAGTTTAACCAGCTTTTACAAGCTGAAAATATAGCGCGGCTTTTTCTTAGAAAAAATGAAGAAGCAATTCTAAAACACCGCTGGCACCTTTTCTTTACGTCTTATTTTAATGTGTTAATTTCTAAAGAAAAATACGATGAAGTTTTGCAGCTTTTTCAAAAATACAAACTCCAGGAACTTGAAAACGATCGTAGAAAAAGGGATAATTATGTGCCCACGATTACATGGAGCGTTTCTTTATCCAAGTATATGGAAGGAAAAATTAATTCTACTCGATTGCTCGAGGAGATTAAAGAACCATTGGATGGCATTATTATTTCCGAAAGCCAGAGGAATCTAATGATTCAAGTGATCAATCGATTGTCGAAAAATCTTCCTGATGCTTTTTCAAAATTAAAGTCACACCTAAAAATATCTAAGTAAATCAAGGTACTTTAATTTAGTATCTGTGTATTTTGGGCTGTATGGTACTAAAGTCACACCAAAAAATCGTACAAAGTCGGAAAGCTCTCTTTGATTTCGTTTTAGATTGCACCAACTAATCAAATACTTAATCCAATGAAAAAACATCTTTACCTTTTTCTTATCCTGTTTGTACAGCTCATCTTTGCTCAGGATAATGGTTCAATAAATGGAACAATTACCGATATGAATGGCATGCCGCTTATTGGAACGACGATTCAGATAGTAAGTCTTAAAAAAACGACTGTATCAGATGCAAATGGGAAGTTTGTATTCGACAAAGTCCCTGCAGGTAACTATAAAGTAGCTTTATCATTTGTTGGTTTTGAAGGGTATTCTCTATCAGTTACAGTTCAAGGCGGTAAGTCGACACAACTAGATCTAAGAATGGAGGAATCTTTTGGACAACTAGATGAAGTTGTCGTTTCGGCTGGTAAGAAACCACAAAAGTTAACGGAGGTTCCAGCAACGGTAAACGTTATAAAAACTAAAGAAATTGAGCAGTTTTCAAGCTTTAACTTAGGGGAATTAGCATCAAGACAAAAAGGAGTTGATTTTGTTCGTACAGGAGTTTTAGGAACAGGAATAAACATCAGAGGATTTAACTCTGCCTTTAATTCTAAAAACCTTCAGATAACTGATGACCGTTTGTCTTCTTTAGTAGCAACAGGATTACCACTAGGAGTAATGGAAACAGTGACGAAAGACGATGTAGAAAGAGTTGAAATTTTATTAGGACCAAACGGAACTTTGTACGGACCAAATGCGCACAATGGTTTAGTGAATACTATTACTAAAAATCCATTTAAATATCAGGGAACTACTTTCGCAATTGGTGCGGGAAACCAAGACGTAGTAACAGCGCGATTGCGTCATGCGCAGGTTGTTAGTGATAAATTCGCTTACAAATTTCATTTTGAAAGGTCACAAGGAACTGAATTCAATTATACAGATTCAGTTTATGTGGGTACAAAAGCATATAAAGAGTTAGAATTAGATCGTAAGTTTGATACCCAAAAATATGGCGCTGGATTATTTTACAAATTAACTCCTGATTCAGAGTTAAGTACTTATTACGGACACAGTAACAGTAACAACTTAGGGGTTACGAGTGCCGGTAGAAATCAAATTAAAGATTGGTCCATTGATGTAGCGCAATTAAAATATGTTTCGCCACGTCTCTTTCTAAATACCTATTACAGCTGGAGTAAAACAGATGAAACCTACGCGATTAATCAAAGAACACAAAATTATGTGTCCTTTATTAACAATGGTTTTTCAGAGGAAGAAGCTTTAAGGAGGTCGTATAATGAGCAATGGTTTCCAATTGGTTCTGGAGGTGTGCCCTTACAAAGAGGCTCATTGTTTAAAGATGCTTCAAAAAGATACAATGCTGAAGGGCAGTATAATAATAACTGGAGTAATTTCTACTTAACCGCTGGGGCTCAGTATCAATATGATATGGCAGATTCTAAAGGAACCTACTTATTGGATCGGGACGGAGTAATCAAGATAGCTCAAACAGGAGTGTATGGCCAATTTGAGTACAAAGCGCCAGAATCAGGATGGGCATTCCTAGCTGCTATGCGTGTAGATAATCATGATTTTTACGGATCCAATTTTCTTCCGAAAGCGGCAATCACAAAATCATTTGAAACAGGTACTTTTCGTTTAACTTATGGTAAAGGAATGGCAGTGCCTTCTATACTGAATTTGAAAGGAAATTTGTTTGGTGGTTTAGTATTAGGGAATGGTGAAGGTTTTACCCTTTCGGATGGTACTAAAATTGCAAAATTAGAAGTGGAAACAATCAATTCTTACGAAATAGGATACAAAGGAAAGCTTTCGGGAAAACTATTTCTTGATGTAAATGCCTACTATAACCAATCAGATAGATTCATTAGTCCGTTAGTTAACATTGCTACAAACGGAAGAACGGTAACTATGGTAGGTGATAAACCAATTGGCGAGGTAGTCCCAGGCTCTAATGGAGCATTTATTCTTACTTATTCTAATTTTGGAGCGGTTGATACTTACGGTTTTGACTTAGGGCTAAATTACTATTTCGATGATGCTTTTAGAACTACATTCAACTACTCCTATTTCGGAAGAGATCTAGATACAAATGATCTTGGTAATGATGGGAATCAAGATGGGAAAGTACTTGAAACGGATTTGCCAATCAATACACCAACGCACAAATTTAGCGTTGGATTGCATTACAATAAAGGCAAATTCTATGGTGCTGTTTATGGACGATTCGTTCAAAAATATGACTTCTTCTCAGGAATCAATATTGCTGCTAAAACTCAGGATTTAAATGGTGATGGAACTAACGATATTGTAGAAAATGCCAGAAATGGAAGAACATGGAATTACGGACAGCTAGGAGGATTTACAGTGGATGCTAATGTTGGTTACTATGCAACGGATCGCTTGTCGTTTGGGGCTAGTTTTACGAATATTTTCAATGCAAAAGTGAGAGAGTTTGTAGCTTCGCCAGTGATTAGCACCTTGTTCAACGTGGAGATGAAGTATACAATAGACTTTTTCCCTAAGAAATAAGTAGTTAACTAAAGACAATTAGAATGCCGAAAAAAATGGTTAACTCAATAGAAATCAACTATGAGGATGTTGGTCATGGGGAAACTCTAGTGCTACTTCATGGCTTGGGCTCAACAATAAAAGACTGGGATTTTCAAATCTCAGTCTTATCTGAAAAATTTAGATTAATCATTCCTGATTTTAGAGGTCATGGAAGATCAGGGATTAATAACGATGATTTTGGAGTTGAATTCTTAACAGAAGATATCTTCCAGTTACTGCAAAAATTAGAGATTGATAGAGCGTCTTTTATTGGCTTCTCAATGGGGGGTGCTGTTTCTTTTCAAATGGCAGTATCACATCCGGAAATAGTTGATAAATTAATAATAGTCAACAGTGGACCTGATTTTGACAATATGGGAAAAATGGGGACGGAACTATTAGAAAGTAGAACTGTGTTTCTAAAAATGAAAGGGCTTCAAGAACTCGCCAAAGAAATTTCAAAAAACATGTTTCCTGAGCCACAACAACAGAAGCTTCGACATGAATTTGAAGAACGATGCGGTAAAAATAATCCAGAAGTATATTATAAAACATTTGTGACATTGATGGAATGGGGGTTAGGAGACAAACTAGAAACTATTCCGCATAAAACACTAGTAGTTGGATCTGATATGGACTATATGCCTGTTTCTTATAAAGAAGAGTATGCTTCCAGAATGCAAAATGCAACGGTAGCTATTGTCTCTAATTCACGACATGGAGTTGTAATGGATCAACACGAAGCTTTTAACACGATCATTTTAAATTTTTTACTAAATGAGTAAATCAGTTCTTATTACAGGAAGTACCAGCGGAATCGGATTGGGGATAGCTACAATTTTTGCAAAAAACGGCTACCAAATAATGTTTCATGGACTGGAAGCAAATGGTGCTGAAATTGCATCGAACATAGGAGAAAAATTTAAAGTGAAAACGGGGTATTCAAATGCTAACTTACTGGATTCTGCCGCAATTACTCAGCTTGTTGAAGACACAGTGTCGCAATTGGGCTCGATTGATGTTTTGATTAATAATGCCGGAATTCAGTATGTGTCTCCAATCGAGGACTTCCCAAATGAAATGTATGAAAAGATAATAGCAATTAATATGAATGCTGTGTTTTATGCTGCTAAAGCAGCATGGAAATATATGAAAGAACAAAAATTTGGTCGCATAATCAATATCTCGTCTGTTCATGGAATCAGGGCTTCTGAGTTTAAGTCGGCTTACGTAACCGCAAAGCATGGTGTTGTGGGTATGACTAAAGTAATGGCATTAGAAGGAGCACCTTATAATATAACGTCCAATGCAATCTGCCCTGGATATGTAAGAACGCCTTTGGTGGAAAACCAAATTAAGGATCAGGCCAAAGCACATGCTCTTTCAGAGGATGAGGTGGTAGAGAAGATTATGCTAAAAAAGCAGGCTGTAAAAGAATTTATTCCTATTGAGGCTATTGCTGAAATGGCACTTCTTTTGGCTGGCGAACACGCAACGACAATTACGGGCTCCACTTTTACTTTAGATGGAGGTTGGAGCGCTCAGTAAAATTTTGGTTTTTTTAAATTAGTTTCATTTGGATTAAATCTGTCAGAAGTAGTTCTGACAGATTTTTTTAATTCTAATAGGTAATAAACAAGGTGAATTATGATAAATAAAAAAGTAAATACCGTGCAAGAAGCTCTCGAAGGAATCGAGAATGGAATGACACTTATGCTAGGAGGTTTTGGTCTTTGTGGAATTCCAGAAAACAGTATTGCCGAATTGGTGAAAAAAGGAATAGTCGATTTAAGCTGTATTTCAAATAATGCAGGAGTCGATAATTTTGGACTAGGACTATTGCTGCAAAAGAAACAAATCAAAAAAATGATCTCTTCTTATGTAGGCGAAAATGCAGAATTTGAACGTCAGATGCTTTCGGGTGAATTAGAGGTAGAACTTACTCCGCAAGGAACCTTGGCCGAAAAGTGTCGAGCAGCTCAGGCCGGAATACCTGCTTTTTTTACTCCCGCAGGTTACGGAACGGAAGTAGCCGAAGGGAAAGAAGTGCGCGAGTTTAATGGAAAAATGCACCTTATGGAATTAGCATACAAAGCCGATTTTGCAATTGTAAAAGCTTGGAAAGGAGATGAGGCTGGGAATTTGATTTTTAAGGGAACTGCGAGAAACTTTAACGGATGCATGGCTGGAGCAGCTACGATAACAATTGCTGAGGTCGAAGAGTTACTGCCCGCAGGAGCATTGGACCCAAACCAAATTCACATACCTGGAATTATGGTACAGCGCATTTTTAAAGGAGCGCATTTTGAAAAGAGAATTGAGCAACGTACAACACGTAAAAGAAATTAAACGATGGCTTTAGATAAAAATGAGATAGCAAAAAGAATTGCTAAAGAGGTGAAAGAGGGCTATTTTGTAAACTTAGGAATTGGTATTCCAACATTGGTTGCAAATTTTGTTCCAAACGATATTTCAGTAGAATTTCAAAGTGAAAACGGAGTTTTAGGAATGGGACCCTTTCCTTATGAGGGCGAAGAAGATGCAGATATCATTAATGCCGGAAAACAAACGATTACGACCTTGCCAGGAGCAAGTTTTTTTGATTCGGCATTTAGTTTTGGCATGATTCGGGCTCAAAAAGTAGATTTGACAATTTTGGGTGCCATGGAAGTATCTGAAAACGGAGATATTGCTAATTGGAAAATCCCAGGAAAGATGGTAAAAGGTATGGGTGGTGCGATGGATTTAGTTGCATCGGCCGAAAATATCATCGTGGCCATGATGCATGTTAATAAAGCAGGAGAATCTAAAATTCTAAAAAGATGTACACTGCCGTTAACGGGTGTTGGATGCGTAAAAAAGATAGTTACTGAGTTAGCTGTTTTAGAAGTTACGCCTAATGGTTTTAGATTAGTAGAAAGAGCGCCGGGAGTTTCTGTTGAAGAAATTATAAAAGCAACAGCTGCGCACTTAATCGTTGATGGAGAAATTCCAGAGATGGCGATCGATTAAAATTTCAATTTATTAAAAAGAGATTCCTAATTATTCAATATGCTATGATTAGGGATCTTTTTAGGGTTGAATTATTTTGTAACCTTCCACTAGTTTTAATAGGTACTTATAAAAAACAAAAAACCCACTAATTTCTTAGTGGGTTTTGGTGGTACCTCCAGGGATCGAACCAGGGACACATGGATTTTCAGTCCATTGCTCTACCATCTGAGCTAAGGTACCGTGCTTGTTGCGGGTGCAAATATATAACCTTTTTTAGTTTATGCAAAACATTTTTTAAAAAAAATCTATTCGTATCTTCGCGGTATCAAAAAACTAATTATGATTTTAACTATCGATGTTGGGAATACACGAATTAAAGGTGCTGTTTTTGAGGATGCTACCTCATTAGAGTTTTTTGTTTTTGACCATAAACAACTAGAAAAAGAAATTTTAAAAATTTTAAAAAAATACCCCAAAGTACTTTATTTAGTGGTGGCTTCTGTTGGTGTTTTAGAAAAACAAGCTTTTTTAGCATTCGAAAAACAAGTTCACATTCATTTCATTTCACATCAGGATATTTTTCCTTTTACGAACTTATATGAAACACCACATACTTTAGGTATTGATCGAATGGTTTTAGCTGCTGGAGCTACACTACAGTTTCCAAAGCGTAATCGATTAGTTATTGATGCAGGCACTTGTATCACGTATGATTTTGTTGATGAGAATGATAATTATCGAGGCGGAGCAATTTCTCCAGGCTTGCGCTTGCGTTACGAATCACTTCATGAGTTTACTGCTAAATTACCTTTATTGGTAGTAGAAGATATCGATCAGCTAATTGGTACGTCAACTTCAGGTTCGATTCATTCAGGAGTAATTAATGGATTGGTCCATGAGATTGATGGTTTCATAGATGAATATCAGGGATTGGCTTCAAATTTTATAATAATTTTAACGGGTGGAGACACAGAATTTTTGGCTAAACGATTAAAAAATACCATATTTGCCAATTCAAATTTCCTTTTAGAAAGTTTGAACCAAACTTTTCAATATAAAATCGACAATGATTAAAAATCTTTTCATAGCTACTTGCTTGTTTTTGTCAGTAGTTTCTTTTGCTCAGCAGGGAACTTCTTCTCCTTATTCTTTTTACGGTATTGGTGATGTGAGGTATAAAGGTACTGCCGAGATTCGTTCGATGGCAGGGATAGCAGTAGAGCAGGATAGTATTCACTTGAATATTGATAATCCAGCTAGTTATGCGAATTTAAAGTTAACCACTTTTTCTTTAGGAGGATCATACAATACGACTAAATTGCAATCATCTTCCATTACGGAGGATGCTAGACGCACAACACTAGATTACTTAGCTGTTGGATTGCCATTAGGTAAATTGGGTGTGGGTTTTGGTTTAATTCCTTATTCCTCAGTAGGTTATCAGATACAGTCTTTGTCTTCTGCTGATGGAGGTATTAACCGTAGGTATGATGGTAGTGGAGGTTTGAATAAAGCATTCTTAGGAGCAGCGTACAAAATTAGTCCTAAATTTAGTTTAGGTGCTGATGTTAATTATAATTTTGGTACAATAGAAAATTCTGGTTTGGTGTTTGTAAATGACGTTCCTGTTGGAACGAGAGAGCTAAATAATTCGAAACTTTCTGGTGTAGATTTCTCTTTTGGTGCCATGTATCAAACTAAGATATATAAAAAAATAAGCTTGTTTACTAGCTTAAGTTACAAGTTAGAGAGTGATTTGACTTCTAACAATACAAGTAGTGTGTCAATAGTAAATTATAATACTGATTTTAATTTTTCTACTGTAGAGGATGGTGATGAAGTAAGTGATACAAGAATATTAACGCTGCCAAGTAAGATTTCTGCAGGTTTGGGTATTGGAGAAGCTAGAAAATGGTTGGTAGGAGCGCAAGCGGTTATAGGAAGTGTTGGAAACTTAGTTAATAGTTACAATCAATCAAATGCTGTTTCTTATGAGAAATCGATGAAATATAGTTTAGGTGGTTACTTCGTGCCAAATTATAATTCTTTTTCGAGCTATGCTAAGCGAATCGTTTATCGTGCAGGTCTAAAATATGAGAAAACAGGTTTAATTGTTAATTCAGAGTCTATAAACGATATGGGTTTCACTCTTGGTTTTGGACTACCAATAACAGGTTCTTTTTCTAATATTAATTTCGGTTTCGAAATGGGAAAAAGAGGCACAACAAATGCTGGATTAATTCAAGAAAATTATGCTAACTTTAGCGTTGGGCTTTCACTTAACGATAGATGGTTTGAGAAGCGAAAATTCCAATAGTGTTTAATGCAATATCGCAAAACAATGGAATTCATTTTGGCCTTTTTTGAAATATGATTTTACAAAAAAAATATAAATTAATTTACTTGGTCATGGCTTTTGCCGTGACTCTGTTTTTTGGGTGCGAAAGTAACTTTAAAGAAGTTCAAAAAATCAACTTTACTGAGTTTACACCTAGTGGTGACGCAGATAAGGTTAACTTAAAATATACGGACTCCGGCTTAATAAAGGTAGTTTTAATAAGTCCTAAGATGTTGGATTTTGCTACCGTGGCTTTTCCCTTTACGGAGTTTCCCAAAGGTATAGATGTCACACTTTATGATGATAAGGGCAAAACAACGAGGGTTACTTCGAACTATGCGATTTCTTATAAACAAACGTCGATAATTGACTTACAGGGAAAAGTGAAAATTCTTTCTGAGGATGGACAGCAGTTGGAAACTGAACAATTGTATTTCGATCAAAAGAATGAATGGTTTTATACCGAGAAAAAGTTTAAATTTACAGACCAAAAAGGGACTTCAAACGGTCAGGGAATTGATTTTAGTAAAGATTTTAAAATCATTAACTCACAACGTATCATGGGCGAAATCGAATCGTCTGAATAAAACACAAATTTCATCTTATGAATTATTTAAAGTATACCCCTTATTTATATCTTATTGTTGCTATTGCATTTGTCTACGATGCTATGTCAAAATGGAATGTGCCTGATGCAACTCCTTTTATTAGTGTAGCTTTTGCTGCAGTTTGTGTATTTATGTTTTTCTTTAGAAGAAATTTTGCTAAGAAACTGCATAACAGAAATAACAAATCCTAGTCCATGGAAATTAGTATTATAATTGTATGTTTAATACTAAGTGCTTTTTTTTCTGGAATGGAAATAGCATTTGTTTCTTCCAATAAAATCTATCTTGAAATAGAAAAAAAGCAAGACGGATTTATATCGAAGATTTTAACTAAACTTACTGAAAAACCTTCTAAGTTCATTGCTGCAATGCTTATTGGTAATAATATTACCTTAGTTATTTATGGTTTTTTCATGGGTGACTTATTAATGGTTTTGATCGATTCTTTAGGATACCAATTCTCCCCTTTATTAAATTTATTGATACAGACAGTTTTGTCTACGCTCATTGTTTTGATTACTGCTGAGTTCTTGCCTAAAGTGTTTTTTCAGTTGTATGCTAATTCCTTAATCAAGTTTTTTGCTATTCCAGCCTACGTATTTTATGTTTTGTTTTATTTTATTTCCACCTTTTTCATCTGGGTATCTGATTTTATTTTGAGAAAATTTTTCAGGACAGCAGGAGATCAAATTCAATTGTATTTTAGTAAAGTGGAATTAGGGAATTATATCACGGAGCAAATGAGTACTTATGAAGATAATGAAGAGGTCGATTCAGAGATTCAGATGTTTCAAAACGCTTTAGAGTTTTCAGGTGTTAAAGCCCGCGACATTATGACGCCTCGAACAGAGATTGTGGCTATAGATTTGTTTGATCCAATAGATGAGTTGAAGGATTTGTTTGTTAGGACAGGCTATTCTAAAATTGTAGTTTATGAAAATTCACTTGATGATATTGTTGGTTATGTACACTCTTTTGATTTGTTTAAAAAGCCAAAAAATATTAAGTCAGTGGTGATCCCTGTAGAATTTTTTCCGGAAACAATTTTTATCAAGGATGTTTTGAATTTACTGACTATTAAGAGAAAAAGCGTTGCTGTTATTCTAGACGAATACGGAGGAACTTCTGGGATTATTACAGTAGAAGATATTGTCGAAGAGCTCTTTGGGGAGATTGAGGATGAGCACGATGCTGATGAAACGTTAATAGAAGAAGAATTAGGCGATGATTCCTATCTTTTTTCTGCTCGATTTGATGTAGAATACTTAAATCAAGCCTATAAACTGCAAATTCCTGAAAGTGATTCTTATGGTACCCTTGGTGGATTTATTGTCGATTTCACGAAGGAAATTCCGTTAAAAGGAGAGGCTATTTGTATAGGAACCTATCACTTTGTTATAGAAGAAGCAACAAATAAGAAGATTGAATTAGTGAAAATGACCATAAAAGACTGATTTTTTTTTCAATTAGTTTTTTTTTGCAAAATAAAACGTTACGAGTATAATTATTAATTAGATAATTGTATTTTCGCAAACTGAATATAAAATTAACAACAATAAAAATGGCAGTTTTATCAAAAATTAGACAACGTTCCGCTTTAATGATTGCAGTTATAGCATTTGCTTTATTTGCATTTATCATTGGTGATTTATTCCAAAGTGGAAGTTTCAACAGTACCTCTAAGGATGTGGGAAGCATTAATGGGAAAGATATTTCATTTGAGGATTTTAGAATTAAAGTAAGTAACGTTGAAAAAAGTGGTCAAGGAATCACTTCTACAGCGGCAGCTACTAGAGTATGGGAACAAGAGGTTTCAGTAGCTTTATTAACTTCTGAATTTGATAAATTAGGTTTGAGAGTAGGTGAGAAGCATATTCTTGAAGTTTTAAAAGCGGATCAAAGTATTGGGCAAAACCCAATGTTCTTGAATACTGCCGGAGTTTTTGATATTGCAAAATTTAAAGAATACTTTAAATCAAATCCTGCGCAAGCACAGTTTTTGAAAGACAAAGAGAAAGATGCTGAGCTTAATGCTAAATACCAAATCTATAACACACTGGTAAGATCAGCGATTTATACCACTGATGTTGAAGGTAAGTTACAGTATGAGATGGAAACAAACAAAGTTAGTTTTGCTTATGTTGCTGGTTTGTACTCTACAATTAAAGATAGTGATGTAAAAGTTACGGATGCTGAGATTGTTGATTACATGAAGAAGAATGAAAAGAAATTCAAGTCAGAAGAGTCTCGTGAAGTAGAATATGTTCTTATAGAAGACAAAGCATCAAAAGAAGATGAGGCTGAAGTAAAATCAAGAATAAATCAATTATTGTCAGGAAGTGTTGTTTATAACCAAGCAACAGGTAAAAATGATACTTTGGCTGGTTTTAGAAATGCAAAGAATGTAGAGGAATTTGTTAATTCAAATTCAGATGTTCCTTACGATTCTACTTATGTAGCTAAAAAAGATTTGCCAGCTATTGATGCTGATCAATTGTATAACTTAGCTCCAGGTCAAGTTTATGGTCCTTACGTTTTTGGTAACTACTACTGTATCTCTAAATCTTATGGTAAAAAATTAGGAGTGAATGCAAAAGCTAGTCATATCTTAATTAGCTATGAAGGAACTCAAGTCCCTAATCAGAAAGAAAGTAGAACTAAAGAAGAAGCTAAAGCTAAAGCTGAGGCTATTTTAGCACAGGTAAATGCAAATCCTGATAGTTTTTTAATGTTGGCATTTCAAAGTTCTGATGATTCATCAGCTCAACAAGGTGGTGATTTAGGTTATTTTAGTCCAAACCAAATGGTAAAGCCATTTAATGATTTTGTTTTTAACAATGGGATTGGGAAAGTTGGTTTAGTGGAAACAGATTTTGGTTATCATATTATTAAAATTACAGATAAGCAAGATGGAATTCGTTTAGCTACTGTAGCTCTTAAATTAGAAGCGTCAGAATCTACTTCTGATAAATCATTTACTCAAGCTACTAAGTTTGAAATGGAAGCGGCAGATAAAGATTTTTCAGCTTTAGCGAAGCAAATGCAACTAAATGTTGCAGGACCTATCGTTGTAGGTGCTATGCAAGAAAATTTTGGTCCGTTAGGAAATCAGAGAGCAATTGTTAGATGGGCCTTTGAAGGTGATTCTAAAATAGGTGCAGTAAAAAGATTTGAGGTTGCTAATGTAGGTCACGTAATTGCAAGAGTGAAAAGCATTGATGATTCAGGTTTAGTTCCTGTTACACAAGCTAGAGCTTTCGTGGAGCCAATATTAAAGAACAAGAAAAAAGCAGAATTGATTAAAGCAAAGATGACAGGATCTTCTTTAGAAGCGATTGCGAAAGCAACAGGTTCAAAAGTAGAGCAAGCTACAGATGTAGTTTTAGCTAACCCAGTTTTAGCGGGTGGTGTAGGTCAAGAGCCTAGAGTAGTAGGTACTGCTTTTGCTTTGGCTGCGAATAAAGTATCAGCTCCTATTGAAGGATCTACTGGTATCTACGTAGTTAAAAACGTAAGTACAACTAAAGCTCCAGCGATAAAAGACTTTAGTCCATATGTTGCTAGAATTAAAGGTCAAACTGCTGGTGATGTAAACAGGGTATTACCTGCACTTAAAGATAAGGCAGAAATTGAAGATAACAGAAAACAATTTAATTACTAAAAATACCTAGTTAATTATTATTCATAAAAAAAACTCGATACCAAGTATCGAGTTTTTTTATGCCTTAAAATGTGCTTTGTACTATTAAAGTATCATTTGCTTATAGGAAAGTATGGTTTCAAATCCTTTTGATTTGAAATAGTTTTTGGGGTTTGTTTCGCTTATGACCATTACAAAATCACCTCCCCATGCACCAAGACTTTTTATGGTGCCATCAAAGTCAGGAAATAAGTTCTCTTGTACGGTGCTTGTCTCTAACAGGTGACTTAGTAGCACCTCATGTTGTTCTAAAGCTTGTGTAAATGTTCGCAAATTTGGCGCGTGCAAAATTGTAGTAGTTAGGTTGTTTATCATTGCTACATTTTTAGCCAGCTCCGTTTTTGTATTATTCTGATAATTGCTTATTGCTGTCTTGCTGTTTTGTTTTTTATTTAGGTAAACAAAATAGATGGAATTGCTAAAAGCGGGTTCAAAGTTCACTTTTTGGACCTGTGGTTCTTGGTCGATTATTTGATAAATTATAGGTTCGTCGTTTTGCGCGCACGCAATGTCGTAACCACTACCACCAAAACTTGATTTAAGCAGTGTGAAGGCATTTATTTGTGTCCACTGCGCAATGTTGTTGATCAGTGTTGATGATGTGCCTAAACCCCATTTTCGAGGAAATGTAAGCTGTGTTGAGATAATTAAGCCTTTGCTCTGGTCAATAAAAGCACTATTTGCTAAATAGGCTTGATGTAATATAGTAATTAAGGTAGCTTCTATCGATGTTTCTTTTGGGTCAGGTGTTGAGGTTATGGTTGCAAACGGGAGTAGTGTTTTAAACCAAATACTACCATCAGCATCATAGCTTGTCCATTCTATTTCGTTATTATTTCCTTGTTCTACGATTAAAGATTGTCCGAATTTAGTGGGTAGTGCAAATGCTCTTGCACCATCTAAAACAAGGTATTCTCCTGTAATTAATAGTTTTCCGTTGCTGTAAAATGTTTGTTTCATTTTGACTGGATTTTGTTCAGAATCAGATTTTTTTAGCCCCGATAGCAGCGTAAATCCTATTTACTTCCTTTTACTTGAAAAGTAAAAGGAAGTAAAAAGATTGCAGCGTATAGCGGGAATAGCTCCTAGGAAAATGGAGCTTATATAGCTTTTTCTCTTAATTTTTCGATTAGATCTACTACAGCACTATGGGAAACGGCCTGGCTTTTAAAATGGTTTCTAATAGCGATTCGCTCGGAGTCAGTTGCATCAAATTGATTTAAGATGTTGTTTAAGTGCATTTTCATATGACCATCCTGTATTCCTGTTGTTGTTAAGGAGCGTAATGCTGCAAAGTTTTGTGCTAATCCTGCTACAGCTACAAATTGCATTAGTTCGCGTGCCGATGGATTCTCGAGCATTTCTAGGGATAGTTTTACTAGTGGATGCAAGGAAGTTAGTCCGCCTACGGTTCCTAGTGCTAATGGTATTTCTAGCCAAAAGGTAAAAATATCGTTCTCTATTTTTGCATGGGATAAACTGGTGTAGGTGCCTGATTTTGCGGCGTAGGCATGTATGCCCGCTTCGACTGCGCGAAAGTCATTCCCGGTTGCTAAAACTACGGCATCGATACCATTCATAATTCCTTTGTTATGTGTAACGGCTCTAAAAGGTTCTACTTCGGCAATTTGAACTGCTTGAACGAAACGTTGAGCAAATTCTAGCGGGTTTTCAATATGTTTTTCTTGTAAATCTGCTACTGGGCAAGAAACTTCGGCACGAACAACACAATTAGGCACGTAGTTAGAAAGAATGCTCATAATCACCTGGATTTCCCTTTCAGTTTCGGAGAAAAGTGCGTAGCTCAGTGCCTCTTCTTTTAGTGTTTTGGCAAATTGCTCTAGGCAGGAGTTGATGAAATTAGCACCCATACTGTCTTTGGTTTCAAAGGTTGCATGGAGTTGATAGTAGTTAGGAAGTAAATTTGTTTTGTCCTCAAGGGTGATGTCTAAAATTCCGCCACCTCTTTTTTGCATATTTTTAGTAATGCTTTCCGTATCGGTAAAGAATTTCTGCTTCATTTCAACAAAAAACAAGGCTAATTTAGAAGGGTCTCCATTGAACAAGAAGTGTACTTGACCTATTTTTTCAGTATTGATTACAGTTGCTTTGAAACCACCTCTTGTTGACCAGAATTTAGCTGATTTTGATGCTGCAGCAACTACTGAACTTTCTTCGATTGCCATAGGAATGGTGCTATATTTCCCGTTGATTAGGAAATTTGGAGCGACTCCAAGTGGTATATAGAAGTTTGTTATGGTGTTTTCGATGAATTCATCGTGTAGTTTTTGTATTTTTTCATCAGTATTCCAATAGTTCTTTAGCAATTTGATCGCTTCTGTTGGAGTCGAAAAGTATTCTTTGGCAATCCAATTGATTTTTTCTTCTTTCGATAATTTAGAAAATCCTGTAACGGCGTTATTCATTCTCAATAGATTATATTATAATTAAATGCAAAGATACATTTTTAGCTGTTTCGATTTTGAATTTAGTAGCTGGAATAAAGGGGTTTTGGTTATTTGCTTTTAACTTTTAACATAACAAATGTTAGATAATTGTAAAATTTTCACTAAAATTGGGCTACTTTTTACATATCAATCAATAATATGAAGTCAAAACATTTTTCGGTCTTATTTTTATTTTTTTGTGTCAGTATTTTTGCACAACAAAAAATTACTGTTGAACAAATTTATAATGGTACTTTTCGCGCTCAAGGAATGGATGCATTGCAGTCCTTGAAAAACACAAATCAGTATACTGTTCTCAATATGGATCGTGCCTCTAGAAGCATACAAGTTGATGTATATGATTATGCTACTTTAAAAAAATCGGTAACATTAATAGATACTAAAGATCATAAGGGGCTTCCTTTCATTGATGGGTATACATTTGATTCAACAGAAAAAACAATGCTTTTGGCATGTAATTCTAAGCAAATTTTCCGCCACTCCTTTACAGCTGACTATTATTTGTACGAAATAGCGACAAAGCAATTAACTAAATTATTTGATTTTCAAATTCAAGAGCCAACTTTTTCTCCTGATGGAAAGAAAATTGCTTATGCAAGAGGTAATAATTTATTTGTATACGATCTAGCATCCAAACAAGTAGTTCAAATTACAACTGACGGAAAGAAAAATGCCATTATCAATGGAATTACTGACTGGGTGTATGAGGAAGAATTTGCCTTTGTAAAAGCATTTGATTGGAGTGCAGATAGTAAGAAGCTAGCGTACATCCGTTTTGATGAAAGCGAAGTTCCAGAGTTTTCGATGTCTATGTTTAATAAAGATTTATATCCAACAGTAGAAACTTTTAAATACCCAAAAGCGGGGGAGAAAAATGCAGTAGTCTCGTTGCACTTGTTTGATGTTACTACTAATGCTGCAAAAACAGTTGATTTAGGAAAATACAACGATTTTTATATTGCAAGAATGCAATGGACAAAAGATGCCAATGTGCTTTCGGCGCAAGTTTTAAACCGTCATCAAGATAATTTAGATTTGCTTTTTGTCGATGGAACTACTGGTAAAGTCAATGTTGCTTTAAACGAAAAAGATAAAGCCTATGTCGATGTAACAGATAACTTAACTTTTTTGAAAGATAATAGTTTTATTTGGACAAGTGAAAAAGATGGGTTTAATCATATCTATTTATATGATAAATCAGGAAAACTAAAAAACCAAGTTACTACCGGAAAATGGGAGGTAACCTCTTATTATGGTTTTGATGAAAAAACAAATTCTATTTTTTATCAATCTACAGAGAATGGTTCTATTAACAGAGCGATCTATAGTATTGGGTTGAATGGTAAAGGCAAAAAACAATTGTCTACACAAACAGGTACTAATGGAGCTACATTCAGCCCCAACTTTCAATATTTCATTAATAGATTTTCAAGCGCAAGTCAGCCCACTCTTTACACACTGAATTCAGCTAAGGATGGAAAGCAATTGCAAGTTATACAAGATAACGCTGCATTAGCAACGAAGATCAAAGGATTTGATTTACCTACTAAGGAATTCTTTGTTATTAAAACAGAGAAAGGAAATGAGTTGAATGCGTGGATGATTAAACCAAAGGATTTTGATCCTTCTAAAAAGTATCCTGTATTTATGTTTCAGTATTCAGGTCCAGGTTCACAACAAGTGGCGAATACTTGGTCAAGTTCAAACGACTATTGGTTTATGATGTTGACACAGCAAGGGTATATCGTTGCCTGTGTAGACGGTAGAGGTACGGGTTACAAAGGAGCCGACTTTAAAAAAGTGACTCAATTAGAGTTAGGAAAGTACGAAGTAGAAGACCAAATTGATGCTGCAACAGTTATAGGTAATTATCCTTACGTTGATAAATCAAGAATTGGTATTTTTGGATGGTCATTTGGTGGTTTTATGGCTTCTAATTGCATCTTGAAAGGGAACGACGTTTTTAAAATTGCAATTGCAGTTGCGCCAGTAACTAATTGGAGATTTTACGACAGTATTTACACGGAACGTTACATGCATACTCCGCAAGAAAATGCAAGTGGATACGATCAGAATTCACCAATTAATCATGTAGATAAGTTGAAGGGAAAATACCTTTTAATTCATGGAAGTGGCGATGATAATGTACATGTGCAAAATTCGATGCAAATGATGGAAGCACTTATTCAATCAAATAAGCAATTCGATTCACAAATATATCCAGATAAAAATCATGGTATTTCTGGCGGAATGACTAGAATTCAGCTATATACTAAGATGACTAATTTTATTAAAGATAACCTTTAAGAATAATAATTCAGCACGGCCATAGTCTCTCATTCTATGGCTTTTGTTATATTCAATAATCAAAACAATATTCATACTAACCAAATTTAATATTATGTCAAAAACCGCTGTAGCACCTATTAACTCAACTCTTTTTGGTCATCCGACAGGGTTGTATATTTTGTTTTTTACAGAGATGTGGGAGCGTTTTTCTTATTATGGAATGAGAGCACTTTTAGTGTTGTATATAACGACCTCTACACTTGGAGATGATCCGCGAGGTGCTGGTTTAGGCTGGACAAGTCAGGAGGCTTTAGCACTTTATGGATGGTATACTATGTTAGTATATTTAATGTCAATTCCTGGCGGTATGATTGCAGATAAACTAATAGGACAGAAAAAGGCTGTGTTAGTAGGTGCAATCGTTTTGTGCATAGGCCACGGGGTTCTAGTGTTTACTCAAACGTGGGCTTTTTATACTGGGTTAGGGCTAGTAGTTTTGGGAGTTGGCTTGCTTAAACCTAATATTTCTACAATGGTAGGAGGTTTGTATGGTCAAGGTGATATACGCAGGGATAAAGGATTTAGCATTTTTTATATAGGTATAAACACAGGGTCACTTTTAGCTACTATGATTGTTGGTTTTGTTGTTGCACAATGGGGTTGGCATGCTGGTTTTGGATTGGCAGGTATAGCAATGGTTTTAGGTTTAGTAGTATATTTATGGGGACAAAAATATTTGGTACATGTTGGTAACTTTGTTAAACAGGACGCGGCTGATACAGAACAAAGTTCATATGGTCAGCTTTTTGGGGATTTACTGAAGTCAACAAACCAATTAATGATTACAGGTTTGTTTTTGATTTTGTCTTTGTTTGGATGGTATACTTTAGGATGGGGTTACGGTTTATTGTTCTTGTTTTTAACGGTTGTCGTAGGTTTAATGATGATGATTTATAAAGAACTATCTTCTCAACAAGATAAGGATCGTTTTTTGGTATTATTGTTATCATTTATTATGGTGATTATTTTTTGGGGTGCCTACGAGCAAGCTGGAGGATTAATGAACTTGTATACAGACACTAAGACGGATAGAATGTTGCTAGGTTTTGAAGTGCCAACAGTTATGTTCCAAAGCTTAAATGCAGGATTTATTATACTTTTTGCTACCGTTGTAGCTGGTATTTGGGCAAAACGTAAATTGAAAAGTAAAGAAGCTTCCTCTATTTGTAAAATGGCGATTGGTATCGTTATCATGGGATTTGGATTTTTATTCATGGTTTTTGCCGCAATGCAATTCGAAGAATCAGGGTCATCTAGTATGATCTGGTTAGTTTTGGCTTACCTTTTTCATACAATAGGAGAGCTTTGTATATCACCTGTAGCTCTATCTTTTATAACGAAGTTATCGCCCGTAAAATATGCGTCTTTAATGATGGGGGTATATTTTGCAGCAACTGGTCTTGGGAATAAAGTAGCTGGTATCATAGGCGAGTCAGCAAGTAGTTTAGGAGAGTACACGGTGTTTTTAGGAATACTAATTTTCACTCTTGTGATAGGAGGAATCTTTTTATTATTATTGAAACCATTAAAAAGGTTGACTCACGGTGCAGAGGATAACGAAAAATAAAAAGGTAATTAAATTATATATTACAATAGAATGAATCAAAACACGAACGACGATTTTTTTAAAACTAATGTTTTAGGACATCCAGCTGGACTTTTTGTATTGTTTTTCACCGAGATGTGGGAACGTTTCTCTTATTATGGAATGCGTGCTTTACTCGTACTTTTCTTAACATCTTCATTAGCCAAAGGTGGTTGGGCATGGACTATTGAAGATGCATTATCATTATATGGAACTTACACAATGGCTGTTTATTTTACACCCGTAATTGGAGGGTTGTTAGCGGACCGATACTTAGGATATCGCTGGGCAGTAATTTTAGGGGCTATATCAATGACTTTAGGACATGCCTCGATGGCAGTGGAAACACCTTTGTTTTTATATATTGGAATTGGGTTTTTGATGGTAGGTAATGGATTGTTTAAACCCAATATGACTTCTATTATTTCTTATGCGTACGAAAAACACCCTGAGAAGAAAGATGGAGCCTATTCTCTTTACTACATGGGAGTAAATGCTGGAGCCTTTTTAGGTATTATGCTTTGCGGTTACATCGGGGAAAAAATTTCTTGGAGTTGGGGATTTGGACTAGCTGGAATCTTTATGTTCTTTGGAATGTTGCAATTCTATTTTACGCAAGATATTTTTGGAGATATAGGTTTAAAACCGTCTGCTGAATCTAAGCAAGCGTCTAAAGCAAAAGCAGCTGCTGAAAATACAGCTCCTAATGTTATCCGAGATCGAATTATTGCAGTTTTAATTTTTTCTGTTTTCACTGTATTCTTTTGGGCAGCGTTTGAGCAAGCGGGGGGTTCAATGACTATTTTTGCTGAAAAATATACGCAAAGAGAACTCTTCGGAGCAAGTGCTTCCATATTTAAAATTGCGGATGCGTTATTAACGATTATACCACTTTTGGTCATTACTTATGTTTTAGTGAAATTATTCAAACAGACTTATAAAAAGTACGCTACAGGTAACTTTATTCTAGCAACTAGTTTTGTGATGATTTGGGGGATAGTTTTGTGGAAAGTGGGAAGAGAGTTCGCTGCTACAGGTACTGAGGTGCCAGCAACGTGGTTTGGTATTTTAAACTCTTTGTTTATTGTGTGTTTTGCACCTGTTTTTTCAAAATGGTGGGAAAGTCGCTATAATCTTTCGGGACCAATGAAATTTGGATTAGGAATGACTTTATTAGGTTTAGGTTTTGGGTTTTTAGCTTACGGAAGTATGGGTATTAATCCGGAATCTGTTGTTCGTGTTAGCATGTTTTGGTTAATCGCTGCTTATTTGTTTCATACTCTGGGAGAGTTATGTATTTCACCGGTTGGATTGTCTTATGTTAGTAAGCTTGTGCCAGCAACCTGGATTGGGATAATGTTCGGTGTTTATTACCTTTTTATTGGTATGGGAAATAAGATTGCAGGGTTAATGGGAGGAATGATCGAAACTATCAGTACCCAATATAGTTTGTCTACTTTTTTTATGATTTTTACGGTTGTGTCTATTAGTATTGGACTATTGATGATTATGTTAACTCCGGTAATGAAGAAATTGATGCACGGAATAAAGTAGCTTCTAGTTTTTTACGGTATCATTTTTGCTTTAAGATTACAACCTAAATTTACTCATGAAAAATTTATTTTTTATCACAGCTTTGTTTTTTAACATGCTGGTAATTCATTCACAAGCTAATAGCGATTCTAGAGAAGCAACCAACTTAACATGGCATACTGATGTGAAGGAAGCTTTGGTTGTAAGTAATAAAGAAAACAAACCCTTATTGCTATTTTTTACTGGTAGCGATTGGTGCGGATGGTGTATTAAACTTCAAAAAGAAGTATTGAGAACAGCTGAGTTTGAAAAATGGGCTGCTGCAAATGTAATATTAGTCGAGCTAGATTTCCCTAGAAAGAATCTGCAAACTCCGGAGATGCAAAATCAAAACAATCAGGTTATGCAGGCTTTTGGTGTACAAGGGTTTCCTACAATACATCTCGTAAAGGCGACTCAAAAAGAAGGCAAGGTTAATTTTGAAGGTTTGGGTAGTACAGGATACGTTCCGGGAGGGCCAACAGCTTTTTTAGAAGTTGCCAACGGAATCATACATACGCAGAATTAAATTAATTCAGTTTAAAGAATCCCTTTTCAGCAATGGCATGAAAAGGGATTTTTTGTTTTTTACAACTTTCTTCCCATTGTTTCTGCATATTAGTGTAGTTCGTTGCATCTGCAATAACTTGTTTAGGCTTAAGTGTTTTTAGCACCCTATCTAAGTTTAGCTTGGGTGAATTGGTAAGTAGTAGAATGTCAGGTTGTAGTTGTTTGGGATATATACCTGTACTATCAATTATCAAAACACTTTTATGATTGTAGTACAGTACATTCGATAGCTTTAGTTTTGCCTCTAGTTGACTATAATTGGCTACTAAGTAGGAGCGTACAATCGTACTACTATAGTCGGTTATTTTTAGTTTATCGTTTGTAAACATTTTTACTTTGCTTCCATTTCGTTCAAGTATTATAGTATTTTTTTTCGAATTTAAAACAATCCATACTTGCTCGTTCTGAATGGTAAATTTGTTGTAGAGCTGGCCAAGTTGTAGGATTATTACAAGTGACAACACGCTTATTAATTTTGAGAACGCAGGTTTTTTCAAGTACAGTATAGCACTTATTATAATTGCATAAAGAGTAAGTAGAAGGAAAGTATTGAAAGGAATATCTTTTATTAAAAATTGTTCAAAAGAAGCCACGAAGTGGATGACGTAGTTTAAGCTGTAGATCCCAAGCTCTAAAGGAACCGTTAGTACCGTAAATACAAAGTCAATTGAGGCTAAGAACATCACTATAATCCCTACAATCATAATAAATGTAAGTAGAGGTGCAACGACAAGATTTGTTATAAAAAATAAGCCCGGGAATTGATGAAAGTAATAGATACTTAAAGGGAGTGTACCGATTTGCGCTGCTATTGATATACTAAGAAGAGTCCAACCGTATTTTACGATTTTTGTTTTGGGTGCAAATAATTGCTCGATCAAGGGGTGAAACCACAATATAAAATAAAGTGCAAGGTAACTTAATTGAAAACCTATGTCGAAAAGAAAATAGGGCTGAAAGAATAATAGCAATAGCGCCGAAACCAGTAGAGTGTGATAAACATTAACGCTTCTTCGCAATTGATAACCGATTGCCACAAACGAAAACATTACAACAGATCGTAAAACGGAGGGTGAGAGTCCCGCAATAATTGCAAAAGCTACTAAAGTGAGTATAATTAACACTAGCTTTATAAAAGTCCCTTTTTTAGTGTTAGGAATAGGATTTAAAAGAAAGGTTAAAAACAGCATCAAATAACCCACATGTAGTCCTGAAACTGATAAAATATGAATAGCTCCTGCATATTGATAGTCTTGCATAATATCAGGATCTATTTCTTGCTTTTGTCCCATCAGTAAAGCGACAGCAATATTTAATTCTTTTTTGCTGAAATTATTTTTTTCGAGATTTGTTTTAATGGTTGTTCGCAATTGGTCTGTGTAAAACCAAATGTCTTTTTTAGATTCGCTCCCAATTACGATTTGATTGGTGTTGCTGTACAGTTGGGCATATAATTGCTTTTTGTTGAGGTAAGCTCCATAGTCAAATTGATTGGGGTTGTTTGGCTCCTTGTTTTTGTATAATAATTCTTTAACGGTGATATATTGACCTACTTTAAGCGCTTTAAAATGATTGTCTTTTGAGATATTTAGAATTATTTTTCCGCTGTATGGTATCCCGTTGATCGTTTGTAGCAGCGCAATGTAACGCTCATTTGTCTTGGTGTTTTTTAGATTTTCTCTTACCAATAAGGTCATCTCTTGAGGAGTAGAAAAAGCAACATCGCAATGCGTGTAGTTATTTTGCCGATATGAGTCAGTGTTATTAATTAATGTAACTCCTCCTATAAAAAAAGCAACTAAATGAATTAGGAAACCAAACGCGAGTGTTTTTGTGTCATTATTTTTTTTGAGATAATAAAAAAGAAAAAAAAGGGACAATGATAAGACTAAGCCAAAATAATTCGCTGTTTGGGATATAGCCCAATAGTAGGTGCATACTATTCCCAGAATGAATCCAAAAGTAATCTTTATTAAAGGGAAATGTAGTACTTTCATTACTCTAAAGTACTCAATTTTACTTATAAACGTGTTGTTAGTTTAAAATTCTGTTTAACTGTACGAAAGTTTTTTGATAATAGGGTTCCTTTGTGGAGGAAATAATCACTCCTTTTGAGGTAGAGGTATGAATGAAGAGTACCTCCTCGTCCTTCACTTCTGTCACGATGCCGACATGATTAATTTGAAATTGGCCATTAGTTTTAAAGAAAATTAGATCTCCTTTTTTTGCTAAATTTAGATTTTTGCCTAAGATAATTCCTTGCCTTGCTTGATTATAGGAGGTTCGGGCTAAGGAAATGTCGTATTTAGAAAAAGTAGAAAGAACTAGACCAGAACAGTCATATCCATTTTTAGTAGTTCCCGCGGTTTTGTAGCGTACACCAAGATTTTCGCTCGCAGAATAGATGATGTTATCAGCTAATTTCAGGATTTCTTTATTTTCTTTTCGCTCAGTGTTACTAGTAAGTACAGATGATGATTTGCAAGAGGCAAATAGAAGAATAAAAGAAATAAAATAAAGTATTGGTTTCAAGGCTTTGTAATTATGATTTTAAATCGGCTACAATTAACCGAGCTGTTTTTTTACTAGCACCAGTTCCACCTAACTTAGTTTCTAATAAATTATATTTTTTTAGTAGTTGCTCTCGATGAGCGGGCGCAAGTAATTTAACTAACTCTTTTTTTAAGTTTTTAGTATTAAAATCGTCTTGAATTAATTCAGTAACAACCTCTTCATCCATTATAAGATTAACTAACGAGATGTATTTGAGAGTTATAATACGTTTTGCAATTTGGTAGGACGCCCAGCTTCCTTTGTAGCAAACCACTTCGGGAACTTTGAATAAGGCAGTTTCTAAGGTTGCAGTGCCCGAAGTAACTAATGCAGCTGTTGCTATTTTTAGTAGATCATAGGTTTTATTAGAGATGAATTTGATGTTGCTATTAGTAATAAAACTTTCATAAAAGGAATAATCCTGGCTTGGAGCACCTGCAATAACAAATTGATAGTCGGGAAAATCGTCTACTACACTTAGCATAATAGAAAGCATTTTTGTGATTTCTTGTTTTCTACTACCGGGTAATAAGGCTATAATTGGTTTGTCGCTTAAATTATTTTGTGTTCTAAAATCATCTAAAACAATTGCTTTTTGATTGTATATGGCGTCGATAAGTGGATGCCCCACAAAAGTAACGGGATAGTTATGCTTGGATTCGTAAAAATCTTTTTCAAATGGTAAAATGACATACATTTTATCTACGTCACGCTTTATATCTTTAATACGATTCTCTTTCCAAGCCCAGATTTGTGGTGAGATATAGTAATGAGTTTTAATTCCAATTTCTTTCGCCCATTTCGCGATGCGCATGTTAAAACCTGGATAATCGATAAAAATGATTACATCGGGCTGAAATTTTAAAATATCTTTTTTACATACTTTTATATTTCCTAGAATGGTCTTAAGATTAAATACCACTTCAATAAACCCCATAAAGGCTAATTCACGGTAATGTTTTACAAGAGTTCCACCCACGGATTCCATTAAATCGCCTCCCCAAAAACGGATATCTGCGTCACTATCTTCTTGGTATAAAGCTTTCATTAGATTAGAGCCATGTAAATCGCCTGAGGCTTCTCCAGCTATGATGTAGTATTTCATTTTTAGGATCTAAAAAGATTAAATAGAATTGATTTCAAAAATAGTTATTGCACTGTAAGGAATCAAATAAAAGATACACTTTTTAGATGAACATAGTTACTATCGCCATTATGAATACAGAAAGAACTAGTCCTCGTGCCATCATATCCTGATTTAGTTTTAAAAGAATTCCAAATAACATCAAATTTACTATCGATCCTAAGGTTATTAGTTTGCCTAATGACCCTTGTGATTTTAAAACCGCCACACCCTGATTAAAGTCAAACTTAGTAAAGAGAGATAAGTAGATGTAACAACCAAGTATGGTTCCTGCAAAACCAAGTATGGTTCCCGCAAATATTTTTTTTTTATTCATTCCAGTTCCACGTATTAAGTTGTTGGGTAGCGTGGTGGGCGGTCAGGTCAAATTGAACTGGAACAACGGAGATATAGCCGTGCTCAAGTGCCCACTCATCAGTATCTTCTCCTTTGTCTTGATTTACAAATTCACCAGCTAACCAGTAATAATCTTTCCCTTGTGGCGTTTGTCTTTTGTCAAACTTTTCAACCCAAAGAGCTTTTGCTTGTCGACATATTTTTATTCCTTTAATTTCTTCCTTTTTCAATTTTGGGAAGTTTACATTCAATACCACATCTTTTGGTAGCTTATTTTCTAGCACTTCGAGCGTGATTTTTCGGATAAATGTTTTTATAGATTCAAAGTCTGCATTCCATTCGAAATCTAAAAGTGAAAAACCTATTGCAGGGATGCCTTCGATTCCAGCTTCGACTGCCGCACTCATTGTTCCCGAATATATTACATTTATAGACGAATTAGACCCATGATTAACTCCGGATACGCATAAATCTGGTTTGCGACTTAATATTTCATTTACTGCAATTTTCACGCAATCAACAGGTGTTCCAGAGCAACTGTACTCCGTAATCTTATCGCCATCGCTTGAAATTTTATTCAGATACAAGGTGTTATTTATTGTAATGGCGTGTCCCATGGCACTTTGAGGTTTGTCAGGTGCGACTACGACTACCTCTCCAATATCTGACATCACATCAATTAGTGCTCTGATACCAGGGGCCGAAATTCCATCGTCGTTTGTAACTAATATTAAAGGCTTTGCTTTTTTCATGAATTAATTTTAGTAAATAACAGTTTTTAAAGGTGATTTGTAACAAAGGAAGTAAATATTATTAACTTGTTTGGTTAATGATAAAACAAAAAAAACAATTTATTATCTTTAACAAAAAATTATGCGAGCCTTGCTATTGTTGGGATGGTTTTTGACGTAACTTAGATTAAAAATTTTTGATGAATACTATTATTAACTATATGAAAAGAAATTATAAAATACTTCTTGCACTTGTATTACTTTCAGTAACGCTGTTTGCATTCAAGATGAAATCCTCAAACGAGGTAGATCCTGATAAAGACAAATTGCTGTTGGAATTGCTAACATTTGTAATAGAAAAAGGACATTACAACCCCGCTGCAATAGATGATAACTTCTCAAAAGGAATTTATAAAGACTATATTCAAGCTTTAGACCCTTCGAAAAGATTTTTTTTACAGGCCGATATTGACGATTTTGTAAAGTATGAAACCGAGCTGGACGACCAAATTATTAATAAGGATTTGACATTTTTTAATCTAACTTATGATCGTTTGATGAAAAGAATGGAGGAAAGTAAGGGGATTTACGGAGATATTTTAAAAACTCCTTTTGATTATAAGATCAATGAGACTTTTAATACAGATTATGATAAAGCACCTTATGCCAAGTCTACTTCTGAATTAAAAGACAGATGGCGTAAGCAACTTAAATTATCTACTTTATCCTCTTTGACTGATCGCTTGAAATTGCAAGAAAATAAAAGTAAAGGAATTAAACAGGATACTGTAAGTGATACAGATGCAAGTTTAATCCAAGGTGATGACTTGACAGAAAATGCGGCTGATTCAAAAAAATATACAGGAGATGCAGATAAGATTAAAACATATGATGAGCTTGAAAAAGAGACCAGAGAGTCTGCCAAAAAGTCTTTAGATGAATATTTTGGTTTCATGAATGATTTAGATAGAAATGATTGGTTTTCAGTATATATTAACTCTATTACTGCTCGATTTGATCCGCATACTAATTATTTTGCTCCTGAAGAAAAGGAAAGATTTGATGTGAGTATTAGTGGTAAGCTTGAAGGTATTGGGGCTCGTTTACAAAAGAAGAATGACTATACTGAGATTTCAGAATTAATTTCGGGTGGTCCTGCATGGAGAGGTAAAGATCTTGAGGCTGGAGATATAGTTATGAAAGTGGCTCAAGGAAGCGGTCAGGCAGTAGATGTTGTAGGAATGCGCTTGGATGATGTTGTTAAAAAAATTAAAGGTCCAAAAGGGTCAGAAGTTCGTTTAACAGTTAAAAAGGTGGACGGTACAATAAAAATTGTTTCCATAATTAGAGACATTGTTGAGATTGAAGAGACTTACGCAAAGACAAGTATTGTAAGCAGAAATGGCTTAAAGTATGGAGTTATTTATCTTCCTAAATTTTACATCGACTTTGAAAATAAAGACGGTAGAGATGCTGGTAAGGACATTGCTCTTGAAGTAGAAAGACTGAAAAGTGCACAAGTTGATGGAATCGTTTTAGATGTTCGTGACGATGGTGGAGGTTCATTGTCTACTGTTGTTGATATAGCAGGATTGTTCATAGAGCAAGGACCAATTGTGCAAATTAAATCTGCCGGAAGGAAAAAAGAAGTTTTGTATGATCGTGATAAAAAAATTGAGTATGATGGACCATTGGTTATTATGGTAAATAGCTTTTCGGCTTCTGCTTCTGAAATTTTAGCTGCGGCGATTCAAGATTACAAGCGTGGAATCATAATAGGTAGTAAGCAGACTTATGGAAAAGGAACGGTTCAAAACGTTATAGACCTTAACCAGTTTGTTCGTAACAATGAAGTTGGAGATTTAGGGGCATTAAAGACTACTACTCAAAAATTTTATCGCATAAATGGTGGATCAACTCAGTTAGAAGGAGTAAGTAGTGATGTGGTTATGCCAGATCGTTATGCTTATTTAAAAATGGGTGAACGCGATATGGATAATGCGATGCCTTGGGATAAAATTGATGCTGCAGATTATACTGTGTGGGATAAGACAGCAAATTTTAATAAAGCAATTGCAAATAGTAAAAGTAGAATTCAGAATAATGCACAATTCAAGTTAATTGAAGAGAATGCTAAATGGATCGACAATAGAAGTAAAGAAAACGATTATAGTCTAAATATCGATAAATTTAAAATGGAGCAAAATGCTGTAGAAGAAGCGGCGAAGAGATACAAGCCAATTTTACAGTATAAAAATTCTTTGCAGTTTTCATCGCTTCCTTACGAAGTGGAGCAAATGGCTAAGGACAAAATTTTAAAAGAAAAACGAGAGAGATGGCATGAAGGTTTGGCAAAGGATGTTTATGTTGAAGAAGCCTTAAATGTATTAGATGATTTACAAGATAAGGCAGTAGTTAAAAAGTCAATGACGACTTCATTAAAAAAGGATAAAGTGGCTAAGTCTTAGTCAAATCTTTATTGAGCTAGTAGCACTATAAAAAGCGCATCAAGATTACATAGTTAATCTTGATGCGCTTTTGTATTTTGAATGTTTTTCTAATACTTAAAATGAAAAATGAGTTTATGAAGTTAAGTAAGTTTAGCTTGGTTTTTGTGACTCTTGTCTTGGTTGTTCTTACTTGTAAAAAGATAAATACTGTTAGTTCGGTAGTAGATAGCGTCGAATTATATTCTAGTAAAAATGGTGTCGTTGAGATTGCAGCAGAATTTAATTTCTTACCTAAATCAACAACTAGCCAGCTAATATGGAATTCAATCTAGGCGTCTATAATGATACTTTTTTGACTTCTAATATGGCGCCGCAGGATCACGATTGTAATAGCAGTATTTGGAATCGATTAGAGCAAAAAGTTCGCTTTTGGGCGGAGAAATATAATGGAGTATATGTTGTTGTGGGAGGAGTTCTTAATCCGTCTCTAAAAACTATAGGATAAGAAGATATTGCAATTCCAGAATAATTTTATAAAGTAGTTTTAGATGAATCTAATGGCTGCTATAAAATGATTGCTTTTAGACTACCTATTAAAACTAGCGAAAAGCCACTATTTAATTATGTGGTATCCGTAGATTACATAGAAAAAATACCAGGTATAAATTTTTTTCCAGCGCTTGAAGATAGCATTGAAAATAAACTGGAAAAATCAGTGGATAGTAAGTAGTCCTTGGTTTAGTAAATAGTAGTAGCCCGTGCTCTACCACTCATTTACTTTATTTGCATCCATTTTTAAAAAGATAAATAATAAAATCGTAAAGCCCCATAATCCCGATCCTCCGTAGGAGAAAAAGGGTAGTGGTACTCCAATGGTTGGGAATATTCCAATTACCATGGCAATGTTTACAAAAAAATGTGTAAATAGTATACCAGCAACACAGTAGCCGTATACGCGACTAAATTTGGTTTTTTGTCTTTCTGCCAGGTAAATTACTCTTAAAAATAACGTTACAAATAAGCCAATTACTACAATCGAACCGGCAAAGCCCCATTCCTCGCCAACAGTGGTAAAAATATAATCGGTATGTTGTTCAGGTACAAATCCGCCTTTGGTCTGTGTTCCTTCTAGAAAACCTTTTCCGATCCATCCACCAGATCCAATAGCTATTTCTGATTGATTAGTGTTGTATCCAATTCCCTTTAAATCGACTGTCTTTCCTAAAAGAATATTAAAACGATCCCTGTGATGCTGCTTAAATACATTATCAAATACATAGTCCACAGAAAGGACAAAGCCAGAGATGAAGACTAAAAGGATGCCACTTAGGACAATATTTCTATCTGCTAATCTTGACTTAAAGTGTACAAGTAGTATAACAATTAGTGCTATTAAAATGACATATTGTGGTTCTAATACAAGGGTAAATATAAATAGTGCTATTGCAATGAAGCCTGTCCAAATATACCATGATGGCAAACCTTCTCTATACAATACTATTAGAAATACACTGTAAATAAGTGCGCTTCCTGGGTCAGGTTGAGGTAGGATTAATAAAACAGGTAAAAACACAATGGCCAGAGCTTGAACTTGTCTGCTAACTTCTTTTAAATTTATCTGAGAATCACTTAAATATTTAGCTAAAGCGAGTGCCGTTGCTGCTTTGGCAAATTCTGAAGGTTGTATTGTAAAGCTACCGATAGCGTACCAGCAGCGCTGACCTGCTATCGTTTTTCCAAATAGAAATAATCCGGCAAGTGTAAGTAATGAAACTCCAAATATGATACTGGCGTATTTTTCATAGAATTTACCGTCTATTGCGAGAATCATGAAAATTAACGGAATGGTTAATACAATAAATATTAACTGTTTTTCGTAGGTACCATCTAGAGATGATAGAGATGAAGAGTAAATGTTAAGCCACCCCATTAATACTAGCAGGGCATATATAATGACACAACTCCAGTCAATATTTTTTTTTATACTTTGGTTTTTCATTTTAAATGAATCTCTTGTTAATTCTCTTTTGTAGTATCAATTGCAATAGTTCTCATTTTTGTCGTTACCGTTTTCTTGATGGTGTCTTTAGGGGTTGTTTCGATAGCGCTAGCTTCCTTCATTCCTCCTAATTTTGCGTATCGGTCTCGTAAACTACGTTCTAAAATTCTTTTCTCTAAATCGGTTCTTGTGATTTTATTTCTTAAATATTTTTCAATCATTAAGCTGGCAATTGGTCCAGCGATAGTGGCACCGTATCCGCCGTTTTCCACTAAGATAGCTATAGCAATTTTAGGATTATCCTTTGGTGCGAAAGCAACAAATATAGAGTGGTCTTCTAACTTCGTCCTTTTTCCATTTATTTTAGCAAAATTCTCAGCAGTTCCTGTTTTTCCACAAATATCGATACCTTCAACCCTAAGAGCGCTAGCAGTACCAAAATTATACACATCAAATAAACCGCTAATCATTGGCTTAAAGTATTTTTTGTCTATTGTAGTTTCATGCTTTACTTTAAATTTAGGATCTATATTACCTCCTTTTATCTTTTTGATGATGTGAGGTGTGTAGTAGTGTCCTTCATTAGCTACCGTAGCCATCATATTCGCTAATTGAATAGGGGTCATCAACACCTCTCCTTGGCCTATGGAGTTAGATACAATTGTGGTACTTCGCCATCCACCATTAGGATAGATTTTCTTGTATGTTTGAGATGTGGGCACATTACCTCTTTTTCCTGTTGGTAAATCGTATCCCATAAAATCGCCAAGGCCAAAGCTTTTAACGTGATTGCTCCATACATCAACAGCGTATCCTGGTTTTGAATATTTGTTGATCGTTCGCATGTACACCTGAGCGAAATAGGTGTTACATGAATTATAAATTCCGTTGTGTAATGTATGCGGTCCAAATCCATGGCATTTCATAAATCGTCCTCTAGCGTAGCTAAATCCATGATGGCACATGAAGGAAGTTTGCTCATCTATAACACCTTCTTGCAATCCAATTAAACCTGTTAAGATTTTGAAAGGTGATCCTGGAGGATATTCTGCAAGTAACCCTCTGTCGTAAAGCGGTTTTGCAATCGAATCGCGGTACAGTAGAGTATAATTCTTTGATCGCTGTCTCCCGACTAAGATAGAAGGGTCATAAGATGGAGCAGTTACTAAAGCTAGAATCTCTCCTGTTTTAGGTTCTATAGCAACGATACCTCCACGCTTATTGATCATTAATTGCTCACCGTACCTCTGTAATTCAGCATCTAATGTCAGGTTAATGTCTTCTCCTTGTACGGCAATTGTATCGTATTTTCCATCTTTATAAGAACCAATTTCTCTGTTGTATTTATCTTTTTGGATGTATTTTACGCCTTTGATACCACGTAATATTTCTTCGTAACTTTCTTCTACTCCTTGGCGGCCTATTAAATCACCACTATTATAATACGGGTTTTTAGCAATAAGTTTTTCGTTTACTTGCGTAATAAAGCCGAATACATTGGCTCCAAAATCTACTTCATAGTCACGTAAGGAACGTTTTTGGAAATAGAAACCTTCAAACTTTCTTATTTTTTCTTGAAATGCAGCAAATTCACTCTTGTTTAATTGAGGTAAAAAAACTGAGGGAAGTCTTGGGCTGTACACTTTAGCCTTTGCGATTTTTGTGATGAAATCTTCCTTGGTGATATTAAGTAATTGACAAAACTCTAAAGTGTCAATATTTTTAAGCTCTCTAGGTATTACCATGATATCATAGGATGCTTGATTAGCAACCAATAATTTACCATTTCGGTCATAGATGTAACCTCTTTCTGGATAATCGTATTTTATTTTTATTGCATTATTTTCCGACTTTAATTTGAAAGTATCATCGACAACTTGCAAATAAAATATCCGAATAAGTAGCAATGATGCTGCAATGATTATTAAAGAAGGCAGCAGAAGTTTTCTCATCTTTTGTTGGGCTTAATAAGGTATATTATAATGATACAGCTAATGATTGTAAATACAGCGCTTAAAAGAGCTCGTATTAAAATATCCAAAAAGAAGCTAATCTGAAAGGCTTCAAGTAGGAACAGTGTAAAATGGTGTACCACAACAGAAAGCAATATAAAAGAAAAGCGCTCTGGCGTTAAAACATCATTTAGTTTGATGGTTTGGTATTCATAACTAATACCAAATGAAAATTTAAAAATAGAAGGCCGTATGTAAGCTAAAACTAAGCAAGCTGTAGCGTGTGTTCCTCCTGAGTTTAAAAACACGTCCATTATGAAACCTAGAGCAAAACTAGCTAAAATTAATCCTGAACGATTTCCATTTACGGGATAAAGTATGATAAATAAAATGTAGGGCAATGGCATTATAAATCCCAAAAACGTCATATTGTTAAATATAACGATTTGTACGGCTAATAACAAGATAAACCGAAATATATTGGATAACAAAGTGCTATTCATTTGTGTTTCGTTTTTCTAAGTTATTAAGTTCTTCACGGTTTTTACTTTTTATTATGTAGACATGTCCTAAGTTAGTCATGTCGTTAAAAAGTTTAATATCTAAAGTGTAATAATTGGTTTTGTTGTCTATATAGATTTTGTGGATAGTTCCAATGTTAATATTTTCTGGAAAAATCACTGATTGACCTCCAGTCACTATCGTGTCTCCTTTGCGAACTGATGCCAATCTCGGGACATCTATTAGTTGGACGAAACCAGTGCTTTTACCATTCCATACTAGAGATCCAAAGTGATTTGATTTTTTAATCTTAGCATTGATTTGAGACTTGATATTTAAGATACTAACTACAGTTGCAAACTTAGGTGATGTATTATCAATAATACCTACTATTCCTAGGTTGTTTACCACACCCATATCTTGTTTTACTCCATCATTAGATCCAGAGTTCAATGTTAAATAGTTTTCATGAACGTTGTATGAGTTGTGTATAACCTTTGATACTAAGATGTCATCAGCTGGAATTCCAACAATAGAATCCATTTTTTTCAGATAGCTAGTGTCCTTTTTGTTGAAAAGAATACTTTTTAATCTTGCGTTTTCAAGAGCTAGTGCTTCGTTTTCTGTTCTTAAATTTAAATACTCACTAACATCATTGATTTGTTGATATACGCCACCGCTTAAAAAATTAGCAGAGCTTATCACCTTGCTTCTATGATAGGAGTGAGATTGTATTGTAAGCAAAAACGAAATGCATAATAACAGCAAAAACAGTAATCGATTACTGTTTTTGAATATGAAATTAAAAATTTGCTGCATTCTCTAAGTTTGATTAATTTGTTCTGAAAAACCTTAAGTATTTGGATAATATTGATTTAAGAGAACTTTAGAGTGTCTTAAATCTTGTAGCATCTTATTTTATTAAGATGCTTTTAAATTTTCCAATATTCTTTAGTGCCATTCCTGTACCACGAACAACTGCTCTTAACGGATCTTCAGCAATGTAAACTGGCAGATCTGTTTTTTGTGAAATACGTTTGTCAAGACCTCTTAACATAGAGCCTCCACCTGCAAGGTATATCCCAGTATTGTAAATGTCTGCAGCTAATTCAGGAGGTGTTTGTGATAATGTTTCCATTACAGCATCTTCAATTCTTTGAATCGATTTGTCTAATGCTTTTGCAATTTCTCGATAGGAAACATCCACTTGTTTAGGCTTACCTGTAAGTAAATCTCTTCCTTGAACTGACATGTCCTCAGGAGGAGTTTCAAGATCTTCAATTGCAGCTCCAATTTGGATTTTTATTTTTTCAGCAGTGCTTTCGCCAACAAAAAGGTTGTGTTGCGTACGCATATAGTAAACAATATCATTTGTGAAAACATCACCAGCAATTTTTACTGATTTATCACAAACAATTCCACCTAGCGCAATTACAGCAATTTCTGTTGTTCCACCACCTATGTCTACAATCATATTTCCTTTAGGTTGCATGATATCAATACCGATACCAATTGCTGCAGCCATAGGCTCATGGATTAAGTATACTTCTTTTCCGTTTACTCGTTCACACGATTCTTTTACGGCTCTCATTTCTACTTCTGTGATTCCGGAAGGAATACATACTACCATCCTAAGAGCGGGAGTAAACATTCTTTTTTTCAACGCAGGAATGCTTTTGATAAACATACTAATCATTTTCTCAGAAGCATCGAAATCAGCAATTACACCGTCTTTTAAAGGCCGAATGGTCTTAATGTTTTCATGTGTCTTACCCTGCATCAAGTTGGCTTCTTTACCAACAGCAATGATCTTACCCGAAATTCTATCGCGGGCAACTATTGATGGGCTATCAATTACTACTTTATCATTGTGAATGATTAAAGTATTAGCGGTACCAAGATCTATCGCAATATCCTCGGTCATGAAATCAAAAAATCCCATATGTCTTTTAGGGGTTTAAAAGTTAAAAAATAAGAGCCAACAAAGTTAAACAAATTAATGTTTAAAATGACGGGTTCCTGTAAATACCATTGCAAGTTTATTTTCGTTACAATAATCAATGCTTAATTGGTCTTTTATAGATCCTCCTGGTTGTATTACTGCTGTAATTCCTGCTTCTTTTGCTAATTGAACACAATCAGGAAAAGGGAAAAAAGCGTCACTGGCCATGGATGCACCTTTTAGATCAAATCCAAAAGCTTTTGCTTTCTCTACTGCTTGAACCAATGCATCTACTCGTGATGTTTGTCCTGTACCAGATGAAATAAGTGTTCCGTTTTTTGCGAAGACAATCGTATTGGACTTGGTGTTTTTACACACTTTAGAAGCAAATATAAGGTCTTGAATTTCTTGTTCTGAAGGACTTGTTGTAGTAACGGTTTTTAAATCGGCTTTATTGTCTGTAATATTGTTTCTTTCTTGAATTAAAAGACCATTTAAGCAAGTACGAACTTGTTTGTTAGGTAGTTCAACTTCATTTTGAATTAATATTATTCTGTTTTTCTTTTCTTCTAAAATAGTTAGTGCTTCTTTGTCGTATTCTGGAGCGATTACAACTTCACAAAAGAGTTTGTTGATTTCAAGTGCTGTAGCGACATCAATTTTAGTGTTTGCTATTAATACTCCACCAAAAGCAGATGTAGGATCGCATGCCAATGCGGCAACGTATGCCTCGCTAATCGAGTCTCTAGAAGCTAGACCGCAAGCGTTATTGTGTTTAAGTATAGCAAATGTAGGTCCATCGTTTTTAAATTCGTTAATTAGATTCACCGCAGCATCTACATCTAGTAAGTTGTTGTATGATAATTCTTTTCCGTGTACTTTGTTGAAGATAGCATCAAAATCACCAAAGAAAAATCCTTTTTGATGTGGGTTTTCACCGTAACGTAGTATTTGACCATCAGCAATACTTTCTTTGTATACTGTTTCGTCAGTATTAAAGTAGTTAAAGATAGCTGTATCGTAATGCGAAGAAACATGGAACGCTTTAGTAGCAAATAATTTTCTATCTTCTAATGTTGTTGCTCCGTTTTGCGTTGTGATTTTATCGAGTAGCGTACTGTAATCATTTACTGAAGCTACAATTACGGTGTCTTTAAAATTTTTAGCAGCTGCACGTATTAATGAGATTCCGCCAATGTCAATTTTTTCGATGATATCAGCTTCACTTGCTCCTGATGCAACTGTTTTTTCAAAAGGGTATAAGTCGACAATCACTAAGTCAATTTGTGGAATATTAAATTCCTCCATTTGTTGAACGTCGCTAGGATTATCTTGACGATTTAGAATTCCTCCAAAAACTTTTGGGTGTAATGTCTTTACTCTACCACCAAGAATTGACGGGTATGACGTCACATCTTCAACTGGAATAACAGGGATGCCTAAGTTTTTTATAAAATCTTCTGTCCCTCCTGTAGAATAAAGTGTAACATTTTGACTGTTTAGTTGTCTTACAATTGGTTCAAGACCTTCTTTGGAAAAAACAGAAATTAATGCTGATTGAATTGTTTTAGTTGTGCTCATGTGTAGTTATAGTTATAAAGTGCAAAAATAGTTTTTTAAAGTTAAAATTGAGCTATTTGAAAATGAGATAATTTATAAAGTTGCTAGTCCTAATAGGAGTGCAGTGAATTTATAAATGGGTTATATAAACAAAACAATAGCACGCTAGGTTTTTGAATATTATTTTTAGAATTTTACCTTAACACAAATAAAGATTTTATGTTACTATATTTTCGATTATTGAAAGAGAGTTTCACGTTTGCAATGAATGCGCTTAGTAATAATAAATTAAGAACGTTATTATCGTTGTTGGGTGTTACTATTGGGATTTTCTCCATTATAGCTGTTCTTGCAGCAGTTGATTCCTTAGATAGGAAGATTTCTAAAGATCTTAGCTCCTTGGATAAAAACACAATTTACTTGATGAGATTCTCATTTGGACCATCAGATATTCCACAATGGAAGAGAGAGCAGTTTCCTAATGTTAAATATGATGAGTATACATTCCTTAAGAGCACAATGACTAATACAAACGAGGTTGCCTTTCAGATTTTTACTAAAAGAGAGTCTTTAAAGTATGACTCTAATGTGGTTTCTGATGTGAACATGGTGCCGGTATCTTATGAGTTTATAGATATTCAAGGACTTGAATTTGAGAAAGGTCGATTTTATAATGAATCCGAATCTAATTCAGGAGCAAAAGTTATTGTATTAGGTAACGAAATAGCTAATTCACTTTTTGAAGACATAGATCCCTTAGGGAAAAGTGTTCGTGTATACGGACAAAAATTTACGGTTATTGGAGTGTTAAAAAAGGAAGGTGCTGGACTTTTTGGCGATAGTGATGATACATCAGCTTATTTGCCAGTGAATTTTATTCGCCAATCTTACGGAGATAATAATACATCATTGACTAATGTGATCGTATTTAAGCCTAATAGCGGTGTAGATATGGAAGCTTACAAAGAAGAAATTTCCCAAAAACTACGCACGAATAGAGGTTTAAAGGCTGGTGAGATCGATAACTTTTTTATCAACGTTTTCTCTGGATTTACTGATCTTATCGACGGAATTATTTTGAATATGAAATTTGGAGGTTGGATGATTAGTGGTTTTTCACTTTTAGTGGGAGGTTTTGGAATTGCCAATATTATGTTTGTTTCTGTTAAAGAGAGAACCAATCTAATTGGGATTCAAAAGTCATTGGGAGCCAAAAATAGATTTATCTTATTTCAATTTCTTTTCGAAGCTATTATCCTTTCGGTGATTGGTGGAGTAATTGGTTTGTTTCTCGTTTGGATTATCGCTTTGGTTTTAACTAAGGCTTTAGACTTCGAATTTGTACTAGGAATGGGTAACGTGCTTTTAGGAACAGGACTAGCAGCTTTGATCGGTTTAATATCTGGAATACTACCTGCAATTACAGCTTCAAAATTAGACCCTGTAGAAGCAATTAGAACAGGAATGTAGTAATGTTGCTAACTCGTAAATAGCACATCAAGTCATAGAGTATTAATTTTTATTATTTGATATAAAGTAAAAAACCCAAGAAATATTTCTTGGGTTTTTTTTGTACAAAATAAATGATGTTTAATTATCTAACATCATTGTTTTGAATTAAGTCGATATACAAGTTAATTTTATCTTTCAACTCTTTTCTTGGCGTAATAAAGTCCAGGAATCCGTGCTCTAACAAGAATTCTGCAGTCTGAAAACCTTCTGGCAAATCTTTACCTGTAGTGTCTCTTACAACTCTTGGTCCAGCGAATCCAATTAAGGCACCTGGCTCAGAGATATTGATGTCTCCTAACATAGCATATGAGGCCGTAGTTCCACCAGTTGTTGGATCAGTACATAAAGAGATGTAAGGTAATTTAGCTTCAGCTAGCTGTGCTAATTTTACAGATGTTTTGGCAAGTTGCATTAAAGAGTATGCTGCTTCCATCATACGTGCTCCTCCGGATTTTGAAATCATAACAAAAGGAAGTTTGTTTTTGATCGCGTGATCAATTCCTCTTGCGATTTTTTCACCTACGACAGCTCCCATAGAACCACCAATAAAGGCAAAATCCATACAGCAGATTACCAATTCTTTTCCTTTAGATTTTCCAACTCCAGTGCGAACGGCATCTTTAAGTTTGGTTTTCTCCATTACATCTTTCAAACGATCTGCGTATTTTTTTGTATCTACAAAATGCAAAGGATCTTTAGAAGTCAGGTTTTTGTCTAATTCTACAAACTCGTTGTTGTCAAACAAAATTTCAAAATAGGTACTACTGCCAATTCTTACGTGAAAACCGTCTTCAGGGCTTACAAATAAATTGCGTTCTAATTCGTCAGCATCGATAATTTTTCCCGTAGGAGATTTGTACCAAAGTCCTTTTGGAACGTCCATTTTGTCTTCGGTAGCAGTCGTAATTCCTTTTTCTTTTCTTTTAAACCAAGCCATATTTATTGTTTTTGTTGTTTCGGGTTTAAAGTTTAATGTTGCTAAACTTTAAACCTAAAACTGTAAACTTTTTGTTATAATGTATTCACGTTGTTCAAGTCGGCAAACGCTTGTTCTAATCTTGCGTTAAAAGTGATTTCACTTTCACGTAGCCATTTTCTTGGGTCGTAGTATTTTTTGTTTGGAACATCGGCACCGTCTGGATTACCAATTTGTGTTTTTAGATAGTCAATTTTTTCGACCATGTAATCACGAATACCTTCTGTAAAAGCAAATTGCAAGTCAGTGTCAATATTCATTTTTATAACTCCGTAGCTAATACCTTCTCTAATCTCCTCAAGAGTAGACCCTGATCCACCATGGAAAACAAAGTCAACTGGATTGTGTTCTGTGTTGAATTTATTTTGAACATAGTCCTGAGAGTTTTTTAAAATTTTTGGAGTTAATTTTACGTTTCCTGGTTTGTAAACTCCGTGTACATTTCCAAAAGCAGCTGCGATTGTGAATTTTGGACTTATTTTTGAAAGTTCTTCGTAAGCATAAGACACTTCTTCTGGTTGCGTATATAATTTAGAACTATCAACATCAGAGTTGTCTACTCCATCTTCTTCACCACCGGTGATTCCAAGTTCGATTTCTAATGTCATTCCCATTTTACTCATACGCTCTAAATAACCTTTACAGATTTCGATATTCTCTTCGATTGGTTCTTCAGATAAGTCAATCATGTGAGAGCTATATAATGGTTTTCCAGTTGCAGCAAAATGTTTTTCAGATGCATCTAATAAACCATCAATCCAAGGTAAAAGTTTTTTAGCACAGTGGTCAGTATGTAAAATTACAGTTGCTCCGTAAGCTTCTGCTAAAGTATGAATATGTAGTGCTCCTGCTACACCACCTGCTATTGCAGCTTTTTCATTTTCGTTAGACAATCCTTTTCCTGCATTGAATTGTGCTCCCCCGTTTGAAAATTGAATGATTACTGGTGCATTTAGTTTTGCTGCTGTTTCTAGCACTGCGTTTATAGTGTTAGATCCAGTTACATTTACTGCTGGAAGTGCAAAGCCTTTTTCTTTTGCGTAATTAAAAATCTCTTGTACTTGATCACCTGTGGCAACGCCCGGTTTGATGTTGTGTCCCATTTTAATTTGTTTTTAGTTGGTTCTTTTTTTTTAGTTTTAGTCTGCAAAAATAAGAATTAAATAGCATTAGAACGGGTAATTAATACCAAAATTTAAAACTGAGTTCGCAAAGTTGTATTGTCTAAACCATTTTTTTCCGGTTTCATTTGCTGGATCGTAGGTTTTAAACCCAAAGTCAAAACGAACAACAAGGAAAGTTAAATCATATCGTAGTCCAAATCCTGAACCAAGGGCAATGTCTTTTAAACTATCAACACCTGTAAAAGTTGATTTCGGATCAGTTACGTTATCACTGACGTTCCAAATGTTTCCTGCATCAGTAAATAACGCGCCTTTTAGATCTCCTAATAGTTTGAATCTAAATTCAGCGCTAAGTGCGATTTTCATGTTTGCTTCATTAAAGTCATTGACTGCTCCACTGCTACCGGGTCCTAAACTGTAGGGTTGCCATGCGCGATTGTCATTAGATCCTCCTGAGAAATAACTTCGTGAAAACGGTACGTTGTCTGAATTCCCAAATGGAATTGCGATTCCAAAAAAACTTCTTACTGCTAGCACTTTTTCTTTGCTAAGATCCCAATGTTTAATATAATCAAATTCGGTTTTGATGTATTCAGAGTATTCTAAATTAAAAATTTCTCTGTTTCCATTGGCATTAGATGTTTGATTCGTTGCATTGGCAATCATAGATAATAAAGAACCCGCTGACTCAACTTTAGTTTTAAATTGATAGAAAGAGTTGTCTTGAAGGTCTTTTTTTGTCGTTTTTGTAAACGTAAAACTCGTAGCTAGGATAAAATCATTTTCAGTCAAACGAACTCTTCTTTCTTCAATACTTTTTACTGACTGGTACTCATCATCTGTTGGCGTTAATCCTGTAGTATTATTCAGTACTGCATTAGTAAAGCCTGTTGTACCGGACTTAATGATTAAATTCCTATCTATTGTGTTGTCAAAAAAATCATCATTAGTATTATACGTTTTACCTATTGCATTTAACGCATCATAAGAAGATCCGTAAACGTTAAAATAGTTGTCTGGATTAAGATTTCGTACAAATTGGACATTAAATAAATCAAACCTAGCGGTATTGTTTCTTTTTGGATTCCAATTATAAGAAACAGCTCCTGTGAAATTTTCTTTATCTAAACCTATGTTTGTTTGTCTTGCGATACCGATTGCCATTAATGTCGAAGGAATCATACTTTTAGGAATGATTTTTTCAGTTCTAAAAGGGAGAAAAATTCTTGGAATATTCAATTTTAGATCCGCACCATATTCAGAAACGTTAAAAAATTGATTGTTAGGATTGGCTAAATCTTTTGAGGATCCAATGTTTGTTCGTGCGGAGAGTTCAAGTGTTTCTGCTCCATTAAACACATTTCTTATGGTCAATGACGGACTAAATGCTATTCCAATGTCTTGAATGTTTGAATGGGTGAGATCAAAAGAGGCTCCAAAACTATATTTTTTTCTAGGTGTTAAATATATTTTAGCTATCAAAGAGCTAGCAGTTGAATCCCGTCTATCAACCTCGTATTGTATGGTTGGATAGTTAAAAATTTTGAGATTGTTTAAATACCTACTTGTTAAGACTGTTTTAAAATCAGCAAACAAACTTCCTTTTGATATAAAAATAGCATCTGTTATGGCGTACGGTTTGTATTTCAGCTTATTGTGGCTGTATATATTAAAGTTTTTATAGCTTACACTGTCTTTTATACTTTGGGATTCCTTATTCGAATTGTAATCCGTGTATATGTTTACATCGCTAATTGTGTATAGTTTGAAAGGTTCTGTTTTTGTAGAGTCTTTGTCTTGAAATGAATAATCGTTAATAATCAAGTTGACATTAGCTTTGTTTCTTTTACCGATGGTATCAATATCAAAATTAACATATGTTGGTTGAAAATAATAGGCTCCGTTGTTTCTAAAAAGAGTAGCTACTCTATTTCGCTCTTCTTCAAAATCCGTTGTTTTATATTGGTAGCCAGATTGTATCATGGCAGCTTCTTTTCTTGAATTGTATAAAGAGTCGAGTACGGGCGTAGAGATGGTAGTCTTAATAGAGTCTAATAAATAAGCGGCTTTTGTGTTTACTAAATATTTCACCGTCGCTTTTTTTTCCATGACCGTGTCTAAAGATACTGATGTCTCAACGTCAAAAAAACCATCGTTAAAGTAGTAATACTTGAGTCGTAATAAAGATTTTGTAGTTTTAGCACTATCAATTATAACAGGAGGCTCACCTGTTCTTTTTAAAAAATCGTGTATCCCATGGTACCAGAATGATTTTCCCAATCTATCTACCTGTTTAGCAGAAAGCCATTTGGATTTTCTCTCATATTTACCGGGATTATTAGTGAATTTTGCTTGATAGGTGGAGTCTGGGTTTAAATTAGCAAGGTTGTATAAATTAAGTCGTAGTTTGTAACCTAAAAGTAGAGTGCTATTTGGTTTTTGGTATAATTGATTAAAGACTACTTCGTCAGAAATTTTTTTATCATTAACAAGAATTTCATTTTTAGCAAGCAGTCTTTTATCGTTCGGGACTCTTTTTTCGGCGTCACAAGCAGATATAATTATTCCTATTAGAATAAATAATGATATTTTTGTTAAGATTTTTTTCAAGTGTTCTAAAATATTTAATTCAAAAGTACATATTTTTATGGTTAGTAAAAACCAAATAAAACTAATAACTAGTTTACAGCAAAAAAAGTATAGAATAGCTAATCAAATGTTTTTTGCCGAAGGCATTAAAGCCGTCAATGAGTTGTTGACTTCTAATTTTGAGCTGGTTAATATTTATACTACCTTAAATGATTTTACATCAGTCCCAAGCGATAAAAAAACGATTATTAGCGAAAGTGATTTAAAAAAAATTTCCGCTTTGGCTACGCCTAATACCTGCTTAGCTGTTTTTTATATGCCTGCTGAAAAACCAATTATTAGTTCGGGATTAATCGTAGCGCTAGATTCTATTCGTGATCCGGGTAATATGGGAACGATTATTAGGCTCTGTGACTGGTTTGGTGTGGAGCAAATCTTGTGTTCTAAGGAGACAGTAGATATTTATAATCCAAAAGTGGTGCAGGCAACTATGGGTTCTATAACCAGAGTAAACGTAAGTTATATTGATTTAGTTAGTTATTTGAGTACGGTAACTATACCTGTTTTTGGTACTTTCATGGATGGGGAAAATATTTATCAATCCTCTTTACCGTCAGAAGGAATCATCGTCATGGGTAATGAGGCTAATGGAATTTCAAAGGAGATAGAAAGTACGGTTAAAAGTAGACTTTCTATTCCGCGTTTTGGCACCGTTCAAAAAACAGAGAGTTTGAACGTAGCTACAGCCACGGGAATTATTTTAAGTGAGTTTAAAAGAAATTTTTTATAACTTCAAAACGATAAGTATTTTAGTGAAAAGTAAAATTGATTAGGATAGCTCTTGATTTTAGCGATTGAATGTTTCCAGTCCAAGGGCTGTTTGGGTCGTTGTCGCGAATTAATTCGTCATTGATTCCAAAAACACCTCGGATAGAGGGTGAAAATATAAAATACTCTGAGAAAATATCTATACCCAAACCTAACTCGTAATTGGTAGTCCATGGTTTAACTCTAAATCGTTGTTCTTCATTATCGTCGATAGACTTAGAATTACTCGATAAGTTTAAAGTAGCAGACAGACCACCAACTAAATAGGGTCTAATGTTTCCGGTACGTAAGGAGGAGAATTTTAATAGTAAAGGAAAGTGAATGTATGTACTATTTACCTCCCTTAGTGCGTCTATTGGTCTACTAAAATTAGGATAGTTTAGATCTCTTTTTGTGTAATATAAGCCAGGTTCAAAACGCAAGTTAATATATTCTTGAAGTTTTAAATCGCCTACAATTCCAACATTGAAACCAGTCGTTTTTTTTACTTGGATGTCAGGACCTACAGTGTTATAATCTATTTTGAAATCAAAAGAGTTGAAACCGAGATAGTATCCAAAATATACTTTTTGCTTTTGGAAATTTTCTAAATTAATTAAAGGATCTCTGCTAAACATGCCCTTAGATTGAGTGAATCCTGGGCTAGTGAGCATGAGAAAGATTATGACTGCAATTTTTTTCATTCGAAAGTAAGCTTTGTTTATTTTTTTGAAGCAACATATATAGTTGCTACACCAAGAGTTTGCGGCTTCGCTACAACATCTATAAACCCAACTTTTCGTAAAATATTGTTCAAGGCTTCTCCATATGGAAATGCAGCCGCAGATTCAGATAGATATCCGTATGCCTCATTGTCTTTGGAAAACATTTTACCAATGAGCGGTAAGATATTTTTACTATAAAAGTTATAACCTTGTTTGTACGGAGTTTTATCTGGAACGGAGGTCTCTAAAATTACAAAAACACCATTAGGCTTTAGTACTCGTAATATTTCAGCTAATCCTTTTTCTAGCGTTTCAAAATTTCTTACTCCAAAAGCAACTGTAATTGCATCAAAATAGTTGTCGTCAAAAGGCATGTTTTCTGAATCGCCTAAAACCATTTCTATTGTTTGAGACAGTTTTCTCTCTGCTATTTTTTTTACACCCACTTCTAACATACCTGCTGATATGTCTAATCCAATGATCTTTTTAGCATTTGTTTCGGCCATTAAAATAGCTAAATCTCCTGTGCCTGTAGCGATATCCAAGATTGTATTGGGTTGGCTGTCTTGGACTATTTTAAGTACTTTTTTTCTCCATTTTATATCGATACCAAAAGAAATTACACGGTTTAAGCTGTCGTAATTTCCTGAAATGTTATCAAACATTTGAGCTACTTGTTCTTTTTTTCCAAGTCCTGAATCTTTATATGGGGTAATATTTTTTGACATTTTATTATTTTTTACAAAGATAATATAATAGTCTCTACTTTTTATCTAAAAGCAGTCAACTCTATATGTCATCTTTTTAATGGGTTTTTAAATTAAAAAAATAGGTAAGCTAAAAAAGCTAAAAATCACTAAAAGTGGGTATTGTGCACTTATGTATTAATGCGCAAATTTACAAAAATAAAAATTCAATGATTATTAGGGAATGGAAGGCCCAAATCAAGTGGTTAGTTTTTGCGTTGCTTTTCTCACTTGTTCTTGTAAGCTGTTTTGAAGCTGCAGTCTTTAAAAACTGCGGTGTAAGTTTAACGCGAAATACGTTCTTAGGATTAAATTTGTTTTTGGAAATTTTAATTTTCTTTGTCTTTAGTACCTTTGTGGTATTTGGTATTAAGGGCTTCTTTGAGATGTACTCTCAAAAATCAGCAAATGCTATCATCTTTATCTCGGGGATATTGTTAGCATTTGTAATCATCATTTTATGTTATCAAATACTGTTTCAGGAGTAGGTCCTGTTCCCTTCATTGAACTTATTAAAAAATAAAAACACCCTCGAAAGGGTGTTTTTATTTTTTAACAAAGGTTTGATAAGTATAGTCAAATTGATGCTTGTCGTCTTTTAGTTGTTTTTCTGAATTTTGTAAAATCCAATTTTCTTTCTCTATTGTGGGAAAAAAAGCATCAGCTTCAAATGTATGATGAACTAGCGTAAGTTCGATTTTGTCTGCATAGGCAATTCCTAAATTATATATTTCTCCTCCACCTATAATGAAAATATCTTCTTCCTTTGGGCATGCTGCAATGGCTTGTTCCATGCTATTAACAACAATGCAGCCTTCAGGTGCATAGTCTTTCGATCTTGTAATTATTACGTATGTTCTGTTGGGTAATGGTCTTGGGAAACTTTCAAAAGTTTTCCTTCCCATGATAATATGATGGCCGGTTGTTAGTGCTTTAAACCTTTTAAAGTCATTAGGTAAGTGCCATATTAAATCATTGTTTTTGCCTAGTGCGTTGTTTTCTGCAGCGGCTGCAATCATTATAATCATTGATGTTCGTGTGTTAACTGTTGTTTTCTTCTTCAATTTTTAACTGTAAATCTGCTATCTTTTTTTTCTGTAGCCCTATTAAACGGTCTAATTGTTCTCTCTCCCAGTTTTTATTCATGAAACGGTCCGTTATAAAAACTTTTATGAAGTGTAATATGAAAAGAAAAAGCCAGATGGTTATAATCCAAATGTACCAATTGGTTTCGGGACTAAAGCTAAAAATTTTTGTTGATATGAATAGAAATAGACTAGCTATAAAAAGTACCACAAAATGAAAATAAAGCCTCTTTTTTTGCTTTAATCTTTTTCGAGCATACTCATAAAGTTCGTGTTGGTCTCTTTCCATTAGGTAGATTTTTAGATTATAAAGATAAAATATAAATTGGAAAGTCGCTAAAGGTATGTTGCCGAATTTTTTATGAAATCGTTTTCTTTTTTTTAATTGATAATTTTTGGCTCTAATTTTAGTTTATTCATTTAAATGTGGCGCCATTTATTCAATTGTCTCAAAAGTTTATTTAGGCAGTTGCTGTTTAATAAAAATTCTTTTTCTTTGCTGCATAAATCTATAAATAAGGTAGTTATGTCAGTAAAAAAACAATTTGTGAAAACAAAGCCAGTATGTAAAGTTACTTTTTCAGTAGAAGCTAAAGAGGCTAAATCAGCTTCAGTCGTTGGTGATTTTAATAAATGGAATCCGGAAGAAGGGGAGCTTAGTAAATTAAAAAACGGAACATTTAAAGGAGTTTTTGATATAGACAAAGATGCGTCATACGAGTTTAAATATATTATTGACGGGGCTTATGTAAATGAATCTGAAGCAGATGCCTACAAATACAATTCTTTTGCTGGTGCAGAAAATAGTGTTTTGGAAGTGTAAAATAATTTAAACGGCTACACTTCCTCTTATAGCATCATGCGGTTCGTATCCTACCAAAGTAAAGTCTTCAAACTTAAAATTAAAAATATCCATTATTTCTGGATTCAATATCATTTTAGGTAGTGGCTTTGGACTTCTAGATAATTGTAACTCTAATTGCTCAAAATGATTGTTGTAAATGTGTGCATCGCCAAAAGTGTGAATGAATTCACCAGCTTCGAAACCACATACTTGGGCGATCATCATTGTTAACAAGGCGTAAGAAGCGATGTTAAAAGGTACACCTAAAAAAATGTCAGCACTACGTTGGTATAATTGACAAGATAATTTGCCATCAGCTACATAAAATTGAAAGAAAGCATGGCAAGGAGGCAAAGCAGCTTTGTTGTTAGCTACGTTTTCCTCAAAGGATTTGCTGGTATCCGGCAGTACCGATGGATTCCATGCTGAAACAATCATACGGCGACTATTAGGGTTGGTTTTTAGTTCGGTAATTAGATCCTTTATTTGATCAATTTCCTCACTATTCCAATTGCGCCATTGATGTCCGTAAACCGGTCCTAGGTCTCCATTGGAGTCGGCCCAGGCGTCCCATATTTTCACACCGTTTTCTTGGAGGTATCCTATATTCGTGTCTCCTTTTAAAAACCAAAGTAATTCATGAATGATAGATTTAAGGTGCAGTTTTTTAGTAGTTACCATTGGGAAACCTTCACTTAGATCAAAACGCATTTGGTATCCAAAAACACTTTTTGTTCCAGTTCCAGTTCGATCGCCTTTTTGACAACCGTTCTCCATAACGTGCTGTACTAAATCTAGATATTGCTTCATTCCTTGATGTAATTTGTATTGGGTGTGTTGTATTTTGTACTACTTTATTTTAGGATTCTCTCTTTGAGATTTCATCTCTTATTTGAGCGGCCTTTTCGTAGTCCTCTTGTGCAACTGCTTGTTCTAAAAGTTCAGTTAGTTCTTGCAGGCTATGCTTCATGTACATTCTATCGCTGTAGTTTTCATCTTCATTCCCAAAAGTTTCTGGGTTAGATAGGATGTCATCAATTTCTTGTGAGTCTTTATCGTTGTCCTGATTATTGGTTTTTAAATAAATACCCGCTTTGTCTAGGATGTTTTTATACGTAAAAATAGGAGCACTAAATCTAAGTGCTAGTGCAATTGCATCTGATGTGCGCGCATCGATAATCTCTTCTACATTTTCACGTTCGCAAATGATACTTGAGTAGAAAACACCATCGACTAATTTGTGTATGATTACTTGTTTAACAACGATATCAAAGCGCTCTGCAAAATTTTTAAATAAGTCGTGCGTTAGAGGGCGAGGGGGTTTTATTTCTTTTTCTAAAGCAATCGCTATAGATTGTGCTTCGAATGCTCCAATTACGATAGGTAGCTTTCTTTCGCCATCGACTTCATTTAATATTAAAGCGTAGGCTCCGTTTTGTGTTTGGCTGTATGAAATTCCTTTTATAGATAATTTAACTAAGCTCATAATTGTTGTAATGAAAGGTAATAAATACCCTGTTTTGTTGATTTATTGTAGTTGTTAAATGGCGTACAATTTTAATGCAAAAATAGGACAAAAAAAACTGTCTGAAAACAAAGATACGATTATCTTGTTCTCAGACAGCTATTAATTAACTACAGAGGTTTAATTTATGATTGCTGACTTTTGAAAGCTTTCATTTTCTCTATTAATTGTGGTACAATTTCGAATGCATCACCTACTATTCCGTAGTCTGCTACTTTAAAAAATGGTGCTTCAGGATCAGAGTTGATTACAACTTTTACTTTAGATGAGTTGATACCTGCGATGTGTTGTATTGCGCCAGATATACCAATTGCAATATAAAGATTCGTTGCTACTGGCTTGCCTGTTTGTCCTACGTGTTCTCCGTGAGGTCTCCACCCTAAGTCAGATACTGGTTTAGAACATGCTGTTGCTGCTCCCATTACAGATGCTAACTCTTCAATCATTCCCCAGTTTTCTGGCCCTTTTAGTCCACGTCCTGCAGACACTACAATTTCTGCATCAGCGATAGAAACTTTTCCTGAAACTTTCTCTACTGATTCTACTTTTACACCAAAGTCATTGTCACCAATAATTGGGTTGAAATCTTCTTCAGTTAATGTTGATGCGCTTTCAAAAATACCGTATGAGTTTTTTGCAAGACCTAATACTTTTACTTCGGTGTCAATTTCAGTAATGTTGAATGCTTTATTAGAGAAAGCAGTTCTCTTAACTTGAAAAGGTGATGTGCTCAAAGGAAGTCCTACTACATTAGATGCGTATCCAGCGTTAAGCGCAACGGCAGTAAGAGATGATAGATAGATACTGTCAGTAGTTGAAGATAATAAAACTAATTTCGCTCCTTCTTTGTCTACTGCTTGTTTGATTACATCAGCGTATGCTTTAGCAGTAAAGCCAGCCAATTTGTCGTTGCTTACTTTTAATACTTTGTTTACTCCGTATTTTGATAATTCAGAAACGTCGGCAGCATTGATTGTCACTGCTGTTACTGTTGTTCCTAATGATTCAGCTACTTTTTTCGCATAAGAGGCCAACTCAAAAGCTACTTTTTTGAATTTTCCCTCAGCTGATTCTGCGTATATTAATATTGACATGATTTTTTTGTTTTTTACGTCTTAAAGTTTGAATGTCTAATGTCATTGAGAGCATGCTATTTTCTTTTGACTTTCGACTTTTGACTTTCGACTGTTTATTAAATTACTTTAGCTTCGTTGTGTAATAAGTTAATTAACTCATCAAGGTTATCAGCATTAATCAATTTTACTGCTGACTTTGGTGCTGGCTTTTCAAATTTAACCGCTTTAGTGTTTACAGCAGCATCAATTGGCTCTACCACAGTTAAAGGTTTGGTACGAGCAGTCATAATTCCTCTCATGTTTGGAATACGAAGGTCTTTTTCTTCTACTAATCCTTTTTGTCCTCCAATAATTAAAGGCAATGAAGTAGAAACGGTTTCTTTACCACCATCAATTTCACGAACTGCAGTTACAGCTGTTCCGTCAACATTAACTTCAGTACAAGAGTTTAGGAAATTATATCCTAAAATTCCCGCTACCATTCCCGGAACCATTCCACCGTTATAATCTAGTGATTCTTTTCCTGCTATGATTAAATCGTATCCTCCATTTTTAATTACTTCAGCAAGTTGTTTGGCTACAAAAAATCCGTCAGTAGGAGTTGCGTTCACACGAATTGCTTCGTTAGCGCCTATTGCCAATGCTTTTCTTAAAGTTGGTTCGGTTTCTGGGCCTCCAACATTCACAACTGTAACGGTTGCGCCTTGTTGTTCTTGGAACCAAATGGCGCGTGTCAAACCAAATTCGTCATTAGGATTGATTACATATTGTACTCCATTAGTGTCAAATTCAGAATCACCGTTGACAAAGTTAATTTTTGAAGTAGTATCAGGAACGTGACTGATGCAAACTAATATTTTCATACTTATATATTTTATTATTCGTAATTTCTTTTACAAATTTAAAATATTAATTTGAATAATATACTATGCATGCATAATATTTTTGCTTAACTACTACGTTTTCGTTACTTTACAGTTTAAATTTAATATTTAACAAATAATACCCTGTTAGCGATTGAGAAATTCTTTCTTCTGTAAAATTATCGAATCGAGTTAGTGTAATTTGTTCGTAATTTTTAATGTTCAGAATGTCATGTGCTATTACGCTTATTTCGACTTTTGACTTTGGGAAATTTACACGAAGTCTTGGACTGAGCTGATAAATTTCGTTGGACGAAGTGGAAGCTCTTATTTTTTTGTAAGAGAATTTGTTTACTAATGAGATAGTATTGGAAATTTTAAAACTAGTTTCGATAAAAGGGTTTAATATTGAAATGCGACTATTAAAAAGGACATCTTTATATACGTCTTTTGATATTGCCACTCCGGTTTCAAATTGTAAACTGGTTTGTCTTAATCTTGATATAAAAGAAAGATATCCAGAAGTCGATTCTGTTTTTAAATTTTGATTGAGGTTATTTGAAAATAAAATTTTAGAACTGGACGAATAAGAAGCACTTGCTCTAATTGAAAAGGGAATGAAAGAAAGTGTTTTCTCTGAATAAAGCATCGAGTTAAAACGATTTTCAAAGGGAGCCAGCTGATATTGAATCAAATTTACCGCTGCATCGGCACTGGAGTTATTGGAAATGATATTTGTTGCCTTATAATATGAAAGATTAGAAATAATGGATAATTTTCTTTTATTGTTAAAATAGAAATAATCAATTCCTACTTGATTGTTTGGTGACACACTGTTTAATCTAAGGTTTACATTTGAGTAAATAGTTCTGTAATCACTAATAACACCGTTTGGTATTAGATTTTCTGCCTGTGTGAGGCTGTTGTTTCTGGAAAAAGAAAATTTGATATAATGATTGGAGCTAAAGTCTGTTTTTAAGCTTATTTTGGGTGTAAATAACCACTTTGTATCGGTTGAATTGTCCATTTTAAATTGAATTCTGGAGTACGATAAAGCAGATGAGAATGTCGTTTTGGCTGAAAATTTAAATTTAGTTTGTAATCCAAAACTTTGAACGCTGTTTTCTGTGACTACCTCATTTTTAAATTGCGAAAACTGCTCTTCAGTACTTTTATAATTATCTTTTCTTGAAGAGGACTCCATGAAAAGTGCGTTGGCCGTCTTTTTTACATTGAAGGTGTAATTGGCATTCACATCTATATTGTTCTTATTTAAGTCGCTATTCTGAATAATTTTGTAAGTATTGTTCTCAAAGTTTAAAGCTAAAAAAGGAAGGTCGGATTCGATATTTAAAAGGTTTAATTTTTTGATAATTTGCTGTTTTAAAGAAAAATTAAAGCCTCTGTTATTTTCGAAAAGTGTAGTTAAATTCAATTGATGATTAAAGGAGTAGTCTGTTAATTCTGTCGCGTTATTTAATTGGTTTGCGTTGTTGTCAATTTCAATTGAATTGGTTTTACTTATGCCCGAAAAGAACCCTTTATAGCTGATTAATGTTTTTTCATTTGGTTTGTGGGCAATATCTATAGAGGAATTAGTAAAAACGGTTTCTTCATTGCTAAATCTGCTGTCTTTATTGGAGAAAACACCAGAGTTGGAGGAGTAGAATTGCGTATTTGACTGTTGTTCAATTTGATCTACACTATTAAAAATCGAGTAAAAGTTGACCTGCGTTTTTTTATTGGGCGAATATTTTAGATTTAAACCGGTGAAATAGGAGGATCGTTCTTTTACATTATTGCCAATAGTTAAAAACCGAGGTAAATCATCATTTTTCGAAAATGTGGTTTCACCAATGGTACCGTTTTCTTTTTGGTTTGTAAATTTGGTATAATCGTCAATGTTCATGGAAAGTTCCCCCGTATTATTGGAATCACTAATCAGACTAAATAACGTTTTTTTGCTAAAATTGAATAGTGTGGCGTGCAATTTATATTTGTTATCGCCAGCTCCCGCGGATACGTTTCCTGTAAGTTTATTTTTAAATTGTTCTTTGATGTTGATGTTTAATGCAGTAATCTCAGATTTATTGTTTTTTTTAATAGTCTTAAATTCAGTATAGTTTTTTATTAACTCAATATTTTTAACCATTTCAGCAGTGATGTTTTCGGTGGCTATTTTTTGTTGGTTAATAAAAAATTCCTCTCCATCAATTAAAAGTTTGTCTACTTCTTTTCCATTTGCTTTGATTTTGCCCTGAGAGTCTATGTCTAAGCCGGGTAATTTTTTGATGACATCCTTTAGCGTTTCTTCGGTTCCATTTAGAAATTTTTCAATTCGGTATCTTAGTGTGTCGCCAATCTCAGTCATTCCCGCAGCCTCGTTCTTAATGAGTACATTGTCTAGATCAATTTTGTTTTCTTCGAGTGTAATTTTGCCTACGTCTAGCAATTTATTTGTTATTTCAATTTCCTTTGTGAACGACTTTAAACCCAAATAGCTTATTTTTAGAATATACAAACCTTTCTTGTCTACCTCCAAGCGAAAATTTCCTGAAGTGTCAGAAAAGGAAAAAGCGATTGTTTTATCATTTTCGGTATCTTTTATTTGTATGTTGACTTGACTTATTGGTTTATTGGAACTGTCCAGGACTGAGCCGGTAATACTGTTTTGAGAGAATATAGGTACAGAAATCAATAAAAAAAAGCAGAGAAACTGCTTTTTAAGTGAAGAAATATCTTGATAAAAAGGAATCATTACTTAGCACTTTGTTTGGAATAGTCACCGAAACTTAATTCAGGCGCACTGTTGTTAGGCTCTTCGATTGGTGTGTTTTCTTTACTGAAAACTAATTTGTCAAAAGTTAGCATTGTATTGTCATTAATCTCTATTTGAATAATGAATCCAGGTAATCCGTTATAGTGCATTGGTCCGTCGTTTACAGGGATTTGATCAGTGTACCACGCAACAATAGATTGACTGGAGTTGAATGCAGTGTTTATTGTTGTGGCTTTTTTACAAGTGTAGCCGTTAATAGTTTTGTTCTCATTAATTAATTTCCAGTCGAAAGAGGGTAAAGTTTCTTTAACATTTGTGTTTTTTTCATTTCGAGTGAAAAGTACTTTATATTTTTTTAAATCAAAATTTTTATAATATGTGATCGAAGAAGACCTATTAACCGTGGACGTAGTTTCATATTTTTTTCCGTATTTTTCAATGTACGTTGTGTCTATTGATGACTTTTCTACAGAAATTAAGTTTTGAATTGATTTTTTTTCTGAAAACACATAAGAGAATGTCATGGGTTTAGCTGCTTTTTTAGACAATTCAGTTTCGTCTCCAATTCCTTTTAATGGCGTTTCAGTTAGAATACCTTTTAAAGTTTGGCCATAAGATTGATTTATAAGTACTGCTAAAAAAAATAGAATTACGAGTTTGATTTTCATGAGATGTGGTTTGATGAAATTTGACAGGGAATTTTCCCTGTCAAATTATGGATTAGTTTACTATTCCTGTGTTAATGATGGAGACAAATCATACCATGTACATTTATATGTCGTGGTAACAGTAGTTTCACCATTGAAATCATTAACTGTTGTAGATTCAGAGATTTTATAGCAAAACCAAACATCTTTTTCTTCTACAGTTTTCGTTTTTGTGTTTTCTTCTCTTGTTAATTGTAATTTTTCAGTGTTGCTAACAGTTTTTGACTCGTTATTGGCTACCGCTAATCCAGAGAAAGCAATTAACGCAACTGCTGTAAATAAAAATTTTTTCATAGTATAATGTTTTAAGGTTATACTTGCTAAATAAAAAAAAAAAAAACAACTCTTGCAAGAAAAAACTTGATTTTTTTATAATTTTAAATTCAAGGTAGTTGTATTTTTAAAATCGGTTATAATCATTTGTCAGTTCTAGTAAAACTATCATACTAAAATAATTAAGGTTTATTACATCGATTTCGTAGCCCGGATAGCAGCGGCATCCTTCCTGTGGTTTCTTTAAACACAGGAAGATACAGCGGATAGCCGGAAATAGCTCCTCAAAATTATCGTAGTAAATCCTGAATTAATTTAGAGTAATTTATGCTTTTAAGTGATATAAAATATTTATTTTTGCTTTTCGAAAAATAGACATACAATATATCATATGAGAACGATACAATTTAGAGAGGCCATTTGCGAAGCGATGAGTGAAGAAATGCGTCACGATGAGTCCATATACTTAATGGGTGAAGAAGTTGCAGAATATAATGGTGCTTATAAAGCATCTAAAGGAATGCTTGCTGAATTTGGCGAAAAAAGAGTGATTGATACTCCTATCGCTGAGCTTGGTTTTACTGGTATTGCGGTAGGATCAGCTATGAACGGATGCAGACCGATTGTGGAATACATGACATTCAATTTTTGTTTAGTTGGGATTGACCAAATTATAAATAACGCTGCCAAAATGCGTCAGATGACTGGTGGACAATTTAATGTGCCAATCGTTTTTCGTGGTCCAACAGCTTCGGCAGGACAATTAGGAGCAACGCACTCCCAAGCATTAGAAAACTGGTTTGCGAATACTCCAGGTCTTAAAGTGGTAGTTCCATCTACTGTTTATGATGCTAAAGGTTTGTTGAAAGCGGCTATTCGTGATAACGATCCTGTAATTTTCATGGAATCAGAACAAATGTATGGCGATAAAGGAGAAGTTCCAGATGGTGAATATGTAATTCCGTTAGGAGTTGCGGATATCAAGCGTGAAGGTACGGATGTAACGATTGTTTCTTTTGGAAAAATTATCAAAGAAGCACATATTGCTGCTGACGAATTAGCCAAAGAAGGAATTTCTTGTGAAATTATCGATTTGAGAACCGTACGTCCTATGGATTATGAGACGATTTTAACATCGGTTAAAAAAACAAACAGATTAGTGGTTCTTGAGGAAGCGTGGCCGTTTGCAAGTGTCGCTTCTGAAATTACTTATATTGTTCAAGAACGTGCTTTTGATTTCTTAGATGCGCCAATACAAAGAATTACAACTGCTGATACTCCAGCACCATACTCTCCTGTTTTGTTAAAGGAATGGTTGCCAAATGCTGATGATGTTATTAAAGCAGTCAAAAAAGTAATGTACAAATAATTAAATACAGATACTTAATACTATAAAAGCTTCATCTTACGTTAGTTTGATGAAGTTTTTTTTTAAAATACTACTTATGAACAAGACGCTTTTGTTTTTTATTTTATTGATGAGTTTGTCTCTTACTACTTTGTTTGCTCAAACGAAAGTAAGCGGAATTATTGTTGATAAAATGAACCAGCCTGTTCCATACGCCAATGTGGTTTTCAAGGGGTCGAACCAAGGGGTGATGTCTAATGAAGATGGGCGCTTTTATTTGGAGTCAAAAAATTCTTATTATGCTATAATTGTAACTTCGGTTGGCTTTTCAGATAGAGAACTTGCTTTGACTAAGTTAGTCAACTATGATTTTAAAGTGATTTTGAACGAGGCCGAAAGTTTGAACGAGGTCGTTATTTTTACCGGAAAAACATCTAAAAAAGACAATCCTGCACTTGATATTTTGAGAAAAATATGGGAACGAAAGCGTAAAAATGGCTTGTACCAGTTTGATCAATATCAAATGGAGAAGTACGAGAAAGTTGAATTTGACATGAACACCATAGATAGTGCTTTTATGAAAAGCAAACTGTTTAAGGGGATGGAGTTTGTTTTTCAGCATATAGACACCTCTGATGTTACTGGAAAAACGTACCTACCTATTTTTATAAATGAGTCTCTTGCTGATGTTTATGGAAATAATAAGATAAATAAAGTAAAAGAGAAGTTAAAGGCTAACAAAAATTCGGGTTTTAGTAACAACCAGCAAATATTATCTTTCGTAAAAGATTTGTATTCTGACTACGATATTTACAATAACCACCTTACTTTTTTTGATAAAAGTTTTACGAGTCCGCTTTCTAAAACGGGTATTGATGTATATAACTATGTTTTGAGGGACAGTGCGTATATTGATAATAAATGGTGCTTTAATATCTTGTTTTATCCGCGACGTAAAAACGAACTTACTTTTAATGGTGATTTTTGGGTGAGTGATACCACCTTTGCAATCAAGAAAATTAATATGGCAGTTACAAAAAGTGCCAACATTAACTGGGTGAAAGATATTTACATCGAGCAGGAATTTGAGGTACAAAATGATTCGGTTTTCTTGCTAACAAGAGATTACATGATGTCTGACTTTGCTTTAAATAAAAAAGAAGAGTCTCGAGGAGTTTATGGTAAGCGAACCACTTTGTATCAAAATCATAAATTTAATATCGAACAGCCACTCGCTTTTTACAAGGAAGAGGTCAACTACATTGATAATACTGTTTATAATAAAAGCGATGAATTTTGGGAAGAGAATCGCTTTGAAAATTTAAATAAAGATGAACGTGGAGTTTATCAGATGTTAGATACTTTGCAAACCGTTAAGAAATTTAAACAATTGTATAGTGTGGTTTCGATTTTAGGAAGTGGATATGTTCAAGTTGGTAATTTTGATTATGGCCCAATCTTTTCCTCTTTTGGGTACAATATAGTAGAGGGAATTCGCTTGAGAGTAGGGGGTAGAACTTATTTTGGACCCAATGATGCTTGGCGTTTGCAAGGGTATACTGCGTATGGATTTGACGATGATAAATTTAAATATGGTTTGTCTGGTAAATGGATGGTAGATAAGAAAAAGAGAATTATTCTTACAGCAGGAAACAGAAGAGATATTGAGCAAATAGGAGCTAGTTTGACGACTACTAATGATGTCTTGGGTCGAAGTTTTGCTTCGTCATCTGTATTTTCGTCGGGGAGTAATGGGAAGCTGACTAATATTAATCTCTCTACTGTTGGGATTGAAATTGAGCCGGTTAAAAATTTGACTTTTCAAACTGGTTTTTCTTATAGAACATTGCAATCAGCATCGAGTATATTTAGTCTTGATTATTTTACTGATTCGGCACGCACTGTTACTAAGAGTGATGTGAAGCAATCAGAAATTAATTTTCAAATCGAATATTCTCCCAATCGAAAAACAATAGGTTATGGAGTAGAGAGAAGCATTGTAGATAGTCCTTATAGCCGATTTTTTCTTAACTACAGTCAAGGTTTTAAGGGATTACTCGATAGTGATTTTCAATATGAAAAAATACAAGTGTACTACAAGCAACCTATTATTATAGGGCCATTAGGGCGCTCTAATGTTATTGTAGAGCTAGGTAAAACTTTTGGCACTATTCCTTTAGGCTTAATGAATGTGATACCTGGAAATCAAACTTACTTTAGTATAGAGAATACCTTTAGTAATTTGAATTTTTACGAGTTCGTAACTGATCAGTATGCTACATTACAATGGGAGCATAATTTTGGAGGACGTTTATTCGGTAGGATTCCATTTATGAGAAAGTTAAATTGGAGAGAAATAATAGGGGCACGAACCGTTTATGGTACGATCTCCGATGCAAATAGAGCAATTAATGCTTCAGGATTAACATACGTAGCTCCTGAGAAAGCATATTGGGAATATAGTGCTGGTATTGGGAATATTTTCAAAGTTTTTCGTCTTGATTTTGCATGGAGAGGAAATTATTTAAATAACCCAGAGGCTCAAAATTTCACTATAAAGGGTTCATTTGGTTTTTATTTTTAAGGACTATGCAAGTAAGACTACATTTTTAATACGTATTAAATATAAATATCTTTGTAATAAAAGCGTATTTGAGTTACTTTTGCAACCAAATTAAATGAACTTTAGATAATTAATAAAATGACTGCAGACAAAATAAAAACTTTCGACGTTTTAATCGAAATCCCTAGAGGAAGTAGAAATAAATATGAATATGATTTCGAAATCAAAAGAATGCGTTTTGATAGAATGTTATTCTCTTCGATGATGTATCCAGCTGATTATGGTTTTATTCCAGAAACACTTGCATTAGATGGAGATCCTCTAGATGTGTTAGTGTTAGTAAATGAGCCAACTTTTCCAGGTTGTGTGATGGAGGTTAAACCTATTGGTGTTTTCCATATGGCAGACGATAAAGGTCCAGACGAAAAAGTAATCTGTGTGCCTGTTTCAGATCCTATTTGGAATTCATTGAATGACTTATCAGATATGAATCCGCACTTACTTAAGGAAATTGAGCACTTTTTCCAAGTGTATAAAGACCTTGAAAACAAAACAGTTGACGTAGGAGGATGGGGAAATGTTGATGAAGCGTATGAAATCATCAAAAAATGTACTGAACGTTTTGATCAAATTGAAAATAAACCAGAGGGATTATTTAGTATTAAATAATATTTCAACCGATATTTTATAAAAAAAGCAACATTCCGTGAAGAGTGTTGCTTTTTTGTTTAAATTCGTTTTTATACTGTATTGATAATTAACCAACAACCAAAAAAAAACCAAATTTATGAATTCAATTATGATTTATTTGCCAATAGTTATGGCAGTGGTAGGACTGCTTTTCATGTGGATGAAACGCTCGTGGGTATTAAAGCAAGATGCTGGAGACGGTAAGATGAAAGAGATTTCAGATTATATCTATGAAGGTGCGCTTGCCTTCCTTAAAGCAGAATATCGGCTGTTAGCTATTTTTGTAGTTGTTGCAAGTGTAGTATTGGCTGGAATTACACGAATCGAAGGCGTTCAAACGCATTTATTTATAGTTATTGCCTTTGTTTTTGGTGCTTTCTTCTCGGCCTTAGCTGGGAATATGGGAATGAAAATAGCCACCAAAACTAATGTTAGAACAACTCAGGCTGCTCGTACAAGTTTACCACAAGCTTTAAAAGTTTCATTTGGTGGAGGAACGGTTATGGGATTAGGAGTAGCGGGATTAGCTGTACTTGGATTGACTGGATTTTTCATTTTCTTTTTTCATTATTTCATGAATGGAGTTTGGACTAATTCTGAGGATATGACCATTGTTTTGGAGACTTTAGCAGGTTTTTCATTAGGAGCAGAGTCTATTGCTTTGTTTGCACGTGTAGGTGGTGGTATTTACACTAAAGCAGCCGACGTAGGTGCTGACTTAGTAGGTAAAGTCGAAGCAGGAATTCCCGAAGATGATCCTAGAAATCCAGCAACAATTGCGGATAATGTAGGTGATAACGTGGGGGATGTTGCCGGAATGGGAGCCGATTTATTTGGGTCGTATGTAGCAACTGTTTTAGCTGCGATGGTATTAGGGAATTATGTGATTAAAGATATGGGAGGTAGTATTAATGACGCTTTTGGCGGAATAGGACCTATTTTACTACCAATGGCTATAGCTGGATTCGGTATTTTATTTTCAATCATTGGAACATTATTAGTTAAAATTACAGACGAAAATGCCAAGGAGCCTCAGGTTCAAAAAGCATTAAATATAGGGAATTGGGTGTCTATTGGACTTACAGCAATCGCTTGTTATTTCTTAGTACAATACATGCTTCCCGTAACTATGAAGATGGAATTTTTTGGTGAAGGAAGTCAGGATATTTCCTCTATGAGAGTATTCTATGCAACCTTAATTGGGCTATTCTTAGGTGGAGCTATTTCATCAGTAACAGAGTATTATACAGGATTGGGAACGAAGCCTGTAATGGCTATCGTTCAAAAATCGTCAACTGGAGCAGGGACTAACGTAATCGCTGGTTTGGCAACTGGAATGATTTCTACTTTTCCAACCGTTTTATTATTTGCAGCAGCAATATGGTCGACTTATGCCTTGGCAGGTTTTTATGGTGTAGCTTTAGCAGCATCGGCTATGATGGCAACTACGGCAATGCAGTTAGCAATAGATGCTTTTGGGCCTATATCTGATAATGCCGGTGGAATCGCTGAAATGAGCGAATTACCAAAAGAAGTTCGTACTAGAACAGATATCTTAGATTCAGTAGGTAATACTACTGCAGCTACAGGAAAAGGCTTTGCTATTGCTTCGGCAGCATTAACATCGTTAGCATTATTTGCCGCTTACGTCACTTTTACAGGAATTGACGGAATCAATATTTTTAAAGCACCGGTACTGGCGATGCTATTTGTGGGTGGAATGATCCCAGTAGTTTTCTCGGCATTAGCCATGAATTCGGTAGGGAAAGCAGCTATGGATATGGTGTACGAAGTACGCCGACAATTTAAAGAAATTCCGGGTATCATGGAAGGTACAGCTAAGCCTGAATATGCAAAATGTGTTGATATTTCTACTAAAGCTGCTTTGCGCGAAATGATGTTACCGGGTATTATGACTATTGGTTTTCCTATCGCTATTGTTTTACTTGGAAAATTAATTTACGCAAACAATAACCAATTGATTGCAGAAATGCTTGGGGGCTATATGGCAGGAGTAACGGTATCAGGTGTATTATGGGCAGTTTTTCAAAATAATGCGGGTGGTGCATGGGACAATGCCAAAAAATCTTTTGAAGCAGGAGTGCTAATTAATGGTGAGATGACGTATAAAGGTTCTGATGCGCACAAAGCAGCGGTTACGGGTGATACTGTAGGGGATCCGTTTAAAGATACTTCTGGACCATCGATGAATATTTTGATTAAATTAACGTGTTTGATAGGGCTAGTAATGGCACCAATTTTAGGAAATGGTAGCCATACAATTTCTGATAAGGGTGTGGCGACTTGCTGCATGATGTCGGATAAATGTACTTCAATGTCAAAAGAAGAATGTGTAGCTAAAGGATGTAAAAGTACCACTTGTAAATTTATGAATCCAGCTAGCATGCATGCAGCAATGCAAGAAAATATAACTTTTGAAATTAAAAATGACAATGGAGTAGTAGTAGGGACTTACACTAAAATTAGTAATGGTGAGACTACAACTCAAACGTTTAAAGGAACTGAAGAAGAGGTAAAAGCGCAACTTAATGCTCTGAAATAGTCGTTTTTTACTATTTCATAAATAAAATGCCTCATGAAAGTGAGGCATTTTTTATTTATGGCTTTACGCTATAAGGATCTGCTTCTATATGTATATTCTAAAACAATCCATTTAATTCCGCGTCAATTTTAGTAATGATGTTACCTAAGTCCTCTGGATTATCGACAAAGTTAATGTTGTCTAAGTCAATCACTAATAACTTTCCGCGATCATAGGTGTGAATCCAAGCTTCGTAACGCTCATTTAATCTGCTTAAATAATCAGTTTGTACGCTATCATAATAAAAATGTCTCATTAAAGTGAGGCGTTTTTGTTTTGAATGAATGGTTTGTCTCGTTATTATTATCATTATGTTAAACTGCAGTTTGACTAAAAAATATTCTCTGACATTTTTTAGTCAAAATAAATTAAAAAATAAAGATAAATTATGAGAGAATTTATCTTTATTTTTAAATTATTATTCGGTCTATATTTCTTTTGATCTGTCAGCTGAATAAGTTAGTTAATAGAACTCTGAAAGTATAGTGTCTGCATTAATTGGCATTTATTAGATAACAACGCAAGTTTGATTGTCACAGGAAGTACTATGATGAGAAAGCCTACTGTAAGTGAACTTAAGATAGTTGCTGATGAACGATTTTAAAAAAGTTATGAAAAAAATAATCACAATATTAGTATTTGCAATGAGTTATTTTGTCTTTTCGCAAGCAAAGCCTATTAAAAGTTCAGATCTTTGGGTGTCGTATCAATTGAACTACAAAAAATTAGCGACCGAAGTACCCTCTGAAAGTACAAGTGCTATATTGATTGTTACAAATCAAGGTTCATTGTTTACTTTCGAGGCAATGATGAACTTTGATAAAATACAACAAGAAAGAGAGCTCACAGAGGCTGATGTGCTTCTCAATAGATCATCCTTTTATTTTTTGGTAAAGACATATGGAGACTCTACAGAGCATTATGAGAATATTGGAAGTGATGCATACAAGTTCAAAGAAAATCTTAATCACAATTGGAAACTAATCAATCAAGATACTATTATTAGTGGTTATGTTTGTAAAAAAGCAACGGTAAACTATGCAGGTAGAGACTGGAGTGCATGGTACAACCCAGACATACCAATTACAGTTGGTCCCTATAAATTTCATGGACTACCGGGATTGGTGATGATGATCAAGGATGCAGAAAATGTTTTTAGTTTTATTGTAAATGAGGTAAAAAAAGGGGATTTTCCTATTGATTCAAAAACCGAAAATTTTTTTGTAAAAAAGAAGGATAGAAAATTTGAATATATCGACAAAGATGAATTTTACAAAATTAGAAAAAAATTTAGTGAAATGTCTCTCAGTGATAAAATTAGATTTATGAATCGTGCTGAAATCGCTGTACCAACTTTAGTTGCCGTAGGAGAAAATGGTGAAAAATCGAGATTAAATGCAAAACCCAAAAATAAAAATTTCATAGAACGTTTCGAATGATTGTAAAAAAGCATAACAATCTCTTCTTCTTTATTTTTTTGGCATTCCTAATTGGGATGCCTTTTTTTGGTTATTCACAAGTGATTGAAATTGAAGGAACTACATTTGGCAATAATAATGTACCCGTATCTAGTTGTACTATCGTTGCTAGTGATTCTGAAAATGGCAGCAATATTTTAGCCTTTAAAAATTCAGATGCAAGGGGGGATTATAAATTAATTTTAAGTAAAGAAATTAAATTAGATAGTATTTGGTTAATAATTAGGCATATTTCATACGAAACTATTCTTCTTAAAATACCGCTCAAAAGTGCTAAACAAGATTTTCAAATGAGTTTAAAAATCCAAAAACTTGATGAGGTTCTCATAAAGAAAGATAAGGTTGTAACGATAAAAGGTGATACGATTACCTATAATGTCAATGGATTAAAAGCTAAAAAAGATTATACGATCGAAGAGGTTATTAGCAGGATACCTGGGGTAAGTATAAGTGAAAGTGGGCAGATAAGATATCTTGACAAACCTATCAGTCATTTATATATTAATGGTTTAGATTTACTAGAAGGAGGCTACTCTATTGCAACACAAGGAATTCCTGCTGATGCTGTACTAGAAATAGATGTAATGAAAAAACATCATCATGAGCGCATTGATATTGGTAGAACCGAAACGGATAACGTGTCATTTAACTTAAAAATCAAAGATGATGTTGGTTTATTATTTGGTAGTTTAAAAGGTGATGCGGGAGTGCCATTTTTAACAGGAAAATTAGATGCCACACCAATTTATTTTAAAGATAAATTTCAAAACATTAGTAGTGGTAAATTAAACAATACGGGTAAAACGCTTCGTGATATTGGTAATGATTTATCTTCTGGTAACATAAATGTAGGAGGGCTAATACTAGAAGAAACGCACGTTATTAAAGTGCCAAATATTAATGGAGTTGCTATTTCTGAAAAGTATTGGCTCAATAATGACTCTTATGCAATAACTAATGATGCTTTGCACAAAGTTAATGATTCAACTATAGTAAAATGGAATTTTAACTATGTCAACGAACTAAGCAAAATAGAAAATAATTTATCTAGTACTTTTTTGTCTAACAATGAATCGAGTAGTGTTATAAATAAAAGCCGAAATCAATTAAGAACGGTACGTTTCAATGCTGGCGTTAATCAAGAAATTAATAAACGTAATTTCTATTTAAAGAATAATACCAGTTACAGATTTGCAAATGATGCAGGGATTGAAAGAGTTTTGATTAACACTAACTATCTTGAATCAAATTACTTAAAGAATAATTTTCAATTCAGTAATAGCACTAGTTTGAAAACTTTAATTGGTAAAAAAAACATATTACAAAGTGGACTACTTGCGCAATATGAACAAAATAAAGAAGAACTTAGTGTGACACCTCCAGTTTTTGAAACCTTAATAGGAAGTGGTAATGGTAGTGGCGCTACTTTACAAGATGTTTCTGTTAGCAAAATTAACTTAGCTGGTTTTGCCCAATATGATTTTAAATTATTCAAATCAGAATGGAATTTAAATCAGAAATTAAAATATAATAATTTTAGATTTGATAGTAATCTAAAACAAATTTGACACTGTACCAAAAACTGTGTAAGTATTAAAAAATGACTTGGGTTAGTAAGTAATCCAAGTCATTTTTTTTATATTTAATATTTATACCGTTATGAAAACAACCGAT